>Ga0209281_1000030_pt1 | contig 425931 bp, 373 predicted proteins | sample MedtruBG_FD_187514 | JGI IMG/M metagenome (GOLD analysis project Ga0209281, IMG submission 187514) | Root nodule microbial communities of legume samples collected from California, USA - Medicago truncatula BG (SPAdes) (version 2) | ecosystem: Host-associated > Plants > Roots > Nodule | place... | reverse complement strand
CTGTTCAGGTTAGGGATTCGAAGCGGGCGGAGGACCAGAGCCAGCACACGGTCTTTAAAGACCAGGATTCCGACGGCCTTCCGCCCGCACCCATATAAGCACAGTTTCGACACACAGGATTCCTGTGACGAGCACATGAATGAGGGGAATAGGTGCAGCGATACCGCGCAACCCGAACGCGCCGCTCTCCCTGCCAATACCGCAAAGCACGAAGGGGACGAGCCTTCCTGAAGTGCCTTAAACCGCTTCCGGACGACGGATTTTCTCAGCCGCCTCGAGCACCAGCGGGTTCAAACCTTCACCGCCATGCGCGATATGCTCGAAGAGTTTGCGGCGCATGCGCGGCTCCCAATATTTGTTGATATGCGTCGCCACGCCATCGGCCGCCCCTGCCGCCGGCTGAGTCAGGAAGAAGGTGGCAATCTGGTTCGCCATATAAATGAGCTTGGCGTTCGGGTTTTCAGACATGGGCGAATTGCTCCGATTCAGAATAGCGGTGCGCGGGCGGATAAGGACGCAGGCACCTCGTCATGGCGAGCGATGCGCTCCGCATGGGTGAAGATTTCAAACTCGTCACCGCGGACAAGCGCAATGAGGGTCATGCCCGCCCCCTCCGCCGTGCGGATCGCGAGCGCCGTGGGTGCGGAAATGGCGATGATCACCGGGCTTCCGGCGATCGCGGTTTTCTGCACCATCTCGACCGAGACGCGCGAGGTGACGACGACTGCGCCTTGAGCGCCCCTGAACCCGGCGCGGGCGGCCGCTCCGGTGAGCTTGTCCAGCGCATTATGGCGACCGACATCCTCGCGAACCGCGATCAGCCCGCGCCCCGGCACATAGAAGGCAGCACCGTGGACGGCGCGTGTCTCGAAATGCAGCGGCTGCTGACCATTGAGAAGCGCGACTGCGTCCACCACGTCCTGCTCGGAAAGGCGAAGCAGCGAGCCGGAGACGTCCGGCGTCGGGCGAACGGCCTCGTCGATCGACTCTATACCGCAGAGGCCGCAACCGACCGGCCCGGCCATGTGGCGACGCCTGAGGCGCAGAGCGTCGTTCTGCTCGTCCTTGAGCCTGATCTGCAGGTCGATGCCCTTCTCCTCGGCAACGATGTCTATGTCGTCTATCTGTTCGGGACCGGTGATGATCCCTTCAGTGAGGCTGAAGCCGGTGGCGAAATCCTCGAGGTCGGCGGGCGTCGCCATCATCACCGCATGAGTCGAACCGCCATAGGTGAAGGCAACCGGCATTTCCTCGGGCACCACCCGCGATTGCGCGACGAAGATACCGCCGCGCCGTGCAGCCTCGGCAACCGTCGCCGTCGTTCCTGGTCGGGGCGCGCCGCCGGCGCCGGCCGGAACAACCGTTGGAGAGGTCGAAACGCGCTTGCCCGCCATGCCCGATCCTATTCCGCCGCCTCCAGCTTGCCGGCGATGCGACGCGACTGGCGCGCCTGCTCATCATAATCACGCTGCCAGTCGGAGGGGCCGTTCGACGGCGAGACCTGCACCGCCGTCACCTTGTATTCCGGGCAGTTGGTCGCCCAGTCGGTAAAGTCGGTGGTGATCACGTTCGCCTGCGTCGAGGGGTGATGGAAGGTCGTATAGACGACGCCAGGTGCGACTCGGTCGGTGATCAGCGCGCGGAGCGTCGTGTCGCCCGAGCGGCTGGCGAGCCTGACCCAGTCGCCGTCGCGAATGCCGCGCTGCTCGGCGTCGTGCGGATGGATTTCCAGCCGGTCTTCCGCATGCCAGACGACGTTCTCCGTGCGCCGCGTCTGGGCACCGACATTGTACTGGCTGAGAATACGGCCGGTCGTCAGAAGCAGCGGGAAGCGGGGGCCGGTTCTCTCGTCGGTCGCCACATATTCGGTGCGGATGAACTTGCCCTTGCCGCGTACGAAACCGTCCACATGCATGATCGGCGAGCCGAGCGGCGCCTTTTCGTTGCACGGCCACTGCACCGAGCCCATCTTGTCCAGATAGTCGTAGGAGACCATGGCAAAGCTCGGCGTCGTAGCGGCGATCTCGTCCATGATCTCGGACGGATGACGGTAATTCCAGGCAAGCCCCATGGCTTGCGCCATCTTCTGCGTCACCTCCCAATCGGCATAGCCGTTCTTCGGCCGCATGACGCGCCGGACGCGGTTGATGCGGCGCTCGGCATTGGTGAAGGTTCCGTCCTTTTCGAGGAAGGTCGAGCCCGGCAGGAAGACATGAGCGTAGTTCGCCGTCTCGTTGAGGAAGAGGTCGTGCACCACGACGCACTCCATGGCGGCAAGGCCGGCCGCGACGTGCTTCGTGTCGGGGTCCGACTGCAGAATGTCCTCCCCCTGGACGTACAGGCCCTTGAAGGTGCCCTCGACGGCGGCGTCGAGCATGTTGGGAATGCGCAGTCCCGGCTCGTGGTTGAGCTTCACGCCCCAGAGCTTTTCGAAGATCTCGCGCGTTGCATCGTCCGAAATATGCCGGTAGCCGGGAAGCTCATGTGGGAAGGAGCCCATGTCGCAGGAGCCCTGGACGTTGTTCTGGCCGCGCAGCGGATTGACGCCAACGCCCGGCCGGCCGATGTTGCCGGTGAGCATGGCGAGGTTCGCGATCGCCATCACTGTCGTCGAGCCCTGGCTGTGCTCGGTGACGCCAAGGCCGTAATAGATCGCGCCATTGCCGCCGGTCGCGTAAAGCCGCGCGGCTCCGCGCACCAGATCGGCCCGAACGCCGGTATAGGCCGCGGTCGCTTCCGGGCTGTGATGCGGCTCGGCGACGAAGGCTGCCCAGTCCTCGAATTCCGACCAGTCGCAGCGCTCGCGGATGAAGGCTTCGTTACCAAGACCCTCGGTGACGATGACATGCGCCAGCGCGGTCAGGATGGCGACGTTGGTACCTGGCTTCAGCGGCAGATGGTAGGACGCTTCGACATGGGCCGAGCGGACGAGGTCGATCCGGCGCGGATCGATGACGATCAGCTTGGCGCCCTGGCGCAGCCGCTTCTTCAGCCGCGAGGCGAAGACCGGATGACCGTCGGTCGGGTTGGCACCGATGATGACCGCAACATCCGTGTGCTCCACGCTGTCGAAATCCTGCGTGCCGGCGGAGGTGCCGAAGGTCTGGTTGAGGCCGTAGCCGGTCGGCGAATGGCAGACGCGGGCGCAGGTGTCGACATTGTTGTTGCCGAAACCGGCGCGCACCAGCTTCTGCACCAGAAAGGTCTCCTCATTGGTGCAGCGCGAAGACGTGATGCCGCCGACGGAATCACGGCCGTACTGGTACTGGATCCGGCGGAACTCGGAGGCGACATGGGCGAAAGCTTCCTCCCAGGTGACCTCGCGCCAGGCATCGGTGACCTTCTCGCGGATCATCGGATTGAGAATGCGGTCCTTGTGGTTGGAATAACCATAGGCAAAGCGGCCCTTTACGCAGGAATGGCCGCGGTTCGCCTGCCCGTCCTTCCATGGCACCATGCGCACCAGCTCCTCGCCGCGCATCTCCGCCTTGAAGGAGCAGCCGACGCCGCAATAGGCGCAGGTGGTGACGACAGAATGCTCGGGCTGGCCGATTTCTATCACCGATTTTTCCGTCAGCGTCGCGGTCGGGCAGGCCTGAACGCAGGCGCCGCAGGAAACGCATTCGGAGGAGACGAAGTCCTCGTTCATGCCGGCCGATACGCGTGAATCGAAGCCACGGCCGCTGATCGTCAGCGCGAAAGTTCCCTGCACTTCCTCGCACGCCCGCACGCAGCGCGAGCAGACGATGCACTTCGCCGGATCATAGGTGAAATAGGGGTTCGATTCGTCCTTCGGCATCCATTTGGCGTTGATTTCGCCATTGTTGCGCGCCGTCACATGGTTCTCGCCGTCATAGCCGTAGCGTACATCGCGCAGGCCCACGGCGCCAGCCATATCCTGCAGCTCGCAATCGCCGTTGGCTGCGCAGGTAAGGCAGTCGAGCGGATGGTCGGAAATATAGAGTTCCATGACGCCGCGGCGGACATCCTTCAGCCGCTGTGTCTGCGTCGAAACGCTGATGCCTGCCGAAACCGGCGTCGTGCAGGAGGCCGGCATCCCAGCGCGCCCATCGATTTCGACGAGACAGAGCCGGCAGGAGCCGAAGGCATCCATCATGTCGGAAGCGCAAAGCTTCGGCACCTCGATGCCCGCTTCCATTGCCGCGCGCATGATCGAGGTGCCTTCCGGCACGGTGATCTCGCGTCCGTCGATCGTCAGCGTCACCAGCTTTTCGGATTTGGAAGCAGGAGTGCCGTAGTCGATTTCATGAATGAGAGACATTAGCGGGACTCCTGAGAAATTACGTTCGGGGCGGATGCGATAGCCGGCTCTGTCAAGGTTCCGTGTGCCATGGCCGCCATTATCATTCCGCAGCCTCCACCATCGGCACTGGTGAAAAATCCTCCGGGAAATGCGTCATGGCGCTCATCACCGGATAGGGCGTAAAGCCGCCGAGTGCGCAAAGAGAGCCGAACTTCATCGTGTTGCAGAGATCGGCAAGCAGCACTCGATTCTTTTCCGGCTCGATGCCGGCCGCGATCGCGTCGGCAACCTCGACACCGCGTATGGAACCTATGCGGCAGGGCGTGCACTTGCCGCAGCTCTCTATGGCGCAGAATTCCATGGCGAAACGCGCCTGCTTCAGCATGTCGGCCGTGTCGTCGAAGACGACGATGCCGGCATGACCGATAAGCCCGTCCCTGGCGGCGAAGGCTTCGTAGTCGAATGGCGTATCGAACAGCGCCCGTGGGAAATAGGCGCCAAGCGGACCGCCGACCTGCACGGCCTTCACGGGTCTGCCGCTCGCGGTGCCGCCGCCGATCTCGTCGACGATCTCGCCAAGCGTCAGGCCGAAAGCGGTTTCGAAAAGCCCGCCATGCCTTACATTGCCGGCGATCTGCAGCGGGATCGTTCCGCGCGACCGGCCCATGCCGAAATCGCGATAGTAGCCGGCACCCTTGTCGAGAATCACCGGTACGGACGCGAGCGAGATGACGTTGTTGATGACGGTCGGGCGATCGAAAAGGCCCTTATGCGCCGGCAGCGGCGGCTTGGCGCGCACCAGTCCGCGCTTGCCTTCGAGGCTGTTCAGGAGCGAAGTCTCCTCGCCGCAGACATAGGCGCCGGCGCCGGTGCGAACCTCCATATCGAAGGCATGCGCAGAGCCGAGCACAGAGGTGCCGAGCACACCGGCGGCCCGGGCGATCTCGACCGCTGCGCTCATCACCGCGATCGCATGCGGATATTCCGAGCGCGTATAGATGTAGCCCTTGGTTGCGCCAGTCGCGATGCCGGCGATCGCCATGCCCTCGATCAGCACGAAGGGGTCGCCTTCCATGATCATACGGTCTGCGAATGTGCCACTGTCACCCTCGTCGGCATTGCAGACGATGTATTTCCGCGCACCCGGCGTTTCGAGCACGGTCTTCCATTTGATCCCGGTCGGGAAGCCGGCACCGCCGCGGCCACGAAGACCGCTTTCCGTGACCTCGGCAACGATCGCCGCAGGCTGCATGACGACTGCTCTTTCGAGGCCGCGCAGGCCTCCATGAGCCCGATAATCATCGAGCGAGAGCGGGTCGATGACACCGCAGCGGGCAAAGGTAAGCCGCGTCTGTCGCTTGAGGAACGGAATTTCCTCGGTCTTGCCGAGACAGAGCGGATGCGCACCACCCGAAGTCAGCCCGGCATCGAAAAGCGAGGCCACGTCGCCCGCTTTCACCGGCCCGTAGGCGACGCGCCCATCGGCCGTTTCGATTTCGACCAGCGGCTCCAGCCAGTGCATGCCGCGAGAGCCGTTGCGGACGATCGTGGCGTCGAGCGCGCGAGCGGCGATCTCGCCGGAAATCGCCTCCACCACGCTTTCGGCGCCGAGCGCCAAGGCTGCTGCATCCCGGGGAATAAAGATTCTTACAGTCATTGGCGGGCCTCCGCGACCAGCGCGTCGAGCACCGCCTCATCGAGCCGCGCATGAAGCTCGCCGTCGAGCATCGCCGACGGCGAGCAGGAACAGAGCCCAAGACAGTAAACGGGCTCGAGCGTGACGGCGCCATCCGGCGTCGTCTCGTGGAAATCGATACCGAGAAGCGCCTTGGCGCGCTCGGCAAGCCGGTCGCCGCCCATCGACTGGCAGGCTTCGGCGCGACAGAGCTTGAGCACATGGCGTCCGGCCGGGTGCTCGCGGAAATCGTGATAGAAGGTGACGACGCCATAGACTTCGGCGCGCGACAGATTGAGCTCCTGTGCGATCACCGGCAGGCTCTCCTCAGGCACGTAGCCGAACTCGTCCTGAATCTCGTGCAGAATGGGAATAAGCGGGCCTTCGAGCCTCTTGAGTTCGCCGACGATCGCCAGCGTCCGTTCGGTCACGTCTGCGCGCGGCAGATGGATATTCACTGAAGGAGCCCTCCCGGCTCGCGGCCGCATTGGTCAAGTTTTCTCGACCCTCGTCGCGCCGCTGTCTCAACCAATTGGCAAAGATCGGAGATTTCACGCTCTTTGCCCAGGAAATAAGCTTCGCGCGTATGCTTCCACGGGTCAATAAGGCTGTTCCGTTGGTCGATAGGAAATTTCTATTGAGCTTTATTGCGCTCACCGAGCATGCGCGCCTCATGCAGCAGTGCGGAGACCAAGGGCGTGAACGGCTCACGATAGGTGGCGACCAGCCCGACCGTATGATGGACGTCCGGATCGACAATCGGTATCATCCGGATATCCTCGTGAAAGCCGAATGATTTCGCTACGTTATAAGGCATGATGCTCGCCCATCGTCCGGTTCGGACATGGGAGAAGAGCACGATCATCGAATTCGATTCGAGTGTAGGGCTCGGGACCGCACCGGCCTCTGCAAAGTGCTGGTTGATGATGCGGCGGTTCTGCATATCGGCCGTCAATAGACAAAGCCGAATGCCGCTCACTTCCTTCCAGGTCACGCTTTCGCGATCCGAAAGGGCCGTGTCGGCGGCCGTAACCAGATGATATTGCTCGATCTGCAGCGGCACGCTCGTTACCCGGCCGAGCGGCTCATTCTCGAGATAGGTCAGGCCGGCATCGATCTCGAGGTTTTCGAGTAGCGCCAGTATCTGCAGCGATGTGGTGGAAAGGACGGAGAAAGTGACGTCCGGATGCTTCTCCTGGAACGGTGCGGTAATCATCGGCACCATGGAGAGTGTCGTCGGTATTGCGGCGAGGCGGATATGACCCGACAGACCTTTTCGGGCTGCACGCATCTCTTCACGCATCGTACGGGTGTCGCTGACGATCCGCCGTGCCCATTCCAGCACCCGCTGCCCTTCGGGTGTCAGCCCCTGGAAACGTGATCCGCGATTGACCAGGATGACGCCGAGCTGTTCTTCAAGCTGACGGATCGCCGCCGAAAGCGTCGGTTGCGTCACGCCGCACTCCTCCGCCGCCCGGCCGAAGTGCCGCTCCCGGGCAAGTGCGAGAAAGAATTCCAGCTTGTCGATCATGACCGGCTCACTCAGTGCACGCGTTTTTGCCCCTCACCCCCGCAGGCGGGGAGAAGGCACCGGCAGGCGGATGGGGGGCGGACGCGCGCTCAAGCGATGAGCTGCCCACCGTTCACCTCCAGAACCTGGCCGGTGATGTAACCTGAAAGCGCGTGCGAAGCGAGGAAGAGGTAGGCTGGCGCGCAATCCTCGGCCATCCCCAGCCGACCTAGCGGAATCGTCTTACGCGTCGCCTCGAGCTTCTCCGGCGTCGAATAGCGTTCGTGGAAATCCGTCGCGATCGTGCCGGGCGAGACGCAGTTGACGCGGATGCCTTCCGGCGCAAGTTCGCGCGCCAGAGCCTTGGAATAGGTGGAAACGAAGGCCTTGGTGGCGGAATAGATCGAAGAGCCGGGACTGCCGCCCGCGCGTGCCGAGATGGAGACGGTGTTGACGATCGCCGGGTGCGTGCCCTTGCGCAGGAGCGGTAACATCGTCCGGGTCATCTCGACCACCGAGGTCTGGTTGAGCTTCACGACAGTGCGGTAGTCGTCGTCGGTGAGTTCGCCGGCCGGAAAACGACCGACCATCGTGCCGGCATTGTTGACGAGAACGTCGACGCTGTCGAAACGGCTCCTCACCGCGTCGGCAAGGCTCTCCACGCCCCCGTCCGAAAGGAAATCCGCCGCCGTGAGGAATGCCCTGCCCTCTGCCGCTGCAAGATCGAGAAACTCCGGGCGGTCGGATGCGATCGTCCGCCCCAGATGCACCAGAACACGGGCACCGCAATCCAGGAACTGCCGCGCGACCTCGAGGCCAATGCCCCTCCCGCCGCCGGTAACCACCACGTTCATGCCCTTGAACAAGGCCGGATGATACATTCTCTTTCGCCCTCCCGTACCGTTCCGACTGGCGCGTCCGCAAGGATTACAGCGCATATCGGGTGTAAGCCGCAATGAAAATCGAACGTGTTGGATATGCCCAAACACAAATTGCGCCACTTTCGTTTTTGCATATTATGAAAGAAAACGAAAAGCGAGGGGCGTTGAATGTACCTGACCGAACGACAGGCGGAGATCCTGGAGCTGGCGAAAGCGGAGGGCCGCGTACTGGTCGAAGACCTCGCCCAGCGTTTTTCGGTGACACCCCAAACGATCCGCAAGGATCTGAACGATCTTTGCGATGCAAGAGTTTTGAACCGCATCCATGGCGGCGCCATCTTTCCGAGCGGCAAGGAAAACGTCAAATACGAATCTCGCCGCCAGATCGCAGCGGCCGAGAAGCAGGCGATCGGACGCGCCGCGGCTAGCCTCATTCCGGACAATTCCTCGCTGTTCATCAATATCGGCACGACAACGGAAGCGGTCGGAGAGGCACTTCTCGACCATCGGGAACTGATGGTCATCACCAACAATATAAACGTCGCCAACAGGTTGCGTGTGTTCCCCACGATCGAAGTGGTTATTGCCGGCGGGGTCGTACGCGGTTCGGACGGCGGCATCGTCGGGGAGGCCGCCGTCGATTTCATCAAGCAGTTCAAGGTGGATTTCGCGGTGATCGGCGCCTCGGCGATCGACCCGGATGGCGCGCTTCTGGACTTCGACTACCGCGAAGTGAAAGTGGCGCAGGCGATCATCGCCAATGCCCGCCATGTCATCCTGGTTTCGGATTCGACGAAATTCGAACGCACGGCGCCGGTGCGTATCGGTCATATCTCACAAGTGCAAACCTTCATTACCGATCGCTGCACCGTTGAAAATGTTCGCAAAATCTGTGCGGACCGGGATGTGCGGCTGCTGGAGACCGAGACTTGATCCGCCTTGGAACGCAAGGATAGTGTCGCCCAAACATTCGTTTGACATTCGAAATATTTTCGCTTTAACTGTTTTCACTTTCGCGATTGCGTGGATTCGCGATTGCGTGGAATTGTGCGTTGCGAAAAGTGGAGGGGAACAGAGTGTCAGAGCAGGCGATCTTCGACGTCTTCGTCATAGGCGGCGGCATCAACGGATGCGGCATTGCGCGTGATGCGGCCGGTCGGGGATATTCCGTCGCGCTTGCGGAGATGAACGATTTCGCCTCGGGAACGTCTTCCGGCTCGACCAAGCTCATCCATGGCGGCCTGCGCTATCTCGAATATTATGAGTTCCGCCTCGTACGCGAAGCCTTGATGGAGCGCGAAGTCCTCTGGGCGATGGCGCCGCATGTCATTTGGCCGATGCGGTTCGTTCTGCCTTTCCACAAGGGCGGCCCACGGCCCGCCTGGCTGATCCGTCTCGGCCTCTTCCTCTACGACCATATTGGCGGCCGCAAGCGCCTGCCGGCGACAAGCACTCTTGACTTGACCCGGGATCCGGCCGGCGTGCCCTTGAAGCGCCTCTTCTCCAAGGCTTTCGAATATTCGGATGGGTGGGTCGACGATGCCCGCCTCGTGGTCTTGAACGCACGCGATGCCGCCGATCGCGGCGCGCGGATCATGGCCCGTACCCGCGTCGTCTCAGCACGGCGCGCATCCGGACGTTGGACGATAGAGATCGAGGATGTCACGACGGGAGCGCGCGAGACGCTGGGCGCCCGCATGCTCGTCAATGCCGCAGGTCCCTGGGTGGACCGGATTCTCTCCGAAGCCGTCGGAAAGAAGGACGTCCGCAATGTCCGCCTTGTCCAGGGCAGCCATATCGTCTTAACGAAAAAGTTCGACGATACGCGGGCCTATTTCTTCCAGAACCCGGACGGGCGGATCATGTTCGCCATTCCCTACCAGAACGATTTCACACTCATCGGAACGACAGATCACGATTTTGCCGGCAATCCGGCGGATGTGCGCATCAGTGACGCAGAAATCGACTATCTCTGCGCGGCGGCGAGCGAATATTTCAAAGATCCGGTCACGAGGGACGATATCGTCTGGACCTATTCCGCCGTTCGTCCCCTTTACGACGACGGCGCGAGTAAAGCCCAGGAAGCGACCCGCGACTATGTGCTGCGCGTCGAGAACGGCGATGCGCCGCTGCTCAATGTCTTCGGCGGCAAGCTCACCACCTACCGGCGGCTTGCGGAATCGGCTCTGGACAAGATCGGCGAGGCTATTGGCGCCAAGGGCGGGAAATGGACCGCCGGATCGCATCTTCCCGGCGGCGACTTCCCGGCGACAGGCTATGAAGACGAGGTGGAAAAGCTCAAGTCGCGCTATCCGTTTCTGGCTGCCTCGCATGTCCGCCGGCTGGTGCGGCTCTATGGGAGGCTTGCGGCGCAGCTTCTCGGCAACGCCGCAAGCGAGGCCGATCTTGGAAGGTACTTCGGAGCGGATCTCTACGCGGCGGAGGTGGATTGGCTCATCGGACGGGAATGGGCGTTGGGCGCGGAAGACGTGCTTTGGCGCCGAACGAAACTGGGACTGAAGTTTTCGCGGGCGCAAATCGCGGAACTGGAGGAATATATCCGGGCAGCGGCCAACGCCGCCGCCTGAGATACCACGGCTGAACCGCCGGTGGCTGGGTGGAGAATTCAATGCTTGAAATGAAGAACATATCCAAGGTCGTGGGGGGCGAGATGCACATCCACCCGACCGACCTTGTGCTGGAGAGGGGGTCGCTGAACGTGCTGCTCGGCCCGACGCTCTCCGGCAAGACGTCGCTGATGCGGCTGATGGCCGGTCTCGACAAGCCAGCCTCCGGTTCGATCCATCTCGACAATGCGGACGTTACCGGCGTTCCGGTTCAGAAGCGCTCGGTTGCCATGGTCTACCAGCAGTTCATCAACTATCCCGCGATGGCGGTATACGAGAACATCGCCTCGCCTATGCGGATCAAGGGCGCCGACGCCGCCACCATCGACCGCGAAGTGCGCAAGGCGGCGGAACTTCTGAAGCTTACGCCATATCTCGACCGCACGCCTCTCAACCTGTCCGGCGGCCAGCAGCAGCGCACGGCGCTTGCGCGCGCCATCGTCAAGAACGCCGATCTGGTGCTGCTCGACGAACCGCTTGCGAACCTCGACTACAAGCTGCGGGAGGAATTGCGCGAAGAGCTGCCGAAGATTTTCTCCGCATCAGGCGCGATCTTCGTCTATGCGACGACCGAGCCTTCCGAAGCGCTTCTCCTCGGCGGCAACACCGCCACGATGAGCGAGGGAAGGATCACCCAGTTCGGCCGCACAATCGACGTCTATCGCCAACCTGTCGATATTGTTACGGCACGTACATTTGCCGATCCGCCGCTCAATACCATCGACCTCCTGAAGAGCGGGTCGCATTTCGCGCTCGAAGGCAAGCCCGTGCTTCCCGTTCCCGTGCATCTCGGCGCCGTCGCCGACGGCCCCTGTACCGTCGCTTTCCAGCCACACCACCTTTCTTTCGACCCGCCGAACGGCAGCGACCAACCACTTGCCGTCAAGACGGCGATCTCGGAAATCACCGGGTCCGAGAGTTTCATTCACGTCGCGTTCGCGGGCGCCCGCTGGGTCATGCTCGCGCCCGGCATTCACGAGATCGAACCGGACGCAACCCTCAGAGTCTTCGTCGACACGCGCCACCTTATGGCCTTCGGGCCGGACGGCAGGGCGGTCGGCGGAAGGGCCTGAGGAAGGCGTCGGGGAGGAAACCATGGCACGCATCAATCTCGAACACATCCGCCACGCTTACGGCGCCAAGCCGAAGTCGGAGAGCGATTATGCGCTGAAGGAAGTACATCACGAGTGGAACGACGGCGGCGCTTACGCATTGCTCGGGCCCTCCGGCTGCGGCAAGACCACGCTGCTCAACATCATATCGGGGCTGATCAACCCCTCCGAGGGCCGCATTCTCTTCGACGGCACGGACGTGACGCATCTGACGACGCAGCAGCGCAACATCGCCCAGGTGTTTCAATTTCCGGTCATCTACGACACCATGACCGTCTACGACAATCTTGCATTTCCACTGCGCAACCGCCGTGTGCCGGAGACCGAGGTCGACCGCCGCGTCAAGGAAATCCTTGAAATGACCGGGCTCGTCAGTTGGGCGAAGAAGACTGCGCGCGGGCTGACGGCCGACCAGAAGCAGAAGATTTCGCTCGGCCGCGGCCTCGTGCGCTCGGACGTCAGCGCCATTCTCTTCGACGAGCCGTTGACCGTCATCGATCCGGAAATGAAATGGGTCCTGCGCTCACAGATCAAGCGGCTGCACAAGCAGTTCGGCTTCACCATGGTTTATGTGACACACGACCAGACCGAGGCGCTCACCTTCGCCGACAAGGTCGTTGTCATGTATGACGGCCAGATCGTTCAGATCGGCACGCCGGCCGAACTCTTCGAGCGCCCACGCCATACCTTTGTCGGCTATTTCATCGGCTCTCCGGGCATGAACGTGTTGCCGGCCGAGATCGCCGGCAGCACGGCCTCCATCGGCGACCAGAGGATCGCGCTGGATTTCCGGCCTGAGGTCAAGGCCGGCACGAAGACCGAGCTTGGCATCCGGCCAGAATTCATCTCGCTCGGCCGCGAAGGCATGCCGGTTGCGGTCACCAAGGTCGAGGATATCGGCCGCCATAAGGTGGTGCGTGCCCGCTTCGCCGACCGGCCGATCTCGATCATCGTCGACGAAGACGGTGAGATTCCCGCGGAGCCGCGTGTCACCTTCGATCCGAAGGCAATCAATATCTACGCCGATTCCTGGCGCGTCGGCGGGGAGGCCTGATATGGAAAAGACCTGGAACAACAAGGCCTGGTTCATGGTCCTGCCGGTGCTGGTGCTTGTCGCTTTCTCGGCGGTGATCCCGCTGATGACCGTCGTCAACTATTCGGTACAGGACACTTTCGGCAATAACGAGTTCTTCTGGGCCGGAACCGACTGGTTCCTGGATGTGCTCGAATCCGACCGGTTCTGGGACGCACTCACGCGCAACCTGATCTTTTCGGCAATCATTCTCTCGATAGAAATCCCGCTCGGCATCATCATCGCGCTCAACATGCCGAAGAAGGGCATCGGCGTGCCGATCTGCCTCGTTCTGATGGCGCTGCCGCTGCTCATTCCGTGGAACGTCGTCGGCACTATCTGGCAGGTCTTCGGCCGCGTCGACATCGGCCTGCTCGGACGCACGCTCGCCTCGCTAGGCATCAATTATAATTACGTGCAGAACCCGTTCGACGCCTGGGTCACGCTGATCGTCATGGATGTCTGGCACTGGACAAGCCTGGTCGTGCTGCTCTGCTATGCCGGTCTGGTCTCGATCCCCGACGCCTATTACCAGGCCGCCAAGATCGACGGCGCCTCGCGCTGGTCGGTCTTCCGCTACATCCAGCTTCCGAAGATGAAGCGTGTGCTTCTGATCGCTTTCCTGCTGCGCTTCATGGACAGCTTCATGATCTACACGGAACCCTTCGTCGTGACCGGCGGCGGTCCCGGCAACTCGACCACCTTCCTGTCCATTGATCTGGTCAAGACGGCGATCGGCCAATTCGACCTCGGCCCGGCCGCAGCCCTCTCGATCATCTACTTCCTCATCATCCTGCTCTTGTCGTGGATCTTCTACACGGTGATGACCACGAGCGACGCGCAAGGCTGAGAAAGGCGGGAGGAGACATCATGATGACCAACAAGCAACCACTTTCGCAGCGCCTCTCCTGGCTGGTGCCGACACTCTATATCGTTTTCCTGCTCCTGCCGATCTACTGGCTCGTCAATATGAGCTTCAAGGAGACGAGCGAGATCCTCAGCACCTTTTCGCTATGGCCGCAGAATCCGACGCTCCGGAACTACACGGTGATCTTCACCGATCCTTCCTGGTACAACGGCTACATCAACTCCATAACCTACGTGGTTCTGAACACCATCATCTCGGTCACGGTGGCGCTGCCGGCCGCCTATGCCTTCTCGCGCTACCGATTTCTCGGCGACAAGCATCTGTTCTTCTGGTTGCTCACCAACCGGATGGCGCCGCCGGCGGTTTTCGCTCTGCCCTTCTTCCAGCTCTATTCCGCCTTCGGCCTGATCGACACGCATATCGCTGTGGCCATCGCGCACTGCCTGTTCAACGTGCCCCTTGCCGTCTGGATCCTGGAAGGCTTCATGTCCGGCGTGCCGAAGGAGATCGACGAGACCGCCTATATCGACGGCTATTCCTTCCCGCGCTTTTTCGTGAAGATCTTCGTGCCGCTGATCGCCTCCGGCATCGGCGTCGCGGCCTTTTTCTGCTTCATGTTCTCGTGGGTCGAGCTCCTGATCGCCCGCACGCTGACGACAACGGATGCCAAGCCGATCGCCGCGACCATGACACGCACGGTCTCGGCCTCCGGGCTCGACTGGGGCGTGCTGGCCGCCGCCGGCGTGCTGACGATCATCCCGGGCGCGCTCGTCATCTATTTCGTTCGCAACTACATCGCCAAGGGCTTCGCCCTTGGTCGGGTCTGAAAAGGAGGGTCTGATGGCAGCCATTGCCGCTCGCAACAACCGCTGGCCCGTCGCACTTGCCGCCGTACTCATCGTCTACCTTGGCGCCGCGGGCCTGCTTTTCTCGCTTCTGCCGGTGAAGGACGGCGAGCGCGACTGGTTCGCGCCGCTGGTCCCGGGAGGCTGGATGGCCTGGTCTTTCCCGACCGCCATGTTCTTTCTGACGATCTTCGCGCTCCTGTCGCTGATGGCCGTCTGGGAATATGCCCGGCCCGGCGGCAATCCCAGGGTCGGCATCCTGCGCTTCGAGACGACACGCGGCGACCGGCTCTTCGTATCGCTTCTCGGAAGCGCATTCATTCACCTCGCCTGGCTGGGGCTGGTCGGCGCAAATCTCTGGTGGGCCGTCGCCCTCTCGGTGATCTATGCGGTCGGCGTCTTCCGCTACGTCTGAGGAATGGAATGAAGGGCGCTCCCCACAGGCGCCCTTTTAGACTGCAAGGCAACGCAATCGCAAAACCCAGGGAGGAATTGATGCGACGGCACCTTTTGACAACGACGGCGGCCATGCTGCTGGCTTTCACCGGCTCGGCCTTTGCCGGCATGGACGAGGCAAAACAGTTTCTGGACAAAGAAGTCGGCGACATGTCCTCGCTCGACCGCGCTGCCCAGGAAGCGGAAATGCAGTGGTTCGTCGATGCGGCGAAACCCTTTGCGGGCATGGAGATCAAGGTCGTCTCCGAAACGATCACCACCCACGAATATGAATCGAAGGTGCTGGCCCCGGCCTTCACTGCGATCACCGGCATCAAAATCACCCATGACCTGATCGGCGAAGGCGACGTCGTCGAAAAACTGCAGACGCAGATGCAGTCGGGCGAAAACGTCTATGACGCCTACATCAACGACAGCGACCTGATCGGCACCCACTGGCGCTACCAGCAGGCGCGAAGCCTGACCGACTTCATGGCGAACGAGGGCAAGGACGTCACCAATCCCAACCTCGACATCGACGACTTCATCGGCAAGTCCTTCACCACGGCTCCGGACGGCAAGCTCTACCAGCTTCCCGACCAGCAGTTCGCGAACCTCTACTGGTTCCGCTACGACTGGTTCAACGACGAGAAGAACAAAGCGGATTTCAAGGCGAAGTACGGCTACGATCTCGGCGTTCCCGTCAACTGGTCGGCCTACGAGGACATCGCCGAGTTCTTCACCGGCCGCGAAGTCGACGGCAAGAAGGTCTATGGCCACATGGACTACGGCAAGAAGGACCCGTCGCTCGGCTGGCGCTTCACCGACGCTTGGCTCTCGATGGCCGGCAATGGCGACAAGGGCATTCCGAACGGCAAGCCGGTCGACGAGTGGGGCATCAAGGTCGACGAAAACTCAAGACCCGTCGGATCCTGCGTTGCACGCGGCGGCGATACCAATGGCCCGGCATCCGTCTATGCCATCCAGAAATATCTCGACTGGATGAAGGCCTATGCACCGGCCGCTGCTCAGGGCATGACCTTCTCGGAATCTGGCCCCGTTCCATCGCAGGGTGAGGTCGCCCAGCAGATGTTCACCTATACGGCCTTCACCGCCGATTTCGTGAAGGAAGGCCTGCCAGTCGTGAACGAGGACGGTACGCCGAAGTGGCGTTTCGCTCCGAGCCCGCATGGCGTCTACTGGAAGGAGGGCATGAAGCTCGGCTATCAGGACGCCGGTTCCTGGACGCTGCTTAAGTCGACGCCGGACGATCGCGCCAAGGCCGCGTGGCTCTACGCGCAGTTCGTGACCTCGAAAACGGTAGACGTGAAGAAGAGCCATGTCGGCCTCACCTTCATCCGTCAATCGACGCTCGACCATCAGAGCTTCACCGACCGTGCGCCGAAGCTCGGCGGTCTGATCGAGTTCTACCGTTCGCCGGCCCGCCTGCAGTGGTCGCCGACCGGAACGAACGTCCCTGACTATCCGAAGCTGGCACAGCTCTGGTGGCAGGCGATCGGCGATGCTTCTTCCGGTGCGAAGACCGCACAGGAGGCCATGGACTCGCTCTGCGCCGAACAGGAAAAAGTGATGCAGCGTCTCGAGCGCGCCGGAGTCCAGGGCGAAATCGGGCCGAAGCTCGCCGATGAGCACGACCTCGAATACTGGAACGCGGAAGCCGTCAAGGCCGGCAACCTCGCACCGCAGCTCAAGGTCGAGAACGAGAAGGATAAGCCGGTCACCGTCAATTACGACGAACTGGTCAAGAGCTGGCAGACCAACTGATTGACATGCGCCGCCCGATCCGACGGGCGGCGCCGCTTTCCGGGGAGATGCGGTACCGGGGCTGGAAACAGCCCCGTTTTTTATTCCGAAAGCTGATCGGAAGGGGGTGCGCCCCGCTCGCCGCTCCGGCCGGCATTACCGCCCATCACGCGAAAACTGTTTCCGCCATTTCAGTAAGGCGGCGCCTCACGGCCGCTGCCATTATTTGCGAACGTCTTCGTAAGACGTGGATTACATGCAAAGGTATTGGAGGAGCTTACCTTGGCAATCAATGCAGAGGAACCCGTAGCATCAACGCGCCCGGAGGATGAGAAGCTCGGCATCGGCGCCAATCTGGCCTATGGCCTGCAACACGTTCTGACGATGTATGGAGGCATCGTCGCCGTTCCCCTTATTCTCGGCCAGGCGGCAGGCCTTGATCCCGGCGAGATCGGACTGCTTATCACGGCATCCTTATTTGCCGGCGGCCTCGCCACCATATTGCAGACCATCGGCCTTCCCTTTTTCGGAAGCCAGTTGCCGCTGGTACAGGGCGTCTCCTTTTCCGGCGTGGCGACGATGATCGCCATTTCCGGCAATGGGGGCCTTCAGTCCGTGCTCGGAGCCGTCATCGCCGCCTCCCTGATCGGGTTGTTGATCACCCCCGTATTTTCGAGGATCACGCGCTTCTTCCCGCCGCTCGTCACCGGCATCGTCATTACGACCATCGGCCTGACGCTGATGCCGGTCGCCGCGCGATGGGCGATGGGCGGCAATAACAGCTCTCCGGATTTCGGCAGTCCCGCCAATATCCAGCTTGCGGCCGTCACACTCGTCGTCGTGCTCCTGCTCAGCAAGCTCGGAAGCGCGGCCATCTCCCGGCTCTCGATCCTGCTCGCCCTGATCATCGGCACGATCATAGCCTGGTTCGCCGGCATGGCGGATTTCTCGCAGGTCACCGAAGGTCCTCTTTTCGCTTTTCCGAAGGTGTTTCACTTCGGCTATCCGACTTTCGAACTTGCGGCGATCGCTTCGATGTTCATCGTCATCATTGTGACGCTGGTCGAGACATCGGCGGACATTCTGGCAGTCGGCGAGATCATCGAGACGAAAGTGGATTCGCGCCGGCTCGGCGATGGCCTCAGGGCCGACATGCTGTCGAGTCTGATTGCACCGGTCTTCGGCTCCTTCACCCAGAGCGCCTTTGCCCAGAACGTGGGGCTCGTTGCGGTAACCGGGGTCAAGAGCCGTTATGTCGTTGCCATGGGCGGCCTGTTTCTCGTCACGCTCGGCCTTCTGCCGGTCATGGGCCGCATCGTCGCGGCGGTTCCAAGTTCCGTGCTCGGCGGCGCCGGCATCGTGCTCTTCGGCACGGTCGCGGCGAGCGGCATCCGCACGCTGTCGAAAGTCGACTACGTCAACAACATGAACCTGGTCATCGTCGCGACTTCCATCGGCTTCGGGATGATCCCGATTGCCTCGCCGACGTTCTACGAGCATTTCCCGGCCTGGGTCGAGACGATCTTTCATTCCGGCATCAGCTCCGCCGCGCTGATGGCGATCAGCCTCAATCTGATCTTCAACCATATGACCGCCGGAAACTCGGACCAGCAATCGGTCTTCGTCGCCGGCACCGAGCGAACGCTGCGTTACCAGGACATCGCACGGCTGCACGACGGGGATTACTTCCTCAACGGCAAGCTCTACGACGCCAAGGGTATCGAAGTGCCGGTGATTGCTGCGGAAGCGCATTGACCGCGACAATCCGTACTGGTCAACTGGCGCAAACGCGATCCGGACCTCTGAGCGTCCGGATCGGCGGCGCGCCGATTACGCCGGAAAACCGGAAAGTGTTTCCGATTCTCCCTCCCTTGCGACATGCGCCCGCCGCACGAAAAGTCTCCGTTCCCGTTGGAGGACGGGGAATGGAGGAGGAACCATGAACGACGCATCCAGCATACATCCCGTGGACGAGCGCCTGCCGGTCGGCAGGCTTGCAACGCTCGGGATACAGCATGTTCTTGTCATGTATGGCGGCGCGGTCGCCGTTCCGCTGATCGTCGGACGGGCGCTGCAACTGAGCCCGGAAGACGTCGCCTTCCTGATTTCGGCGGATCTCTTCGTCTGCGGCATCGTCACCATCATCCAGTCGCTCGGACTGACGAGAGGCATAGGCATTCGCCTCCCCGTGATGATGGGCGTCACCTTTGCCGCCGTCGGCCCCATGGTCTCCATGGCGGCCATGACACCGGGGATCGACGGGGCCAGAACGATCTTCGGCGCGATCATCGGTGCAGGGCTCGTTGCGCTTCTGCTCGCGCCCGTCATGGGGCGCCTTTTGAAGTTCTTCCCGCCCGTTGTCACCGGCACGATCATTCTCGTCATCGGGGTGACCCTGATGCGCGTCGGCGTCAATTGGATATTCGGCAATCCCTTCGGCCCGACCGCGCCGAAACTCGTGGATCCGGCCCATGCGCAATGGCTGGCGGAATTGAAACAGCTCGCCACGGCAGGCGGATCTGCCGTGCCGGACGGGCTCGTCCTCGGTGCGACGATACCGAACCCGATCTATGCCGAACCGAGCCATGTGGCGCTTGCCGCCTTCGTTCTGGTCTCCATTCTCGTTGTGGCGCGCTTCGGCAAGGGTCTCATCAGCAACATCGCTGTTCTGATCGGCATCGCGGTCGGATGCGTAGCGGCGGCTATGCTCGGCATGATGCACTTCGATCGTGTGGCGAGCGCCGGCTGGTTCGCCGTCGTGACGCCCCTGCGCTTCGGCACGCCCATTTTCGATCCGGTGCTGATTGCCACGATGTCGCTCGTCATGGTCGTGGTGATGATCGAATCGACCGGCATGTTCCTGGCGCTCGGCGAGATGACCAATCGTGAAGTGACGCAGCAGCAACTGACCGCCGGCCTGCGCGTGGACGGCCTTGGCACCGTTATCGGCGGCCTCTTCAACACCTTTCCCTATACGAGCTTCTCGCAGAATGTGGGGCTCGTCGGCGTCACCGGCGTCAAGAGCCGTTACGTGTGCGTCATGGGCGGCATCATCATGATCCTGCTCGGACTCGTTCCCAAGATGGGCGCGCTGGTCGAGGCCGTTCCGACATTCGTTCTCGGGGGAGCCGGGCTCGTAATGTTCGGCATGGTGGCGGCAACTGGTGTCAGGATTCTCTCCACGGTCGACTTCAAGTCCTCGCGCAACAACCTGTTCGTCGTGGCCGTTTCCGTCGGATTCGGGTTGATCCCGATGATTGCTCCGAACTTCCTGATGTGGATGCCGCATGCGATCCACCCGATCATCGAGTCCGGCATCGTCCTCGCGGCCATCTCGGCCATCGTGCTCAACGCCTTCTTCAACGGCCTCAGTCTCGAGCGTTCCGCTTGCGTCGAGGCCGCGCGGATGGCAGACGGGCATTGATCAAAGGACAATCTCCCGTGGCCCAGGGCCACGGGAGATTGTCACACTTCGATCGGCGCCGAAGCATTGCGGCAGCTCCGGGCGGTAGGAATGGTCCGATGACAACGATTCACAAGGACACCTCGTCATGGACAGGCCGCGTCTCGCGCTCGAACTGCTTTTGCTCGTCGCCCTCGCAACACTCTGGGGCGCCTCGTACACCTTCATCAAGATCGGCGTCGAAACCATCCCGCCGGTGACGCTGATTGCCGCACGCACGCTGCTTGCCGGCGCGATCCTTCTGGCACTGATTGCATGGCGCGGACTGAAATTGCCGCGGGACAGGGCGACATGGAGAAAGTTCCTGTTCCAGGCCTGCCTCAACAGCGTCATTCCCTTCACTCTGATCGCCTGGTCGGAGCGCACGATTGATGCCGGCGTGGCGGCCATCCTCAACTCCACGACCCCGATCTTCGCCTTTCTTCTGACGGCGTTGATCACCCGCCACGAGCCCGTCACCGCGCGCAAGTTCATAGGCGTCCTTGCTGGCCTCACAGGAATAGGGCTGATTATCGGCCTTGAGGCTTTCCGGGGCATCGGCGATCAGCTCATCCCACAGCTTGCCGTGGTGCTTGCGACCCTTTGCTATGCCGGCGCGGCCATTTTCGGAAAGAGTTTCAAAGGTCTCGATCCGATGATGCCCGCCTGCGGATCTCTCCTCGCAGGTGCGGCCCTGCTCATCCCGGCGAGCCTCGTGGTCGATCGGCCCTGGATGCTCGATCCCTCCCGGGAGTCGCTGATCGCTCTCCTCTGCCTGTCGGTCTTCTCGACAGCGCTCGCCTTCGTCATCTATTTCCGCCTGATCCATACACTCGGCTCGGTCGGCGCGACGGCCCAGGCCTATGTGCGCGTTCCGATCGGCGTTGCCATCGGAGTGGTCTTTCTGGGGGAAACGCTTTCGACCACCGCGTGGCTCGGCCTCAGCTGCGTCATCGTCGGCGTCGCCGCGATGACGATCCCCTCACGGCCCGTGCTTGCCACCCTCAAAGGGTAATCGGCTCAATCCTTGCGCTTCCGGCAATAGAGTTCCAGCCGGTGGCGCACAAGATCGTATCCGAGTTCGGCGGCAATTTCGGCCTGCAGCTGCTCGATCTTGTCGGAGCGGAATTCGATCACCGCACCCGTTTCTATGTCGATCAGGTGATCGTGATGCGGCGCGTCCGCCGTCTCGAAGCGGGCCGTCGCATTCTCGAAAGCATGCCGCTGCACTACCCCTTGTTGCTCCAGCGCCGAAAGCGTCCGGTAGACCGTCGAGAGCGAGACGGTCGCGTCGATTTCCTTGGCCCGCCGGTGCAGCTCGCTGGCATCCGGATGGTCCTCTGCCTCGGCCAGGATCTTCAGGATTGCGGCGCGCTGACGGGTGACGCGCACGCCGCCATCCCGCAGAATTCCTTCCAGTTCCTCGACCCGATTCTTGCTCTGCTTCATCCGGCGACACTAGCCAAGGGCGTGCCTCTTGAAAATAGCCAGTTGCAAATGCTTCTCATTTGCATTGACTTATGCAGACCATTCACCTACCCCTATTATGGTTCGCAAAGAGGAGAGCCGAATGATTCAATCAACGAGGCGCATGATCGTAGCGGCAGCAGCGGCAATGGCTGTCTGTTCCATCATGCCGGCGGCGGCCCCGGCAGCGGAAAAACTCAAGGCAGTCACCACCTTCACGGTCATCGCCGATATGGCGCAGAACGTCGCGGGCGACGTCGCAGTGGTCGAATCGATCACCAAGCCCGGCGCCGAGATCCATAATTATCAACCGACGCCGCGCGATATTCTCAAGGCCCATGATGCCGACCTTATTCTCTGGAACGGGCTGAATCTCGAGCTCTGGTTCGAAAGATTTTTCCAGAACTTCGACGACGTTCCGGGGATCGTCGTTTCGCAGGGTGTCGAGCCGATGGGCATCGCCGAAGGCCCCTATACCGGCAAGCCAAACCCGCATGCATGGATGTCGCCGTCTGCCGCGCTGGTCTATGTCGACAACATCCGCGACGCCTTCGTGAAATACGATCCTGCGAACGAGGCGGCCTATAAAGCCAATGCCGAGGCTTACAAGAAGGAGATCGAGGCGGCCGTGGCACCGATCCGCGCTCAGCTCGACGGGATTCCGCTGGAAAGGCGGTGGCTCGTTTCCAGCGAGGGCGCCTTCAGCTATCTCGCCCGTGATTTCGGCCTGAAGGAGCTTTATCTCTGGCCGATCAATGCCGACCAGCAAGGGACGCCACAGCAGGTGCGCAAGGTGATCGACGCGGTTCGGGCCAATAATATCCCCGTCGTCTTTTCCGAGAGCACCATCTCGCCCGATCCGGCAGAGCAGGTCGCGCGGGAGACGGGTGCAAAATACGGGGGCGTGCTCTATGTCGACTCCTTGAGCGAGGCCGACGGGCCCGTTCCGACCTATATCGATCTGCTGCGCGTTACATCGGAAACGATCGCGAAAGGCTTGTCGCAATGAATCTTCAGGAAATGGCCCGCGCCAATCCGAAAGCAGCTCCGGAAGAGGAAGGGAGCGGCATTCGCGTCAGCGGAGCCACGGTGACCTACCGCAATGGTCATCGGGCATTGCGCGATGCCTCCTTCAAAATCCCCACCGGCACGATCGCCGCCCTTGTCGGCGTCAACGGCAGCGGCAAGTCGACGCTCTTCAAGGCGATCATGGGCTTCGTGCGGCTGGCGAAGGGCGACATCTCCATCCTGGGAATGACGGTCCCGCAGGCATTGAGGCAGAACCTCGTCGCCTATGTGCCGCAGGCCGAAGAGGTGGACTGGAACTTTCCGGTTCTCGTCGAAGACGTGGTGATGATGGGCCGTTACGGCCGCATGAACATGCTGCGCATCCCGAAAAAGGCCGATCACAACGCTGTCGAAACGGCGCTGGCAAGGGTCGGCATGAGCGAATTCCGCAAGCGCCAGATCGGCGAGCTGTCCGGCGGCCAGAAGAAGCGGGTCTTCCTGGCCCGGGCGCTTGCCCAGGACGGTCGCGTCATTCTTCTCGACGAACCTTTCACGGGGGTCGACGTGAAAACGGAGGATGCGATCATCCGCCTGCTCGTCGCGCTTCGCGAGGAGGGGCGCGTGATGCTCGTCTCCACGCACAATCTCGGCAGCGTGCCGGAATTCTGCGACCGCGCCATCCTCCTGAAGAATACCGTGCTCGCCTATGGGCCGACGGAAACCACGTTCACGCGCGAAAACCTGGAACTCGCCTTCGGCGGCGTACTGCGTCACTTCGTGCTTGGCGGCGAGAATCTCCACGACGATGCCGACCCGCGCCAGCTCTCGGTCATCAGCGACGACGAGCGCCCGCTCGTCATGTATGGCGCCCGCGACCGAATGATCGCCCAGCCGGCAAAACCGGAACCAGACTCCGAGGCGGACTCCGAATGATCGCCATGCTCGCCGAGCCGTTCTCCTATAGCTATATGGTCAATGCCATGTGGGTCAGTGCGCTCGTTGGCGCGGTCTGTGCCTTTCTGTCAGCCTATCTCATGCTGAAAGGCTGGTCGCTGATCGGCGATGCGCTCTCCCACTCGATCGTGCCGGGAGTTGCCGGCGCCTATATGCTCGGGCTCCCTTTCTCGCTTGGCGCCTTCTTCTCCGGTGCGCTGGCCGCGGCGGCAATGCTGTTCCTGAACCAGCGCACGCGGCTGAAGGAGGACACGATCATCGGCCTGATCTTCACCTCCTTCTTCGGGCTCGGCCTGTTCATGGTCTCCCTCTCGCCAACCTCGGTGAATATCCAGACGATCGTGCTGGGCAACATACTCGCAATAACGCCGGCCGACACCGTACAGCTTGCCATCATCGGCATCGTCTCGCTGCTGATCCTGTGGGCGAAGTGGAAGGATCTGCTGGTGACCTTCTTCGATGAAAGCCACGCCCGTTCGATCGGCATCAACACCACCTTTCTCAAAATTCTCTTCTTCACGCTGCTCTCGGCCTCGACGGTAGCGGCGCTGCAGACGGTCGGCGCCTTTCTGGTCATCGCCATGGTCGTAACCCCCGGCGCGACCGCCTATCTCCTGACCGACCGTTTCCCGCGGCTGATCTTGATCAGCATCGTCATAGGGGCACTGACGAGCTTCTTTGGAGCCTATGCGAGCTACTTCCTGGACGGCGCCACCGGCGGCATCATCATCGTGCTGCAGACGCTGATCTTCCTGTTCGCCTTCGTGTTCGCCCCCAAACACGGGCTGCTCGCCGCCCGCCGCCGCTCAACGGAAGCTCTGGAGACCGCATGATGCCATCGCTCGACATGCTCCTTGCGGTCTTCGAGTTCGAGTTCATGCGCAACGCGCTGCTGATCTCGGTTCTGGTCGCGATCCCCACGGCGATGCTCTCATGCTTCCTGGTGCTCAAGGGCTGGTCGCTGATGGGCGATGCGATATCGCATGCGGTCTTCCCCGGCATCGTTATCTCCTACATCGCCGGCCTGCCGCTCGCCGTCGGTGCCTTTACCGCAGGCATGTGCTGCGCGCTTCTGACCGGCTATCTGAAGGAAAACAGCCGCATCAAGCAGGACACGGTGATGGGCGTCGTCTTTTCCGGGATGTTCGGTCTCGGCCTGGTGCTCTACACCAAGATTCAGAGCGACGTGCATCTCGACCACATCCTCTTCGGCGACATGCTCGGCATCGGCTGGGGCGACATATTCGAAACCGGCCTCATCGCGCTTCTGGCCGGCGGCATCCTCGGCCTGAAATGGCGCGATCTCCTGCTGCACGCCTTCGATCCGGCGCATGCCCGCGCCATCGGACTCAAGGTCGGTTGGCTGCACTACGGCCTGCTCGCGATCCTGTCGCTGACGATCGTTGGCGCGCTGAAGGCGGTCGGCCTTATCCTGGCGATAGCCATGCTGATCGCCCCCGGCGCTATCGCCTTTCTCGTCACCCGGACATTCGGCGCGATGCTTGCGGTTGCCGTAATGGTCGCCGTCGCCGCTTCTTTTTGCGGCGTCTACCTGTCCTTCTTCATCGACAGTGCTCCGGCACCCACCATTGTCCTTCTGATGACGGCTATATTCCTTCTCGCCTTCGCCTATTCCAGCTGGAGGACGGCCCGCGCCGAAGCCGAGCGGACAGGCGTGCTGGAATGACGTTGCGACCAGCCCCTCGTCAGCCTCTTGGACGCAGGCGCCCTGATCCCTTATGGTGCGCCACTACTGAGGTTTGGAGCGGTACGCCACAAGCGTGGTCCTCTCCGTGGCGGAGTAACGACGCAAGATGGAGAAGAAGCAGAAAGGCCGTTCCGGCATCGCTTTCTTCTTCTTCGCCATGGGGCTCATCTTCGCGGCGATCGCGGCAACCGTGCTCCTTGCCAACGAGCAGCGAAACTTGAAACAGATCCTGTCCCGGCTGGGCTTTCATACGCCGGCGCCGCAGGCGGAGCGGCAGCCGCGGATCGCCCGCGGGCCGCGTAAAGAACCCGATCAGCCGAAGGGTTTCCTGCCCGCCCACATCTTCGCGGATCTTCAGACACCGGAACAGCAATTCATCCGCCAGATCCGCAGTGACCCGCGGGCCCTTTGCGAAGGGCTGAGCGATGCCGGCTTCCGCGACCTCGAATGGAAATCGGCCGAGAGCGGCCGCTGGGAATGCTCGTCGCTCGTTCCCTTCGTCCGTCCCGGCCAGGAGCCGAGCTCGTCCATCTTCATCCTGGTCAAGGGCCGCGGAGAGGAGGAGATCACATCCTTTCGCGTGAAGCTCAATATCGAGCATGGCGGCGATACGCCCGTCGTCACCAGTGCTGCGGCAAGGGCTGCTTCCGTATTCTTGAACGAGGTCCGTTGGGCCGGCAGCGCGAGCATCACTCTCAAGATCCAGGCACTACAGGAATTCGACCTCGAGCGCTTCGGCAGTCGTATCCAGTTCCGGCGTGAAATGGGGGATACGCCCCGCTACAACTTCCTTGCTAACCAGACCGCGCGCACGCGGCCGAAGAGCGTTGCCGAGCTATATTTCGACCGCGAAAAATGGCTGACGCCGGGCGAGGGTGCGAGCGTTTCCTTCATCCAGGGTCCCAGCGCCTGGCCACGGCCGGGCCCGCAACCCGCTACTCCGGCACAGTGAGGAGCCGGCGTTCAACGGTCGATGCGGGTCGAAAGAATGATCGACGACAGGGTCTTTTCGACACCCTCGATCTCGCCGATGCGGTCGATCAGCAGATCCAGTTCGCTGATCGAGGAAGCCGCGACGACCGCGATCAGATCGAAACTGCCGCTGACCGAATGCAGCATGCGGATTTCGCCAATGGCGGCAAGTTCCGGCGTGACCCGGCTCAGCGCCCGGGGCGCGATGGTGATCAGGACATGCGCTCGCACGAGACCCTTCTCGTAGCTTTCCGAGAGCCGCACGCCGTAGCCCGCGATCACCCCCTCACGCTCCAGCCGTTCGATTCGGGCCTGTACGGTCGTGCGCGACAGGCCGAGGCGCCGGGCGATCGTCGCCGTGGACATGCGAGCGTTCTCGCTCAGGATGGCGAGGAGTTCGCGGTCTTTGTCGGTTACCTGCATATCGTCGGCTTTCGTCGGCGAATTGCCGAACATAAGCCGACGATTTAGCCATATCGAAGCTTCAAATCAATAGGTGGCAGCGCGACAATGGCGGTGGAAAAGGCTCATGCCCCGGGGAATTTTAGAATGAAAGACATCGTCGTCATCGGCGCCGGCAAAATCGGCTCCACCATCGCCCGCATGCTGGCACATAGCGGGGACTACCGCGTCTGCATCGCCGATCGCAGTGGCGAACAATTGCAGCAGGTCGAGAAGCACGACGCCGTTTCGACCGCCGTCGTCGATATTGCCGACAGGAAGGCGCTGGTCGCCCTGCTCTCCGGCAAGTTCGCAGTTCTGAGCGCCGCCCCGTTCCATCTGACAGTCGAGATCGCCGAGGCTGCAGCCGAAGCCGACGTCCACTATCTCGATTTGACCGAGGACGTCGAATCGACCCGTCAGGTCAAGGCCATCGCGGCGGACTCCAGGACCGCCTTCATCCCGCAATGCGGCCTTGCACCCGGCTTCATCTCGATTGTCGCCAATGACCTTACCCGGCATTTCGACACGCTCGAAAGCGTGCGCATGCGTGTCGGCGCGTTGCCGCAGTACCCGTCGAACGCTCTGAACTACAATCTCACCTGGAGCACCGACGGCGTCATCAACGAATATATCGAGCCCTGCGAAGCGATCGTCGAAGGATCTCTGATCGAAGTTCCCGCCATGGAGGAGCGCGAGGAGTTTTCGCTCGACGGCGTCACCTATGAGGCCTTCAACACCTCAGGCGGGCTGGGCACGCTTTGCGAAACGCTCAAGGGCAAGGTCCGGACCCTCAACTATAAGACGATCCGTTATCCTGGCCACGCCGCGATCTTCAAGGCGCTTCTGAACGATCTCGGCCTGCGTCACCGCCGCGAAGTGCTGAAGGACATACTGGAGAACGCTCTGCCGACGACGACCCAGGACGTGGTCGTGATCTTCGTCACGGTCTCCGGCTTTCGCGAAGGCCGCCTGGTGCAGGAAACCTACGCCAATAAGGTCTATAGCGGCGTCGTGGCAGGACGCATGCAGAGCGGCATCCAGATCACCACCGCCGGCAGCATCTGCGCCGTCCTCGACATGCTCTCCGAGGGCAAGATTCCGACCAAAGGCTTCATCCGCCAGGAAGACATCGCCCTCGACAGCTTCCTCGCCAACCGCTTCGGCCATTACTACGCCCAGAAGCACCAGACCGAGCGCGCAGTGAGCTGACCCCGAGTTCAGGTCGAGAACCAGCATGCCCGGGCCTTGTCCGGGCATTTTTCGTTCCTGCCTGAGAAGCCCCTCATCCGCCTGCCGGCACCTTTACCCGCAAGCGGGGAGAAGTCGCGGCAGCGGGATGATGGGCGGCAGGGACGGAGAGCTTTCTGCCCCGCCGTGCTCCTTCTCGAGGTGAACGGCATGGTCTGTCCAGAAACGAAAAACCCCGCTCGAGGCGGGGTTGGATAGGCATTATCCCTTATCGGGATGTCCCTTTCAGGCCGGGATCACGATCTCCCCGAGCTTCGTGAGTTCGGCGACGAGTTGCTCCAGGCGGGTTTTCTTCTCGTCGCTCGCGCCTTCGAGTTCGGCACGTGCCGCTTCGATGCGGTTCTCGAGAACCGTGCTGTCCAGCTCGTCGACATGGACGGCGGATTCGGCCAGCAGCGTGCAGCCGGTCGGCAGGATGTCGGCAAAACCGCCGAAAACGGCGTAGCGTTCGGTATTGCCGGCGGCGGTTTTCACCGCGACTACGCCCGGCCGGACGGTCGTCATGGTCGGCGCGTGATTGGCCATCACGGTCATCTCGCCCTCGGTCGCCGGAATGACGACTTCCGTCACCGTCTCCGAGACCAGCAGGCGCTCGGGGGAAACAAGCTCAAAATTGAAAGTTTCGGCCATGACCATTCACTTCTGGTGAGCGCGCCGCGGGTCGGCGGGCTGTGCACGTTCTCCGCCGTCACTGATCGCGGCGGGACGAAGGCCGTGGCGCGAAATGTGCGCGCCACGGTTCACGAGGCAGTTTAAGCGGCTTCGGCAGCCAGCTTCTTGGCCTTCTCGACGGCTTCCTCGATGGAACCGACCATGTAGAAGGCGGCTTCCGGCAGGTGGTCGTACTCGCCGTTGACGAGGCCCTTGAAGCCCTTGATCGTATCTTCGAGCGCGACCAGCTTGCCCGGCGAACCGGTGAAGACTTCGGCGACGAAGAACGGCTGCGACAGGAAGCGCTCGATCTTGCGGGCGCGGGCAACGGCGATCTTGTCCTCTTCGGAAAGTTCGTCCATGCCCAGGATGGCGATGATGTCCTGGAGCGCCTTGTAGCGCTGCAGCGTGCCCTGGACCTTACGCGCGACTTCGTAATGCTCTTCTCCGACGACCATCGGGTCGAGCATGCGCGAGGTCGAGTCGAGCGGGTCCACGGCCGGGTAGATACCCTTTTCGGCGATCGAGCGCGACAGAACGGTCGTTGCGTCCAGGTGGGCGAACGAGGTCGCCGGTGCGGGGTCGGTCAAATCGTCGGCGGGAACGTAGATCGCCTGAACCGAAGTGATAGAGCCCTTGGTGGTGGTGGTGATGCGCTCCTGCATTTGACCCATGTCCGTGGCCAGCGTCGGCTGATAACCCACGGCCGAAGGAATACGGCCGAGAAGAGCCGACACTTCCGAACCTGCCTGGGTAAAGCGGAAGATGTTGTCCACGAAGAACAGAACGTCCTGGCCTTCGTCGCGGAACTGTTCGGCGACCGTCAGGCCGGTCAGCGCGACGCGCGCACGGGCGCCCGGCGGTTCGTTCATCTGACCGTAAACGAGCGCAGCCTTGGAGCCTTCGCCGCCGCCGTGCTTGTTCACGCCGGATTCGATCATTTCGTGGTACAGGTCGTTTCCTTCGCGGGTCCGTTCACCGACACCTGCGAAGACGGAGTAACCGCCATGCGCCTTGGCGACGTTGTTGATCAGTTCCATGATCAGAACGGTCTTGCCCACACCTGCGCCGCCGAAGAGGCCGATCTTGCCGCCCTTGGCGTAAGGAGCCAACAGGTCGACAACCTTGATGCCGGTAACGAGGATCTGCGCTTCCGTCGACTGGTCGACATAGGCCGGCGCATCCTGGTGGATCGCGCGGCGCGCGGAGGTCTTGAGCGGACCGGCTTCGTCGACCGGCTCGCCGATGACGTTCATGATGCGTCCGAGCGTTTCCTTGCCGACCGGAACCGCGATCGGGGCGCCCGTGTCGGTGACCTTCTGGCCGCGAACGAGACCTTCCGTCGAGTCCATGGCAATCGTGCGGACCGAATTTTCGCCGAGATGCTGCGCGACTTCGAGAACGAGGCGGTTGCCGTTATTGTCGGTTTCCAGTGCGTTCAGGATCTTCGGGAGCTGGCCTTCTTCGAAAGCCACGTCGACGACGGCGCCGATGACCTGCGTCACGCGGCCGACAGCACCCGTAGCCGCAACGACTGTGGTGGCAGAAGCTGTCTTGGCGGAAGCTGCCTTCTTCGGAGCAGCTGGCTTCTTCGCCGCTGCGGTTTCTTTCGGGGTAGCTGCCTTAGCCATAATTCTTACCCTCTTCTCGTAACCTTAGAGCGCTTCCGCGCCAGAGATGATTTCAATGAGTTCCTTGGTGATCTGCGCCTGCCGCTGACGGTTGTAGTTGAGCGTCAGCTTGTTGATCATCTCACCCGCATTGCGCGTCGCATTGTCCATGGCACTCATCTTCGCGCCCATTTCGCCGGCGACGTTCTCGAGCAGGGCCCGGAAGATCTGCACGGAGATATTGCGTGGAATGAGATCGCTCAGGATCGCCGCGGCGTCCGGCTCATATTCGTAGATCGCCGAAGCACCCTCGGCAACGGCTTCGCCGGCCGATGCTGGAATGAGCTGCTGGGCCGTCGGGATCTGAGAAATGACGGACTTGAACTCGGAATAGAACAGAGTGCAGACGTCGAACTCGCCATTGTCGAAGAGCTCGATGACCTTGTGGCCGATCCGGTCCGCGTTCTCGAAACCGATCTTCTTCACTTCGCGCAGGTCAACCCGGTCGATGATCAGCGACGCGAACTCGCGCCGAAGAATATCGAAGCCCTTCTTGCCGACGCAAATGATCTTGACCGTCTTGCCCTGGGCCAGGAGCTTGCGTACGTGGTCGCGGGCATGGCGGGCGATCTGCGAATTGAAACCGCCGCAAAGGCCGCGCTCGGCTGTGCAGACTACCAGCAGATGCGTGTCGTCCTTGCCGGTGCCCGTCATCAGCCGCGGCGCGCTGTCGTCCGCACCGACCGCCTGGGCGATATTGGAGAGAACGGCAGCCATGCGCTGCGAATAAGGCCGGGCGGCCTCGGCCGCCTCCTGGGCACGCCGAAGCTTCGCCGCGGCGACCATCTTCATCGCCTTGGTGATCTTCTGCGTCGCCTTGACGGAGGCGATCCGGTTCTTCAGATCCTTAAGTGAAGGCATCCGTTGTCCGTCCTAATTGAGGTCCGCTCAGGCGAAAGACTTGGCGAAGCTGTCGATTGCGGCCTTCAATTTGGCCTTGGTGTCGTCCGAGATCGCCTTTTCCGTGCGGATGGTATCCAGAACGGCCTTGCCTTCCGAACGCATGTAGGAAAGGAGACCCTGCTCGAACTTGCCCACGTCGGCGACCGGCAGCTTATCGAGAAAGCCATTGACGCCGGCAAAGATGACCGCGACCTGCTCTTCCGTCTTCAGCGGCGAGAACTGCGGCTGCTTCAGGAGTTCGGTCAGACGGGCACCGCGGTTGAGCAGGCGCTGCGTCGCGGCGTCGAGATCCGAACCGAACTGTGCGAAGGCCGCCATTTCGCGGTACTGGGCGAGCTCGCCCTTGATCGAACCGGCGACCTGCTTCATCGCCTTGATCTGGGCGGAGGAACCGACACGCGAGACCGACAGGCCGACGTTAACGGCCGGGCGGATGCCCTGGTAGAACAGATCGGTTTCAAGGAAGATCTGGCCGTCGGTGATCGAGATCACGTTGGTCGGGATGAACGCGGAAACATCGTTGCCCTGCGTCTCGATGACGGGCAGAGCCGTCAGCGAGCCGGCGCCATTGTCGTCGTTGAGCTTTGCAGCACGCTCCAGCAGGCGCGAATGCAGGTAGAAGACGTCGCCGGGATAGGCTTCGCGGCCCGGCGGGCGGCGGAGCAGCAGTGACATCTGACGGTAGGCGACGGCCTGCTTGGAGAGATCGTCATAACCGATCAGGGCGTGCTTGCCGCTGTCACGGAAATATTCGCCCATCGTGCAACCGGCAAACGGCGCCAGGTACTGCATCGGTGCGGCATCGGAAGCGGTCGCAGCAACGATGATCGAATACTGTAGCGCGCCGCGCTCCTCGAGCACCTTCACGAACTGGGCGACCGTCGAGCGCTTCTGGCCGATCGCGACATAGACGCAATAGAGCTTGTCGCCTTCCGGCCCATTGTCGTGAATGGCCTTCTGGTTGAGGATCGTGTCGAGAATGATGGCGGTCTTGCCGGTCTGGCGATCGCCGATGACGAGCTCGCGCTGGCCGCGACCAACCGGGATCAGTGCGTCGATGGCCTTGAGGCCGGTCGACATCGGCTCGTGAACCGACTTGCGCGGGATGATGCCGGGCGCCTTGACGTCCACGCGGGCACGCTGCTTGGCATTGATCGGGCCCTTGCCGTCGATCGGATTGCCGAGCGCGTCCACGACGCGGCCGAGCAGTTCCGGGCCGACCGGAACGTCCACGATGGCTCCGGTCCGCTTGACGGTGTCACCTTCCTTGATGTCACGGTCGGAACCGAAGATGACCACGCCGACATTGTCGGCTTCCAGGTTCAGCGCCATGCCGCGAATTCCGCCCGGGAATTCGACCATCTCGCCTGCCTGAACGTTGTCGAGGCCGTAGACGCGGGCAATACCGTCACCGACGGAAAGCACCTGACCCACTTCGGAAACTTCCGCTTCCTGGCCGAAATTTTTGATCTGATCTTTAAGAATAGCGGAAATTTCCGCGGCGCGGATATCCATCAGCCGACCTCTTTCAGTGCAAGCTTAAGGGTAGAGAGTTTGGTGCGAAGGGAGGTGTCAATCTGGCGGGAACCGACCTTGACGATCAGACCTCCAAGAATAGACGGGTCGACAGTGACGTTTACCGCCACGTCTTTGCCGGTGACGCCTTTCAGCGCCGCCTTCAATTCGGTTTCCTGCGCCGGGGTCAGCGCATGCGCCGACGTCACGTCGGCAGTGATTTCGCCCTTGTGGCGGGCAGCGAGCAGACGAAATGCCCTGATGATGCCCGGCAGCACGAAGAGACGGCGGTTGCGCGCGACGACTTTGAGGAAGTTGCCCACCAGCCCGGAGACGCCGAACTTCTCGACGAGGGCCGAAATTGCCTTGTACTGGTCGTCGGCAGAAAAGACCGGGCTTACGATCAGTCGCTTCAGATCCGCGCTGCCGTCGATCAGAGCCTGGATGCGCGTCAGGTCGGCACCGACCGCTTCGATCGATCCGGCTTCCAGAGCAAGCTCGAAAAGCGAGGAGGCATATCTTTCTGCAACACCGGAAATGAGCTGGGATGTGTCTGCCACGGGCACAAGCTTCTCTCAAAATCATCCAGGAATGTCAGACCCGGCGAACCTAAGACCTAACCTCTTGAATTTGCTGCAACAACTCGCAGGATATCGAGGCCTAGCGACCCACTTCCCCCGCAGTTCGCGGTTCGTCTAGCATAGGATGTTTGGACTCGCAACACGCCAAGGGCAGGAATGCGGGATTACCCGGCCGGTTAGGCCGAATTTTGCCGTAAATAGTGTCGCAGTCCTTGCCGGCGATCAGATCAGGCCGAAAACATAGGCAAGCGGCAGGATCGCAAGTGCCGCCTGGATAAGGAGTGCGAGCCAGTTGAAAAGGGTCGCGCCGTTGTCGCTCATGATGGACAGGATGCGACCGAACGTCGCGAGCGCGAAAGCCGCACCAACCGCGAGATAGACCATGGGCTGCGCAAGCAGGATGGCCCCGAGCCCCAGCCCGAGATGCATGCCGCCCATGGTCGAACGCGCCTCCGCGAGGCCTCCCCGTCGGCCCTCGGCGATCCCGATTCCGGCGGCTCGAAAGGTCAGGCGCGGCGCAAAGAGCATGACGAGCCCGATCAGCGCCGCGAGCGCGGCAGCACAAAAGGCAAGCAACTCCCCGGTTTCCGTCGGTATGTAGAACTCCATCGCCGTCCCGCCTGTTGATGCCGTGGGTCATCGCCCCGCGCCGAGTCGGCGCAGTGCGTGGGAGTGGTCTAGCCTATGTCCTCCCGGATGTGAATCGGTTGAAGGACGAAGGAGGACGGTGATCACAGGAAACTCTGCGGATCGATGTCGAGTTGGACGCTGATCGATCCGCGCTCCTTGGGGCCGGCCGCGATCATCGCCCGGACGAAAGTCTGCATGTCGCTGTTGCGCCGCCCGTGGACGAGCAGCCGGAAGCGATGCCGGCCGCGGATGAGCGCGAGCGGTGCTTCCGCCGGTCCGAGGATCGCGATGCCGTCGACGCGCGGCGCCGCGTTGCGCAATCCGCGGGCATGGCCCTCGGCATCGCCGCGGCTGTCGGCGGAAACGATGATCGAGGCGAGCCGGCCGAACGGAGGCAGCGCCGCCCTTTCCCGCTCATGGATTTCGCGCTGGTAGAAAGCATCGGAATCGCCCGACACGATCGCATGCATGACCGGATGCTGCGGCTGATAGGTCTGCAGAAGGCCGAGGCTCTTGAGGCCCGTCCGGCCGGCGCGGCCAGTCACCTGAGAAAGCAGCTGAAATGTCCGTTCGGCCGCGCGCGGGTCGCCATTGGCAAGCCCCAGATCCGCATCGACGATGCCGACCAGCGTCATATTCGGGAAGTTGTGCCCTTTGGCAACGAGCTGCGTGCCGATGACGATGTCCGCCTCGCCGCGAGCGATCGCCTCGAGCTCCAGCCGCAGCCGCTTGACCCCCATCAGGTCGGAGGAAAGCACGATGGTGCGCGCGTCCGGAAAGTGCCGTTCGACCTCTTCGGCAATGCGCTCGACGCCGGGGCCGCAGGCAACGAGATGGTCGAGCGTGCCGCATTCCGGACAGGCTTCAGGGGTTCTCTCCGAGTAGCCGCAATGATGGCACTGGATCTGGCCGCGGAAGCGGTGCTCGACGAGCCAGCTCGAGCAGTCCGGGCACTGGAAACGATGGCCGCAGACACGGCAGAGCGTCAGCGGTGCGTAGCCGCGCCGATTGAGAAAGAGGAGCGCCTGCTGGCTGCGGCCGATCGTCTTGCCGATATGGTTCACGAGCACCGGCGAGAGGAAGCCGCCGCGTTCCGGCGGATGACGGCGCATGTCGACTATGCCGAGATCCGGCAGCGCCGCATCGCCGTAACGGGTCGGCAGATGGATCGGCCGGTAACGGCCCATCTCACCGTTTACCCGGCTCTCGACGGAAGGCGTGGCGGAGACGAGTACAACCGGAAAATTGCCGATGCGCCCGCGCACGACAGCCATGTCGCGCGCGTTGTAGAAAACGCGGTCCTCCTGCTTGTATGCGGGGTCGTGCTCTTCGTCGACGATGATGAGCCCGAGTTCTTCGAAGGGCAGGAACAACGCCGAGCGGGCGCCGGCGACGACGCGCACCTGACCGGTCGTCACCTGCCGCCAAACCTTCTCCCGCGTGCGCGGCGCGAGATCGGAGTGCCACTCCGCCGGCTTGGCGCCGAAACGGTCCTGGAAGCGTTCGAGAAAGCTTGCGGTAAGCGCGATCTCCGGCAGCAGGATCAGGACCTGTCTGCCGGCGCGCAGCGTGGCCGCGATCGCCTCGAAATACACCTCCGTCTTGCCGGAGCCGGTAATGCCGTCGATCAGCGAAACCGAGAACTTCCGCTCCTCGACGGCCGCCAGCAGGTCGACAGCCGCCTGCCTTTGCGGTCCTTCGAGGCGGGGCGCGGCGAAGGCTGGATCCGGTAGCGCGACGACGGGTGGCGGCGGCATGAAGACGGTTTCGAACACGCCCTGCGACGCCAGCCCGTCAATGACGCTGGACGAAACCCCGGCGGCATGCGCGAGCCCCGAGCGGGTCCAGGATAGTCCGTCGCTCGCTCTGGCAAGGACGCGCTCGCGCGCCGTCGTCATACGCTCGGGCCTCATGTCGGTCAGCCGCAGCGCTTCCACCATCGGCTCCGGATCGAAAGCCGCAGGCGCCCGCAGGGCCATGCGGGCGACGAGGCCTGGCGGCGTCAGCGTGTAGGCAGCAACCCAATCGAGAAAGGCGCGCATCTCGGGGCTGAGCGGCGGGCAATCGAAGACCTTTTCGATCGCCCTCAGCTTCTTCGGGTCGACGCCGCCGTCGTCTTCGCCGTCCCAGACGACGCCGACGACGAAACGGGGGCCGAGCGGCACTTGGACGATCGACCCCGGCTCGACCGCCATGCCCTCCGGCACCGCGTAGGAATAGGCCCTCGGCGCCGGCATGGGCACGAGGACGGGCACCACGCGGCGGTCCAGTACGGGGCCGAATAGATCGGTTGAATCAAGAGTCATTTTGCCGTGACCTTGCCACCGCTTTCAGTTAAAGAAAACTCGCAGCGAACCGCTGCCTTGCAGAAAGCAGGGTTTGTCACGGTTCCAACCGAGTTTCAACGCGCGCGATACCCGCCAAGGAATTTCCTGCTGCGGAGATGCGCCCGAAACGGCTGAGTGCCAAAGGAAGACTCCGATGAAATTTTTCGTTGATACCGCCGATGTGAAGGACATCCGGGAGCTGAACGACCTCGGCCTGCTCGACGGCGTCACCACCAATCCGTCATTGATCCTGAAGGCCGGCCGCGACATCGTCGAGGTCACCAAGGAAATCTGCTCGATCGTCGAGGGACCGGTTTCCGCCGAGGTCACCGCTACCGAATACAGTGCGATGATGAAGGAAGCGGCCGCACTTTCGAAGATCGCCGACAACATTTGCATCAAGCTGCCGCTGACGCTCGACGGCCTCAAGGCCTGCAAGGCGCTGACCTCGGACGGTCACCAGACCAACGTGACGCTTTGCTTCTCGGCCAACCAGGCCCTGCTCGCCGCCAAGGCCGGTGCGACATTCGTTTCGCCCTTCATCGGCCGCCTCGACGACATCGCCGTCGACGGCATGGATCTGATCCGCGAGATCCGCCACATCTACGACAATTACGGCTACGAGACCGAGATCCTCGCCGCCTCGGTGCGCACGGTCAACCACGTCAAGGAAGCCGCGCTCATCGGCGCCGACGTCGTCACCGCGCCGCCGGCGACGCTGAAGGCGCTGGTCAAGCACCCGCTGACCGACAAGGGTCTCGAAACGTTCCTCGCCGACTGGGCCAAGACAGGCCAGAAGATCGCCTGATCCTACGGCATTGGGCAGATTTTTAAGGGCCTCGCAGCAATGCGGGGCTTTTTCGTCTGTACGGGGTGACTCTCTCAGCTTTCGGAGGAACGGCAATCGAGAAAGCCGCGGTAGAGGCGAATCGTCGGTTCGAAATGACTATGGTAAAGCAGTTGCCCGGCGTTTGGCAGCGACAAGACCGGCACGCCCCCGAGCGACTGTGCCAGTTTGCGTCTCTCTGTGACGGAATGGATGAAATCCTGCGCCCCGTGGAGAAAAACGGCACGGCAGCCTGGCACGGGAAATCCGCTCCAGTCAGGCAAAGCCTGGTGATAAAAATCGTGCTTTATCGACTGCACCGAGGAGGCAAAGAACTTTCGCATCCTCTCGCCGCCGAAAGGCACTCCATATTCGGCGTCGATGATCGCCAAATCAGCCATATTGGGGCGATAGACGCTTAGAAGCAGATGCTTTAGCGTCTCCGGACGACGAATTCGCCGTCCATAAAAATCCATCAGGCGAGAGTAAAGGTGCCATTGGTGCATCGAGACGGTGAACAAGCCGGATCGAAGTCGCCCGGCTGTAGTTCGTGACGTGGTCGGCTTCACCGTTGCTCCAACCAAGGCAAGGGAAGACACCCGATCAGGGTGACGGCGAGCATATTCCAGCCCGTAAGCCGTTCCGCTTATGCAAGCCATGATATCGACCAGGTCGCCGCAAAAATGCTTTCGCGCGAGATCGATCCCTTCGCAGGCGTGATCGAGATGGGCGGAGACATTCAAAGCGGCTGTTTCTCGCGACATCGCGCCGTGGCGCAAGGGTATTATCAGGCGCGTGGAGAGAGTTTTGAGCGCCTCGATATCTCCTTCCCTGAGGTCCGGAAGGATCATTGGATGCAGCATTACGGCGGGCCGCCCGTCCACCGGGCCCACGTCCACGAAGCGGTGGCTTTTTCCGGATCGACAACGCAGGCGCAAGGTTCGCGCTCCGGGCGCGAACTCCCGCAGGAGATCGTCGAAGTAATCGTCGTGGGGCACGCCGGGGCGGGACACCGACGCGATTTCCAGGAAGACACGCGACAGGGCTCTGCTGGCGATCTCCGCCTGTGAACCGCCGCCAAGCTTGCGAGCGAGCGACTTGAACTGGGAGCGCTTCGTTTCGTGACTTACCCCGTCGAGAGCCGCGGCCGCGGCAAGGTTGAAGCCACAAATCAGTTGCTTCAACAGCCGCCGCTCTGAAGCAAAGAGTGGCTCATCGGAAGCAAGCTTACCGACCGCATCGAATAACGCAGAATCGCGGAGGACGATGAGGCGCGTGGGGCGGTCACTACCGCCGGGTACAATCACAGCCAGGCCATCATCAAGAAGAATCCCACTGCGCAATTCGCCTTGACGGCTCAAACCATCGGCAATGTTCTGCCACAATGCATTTTGCAGTTCCGCGTGTTTCAGTGGGCGAGGAATACCGTCGGCAAGGCCGGTGACCTCGCTATCGAAGCGGGCGGCCTTTCCGGTAACATCGCAACGGCCGACCAAGGGATGACCGGCACGGCGAACGGTCACTTCTATGGATCGAAGGCCCAGGAAGTTGGCGGCACCTTCGATCTGAAGGGCGGCGGCGCGACGATGGTTGGCGGGTACGGGGCCGTCAAACAGTAATGGGTCGCACGGTCTTCATGGCGGGCCTCCTTCTAGCAGGCGTGGCGACGGCTTCGGTTGCCGCCACGCCTGCCGAGATCGACGCCGGTTTCAAGCGCGATGACCGACGCCGGCACGGGCCGGCTGGATAGCGCCATAGAGGGCCTCCGGTTGCTTCTGTCGGAGACCGACGCCCCGCGCATCAGGCTTGAACTGGCGCGGCTGCTCCTGCGCATGGGCGACAACGCCGGTGCGCTTGCGCTGTTTCGCGAGGTTTATCTGGACAAGGAAACGCCGCAAAAGGTTCGCCGCAACATTCTTCCCTATATCGAAGAGGCGGAGTTGCGTGTGCTTCGCATCCGTTACGGGGCCAGGATCGTCACCGACAGCAATCCGTCCAAGGTCGGCGAGGGCGGCACGATCTATTTCAACGGCATCCCGCTCGAGTATCAGCCGCCGGCACAGAAGGAGATCTCCTACGGTATCGAGCCGTGGTTCTCCGCGGAAAAACTCTGGCAGAACGGCTACATCACAAAGTTTCATACATCGGCGCGACTTTTCGAGGAGGATGATCTGCGAGCGGGGTATTTTCGGCTTGCGGCCACCAAGCAAGTCGCCGCAATACCCGGTCTCTTTATCCAGGCAAGCGTCGACACCGGGCTCTCTCTAGATAGTTCATATGTGCTGCCCACCGCCGAATCCTGGAAGCGGTTCCGACTATCCGATACGATGGGTGTCGGTCTTGGCGGCCAGGCGGGATACATGTTTGCGCAGGAGAAGGATGTCTCCGGGCCGTTCTACAGGGCGTATGTTTTCGGAGACTGGACATTCCAGCCTGATGCCACGGTGTTCGGGAAAATTTCAGCAGAAACGCTCAGAAGTCGGAATGATCACTATAGCTTCGTTTCCACAAAGATCGACTTCGGATTTAATTTCCGCATCGCCGATATACAGTTGACGCCGCAAATAAGCTGGAAGAAAACGAATTTCGCCGAACATGGCACTTTCTGGGCCAGCCATCGTCGAGATACGACGACAAGGCCGGAGATAATGATCTCAAGCGACCGTTTTGAGTGGAATGGGATCCGCCCCGAGGTGAGCGTCTTTTATGAGAAGCGCACCAGCAACGTCCCACTCTACGAGTATGATCAATTTGGCGGCCATTTGAATTTGCGCAAGCTGTTCTGACGAATGAATGATTCGGCGCTATCAACCTGATGTTCTTGCCTGCAGTCACCGGCTCGAGCATCAGGAGCTTTCTTGGTCGCCCTCATCTGCCATAAGGCCAGTTTGCCGCATACCGTCGATCCACGTGGCGCCTTCCCGGCGAATGACGCGACGCGGGCGCACCCCACAGCGGCGGTGCACTTCCGCTGCCAATAGCTCGGAATGGGTGACGATCCAGATCTGGCTCTCGCGCGCGGCGCTCGCGATCATAGCGGCCAACGCCGGAAGCATATCGGGATGAAGGCTTGTCTCCGGCTCGTTCAGCGCAATAAATCGCGGGCGGCGATAGGATAAGAGCGCAGCCGCCAGCGCCAGAAACCGCATCTGCCCGTCCGAAAGCTCGCGCGGCGAAAACGGCCGTCGCGGAAATTCCGGCAGGACGAGCGAGAATTCTGCAAACTGGCCGGGTTCGGGAACGTCCAGATAGGCGCCTGCGAAAGCGTCCGCGATCGCCCGATCGAGATCGACAGTATCCTGTCTCGTGTGCCGGAGCGTTGCGAAAACCGCGGCCATGTTGAAACCACTCTCGTCCAGCAGTGGCGCGGTGATCGCGAGACAGGGCATACGCAATGGCGAGTCGCGGTCGGTGCGAAAACCGTGAAAGAAGCGCCATTGATCGACCGCCCTGCGGAAACTCCCGATCTCCGGATAGTGGCCGGCGTCGCCAAGCAACGAAATAGCCGTCTCCGACGTCATCGCCTGTTCCGGATAGTCCGCCATCCGCCCGCGCTCGCCGCGCACGAGGATACCGGGGCCGGCTCGCTTCATCACCGTCACCGGTCGCCGGCCGGTCTCGACGGTGAGTTCCTCCTCCTTGACCTCCGGCTCGTAGGCGAAACCAGCTGCTGCTTTCGGTGGCCGAAAACCCGCCTCGATACGGTAGCGGAACGTGATGGCCCGCTCCTCGTCCATGAGCTCGGCATCCAGACGGATGCGGGCCGGCTTGCCGGCACGGCGCGAGCCGCTCCAGATGGCAGAGGCCATGCCGCCTTCCTCGGCGATCTCCCGGGCGAAGTGACCTCGCACGGCCGCCTGAACCAGCTGCAGGCCACGATAGAGGTTGGACTTCCCGACACCATTCTCTCCGATGAACAGGTTGACGCCGGCCAGGTCCATACGGATCGAGCGCAGCGACCGGTAGTTCTCGGCGAACATCGAGCGAAGCAACATGAAAGAGAATTAACTGATCCGCCTGGCGAAATGAACTGCGGGCGCGCAAAACGCCGCCGTGTGAACCTACCCTGTCCGGACAGACGGCTCGAACGCCGCGTCGCTGTCGGCGGCCAGAGCTTGAACCGTATGCCGCTCAAGTGCCCGGGTTACTTCCATCGGATCGCCGTCGAGCGCGTCCGCCGGAATAAGATTGCCTATCCGGAAATCGAAGCGGTCGCCCTTCTTGTTCAGGAGCTCGTGAAACACCGTCATGTCGCGCAGCTCCGTCGACCACTTCGCAAACCAGTAGAAGAGGCCGGAATTGCGCGCGCTCATATGCACCGGCAGGATCGGCAGGCCGTATTTGCGTGCGAAGCCGACCGCGGAGCTTTTCCACGGTCGCTCGTTCAGTCGTCCCTCGGCCCAGTATGCTATGCGGCCGGAAGGGAAGAGCACGGTTGCCTTGCCCTCCTCAATGGCCCGATTGGTGACCTGAAGCGTCTCGCGCGCCTTGAGCTTAGACTTGTGCTCCTCCCGCCATTCGACCGGGATGACCATTTCCACGAAGCGCGGATTGACGCGGATCGCGTCGCGATTCGCGAAGAACATCATGTCCGGCCGCCGGCTCTTCAGGAGATCGAACACGGCGATGCCGTCGGCAATGCCCGTCGGATGATTGCTGACGAGCAGGAAGCCGCCCTTCTCGGGAATACGCTCCGGCCTGTCGGCGCGGATCTCGAGAGCAAGAAGCGAGCTCAGATGTTCGAAGGCCTGGAAACCAGGCATATTGGCAACGGCATTGGCGAATTCTATCGCCTTGCGGTAGTTGAGAAGCGTGTAGAGAAGGGGCCGCATGACGGGCCAAAGTGGGTGCCGAACGATCTTCTGTCCGCGCTCCGCGATCAGCGTATCGACAATATGGCCCGGACGCCCTTGCGAGACCAGCGCAACCGCCTCTGCAAAATGCGCCAGAGCGCTCGCCGAATCACGTCTCGACATTATCCCATCCGCTGTTGCTGCCCGAACATTGCAGTTCAATATGATCGAACAATGACAAATTCCAAGGGGCCGCCGCAGCAAACTTCAGCATGTTAGCAAAAACATAAGACGCCGATGGCATCCTCGGAAGCTGAAACAAGTGCAGCAAGCAGGAGCCTGGATCCGCCAAGCTCCGTCCCGCTGATCGCGCGTCGGGCCGATGTTGATGAACGAACTCCTTATCATAGGCCATCCGGAAGTGATGGCGGAACGGAAGCGCTGGCTCGCGAGCCTTGCCGAGGAGCGCCGGCTTTCAGGAAAGACGGTCGAGGCCTATGAGCGCGACACGCGCCAATTTCTGACCTTCCTCACCGGTCACCTGGCTGGGCCGCCGAGGCTCTCGGACATTCGCGCCCTGCGCCCCGCGGATTTGCGCGGCTTTCTGGCACAGCGCCGCAAAGGCGGCGCTGGCGCGCGCACCCTCGGCCGTGGCTTGGCGGGTCTGCGTTCCTTCCTGCGCTATCTCGAGAAAAACGGATTGGCCAATGCGGCCGGCGCGGGGGCGGTGCGTTCACCGAAGCAGCCAAAGTCGCTCCCCAAGCCTCTGACCGACCGCGATGCGCTGAAAGTCGTAACCACCGACTCGCAATTGGCGGAGGAGCCGTGGATCGCCGCTCGCAATGCCGCGGTTCTGACCCTGCTTTATGGCTGCGGCCTGCGCATAGCGGAGGCACTGGACCTGACGCCCGCCGACTTCACCGAAACGGCCAGGTCCTTGCGGGTCACCGGAAAGGGCGGCAAGACACGGATCGTGCCTCTGATCGCAGCCGCCGCGGAAGCGGTGACGACCTACCGGAAGCTTTGTCCTTACCACATCGAGGCTGGAGAACCGATTTTTCGCGGCGCCCGCGGCGCGAAACTTCAGCCGGCGATCATACAGCGCGAAATGCAGAAGCTGCGCTCCGCACTCGGCCTGCCGGATTCGGCGACGCCGCACGCGCTTCGCCACTCTTTCGCGACCCATCTTCTTGCGGGCGGCGGGGATCTGCGCACGATACAGGAGCTGCTGGGCCATGCCAGCCTTTCGACGACGCAGGTCTATACCGGAGTCGATTCGGCGCGGCTCCTGGAGATCTACGACCGCGCTCATCCGCGCGCCTAAAATCCGACGCGCTTGGCCGTTAACCAAGTGCGTTAAGGAACCCGTGACCGAGGGGGTGTAGGTTCCAGCAAATGCGGGGGCATCCATGATCACCTTCACCAGACCCGTCCGCGATCTCGCGGCCAAGGCGACCGACTGCCTGTTGTGGCTCACGGCATCGTTCCACATACTGATGGCCGCGAGCCTCCTTGCCGCCCTGCTCTATGTCTCGGAGGCTCGGGCGGATGAGACGGATTGCGTCGGCAGCAATATTTTGACCGGACTCGAAAATTCTGATCCTGCCCGTCTGGCGGCTTTGCGTGCGGAAGCGGCGGCGATACCCAACGGAAAGGGCCTGCTCTGGCGAATCGAAGATCCCGCCGCTCAAGGCCAGGGACGGGCGCCCTCCTTTCTGCTCGGCACCATGCATGTCAGCGACCCGCGCGTGCTGGCGATGCCTGGCGGGGCGGCGCAAGCCTTCGCAAAAGCGCGGACCGTCATCGTGGAATCCGACGAGATTATCGATCAGAACCGGGCGACCGCCGCGATCATGATGCGGCCCGATCTGACCATGTTCACCGGCGACAAGACGATCAACGACTTCCTGAAGCCGGAGGACCTCGCCCTTCTCGAAGGCGGACTGAAGGCTCGCGGCATCCCCCTGCCCCTCGTCACCAGGATGAAGCCCTGGATGATCGCCAGCTTCGTGGCCCTGCCGGCCTGCGAATTCTCACGCAAGGCGGCCGGCGCCTCCTTCCTCGATAAGAAGCTCGCCGAGGACGCGGTGAGGGAGGGCAAGACGCTCAAGGGGCTCGAAACGCTGGTCGAACAGCTTGCGGCAATGGATTCTCTGCCGGTCGAACTGCACTTGAAGGCATTGATCGAAACGCTCGCTCTCGGCAAGACGATCGACGACGTGTTCACGACGACCACCGATCTCTATCTTTCCGGCGAGACGGGCACCATCATGCCCATGATGAAACTGGTCTCCGCCGGGCTTTCGCCTAATGATGCCGGCTATGCCGAATTCGAGCAAAGGATCGTCGTCGACCGCAACAGGATCATGGCGGACCGTGCCGGACCTATCCTGAGGGACGGCGGCGCCTTCATGGCCGTGGGCGCGCTGCATCTTCCGGGCAAGGAAGGCCTGGTCGAACTTCTGCGGCAAGAGGGTTTTAAGGTTACGCGGGAGGAATGACCGGCGCTCGCGACCGGTCGTTCACCCCCGCCAGTAATGTCGGGACGATCGCCTTGTGGAAGGGCATGACTGCAGCGAGATAGAGCCGGCCGAATAGATTCCTGCGGCGCACCAGGGTGGTCATGCCGATGATCTGGCTATCGGCCGGCCCTTCGCGCACATCCACGACGATGCGGAAATCCAGGTGGCGGTCGTCATAGCCGACGACGGCTTCGCGATCGTCGCTGTGCAGCAGCGGAAAAGTGCCGATCAGGCCGGAATGCGCGGGGGGCGCGGCTGCGTTCAGACCGATGAGAGAGGCGAAGCGGTTGCGCAATGCGAGAAGACTCCGCACCCAGCCAGGTGCGCTTCCAAGCGCTCTCGCCGCCTCCGCCGCCGTCATTCGCTCGCCGAAGACGAGAAGTTCGTGGCGGTCCGACCAGTCGGCTCCGGGAAGCCAGGCGTTCGGCAGGCCGGCGGCAACGCTTCGTGGTCTCATGAACGCTTCCCTTTCGCTTTCGCCGCTCCCGCCGATCGGAGGCGGTCATGTCTGCGGTGAGTGGTTCATGATTGCGCCGGTTGCCGGCACGAAGCGAGGGGCCACTTGTCGCAGCCCCCGCGCCATTTGTCACATATGGATCGGCTTGAAGAAGGTGGAAAGCGCCGCTTCCTTCACCGCTTCCGACATGGTCGGATGGGCGTGGCAGGTGCGGCCGAGGTCTTCGGACGATCCGCCGAATTCCATCAGCACGGCGATCTCGTGAATCATCTCTCCGGCGCCGAAGCCGATGATGTGGCCGCCAAGGACGCGGTCGGTCTCCTTGTCCGCCAGGATCTTCGCGAAACCGTCCGTTTGCAGCATGGCGCGGGCGCGGCCGTTGGCGGTAAAGGGGAATTTTCCGACCTTATAGGCAACGCCTGCGGCCTTCAGCTCTTCCTCGGTCCTGCCGACGGAGGCAACCTCGGGCTGGGTATAGACCACACCCGGGATGACGTCGTAGTTCACGTGGCCGGCCTGGCCGGCGATGATCTCCGCGACGGCGATGCCTTCATCCTCGGCCTTGTGGGCCAGCATCGGACCGCGCACGACATCACCGATCGCGTAGACGCCGGTGATGCTCGTCTGAAAGTGCTGGTCGATCTCGACGCGGCCACGCTGATCGAGAACGACGCCCGCCTTGGCGAGGCCCAAACCTTCCGTGGAGGGCTTGCGGCCGGTAGCGATGAGCACGACTTCGGCATCGAGCGTCGTCGCCTCGCCGCCCTTCACCGGCTCGAAGGTGACCTTCGCACCCTCGTCAGACTTCACCACTCCGGTGACTTTTGCGCCGAGCTTGAAGTCGAGGCCCTGTTTCGTCAGCATCCGCTGGAGCTGCTTGGCGACTTCGCCGTCCATGCCACCGAGAATGGTGTCGAGATATTCGACCACCGTCACCTTGGCGCCGAGGCGCGCCCAGACCGAGCCGAGCTCGAGACCGATGACGCCGCCGCCGACGACGATCATGCTCGCGGGGACCTTTTCGAGCGCGAGCGCCCCGGTCGAGGAGACGATGATCTTTTCATCGAAAGGGACCTCTACCCCGGGAATGCCGGCGACGTCCGAACCGGTGGCGATAACGACATTCTTCGCCTCGAGCACCTGCTCCTCGCCCTTCTCGTTCGCAACGGCAACCTTGCCCTGGCCGAGGACTTTGCCCAGGCCCTGAAATCCGTCGATCTTGTTCTTCTTGAAGAGGAAGGCGACTCCGTCGACGTTGGACTTAACGGTCGCGTCCTTGTGCGCCATCATCTTCTGAAGGTTGAGCTTCGGGGTTGCGACCTCGACGCCCAGGGCGTCAAGCCCGTGCTCGGCGACATGGAACATTTCGGAAGCATGCAGCAGCGCCTTGGAGGGGATGCAGCCTACATTCAGGCAGGTACCGCCATAGGTGCTGCGCTTCTCGACCACGGCAACCTTCATGCCCAGCTGCGCCGCCTTGATGGCGCAGACATAGCCGCCGGGGCCGCTTCCGATAACGATGAGATCATAGGCCATTTGATAATCCTTCTTGGGAGGACGGTCTTTGGAGGGCAGTCGTGGGAGGGCTACCGCCCGCCGCTGACCGTGAGAATGGTTCCCGTGACATACGTTGCCTTGTCGGACAGGAGATAGAGAATTGCGTCGGCAACCTCGCCGGCCGTTCCGGGACGCTGCATCGGGATCGTTGGCGCGAGGTCGCGGGCGCGGTCGGGCAGCCCGCCGGAGGCATGGATTTCCGTGTCGATGACGCCGGGCCGGACCGCGTTCACGCGTATGCCCTCGGTGGCGGTTTCACGCGCCAGTCCGACGGTGAAGCTGTCGATCGCGCCCTTCGTGGCTGCGTAGTCGACATATTGCCCGGGCGCGCCAAGCACGGCAGCGATGGAGGAGAGATTGACGATCGAGCCCCCCCGCCCGCCGTGACGCGTCGACATCCGGAGCACCGCCTCGGCGGCGCAACGGATGGAGCCGGTCACATTGATGCGGAAAAGCCGCTCGATTCGCTCAGGCGAAATCTCGTCCACGCGCTGCGGCGGGCCGATAATGCCGGCATTGTTGACGAGACCGTCGAGACGGCCGAAGACGGAGTCGACGGCGGCAAAGATCGCCTTGACCCCCTCTTCCCTGCCCACGTCGCCTTCGACGGAAACGGCTGTGCCCCCAGCTTGCAAAATGCGTCGGACCACCTCTTCGGCCGCGTTGCGATTGGACGCGTAGTTGACCGCGACCCTCCAACCCTCGCTGGCCGCGGCAAGCGCAATCGCGGCGCCGATGCCGCGGCTGCCCCCGGTGACGAGAAGCACAGGTCCGTTGCTCATGATCCACATCCCTTGAACCGGAAAACATCGGAACTGTCGGTGCTGCCCTTGCCCTCGCCCCAGGCGCTCGATTCGCGCAGCGACGGTCCGAAATCGGGGAGCAGTATCTGGTCGGCGGCGGGCGCGTCCTCCGGCTGAAGCAGTCCGATCCGGCCGGCCTTGTCGACCGTATAGATCGGGCCCTGCCACACGGTGCAGGCCGCCAGTTCCGCGCCGGTCACATCGCCGGTGGGGCAGTCGTTCATGACGATCCCGTTCGCTCGCAGCGGTTCGCCCGACTGCATCACGACGCCATCGAGCAAAAGCCCGGTGTCTCCGACCTTGACCTTGAAGTGATTGCTGGTGACGGCTGCCTCCGATCCGACAGGCTCGAAGCGCAGCTCGTAGGTCCCGGCCGGATCGGCGTAGACCGCCTGCGCCTGGATGCACTCGTCCGCAACAGCCGGTGCTGCCGAGAACACAATCGAAGCAAAGAGAACGTTGCGGCCGAGGATCATCACGCAGCCTTTTCCGTCGCCAGCTTCAGTCCGAGGGCGATGAAGACCAAGCCGCTCGCCCGGTCGATCCATTTGCTTGCCCGGGTGAAGGCCGCCCGCATGCGGGGCGTCGTCATGAACAGGCTGACGCCGACGAACCAGAGGATCAACGCGCTCGCCATGACAAGTCCATAGCCGAATTTGACGGTTATCGGCGTATGGGCGCTGACGACCGTCGAGAAAATCGAGAGGAAGAAGAAGACCGCTTTGGGGTTGAGCGCATTGGCGGCAAAGCCGAGGCCGAAGGCCTTCAGCGCCGGCTGCTGCGTGGGGGCTTCACCGGATTCCATCGTTTCCTCGACTGCGATTTCCGTCTGGCCGGCACGGAGCGCCTTGATGCCGATATAGATCAGGTAGGCTACGCCGCACCATTTCACGATGTTGAAGAGATAGATCGACTGCGAAATGATCAGCCCGAGGCCGAGAATGGTATAGCTCACGTGGAACATCAGCGACGCGCCGATGCCGAAGGACGTTATGATCGCCGATCGGCGGCCGTGCACCAACGACTGACGCAGCACCATTGCGAGGTCGGCGCCGGGCGAAACGATGGCGAAAGAGAAGATCGCCATTAGTGAAGCGAGTTCGATCAGATAGCTCATCATGGTTTGCGACCGGTGCTTACAATGCCAACTGTGCGGGATGCGCGCATAGCGTGCCCCGGAAAACCTAACCTCTGACTCCGTGGCTGTCGATGCCCGTAAGACGCCTGTTCTCGGCACGGGCACCGGCGGAGATGGAAACGGGGGCACGTGGCCCCCGCCATTCCTTAGAGATCGAGTACCAGGCGTTCCGGATCCTCGAGGCTTTCCTTGACGCGCACGAGGAAGGTCACCGCTTCCTTGCCGTCGACGATACGGTGATCGTAGGACAGCGCCAGATACATCATCGGCCGGATGACGACCTGACCACCGATCGCGACCGGGCGGTCCTGGATCTTGTGCATGCCGAGGATGCCCGATTGCGGAGCATTGAGGATCGGCGAGGACATCAGTGAGCCGTACACACCGCCGTTGGAGATGGTGAAGGTGCCGCCCTGCATGTCGGCCATGGACAGAGCGCCGTCGCGCGCTGCCTTACCGAGACGGCCGATCTCCTTCTCGATTTCGGCGATCGACATCTGGTCGGCGTCACGCACGACCGGCACGACGAGACCCTTGTCGGTGCCGACCGCGACGCCGACATGGCAGAAATTCTTGTAGATGATCTCGGTGCCGTCGATCTCGGCGTTGACAGCCGGCAGTTCCTTCAGCGCGTGGGTCACTGCCTTGGTGAAGAAGCCCATGAAGCCGAGCTTCACGCCGTGCTTCTTCTCGAAGATGTCCTTGTACTTTGAACGCAGGCTCATGACGGCGCTCATATCCACCTCGTTATAGGTGGTAAGCATCGCCGCCGTGTTCTGCGCGTCCTTCAGGCGACGGGCAATCGTCTGGCGCAGGCGGGTCATCTTGACGCGCTCCTCGCGAGCCGCGTCTTCAGCCGGTGCCGGCGCGCGGGCCTGAACCTGGGCCGGCTCGGCGGCAGCCGGGGCCGAAATGCCCTTGGCGACGGCCGCGAGCACGTCGCCCTTCAGAACCTGGCCGCGCTTACCCGAGCCGTCGATCTGATCGGCGGAAAGGCTGTTTTCGGCAATGAGCTTGGCGGCTGCCGGTGCCGGCGGCATCGACGTTGATGTCTGCGGCGCGGCTGCAGTGGCCGGCCGCGCGGCCGCAGCCGGAGCAGCCGCAACCGGTTCGGGTTTTTTCTCGGCCGCAGCCGGAGCGGCGGCAGCTGCACCCGCGCCTTCGGCAATCTGGCCGAGAAGGGCACCTAGCCCGACCGTCTCGCCCGCCTGGGCAACGATTTCGCTGAGCGTGCCGGCTGCCGGTGCAGGAACTTCGATCGTCACCTTGTCGGTTTCAAGCTCGACGATCGGCTCGTCTGCCTTGATCGCATCGCCAACCTTCTTGAACCAGGTGCCGACGGTCGCTTCACTGACGGATTCGCCGAGAGTGGGAACGCGGATTTCTGTTGCCATGTTTTTTGTCCGTTGATCAGATTTCTGTTTCAGACCGTGAGGGGCTTCGTCAGCCCCCCAGCGCGTCCTCGAGGAAGGCGGCAAGCTGCGCCAGATGCTTGGACATCAGGCCGGTAGCCGGCGAAGCGGCGGCAGGACGGCCGGTATAGCGCACCCGCTGGTACTTGGCATCGATATGGGCAAGTACCCATTCTAGATAGGGATCGATGAACGACCAGGCGCCCATGTTCTTCGGCTCTTCCTGGCACCAGACCATCTCCGCATTGCGGAAGCGGCTGAGTTCGTTGATCAGCGCCTTTGCCGGGAACGGATAGAGCTGTTCGACGCGCAGCAGGTAGATGTCGTCTATCCCGCGCTTCTCGCGCTCTTCCAGCAGATCGTAATAGACCTTGCCCGAGCACAGGACCACGCGGCGGATCTTCGAATCCTTCTGCAGCTTGATCGGCCCGTCCTTGATGACCTCTGCATCGTCCCAAAGGAGACGATGGAACGAGCTCTCGCCGGCCATTTCCGACAGGCTGGAGACCGCCCTCTTGTGACGCAGAAGCGACTTCGGAGTCATCAGGATCAGCGGCTTGCGGAAGTCGCGCTTTACCTGCCGGCGCAGAATATGAAAGTAGTTCGCCGGGGTCGTAACGTTGGCGACCTGCATGTTGTCTTCCGCGCAAAGCTGAAGGAAGCGCTCGAGGCGGGCGGAGGAATGCTCCGGTCCCTGCCCCTCATAGCCGTGCGGCAGCAGGCAGACGAGACCCGACATGCGCAGCCACTTGCGCTCGCCCGACGAGACGAACTGGTCGAAAACCACCTGTGCGCCATTGGCGAAGTCGCCGAACTGGGCTTCCCACAGTGTCAGCGCGTTCGGGCGGGCGAGCGAATAGCCGTACTCGAAGCCGAGCACTGCCTCTTCGGAGAGCATCGAGTTGATGACCTCGTATCGAGCCTGCGTCGGTGCCAGGTTGGCAAGCGGAATGTAGCGCTCCTCGGTCTCCTGATCGTAGAGAACCGAATGGCGTTGCGAGAAGGTGCCGCGCTCGCAATCCTGGCCGGAAAGGCGAATCTTGGTGCCCTCCGTCACGAGCGTACCGAAGGCGAGCGCTTCCGCCATCGCCCAGTCGATGCCCTCGCCGGTCTGGACCATGTTGGCGCGGTTCTCCATGAAGCGCTGGATGGTGCGATGCGCGCTGAAGCCGTCCGGGATTTCGGAAAGCTTACGGCCGATTTCCTTCAGCTGCTTCATAGGGACCGAGGTCCGCCCGCGCCGCTGCTCATCCTGGTTGTCGGCCGTGCGCAGACCCGACCAGGCACCGTCGAGCCAGTCGGCCTTGTTCGGCTTGTAGGACTGGCCGGCCTCGAATTCCTGTTCGAGATGGGCGCGCCAGTCGGCCTTCATCTTCTCGACTTCGCCGTCGCTGATCAGGCCCTCGGCAATCAGCCGGTCCGAATAGAGCTGGACGACCGTCTTGTGCGAGCGGATGGCCTTGTACATCCTCGGCTGCGTGAAGGCCGGCTCGTCGCCCTCATTGTGACCGAACCGCCGGTAGCAGAACATGTCGATGACGACAGGCTTGTGGAACTTCATCCGGAATTCGGTCGCGACCTTGGCGGCATAGACCACCGCTTCCGGATCGTCGCCGTTCACGTGGAAGATGGGCGCTTCTATCATCTTCGCCACGTCGGACGGATAGGGCGAGGAACGGGAGAAGGCCGGGTTCGTGGTGAAGCCGATCTGGTTGTTGATGATGAAGTGGACGGTGCCGCCGACACGATGCCCGCGCAGGCCCGATAGGCCGAGAATCTCGGCGACCACACCCTGGCCGGCAAAGGCCGCGTCGCCGTGCAGGATCAACGGCATGACCTTGACGCGTTCGCGCAGCGGTATGATGTCGCCTTCGAATACGGTCGCCATCTGATCCTGCTTGGCGCGCGCCTTGCCCATGACGACCGGATTGACGATTTCGAGATGGGACGGGTTTGCGGTCAGCGACAGGTGGACCTTGTTGCCGTCGAATTCGCGGTCGGAGGAAGCGCCGAGGTGATACTTGACGTCGCCGGAGCCTTCCACATCGTCGGGCGTGTAGGACCCGCCCTTGAACTCGTGGAAGATGGCGCGGTGCGGCTTGGCCATGACCTGGGAGAGAACGTTGAGACGGCCGCGATGCGCCATACCCAGGACGATCTCCTTCAGGCCGAGCTGGCCGCCGCGCTTGATGATCTGCTCGAGCGCGGGGATCAGGGATTCGCCGCCATCAACGCCGAAACGCTTGGTGCCCTTGTACTTGACGTCGATGAACTGCTCGAAGCCCTCCGCTTCGATGAGCTTCTGCAGGATCGCCTTCTTGCCCTCTGGGGTGAATTCGACGCCCTTGTCCGGACCTTCGATGCGTTCCTGTATCCAGCCCTTCTCTTCCGGGTTGGAGATATGCATGAATTCGACGCCGATCGTCGAACAATAGGTCCGCTCGAGCAGCTCGACCATCTCGCGCACGGTCGCATATTCGAGGCCGAGCACGTTGTCGATGAAGATCTTGCGGTCGTAGTCCTTCTCTTCGAAGCCGTAGGTCTTCGGGGAGAGTTCGTCGTAATCCTCGACGGGATCGGCCAGGCCGAGCGGGTCGAGCTTGGCATGCAGGTGGCCGCGCATGCGATAGGCGCGGATCATCATGATGGCGCGGACGGAATCGCGCGTCGACTGATGCACCTCGGCTTCGCTGAGCGGGACGCCGGTTGCGGCGGAGGCTTCCTCCGCCTTGGCCTTGACCTTCTTTTCGATGACCTTCTCGACCGTGCCCCAGTCGCCGTCGAGGGCCGAAACGAGTTCGCCATTGGCGGGGATCGGCCAGTTCGGCTTCTTCCAGGAGGCGCCCTTGGCCGCTCTCACCACATCTTCGGGCCGCTCGGCAAGCGCCTTGAAGAAGGATTGCCACTCGGCCGAAACGGATCCGGGATCTGCTTCATAGCGCGCATAGAGCTGCTCGATATAGGCGGCATTGGCGCCGTCCAGAAAGGATGTGAGCTGAAATTGCTCGTTGGCCTCTTGCCTTGTCATGGTCTCTCGCGGGCTCAGCCCGCCTCCTGACTTAAGTTGGTGTGCCGGGTTGTCCCGGTCATGTTTGCCCGCCGCCGGATCTGCGCCCTTCGACGGTCGGGCGCGTCGTTCCGGCTGCGCCGGCCCGGCTCCGGCTGTTCGCCATCTGCACCGGGCTTGGCGCTCATCATCGTATCTTTTTTGGCTCCAATGGGGCGGCATGCCCTGCCGCCCCGCTGTAAGGTCCCGCAGCGCCCTGTACGCGTCCGACGGGACGCCCGGGCGCTGCGGGAAGAGTTCGTCAGCCCTTCAGGACTTCGACCAGCGTCTTGCCGAGGCGTGCCGGCGATGGCGAAACGCGGATTCCCGCCGATTCCATCGCCGCGATCTTGTCTTCCGCACCGCCCTTGCCGCCCGAAATGACGGCACCGGCATGGCCCATGGTGCGGCCGGGAGGCGCCGTGCGGCCTGCGATGAAGCCGACCATCGGCTTCTTGCGGCCGCGCTTTGCTTCATCCTTCAGGAACTGAGCCGCTTCCTCTTCCGCCGAACCACCGATCTCGCCGATCATGATGATCGATTTGGTCTCGTCGTCCGCGAGGAACATTTCCAGGACGTCGATGAATTCGGTGCCCTTGACCGGGTCGCCGCCGATGCCCACTGCCGTCGTCTGGCCGAGGCCCTCATTGGTCGTCTGGAACACCGCTTCGTAGGTAAGCGTACCGGAGCGCGAAAGCACCCCGACCGAGCCCTTGCGGAAGATATTGCCCGGCATGATGCCGATCTTGCACTCGTCGGGCGTGAGAACGCCCGGGCAGTTCGGGCCGATGAGGCGCGAAGACGATTTATCGAGCCGCGCCTTGACCTTCACCATATCGGCGACCGGAATTCCCTCGGTGATGCAGACGATGAGCGGGATTTCGGCGTCAATCGCCTCGATTATCGCCGCGGCGGCACCGGCCGGCGGAACATAGATCACGGAAGCATCGGCGCCGGTGGCGTCGCGGCCCTCGGCGACCGTCGCGAAGATCGGCAGCTGCTCGCCCTTGGCGCCGGTCCAGGTCTCGCCGCCCTTTTTCGGGTGAATGCCGCCGACCATCTTGGTGCCGTTATAGGCGAGCGCCTGTTCGGTGTGAAAGGTGCCGGTCTTGCCGGTCAGGCCCTGAACGAGAACCTTGGTGTCTTTGTTGATCAGGATGGACATGAAACCTCAGGCTCCCTTGACGGCTGCAACGATCTTCTGGGCGGCATCGTCCAGATCATCGGCGGAAATCACGTTGAGGCCCGATTCATTGATGATCTTCTTGCCGAGCTCGACATTGGTGCCTTCGAGCCGCACGACGAGCGGCACCTTGAGGCCCACTTCCTTGACCGCTGCAATGACGCCCTCGGCGATGACGTCGCATTTCATGATTCCGCCGAAGATGTTGACCAGAATGCCCTTCACGGCCGGATCGGCCGTAATGATCTTGAAGGCCTGCGTTACCTTTTCCTTCGAGGCACCACCGCCGACATCGAGGAAGTTCGCGGGCTCGGCGCCGTAGAGCTTGATGATGTCCATCGTCGCCATGGCGAGACCGGCGCCGTTGACCATACAGCCGATATTGCCGTCGAGGGCGACATAGGCGAGGTCGTACTTCGACGCTTCGATTTCCTTCTCGTCCTCTTCCGTCGTGTCGCGCAGAGCAACCACATCCTCATGGCGGAAGAGAGCGTTGCCGTCGAAGGAGACCTTTGCGTCAAGGACGCGCATACGGCCGTTCGTCATGACGATCAGCGGATTGACCTCGAGCAGGCTCATGTCCTTTTCGACAAACGCCTTGTACAGGATGGGGAAGAGCTTCTCGGCATCGGCGCGCGCTTCGCCGTCGAGCTTGAGCGCCTCGGTGAGCGTCTTCAGATCGTCTGCGGTCACGCCCTTATCCGGGTCGATTGCGACGGTAACGATCTTCTCCGGCGTATGCTCGGCGACCGCCTCGATGTCCATGCCGCCTTCGGTCGAAACGACGAAGGCAACCTGGCCGACGGAGCGATCGACGAGAATCGAAAGGTAGAGCTCACGGTCTATGTCGGCGCCGTCCTCGATATAGAGGCGGTTGACCTGTTTGCCGGACGGGCCGGTCTGCTTGGTCACCAGCGTGTTGCCGAGCATTTCCCTGGCATGGGCGACGACCTCGTCGGCCGACTTGGCCAGGCGCACGCCGCCCTTGGCATCGGCGCCGAGTTCCTTGAACTTGCCTTTGCCGCGGCCGCCTGCATGGATCTGGCTCTTCACGACGTAGAGCGGACCCGGCAGCTTCTTGGCTGCCGCTGCGGCCTCGTCGGCGGAGAAGATCGCGACGCCTTCCGCGACCGGCGCGCCGTAGCTCTTCAAGAGAGCCTTGGCCTGATATTCATGGATGTTCATGGGTTCTTTCCTGTCTGATGGGCCGGTTGGCGATTACTTCAGGCTCGGTGCGATGTTGATGCAGGCTTCGCAAAGGCCGGCCACGGCCGCCACCGACTTGTCGAAGGCTTCCTTCTCGCCCTTGTTGAGGTCGATTTCGATAATGCGTTCGACGCCGCCGGCGCCGATCACGGTCGGTACGCCGACATACATCTCCTTGACGCCATACTGTCCGGAAAGATGCGCCGCGCAGGGCAGCACGCGTTTCTTGTCCTTGAGATAGGCTTCGGCCATTTCGATCGCGGACGCGGCCGGGGCATAATAGGCCGAGCCGGTCTTGAGCAGGCCGACGATCTCGGCGCCGCCGTCGCGGGTGCGCTGGATGATCTGGTCGAGCTTCTCCTTGGTGGTCCAGCCCATCTGGATGAGATCGGGAAGCGGAATGCCGGCAACGGTCGAATAACGGGCGAGCGGCACCATGGTATCGCCATGGCCGCCGAGCACGAAAGCGGTGATGTCCTTGACCGAGACGTTGAACTCCTCGGCAAGGAAGAGCCGGAAGCGCGAGGAATCGAGCACGCCGGCCATGCCGACGACCTTGTTCTTCGGCAGCCCGGAGAATTTCTGCAACGCCCAGACCATCGCGTCGAGCGGGTTGGTGATGCAGATGACGAAGGCGTTCGGAGCATATTTCTTGATGCCGGCGCCGACCTGCTCCATGACCTTGAGGTTGATGCCGAGCAGATCGTCGCGGCTCATGCCCGGCTTGCGCGGCACGCCCGCCGTGACGATGCAGACGTCGGCGCCTTCGATCGCAGAATAGTCGCTCGCACCCGTGAGCGAGGCATCGAAGCCCTCGACCGGAGAGGACTGAGCGATGTCGAGCCCCTTGCCCTGGGGAATGCCGTCGGCAATGTCAAAGAGGACGATGTCGCCCAGTTCCTTCAGGCCGGCGAGATGCGCCAGCGTGCCACCAATCATTCCCGAGCCGATAAGTGCGATCTTGTTGCGCGCCATGAAAGTGCTTCCTTTGTGATCCCAAAATGATCAAGGCCTGAAACGCGGCAAACGCCAAACCTTCGCGAAAGCCCTTTAAACGGCAAAGGGAAAAATATCAATCTCTACTTTTTGGCAGAGCAATTTCAATCGGTTAGATCGTAAAATTCTTACGTAAACGTAAGTATTTTTGCTGTCCGGCAATCAATCTGCCGGTGCGTTCTCCGGGTGCTGAGAAGCATATTCCTGGCTTTGCATCTCGATCAGGCGCGAAACCGTGCGGTCGAATTCGAACCCTTCCGTGCCCTTTCTCGCGGTCAGCAGATGCTGCGGTTCGGCCGCGGCCGAGGCGAAGAGGCGCGCGCCCTGATCGTAAAGAGCGTCGACGAGGATGATAAAGCGCTTCGTCTCGTTGCGCAGGTGCGGTCCGAGTTGCGGAACATGGTCGACGAAGATGGTGCTGTATTGCGCGACAATCGCAAGATAGTCGGAGGCTCCGAGCGGCTGCGCACAAAGATCGGCAAAGGTGAATCGCGCGGCCCGGCCGGCCGCCGCAGGCACGCGGATGGTCCGTCCCTTGCGGCCGATCTCGGCCGGGGAGCCCGGCTTTCCGCTCGTCTCCCGATACCAGGCGCGGTCCATGGCGGCTTCCGTTTCGGGTCCGAGCGGCGAGAGCCAGACGGGCGTCCCACCGGTCTTGCCGAGTCGGTAATCCGTTTGCGTGTCGAGCGAGATGATCTCGGCATGCGCCTTCAGGAGATCGATGAATGGAAGGAAAAGACCCCGATTGAGGCCGTCGCGATAGAGATTGTCCGGCTCGACATTGGAGGTGGCGACGAGCACGCAGCCCTTGGCGAAGAGTTCGGCGAAGAGCCGCGCAAGGATCATCGCATCGGCGATGTCGGTGACAGTGAACTCGTCGAAACACAGGAGCCGCGCCTCGCCCAGGAGATCGGAGGCAACGGGGGGGATGGGATCGGCCTGCTTCGTCTCGCCGTTCTTCAGCTTCTGCCGGTGCCGGTAGATGCGCTCGTGCACATCAGCCATGAACTCATGGAAGTGCGCGCGGCGTTTGCGCCGTATCGGCACTGCATCGAAGAACATGTCCATGAGCATGGTCTTGCCACGCCCGACGCCGCCGTGGATATAAAGACCCTTGACCGGAGGCTGCTCCTTCTTGCGAGCGGCAAAGAGCCAGCCGAGCGCGTTTGTCTTGCGCGAGGGGCGACTCGCAAGAAGGTCGGCGGTCAGGCGGTCCAGCCGTCTTGCGATTGCGAACTGAGCGGGGTCGCGCTGCCGTTCGCCGGCTGCGACGTGTCCCTCAAGCTTACGAAGAATGCTGTCGTCTGGATTAAGCACGATGCGTCCGGGCCGCCATGGCCGATTGGGGAAGGAGGATGGCGGCCGCGGCGGCGGAAGGCGCCCGTGCCGCATTCCGCCTCTTGTCCGGCCGCGAGATCGGCCTTGACTTGGTCGTTAGCGGCTGAGGCTGACCGGCTGCCCGCCGTTGGTCGATCCGTCGAAGCGCGCATCGGCCGTCTTGTAGAGCCGGGCGATCGGATTACCGCTGCGATCCTTGAGCACGACTTGCTTGCCCGCCACTTCCCACGACCCCATGGTCGTCAGCTCGCCGGCGCAGCCGCGCGTGCCGCCGCGCGAGCCACTCCCGAGATTGGTGAGCGTCAGGAACATGTCGCAGGAGCTGCCGGCGCTCGAAACGCGCCAGTTGCCGACCATCGACTCCTTCGTCACATCGAGCGCATTGGTGGCCGCGGCCACTTCCGTTCCGGCGGGCGCGCCGGGCGCGCCTGTGCCTGCCGTCGGCGGCGCCGGGAACTGGGATGCGCCGGCCGGCGGAGGCAGTTGCCCCGCCGATACGGTTGGTACGGGCTGCGCCTGCAGCGGAGCGGGAGAGCGAGGAACATCCTGAGATCCGAAACCGCCAAAGGACGTCCGCTGGCATCCAGCTAGCGCAAGTACAACCGCCAACCCGACCGCCGCATGTGAAACCCGCATATCTTCACCCCCGATATTGTCCGCGAACAATGATGCAACGCGATAATAATATAGGCCGAATTACAGCAAAACCACCTTTCAAATCAAGGCGAGGCATTTCGCGCCCAGCAGTTGCATGATTGAGACGCCTGACGAACATCGGACTTCGCCAAGCCTTCTACGCGTCGAGCCTCAAAGAGCCGCTCCCGTCTGCCGGTCGAAGACATAGACCTGACTGCGGTCCATCGCAGCGGTAAAGATCGAGCCATGGCGTGCCGGATGGTCGCCATCGACGACGGCGGTAATCTGTTCTCCGGCGAATTCGAAGAGAACATGCGTCTGCGCGCCGGTCGGCTCCACCAGCAGCGTCGTGCCGGCGATGGCATTGCCCTTGCCGCCCGCAACGAAATGTTCGGGACGCAGCCCGATCCGAACCGCCTGGCCCGGCCGAACCTTGCGTTCGGCCGCGATGCGGATCGCCGATCCGTCCCCGAGGCGAACCGCCGGCTCACCGTCCTCGGCATCGACCGTTCCGTCGAGCACGTTCATGGCCGGCGAACCGATGAAACCGGCGACGAAGAGGTTGGCGGGTGTGCGATAGAGCTCCAGAGGCGTGCCCACCTGCTCGATCCTGCCGCCGTTGAGAACGACGATGCGGTCCGCAAGCGTCATCGCTTCGATCTGGTCGTGGGTCACGTAGATCGAAGTTGTGGCGACCTTCTGGTGCAGGGCCTTGATCTCGGTGCGCATCTGCACGCGGAGCTTGGCATCGAGATTGGAGAGCGGTTCGTCGAACAGGAAGACGGCCGGATCGCGGACAATCGCCCGGCCCATGGCGACGCGCTGGCGCTGGCCTCCGGAAAGCTGGCTCGGCTTACGGCCGAGAAGCTCCGTCAGCGCCAGCATGCGGGCCGCATCGCCGACGCGTCTGTCGATCTCGGGCCGTGGAAGACCGGAGAGCTTGAGATTGAAGCCCATGTTCTCGGCGACCGTCATGTGCGGATAGAGCGCGTAAGACTGGAAGACCATTGCAATATTGCGCTCGCGCGGCGTCAGCGGATTGACGACCTTGCCGCCGATGAACACCTCGCCGTCGCTGATCTCCTCCAATCCGGCGATCATGCGCAGCAATGTGGACTTGCCGCAGCCGGAGGGGCCGACAAGTGCGATGAATTCGCCTTCTGCGATCGAGAGCGATACCCCATGGATCACCTCGAGGGCAGCATAGCTCTTGCGAATATCCCTGAGGTCGACCGATGCCATATGCTTTCTCCTTGGAACGAGGGATCAGGGGAACGGATGCTCAGGATTTCACCGCGCCGGCGGTCAGGCCGGCGATAATGTGCTTCTGGGCGAGGAAAAAGACGATCACCGTCGGCAGGATCGTCAGCGTGATGAAAGCGAGCACGAGCTGCCAGTCGGTACCGAATTCGCCGCGATAGACCATGATGCCCAGCGGCCACGGATATTTAGCCTCCGTGTTCAGCATGATGAGCGGCAGGATGTAGCTGTTCCAGCTATGGACGAAAGTGATGATGCCAACCGTCGAGACGATGGGCCGCGAAAGCGGCAGGGAGATGTACCAGAAGAAGCGAATGTAGCCGCAGCCGTCGACGAAGGCGGCCTGGAAGAGTTCTTCCGGCAAGTTCCGGAAATAATTGCGGAAGAGCAGGATGCTCATGCCGAGACCAAACGCGACCTGAGGCAGGATGACGCCCCAATAGGTATCCAGCAGGCCGAGGTCGCGGATGCGGATGAAGAGCGGCAGGATCGCGGTTGCCGCCGGGAACATGAGCCCTATCAGGAAATAGTTCAGCAAATGGTTCGAGCCGAAAAACCTGACATGGGCGAATGTGAAGGCGGCCATGGCCGAGACGATCACGGTCAGTCCCACCGTCATTGCAGCGATGAACAGCGAGTTCAGCATCTGCCGCCAATAGCGGTCGCCGAAAAGGATATCGAGATAGTTCGACCACAGCCATTCCGATGGAAGGCCGAAGGGATTGACGCGCAGGTCGCCAAGCGACTTGAAACCGCCGAGCGCCGTCGTCACCAGCGGCAGCAGGACCAGCATCGCCACCAGCGACAGCGACACGTAGAGATAGAGGCGGGTGGCAGGGGACATGCGAACGGAGGAATTCGTGTCAGTCATGGCGCATGAATATCCGTTTGTAGCCGAAGGCGAGCGTGACGCAGATCACGAAGAGGACGACGCCTACCGCGCTACCGAGCCCCACCTGCATGCGGGTTACCCCATAGGTGTAGAGGAAGGTCACCATAGTCTGCGTGGAGTTCGACGGCCCGCCGCCGGTGAGCGGCATGACGAGGTCGAAGAGTTGCAGCGATCCGATGACGGCGAAGAAAATCGACAGCCTGACGGTCGAGCCAAGGAGCGGCAACGTCACATAACGGAATTTCTGCCAGCCGGTCGCGCCGTCGATCTCGGCAGCTTCGAGCACGCTCCTGTCCACCGCCTGCAGGCCGGCGATGAACAGCATCATATGGAAGCCGAAATATTTCCAGATGATGACGGCGAGGACCGCATAGATCGCAAGACTTCGATCGGCGAGCACGTAAGGCGTGGCCACGCCAAAGAAGCCGGCGACCGCGGCCACGAGGCCGTAGTCTCCGTCATAGACGAAGCGCCAGATGAGACCGGCCGCGACATCCGCCAGCACGTAGGGCAGAAAGAAGATCAGCCGGAAGGCGACGACGCCGGCGATCCGCTGCGCGAGCATCATCGCCAGCCAGAGGGCCAGCGGGATCTGCAGGAGTACTGAAACGAAAATGATGATCCCGTTATTGATCAGCGCCCGCGAAAAGGCTGCGTTGTTGAACAGCACCTCGAAATTGCGCAGGCCCACGAACTGTGTCGGTGTTCCGTAACCGTTCCAGCGATAGAGGCTGTACCAGGCCGCCTCGCCCATCGGCAGAATCACGAAGACGGTGAAGAGCAGCAGAGCCGGCGGCAGGAAGAGGATGAGCACCGGCAGGCGTCCGCGCACGGTCGGGCTCTTGTAGCGCACAGTCTTGCGGCTTGCCGTCGGGGGCACCGCGGTCACCGTCGCAGTCGTGTCGGTCATTTCGTTCTCGCGCAGTTCGTTCCGGATCGTCGAAGAAAGGCGGGCGGCGGGGCCACCCGCCGCCGCGCTTTCGCACTCATTCCAGCTCGCGTGCGTCCTGGATCATCCGGGCTCCCTCCTCGGAGGACATCTGCCCGGAGAGGATCTCGACGGATGCGTCGTTCACGACGCGGCCGACCGAGGGGCCGAGATCCTGGTCGAAATAGTTCTGGTGCCATGTCGAGGCCGCAAGCTGGTCGGCCGAAGCACGCACCAGCGGGTTGGTGATGCCCTCTTCCGCGCCCACGGCCACCGGTACGATCATGCCGGTACTTGCCATAAGCCTCTCGTTCTCAGCATTGGTGAGATAGCGCAGGAAATCGAGCGCCTCAGGCGGGGCATTCTTGGTTACCGCCCAGCCGTTGAGGCCTCCGAGCGTATCGGTCGCCGCACCTGCCCCGCCCTCGACGGCCGGGAAGGGGAAGCGACCGATGTTCTCGGGTGCCAGGCCCTTGCCGTCGCCGGAATTGGCGCGCTGGGTGGCTTCGGTGGTTTCGAAGCTCAGGATCATCGCCGCCTTGCCGTCACCGAACAGGCCGAGCGTTTGCGGCCAGTTCGCCCCGAGATAGCCGCCCTGGAACGGCTCGAGCTTGCCGAGTTCGGCGAGTTGTTCACCGGCCTTTAGGATCGCCGGGTGCAAGAAACCCTCGCCCTCGTTGTTCTTGGCATCCTCGAATACCTGCTGGCCGCCATTGCGCATCACGAGATAGCTCCAGTAGAAGTGCAGCGGCCATTTGTCCCCGCCGCCGCCGGCGATCGGCGTGATCCCGGCCTCCTTCAGCGTTTTCACCGCTGTGAGGAAATCATCCCAGCTCTTGATGTCCTCGGCCTTGACGCCGCCCTTCTGGAACAGCTCCTTATTGTAGAAGAAGCTGATCGTTCCCATTTTGAAGGGAACCGCATAAATTCGATCCTCAAAGGTGAAGCCCTTGACTGCCGCCGGGTTGTAGCTCTTCTCCCAGGCGCCGCCATCGGCACGCATTGCTTCCGTCAGGTCCTTGAGTGCGCCGGTCTCGGCCTGCTGCTTCAGCACTCCGCCGCCCCAGCTGTAGAAGAAATGGGGAGCGTCGTCCGATTGCAGCAGCGTCGGCAACTTCGCCTTGAAAGCCTCGTTTTCCAGGAATTGGAGCTGAACATCCACGCCGGGATGTTCGGTTTCGTACTTGGCGGCGATGTCCTCCCATTGCTTCAGATAGGCGGGAACCGTCTCCAGATGCAGCCATTTTACGACGGTTTCGGCCGATGCCGTTTCGGGACCGAAGAGAAGCGTCATGCCGGCGGCTGCGGCAAGCGCCGTTAGTTTAGCGGCGTGCATGGACGCCAACCCGCGTTCAAACATCATCATATTTCTCCTCCCAGGGGAAATATCCTCACCATTTATTCCCCAATGCGGATTAATTCAGACGAGGCGCCGTCAAATGTCAACAGACAATCTTAATATTTCCGGCGACGAGCTTGACAAGGGATGTGACATGCCAGTTATTTAATTCGCATCCCGGCAAAACATCCGGGCCCACCAACCGGCCACCAAGCACGCGAGCATCTGCAGACAATGAAGACCGCCGATCCTGAACTGATGCGCGCAATAAACCGCTTCAATGTGCTCGATACGATCCGCCGACACGGCCCCATTTCACGTGTCGAGATCAGCGAGCGCACCGAACTGTCCACCACTACGGTCTCAGCCATCACCGCATCGCTGCTCGACGACGGACTCATCCTGACCAGGCACGAGGGCGACATCCGCAACGCTGCCGCAAGGGGGCGTCCACGCGTCATGCTGGAGCTCAATCCGGAGGCCGCACGCGTCGTCGGCGCGAAAATTGCCGCCAACCGCATGGTCTTTGCCGTCACCAACTTCCGAGGAGAGGTTCTCTCCAACCTGACTTTGCCGATCCGGGTCGACCGCCAGCCCATCGCCGTCATTGCCGACCTGATCGAGGACGGCGTGCGGCGCTGCGTCGTCGACGCCGACCTTTCCCTCGACGACATCGATTCGATCTGCATCGGCCTTCCCGGCGTCGTGGAGCACCGCACCGGCCATGTCCGATCGAGCCCGATATTTCGTGAGACCAATGTCGATTTTGCAAGCGAAATGACTAGCAGGCTTGATGTGGCGACTATCGTGGAGAGCGACGCTCACGCGATCACACTTGCTCACCATTGGTTCGGCCGCGCCCGCGACCTCGACGACATGGTGCTCGTCTCGCTCGAGCAAACGCTCGGGCTCGGCGTACTGCATGCCGGCCAGCTTTTCCGCGGCGCCGGAGGACTGAGCCACAATCTCGGCGATCTCGTGCTCGGAGTCGGCCGGAGCGAGACCATCCGCCTCTCCATGCTCGCCGGGGAAAAAGCGATCCTCGGCGAACACGCCATGGACGGGCGATTTGCCGAGGCGGTGCGCCTCGGGCGGGGCATGACGCATGCGCAGACGCTGATCGCAGCGGAGGATGACGCACTGATCGCGGCGGCTTCGCGCGCCGGAGAAGCGATCGGGCTCGCCGTCGCCAACATCGTTACGCTGTTCGGACCGCCACGGGTCGTCATCGTCGGTTCGAGCCTGTCGCTCGGCACCGTTTTCGTGGAGAGCATAGGCCGGTCCTACCGGGACGCGATCCCTCCCTCGATCTCGACGGTGGCGGAACTCGTTTTCGACGAATCGGCCGACGAGACCTGGGCGCAGGGAGCGGCCGTCGTGGCGCTCTGCGAACTCTACGAGTCCCCCTGGGGGACGACCGGACCGGCGCCGGCGCTTTGACGCTTCCGGCTTCTGCAAATTCCACATCGGGAGGAGACTTATGGAAAGACTCGGTATCGGCATCATCGGCTGCGGCAACATTTCGTCCGCCTATCTGAAGGCTATGGCAGCCTTTCCCATCCTCGACATTCGCGGCATCGCCGACCTGAACCGCAGCCTCGCCGAGGAGCGCGCCAACGAGTTCGGCGTCAGGGCGCGTGACCTTGCCGATCTCCTCGCAGACCCTTCGATCGAACTCATCGTCAACCTGACCGTGCCGAAGGCGCACGTCACCGTCGCCATGCAGGCGCTGGAGGCGGGGAAGCACACCTATTCCGAAAAGCCGCTCGCCACCGATTTCGCCGACGGACGCAAGCTTGCGGCACTGGCCCGGGAAAAGGGCCTGCGCATCGGCGCCGCCCCGGACACATTTCTCGGCGGCTCGCATCAGACGGCGCGGGCGATCGTCGATTCCGGCGCGCTCGGCATTCCAGTCGGCGGCACCGCCACCTTCATGTGTCCGGGCCATGAGCGCTGGCATCCCAATCCGGATTTCTACTATGACGTCGGCGGCGGGCCGATGCTCGACATGGGACCTTATTACATCACCGACCTCGTCAACCTCCTCGGCCCGGTCGCAAAGGTCGCCGGCTTCGCAACGTCGGCTCGCAAGGAGCGCACCATCACCAGCCAGGCGCGCAACGGCGAAAGCATTCCCGTTCGAGTTCCCACCCATGTCGCCGGCGTGATGGCCTTCGAGAATGGTGCCGTCGTGCAAATAGGCATGAGCTTCGACGTCGCCGGCCATAAGCATGTCCCGCTCGAACTCTACGGTACCGAGGGCACGCTGATCGTGCCGGATCCCAACCATTTCGGCGGCCAGGTCGAGCTTCTGAAAAAAGGGGGCGCCTTTGAGCTTAAGACGACGACCGAGCCCTATGCCGACGGCAATTATCGCTCGATCGGCGTCGCAGACATGGCGCATGCCATTCGCTCGGGCCGGCCGCACCGCGCAAATGGAGATCTCGCGCTTCACGTGCTGGAGGTGATGGAAGCGTTCCACAAGGCTGCCGAAAGCGGCACCACCGTCAGCATCGCTACAACCACCGAGCGTCCGGCACCCCTGTCGGAGTCGCTCGTCGACGGCCGCATCGGCCGATAATTCATCAGGAGGAGTTCGACATGCGAGAGGCACTGATCGTCTGGGGTGGCTGGAGCGGGCATGAGCCGCAGGAATGCGCCCATATCATCCGCGACATGCTGCAGGAGGACGGATTCAAGGTCTATCTTGAACATACGACGGAAGCCTTCGCTGACCCGTCGATTCACGACCTGTCACTGATCGTTCCCATAATGACCATGTCGAAGATCGAAAAGGAAGAAGTGAAGAACCTCGCTGCAGCCGTCGAGGGCGGCGTCGGCATCGCCGGCTATCACGGAGGCGCGGGCGATGCTTTCCGCGAGAGCGTCGAATATCAGTTCATCATTGGCGGCCAGTGGGTGGCCCACCCCGGCAACGTCATCGATTATCGCGTGAACGTCACACGGCCGGACGACCCATTGATGAAGGGCATCTCCGATTTCCCCTACACCTCGGAGCAATATTACATGCATGTCGACCCGTCCAACGAGGTCCTGGCCACCACGACCTTCTCCGGCGCACATGCGTCCTGGATCGAAGGCGTGGTGATGCCGGTGGTCTGGAAGCGCAAGCATGGGAAAGGCCGGGTCTTCTATTCCTCGCTCGGCCACGTGGCCAAGGAGTTCGAGGTACCGGAAATGCGCACGATCTTCCGCCGCGGCGCGAACTGGGCGGCGCGCTGAGGCCTCTCCGCCTGGCGACTGGCGGAGAGGCCAGCCGCGACTTCGTCGAGCGGCGCGTCAGAGCATGCTGGATGTCGCCGCCGTTAGGCGGCGTCGTTGCCGCTGAACAGAATTCGCCCAATTTCGGACCATAACAACGCGTGGGTATCGAGCAGGAGCCTCACGCCCCGTCTTCCATCGCCTTCAAGAGGTCTGCGGGCAAAGAGTCGAAATCATCGGCGATCTTGATCCTGCCCCGCAATGCACCGGGCTTGCGGGCACCAACGTCGGATGACGGCGGCCCGATTTCCGCAACAACCTTGTGGTGGGAGGTCAAAACAAACCTCTGTCCGTCCTGAACCTGCTGCAGGAAGGAGGTCAGGTTGCCGCGAAACTCCCGCACACCGACACGGCGAGGAGAGGAAGTGTTAGGGCGAGATTCAGGCATGGCTTCGCTCCATCTCTAGGAAATGCGTACACAATTCGTTGGGAATGCAAGGCCTATCCATCACCCTCTGCTGCGGCCACATCCGCGTGCCGGCACGGCCGGTCAGTGGCTGACGCCGGCATAGGCGCGATCGCCCCAGAGCTTCTCGACCGTCCGGTTCCTGCCGCAGCCGTTGCGATAGTACCAGTAGCGGATGGGGTTCCGCTTGCCGAAGTCCTGGTGGTAGTCTTCCGCGGGCCAGAACTTCGCCGCACCCTCGACGGGCGTGACGATCGGCCGCCCGAGTTCCGCCTCGGCCTTTATCTTCTCCGCCTTCGCGCCCATCGCCTGGCGCTCGTTCAACGCATAGATGGCGGTCGTATAGGCAAAGCCCCGGTCGCAGAACTGGCCGCCGCCATCCGTCGGGTCGGTCGTGCGGAAGAGGACGCCGACGAGCGCGGCAAAGGAGACCCGGTCCGGATCGAATTTGATGCGGACCACTTCGCGGTGCCCGCCCCTCACATAGGTCTCATAGGTGGGATTGGCGCTCTTGCCGCCGGCATAGCCGGAGATCGTTTCAAGGACGCCCGGCACCGCGTCGAAGTCGCTCTCGACGCACCAGAAGCAGCCGCCGGCAAAGATCGCATATTGCGGTTCTGCCGCCCGCGCCGGCAACAACAGGAAACAAGTGACGAAAAAACCGAGCAGCAGGCGAAGCATCGACGGCCCTCCATCCTAAACTATTACCTAACTGCCTCGCCGCGCGTTTCAAATCACTTAGCAACACGTCGATGTGACGGACGTGAAAGCAAACGGCGAGCCAAGGCCCGCCGTTGAAATGCTGCTGAAAACACCTGCAAGACGGATGGTCAGAACCGGCGCTCGACCAGCATCTTCTTGATCTCGCCGATCGCCTTGGCGGGGTTCAACCCCTTCGGACAGGCCTGAGCGCAGTTCATGATCGTGTGGCAGCGATAGAGCCGGAACGGATCCTCGAGATTGTCGAGGCGCTCGCCGGTCGCCTCGTCTCGGGAATCGATCAGCCAGCGATAGGCCTGCAGGAGCACGGCGGGCCCGAGATAGCGATCACCATTCCACCAGTAGCTCGGACAGGAGGTCGAGCAGCAGGCACAGAGAATGCACTCATAAAGACCGTCGAGTTTCAGACGGTCTTCGTGGCTTTGCCGCCATTCCTTGGCCGGTGTCGGCGAGACCGTCTTCAGCCAGGGCTCGATCGAGCGGTGCTGGGCATAGAAGTTGGTAAGGTCCGGCACGAGGTCCTTGACGACGGGCATGTGCGGCAGCGGATACACCTTGACGGCGCCTTTCACCTCATCCATGCCCTTGGTGCAGGCGAGCGTATTGGTGCCGTCGATATTCATCGCGCAGGAGCCGCAGATGCCTTCGCGGCAGGAGCGGCGAAGTGTCAGCGTGGGGTCGATATTGTTCTTGATGTAGAGCAGACCGTCCAGAACCATCGGACCGCAATCGTCGATATCGATGTAATAGGTATCAATCCGCGGGTTCTTGCCGTCGTCCGGATTCCAGCGATAGACCCGGTATTCGCGGAGATTGGCCGCGCCGACCGGTTTCGGCCACACCTTGCCTTCGGTGATCTGCGAGTTCTTGGGAAGTGCGAGTTCAACCATGTGCCTTAGTCCTCGAGATCAGTAGACGCGGGCCTTGGGCTCGATCTTGTAAGGATCGATGCCTTCGGCGATCAGCTCGGTGTGAACCGGACGAAAATCGAGCCGGACGTCGCCCGCGTCGTTGACCCAGGCAAGCGTATGCTTGCGCCAGTTGACGTCATCGCGGCCGCCGAGCGGGCCGTCCTTATAGTCCTCGCGCGCATGTGCGCCGCGGCTTTCCTTGCGCGCTTCGGCGCCGTAGACCGTGGTGATGGCATTGGCCATCAGGTTTTCGAGCTCCAGCGTCTCGACGAGATCCGAATTCCAGATCATCGAACGGTCGGTAACCCTGATATCCGGCAGTTCCTTCCAGATCGCCGACAGGCGCCGACAGCCGGATTCGAGCGATTCCTGCGTGCGGAACACGGCCGCATCTTCCTGCATGGCGCGCTGCATCTTGTCGCGCAGAACGGCCGTCGGCGTTGCGCCATTCGCGTGCCGCAGCCGGTCGAAACGGTCCATGATGCGGTCGCATGCAGCAATATCGACCTCCGGTACCGCCGCGTTGCGGTCGATGATCTGGCCGGCGCGGATAGCCGCCGCACGGCCGAAGACGACAAGGTCGATCAGCGAGTTCGAGCCGAGCCGATTGGCGCCGTGCACCGAAGCGCAGCCGGCTTCGCCGACGGCCATCAGCCCGGGCGCGATGCGCTCGGGGTTCTGGCTGTCCGCGTTCAGCACTTCGCCCCAGTAATTGGTCGGCACGCCGCCCATGTTGTAATGAACAGTCGGCAGCACCGGAATCGGTTCGCGCGTGACGTCGACGCCCGCAAAGATCTTCGCCGACTCCGAAATTCCGGGCAGACGCTCATGCAGTACCGCCGGATCGAGATGGTCGAGGTGCAGGAAGATGTGGTCCTTGTTCTTCCCGACGCCTCGTCCCTCGCGGATTTCCATCGTCATGCAGCGGGAAACGACGTCGCGCGAGGCAAGGTCCTTGGCCGAGGGCGCATAGCGCTCCATAAAACGCTCGCCCTCGGAATTGACGAGATACCCGCCCTCGCCGCGTGCGCCTTCGGTGATGAGGCAACCCGCACCGTAGATGCCGGTCGGATGGAATTGCACGAATTCCATGTCCTGCAGCGGCAGGCCGGCACGCGCGATCATGCCCCCACCGTCGCCCGTACACGTATGCGCCGAAGTCGCCGAAAAATAGGCGCGGCCGTAGCCGCCGGTCGCCAGTACCACCATCTTTGCCGCGAACCGGTGGATCGTGCCATCGTCGAGATTCCAGGCGACGACGCCGGTGCATCGTCCGTCATCCGACATGATCAGGTCGATGGCGAAATACTCGATGAAGAATTCGGCATTGTTCCTGAGCGACTGGCCGTAAAGCGTATGCAGGATCGCGTGGCCGGTGCGGTCGGCGGCCGCACAGGTGCGCTGTACCGGCGGTCCTTCGCCGTAATTCTGCATGTGGCCGCCAAAGGGGCGCTGGTAGATCTTGCCTTCCTCGTTGCGCGAGAAGGGAACGCCATAGTGCTCGAGCTCGTAGACCGCCTTCGGCGCCTCCATGGCGAGATACTGCATGGCGTCGACGTCGCCGAGCCAGTCCGAGCCCTTGACGGTGTCGTAAAGGTGCCATTGCCAGCAGTCGGGCGTCATGTTCTGCAGCGAAGCGGCGATGCCGCCTTGTGCCGCGACCGTATGCGAGCGCGTCGGGAAGACCTTGGTGATGCAGGCCGTCCTCAGGCCCTGCTCGGCCATGCCGAGCGTCGCGCGCAGGCCCGCCCCGCCGGCGCCCACGACGACAACGTCGAAGGAGTGGTCGACATACTTGTATGCCTTGCCGTTTGCAGCGGGCGTGCTGATCGATGCCATGGCGAAATTATCCTGCAAAAGCGATCTTCAGGACGGCGAAAAGACAGAGTCCGCCGACCGCGATCGTGAAGAATGTGTTGAGCATGAGAAGTGCGATCTTGGCGCCCTCCCCATGGACGTAGTCCTCGATGATGACCTGCATTCCGATCTTCATGTGAACAAGGCCGGCGACAACCATCAGCCCCATGGTCACCGCCACGAACGGATTTGCAAGGGCCGCAAGCAGTTCCGCATGCGGAGCGCCCGCATAATGGGCGAGGAAGACGACGAAGAAGATGGTGAGCGGAATGCTTGCAACGGCCGTGACGCGCTGCCGCCAGAAGTGATCCGTACCTTCCTTTGCCGAACCGAGACCCCGGACCTTGCCGAGAGGAGTGCGCATGCTCATGTCAAAGTCCCTTAACGAGCGAGATAGCCGACGATCCAGATGACGAGCGTCAGCGCCGCCGATGCGACGATCATCGCCTTCGCCACCCGGGTCGCGAAGTGCTTTTCGTAGCCATAGCCGAGATCCCATCCGAGGTGGCGGATACCGCCCAGCAGATGATGCATCAGCGCCCAGGTGTAACCGAAGAGAACCACCTTGCCGATGAGCGTTCCGAAAAACCAGTTCACCCAGTCGTAATAGGCAGTGCCCGAAGCTGCAGCGATCAGCCACCATGCCACGAGGACCGTGCCGAAATAGAGTGCACCGCCGGTGATGCGGTGCATGATCGACATGATCATGGTGGGAATCGGCTTGTAAATTTGAAGATGCGGCGAGAGCGGCCGGCTTCTTGTGACATTCGTCATCGGAACCTCGCGGGATGACCGGATTCCCGTCCAAACTGGACTCGTTCATCCGGTATCGCACCGATTGTGCGCAATTCAGTCATCCGGACCTTTAATCGCCATAAGCCTTAACGACAAGTGTGTTTGCAGTGCAAAATCAATTTAATCGATTTGACGGAAAACGTCATTTTCGAGCCTGGCGGAGACAAGGGGGCGATTAAGGATAGATGCAAAAAACGGTGTGAAATCCGTGACATTTGCGGGCTCTTGCCTCAGGATGCGCTTTAACGCTTCGTTAAAGATGTCCGGGGGCATTGCGGTATGGACCTCCTTAAATTGGCCCGTGCAACCAAAGTTCTAGTCCTGGCCTTCGCCCTTGCGATGCCTGCCGGCCTTTCCGCGCGCGCCGAAAGCGGCGGCGTGGGTAACGCGGAAACCGGCACCCGCCACATGCGGGGCAAGCACCGCACATCCCATCACATCTGGCACAAGGGGCGTCACCGTTCGGTAACGACCGTCGACGGTTTCTCGTCCTCCGCTTTCAGAAGCCCGCCGGACTTTCAGACCAGGACCCGCCACGTGCGGCCAAGAACTCCCTGGTCCAGATTTCCCTGGCATCGTCACGCCCGCCGCGGGCGCGACCATCGTCCCGTGGTCATCATCGGTGGCGGCGAACATTCCTTCGGCGGTGACGGCGGCCACGGGAATCACGACTTCCCCACGCCTATTTCGGATATCGGCACCTATGCCGGCGGCCTTTCGGCTTATCGTGACGAAGGCAACGGCATCTATTTCAGCCGGGACGGCGGCTACTCCTACCTTGCCGGGGATACCATCGTACGCAATACATCTTCGAAACGCGCGAAGATCATCATCCTATCGCCTCAGGTCAATGCCAGCGCATGCTCGTGGGAGCGCGGCGTCTGCGTCGTTCGGCCGTAGGAGGCGGACGCTCCCGTCGATCGTCGCTGTCACGAGGCCGCCTGACCGAATCGCCAGACCGTCGTGCGCTTCACCTCGCAGTCTTCGAGCGCCCGCGTCACCGGGACCTCGTAGGTCGCAAGCGGCGTCATCCGCTCGCGCGGACAATAGGCCCGACCAGGATCGCCGACCAGGACGACAGCACCGGCACGTTCGAGTGCATCGAACCAGGGCAAAAGCAGGGCGGCGAAGCTCTTGTCGTAGAAGACGTCTCCGGCGAGGTAAACATCGGCTGCCCGTTCCGATCCAACGATATCGGCGGCGGCAAAGGCGAGCGACACACCGTTGAGTTCCGCATTCAGCCGCGCGGCTGTTTCGCACCAAGGATCGATGTCGGCGGCCACGACTTCGTCGGCGCCGGCCATCTTCGCCGCGATGGCGACGAGGCCGGAACCGGAAGCGAAATCGACGACGCGGCGGCCGCGCACCGTTTCGGGATGATCAAGGATGAAACGTGCGAGCCCCTGCCCGCCCGCCCAGGCAAAGGCCCAAAAGGGCGGCGGCAGACCGATCTGTTCCAGCTCTTCCTCGGTCTTCAGCCAAAGCTCATGCGCCTCGCTCGCAAGATGCAGGCGGATTTCCGGTACGTGCGGCGGCATAAGAATGCCGGTGTTGGCGCGGACGAAACTTTCCGGATCGGTCCTCACGATGCTTGCGGGTTCAACGGGGCGAAGTATCGAGGCCGCCCATGCGGCAGACCTCTACCCACTCGTCCTCGGTTACCGGCTGTACCGAAAGGCGCATCGAGGTGACGAGCGACATCGTCGCGAGCCTCGGGTTTTCCTTGATCTCCTTCAAGGTCACGGGTCTCGGCATGTCCATAACGGCGCGAATGTCGACGCAGTCCCAGCGCGCGTCACCCTCGGCTGTCGTGTCCGGATGCGAAAGCGCGCAGACCTCGGTGATGCCGACGACCTCAAGCCCCTCGTTGGAGTGATAGAAGAAACCTTTGTCGCCGATCTTCATCGCCCGCATGTTGTTGCGCGCCAGGTAATTGCGAACGCCGGTCCATTCAGTGCCCTTCTCGCCGGCATCCTTCTGCATCTGCCATGACCATTTGGCCGGTTCGGATTTGTAGAGCCAGAACGCCATTGCCCCTCAAGCCTCCGGATTGTTGAAGACCCAGTTATAGGCCTTGATCTCGACCTGGGCGAAGAGACCGGCCTTCGCATAAGGGTCAGCCGCCGCGATCGCCGCTGCCGCCTCGAGCGTGTCGGCCTTGACGATCACCAGACTTCCGGTCGGCTTGCCGTCTTCGCCGAGGAACGGCCCTGCAATTTTCAGAATGCCGCGGGCGTTGAGGTCGTTGAGATAGGCGAGGTGATCGGGTCGTGTGTCGAGCCTCAATTGCAACGCGCCGGGCTTGTCGGTGCAGAGCAGTGCGAAGAGCATGGATCCTCCTGGAGAATTATTCGTGGGTGATCGGTCTGGACATCAGTTGTTCGAGAGCCGAGCGGACATCGAGCTTCCCGTCGACGATGGCCGCTACGGCCTCGGTGATCGGCATATCGATACCGAGTTCTCCCGCCACGCGAGCGGCGACGGATGCGGCAAAGGCACCTTCGACCAGCTCGCCGCTTCCCTCGGCGCGGCCACTCTTGCCGAGCGTTATGCCGAATCGCAGGTTGCGCGACTGGTGGCTGGTCGCAGTCAGCACGAGGTCGCCCAATCCCGAGAGACCGCGCACCGTATCGGCGTCGCCCCCTCTCGCTACGATGAAGCGCGACATTTCGGCAAGCCCGCGCGAGATCAGCGCCGCACGGGCAGAATCCCCAAGGCCTGCGCCCTCGACGATGCCACAAGCGATTGCGAGCACGTTCTTGAGCGCTCCGCCGAGCTGAACGCCGGTGCGATCGGCCGAGGGATAGAGCCGGAACGTCCGCCCGGAAAGCACCTCTGCGAGTTCCGTCGCGATCGCCCGGTCAGGAGCGGCGATCACCATCGCCGTCGGCAGTCCTTTGGCGATATCGGCCGCAAAGCCCGGGCCGGAAAGCACCCCGATGCGGCGGCCCGGCAACTCCTCGTCGAGCACGTCGGTGAGCAGCCGGCCGGTCGATTGCTCCATGCCTTTGGCGCAGGTGACGACGATCGCCTTGGCGCCGATTGCATCGCCGTAACGACGCGCCGCGTCGCGATGCGCCTGCGAAGGCATTGCAAAGAGCACGATGTGGGCATCTCCGAGCGCGGCAGCCTGCGAGGAATAGGAAAGGCCTGCCGGAAGCGGGATGCCCGGCAAAGCCGCCTCGTTGCGCCCGGTCCGGCGGCATTCCTCAGCCGCTTCCTCCCGCCGCGCAAGCAGCGTGACATTGGCTTTGTCGGCGGCCACGGCCGCAAGCGCCGTTCCGAAGGCGCCCGCCCCGACGACCACGATCTTTGGTCCGGTCTTCGGATTTTTCATCTTCATTCCATCATGCCTTGGCGCCGCGTCTGCCTGAGCCGATCAAGGCCTTTGCTTCGGCGTCGAGCGGCCAGCGCGAACGCGGGGCCACATCCAGTCCGTCGGCCGGCAGGCCGGCGGCCAGCCGCTCCGCACCGGCCCAGGCGATCATCGCGGCATTGTCGGTGCAAAGCGAGAGCGGCGGCGCCACAAAACGAAAGCCGTGCTCGTCACAGAGCGATTGAAGGGTCTGGCGCAATGCCTGGTTCGCGGCAACCCCGCCGGCAACGACGAGGGCCGGTTGCGCCACGGATGCGGACTCCGCCTTGAACCGCTTCAAGCTGCGCCCGACCCGATCCCTGAGGGTGCGGGAAATGGCGCGCTGGAAGGAAGCGCAGATGTCCGCGATGTCAGCCTCGGTCACCGGCTCCAGCGATTTCGCCGCCTGCCGGACGGCCGTCTTCAGGCCGGAGAAGGAGAAATCGAGCCTGGCATCGCCAACGAGCGGCCGCGGAAAGTCGAAACGCTCCGGATTGCCGGTCCGGGCTGCCCGTTCCACGGCCGGGCCGCCCGGATAAGGAAGGCCGAGCAGCTTGGCGGTCTTGTCGAATGCCTCGCCCAGCGCGTCGTCGATCGTCGTGCCCCAGCGCTCATATTCACCGACACCTTTGACGAGGATCAGCTGCGTGTGCCCGCCGGAGACGAGCAGCATCAGATAGGGAAACTGGAGCTCGTCGGTCAACCGCGCAGTCAGCGCGTGACCTTCGAGATGGTTGACCGCATAGAGCGGCTTGCCGGTCGCCCGTGCGATCGCTTTTCCGGTCATCAGCCCGACGATGAGCCCGCCGATCAGGCCCGGGCCGCTCGTAGCGGCGATCGCGTCGATGTCCTCAAGCTTGACGCCGGCGCGCAACAGCGCCTCTACGATCAGCGTATCGAGCGCCTCGACATGCGCGCGCGCGGCGATTTCGGGAACGACGCCGCCATAGGCGCTATGCTCTTCCAGCTGGCTCAGCACCACGTCGCCGAGAATCCTTCCGCGGCCCTCCTCGTCGCGCATGACGACCGATGCCGCGGTTTCGTCGCAGCTAGTCTCAATACCGAGGATGCGCAATGGCGGGGACGTCACGTGCTATACTCAACGATTGCGGTCGCAGTGAAAGGTGGCTACACGGAACTCACACAGCGGCGTGCGTCTGTCTGAGCATGAAGGACGCTTTAAAGCTTTGAAGTGCTGCATGGTTTCGTCCTTAAATCGATTCCGATTTAAGCAACCACGCAGTAACAACGGATGGCAGAGGATGCAAACAAAACCTTTCCGCATAGGCACCCGCGGCAGTCCGCTGGCGCTGGCCCAGACGCATGAAACGCGCGATCGTCTCGCCGCCGCTCATGGTCTGCCCGTGGAGATGTTCGAGATCGTCACACTCTCCACCAAGGGCGACCGGATCACCGACCGGTCCCTTGCAGAGATCGGCGGCAAGGGTCTGTTCACCGAAGAGCTCGAACAGCAGCTTCTGTCGGGAGACCTCGATTTTGCCGTGCATTCGTCGAAGGACATGACGACGAAGCTGCCCGACGGTCTGTTTCTTTCTGCTTTTCTGCCGCGCGAGGACGTCCGCGACGCCTTTGTCGGCCGTTCCGCCACAAGGCTTGCCGAGCTCCCGCAAGGGGCCACCGTGGGGTCGTCGTCCCTGCGGCGTCAGGCGCTGATCCGGCGGTTGCGACCGGACGTCAACGTGATCACCTATCGTGGTCAGGTCGAGACGCGCCTGCGCAAGCTCGCCGAGGGGCAGGTCGACGGCACGCTTCTGGCCTATGCCGGCCTGAGGCGGCTGGGCATGGCCCATGTTCCAACGGAGCTGCTCGACCCCGAGTCGTTCCCGCCGGCGCCCGCCCAAGGTGCGATCTGTATCGAAGCGCGCCTCGGCGACGACCGCATCAACTCGCTGCTTTCTGCTGTCGACGACCCCCGCACCCATGAGGCAGTCTCCTGCGAGCGTGGCTTCCTGGCGACGCTCGACGGCTCCTGCCGCACGCCGATAGCCGGTTACGCGCAGTCGGATGGGGCGCGTATCCGCTTTTCCGGCATGATCCTGACGCCGGACGGCACGACCTGCCATCGCATCGAAATCGATGGCAGAACGGCGGACGCGGCGGCGCTCGGGCGGGAAGCGGGCGAGCGGATCCGCGCCAAGGCCGGACCGGAATTCTTCTTGAGCTGGAGCTAGAGCGGGATGAAGAAGAACATGCGCGATTTACCCCCCGCGTTCCGCTTTGATTTTGCCGGAGGCGCGTGCGGAGATTTCAATCCGATCCTCCCTGAAATCATAGTGATCTGAGCCGATGCGCGTGCTCGTGACCCGGCCACGCCCGTCAGCCGAAAGCACGGCGGCAAAGCTCGGTGCCATGGGCCATGAGACGGCCATACTGCCGATGTTGCAGGCGCAGCATCTCGCCGATGCGGTTCTCACGGCATTGAGTGTACCGCATCAGGCGATTGCCATCACCAGCGCGGAGGCCGTCCGCGTCCTCGGCTCGCTCGGGCCTGCGCTTGAGCCACATTTCGGCACGCCGCTCTTCTCGGTCGGAGGCGCGACCGCGCGCGCGGCGGGTGGCCTCGGATTTACCGATATCCGCACGGGGCCGGGAACCGGAGAGGGGCTCGCCGAGACGGTGGCTGCCCACCTCCCCGCTGGCGGAGCCCTGGTCTATCTCGCCGGCTCGCCGCGGACCGGGGGCTTCGAACGGTCCTTGCACGAAAGGCGGGTCGATTACAGGACCGCCGAATGCTATCGAATGGCGCCGGTCCACTATTCTGCGGACACGCTGCCTGAACTCGTCCGCGCTGGTCCTTTTGATGCGGTGCTGCTCTACTCCCGCGAGACCGCGCGGCGCTTGATCGCAACATTGCGGGAGAGCCGCCTTCAGCCCGCGGAACTGGCTTCGCGTTGCCTCTGCCTGAGCTGGCCGATCAGAGAGATCCTGCCGGCCGGCTTTGTCAGCGAGGTTGCAGCGGCGCCCGACGAAGAAAATCTGTTCAGGCTCCTCGAAGCCGAATAGGCGAAGAACCCGGCGGTTCGCCGGCTGGACGGACGTAACTTCAGCGTGTTTGCCCGGCTCATCTGAGGCATTTCCGTCAAAAAGCACGGGCAGGGGCTTTCCCTCCTCATTCTCGCTGACTAGGTTTGCTTAGGTGATGTTGAAACGACGGGGTGTGCCTGCTGCAGGTCCGCTCCGGCGAGGCCGTCAGGCAAAAAGGCGGTCCAATAGGCAAACTTATGAGGTGACCATGGCATCGGAAAAGCCGCCGCGCCGCTCGAAAGCTGGAAAAGAACCGCTGACGATCGATCTCGAGGCGGAGAAAACCGCGTCCGCGCAGACCGAAGCCACCGCTGACGGGGAAGCCGCACCCAGCCAGCCGGTGGACATGCCGCCGAGCGAGGCGGCGGCAGCCGGTGAAGCAGGCACCGGCGGCGCCCGAAGCCGCGAAGGCGGCACCGGCGAACCTCCATTGCCGGCAGGCGATCCGCAAGAGGAAACGGAAGAGGCACGGGCAGATGCCGCCGCTGCCGCTTTCGACGAGAAGCTTCCGCATTCGAGCAGCGGCGAAATGCCTGAGCCGAAGAGGAGGCAGACTGCGGGTGCAGGCGCGCTTGCAGCCGGCATTCTCGGCGGCCTCGTCGCGCTCGCCGGTGCCGGCGTGTTGCAATATGCCGGCTACATTCCTGCGCCCGGACCTGAGCGGCCTGGCACCGAGCAGAACCTTGCGGGCGAAATCGAAGCGATAAAGGCCGAGCTCCGGGCTCAGGCTCCGGCGGCACCAGTCGACGTCGCCCCGCTGGAAAACCGCCTTGCCGCCCTGGAAAAGGCGGCGCGGGAGCCCGGCGCTGATGCGGAGGGCTCGCCTGAGGTCAAATCGCTCGAAGCCGAGGTCGCCAATCTGACGACCGAAATCGCCACGCTCAAAACGGAGCTTGCCGAAACCCGCCAGGCGGCCGACGCCGCTCGAGCAGAGCTTGCCGGCCGTATCGACCAGGCGGAACAAAAGCTCAACGAGCCGGCAAACGACATCGATATGGCGAAAGCCGTCGCGGTGACGGCACTGAAGACGGCGATCGATCGCGGCGGGCCGTTCCTCGCAGAACTCGACGCCCTGCGCAGCATCGCGCCCGACGATCCGGCGGTCAAGGAACTGGCGGCTGTAGCCGCAACGGGGGTCGCCACGCGCGCGGCTCTCCGGGATAGCTTCCAGCCGGCGGCCGACGCGATGCTGAATGCGCTGCAGCAGCCCGATCCCAACCAAGGGATCTTCGATCGCCTCGTCTCCAGCGCCATGTCGGGGATCCGTGTTCGGCCGGTCGGCAGCGTCGAGGGCGACACGCCGGAAGCGGTGATCGCACGCATCGAGGACAAGCTCGACAATGGCGATCTCAAGGGCGCATCGCTCGAATGGAACAGCCTTCCCGAGGCGGCGAGATCAGCCGGCCAGAAATTCAAGGAGAAGCTTGACCGGCGGCTCAACGTGGAAACGGTGATCGATGCCGCCGTCGCCGGGACCATGGTTCGAACCGGTACACAAGGTTAGAGCGGGACGAGGAAAAGTGTATAACGGTCTTCCGTTCGGGAATGCGTCGTTTGAAAGAGTTAGATCGTTTCGCTGCTTCAGTGAGCCGATCTAGCGGGAGAAAGAAGACTACATGATTCGAATACTGTTCTTCGTCCTGCTCGTCCTTTGCCTTGCTCTCGGCTTTGCCTGGCTCGCGGATCGCCCGGGGGAACTGTCGCTAATCTGGCAGGGTCAGCTGATCGAGATGAGCCTGCTGCGCGCCGCCTCGCTCCTGATTTCGGTTTTCGCCGCCGTTCTGATCGCCGTCTGGCTGCTCCGCACGATCTGGTCGTCTCCCCATACGGTCACGCGCTATTTTCGCGCCCGCAAGCGCGACCGTGGCTATCAGGCGCTGTCGACCGGCCTGATCGCAGCCGGCGCCGGTGATGCCAATCTCGCACGCAAGATGACCGCGCGCACGCGTAGCCTGATCAGCTCCGACCAGGAGCCGCTGATCCATCTCCTGGAAGCGCAGACCTCGCTGATCGAAGGCAAATACGACGACGCGCGCAAGAAATTCGAGTTGATGGCGGATGATCCTGAGACGCGCGAGCTCGGCCTGCGCGGTCTTTACCTCGAAGCCAAGCGGCTCGGCGCAAATGAAGCCGCGCGCCACTATGCCGAGCGTGCCGCCGAAAAGGCGCCGCACTTGCCGTGGGCGACGCTCGCAACGCTCGACCATCGCAGCCAGGCGCGTCAGTGGGACGAGGCTATCCGGCTGCTCGATCAGAGCCGCGCCGCCAATGTGCTGGAAAGGAAGGAGGCGGATCGCAAGAAGGCCGTTCTCCTGACAGCGCGGGCGATGGAACAACTGGAGGCCGACCCGAAATCCGCACGTGACGACGCAAGGGCGGCGCTGAAGCTCGACGACAGTCTCGTGCCGGCGGCGCTGGTTGCCGCCAAGGCGCTGTTTCGCGAGGACAATCTGCGCAAAGGCGCCTCGATCCTCGAAAAAATGTGGAAGTTGGATCCCCATCCGGAGATCGCGCGTCTTTACGTGCGGGCGCGCGGCGGCGATTCCGCCCTCGATCGCCTGAAGCGCGCAAAAAGACTTGAAACGCTTCGCGGTAACAATGCTGTTTCATTGGCCACTGTCGCCGAGGCGGCGCTCGAAGCGCGCGAACTCGCGCTTGCGCGGACGAAGGCAGAGGCCGCCGCCCGGATCGACCCAAGGGAAAGCATCTTTCTGCTGCTCGCGGATATAGAAGAAGCCGACACCGGGGACGAGGGCCGCATCCGTTACTGGATGTCGCAGGCGCTCAGGAGCCCGCGCGATCCAGCCTGGACCGCTGACGGTGTCACATCGCCGAGCTGGCTGCCGGTCTCGCCGGTCACCGGTCGCCTCGACGCGTTCGAGTGGAAAGCTCCACCGGCGCGGCTACCGGCCGCAACCGAAGAAGGGTATCTGAACCCGGACGCGGCAATTCGCAGCCTCCCGCCCGTCGCAACCGTGCCTCGCCCGGCCACTGAACCCGAGACTGAAAGCGCCGTCGATGCCGCCCCGCCGGCAGAGCGCGTTGAGGCCGAGCCCGAGAAAGCCATCACCGTTCCCGACCCGAACGAAACGGTCGCCCCTCCAGCCGGGGATCCGAACCGGAAAGAACCGGTCCCGGCGGTCGCCTCGCCCGCCAAAGGCAAGGATTCCGAGGAGGCGCCGGATCCCTTTTTCGGCCGACCTCCGGACGATCCGGGCGTACGCGAGCCGGCGTCGACGGAACAGAACACCGGCAACTTCCGTCTTTTCTGAACCCGATATCAACAGGCGATAGTGCATGTTCGAACGTTTTCGCGCATTTCTGGAAGGCATGACGGGCTCGGCTCAGATTGAAGCGGGCGATCCAAGGGTGGCCGTGATCGGTCTCTGCTTCCAGGTCATGGAAGCGGATGGTGCGGTCCGCAGTTCTGAGCGCCGCAAGATGCGCGCGCTCATCAAGGATCACTACAGGCTCGACGATGCCGTGCTCAATGCATTGATCGAGGCCGGCGAGAACGCCGAAAGCGAGGCGATCGACTTTTATCGGTTCACCTCCGACATAAAGCGGCACCTGTCCGAAGAGCAGCGTATCGAGCTCGTCGGAATGCTGTGGGAGATCGTTTACGCGGACGGCTCGCGCAGCGAAATGGAAGACCATGCGATCTGGCGGATTGCCGACCTCCTCGGCGTCTCCGGTCGTGACCGGGTCTTGAAACGGCAAGAAGCAGCAGCCAAGATCGACATGGTGGAGGAGAACGAGGCGCAACAGGGAAGTTGACGATGCCGCAAGGGGCCAGTGACGCCAAGAGACCCATCCTCATCATCCTCCATCAGGAGCGCTCGAGTGCCGGTCGTGTCGGCCATATTCTCGAGAAAATGGGCTTCTCACTCGATATCCGCCGTCCGGCGCTCGGCGACGATCTGCCTCCGACGCTGGAAGGCCATATGGGCACGATCATCTTCGGCGGACCGATGAGCGCCAATGATGAGGAAGAGTTCGTTCGGCGTGAAATCGACTGGCTGTCCGTGCCGCTCCTCGAAAACAAGCCCTATCTCGGCATCTGCCTCGGGGCTCAGATGCTGGCCCGCAACCTCGGCGGCAAGGTCGAACCTCATCACGAGGGCATGACCGAAATCGGCTGGTACCCGCTAAGAGCCACGGAGGCGGGCAGCGCGCTGATGGACTGGCCGGCAATGGTCTATCACTTCCATCGCGAAGGATTCGACCTGCCGAAGGGCGCCGAACTTCTGGCGACCGGAGACACCTATCCCAACCAGGCCTTCCGCTACGGCGAAAACGCCTGGGGTATTCAGTTTCACGGTGAGCTGACGCGGGCGATGATGCATCGCTGGGTCGTTCACGGCGCACACCGTTTCGTGCTCCCGGGGGCACAGCTGGGCAAGGCGCATCTGGAGGGCCGGATGCTGCACGACCATCCGCTGCGGACATGGATGGAGAACCTCCTGGAGCTGATTTTCCTGAAGAATGGAGGCGGTCGGATAAACCGGACCGGCTTGCAGTCGTGAATTACGGGGCCCCTCCCCGGGTTTGACTTGATGACCAACCACTCCTGTCACGCTGCGTCGACTGGCCCCTCACCCGGCTGCCGCCACCTTCCCTCGCTTGCGGGGTGAAGGGAATATGCCGCCGCCGTATCGCTCAAGCCACCCGTGGATATCGAAGCTCATCCGCCCCGCTGCGCCTCCGGCACATCCAGCGTGTCGATCCGGCGCAATTGCGGAAAGCCCGCCGCCCAGAGAAGTGCCACCAACAACGTCCCCAGACCACCGAAGACGACGGCGAAGATTGCGCCGAAACCGGATGCCATCATGCCGGCGCGGAATTCGCCGAGTTCGTTGGACGCGCCGACAAACACCATGTTGACGGCGTTCACCCGGCCGCGCAGCTCGTCCGGCGTCCAGAGCGTGATCAGAATTTCGCGCACATAGACCGAAATCATGTCGGAAGCGCCCATGACGATGAGCGCGACAATCGAGATCCACGGCGTCGCCGACAGACCGAAAACGACCGTTGCGGTGCCGAAGAGAGCAACGCCGACAAACATGTAGAGGCCGGCTCGATTTCGGATCGGATGAGCGGCAAGCCAAACCGCCATGGCGACAGCACCGATGCCGGGGGCTGCCCGCAGCAGCCCGAGACCCCATGGCCCGAGCGTCAGGACATCGCGCGCAAAGACCGGCATGAGCGCGACCGCGCCCCCGAGCAGCACGGCGAAGAGATCGAGCGAGATCGCCCCGAGCACGATCTTCTCGGCCTTTATGTAGCGGAATCCTGCGGTGATCGTCTTCCAGGTCTCGGCCGAAGGCGGCGTCCGCTGTTCCGGCTTCGGCACGGCGAAGACCATCAGGGCGCCCGCAGCGAAGAAACCGAGACTGACCGCATAGGGTACGGTCGGACCCAGACCGTAGAGCAGTCCTCCCGCCACCGGACCGACAATCATTGCCGTCTGCCACGAGGTCGAGTTCCAGGCGATGGCATTGGACAGGTCTTCCGCGGGCACCAGATTGGGCGCCAGAGACTGGGATGCGGGGCCCAGAAAAGCGCGCTCTATGCCGAACACGACAAGGATCGCGTAGACCGGCCAGGGCGAAAACAGTCCCGTCACCGTCAACAGGAGGAGTGCAGCGCCGCAGAGCGTGCTGACCAGCATGCAGATGCCCATGATCGCACGGCGGTTGTAACGGTCCGCCACGCTGCCCGTCACGAGAATGAGGAAGAGCGAGGGCAGGAACTGGAAAAGGCCGATGAGGCCGAGCGACAATGGGTCGCGCGTAAGATCGTATATCTGCCAGCCGACGGCCACCGACATGATCTGGACGGCGAAGTAGGCAAGCAGTCGTGAGAAGAAATAGCGCCGGTAGCCGACATGCCTGAAGGCAGCGAAACGGTGCGCGGCATGAACGGCCGACATGCTGGAATGCTCCTGCTGCGTGCTCCTGATATCATTTAAATTCGACGACGGGAGCATGCAGACTTGAAGATCCCGCATCGGTGATTCGCATCGGAACCGATACGGATCGTTGCGGGAAGGGGAAGAAAGACGCGCTCCGCGCCATTAAACATGATCGCGCGAGGCGGGCCGGCGTACTTGCCCGTTTAGTTCCTAATGTCTACATGTCTGTCAACAACGAATTGGAGACTGGCATGCTCGCTGTTATCGGCACCTTGAATTTCATCATCAACATTGCGTGGTTTCTGATCATCGCCTCGGCCATCTTCTCCTGGCTCTATGCGTTCAACGTGATCAACGTGAACAATCAGGCGATCAACATGATCGGCCGCTCGCTCTATCAGTTGACCGAACCGCTTTACCGGCCGATCCGGCGCGTGCTGCCCGATATGGGCGGCGTGGACCTCTCGCCGCTGGTGGTGCTGGTGATCCTCTATTTCATCCAGCTCTTCCTCAACACCACCATCGCTCCGGCGCTGCTGAGCTAAAGCCATTCTAGGAAACTGCGCAGGGGTTTTCCGTCCGGAGTTGCAGCTAGAAAACGCTGGAGCGATGTCGCGGCTGGTGAAACCCAACAAAAAAACCCTCCGGATCGCGGCCGATCCGGAGGATTATGAAGGTTCTTCCCTGTCTCAGCGAAACAGGACCGTTCTTATTTCTTCGTCTTGGCGCGCTCGACCGCTTCACTGATCAGCTGCTTGGCCATGGCCGCATCCTTCCAGCCGAAGATCTTCACCCACTTGCCGGGCTCCAGATCCTTGTAGTGCTCGAAAAAGTGCTCGATCTGCTTGAGCGTGATTTCCGGCAGGTCGGTATAGCTGTGCACCTTGTCGTATCGCTTGGTGAGGTGGGCGGAGGGCACCGCGATGATCTTCTCGTCCTGGCCGGAATTGTCTTCCATCATCATTACGCCGATAGGACGGACATTGATGACACAGCCCGGGACGAGCGGACGGGTATTGCAGATCAGCACGTCGATCGGATCGCCGTCATCGGAAAGGGTGTGCGGCACGAAGCCGTAATTGCCGGGATAGGTCATCGGCGTATAGAGGAAGCGATCGACCACAAGGGTGCCAGCCTCCTTGTCCATCTCATATTTGATCGGATGCCCGCCGACCGGGACTTCCACGATCACGTTGACATCTTCCGGTGGATTCTTTCCGATGGAAATCGCGTCGATCCGCATGAGCACCTCCAAGATCGTTTCTAAGTCGCCCCGTCGGATAAAGGGAAACATGCCGCGATGCAACATGACTTTGGTTCCGGACGGGCGGATTTGCTGTAGGCAGGCCGCACGGCCAAAAAGGGGCGGAGCCGATATTTTATTCCGGGAGCAGAAGATGCGCCCGAAACTTCGCTATTTCGTTTCCGCATGCTGATTTCGGCGCCTGCACTCGCAATGACAGCGTTCACACCGACGCCACCGGGACGGATGCGTCATCGGCTATGTCGACGCGCTCGCCGATGCCGAGGCGAACCTTTTGGCGGCCGAGTAGCGGATGAAAGGGCGACGGGCTTCCGCTACGGTACGGATCGGGCAAGCTATCACGGAAAACGGGGCGAGGAGGCGGACGAACCCACCCACTTTCGCCCGAAATGACGCGGCCTGGATCAGATGATTTGAGGTCGCGTCGCCCCGGCATCATCCGGGCAATGGCGGCCGGTCAATTCCAGACGAAGCCGACTTTCTTCAGATGTTTCTCGCCGAAATCTTCCATTCCTTCGGCCACGTCGCGGCCGCCGGCCGACAGGAAGAAATTGTAGGCGTGCTCACTTTCTTCGAGGCACCAGACGACGAGACCATCGCAGCCGAGCGACTTCAACAGGCTCTTGGCTTCGCCGAAGAGAACGCGCCCGAGACCGATCCCCTGAAACTCCGGCCTGAGATAGATCTCGTATATCTCGCCTTCCTGGGGCATTGCCCGCGCCCGGCTCAGTCCCAACGTCGCATAGCCGGCTATCGTCCCGGCGACGTCGACGACGAGAAGTGTCGCCGGCCCGCGCGTGGCCTTGCGCCACCATGTCTCGTTGCGGCGGTTGACCATCCGGACGAGCGGGCGGTGCGGAATGATGCCGCCATAAGCCTGCAGCCATGCAACACGATGCACCTCGGCAATCGCCGCCGCTTCATGCGGCTCTCCGGGCCGAACCTCGATCGAAACAGTCTTCATGACTTGCGACTCTAAACACACGATACAGCGAACCGGAATCCCGCCGTGCTGCCGCGTGGCGTTAACCCACAGGCAAGTTTAACGACATCCGATCCAAGGTTAACGCCTTTTTAACTTTATCCGCAAGCCGCCCGCGAAAGGCACACACAGCAAAAACCCCGGATCGCTCCGGGGTTCTGTAGATCGACGAAATCAGAAGGTTGGACTTGCCCCTCAGGCGGCGCCCGCGGTGCGGGTCTTCTCGAAGCGCTTGCGCTCGTTGGGATCGAGGTACATCTTGCGAAGCCGGATCGATTTCGGCGTCACTTCGACCAGTTCGTCGTCCTGGATCCATGACAGCGCCCGGTCGAGCGTCATGCGGATCGGAGGCGTCAGCTTTACCGCTTCATCCTTGCCGGAGGCGCGCATGTTGGTGAGCTTCTTGCCCTTCAGCACGTTCACTTCCAGATCGTTGTCGCGCGTGTGGATGCCGATGATCATACCGGCATAGACCTTTTCGCCGGCGTCGATGATCATCGGGCCGCGATCTTCCAGATTGAACATCGCATAGGCCACGGATTCACCTGCATCGTTCGAGAGCAGAACACCGTTCACCCGGCCGCCGATCTCACCCTTAAAGGGCTGATAGTCGTGGAACAGGCGGTTCATGATCGCCGTGCCGCGCGTGTCGGTCAGAAGCTCCGACTGATAGCCGATGAGACCGCGGGTCGGCGCGAAGAAGACGAGCCGGACGCGGTTTCCGCCGGACGGACGCAGCTCGGCCATTTCGGCCTTGCGCTCCGACATTTTCTGAACGACCACGCCCGAATGCTCTTCGTCGACGTCGATGACGACCTCTTCGATCGGCTCCAGAAGCTGGCCGTTCTCGTCCTTGTGCATGACCACGCGCGGACGCGAAACGGCGAGTTCGAAGCCTTCGCGGCGCATGGTTTCGATAAGCACGGCAAGCTGCAGTTCGCCGCGGCCGGAAACGTAGAACGAGTCCTTCTCGGACGATTCCTCGATTTTCAGCGCGACATTGCCTTCCGCTTCCTTGAAGAGGCGGTCGCGGATGACGCGCGAAGTGACCTTGTCGCCTTCGGTGCCGGCGAGCGGAGAATCGTTGACGAGGAAGGACATGGTGACGGTCGGCGGATCGATCGGCTGCGCTTTCAGCGGCTCGCTGATCGCCGGGTCACAGAAGGTATCGGCGACGGTGCCCTTGGAAAGGCCGGCAATGGCCACGATGTCGCCCGCATGGGCTTCCTCGATCGGCTGGCGCTCGATGCCACGGAAAGCGAGGATCTTGGAAATGCGTCCGGATTCGAGCAGCTTGCCGTCCTGCCCAAGAACCTTGACCGGCTGGTTCGGCTTGATCGAACCGGAATGAATACGCCCGGTGATGATGCGGCCGAGGAAGGGATTGGCTTCGAGAATCGTGCCGATCATCCGGAAAGGGCCCTCGCCGACGCTCGGCTCCGGAACATGGTCGAGAACGAGATCGAGAAGCGGTGCCAGGCCTTGATCCTGCGGACCTTCCGGCGCGACGTTCATCCAGCCGTTGCGGCCGGAGCCGTAGAGGATCGGGAAGTCGAGCTGCTCATCGGTCGCATCAAGCGCCGCGAAAAGGTCGAATACCTCGTTGATGACTTCCTCGTGGCGCGCATCGGGCCTATCGATCTTGTTGATTGCCACGATCGGGCGAAGACCGACCTTGAGTGCCTTGCCGACGACGAACTTCGTCTGCGGCATGGGGCCCTCGGCGGCGTCGACCAGAACGATGGCACCGTCCACCATCGATAGGATGCGCTCGACCTCGCCGCCGAAGTCGGCGTGGCCGGGGGTGTCGACGATATTGATGCGCGTACCCTTCCATTCCACCGATGTCGCCTTGGCAAGGATGGTGATGCCGCGTTCCTTTTCCAGCTCGTTGGAATCCATCATGCGCTCGGCGACGCGCTGGTTGTCGCGGAAGGAGCCCGACTGCTTCAGGAGTTCGTCGACGAGCGTGGTTTTCCCATGGTCGACGTGCGCGATGATCGCGATGTTGCGAATGCTCATTTTTTGTCTCGGAAAGTTCGTGGGCACGCGCAGCAAGGCGGGTACCGCTTTTCAGTTGCCGCGCTCATACAGGTTTTTTCACGAAAGCGAAAGGGGCCGCCGCGCAGAGCAGGCCTGCGTTTACGCCTGCAATGCTCATGCGGCCGCTGCCGGGTCCAGCGTCACACGCCAGAGTTCCTGATCCTGCCGGTCCATCAGCCGCACCGTCATCTGCTGCGTCTGACCGCTGATATCGACGACGCCGAAGAACTGCAGGCCTGCGGAGGGCGGCAGGTTGCTGTCGACGCCTCCGCCCGAAGCCTTGATGAAGCGGACCTCGGGGCCGAAGGTCATGTCGAGTTCTTTCGGGCCGTAGGTGCCGGAATGAAGCGGGCCGGAGACGAACTCCCAGAAGGGCAGGAAATCCTTGAAGGCGGCGCGCGACGGATCGTAGTGATGCGCTGCGGTATAATGCACGTCGGCCGTGAGCCAGACGATGTTGTCGACCGCATTGTCGCGGATGAAGCGCAGGAGGTCGGCAAATTCCGTCTCGCGCCCTTTCGGCGCGCCGCTGCCGCCATCGGCGATCGCATCCGATCCGCGCCTGGCCGAGTAGTCGTCCCAGACGACGAGGCCGACCGGCATATCGCAGGCTATCACCTTCCAGGTAGCGCTGGATGCCGCGAGCTCGCGCTTCAGCCAGTCCATCTGCCGCCAGCCGAAAAGGCCGCCACCGCCATCTCCCTGATTGGGGCCGCGATAGGAGCGCAGGTCCACGAAGAAGACGTCCAGCAGCGGGCCGTAAGCGACCTTGCGGAAAATACGCCCCGGCTGCGTCGGCACCGTGCGGATCGGCGTCATCTCGTGGAATGCGCGAGCGGCGCGGGCGGCGTAGACGGCGACGTCTTTCTCGGGATAGCGCGCATCATCGCTGAGATCCGTCGACGCCGACCAATTGTTCAGCACCTCATGGTCGTCCCACTGATAAAAGGTAGGACATTCGGCATTGAGCCCGCGCACGTGCTCGTCGAGAAGGTTATATTTCCACTGGCCCCGATATTCCTCGAGCGTGCGCGCAACGTCGCGCTTCTCGGGCGTGACGATACGGTTCTTCCACATGCCGCCGTCGCGGAGCTTGATCTCGTCGGGGATCGGGTTGTCGGCATAGATCGTGTCGCCGGAATGGATGAAGAAGTCCGGCTCATGCAGCCGCATCGTCGAATAGGTCTTCATGCCGACCTCGTCGATGCCCCAGCCCTGCCCCGCCGTATCGCCGGACCATACGAAGCGCACCGAGCGTCGGCGCAAGGGTGCGGTGCGAAAGCGCCCGACGACCGGGTCCGAGACGCGGTTGGCATCATAAAGATCCGTCGCGGTAAAGCGGTAGAAGACATCCTGGTCCGGCAGCAGGTCGTCGAGCCGGCACTTGACGGCGCAATCTGTCTGCGGGGTCGCATCGATATCGGCAAGCCTTACGGCGTTCGAAAAGCTCTCTGTGGTCGAATATTCGACGGAAACGCGCGCCGGCCGATCGACGCGCGTCCAGATCATGCCGGATCGCGTATCGACATCGCCGGACTGCACCCCATGGGCAAATTCCGGCCGCCCATACCCGCGAGCATAGAACGGCGTTGCAAGTCCCGAAGACGCGACGAGACCAGCGGCGCCGGCCGAGAAGAGGAAAGAACGCCTGGTCAGCGTGCGCAGAAGTGCGGCCAAGACCTGCCTCCGGTTCCGTTTCGCGAATGTAGAGCTTTCGCGAGCGGACCATCGGCGAGCCGGATGTCAGTGACGTTACAGACGGATGAAACTATTTCAACGGTTTGGCGACAGTTCCGTGAAGGGAGGTTCACGGCGTTGCCCGGCACCGGGTCAGGGCGCGAGCCCCGCACACTGCGCGGTGTTGCGGATATGCGTCTCCATTTCATGCCTGGCGCCAAGCCCGTCATTGGCCGCAAGCGCGGCGATGATACGCCGGTGCTCTGAAATCGAAGCCTTCATCCGCTCTGGATCCGTGTGAGGGATTGGTTGACGTTGGGTCTCGGTAAGCTGGTCACGTACGGTCTGATAGAGCGCGCGCAGCATCGCGTTCGAGCAGGCGGAAACGATGACCCCATGGAACTCCAGGTCCGCCTCCACATTCGCCAGGAGGTCCTGATTGGCCCAGCACTCCTCCATCGTACGGGTCGCCCTTTCCATCCTTTCGAGCTGGATTTGTGTGAGGCGTCCGGCGGAAAGCCGTGCGATTTCGCCTTCAAGCATGATCCGGGTCTGAAATACATCGAATACGGAATAGCTGTCGGAGTAACGCCACGGCGCCATGTCACCGGAGGGCCGGCCCTGCGCCTCGGCGACGAAAGTGCCACGGCCCGGCTCCGTCTTCAGCAGACCAAGCGTTTCCAGGGTCAGAAGGGCTTCCCGCAGAGAAGCGCGGCTGATGCCGAACTTCTGCGAGAACTCCCGCTGGGAGGGAATCTTTTCCCCCGCCTTCAATGTTCCGCTGTTGATCATGGTCTGAATTTCGCGTGCGACCGATTGCGGAACGAGTGTCTTGCTGAGCATGCGAACCCTTCTTCTTCCCGGACCCGGGCATATCGGCCCAATCTATTTTTTATCGTCGACCTTGCAAAGCGCCTTGACCCGTGATTGTCTGGTCTAACTGGTCAGACCGGTCAGGCCACAATGTCAAGGTAAGTCGCGCCAGTTAAAAAAAGCAAGGGGAACTTAATGACACGCACATCCAAGCTCAAAGCCGCCATCGTTTCCACAGCCTTCGCTGCAACCGGAGCCTTCGCTGCCCAGGCTGCCGACCTGACGGTCGGCGCCAATATCGGCAACGTTCCTTGGGAATTCCAGGAGGCGGACGGCAAGATCGTCGGCTTCGAGGTCGACCTGGTCAACGAGATCGCGAAGCGGCTCGGCAAATCCGTGGAGTTCGTCAATACGCCATTCAACGGCCTTTTCCCGGCCGTGCAGTCCGGACGCATCGACATGGCGATTTCGTCGATCACCATCACCGACAAGCGGCTGGAATCCGTCTCATTCGCGCAGCCCTATTACGACAGCGACCAGTCACTCACCGTGACCGCGACTTCCGGCACCACCGGCTTGAAGGACATGGAGGGGAAGGTCGTTGGCGTCGACACCGGCTCGACGGGCGACATGTGGGCCGACAGGAACAAGGCGGACTACAAGTTCGGGGAGATTCGCCGCTTCGAGGGTCTGTCTCCGGCCATGCTCGATCTCGTCGCCGGCCGTGTCGACGGCTATATCAGCGACATTCCGGCCCTGCTCTACTATGTCAAGGACAAGCCCGACCTGAAAGTCGTCGAGCGCATCCCGACCGGCGAGAAATACTCGATCATGTTCAACAAGGGCGCTCCGCTTGCAGCCGAAGTGAACGACGTCATCACGACGCTGAAAGGCGAAGGATTTATCGCAAAACTGCACGAGAGCTGGTTCGGTGCCAAGGCTGAGGATACGACCTCGACCGTCGCTGTACTAGACATGCCCGCGGCCGAGTAACCCGCCGTTCCAAAGAATCGAGACGCGGGATGGGGGCGGAAAACCGCACATAGCTTCCTCATCCCGCTCTCGGGAGCCTTCTCGGCCAAGGGAGCCTTGCCGGCATGAATCTCATCAATACCTTCTTCAATGTCAAAGTGCTGCTGGACAGCTTGCCACAGCTGTTGTGGGGGCTCGCCGTGACGCTTCAGATCGGCATCACGAGTATATTGTGCGGGCTTGCCGGCGGTCTGTTTCTGGCAGTCGCCCGTCTTTACTCGCCGCCGTTCTGCCAGTTCCTGATCCGGACCTATGTCGATGTTTTTCGATCGATCCCGCTGCTGGTCCTTCTCATCGTCGTCTATTATGCGCTTCCTTTCGTGGGCATCAGGCTCTCGCCGTTTCTTTCCGCGGTGACCTCGCTCAGCCTCGTCTCGGCCGCCTATACGGCGGAGATCTTCCGCGCCGGCATCGAGGCGATCCCGCACGGCCAGTTCGAGGCTTCTGCGGCGCTTGGCCTTTCCAACAGACACACCATGGTCGACGTCATCCTTCCTCAGGCGGTCCGCATCGTCATTCCACCGCTCACCAACAATTGCATCAATGTCCTCAAGGACACTGCACTTGCCTCCGTCGTCGCCATGCCGGACCTGCTGAAGCAGGCGACCCAGGCACAGGCACTTGCCGCCAACCCGACACCGCTGATCGGAGCCGCCATCATCTACGTGATGCTGCTCTGGCCGATGGTGATCGTCGTTGGCAGGCTCGAGACGATTTTCAGCCGGGGGAGACGATGATGGCTGCTCTGATTTCGATTCGCGGACTGAAGAAGGCGTTCGGCCGCTTCATGGTCTTGCATGGCATCGATCTCGATATCGCCGAGGGCGAGGTCGTCTGCGTCATCGGCCCTTCGGGATCGGGAAAGTCGACATTGATCCGCTGCATCAACCATCTGGAAGGCTTCGAGAAGGAAAGCAGCGTTACGGTCGACGGTGTTCGGGTCGAACAGGGTGCCGCCCTCGCCAAAGTGCGGGCGGAGGTCGGCATGGTGTTTCAGTCTTTCAATCTGTTCCCGCATATGACGGTGCTGCGAAATGTGATGCTTGCGCCGATGCGGGTGCGAGGAACACCTCCCGCAGAGGCAAAGCGCAAGGCGCTCGACCTTTTGGCCCGCGTCGGCATCTCGGAGCAGGCGGACAAATTCCCCTCCCAGTTGTCAGGCGGTCAACAGCAGCGTGTCGCCATTGCGAGGGCACTCGCAATGGAACCGAAAGTGCTTCTTTTCGACGAGCCGACTTCGGCGCTCGATCCGGAAATGGTCGGTGAAGTGCTTGATGCAATGCGCAAGCTCGCCGGCACCGGTGTGACGATGATCGTCGTCACGCATGAGATGGGTTTCGCGCGTCAGGTTGCCGACCGCGTCATCTTCATGGATGGCGGACGAATCGTCGAAGCGGGCACGCCGTCGGATATTTTCGACAGCCCTCGCGAGGAACGGACACGCGGCTTCCTGCGCGCAGTCCTCAATCATTGAACAAACTCTTTTCCGGAGAACGCCAAGAATGGCCGCCAACGCACAGCTAGATATCGATTTCGCGCGCAGTCAGTTCCCGGGCCTCGAACTCGGCTGGACCTTTTTCGACAATGCCGGCGGATCGCAGATCCTCAAGGGCGCGCTCGAGCGCATAAACACCTTCCTTATCGAGAAGAACGTTCAGATCGGCGGTTCCTATGCGGTGTCGCAGCATGCGGCCAAGGCGCTCTACGAGGCCCGCACAGCCGGGATGCATCTCGTTAATGCGAGCCGGCCGGAAGAAATCGTCTTCGGCAGTTCGACGACGGCGCTTCTCCAGAACCTGGCTCGCGCCATGGCGAGCCAGCTTGCGCCGGGCGACGAAATCATCGTCACGGTGAGCGACCACGAATCCAATATCGGTCCTTGGGACCGGTTGCAGGCAGCGGGCATCGTTCTCAAGATCTGGCCGCTCGACAAAAAGACCCTGACCCTTGACCTCGCCGACCTCGAACCTTTGATGGGCGCACGCACGAAGCTCGTCTGCGTGCCCCATGCTTCCAACATTCTCGGCTCGATCAACCCGGTCCGCGAAATTGCCGATTTCGTCCACGCCCGAAACGCGAAACTATGCGTCGACGCGGTGGCTTACGCGCCGCACCGCGCCATCGACGTACAGGCCTTCGACGCCGACTATTATGTCTTCAGTCTCTACAAGACCTATGGGCCGCACTATGCGCTGATGTACGGCAAATATGATCTGCTGCTCGAGCTGGATACGCTCTACCACTACTTCTACGGCAAGGATAAGGTTCCAGGAAAGCTCGAGCCAGGCAATCCGAACTATGAGCTCGCCTATTCGACCTGCGGGATCGTCGACTACCTTTGCGAGCTCGGCGCCCGCTCCGGAGAAGCCGGCACTGTCAGGCGAAAGATCGAGGCCGCCTTCGATGCGGTGGCCAGCCAGGAGGACGCCCTGACCGAGCGGCTCCTCTCCTATCTGCGCTCGCGCAACGACTGCCGGATCATCGGACAATCGGTCAATCGCGACAGCCAGCGCGTGCCCACCATTTCCTTCCGCTTCGACGGACGCGATGCTGCAGAACTCTGCAAGGCGATCGACGAGGAGAACATTGCCATTCGCCACGGCGATTTCCATTCCCGCCGGCTTGCCGAGTATCTGGAGCTGACCGATTACAACGGGATGCTGCGCGTCTCCATGGTGCATTACAACACGATCGAGGAAGTGGATCGTCTCACGGCCGCCTTCGACCGGGTTCTTTCGACCGGCACCGGAAACACAGCCGATGCAAGGCGCGCCGGATGAGCCAGAAAGGGCCGGCCATGCGCTTCGATAAGGTCATCCGTTATGGAACGGTCGTCACCGCCAGCGATACATTCAAGAGCGATGTCGGCATTAAGGAAGGCCGCATCGCGGCGCTTGCGGGGGCGTTGACGGAGGCGGAAGAGATCATCGACGCAACCGGCCTCTACGTCATGCCCGGCGGCATAGACAGCCATGTTCATCTGGACCAGCCCTCCGGTGAGGGCATCGTCATGGCCGACGACTTCGAAAGCGGTACCCGTTCGGCGGCGATCGGCGGAAACAGCACGGTTCTGACCTTCTGCATGCAGGAGAAGGGCCAGAGCCTTCGCGAGGCACTGAGACTTTACCACGCCAAAGCGGAGGGACGCTGCCACATCGACGTATCCTTCCACCTGGTCGTCACCGATCCTACGCCCGAGGTGCTCGGGCAGGAACTGCCGGCGCTCGTCGCCGACGGCTACACCTCGATCAAGGTCTTCATGACCTATGACGGTCTGCGGCTGCGCGACGACGAAATCCTCGCCACGCTCGACGCGGCGCGCCGAACCGGCGCATTGGTCATGGTTCACTGCGAGAACGAGGACGCGATCCGCTATCTGATCGGGCGCCACGAGGCCGAAGGACAGGTCGAACCCAGATACCATGCAGCCACTCGGCCGATTGCCGCCGAGCGCGAGGCAACGCACCGGGCTTTGTCGCTCGCCGAGATTGTCGACACGCCTGTAGTCATCGTTCATGTTTCCAATCGTCAGGCGATGGAAGAGATCAGGCGGGCGCGGCAACGCGGCCAGAAGATCGCCGGCGAAACATGCCCGCAATATCTGATGCTGACTTCCGAGGATCTGGATGCCGACGCCCTTGAAGGAGCGAAATATGTCTGCTCGCCGCCGCCTCGGGACAAGGAAAGCCAATCGGCATGCTGGGAGGGCATTGAGCAAGGCGTGTTCGATCTCTTTTCTTCGGATCACTGCCCGTTTCGCTTCGACGATCCCGCAGGCAAGCTGAACGAGAAAGGCAGACGGCACTTCCGCTGGATACCCAACGGCATCCCGGGTGTCGCTACGCGGCTGCCTATCCTCTTCTCGGAAGGCGTGATGAAGGGACGGATCGATCTGAATCGCTTCGTCGCGGTAACATCGACCAACCACGCAAAGCTCTACGGACTCTATCCGCGCAAGGGCACGATCGCGATCGGAGCCGATGCCGACATCGCACTCTGGGATCCGGATATGCAAATCACGCTGACGAACGAGATGCTTCGGCATGGGGCCGATTATACGCCCTATGAGGGCCTCGCCGTTCGCGGCTGGCCGGTTCGGGTCATGGTCCGAGGCACCACGGTCGCCAAAGACGGGCATCTGTGTGATAGCCGACGCGGCGGATCCTATCTGCACAGGACGCTCTCCTCGTTGACGAGGAATGCAGGCAACGGGAACCGTAACCGCGGTTAGAGCAATTCCAGGAAAAGTGCGAAGCGCTTTTCCGTCCGGAATCGATCGCGGATAAGAGATTTTCGGAGAACAGCGGAAATGCTCTGACCTTTCGAAGAAGTCGCGGTAAGCTGTCATCATCGCGCTGCCTTGGACGAAGACGGCCTTGCACCGCTCGCCGGTTCGGCAATCGCGCTCCGGCGGCAATCGCCACAATTCACGAGGTTTTCTGCTTGCCCCGGCCCGACATGCCCTCCCGCGACCGCCTCGAAGCCATTCTTGCCGGCCTCGACCTTCGCCGGCACGAAGAGCGCGCCTTCGTGAAACTCTATCCGGAGACGGCCCGCGCGGAAGCGGACGCCGCCGACCGGCGGCGGCGCGAGAAACGGAGCCTCGGACTCCTCGACGGGCGGATCGTCTCCGTCAAGGACCTCTTCGACATAGCCGGCGAACCGACGCTCGCAGGCTCGATCATCCGCCGCGCAGCGCCGTCCGCAACGGCGGATGCGGCAATCGTCCGGCGTCTGCGTGCTGCCGGCGCGGTCATCATCGGCAAGACGCATATGACGGAATTCGCCTTCACCGCGGTGGGCCTCAATCCGCATTATCCGGTGCCCGGCAATGCGACCGATCGCAGCCTCATTCCCGGGGGGTCCTCGTCGGGCGCTGCAGTCTCAGCGGCAGAGGGCACGAGCGAGATCGCCATCGGCTCGGACAGCGGCGGCTCGGTGCGCATTCCGGCTGCTCTGCAGGGCCTCGTCGGCTTCAAGCCGACCGCCCGCCGCATACCTCTGGAAGGCGCCTTCCCGCTTTCCCCCAGCCTCGATTCCATCGGCCCGCTCGCGCGCACGGTCGCAGACTGCGCGGCGGCCGATGCGATCATGGCCGGCGAGACGCCGAGACCGCTCGAACCCGTTCCGCTCGCCGGCATGAAGCTCGGCATGCCCAAAGGCGCCCTTCTGGAAGGGCTTGCAACGGAAATCGCGGCGGCTTTCGAAAGAAGCCTGCAAGCACTCTCCCGCGCGGGTGCTAAACTCGCCGAATGCGGGATCGACGATCTCCTCACCCGCTTCGCCGAGGCAACCGCGATCGGCTCGCTTGCCGGCCTCGAGGCAAGTCGCGTACACGCCGACTGGCTCCGGGACGAGAATGCGCCGGTCGACATCCGCTTGAAATTCCCCCTACGCCGCCGGCTCGCCATTCCCGACAGCGCGATCCACGACCTGCTGCGGACGCGGCAAGGGCTTATGCGCGCCATGGACGAGCGGCTGAGACCCTTCGATTTCATCCTGATGCCGGCCACACCCATCCCCGCCGTCAGCATCGCCTCGGTCGAAGAGGACAGGGCCGAATACCGGCGTGTGGAAGACCTGCTGCTGCGCAACACGCAGGTCGCCAACCAGTTCGACCTGACCGCGATAACCCTGCCGATGCCAGGCATGAGCCTGCCGGCAGGGCTGATGCTCATGGGCCGCAACGGAACGGACGGAGCGCTTCTACGGCTTGCCGCCTCGGTGGAGCGATTGTTGCAGAGGGGCTGACGCCTCAATGCACCGATGCGCTCGACCATTCCTCTTTGAGAATACGAAATGCATCTTCGAGCGCGGCAACCAGGACATCGGTCAGCTCGCCGCCGTCATTGTTCATGAGGTACAGGGCCACGGCCGCTTCCTGCGGGTCGCTGTGGCGCTCAACATCGTCAGACATCGAATCGTCCTTCCTTCGCCGCATTCATTACGGCTGTCGGGCGACGTTAGAAAGGCTGACTTGTGCAGAACTGGAGCAAGACCGGCTTTCATATTACGGATGGGCCAGCGGGCACCGGATATTTCGCTCGCCCTCGCCCTCCTCCCGCGCTACAGCAATTCCAGGAAAGGTGCGTAGCGGTTTTTCCGTCCGGAACTGCGCCAAAACAAGGGCTTAGAGAGTGTCCGGAGAAAAGCGGAAATTCTCTAGCACCCGGCCGCGAAAGTCCTATCGGAGTCAAGATGGCGAAGAAAACCAAGAGTGACGACGCCCTCTATCTGCAACGCCTCAAGGCCGAGTTCCCGGAAATCCACGCGGCGCTTGCCGCCGGCAAAATCCCGTCGCTGCGCCAGGCGCTCGTCCTCGCCGGCCTCAGGCCGGAGCGCAGCCGGTTGGAAAAACTCAAGAACTCCTGGGCGAAGGCAGGCGATGCCGAACGGGAAAGCTTCCTCACCTGGCTCGCCTCCAAAGGCGCGCTGCCCGCGCCCGCCGCCACCTTCGCGCCCAATGCCGGCCTGCAGCCCGCCAAAACGCCGATCGCCAGCGGCCGCTACCTGCTTCCCTCCACGATCGTCGAGATCAGAGCGATCATGGCCCGGCGCGGGCTGAAACCCGACGACGTCATGGCCGAACTGGGCTTCCCAACGGACGGGCGCCCGCTTGCCCGCGCGCTGACGCGCAATGCCAGTTTGAGGCTGTCGGTGATCGCGGGGTTGGAGGATTGGCTGAGGAGGAATGCGGGGGAGTGATCATGGCAGCCGCAACGAGCGGCAGCGAGACGGCGCCCACGAGGCACCAACTGCTATTGCGGCACCGGAGGTAGCACCAGAGTGAATTGATGGCGCTCTCACTCGATTAAGAGTAGTCCCCGTTTCTTGCTCCCATCGAACGTGTCCATGGCGGCAAACAGGCGCTCACGCTCGATCAGCCACGGTTTGTAGTCTTCATTGACGTCCAGCACGAGCACGAGGTCTTGGGCTTCCAAATACCCCGCGATGGGCGAGTGGTGACCCACGCCGGAGCCGAATATCATCTCGCGAGTGAAGTTGACGATATAGCGGCGGCCAGGGTCGTTGCTGCGTTTCATGTGCTCCAGGAACTCGTCCGCCGTGATATCGCGCACCAGCGATACCGTACGGTCCGTGTGCCTGCGGGCGACAGTTGCAAGCTCATCCAGCGTGAGACCCATGATGCAGAAGCCCGTCCAGCACATTCCGGTACCCTCCAGGACTTCGCTTTCTGTGATCTCCTCTTCGCCCAGCGAACGGAACACGTTGGCAAGGCTGGCCGGTCCGCACAGAGATCCGTTCGATTGCCATGAGATATTCGACTGGAAAGTCGCGGCAACGGGCAGTGTCCAGGCGCGCTCCATCAATTCCGGCACGCGTATCACCGAGGATCGGATCACATCCTCGGGAACACTGGGCGGACTGGCGGCGATGAAAAGGGCGGCCGCCAGTCCGCAGAGGCCCACAACGGCACCGAGTAAGCGAAGGCGCTTCATCAGCGTGGCTCCCCCATCACGATCGACTTAAAATACTCCTTCTTCGTCGCGTTGGGAGTACTATCGCTTCAGGGCAGTGAGCCGTCCGGAAGGTTCAACCGAGCCACGCCCATCACGCCACATGGGTCCATCCGCGGAGCGGTTCCATGTACCTGTGGAGGCACTGACCTTCGGAACGCAGGGATATCCGGCAAATTGGCGCGGCGCCTTCGTGTGCTGAACTTCGCCTGCTGGGCTTCCGCGGCCTCATGGCTCGCCGTTGCGATCCTTCACTTTCCGGATCCCAAGCTGCGCACCATAGTCATAACCGTGGCCGGACTCGTCTAAACCTGGTGCCTTGTGAGGGGTACAAAGCACCGATGATTTGGCGAGCCTCCGCCCTTGCTCCGTACGAAGCCGGAACTCCGTTCCTCTCCTCGAGTTCTTACGATGATATTCGCTAGAGGTTCGCCGCCATCAGGAGCGCCGGGTACGAAATGAATCCAGGAAAATGGACTCACCTGTGCATAGATATGCAACGCATGTTCGCCGAAACCACCCCCTGGCAAGTCGCCTGGATACCCAAGGTGTTCGATCAGGTTGCCGAGGTTGCGACCCGATTTCCCGATCGCACTATATTCACACGTTTCGTGCCGCCGTCCTCCCCAGAGGAGATGGCGGGCATGTGGAGGCCATACTACGAAAAGTGGCCGATGATGACGACCAGCGAACTGGACCCCGCTTTGGTGGATCTTGTTCCGGACCTGAAAAGGTTGGTTCCGCCCGCCCGCCTTTTCGACAAGACCACTTACTCGCCTTGGACCAGCGGTCGATTACATACCGCGTTGCTTCATCAGGGTATTGGAACGCTGGTCGTAACAGGAGGCGAGACGGACATCTGTGTGCTGGCCACGACGCTCGGGGCTGTCGATCTCGGTTACAAGGTCGTCCTGCTGAAGGACGCGCTGTGGAGTACGACTGATCAAACGCACGACGCATCGCTGCAACTTCTGGGCAATCGGTTTTCAGTTCAAGTGGAGGTCATAAACACGGAAGAATGGCTGTCCTCACTTTAGGCGACGCAACAGAAACCGCGCTGCCTGCCAGCACCAGCTCTTGCAATAAGCCGCAAGAACATCCATATGCCATCCATGTAGATGGCAGGTGGCTGGAATGAAAGACGGTCTCGTACGCGACAAGGGCGGTGAATCCGAGAAGATCACCATCAATCTCGGTTATGTCGATCTCGGTCGCATCGACGTTCTCGTGCAGGAAGGATTCTATTCCAATCGCACCGACTTCATCCGCACGGCGATCCGCAACCAGCTCACGGCCGAGGCCGAGGCGGTCAAGCAGTCGATTGTCCGGCACACGCTGGAACTGGGCTTGCGCGAATACAGCAGAGTGGAGCTGGAATCGCTTCAGGCGGCCGGCGAAAGACTTCACATCAAGGTGGTCGGGCTTGCCCGGATCGCGTCCGACGTCACACCTGAGCTTGCTCTGGCAACGATTGAATCCATCACCGTGCTCGGCGCCCTCCAAGCCAGCACCGAGCTGAAATCAGCTCTGGCCGAACGCATCCGATAGAACTGCAACCGGACCAGAAAGGACAACTCCATGAATGACGATTTCGAAACGGCCATGCGCCGTGCGTTACGGTCCACGCGCGCCTTGAACATCGCCGAGGCGACAAGCGTGATCCAGGATGCGCTCGCCAGGCGATCGGTCTCCGTTACTCGCTCCTCGTCACCGGACATCACGCCACCGCCGCCAGTTCAGCGTTCTGCCCCCTTCCCGGTCGATCCGCTTGCCGAGATCGTTGAGCCAGCGACATGGTCTGAGGCCGAAGAGTCCCCCCAAAAAGTTGGCGATGGAACGTCGTCGCCAAGGTTGCGGAAGCCCTTGCGAGAAACGGTACGGATCTTGCGCGAGAGTCGGTTGGCGCGCGGCGTTTCTGGATCGCTACGCGGCGTCGGCCTGCCGGGCACGGCAAGACAGGCCCAAGAGCCCGTCATCCCGGATGGGGCACAGTTCCTGGCACGATCCTTCACCTGCCCCGCGGGTTCGCGAAGCTACAGGCTCTACGTTCCGGCGTCCGCATCCGATCGGCCGCGCGGCCTTGTAGTCATGCTCCATGGCTGCAAGCAGGATCCCGAAGATTTTGCTGCAGGAACCAGCATGAACGCGGTTGCCGAGGCGCACGGTCTCATGGTTGCGTATCCCCGTCAAAGCGGTGCTGACAATGCGTCGTACTGCTGGAACTGGTTCAGGCCGGCTGACCAGATGCGCGACGCGGGAGAACCTTCGATCATTGCCGGGATCACCAAGGAGATCATGTCGGAATCCGGCCTCGATCGCAGCCGAGTCTTCGTGGCAGGCCTATCGGCAGGGGGGGCCATGGCGGCGGTCATGGGCGAGACCTATCCCGATCTCTATTCAGCCGCGGGAATCCATTCCGGCCTGGCCTACGGATCGGCCAACGACGTCATGTCGGCCTTCTCCGCGATGCGCGGCGACGGAGGTCTTGCATCCCGTCCGAAGCGGCTCGCTAATGGTCACCGTCTCCGGACGATCGTCTTCCAGGGAAGTGAGGATCGGACGGTCCATCCCTCCAACGCCGATCGGATCGTCGCCGCGGCAGCGCCTACCGGCCCGGGATGTGCGCTCCGTAAGGAATCCGGCCGCTCCGCGAGCGGGCGGATCTATACAAGAACCATCGTAGAGGATTCCGGGGGAAGCCCGGCGGTCGAATATTGGCTGGTGGAAGGCGCCGGCCATGCCTGGTCCGGCGGCCATCCCTCGGGGACGTATACGGATTCGCATGGTCCGGATGCCTCTCGTCAAATGGTGCGCTTCTTCCTCGATGAGCAGGAATGAAGGCGCTCTACCGCCGGACGAATGCACCCGTGCCGGTGCTGGCCCGTCAGTCATAAGGGCTTGCGACGCCACCGCAGCTTCTGCTTCAAGTCTTGTCGACAGCACCTTTAACTGCGTCCTTCACCTTTCCCCTGGCTTGCTGGGCACAGCCGCAAATCCATGTCGTGCGTGCCACCGGAGTTTCAGCTGCGTCATAGCCACCCGCCCGTGAACCCGGCGCGCCTCAACCCGACCACCAAAGGCTCGCACCGACGCATAACGTTCCACAAGAGGCCGGTCCTGTAGTTTTCGATCATGAGAACAACGGGACCCTGGTCGATGCCGAAGTGATAAGGAGTCACCCACCATCCCGTTTCGCTGCCTTCAACCGCAAAGGTCTGGTTGAAGGATGGCTTGAAGCCGTATAGGCGTGTCATCCCCAGTTGCATCTGCGCAAAGTTCCAGACAGTCGGAATGACGATCTCCGGAGCGAACGGCAGGGACCCCACAACCACCCAGGGGGACACGGTGCCATCGTCCGGTCCAAAGGGCGCGCCTCGCGCGGTATAGTCGTAGAATTCTCTTTCCACGCCATCGACTGTTCTCTTGATCCAGCCGGGACCGTCGCTTGCGGTGAAGCCCCAGCAATGCTCGCCGTAACCGGCGAATTTCAATGGGTTTCGGATGGCGTATTGCTGCTGGACGTAGGTCGCATGGCGGCTGTTCTGGAAGTAGTCGCTATTGTGATCGCGCATGAATTCATCGCGGATCCCGCGAAAGTCGATCCACATATGCGAGAGCTGGTGGGTGAAGAGCGGCCCGGAATAAAGCAGTTCGCGTCCGTAGATGTTTCTCCATTCGTAGCTCTCGGTATAGGCGGAATAGGCGTTCGGAGGCAGCGGATGGGTCCTTGATCCCAATCCGAGAATATAGAGCAGAAGACCCTCGTCGTAACCACGCCAGCGATAGGGGATGAAGCCGCTTTCCGGTCGCCAGCCGTGGGTCAGGGTAGGCCCATGGTCACAGGCCCAGCTCCAGTCGGCCCGTTCGTAGAGCGTGTTGGCAAGCTGCCTGACCTCGACTTCATCGGCGCTGTCGCCGTCGAAATAGGCGGCTACGGTCAAGGCTCCGGCAAACAGGAAGGCCGAATCGATCGTCGAAAGCTCGCACTGCCAGACCCTGCGGCCGGTCTCGATGTCGAGGAAATGATAGAAGAAACCCCTATAGCCAGACGCGTCGGGCTCCGGTCCCTGTGGGCAGGCCAGCAGGAATGCCAGCTTCTTTCGGGCGATCTTGGCCGCAAACTTGCGGATCATGACGCCGCGCTCGACGACCACGGGAAGCGTCGCGAGCGCCATGCCGATCGCGGCTATGCTCGCCGGAGCGTTGGGCTCGGTCTTGTCGCGAACGAGCCCGTTGTCCGGGTTGGTGCAATGGAGGTAATAGAGCAGCGTCGTGAACTGGAGCCGGCCGAGGTCCTGGTCGGTCGGCATGCGAGTGAGCTTCGGGGCGATCGATAGCATTTGTGACATAGTTTTCTAGCCAAGGATCACTCGGACGTCGTGGAAACGACCATCATCTGTTAACGGTACCTTTGTGTCCGCCAGCGGTGTGTCATCGAGGAGAATCGAACGTACCCCGCGACAGACGCCGGCCGGGTTGTCCACGTGGATGCGGTATGTCGATGATCCGTGCCTGTATTTGATTTCGAACTCTGGCCAGTCGGCTGGTACACATGGTTCGATCGAAAGAAACTGGGCCTGCCGCCGAAAACCGAGCATCGCCTCCAGCGCGACGCGATACAACCAGCCTGCTGCTCCCGTATACCATGTCCAGCCACCGCGGCCGGTATTTGGCGGTGCGCCGTAGACATCGGCGCTGACGACATATGGCTCTACCCTGTAATGCTGAGCCTCCTGCTTCGTCGCCGCGTGATTGATCGGATTGAGCAGGTTCCAAAGCTCCAGCGCCCGTTCGCCGTCGCCTTGCAGCGCAGTGGCCAGCACGACCCAGGCAGCCGCATGGGTATATTGCCCGCCATTTTCTCGTATGCCGGGAACATAGCCCTTGATGTAGCCCGGCTGCAGCGAACCCTTGTCGAATGGCGGATCGAACAACTGGATCAGCTTGTCCTGCCGGCGCACGAGTCTTTGATAGGCCGCGCTCATCGCCTTCGACGCCCGCTCCTCGTCGGCTTCGCCAGAGATGACGGCCCAGGCCTGCGGAAGGGCGTCGATCTGGCACTCGTCGTTCGAAGAGGAGCCGAGCGGCGTGCCGTCGTCAAAATAGGCGCGGCGATACCAGGAGCCGTCCCAGGCGTGTGCTTCCAGGGCCGCGCGCAATCCTTCAGCACGTTCGCAGCACCAGGTTTCGCGGCTTTCGTCTCCACGCGATGACGCGATCGTCGCAAATGATTTCAGAACCGTCAGGAAGAACCAGCCGTTCCAAACACTTTCACCTCGTCCCTCGGCGCCGACCTTGTTCATGCCGTCGTTCCAATCGCCCGTTCCCATGAGCGGCAAACCGTGCTGGCCGAGCCGGAAGCCGTATTCCAATGCACGGATACAGTGTTCGTAGAGGGTGTCGGTCCGTTCGCCGACGTCAGGTTTGCCGAAGTCCTCCTCCTGGCCTTCCTTGAGGACCGGTGACGTTATGAAAGACACCTGCTCATCAAGAAGGTCGACATCGCCAGTCGTCGAAACGTAGTGGTGAACGACGAAAGGCAGAAAATAGAGGTCGTCGGTAATCCGGGTGCGCACGCCGACGCCGGACGGCGGGTGCCACCAGTGTTGAACGTCTCCCTCCGCGAATTGACGCGCGGCTGCTCGAAGAATGTGTGCGCGTGTCTCGTCCGGCGCGCTGTGGACCAATGCCATCACATCCTGAAGCTGGTCCCTGAAACCGAATGCGCCCCCCGACTGATAAAAGCCAGAGCGCCCCCAGACGCGACAAGCCAGGACCTGATACGGCAGCCAGCGATTCATCATCAGATTCATGCCGACGTCCGGTGTCGAGACCTGAATCGTATCCAGAATATCATTCCATTGGCAGCATGTGGCCGCGAAGCTTTCGATCGCACGTTGCGGGTCGGCATAATCGCGCACGAGTCTGCGGACTTGCTCGCGGGTGCGGGCCTGCCCCAGAACAAGGGTAACTTCCTTGCTCTCGCCGGGTGCCAGGGAGATCTCCACCATCAGCGCGGCACAGGGGTCCTGCAAGGGACCGAAGCTTTCTGCCAAATCGCTTCGCCCCAGGGCCGCTGGCGAGGACACTGAACCGTGTTTCCCAAGAAATTCCGCGCGGTCGGATGTCATCGACCTCGGAGGCTGGCTGGCGGCCGCAAACGCCAGCCTTTTCGCGAACTCGCCGGCCCATGGGTTCCGTGCAATGATCGCATTTGATTTCGCATCACGTTCGCAGACGATTTGCATTGCCGTGTCGTCACGCTGGGTTCCGAGAACCCATTCAGCGAAGTACGTTGCGGTCAGATGGCGCGTTCGGGCGTCGTCATTGCTCAGCCTCAGATGCATGACTTTAACCGGATCCTCCGGCGGAACATGCACCGTCAATTCGTGGCTCAAGCGTCGGCTGCGGCTTACATAGCGACTGTAGCCCTGGCCGTGATGCACAGTCACGGACGTCTCATGTCCGAGTGGCAGAGGCGTCGGAGTCCAGACGTCGCCGCTCTCCTCGTCCCTCAAGTAGATGACCTCGCCTGGCGTATCCGAAACGGGGTCGTTCGACCACGGCGTCAACCGGTTCATTTGGCTGTTGCCCCACCAGGTGTAGCCGAGCCCGGCCTCAGTCGTCAGGCAGCCGAAGTCCGGGTTTGCCAAGACATTGCTCCAAGGTGCCGGCGGCAAGGCCGGGGCTCGCGACTTGATGCCGTCCACCATGACGACATATTCGCGTCCCCCGGGGGTGAACCCCCCGAATCCGTTCCAGTACAGCAAGTCTTTAGTAGATGTGGTCGAACCCGGCTCCGGGGGCTCTCCGCCCGTTTGAGCGGCCCGAATACGTGCGGGAAGTGATGCGGCGGGGGATTGCCGGTCGAGCAGGCTTGCGAGAGACTTGCCGCCATCCGGCAAGACGATCCGCGCTGCGGCCGTGATTGCATTTAGGTGATCGCTCGGGGCCGTCGCTGCAGAAAGGACAAAGATTCCGCCTGGCTTGCCCGGCATTCCGGCTTGCGGGCCGGCTCGCAGGACTTCGGCAAGCCGCTCAGCGCTGCGCGCGCCACGCCTGTCATATAGGGCAAGATCGAACAGCAGCCCTCGGCGGCGGGCGAAGTCGTGCGCCATCCTCACTTCGCGAATGAGAGCGGCATCCCCGTCGCCATTTACGCAAACCAGCATGATCGGAAGATCACCCGAAATTCCATGAGACCAGAGCACTCCCCTATCCAGTGGATTTTTCTTCAGTGCCCCGGCCAATCGCATGGCCGGATTTGCAAACAGGATGCTCCCGGCAAGCTGGTTGAACAGCGACACGTCATCGGCGGTTAAGTTCGAGCTTTGCAGCTCGCCTCGATACGCCTCCAGCGCTTCGGAAAAGGCGCGGTCCGCCGCCTCGATTGTCGAGTAGCGTTCAGCGATTTCCTGGGCCGCCTGTTGATTGTCTGTCGCTCCCGTGACAAAGGCCGCGCGCACCTTGCCTTTGGGTTTCAGATGGACAATCCTTTGCAGGCAGAAGATCGCATCGAGCACCGGCCCGGTCGACTTGGAAAGCATGGCACCTGGGTCCAGCATCGCGGGGTCGGCCGTCGTGCGGCCCCGTCCGAGGAATTTGAGCCGATCGGTCTCATGGGCGACTTCTGCCCGGATCTGTTGATCTGATGATGAAACATGGACGGCCCAGACGGGTGGCTCTGCCGCATCGCGCGGCCGGCGTCGCGCAAACAAAGCGCCCGTCGCGTCATCGTGATGCGTCTCCACGAAGAGCTTGGCAAAGGCCGGATGCGCCCTGTCCGCGCGGCGGTCGTTCAGGCAGACCTCGGAATAGCTTGTAAGATCGAGAGTCCGCTCTCGTCCGCCGTGGTTGACCACGGTAAGCTCACGCACTTCCGCGTCGGCATCCTGCGCGACGCAGACTTTCCAGGAGATTTCAATGTCTTCGGAACGACAGGAGAACTCGGCCCGGTCTCCGTGAAAAGAGTGCGCGTAACTGTTTGCGGGCCTGCAAACGGGTTGCTTGCCGATAGACCACACCGTTTTTTCCGCCTGTTCTCGGACGTAGCAAAACTGCCCCCAGCAATCGCGCGTGACATCTTCGCGCCACCGCGTGACGTCAAGGCTCCGCCAGATGGCACAGCCCGCGCCCGCATCAGTAACCATGACGCTGTAACGGCCGTTGGAAAGCAGGGCGATGGCAGGGCCTGTATCCGCCAGCTCAGGCGTGCTGTCGTATCTCGTCACCTCGGGCGGTCTGCGGCCTTGATTTGATTTCGACATTGACGTTTCCCGGCTCAACCGACGACATGGACTTCGGAAGCAGACCATGACGGCAACCGCCGCCGGAGCCTCCGCAGGCTGGATCATGTCGCACCGAAACGGTGAAATGATCTAACCCTTTGTAATCATGCGACTCCCGACGTAAAATGCCTCACACGTTTCCCGGATTTGCTCTAGTCAGCGGCGTGTCCGTTCCATACTCTCACTGCGGGTACCTCGTGGTAGTAGGTAAGGACGCTTAACGTGCCGGTATTCAGTAGAAAATGCTGCCCGGCGCGTGGTGGCAGGCCGATCCATCGCGCTGCAAGCACGCGCAGCACGTGCCCATGCGCAAATAGCGCGACGTCGCCCTTCGCAGCCCGGACACGCGTCACGACCTGATCCACACGAGCCCCCACCTGACTCGGCGTCTCGCCGCCGGGGCAACCATCCCGGAAAATCAGCCAGCCCGGCCTCTTCGCCTGGATTTGCTGGGGTGTATGACCCTCGTATTCGCCGTAGTTCCACTCCATCAAGCCTGGGTCGCCGATTGCCGCGGCGCCGAGGCCCACCAAGTCACATGTCTCCCGTGCCCGCTGCATCGGGCTTACGAGAACGAGCGCGAACGTGTGCCGAGCCAAAACAGGCCGCATCCTTTCCGCCTGTCGTCGTCCGCTGTCGGTCAAGGGGATGTCTGTTGTGCCCGTGTGTTGCCCGCTCAGACTCCACTCGGTCTCCCCATGCCTGATCACGAATACGTTCACGTCCAGCCCTCCCGGCTCAGACGTTGTCCCCTTCCGTAGAGGTTTTCCGGGACGCTGCCGTCGTGTCTTTCACGCCCCACTTCCATCCGCTGATCGCAAGCATGTCGTCGCCATGCTTCTCGATATATTCGCGATGCTCGATCAGCTTCTCGTGAATTGCCTGCTTGAAATAGGCGGCACGGGCGCCGAGTTGCGGCAGCCGATCGATAACGTCCTCGACGAGGTGGAACCGGTCGAGCTCGTTCAGGACCACCATGTCGAACGGGGTGGTCGTCGTGCCTTCCTCCTTGTAGCCGCGCACGTGCAGGTTGCCGTGATTTTTTCTGCGATAGGTAAATCGGTGGATCAGCCACGGGTAACCGTGGAAGGCGAAGATGATCGGCTTGTCTCTTGTGAAGAAGGCGTCGAAATCACGGTCCGATAGCCCGTGCGGATGCTCCTCCGCAGGTTGCAGCTTCATCAGGTTGACGACATTGACAACCCGCACCTTCAGCTCGGGCAGGTGTTCGCGGAGCAGTTGCACCGCCGCAAGCGTTTCGAGGGTCGGGACGTCGCCGCAACAGGCCATGACGACATCGGGCTCGCTGCCCTTGTCGCTGCTCGCCCAATCCCAGATGCTGAGGCCCATGGCGCAGTGCCTGACGGCCTCGCTCATCGTCAGCCATTGCGGCGCAGGCTGTTTTCCGGCGACGACCACGTTGACATAGTCGCGGCTGCGCAGGCAGTGGTCCGTGACGCAGAGCAGGGTGTTGGCGTCCGGCGGCAGATAGACGCGGATCACGTCCGCCTTTTTATTGACGACATGGTCGATGAAGCCGGGGTCCTGATGGCTGAAGCCGTTGTGATCCTGTCGCCAGACATGCGAACTGAGGAAATAGTTCAGTGAGCCGATGGGTCTGCGCCACGGGATTTCGCCACACACCTTGAGCCACTTGGCATGCTGGTTGAACATCGAGTCGATGATGTGGATGAAGGCTTCGTAGCAGGAGAAGAAGCCGTGGCGGCCTGTCAGCAGATAGCCCTCCAGCCATCCCTGGCACTGGTGCTCGCTCAATACTTCCATGATGCGGCCGTCAGGCGAGAGATGGTCGTCCTCCGGATAGATATCCGCCATGTAGCAGCGATCGGTCACCTCGAGCACATCCTGCCAGCGGTTGGAGTTGTTCTCGTCCGGACTGAACAGCCGGAAGTTCTTGCTCTCCAGGTTTGCCTTCATCACGTCGCGCAGGAACTTGCCCATCGCGCGGGCTGACTCGGCCATAGTCGCGCCAGGGCTGGTTACCTCCACGGCGTATTCCCTGAAATCAGGCATCTTCAAATCACGCAGAAGCAACCCGCCGTTGGCGTGGGGGTTGTCGCTCATCCGGCGGTGGCCCGCCGGAGCGAGCGATGCAATTTCAGCCGTGAGCCGGCCGGTCTCGTCGAAAAGCTCCTCGGGCCGATAGCTTTTCATCCATTGTTCGAGAATGCGGATATGCTCCGGCTTGTCCATCTCGCCCATGGGCACCTGATGCGATCGCCAATAGGCCTCGCATTTCTTGCCATCGATCTCCGGCGGGCACGTCCAGCCCTTTGGCGTCCGAAAGACGATCATCGGCCATGCCGGGCGCTTGAGATTGCCGTTCGTACGGGCATCGGCCCAGATTTCCTTGATCTCGCCGACCGCGGTGTCGAGCACGCCTGCGAGCTTCTGGTGAACATCCTCGGGATCACGGCCCTCGACGAAATAGGGCCTGTATCCCATCCCCTCGAAGAACTTGCGCAGTTCCTCCTCGGGGATGCGGGCGAGGAAGCAGGGGTTGGCAATCTTATAGCCGTTCAGGTGAAGGATCGGCAGCACACAGCCGTCGCGGGCGGGATTGAGGAATTTGTTGCTTTGCCAGCCGGTCGCGAGCGGACCGGTCTCGGCTTCCCCATCGCCAACGACGCAGGCGACGATCAGATCGGGATTGTCGAATGCCGCGCCATAGGCATGGCTGAGCGCGTATCCGAGTTCGCCGCCCTCGTGGATGCTGCCGGGAGTTTCGGGCGCGACATGGCTCGGTATGCCGCCGGGGAAGCTGAACTGCTTGAACAGTCGCTTCATCCCTTCCGTATCCTCGCTGATATTCGGATAGAACTCGCTGTAGGTGCCTTCGAGATAAGCGTGCGCCACCAATGACGGTCCGCCGTGGCCGGGGCCGATGACGTAGATCATGTTGAGATCGTCGCGCTTGATGACCCGGTTCAGATGCACATAGAGCATGTTGAGACCGGGCGACGTCCCCCAGTGGCCGAGCAGTCGCGGCTTGATGTGCTCGCGCTTCAGGGATTCCCGCAATAGCGGATTGTCGAGCAGGTATATCTGGCCGACCGAGAGATAGTTGGAAGCCCGCCAGTAGGCGTCCATCAAGCGGAGTTCCGCGGATGACAGCACGGCTGCTGCAGGTGACTTGCCTGATGTCGTCTCGTTCATCGCTGCCGTTTCAAGCGAAGTCATCTGCACCTCCCGATCATAATGAATTCTGAAATCTCTCCGGCTTGCTGTTGATGCAAGCTACTGTAATCGCACCACTATTCGACCGTCGATCTTGCCCGCTTCCATGCGATGGAAGATGTCGTTGATGTTCTCGAGGCTCTCCCACGAGAAATACGGCTTTACCTTGCCTTCCGCCGCGAAAGCGAGCGATTCCTCGAGGTCTTGTCGGGTACCCACGATTGATCCACGCACGGTTATGCGTTTCAGGACGGTCTCGAAAACCGGCAAGGACATCATTCCGGGGGGAAGGCCGACCAAGACCATCGTGCCTTTCGACCGCAGGAAACCAAAGGCCTGTTCCATGGCGGCGGGAGAGACAGCGGTCACGAGCACTCCGTGAACGCCGCCGCTCGTGGCCTTCTGTACCTGCTCGACTGCATCGTCCGACTTGCCGTTTACTGCGATGTCGGCGCCAAGTTGCTTGGCCAGCGCCAGCTTGTCTTCGGATATGTCGGCGGCCACCACGTGCATTCCCATTGCCTTGGCATATTGCACCGCCATGTGGCCGAGACCGCCGACGCCCGAGATGGCCACCCATTCACCGGGACGGACTTCCGTTTCCTTCAGCCCCTTGTAGACGGTCACTCCCGCGCAGAGAACGGGCGCGGCGGCTCCGAATTCCAACCGATCAGGAATCTTTCCCGCGAACTCGGGATCTGCCAGTCCGAACTCCGCGAAGGTGCCGTTCACCGAGTACCCGGTGTTCGATTGCGAAGAGCACAGCGTTTCCCAACCGGTCCGGCAATAGGTACAGTAACGGCAAGCGGTGTGGAGCCATGGCACCCCAACCCTGTCACCTTCTTTCACTCTCCTCACGCCGGCGCCCACGGCCGAGACGAAGCCAACACCCTCGTGCCCTGGAATAAAGGGCGGAGCCGGCTTAACGGGCCAATCGCCGTTTGCCGCATGCAGATCGGTATGGCACACGCCCGTTGCTTCATATTTTACGAGGACCTGCCCGGCGCCAGGCGTTGGGACTTCCATCTCCTCTATGGTCAGCGGAGCGCGGAACTGGCGTACGACAGCCGCCTTCATCGTCTGTGCCATTTTCATTCCCATCCATCCCATACGGCTTCAGAGACATTTCTCAGAAGTTGGCGAGAAGTTGTTTTGTGAACGGCGGCGCTATTGCGTGTAGGGATCTGGAAAATGCTCCACGATGCCCCTGACCCCGTGGACACTCTCAGCCACGATCCGCGCGGCCCTGCGACAAGCCGCCGTCTCGACTTGGCCCCAAAAGTGCACGATCCCCTCGGTGACCGTGACAGTCACATCCAGTTCCTCCAGACCCGTGTTTTCCCCGAGGCGAACAAGGATGCTGCGTCGAATGGCTTCGTCGCCCGCTGCTGTTTCGTCTGGCTTCGTTGAAAAAATTGCCTGCAGGAGGTCGGCGCGGCTGACGATGCCGACCAGTTCTCCATCGCGCATTACGGGGATGCGCTTGATGCCGCGTTCCTGCATGAGCCCTGCCACGCGCGCAAGGGGCGCTTCCTCCTCGATGGTTACGGGGTCGGCCGTCATGACGTCGCCGACGCGCCACGAGCATCGCCGGATGAAGGCGTTCGCCCTGTTATCGGGATCGATCGTCATGTCCGCCATCAACACGGATGCTCCGCTGCAGAGTTCCGTCCGCCGGATCAGGTCGCCCTCGCTGATGACGCCGAGCAAGCGCCCATCGTCGTTAACGACCGGGACGCCGCTTACGTGGTAGTCGAACATCAGCTTGGCTGCCTGTCTGACGCTGTTGTCAGGCGACAGTTTGACGACCTTTGTCGTCATCACATCCTTGACAAGCATATCGATCGAACTCCGGTACAGACGTCCCCGCCACTACGGCGTCGCTGCGAAGCTGGGTCGAGTCATACTCAAGCAAGCTCCGCGACGATCTCAAGCGTGGCCCCCTCGAGATGCCGCCTGATTGTGAACTCCTCCATTCTGTGCTGCCCATCGGAAGGCGAATTGCAGCGGAAGATGCCGAACGCCGACTTCCTCGTGTGACGATAGGGCAAAAGGAACCGGTCGGCATTGACCGGAGTCAATATATCGACACTTGCTCGGCGAATCGAGAAGCTCGTCCGGCGCTGATTTCGTCGATATCGGCGCGTCGCCAGATGCTCCCCGACAAACTCGCCCGGCGTCTGCCACAGCAGAGTGCTGCTATGCGGGAGCGCACGCGGATCGGGTATGACCATCAGGCCTCGCCTAGTTCAGTCCGCCCGGAGCGCACCCGGTACGCTTGGGATTTGATGGAGATCAATGCTCAGCATGCAGTGTTGGTGTATGTGCAATCAGAGACTTGGAACGCCCTGCGTTCAAGCCGAGGAGTAGACCGAATGCCTCAGCCGACCATCCATCATTCGCAGACGCACTCGCCTATTCGCTCGATGCTTGGCAGCGTTCCATTCTCTTTCTCGACGTGATGCGCCAGCTGGTGAACAGTACCGGGAATACAGCATACGCCGGGATAATCCCGCCCGAGGGCGTCGTTGTCGACACGCTGAAGCCCGCCGGCGACGCCAAGCTTCGCGTGATCGGACCTCGCGTGATCGGCCCTTGGTGATCAGCAACCGTTAGCCCGGCTGGGCGCCGATGAGCATCGTATCGCTGCGCCCGGAACTGTTCGGTCCGATCGTCATCACACCAAACAAAAGAGTTCAAGGTACCCAGGAGCACGTGGGAAGCCGGTGCTAGATCAAGTGGGGTCCGAAATGATCGTATACGTCGCCGAGATTTCAGGACGCGGCATCGCCGCTTTTGACGCAGCCAACGACATTGAAGCGCAAGCACAGTTGGCAAACAGGGGACTCCTACGGGATCTGATTGTCTTGCAGAATAAGGGTCGCGCACTCTGGGATGGTGTCGCGGAGATCCATGTGCGGATGGCCACCCCTGAGGAGACCGAGATCTGGCAAGCAAGCCGGGCGGCGGCTGCTCAGTCAGGTGAGGATTCCGATGTGAATCGACATGTCTTCCTGGTCCCCGTCATCGATCCTTCCCATGACAAATTCGACGATGACGATGACCCCCACGATGACGACGACCGTGACGGCGACTGAAAACGGATGACGCGGCCCTCATCGAGGAAGGGGCGGGCTGTGTGCGGCCTGGCCGATCCCCGACATCATGATGCCGTCCGAAAAGGCCGACGGATAGAGCGAGAGTTGGCTGCGCGGTCAAGCCGAAACCTCCGATCTTCTGGTCGCGCCGCCTGCCAGAAACTAGTCCGGAGCGCCCCATGAGTAACGCACTACCCATTCGAATTGGTTTTCTGCTATTGGCCGTCGCTCCAATCCTCTTTTGGATGCTGCTTGGCGTTTCCTGGGCACAGCAGGCTCCCGTCGGCGTGCCGCCCGAAAAGGCCCAACAGTTTCTCGGTCTGCTCTCTGATCCCGAGGTGAGGACATGGCTCGAGGGAAAAATTCCTTCAGCTGCGGCGGAACCCCCTGCCGCGTCGCCCGCCGATACGATTTCGAGCTGGGAGGCAGCCATCCGCGATCGCATCGGTGGGCTTTTGGGCGCAGTTCCCCGCATACCGGAGGAGCTGGCAAGCGGCGCCGCTGTTGTCTCGCGCGACGTGAACTCGGGAAGGCCCGGGCTTGTGGTCAGCATATTGGCCGTACTGATCGCCGCTGGCCTGGGCGCCGAGTGGCTGATCCGAAGGGTCTTTGCCCGGGCACGTAAATCCGGCACAAAAGAGGAAGCCGGACAGGAGATCCTGTCGGAGGTCGCTGCCTTGCTGACGTTTGCCTTGGCCAGCATCGGTTCGTTCCTGGTATTCGAATGGCCGCCCTTGCTGCGTAAGATCATCCTTACGCTGCTTGTAGCCTTAATCGTGTTTCGGGCCGTTCGGGCGATCAGCAAATTTCTGTTTGCCGTGAGCGGCTCCAACGGCATTGCCGATCACCCGATGTCAGCTTTGGCAAGCGATGCGGCACCTCGTTTCTGGCTTTGGCGGATCAGCCTTGTTGCCGGCTTTCTGCTGTTCGGTTGGGCCATCGTCAGCCTCATGCCGGAGCTGGGTTTTTCCATCGAGGTGGTTCGGCTCACCGCGTTTCTGGTCGGGTTGGGCATTCTGGCAACCGCGGTCGAAGTCGTCTGGCGGCGCCCCGACAAGCCGGCTTCACTTGTCGTCAAGTCACTGCTTACCCTCTATCTCGTCGTGCTTTGGTCGGCTTGGGTCATGGGATTGCTGGGAGTGCTGTGGCTCGGGATCTATTCGCTGCTGTTGCCGGCTCTGGTGCGGGGCGTTGGCGATGTGGCGCAGGCCTTAGCAACCAGAGCACAGCGCACCGGGGCCCCCGGCATCGTACTGGGCGTGCTCATCGTCAGGGGTGCCAGGGCAGCGGTGATCGCCGCCGCGGTCGCATGGCTCGCCTACATCTGGCGCATCAGAGCTGCAGCCCTCGCCGGCAGCGAACCCGGCGCGATCGTGATACCTGGATTGCTCAACGGTATTATCGCCCTCTTGGTCGCCGACCTGCTTTGGCAGATGTCAAAGGCATTGATCGCCTATCGCATGGGACTTGGGCCGAAGGACGGTTCCAACGCCGATGAACTCGCCCGCAGTGGCCGCTTACGGACGCTCTTGCCGATATTCCGCAACGTGCTCGCTGTCTTCATCGGCGCCGTCACCGTGCTGACGATCCTGTCCGGGCTGGGCGTACAGATAGCACCCTTGATCGCGGGGGCGGGTATTTTCGGCGTTGCCATCGGATTCGGATCGCAGACGCTGGTCAAGGACGTACTCAGCGGCGTTTTCTACATGCTCGACGATGCCTTCCGTGTCGGTGAATACATCCAGAGCGGCAGCTACAAAGGCACGGTCGAATCGTTCAGCCTGAGGTCGGTCAGGCTTCGGCATCACCGCGGCCCGATCTTCACGGTGCCGTTCGGGGAGTTGGGAGCCGTTCAGAACATGAGCCGCGACTGGGTGATCGACAAGATGACGCTCAACGTCACTTACGATGCCGACGTAGACCTCGCACGGAAGCTCATCAAGAAGGTCGGTCAGGAGCTGGCTGCGGATCCGGAGTTCGCGGCAGACACGATTGAGCCCTTGAAAATGCAGGGTGTCGACAGCTTCGGCGACTTTGCGATCGTGCTCAGGATGAAGCTGATGACCAAACCGGGCGCGCAGTTCACTATGAAACGGCGGGCTTTCATGATGATCAAGAAGGCCTTCGATGAGAACGGCATCAGGATCGCGGTTCCAACCGTTCATGTTTCTGGAGGAAGCGACAACGCCGCCGCCGCGCAGCAAGCGCTGAACATGAGCAAGGCCGCCGAGCTGGCGGCCAAGGCACCTGTCGCCCCCTAAAGCGTAAAAACGGTGGACTCTCGTAAGTTCGGGAGGGGGCTGGTCCCGCGGCAGCAAGGATCGCGCCTGCGACTTGCGCGATGGCGTAGGCGACCACGCTTCGGCGACGTATACCAAGTGCAATATGGTATGCTCCGCCTGGATCCCGCGGCTTGAGAGCTCTTCCAGGTAAGACGGCGTCTTACCTCGTCGACCATCGACCATCACGCAAGGCCGGGAGGTGTCGGTTAACCGCAGAACAATGTGCAGATTTTCGAATATCGCATGGAATAAAATCTGGGCGTTTGGATAGCTGAAAGGGTGGGGTGTGACGCAGTCCGATAATAAAAGGCCCGAACCCGGCGTGCCGGACGACTCGATCGACATGCTGCTGCGGTTTGCCGCTATGATGTTTCGTTCCGGGGGCACCGCCACCCGTACCCGCGAACTTGTGGGGGCGATGGCGCACCGCCTCAACCTGGAAACGCCATCGGTGAGTCTCACGCTCGAATCCGTCACCCTCAGTGTTTATCGCGGCAGCGAACAGTTCGTAGCGATACGCGAGATCGGTCCGCCCGGAATCGACTTCAGGCGCCTCGGTGAGTTGGAGCGGCTTGCGAACGCGCCAGAGGCAACGGCACCGCCACACCGGATCGCGACAGAACTTGCTGAAATCGAATCGCGCGCGCCTCGATATTCCGGGTGGCAGATGGCGATCGCGATCGGCCTGGCCAGCGGAGGGTTTGCGTTCCTCAACGGAGCGGCCCTGCCGGAAATGGCCACCGCCGCGATCGGTGGCGGCACAGGTCAAGGATTGCGTTGGTGGTTGACCCGCCGCCAATTGACCGACTTCGGCACGGCGGCATTGGCTGCTGTAACCGCTGCCGGAACTTACGTTCTGGTGGCGGCGCTGGCGCACCGTGCAGGGATTGCGTTCTCGCACTATGCCGCGGGCTTCATCTCCACCATACTATTTCTCATCCCGGGCGTTTCGCTGATTGCAGGATTGTTCGACCTGTTGCAGCATCAGACGGTGGCTGCCTTAAGCCGGCTGGCACATGGCGCGTTGATCCTGTTCATCGTCGCTTCGGGGCTGAGCATCGTGATGACTGTTGCGAGCATCGAGCTGTTGCCGCGCTCTGCGCCGGCCGAGCTTGCCTATCCGTTGCGCCTTTCGCTTCGCGCCGTCGCGAGCTTCGTCGCTGGCTGCGGCTTCGCCATGCTGTTCAACAGCGCGCCATTTTTGGTGGTCGTCGCGGGCATCGTGGCGCTGGCGGCGAATAGCGTGCGCCTCGTCCTGATCGACATGGGAATGCTGCTGGCGCCGGCGGCGTTCATCGCCGCGTTTTCGATAGGAATCATCGCCGTTCTTGCGAGCCGGCGGTTGGACGCAGAGCTCATGGCCATTGTTACCCCGCCAGTCGTCATCATGATTCCGGGTCTCTACGCATTCGAGATGCTTGTTCTGTTCAACCGGGGGCAGATGCTCGAGGCCATGCAGGCCTCGGGGGCAGGCATCTTCGTGATCAGCGCGCTGGCGATGGGGTTGAGCGTGGCGCGCCTTGCAGTCCCGTGGGAACGATAGTCGATACTTGAAAGCTGTTCTACCGTGTAGTATCCGCCGTCAATGAAGAACGTATCACCGCGCGGCCTCTTGGCCGGAAGTAGCGCGGATGGAGAATACGTCTGTCTCGTTTTCCGGGCTGGCTCAAATGAGAGCAGGCATTGGCGGCCAGCGGCTGTAAGCCTCTCTCCATCGACCACGGCATGCCTGGATCCAACATTGATCGGCCTGGACTCGCCGATGCCCTCGAGGAGGTTCGACCAGGGGATATGCTTGGGTGGATCGAGGACTACAACGAAATCCATCCCCATTCCGCGCCCATGATGGCTTCCCCCAGGCATTTCATCAGGGCTAAATCAACCTAGCCGATCTGTCTGGTGAAACGGGGAGCACTCCACGCATGGTTGCGGAGATGCTTGGAATTCCGACGTCGACGGTCAATGTGGTTGACCAATCTAAGCGCTGGGGAAGTTGTGATGCTCGGGGACGCATCCGCTTAAACTGGCGCTTGATCATGGCACCTATGCCATTGGTCGATTACGTTATTGCCCATGAGGCTTGCCACGTCCTTAAGCACAATCATTCGGGGCGATTTTGGCGCTCGTTGGAAACGATCATGCCGGACGATGAGGATCGTTTAAGAAGGTTGGACAAGATGGGGCATTTATTCGTCTGGTGACGCGTGCAGCGAGAAATAGCGCAGGCAAAGCGCAGTGCATCACTGGTTACGATAAAAACAAAGCTTTACAACTATAGCCTTCCAATTCCGATGTCAGAAGTGGCCGGTCACTTTGCAGCGGGCTTTAAAGCTTTTTAGCAACCTCGCCTGACGCGGTGCGCTCGGGGCAGTTATGCCGAAGAGACGTTGTCCAGCCGTGTGCGAACGGAACCGATGAAATACGAACCAAAATGTGGGGCAAGGCGTGGGTATTCAGCCAACCTCGTCAAAAATCCAAGCAATTTCAGCTGGTTTTGAAGGCAACTGGCGGAGAGGGGGGGATTCGAACCCCCGATGGGCTTGCACCCATGCCGCATTTCGAGTGCGGTGCATTCAACCACTCTGCCACCTCTCCGCGGGGCCGGTTGGCGCTTTGAAGCGCGGCCGGTTCATAGCGGCAGTTTCTGCCGCTGGCAAGGGCTGCCGGGAAGAATATCTGCGATATGGTGGCTTTCGCCTTGACAAGCAAGGGGCGTTCCCGTAATCCGCGCCGTGAGGTGGTGTGGGCTCAGCCTGTGCCGCGCCGGGTAAGTGTTTGTGCCCGTTCACTGGCGAAGGTCAAGGATTTTCCAAGGCGCTTCGCTTCATTTAGCGACTGACAAAAAGACGGCCTTGCCTTTGAGGCGAAGAGCCGGAACGAACATGAAAGGACAAAATATGTTCGCAGTCATCAAGACCGGCGGTAAGCAGTACCGCGTGGCGGCCAATGACGTCATCACCATCGAAAAGCTGGATGGCGCTGCTGGCGACAAGATCGAATTCACCGAGATCCTGATGGTCGGCGCCGGGGCCGACGCCACCATCGGTGCTCCGTTCGTAGAAGGTGCCGTCGTCAGCGCCGAGGTTGTGGATCATGGCCGCGCCAAGAAGGTCATCGCCTTCAAGAAGCGCCGCCGCCAGAACTCCAAGCGCACGCGCGGCCATCGCCAGCATCACACGATCGTCCGTATTCTGGACATCGCTGCCGCTGGCGGCAAGGCGAAGAAGGCTTCGAAGAAGGCTGAAGCCGCCGCCGAAGAAGCTGCAAACTGAGTTCCGGGATCGAAGGTTTAAAGGAGAACACCAATGGCACACAAAAAAGCTGGCGGTTCGTCGCGTAACGGTCGCGATTCTGAGTCCAAGCGCCTTGGCGTGAAGAAGTTCGGTGGCGAGAACGTCATCGCGGGCAACATCATCGTGCGCCAGCGCGGCACGAAGTGGCATCCGGGCGCCAATGTCGGCCTCGGCAAGGACCATACGATTTTTGCGCTTACGGCAGGCAATGTGGACTTCCGCAAGAAGGCCAACGGTCGCGTGTACGTGTCTGTAATGCCGAAAGCGGAAGCAGCGGAATAAGCCGGTAGCGCTCTAAAACAGCCGGCGTCTCATCGACCCGGCTGACGCACCGCAAGGTTCAAAGCCAGACTTCAAAGGGGAGATGGGGCGATACCCAACTCCCCTTTTCGCATGTCTGGAGGAAGAACCATGCAAACCGAGCTCGCCAGGGAAGACCAATCACGGTCTCCCGAACAGAGGCTGAGGCCTCAGCGGTCAAGGACCGATTGCCCGATATTGTTATCGCCCAGGCTCGTTATGCGCGCGCCCCATGAAGACGATATCGACGCCCTTGCCCATCTTGCCAACAATGCCAACATTGCCACCATGGTCTCGCGCATGCCGCATCCCTACACCACGGCGGATGCGGCCGACTTCGTGCGACGCGCGAAAGCCGGCACGAACGGCCCCGGCACGATTGGCAAGTGCGTCTACGCGATCACGAAAGCGGACAATGGCGCATTTCTCGGTTGCTGCGGGGTGGAGCCGCATGCCGACGGCAAGACGGTCGAACTCGGCTACTGGCTGGGCGAGCCTTACTGGAATCAGGGCTATGCCACCGAGGCGGCACAGGCTTTGACCGACATGGCCTTCCGTACCCGCGACATCGACCAGATCGATGCGCGCTGCCGGGTCATGAACATCCCTTCCCGCCGGGTCATCCAGAAGTGCGGCTTTCAGTTCCAGGGTTCGGGCATGGTCGGGAGCCTGGCGCTTGGCGGCATGGTCCCCGTCGAATGGTACCGGCTCGACCGGAAGACCTGGGTCTCGTTGAGAAGCTGGGGAGGTGCCCGATGAACGCACTGGTCACAGCGCGGCCGGCAACGGTCGCCCGCCCCGGCCCCGGCCCGGCACCGGTCATCGAAACGGCGCGGCTGCGGCTCCGTCCGCACCGGCTTTCCGATGCGGCGGCAATCGCCGACTCGCTCAACGACTTCCAGGTAGCGCGGATGCTCTCTCGGGTGCCCGCGCCCTACGATCAGCAGGACGCGTTCGACTGGCTGAACCGGCAGACGGCCAACATGCTGACGGCCGATGTCATGCCGGATTGGACGCTCGCCATCACCACCCAGGGTGACGACGTCCATATCGGCTGCATCGGCATCGAGCTCAGAAACGGCCAATGGCATGTCGGTTACTGGCTGAACCGGTTCTATTGGGGCAAGGGGCTCATGAGCGAGGCGGTTCATGCCGCGATCGAACGGTTCTTCCGCCGCATGCCGGAAACGGTGCTGCATTCGGGCGTCTTCGCCGACAACCCGGCTTCGCTCAGGGTGCAGGAAAAGCTCGGCTTCCGGGTCACCGGCTGCAGCCAGATCTACGCGCTCGCGCGCAATGCGATGATGGCGCACATCGAGACCCGGCTTGCGGCTGAGGACCTGCGCCGGCCGGGCTGACTTGCAGAAAGAACCCCGCCGGGCACGACCTGGGCGGGGTTTGTCATACGATAATCTTTGACCTCTGCGGGAACGGCCTATATCGATGGCGACCTAAAGAAAACAGATGGCGATCCGATGAAATTCCTCGACGAAACGAAAGTCTATATCCGGTCCGGAGACGGCGGCGCGGGCGCCGTGTCCTTCCGCCGCGAGAAGTTCATCGAGTTCGGTGGCCCGGATGGCGGCGACGGCGGCCGTGGCGGCGATGTCTGGGTGGAGGCCGTCAATGGCCTCAATACCCTCATCGACTTCCGGTATCAGCAGCATTTCAAGGCCAAGACCGGCACGCACGGCATGGGCCGCAACCGCACCGGCGCCAAAGGCGCCGACGTGACCCTGAAAGTGCCGGTCGGCACGCAGATCTTCGAGGAGGACAGCGAAACGCTGATCGTCGACATGGTGGCGGAAGGGCAGCGCTACCGGCTTGCCGCCGGCGGCAATGGCGGCTTCGGAAACACGCATTTCAAGTCCTCGACCAACCAGGCACCCAATTGGGCCAATCCCGGGCTCGAGGGCGAGGAGAAAACCATCTGGCTGCGGCTGAAGCTGATTGCCGATGCCGGCCTCGTCGGTCTGCCCAATGCCGGCAAATCGACTTTTCTCGCCGCCTGCACCCGCGCCCGGCCGAAAATCGCCAACTATCCTTTCACGACGCTGCACCCCAATCTCGGCGTCGCGACCGTCGACGAGAAGGAATTCATCATCGCCGACATTCCCGGGCTGATCGAAGGGGCGCATGAGGGCGTGGGTATCGGCGACCGCTTTCTCGGCCATGTCGAGCGCACCCGCGTGCTGCTGCACCTCGTCTCCGCGCAGGAGGAGGATGTCGCCAAGGCCTACAAGACGGTGAAGCACGAGCTCGAGGCCTATGGCGGGGGGCTCGAGGAAAAGCCGCAGATCGTGGCTCTGTCGCAGATCGACGTGCTCGACGAAGCCGAGTTGAAGGCGAAGAGCAAGGCGCTCGGCAAAGCCTGCGGCACGCCGCCGCTGCTTATCTCCGCCGTCACCAACAAGGGCATGACGGAAACACTGAGAGCATTGCGCAGCGTCATCGACGCGGCCAAGGCGGGCGAGGAGGACGCCTGAGCATGACCAAGGCCCGCAAAGCGCTCGATAAATACCGCCGGGTCGTGATCAAGATAGGCTCGGCGCTGCTCGTCGACCGCAAGACGGGTTTGAAGAAGAGCTGGCTCGACGCCATGTGCGCCGATATCGCGGCCCTCAGGGCCAAGGGCGTGGAGGTGCTCGTCGTCTCCTCCGGGGCGATCGCGCTCGGACGCACGGTGCTCGACCTTTCCGCGGGTGCCTTGAAGCTCGAAGAGAGCCAGGCGGCCGCCGCCGTCGGCCAGATCGTGCTGGCGCGTGCCTGGTCGGAGAGCCTCTCCACCCATGCGATCGTCGCCGGCCAGATCCTTCTGACGCTCGGCGACACCGAGGAGCGCCGGCGCTACCTCAATGCCCGCGCGACGATCGGCCAGCTTCTGAGGCTTGGCTCCGTGCCGATCATCAACGAGAATGACACGGTCGCCACGACCGAAATCCGCTATGGCGACAACGATCGGCTCGCAGCGCGGGTCGCGACCATGGTCGGCGCCGATCTTCTGGTCCTGCTTTCGGATATAGACGGGCTCTATACGGCACCGCCGCATCTCGATCCGAATGCCCGCCTTCTTGAAACCGTCGCCGAAATCACGCCCGACATAGAGGCAATGGCAGGCGGCGCAGCCTCGGAACTCTCGCGCGGCGGAATGCGCACCAAGATCGACGCCGGCAAGATCGCCACCACGGCCGGCTGCGCGATGATCATCGCCTCCGGCAAGCCAGAGCATCCGCTGGCAGCGGTGGAAGCAGGTGGGCGCTCCTCCTGGTTCGCCCCCGCCGGCTCTCCAGTAACGGCCCGAAAAACCTGGATCGCAGGGCAGCTTCTGCCGGCCGGTTCGCTCTCGATCGACGCCGGGGCGGAAACGGCGCTCAGATCCGGCAAGAGCCTGCTGCCGGCCGGTGTCCGGCAGGTGACGGGAAGCTTCGGCCGCGGCGATACCATTGCCATAATCGGCGCCTCAGGGCGCGAGATCGCCCGCGGGCTCGCCGGCTACGACGCCGAGGAGGCGCGCCAGATCGCCGGCAAAAAATCGGCTGAGATCGCCGTCATTCTCGGCTATGCCGGCCGCGCGGCCATGGTGCACCGCGACGATCTGGTCATGACGGCTCCATCGGGTGGGCGCCTGGCGGAGGAAAGCGACGAGGGAAAGGGCAAGCTCCATGCTTGAAACGGTCGAGAACGGCGATGACGTTAAGGCGATTATGCTGGAGATCGGGCGCCGCGCCAAAGCGGCCGCTCGGCCGCTCGCCGTTGCAAGCGCCGAGCGCAAGCATGCGGCACTTGTCGCCGTGGCGGGCGCTCTTGGCGCACGGGCGGCGGAAATTCTCGCCGCCAACGCGCTCGACCTCGAAAACGCGCGGGAAAGCGGCGTCGCAAACGCCTTCATCGACCGGCTTACGCTGACGGAAAGCCGTATCCGCGACATGGCGGACGGTATTCGCGCGATCGCCGAACTCAAGGATCCCGTCGGCGAGGTGATCGCCGAATGGGATCGCCCGAACGGGCTCCACATCGAGCGGGTGCGTACGCCGCTCGGCGTCATCGGCGTCATTTATGAGAGCCGGCCGAACGTTACGGCCGATGCGGGCGCGCTCTGCCTCAAAGCGGGAAATGCAGTGATCCTGCGTGGCGGGTCCGACAGTTTCCACTCGTCGCGGGCCATCCACGCCTGCCTTGTCGAGGGCCTGAAGGCCGCCGGCCTGCCGGCCGACGCTATCCAGATGGTGCCGGTCGCCGACCGCGCCGCCGTCGGCGCCATGCTCACCGGTTTGAATGGCGCGGTCGACGTGATCGTGCCGCGCGGCGGCAAGAGCCTGGTTGCGCGCGTCCAGAACGAGGCGCGGGTGCCGGTCTTCGCGCATCTCGAAGGCCTCTGCCACATCTATGTCGATGCGTCGGCCGATCTCGCCATGGCAACGCAGATCGTCGTCAATGCCAAGATGCGCCGTACCGGCATCTGCGGCGCCGCCGAAACGCTGCTGATCGACCGCAACGCCGCAGAAAAGCTCGCAAGGCCACTGATCGAAGCGCTCGTTGAGGCGGGCTGCGAGGTGCGCGCCGAGAGTAGCCTCTCAAGCGTCATGCCTGGCCTGAAATCCGCCACCGACGAAGACTGGGCGACCGAATATCTGGACGCGATCATTTCGGTGAAACTGGTCGACGGCATCTCCGGCGCGATCGAGCACATCAATATCTGGTCCTCGGCCCATACGGAGGCCATAATCGCGGAAGAGCCGAGGGTGGTGGAGCGCTTCTTCTCCGAGATCGACTCGGCGATCCTCCTGCACAATGCTTCGACGCAGTTCGCCGATGGCGGCGAGTTCGGCATGGGCGGCGAGATCGGCATCGCCACCGGCAAGATGCATGCGCGCGGACCCGTCGGCGTGGAGCAGCTCACCTCGTTCAAGTATCGTGTGCGCGGCACGGGACAGGTGCGGCCCTGACGACACCGAGCCAAGTGAATGCGCGCTATCTGAAGATGCCGCATGTCGAGTCCGGAATGACGGTCGGCCTGTTCGGCGGGTCCTTCAATCCGCCGCATGAGGGGCATGCGCTGGTAGCCGAGACCGCCTTGCGGAGACTGGGGCTCGATCAGCTCTGGTGGATGGTGACGCCGGGCAATCCGCTGAAGGACCGCAACAATCTGGCGCCGCTTGGCGAGCGTATCGCCAGGAGCGAGAAGATCGCTCGCAATCCACGCATCAAGGTGACCGCTTTCGAGCAGGCGCTTGGCCAAAGCTATACGGCCCGTACGCTCGAGGTGATCCAGGCCCGCAATCGCGATGTGCGTTTCGTCTGGGTCATGGGCGCGGACAATCTCAAGAATTTCCACCGCTGGCAGGACTGGCGCAGGATCGTCGCCACCTTCCCGATCGCCGTCATCGACCGGCCGGGGTCGACCCTTGCCTATCTCTCCTCGCCGATGGCGAGGGCTTTCAGCCAGGCTCGCGTCGACGAAGATCGCGCGGGCAGCCTGGCGTTGCGCCGCGCGCCCGCCTGGACTTTCATTCACGGACCCCGTTCGGGCCTGAGCTCGACGGCACTTCGTTCCGCTAATTCCGGGTGAATTTCCGTTCCAGAAAGGCTCTAACCCATTGGAATCGGCCAGATTCATAATATCGGGGAGAGCCGACCTGAAATGATCGTTATCTCATGTCTTGAAACCGTATGGGTTTGATGCCTACATTTAGGTACGGTTCGAAGAAATATTTCGAATCGAACGTGCCTGTTCTGTTCACTTGGAAAGGAAAAACCCTGACAACAGCACACGCCAAGGGATATGCGGTCTCCGCGATCCCGCGCAGCACGGAATCGAGCGACGAAGCCGCTGTCCGTGCGCTTCAACTGGTCCTCGAAAGCCTAGAGGACTCGAAGGCAGAAAATATCGTCACCATCGACATTGCCGGGAAATCGGCGCTGGGAGACTTCATGGTCGTTGTCTCCGGGCGATCGAACAGGCATGTGATGGCCATTGCCGATCACCTGATCACGGACCTGAAGGACGACGGCCTCGGCAGGGCTCGCGTCGAGGGACTTGAGAGCGGTGACTGGGTACTGATCGACGCCGGCGACGTGATCGTTCATATCTTCCGGCCGGAGATCCGGGAGTTCTACAACATCGAAAAGATGTGGGCGGCTCCCGACGTCGAAGACGGTACCCTGCACTGAGAAGCACCGCCCGATCCTGACCATCGTCTCAGGACGGAGCGACCGCCGGTGCCAATCGTGAAATAAGGCTGCCACCGCCGATGAGGCGGATGGCGGCAAGAGTTGTTTTTGCCGGTTGAATTTGGCGTCGGCCGGCGCCGGCTGGGACGGATCGGGTCATGCGCATCGGACTTTTCGCAGTGGGCCGCCTCAAGGCGGGCCCGGAGAAGGATCTTGCCGTCCGCTATCTCGACCGGTTCGCCAAGACGGGGCCGGCGGTCGGCCTCGAGCTGGCCCGCGTCGCCGAGACGGTTGAGAGCCGCGCTGCCAACGCCGAGACGCGCAAACGCGAGGAGGCCGTTCAGCTCGAAAAGGCACTCGTCGACGGCAGCCTTCTCGTGTTGCTCGACGAGCGCGGCAAAGCGCTCGACTCGGAAGCCTTCGCGAACCTGCTCGCTACTTTCAGGGACAGCGGCAAACGCGATCTCATGATCGCGATCGGCGGCGCAGACGGCCTCGACCCGGCGCTCCACGCACGGGCGGACGCCGTGCTGTGCCTCGGCAAGATGACCTGGCCGCACCAGCTCGTTCGGATCCTTATCGCCGAGCAGCTCTACCGGGCCGTGACGATCCTCTCGGGGCACCCCTATCATCGGGCGTGATCAAGCGGAGAGCTTGCCACTCATCCCGCTGCCGCGACCGTTCTCCCCGTTTTGACGGGAAGAAGGGCAAGCCGAGAGCGCCCGCTTCAAAACGGAGCAAGACAGCGGCCGCGGGTCCTGATCTCTACGAACACCGACATCACCTCACCCCCCAATAACGCGATTATGTATTGGTGTGCCCGGCAAATCAGAATAGGGTCCCCTGACTTTGGACTTACGTGACTGGATGAGACCTCCAACGAATAGAGCCGATCTGATATCCTATGCGCGCCGGATCGGCCGCGGCATTGCGGTCGCGTCGCTTTTGCTGTCGATGATCGGCCCGGCTGCGGCTCAAAACGCGCCAGCCGATGTGTTTGCCGATGCGCCCGCGGGCAGGAATGCCGCCGGGCAGACGCCGCCGGACCCGGCAGCCGATCTTGCGGTTCGTCGCGACAGTACCGCTAGCGAACTCGAGGCGTTGTCCAGGACGATCACGCTTTCGCGGGAGCGCTCCCAATCGCTCGAAAAGACGATCGCCGAGATCGACAAGAACAACGAGGCCCTTCGTGACGCCCTCGTCTCTTCGGCAGCCAAGCGGCAGGAACTGGAACGCAAGATCGTCGACGGGGAGAAGAAGCTTGGTGATTTGCGCGTCAAGGAGGATGTGGTGCGGCGTTCGTTGCGCGCCCGTCGCGGTCTTCTTGCCGAAGTACTCGCCGCCCTTCAACGCATGGGCCGCAATCCGCCCCCGGCAATCCTCGTGACGCCGGAGGATGCACTCGGCTCGGTGCGCAGCGCCATCCTGCTCGGCGCCGTCGTACCTGAAATCCGCGAACAGACCGAAAGCCTCGTCGCCGACCTGAAGGCGCTCGCGGACATCCGCGTCGGCATCGCCAGGGAACGCGAGGAACTGACCGCGGCAATGACCGCCAGGCTCGAGGAAGAGCGGCGTATGTCGATGCTCGTCGCCGAGAAGGAGAAGCTGAGGCAACGGAATGCGGCAGACCTGGCGGCCGAACAGCGCAAGGCCGAGGAACTCGCTTTGCAGGCAACCAACCTCGAAGGACTGATCGCATCGATCGAAAACGAGATCTCCTCCGTACGCGAGGCGGCTGCCGCCGCCCGTGCCGAGGAGGAGGAACGCCGCCGCATGAGCGAGGCTGAACGCGAGGCTGCGCGGGAGCTCGCGAGGAGTGCGGTGCCCGACAAAAACCGCATTGCCCCGGCATATGTCTTTTCCGAGTTGCGGGAGCGGCTGGTTTATCCCGTCGCGGGTTCGCTTGTGCGCCGTTTTGGCGACGCGGACGGAACAGGGCATTCGCTGCAGGGGATCATGCTTGAGACCAATGCAGACGCGCTGGTGACCACGCCGGCGGACGGGTGGATTGTCTATGCCGGGAGTTTCCGCAGCTACGGGCAGATGATCATTCTCAACGCCGGTGACGGGTATCACATCGTGCTCGCCGGCATGGAGAACGTCACTGTCCGGCCTGGGCAGTTCGTGGTGGCCGGAGAGCCGGTGGGGACGATGGGTGCAAAAAGAGTGGCGAGTGCGGCAGCCTTGGCGCTGGAAACCGACAGGCCAACGCTTTACATTGAGTTCAGAAAAGACGGGAAACCGGTTGATTCCCGACCGTGGTGGACCGCAGCAGAGGTTGGAAGGGCGCGAAATGATACGTAGAGCTTCACTTGTCCTGGTCGGGGCGCTGATGGGCGCGACGGCGATGGGCGTCGTCTATTCGGCAACGATGCCGGCCGTGGCCGCGAATTCGTCGACATACCGCGAACTCGCCATCTTCGGCGACGTCTTCGAGCGCGTGCGTGCGCAGTATGTGACGCCGCCCCAGGACGACAAGCTGATCGAGAACGCGATCAATGGCATGCTCACCTCGCTCGACCCGCATTCGAGCTACATGAACTCGGCCGATGCCGAAGACATGCGCACCCAGACGCGCGGCGAGTTCGGCGGCCTCGGCATCGAGGTCACCATGGAGGAAGACCTCGTCAAGGTAACGAGCCCGATCGACGACACGCCCGCCGCCCGCGCCGGCGTGCTGGCAGGCGATTTCATTTCGAAGATCGACGGCCAGGACGTCCGCGGCCTGAAACTCGAAGAGGCGGTCGACAAGATGCGCGGCGCCGTCGGCACGCCGATCAAGCTGACGATCCTTCGCAAGGGAGCCGAAAAACCGATCGAGCTGACGATCGTACGCGACGTGATCGCCGTACGCGCGGTGAAGGTGCGTGTCGAAGGCGATGTCGGCTATCTCAGGGTTATCTCGTTTACGGAAAAGACCTTCGAAGACCTGAAGAAGGGCATTGAAAAGATTCAGGCGGAAGTTCCGGTGGACAAGCTCAAGGGCTATGTTCTCGATCTGCGCCTCAACCCGGGCGGCCTGCTCGATCAGGCGATCAATGTTTCGGACGCGTTTCTGGAGCGTGGCGAGGTCGTTTCGACCCGCGGCCGCAATCCGGACGAAACCCGCCGTTTCAATGCGACCCCCGGCGATCTCGCCGACGGCAAGCCCGTCGTCGTGCTCGTCAACGGCGGCTCGGCATCCGCTTCGGAAATCGTGGCCGGAGCGCTGCAGGACCTGAAGCGGGCGACCGTTCTCGGCACGCGCTCCTTCGGCAAGGGCTCGGTGCAGACGATCATCCCGCTCGGCGAGGCCGGCGCACTGCGCCTGACGACGGCGCTCTATTACACGCCGTCCGGCAAGTCGATCCAGGGCACCGGCATCACGCCGGACATCAAGGTCGAGCAGCCGCTGCCCCCCGAACTTCTGGGCAAGGTGGAAGCGCAGGGCGAATCCGATCTCAGAGGCCACATTCCGGGCCAGGAAGAGACCGAAGAAGGCTCCGGTTCCGTTGCCTACGTGCCACCGGAGACCAAGGACGACATTCAGCTCAACTATGCGTTCGACCTCTTGCGCGGCAAGAAGACGGATCCGTCCTTCCCGGCCAATCCGCAGCAGGCGCAGCTGAAAGAATAGGGCCTCGACAGGGCCGACAAAGAGGCGCCGGGCTGTTCAACCCGGCGCCTTTATATTATCCGTCGCATGTAGTCGGATGTGCGGTGATTCTGATCCCCTTCGAATTCATCGTCATGCCGGCCGCGATATGAGCCCAGGATCGAAGCTCTGCCGAGGCCCCGTTTGGCAACTGATCTCAACGCCCCCCTTGGACAGAACCGCAAGGAGAGACGCGCGCATAAGCGCGATCTTCGTCGCCTCCTGCGCTATTCGGGCCTCAGTCTTGCAGCCGTCGCCATCATGGGGCTTTCGGCGTGGAGCGCCCTTTTTCCCGTTCCCCTGACGCGCTCCCCGGCAGCACCGACCGTGGCCGAAGCGAACCCTGTTGCCGAGGCATCGTCCTCCGGCGCGCCCGTAACATCGCCCTCGCCGCTGAAGCGCAGCGGCGCTCTCTCCGGCGCCGATGTCGAGGAGGTTCTGACCGACCACGGTGCGACGGTCCGGAAATACACGCCCCGTCCACGCGAAACCGGCGGTCCCGCCTTTATCGATGTCGGGTCGACGCGCGGCCAGGACCCTCGCATGGCAGCGCTTCCGAATGAAAGCCTGCTGGAGGATCGTCCCGAAGGCAGGCTGCCGATCATCGGCCCGGACGGCCTGAGACCTATGGAGCAATATGCGCGTCCCTGGTCCGGCGCGCGCGGAACGCGGATCGCCATCGTCGTCGGCGGCCTCGGCCTCAGTCAGACGGGAACTCAGCGCGCCATCCGCGATCTGCCGCCGGAAGTGACGCTCGCCTTCGCGGCGGCCGGTAACAGCCTCCAGCGCTGGATGCAGGAGGCGAGGCGCGACGGCCACGAAATCCTGCTGCAGGTACCGATGGAACCATTCGACGCCCCCGACAACGATCCGGGGCCACCTGCGCTCAGGGTTTCCGCGGATGCGCGGGAGAATCTTGCGCAATTGCATAGGAGCATGGGGCAGATCACCAACTATACCGGGGTCATGAACTATCTCGGCGGGCGGTTCCTTTCCAATGCGGATGCGCTCGAGCCGGTCATGCGCGATCTCGGCAAGAGGGGTCTTCTCTTCCTGGACGATGGCACGTCGGCACAATCCCTGTCCGGCACACTCGCCGGCGCCTTCGACGTGCCGCACGGCTTCGCCGATGTCGTTCTCGACAGCGAACTCAGCCGCAGTACCATTCTGCGCAGGCTTGACGATTTGGAGCGCATCGCGCGCAAGGGCGGTACGGCAATCGGCGTGGCCTCCGCCTTCGACGAAAGCGTCACGTCCATTGCGGAATGGATCGAGGAAGCCGGCGGACGGGGCATCGAGGTTGTCGGCGTTGCCGCGCTCGTCAAAGATCCGAAACACAATTGATTTAGAGCCTTTCCTGCTAAATGGAACCATTCTGGCGGAGCAGGTTTTCGTCAGGGCAGCGGCGATTGGCGAAGGTCGTACCCCAAGGTACGGCCGAGACGATCGCCGCTGTTCCTGGCGGAAAGATTCCCGGCCCTTCGGGTTGGCTGAAGCGGGCGGCCTGTTTGCTCGGCTGGCTTGGCCGTATGCTTGGGCTACGACGCGCGCCAGCCGAGCAAGCATTCCACTCCGCTCGAGCCAACAGAATCGTTTCCATTTAACCAGGAAAGGCTCTAAGCAGCGGCCTTGCGCGCCTGATGAGGCGCCGCAGCAGACGAACATGCAAAGGAAGGATGACACGACATGGGCAACGAAAAGGGGCGCGTCATGAAGGCAGAGGACCTGCCCTACCGGCCATGCGTGGGCGCCATGGTTCTCAACCAGCAGGGACTGGTCTGGGTCGGGCATCGGCTCGCCGTCGGCAATTCGGAATATGACGGGTCGCCGCAGCTCTGGCAGATGCCGCAAGGGGGCATCGACGAGGGAGAGGACCCGCTCGAGGCCGCCTACCGCGAACTTTACGAGGAGACCGGCATCCGCTCGGTTTCGCTCATCGCCGAGGCGCCGGACTGGATCAATTACGACCTTCCTTCGCACCTGATCGGGATCGGACTCAAGGGCAAGTATCGCGGGCAGAGGCAGCGCTGGTACGCCTTCCGCTTCGAGGGCGACGAAAGCGAGATCGCCATCAACCCGCCGCCCGGCGGTCATGAGCCGGAATTCGACGCCTGGGAATGGAAGCCCATGCATGCGCTGCCAGGTTTGATCGTTCCCTTCAAACGCAAAGCCTATGAAGAGATCGTCGCGACGTTCTCGCATCTGGTGCGTTGAGAAGAAAAGGGCGGCACGGGCCCCTCATCCGGCCACCGGCCACCTTCTTCCCTCAAGGCGGTTCCTTCTCCCCGTATAACGGGGGAGAAGGTGGCGGCAGCCGGATGAGGGGCCGCCCTTGAGATTTGATGATACCGGAGCTTACTCGGCTTCGTCGGCGGAAGCGGCGTTGAGCTGGCCGTACTTCTCATCACCGATCTTGTCGAGCAGGTCGAGCTGGGTTTCCAGGAAGTCGATATGGCCTTCCTCGTCTGCGAGGAGTTCCTCGAAGAGCTTCATCGATACGTAATCGCCGGCCGCGTGACAGATGTCGCGGGAGTTCTTGTAGGCGGTGCGGGCATCGTATTCGCCGGCAAGGTCGGCCTTCAGCACTTCCCTGACGTTCTGCCCGATGCGCAACGGTGCAACCGTCTGCAGGTTCGGATGACCTTCAAGGAAGAGGATTCGCGCAACGAGCTTGTCGGCGTGATGCATTTCCTCGATCGATTCGGCCCGCTCCTTCTTGGCAAGCAGCGTGTAGCCCCAATCTTCGAGAAGGCGGTAATGCAGCCAGTACTGGTTTACGGCACCTAGTTCGAGATAGAGCGCTTCGTTAAGCTGCTCGATGACCTTTGCGTCGCCTTTCAAGATCCGCCCTCCGGTTTTCTTCATGGAATTGTCTGAGGCGGGTCATGAAATCAAATATATCGCCGTCCGTCGAGTCGCGGCGGGCGTGATATTGTTCGGTGGTGCGGATGATGATGTCGATGACGTTGGGAAAACAGCCGCAGCAACGGCCGCGTTTTTCCATCGCATGATAGACTTTCGCCGGCACGATCAGCTGCCAACAGTCCTCATCGAGGAGGCTGACGATCGTGTCCTCGATCTCTTTCTCGGTGATGAAATTGCAACTGCAAACCAGCATTTCGTCTTGCCTGCCATACGCAACGCTCTGATTTTGCGATAAAGCAAAAGAGGATATTTGCCGTCAAGTAAAAACTCCTCTCCATAAGGTTGAAGGATTAATTAGAGCGATTCTAAACTTGACGGAAATCATCGTATTATCATCACATTAGTCGATTCTAAGGGGCAGATTTTTCTTCCTTAACTTGCAATTTCGGCAGAGCGGCCTGCGACATTTTTACACAGGCCGATCTCGCTTGGGGTGTCTAATGAAAATTGCGCCCTTTCGGCATGGCCTCGGCCACCTGAGCGGCTGCCTCGCCCTCGGGCTCTGCCCCGCCGGGCAGGCCGAGGCGCAATTGCCGGAGCTTTCTCTTTTCGCGAGCGTCCCCGCTCGGCCGCAAGGCTCCATCCGCGCGGTCGTTGGCGCCGAAACGCCGCGCCTCACGGCGCAGGAGGCCGAGCATCGGCGTTATATCCTCCAGATGATCGGCGACCACGTGAATGACGCCGCTCTGGTTCTGCAAGCGTCCACGTATTTTCACGAGCCGCGATCCCATGACCTGAGGCCGGTATTTCCGGAACGTCTTTTCCCAGACGATGATATTGGCGATTCCGGTTTCGTCCTCGATCGTCATGAAGATGACTCCATTGGCGGAGCCCGGCCTCTGCCTGACCAGCACCAGACCCGCCACAGTTACCCATTTCCCCGTTGCAGTTGCCGCCAGATCCCGGCTGCGCAGGATCCCCGTTCGCGAGAAATCCTCCCGCATGAAAGAAACCGGGTGTGCCTTCAGGGAGAGCGTCAGGGTGCGATAATCATGAATGACCTGTTCGCCTGCCGGCATTTCGGGAAGAGCAACCTTGGGCTCGGCCCGCAGATCGAGAGAACCCGCCCCCTCGAAAAGCGGCAACCGCTCCACCGCCGATTGCTCGTCGAGGGCTTTCACCGCCCAGAGGGCCGCGCGCCGGTCGAGACCTAGCGATCGGAAAGCATCGGCATCCGCAAGGCGCTCCAGAACGGAGCGGGAAAGGCCGGAGCGAAACCATAGGTCATGAACGGAGCGATACCCCTCTCCCCGGCACGCGACGAGCGCCCCCATATCCGCTTGCTTAAGGCCCTTGACCAGCCGAAAGCCCAGCCGCACGGCCTTCCGAGTTTTGATCACCTCCCGCATATCGGCATGGCGCGGGTCGACAGACTCCTTTCGGAACTGGCCTTCGCCTTCGAGCAAGGCATCCCAATCCGAGTGGTTGATGTCGACCGGCAGCACTTTCACTCCGTGTTCCCGGGCATCGCGCACCAATTGCGCCGGCGCATAGAAACCCATGGGCTGCGCGTTCAGGAGCGCGGCGCAGAAAATGTCCGGATAATAGGTCTTGAGCCAGGCCGAGGCATAGACGAGAGAGGCGAAGGAGGCGGCATGGCTTTCGGGGAAGCCATATTCGCCGAATCCCTTGATCTGGTTGAAGCAGCGCTCGGCAAATTCCCTCTCGTAACCATTCGCGACCATGCCCTCGACCATCTTCCGCTCGAAGGTGTGGATCGTGCCGGTCCGCTTGAAGGTTGCCATGGCACGGCGCAGGCGGTCAGCCTCGCTGGGCGAGAAACCGGCGGCGGTGATCGCGATCTGCATCGCCTGTTCCTGGAACAGCGGCACGCCCAGCGTCCTTTCCAGGACCGCCTTCAATTCGGGGCTCGGATATTTGACCTTTTCGCCCTTGCGCTGTCCCTCGCGGCGTTTGAGATAGGGATGCACCATATTGCCCTGGATGGGTCCGGGCCGGACGATCGCAACCTCGATCACCAGATCGTACATCTCACGTGGCTGCAGGCGCGGCAGCATGCTCATCTGCGCCCGGCTTTCGATCTGGAAGACGCCGACCGTATCGGCACGGCAGATCATGTCGTAAACGGCCGGCTGGTGATCCTGATAGATTTCGGCCAGCGTTATCGGCTCGCCGTAATGCGCCTCCAGCAGCTTGAAGCCCTTGGCAAGGCAGGTCAGCATGCCGAGCGCCAGCACATCGACCTTGAGGATCTTCAACTCGTCGAGATCGTCCTTGTCCCACTCGATCATGTAGCGGTCCGGCATGGCCGTATTCATGATCGGCACGACTTCGTCGAGCCTGTCGCGGGTAATCACGAAACCGCCCACATGCTGCGAGAGATGGCGCGGATAGTTCATGAGCAGGCTGGCATAGGCAAGGACGCGCCGCGTCGACGGGTCCGCCGCGTCGAGTCCCGCGCCCCTGGCCTGTTCCTCTGTGAAGGGCGAGTTCCCCCAGCCCCAGATGGAGCTGACGAGGGCCGACTGTACATCCTCGGAAAACCCGAAGGCCTTGGCGACTTCGCGCCCGGCGGACCGTGAGCGATAGCTGATCACCGCAGCCGCAAGGCCCGCATGCTCCTTGCCGTAGGTCCTGTAGATATACTGGATCACCTCTTCGCGCCGCTCATGCTCGAAATCGACGTCGATATCGGGCGGCTCGTCGCGATCCTTCGACAGGAAGCGGTCGAACAGCAGCGTGAATTTCTGCGGATCGACATCGGTGATGCCGAGACAGAAACAGACCGAGGAATTGGCCGCCGACCCCCGCCCCTGGCAGAGAATCTTCTCGCTTCGGGCAAATTTCACAAGCTTGTGGACGGTCAGGAAGTAAGGCTCGTATTTCTTGTCGTTGATAAGCTCGAGTTCGTACTCGATCTGACGCTGCACCTTTTCCGGCACGCCTTCGGGATAGCGCTCGGCGGCACCTTCCGAGACGAGCCTCCGCAAGCTTTCGGCCGGCGTCTCACCCCCGGCGTTTTCATCCGGATATTGATGCCTGAGCTCGTCGAGGCTGAAGGCGAGATGCCTGAAAAATTTCTGCGTATTGGCAATCGCCTCGGGATAGTCGCTGAAAAGCCGCGCCATTTCCCTCGGACTCTTCAGATGCCTTTCGGCATTCTTCTGCAGCAGGAAGCCGGCGCCGGCGACCGGCACATGTTCCCGTATCGCGGTCACGACATCTGCAAGCGGTCTGTAATCCGGATCGTGATAAAGCGCGTCATTGGTGGCGAGTAACCCGATGCCGGCTTTTCGGGCGACCGTGGCCAGCACGGCGAAATCATGCCGGTCGAAACCGTCATAGCGCGGCGCCAGGCCGAGATAGAGCCGATTGCCGGCATGTTCCTGCAGCTTCCCGAGCAGTGGCTTGAGGCTCTCCGGTTCCGGCCGTACCCTATCCGGCATGACGATCAGGAGAAGCTCCTCCTGCCATTCGAGAAGATCGGCGAGATGGAGCGTGCAATCGCCCTTCTTCGAACGCAGGTTACCGGCGCTGAGCAGGCGGCAGAGATGCCCCCACCCCCGCCGGTTCCTCGGATAGGCGAGCACGTCCGGAGTACCGTCGGCAAAAACCAGACGGGCGCCCGGCTGGAAAGGATAGTTCTCCATTTTCGCCTTGGCATGGGCTCTCACCACACCGGCAACGCTGTTGCGGTCGGCAATACCGAGACCGGCAAGCCTCGCCTTCTTGGCGAAGACGACCATTTCCTCGGCCGGCGCCGCCCCTTCGAGAAAAGAGAAATTCGTGCACGCACCGAGTTCGTAGAAGGCAGTATCCCCGCTCATGCGAAAACTCCATGCATGAACCAGCGGGGCGAGGCGGTCTCTCTTCCATAAAGGCCTTCGCGAAACAGCCAGAAGCGGCGGCCCTCCTGGTCCTCGATCCGAAAATAATCGCGCGTCGGATGGCCCTCCCCATCGATCCACCATTCGGCGGCGACGCGCTCCGGTCCCTCGGCACGGGCAACGCGATACCGGGTCTTGCGCCAGTTGAAGCTGCGCGGCGCGCCCTCGGGTACTTCGGCCGTCGCCTCCACCGGTTCGGGATGCGCGAAAATCCGAAGCGGGCGGTTTTCGGGGAAAGCCCTCTCTCCAAGGGGAGGTGATCCCAGGATCGCGGCCACGTCCGTTACGGCGGCAAATCCCCCGGCCCGTTCCGGTAGGTGGCTTTCCATAAGGGTCGCCTGCATCAGACAATCCGGCCCGAAGCGGGCGGAGACCTTGTCGACGAAAGCCGCCAGCGGCTGGCTTTCGTCGGGAACGCCGGAAAAATCCTGTTGCGCAGGATCGAGCCTCTCGCTTCTGAGAACCGAGAGCCTGACGATCTCGAAACCATACCCGGCATCCAGATCGTCATGAACCGCCTGCAGCCGTTCGCGAAAGAGGGCGGCGATACGGATGGCATCGTTCAAGGGCACGGCTGCGTGCGCTCGGACGCGAAATACCCGGCCGTCGACGCGGAACAGGAGAAGCTCGAAGAGCCGCCCGCCTTCGCCATGCCGCTCCAGCGAGGAACGGACATCCCTGGCGAGATGCCGGGTCAGTTCGAGAATGTATTCCTCGTCCTGCAGCGGTTCGGCGAGCCGGCGCTCGGCCGAGAAACTCGGCACGGGCAGCCGGGGCGAAAGCGGCTCCTCCTCCAAGCCCCTTGCCTGATCGAGCCTCAGAAGAAGGATGGAGCCGAAGCGGCGCGCGAGCGGCGCCCGCGGCGCTTCGAGAAGATCGCCGATTTGCTTCAGCCCGACCCGTTCGAGGGCGGCAGCAGTTTCCGCCGGCAGCCGCAACGCGGCGACCGGCAAGGGCGCAAGGAGCGGATCTCCATCTCCCGGCGCGATGACATCTGCATCGCCGTAACGGGTGGCCGCCCAGGAGAGGCCGGCTGCGGAGGAAACGGTTGCCCGCGCTTCGACGCCGAGAGAGAAAAGGCGCGACAGAACATCGCTGACGAGCGCCTTCTCGCCGCCATGAAGATGGGCGCAGCCGGTGATGTCGAGGAACAGGCCGTCCTTGCCGTCGAGTGCCACGAGCGGCGTATAGCGGTCGCACCAGTCGGCAAGCGCCTCCAGAAAGGCCTGATCGGCGGCCGGATCGAAGGCGATCACGTCGAGAGAGGGACACATGGCGCGGGCTTCCGCCGCCCCCTGGCCACGCTTCAGGCCGACACGCTCCGCAACAGTATCGAGCGCGACGAGCCGCATAGCATTGTCGAGCTTGGCGGCGAAGACGACGGGCGGATGGTCAGGACGCCCGCGGGAAAGCCAGGAGGCGCCCCAACGAATGCGCGCGATGCGATCGGCCGGCAGATGCGGAAAGTGGATCGACAGGATCCGTTGGCTCATCATTTGTCTGAAGAGCGGCGTTCCAGCGCTCGTCGAGTGCGTAGAAGCGGCGGTCATGGGCGTTCCATTCAAGAAAGATGTCGTCGGAGGCTTGAAGCCTGCTTTTTTCGACAAGGAGGTGAAAGACGGGATGGCCGATGCTGCCGCAAAGCACCGAGCCGTCGGGAAGAGGACGTTCGCCGGCCGGCGCCGGCTTGACCTGAAAACGGAAAAAGGCGCTGCTCGCCTCCTCCTCGCCCGCCTGGCGGAAGACGAGGAGAGGCACGCCGCCCGCCCGGGCCCTCACATGCAGCCGCCGGCTCTCGCTCAGGGCCAGGGAGGCAGGATTGCCGCGGATTTCCAGAACGACCGCGGCGAAGACCGGCACCGAAAGAGCCGTTTCGGCGATCCAGAGCGCATCCTTGACCGTGCGTGCCGAAACGAAGAGGAAGCGTTGGACGTCGAGCCCATAGGCCTTGAGGCCAGGCGCATATGGCTGACCCGCCTCACGGGCGGCAAGCGTCTGGCTGATCCAAAGGACCGGAGCCAGACAGCCACTCTCCTTTTTCTGCCGCTGATAGAGCGCCGCAAGGGCCGCCACGAAACCGACGGCGGCCCCCGCATCGCGGGTTTCCGCATTGCGAATCTCCATCATGCCCCCGAACGGCAATCCGCCGTTCAGGACCTCATCGAGCTTCGGGACGCCCAGTGGCAGAACCTCGGGGCGGGAAGCCTCTTCCTTTCCCCGGCGAAAACCGGCGGGATCGGCCGCCTTGGCCACCGCCCGGGCGCATCCCTGCAGCCCGCGATCTTCGATCCGCGCAATGGTTTCGCGAAGGGAAAGAACAGTTTGCCGTTGCACGGCGTTTCCGGCCATGACGGTCAACTCCAATCTATGTTCCTGTTATGTTCTTATGGATTCCAGAGCTGCCCTCAGGAGTCAACAACCAATCTTGGGAATATATTCCCGCCTCCTGACGAGCGAGAATTCATCACTCGAAAAACCGGGGCAAAATCGCTATATGAGGGCAACAAGGAGTGCCCATGGCCCGCATTGACCAGACCGATGATTGGCGGGAACGCCACGCACCGACGCTTACCGTATTCGAACAGCTCGCGTTTGAAGCCTACAGCCATCTGCCTGAGGAATTCCGCAAGCTGACGACGGATCTCACGATCGAAGTCGCCGAATTTCCAAGCGACGATGTCTTCGAAGACATGGCGCTCGAAACGCCGTTCGACCTCCTCGGCCTGTTCGAGGGCCGCGGCCTCGGCGAACGCTTCACCATGGAAACCGGGGAGTTCCCGAACCGGATCACCCTCTATCGCCGTCCGATCATCGACTACTGGGCCGAAAACGAGGAAACGCTCGGCGACATCATCACCCATGTACTCATCCACGAGATCGGCCATCATTTCGGCCTGTCGGATGACGACATGGAACGGATCGAGGCTAGCGTGGAGCACGTGGGCGGCTGAGGCCTGTTGAGATTCGGGATACCCGCCGCGGCCTGTTTGATTTCCTCATCCCTGTGCTCGCAACAAGCACAGGGATGAAGGGAGAGGAGAGGCTTCAGTCTCCAATACCTTAATAGTCTTAGTCTAGTGCGCTCAGGCGCTCACACCTCTTTACCCGCTTGAGGCGTAAACTCACCCGAAAACGATCCCTACTGTTCCGACAGTTTCATATCCGGATGGTAATCCTTGCCCTCCACGTCCTTCACCACCGCCTGGCCGCATTGCATATGCTGGGTGTCGGCATTGAAGGCGTAGGTCGTCGGGCCATGCAGCGTCCACCCCTGGTTCAATGCCGCCGTCACCTTGTGACAGAAGGAGGCATCGTCGGGGCCGGTTAGAAAGCGGTAGAGTTTCAAGATCTTGCCTTTCGCTTTTCGATGATCTCCGCCTTGGCGGCGATTTTCATCGCCTGCTCGAGGTGGAGGCGCTCGACCATGCGGCCATGAAGATTGATGACGCCCTTTCCGGCATTTTCCGGCAGGCTGAAGGCCTCGATGATCGAAAGCGCCTCCTCGATCGCCGCCTCTTCCAGGCCGAAATACCGATTGGCCGCATCGATCTGGGCCGGATGAATCAGCATCTTGCCGTCATAGCCCATATCGCGTCCCTGCCGGCACTCCGTGTCAAAGCCTTCCGGATCGCGGAAATCATTGAAGACGGCATCGATCACGTCGAGCCCGCTGCCGCGCGCGGCAAGAAGAATCTGCATCAGCCAGGGGACGAGATAGTTACGGCCGGGAAGGGCGGGTACGCCCGTCTCCTTGCGGAGATCGTTCAGCCCGACGACGAAGCAATCCAGCCGTCCGCCGAAGGTGCGGCCGGTCTCGGCGATGGCCGGTCCGTTTACGACCCCGCGCGGCGTCTCGATCATCGCCCAGAGCCTCAGTTCTTCCGGGGCATCCCTTTCCGAAAGCCAGTCGAGAACGCGCTGGATATCGGCAGGGCTTTCGACCTTTGGCAGGAGGATAGCATCGGGCCGCGCGGCAAGCGCCGCTGCGAGATCGGCCTCGCCGAAGTCCGAACCCGCCGCATTGACGCGGATGATCGTTTCGGCCTGCGGCCGGTTGCCGGCAAGATGACGGACGAGCGCATCGCGTGCCTCGCCCTTCCGGTCCGGCGGGACGGCGTCCTCGAGGTCGAAGATCACGGCGTCCGCCGCCAGATCGCGGACCTTGGCGAGCGCGCGCTGATTGTCGGCCGGAACCGAGAGCACCGAACGGCGCAGCCGCACGGGGTGATGGTCGATCGCTCTCGTCATGCCGTTCCCTGTCATGGCATTCGTTGTGCCTGCCTTTCAACCTTTGCGCAAGACGAGACAAGCTATGCGCAAGACGCGATAGGCGGACCCTCTTGCAAGCCGCATCGCCAACACCCACATGGCCGATAGAAAGGTGACGCACATGCAAAGCATTCGCTCTGTTCTCTTCACGGCCGCCGCCATCACCATCACGCTCGTGGCCTTCGTCTTTACCGCCTCGCTCGCCCTGGCGCTGGCAGGGATTGCGGCCGTCGTTGCGATCGGCAGCGCCATCGCCGCAAAGCTCAACCCGCGGCCGATCCACGCCAGCACGCGCGCCGAGGCAAGGCCGGCAGGCGTCCCCCCGCGCGAGATGCGGATCTGGAACGACGGTCGGGGCACGATCATCGATCTCTAGATTAGAATTGGCTGCCGGAGCGGGATTGAAGAGAAGCGTGAAGCGGTTTTCCGCCCTGCTCCCTCTCGAAGAGAGCAGATTCTCCTTCATTTCGGCGCAAAACTGATCTAAACGCTTACCAACATTTCCGCTGAAATCGAAGGCCAAGTCATGGACAAGTTCGTCAAGCTCACCGGCGTTGCCGCTCCCCTGCCCGTCGTCAACATCGACACGGACATGATCATTCCGAAGGACTACCTGAAGACGATCAAACGCACCGGTCTTGGCACGGGTCTTTTCGCGGAAGCGCGCTACAACGAGGACGGCAGCCCCAACCCGGATTTCGTGCTCAACAAGCCCGCCTACCAGAATGCAAAGATTCTCGTCGCCGGCGACAATTTCGGCTGTGGCTCCTCGCGCGAGCATGCTCCCTGGGCTCTTCTCGATTTCGGCATCCGCTGCGTCATCTCGACCTCCTTCGCCGACATCTTCTACAACAACTGTTTCAAGAACGGCATCTTGCCCATCGTCGTCAGCCAGGAAGACCTCGACAAGCTGATGGACGACGCGAGCCGCGGCTCCAACGCCGTCTTGACGATCGATCTGGAAGCGCTGGAAATCACCGGGCCGGACGGCGGCTCGATCAAGTTCGAGGTCGATGCCTTCAAGCGCCATTGCCTGCTGAACGGCCTCGACGATATCGGCCTCACGCTCGAAAAGGGTCGCTCCATCGACAATTTCGAGAAGGCGACCGCCGCCTCGCGCCCTTGGGCCTGAACTGCCGGATGACGCGCAAGCTCATCTCGTCCGGTTCTCCCTTCGAAAGGACGGCAGGCTATTCGCGTGCCGTCGTGAAAGGCGACTGGTGCTTCGTCTCCGGCACGACCGGCTACGACTACGCCACCATGACCATGCCGGAAACGGTGGAGGAACAGGCACGCAACTGCCTGAAGACGATCGAAGACGCCCTGGAACAAGCCGGTTTCTCGCTGTCGGACGTCGTGCGCAACCATTACTACGTCACCGATGCGAGCTTTGCCGACCGCGTCTTCCCAATCTTCGGCGAGACCTTCGGCGACATCCGCCCGGCCGCAACGATGATCGTCTGCGACCTCATCCGATCGGAAATGCTGATCGAGATCGAGGTCACGGCGTTTCGCGGCTAAGCCGCTTCGCGTCGTTCGACCGAAGGCCGCATCCAAGCGGTGCGAATCGTTTTTCATTGACCGCGATCCCCGCCTCGCGCTATCAAACAATCCGTGGTGATTTGGCCGGCCGGCTTGCAGCCACGTTAAAGAAGTCGCTAAAGGGCCGAGGGAACGATAGATTTCCGAGGACCGGTCGCGATGGTTTCGCCGCCGGTTTTTTTGTATTTGATCGAGTGGACACCCATGCCCATCAAGATACCCGATACGCTGCCCGCCTTCGAAACCCTCGTACACGAGGGCGTGCGGCTGATGACCGAAACAGAGGCGATCCGCCAGGACATCCGGCCGCTGCAGATCGGGCTCTTGAACCTCATGCCGAACAAGATCAAGACCGAGGTCCAGATGGCGCGGCTGATCGGCGCCACGCCGCTGCAGGTCGAACTGACGCTGGTGCGTGTCAACGGCCACCGGCCGAAAAATACGCCCGAAGAACATCTGCTCGCCTTCTACGAGACCTTTGAAGAAGTCGAGGCCCGCAAGTTCGACGGCTTCATCATCACCGGCGCGCCCGTCGAGACGCTCGAATATGAAGAGGTCACCTACTGGAAGGAACTGCAGCGGATCTTCGACTGGACGACGACCAACGTGCATTCGACGCTGAACGTCTGCTGGGGCGCGATGGCTGCCATTTACCATTTTCACGGCATTCCGAAATATCCGCTGAAGGAGAAGGCATTCGGCGTCTACCGCCACCAGAACCTCAAGCCCTCCTCGGTCTATCTGAACGGCTTCTCCGACGATTTCGCCGTGCCCGTTTCGCGCTGGACCGAAGTGCGCCGCGCCGATATAGATCGGGTGCCGGATCTCGAAATCCTGATGGAATCCAAGGAGATGGGCGTCTGCCTCGTGCACGAGAAGAAAGGCAACCGGCTTTATATGTTCAACCACGTCGAATATGATTCAACGTCGCTGTCAGAGGAATATTTCCGCGACGTCGATGCCGGCGTGCCGATCAAGCTGCCGCACGACTATTTCCCGCACAACGACTCCGCCCTTCCCCCGCAGAACCGCTGGCGCAGCCACGCACATCTCTTCTTCGGCAATTGGATCAACGAGATCTACCAGACGACGCCCTACGAACCGGCGAAAATCGGAGCCGGAGCGTATTGAAGCGGAAAAGTATGACTTTATAGTTGCCGCACCGCCGGAAATGCCGCAGGTTGGCGCCCGATTGCGGAAATGGGGAGACAAAATGACGACCGACATGGAAATCTTCGGCCATCTGGCCTCAGGCGAGCCCGTCCACCGGGTGACCCTCAAGGGCGGCGGTCTGACGGCGTCGGTAATCACCTGGGGCTCGGTCATCCAGGATCTGCGGCTCGACGGACATGCGCCGCCGCTGGTGCTCGGCTTCGAGGATTTCCCAAGCTATCCAGCCCATTCCTCCTATTTCGGCGCCACGCCCGGCCGCAACGCCAACCGCATCGGCGACGGCCGTTTCTCGCTCGACGGCAGGGCCTATCAGCTCGAACGCAACGAGAAGGGCGTCACGCATCTACATGGGGGCAGTGACAATATCGCCAGGCGCAACTGGACGATCGTCGGACGGGACGAAGACAGTGTGACGCTCAAAATCACCGATCCGGACGGCCGTGCCGGCTATCCCGGCAATTGCACGATCACCTGCACATATCGGCTGAAGCCCGGCGGTACGCTCAACGTCGTCTACGAAACCGAGACCGACGCGCCGACGCTCGCCAATGTCTGCCAGCACAGCTATTTCAACCTCGATGGCGGATCGGACGCGTTCGGCCACGATATCATGATCGCGGCGGACCACTTCCTGCCTACCGACGAGCGGCAGATTCCAACGGGAGAGATCCGCCCCGTCGACGGCACCGCCTTCGACCTGCGCGAAATGACCTCGCTCAAGCGACAACTGGACGGCGACAGGATAGGCTACGATCACAATTTCTGCCTCTCCCCGGAACGGATGCAGAAGCGATCCGTCGCGCTGGTACGCAGCATCAATTCGGGCGTGTCGCTGGAAGTTCTGACGACGGAGTCCGGCGTCCAGCTCTATACCGGAGAAAAACTCGACGTAGCCGTTCCCGGCCTCGAAGGCCGCCGCTACGGCGGCTTTGCAGGCTTCTGTCTCGAAACACAGATCTGGCCCGATGCGGTCAATCACGAAGGTTTTCCTAACGCAATTCTGCGGCCGGGCGAAACGCTTCGGCAGGAGACGGACTACGTCTTCACCAGGAATTGAGGGCTGAGTAAGGGCAGGGACGAGCGCGCGCCCTGCCGCCAACTTTCGTTTTTGGCCGCTGACGAGGCCCGCATACGAGCTTCGGGGTTGACAAGCATCGGGTGTGTTACGTTATTACATTGCAAGGTTACGTAATAACATTATGGCCGGCCGGCGTATCCATCCGGCGACCATGCAGCCTCGAGGTTCGCCTTGCCAGACCAGATCGCCCCCACCCCCGTTACAGTTCTCACCGGCTATCTCGGAGCTGGAAAGACAACACTCCTCAACCGCATCCTTTCTGAGCCGCATGGCAGGAAATTCGCCGTGATCGTCAACGAATTCGGCGAGGTCGGCATCGACAACGACCTGATCGTCGATGCCGACGAGGAAGTGTTCGAAATGAACAATGGCTGCATCTGCTGCACGGTGCGCGGCGACCTGATCCGCATCATCGAGGCGCTGATGAGCAGACGCGATCGTTTCGACGGCATCCTGATCGAGACCACGGGTCTCGCCGATCCGGCTCCGGTCGCCCAGACTTTCTTCGTCGACGAGGACGTTCGCTCCAAGACACGGCTCGATTCCATCGTCACCGTCGTCGATGCGAAGCATCTTCTCGGCGAAATCGACCGCGCGCACGAGGCGCAGGAGCAATTGGCTTTCGCAGACACGGTCATCCTCAACAAGACCGATCTCGTATCGGCCGAGGGCGTCAAGGCCGTGGAGGATCGCATCCGCCGGATCAATCCCACGGCCGGCATTCTCAGGACTGAACGCTGCGATCTCGATATTACCAGTCTGCTGGATCGCAAGGCCTTCGACCTCGACCGCATTCTCGAAATCGAGCCCGACTTCCTGGAAGAAGAGCACGCTCACGAGCATGACGATCATGTCACCAGCTTTTCACTGGTCGAACGTCGACCCGTCGACCCTGACAAGTTCTTCCGCTGGATCCAGACAACCGCTCGGACCTTCGGCATGGACATGCTGCGGATGAAGGGCATCATCGCCCTTGCCGGCGATCCCCACCGCTATGTCGTCCAAGGCGTGCATATGCTGGTGGAAGGCGATCACCAGCGTCCCTGGACAGATGGGGAGGAGCGTGTCTCGCGCCTTGTCTTCATCGGCCGCAACCTCCCAAGGGACGTAATCTCCGGAGGCTTCGCTTCATGCTGCGCAACCCCGCCTGCCGGCGGATAGTGGAGAGTTCCCGGGCAGTGCGATGGCCGAAACCGTGCAGCGGTTCGGGCCACGCGACTTGATCAGCTCAGCACGATGCCGCCGTCCACATTCAGCGTCTGGCCGGTCACGAAAGCCGCATCATCGGAAGCAAAGAAGGCAACCGCACCGACGACATCCTCGGGATCGCCGATGCGACGCATGGCGGTTTTGTCCTGCCAGCTCTTCTTCACAGCCGGATCGTCGAGATTGACGCGCCCCATATCCGTGAGAATGATCCCGGGGCACACGCAGTTGGCAGTGATCCCGTCAACGCCCACTTCCTGTGCCAGAACGCGCGTGAAACCCATCACTGCAGCCTTCGACGCGGAATAATGGGCCTGTTCGGGTGCACCATGCTTGCCGCCGATCGAGGCGATGTTGACGATGCGTCCATATCTGCGCGCTTTCATCATCGGCAGAACGGCCTGGACGACCAGGAAGGTTCCCTTGGCGTTCACATCCATGACACTGTCCCAGTGTTCTTCGTCGAGGCCTTCGACATCACCTGAAATCAGTATTCCGGCATTGTTGACCACCGCATCGAGATGGCCGAAGGCATCACCGACGGCTTTTGCCATTGCCCTCACCTCGGCCTTGCTGCTGACATCGGCGCAAACGGTTATGACGCGCCGCCCGAGCTCTTCTATCTCCGTCGCCACACCGGCGAGAACATCCTTCTGCCGCTCAATATCGTTGATGGCGACGTCATAGCCGCGCTCGGCGAGACCGATGGCGATAGCACGGCCGATGCCGCGGCTTGCGCCGGTTACGAGCGCGGTACGGTTGGAAGCAGTCATTGGGTCCTCCATTCTAAAGAGCGGTATAGCCGCCATCGATCGTCAACACCGTACCGGTGATGTAGCTCGAAGCGTCGGCGGCAAGAAAAAGGACGGCATTGGCGATCTCGCGCGGCTCGCCCAGACGTCCCATAGGTGTCATTTGCATCCAGGTGCCAAACCATTCGGGATTGCTGCGGCCGCGCAACGTCAGTTCGGTACCGACATAGCCGGGAGCGACGGCGTTTACGCGGACACCACTCTTCGCCCATTCTACGGCAAGCGATTTCGTCAGCAGGTTCACGCCGGCCTTGGCGGCATTGTAGGAAACCTGGGGCTGCGGATAGACGGTCACTTCGCCGCAGATGGATGAAATATTGACCATCGAGCCATGCCCGGCTGCGACCATGCGCCTGCCGAAAGCCTGCGCACAATGGAAAATGCCCCCGAGATCGATGTCGATCACCGTTTTCCAGTCATCCAGGCTCATCTCCAAAGCAGGCGCGTTACGAACGATGCCGGCATTGTTGACCAGAACGTCAACAGGGCCATACTCGTCATAGATGGTGTCCACGGCCCGAGCGACAGCTCCGGATCGGTGACGTCCAGAGAAATGAAAGCGCCTTTACCTCCGGCCGCCTCGATGGACGCTACCGCCATATTACCCTCCGCTTCTTCGCGGTCGGCGACGACCACATGCGCACCGGCCACAGCCAGCCGTTCGGCGATCGCCCGGCCGATGCCCCGGGCAGCGCCCGTTACGACCGCACGCCTGCCGTCCAGCCTGAAGTCAGCGTCACTCATCTTGGTTCACCTCCCCGATCCCGAAGCGACTTCAGTGCAGGATAGAGCGCGCGGTACTGCTGATAGATCCCGTCGTAGAGCGCTGCCTCACGCGGGCGGGGCTCGATACGCTTACCCGGCCGCACCATCGCTGAAATGCCCTCGTCGATGCTGGCGAAATAGCCGGCGCCATGCGCGGCAAGAACCGCGGCACCTACGGACGGCGCATCGCGGGAGGCCGGCACGCACACCGGAAGACCGGCGGTATCGGCATGAATCTGAAGCCAGAGCTCGGATGCGCCAGCACCTCCGCCAACTGTGATTTCGCTGCCGCGATAGCCTGCTTCCGCCATGGCATCGAGAATTGCGCGCGTCCCGAAGCCTATGCCCTCCATGATGGCGCGAAAGATATGATGCGGCTCGTGGGCCAGTGTCAGACCGACGATCGCGCCGCGCGAGAGCGCATCGGTGTAGGGAGTTCGGTTCCCCTGGAAATGGTCCTGTACCAGAAGCCCGTCGCAACCGGGCTCGAGCGCGGCCGCCTTGCGGTTCAGTTCGTCGAGATCCATCGTCCCGTTCATCAGCCGGCCGAGCCAGGCGATGATCGATCCGGTGGAAGTCTGGCCCCCTTCGACGATGTAGCGGTTCGGATAAACGCAGTCACGATAAGTGCCCCAAACACCCGGTGCATGAACGGCGGATTCCGTGACGCCGAACTGAAGATGCGACGAGCCGGTGATCAACGCGAGCTGCCCGGGTTTGGCGACGCCCAGCCCGATCATGCCGATCAGGGCATCCGCGCCGCCTTGGACCAGCTTGACCCTGGTGGAGAGACCGAGTTCCTGTGCGGCAGCCGGCGATAGGGTACCTACGACTTCACCTGGGGCGACGACTCGCTGGGGCCATTTGTCGAGCAGCGCCGAAAGTCCGAGCTTCTCTACGAGCGTCCTGGCCCAGCCGCCGCGATCGGTCTGGTAGTGCCATCGTAGCGTCACGTTGTTGAGGCTCGCCGCACGCTCCCCGGTGAGCCTCAAGGTCATGAAGTCCTGGTATTCGCAGATCGTGTGTGCTTCTTCGAATATCTCGGGTTCGTTGCGGGCGATCCACAATGCCTTCGGGATCATCCATTCCGCTGACACCGGTCCACGACCGGCCCCGTTTGAAATGAGGGCTTCGTCGCCGGTTGCGAGAACCGCGTCCGCTTCATCGCTGGCGCGCACATCCATCCAGATGATCGCCGGCCTGAGCGCCTTGCCCTCACGGTCGAGCGCGACCACTGTGCAACTCGTCGTCGCAAGCGTGATCGCCTCGATTGCAGCCGGTTCCACGTCTGCCTCCGAGATCGTCCGGCGCGATGCTTCGACGAAGGCTCTCCACCAATCCTCCGGGTTCTGTTCGGCGCGCGCGCCGGCCGAAAACCTCGTCTCGTAAGGGACGGCAGCGCTCCCGAGGCAGTTGCCGGTGAGATCGTAAAGGCGTGCCCGAAGACTTTCGGTGCCGCCATCCGCGGTCAGAAAATAGCCCATTCCATCCTCCTCCTCCGCCCCTGCGGGATGGCTCCCTATTGCAGTGCGCGCATGATTTCCAATGCCTTTGCGCCATACATGACCGCCGGACCGCCGCTCATCTCCACCGCGACCTCGAGGGCCTCGACCAGTTCCGCCTCCTTGGCACCGTGCTTAAGTGCGGCATCCACATGGTAAAGAATGCAATCTTCGCATCCTTTCGATACGGCGATTGCTACCGCCATTAACTCTTTCTGCGTCGAAGTGAAGCTGCCTGACGCGGCCGCGACCTTGCTGACCCGTGCAAAGCCACCGAAGAGCTCTGGGCTGGCTTTGGCCAGCGCAGCGATCCGGCGTTGCGCATCCTTCAGTTTTTCCGAAACTTCGCTCACGGCTGTTCTCCCTTGGAAAGCAGGATTTCGAGGACGTCCTTCGTCTGGTCCCATTGCGGCATATGGCCGGACCTGGACAGGAGATGGATCGCCACCTGCGGCGGCAAAGCAAGGACCTGCCGCCACGGAATGATCCTGTCTTCGAGACCGAAGAGCACCCGCACCGGCATCGATGCGACGAGCCTCTGAAGAGCCATAAGGCTGTCCACTCTCTGGCCGGACGGACCCGCCACGGCATCGGCAAGCGCCCTAAGCCTTCCTCTCGCGAGATCAGCCGCAATCGCTTCCAATGCAGCTTCTGAAAGCTCGATGCCGTTGACGGACAAGCGGCGCAGGAGATGGGCTATTTCCCCGCTCGTGCGAGCACCAGCCATGCCATGAACGAAGCCGGTGTCGATTTCGGAACCGATGCCGGCAGGGGCGATCAACGAAAGCGACCCGATCCGGCGCGGTTCCGAAGCGGCAAGCCCGAGGGCAGCTACCGCCCCAAGCGAATGCGCGACGACGTCCACCTTTTCGATGGCGAGCGCGTCAAGAAATTCGACAAGGTCGGCGGATAGGTCGGAAGGCGAGCTAGCTTCGATCTCCGTCAGTCCATGACCGGGAAGATCCGGAGCGATGACGCGCTTGCCGGCGCGTCTGAGGCCCGCGAGGACTGCCGCCCAGGTGGTCCGGTCACCCGAAAAGCCATGAAGGAGCAGCACTGTGCCCCCGAATGCCTTGCCGCTGTCGAGGTAAGCCATGCGGCCGCGCCGAAGCGCTGCGTAGCTGGTTGCCGCAGCAGCGGGCATCCTGGATGGCACCGATTGACCGTCTGCGGCGGCCAGCACATCATGCTTCTCGATGCGGCCGCGCCGGCCAGTGCCGGCTACGGAGTTGATGTCGATGCCGCTGCGGCGCGCAAATCGGCGTGCAAGGGGCGTCGCACGGACGCGATCACCCGGGCGCTTGGGATCATCGTCTAAAGGCGGTTCTTTCGCTGTATCTGCCCTCGCCTCGGCCTTTGTCACTGCGGCTTCGGTCTCCGGTTCCGCCGCGGAGCCATCCTCGGCGGTCCAGTCGGGACCGGAGCCGATATCGACGCGCGCAAGCGGCTTGCCTACCTCGATCATGTCGCCGATCTCGACGAGAACCTCCTCTAGCCTTCCGTCCCCGAGCGCCGGGAACTCGGCGATCGTCTTGTCGGTTTCGATCTCGATGATCGGATCGCCGCGGCGGAAACTGTCGCCCGGCTTGATCAGCCAGCCGACAATCTTGCCTTCTTCCATCGTCTCGCCGAGGCGAGGCATTTTGAGGATGCGTTCGCTCATGCCATCATTCTCGCGGCAACATCGGCAATCATCCTTGCGGAAGGCACGCTGCCGGACTCGAGTTCCTGCGAAACCGAGATCGGGATGTCTTCACCGGCCACGCGCAGGACGGGCTGTTCCAGAAAATCGAAACACTCCTCGGAGATGCGGGCGGCAAGCTCGGCGGCAACGCCCGAGGTCATCACTCCTTCGCTCACCACCATCGCCTTGCCTACGCGCTCGACATGCTCGCGCACCGTATCGAAATCCAGGGGATTCAGCGTCCGGAGATCGATGACGGTCGCTTCGATCCCCTTCCTGGCAAGCGCGTCGGCCGCTTCCAATGCGTAAAACACCTGTCGGGAATAGGTGACGATGACGAGATCGTCGCCTTGGCGGCGAACGGCAGCCTTGCCCCAGGGCAAAGGATCTGCGTCGAGGTCGACTTCCTCCTTGCGGGTATAAAGTGCCTTGTGCTCGATGAAGACCACCGGATCCGGTTTGGTCAGGCTCTGGCGCAGCAGATGATAGGCATCGGCGACCGTTGCCGGCATGGCGAGCCGAAGACCTGGCGTATGCATCACCCAGGCTTCGAGGCTCTGCGAATGCTGTGCGCCAGCGGAACGGCCCGTACCGCCCTGGGTTCTGAGCACCATAGGTACGCCGATCTGGCCGCCGAACATGTACCGTATCTTGGCCGCCTGGTTGGCGAGCTGATCCATGGTCATGCCCAGAAAGTCGATATACATCAGTTCTGCGACCGGGCGCAGGCCCGTCATCGCCGCACCGACAGCGGTGCCGACGATGGCCGGCTCGGAGATCGGCGTATCGATCAGTCGGTCGGCCCCATGTATCTCGATGAGATCCTTGGTGACCCCGTATGCGCCGCCATAGCGGCCCACTTCCTCGCCGATCACGACGATGGAGCTGTCATCCGTCATCGCGTCGTCCAGCGCCTTGCGGAGCGCGTCTCTGTACGTCATCGAAGTCATCATGCGTCATCCCTGGCAAGAACACGGTCGATACGGGCCCTGACGGATTCAGGCTCGGGCTCGCCGGCGGCGTAGACATCCTTGAACATCGAGCCCAGCGGCGGTGCCTTGGATTCGACGGCAAAATCGATGGTCGCATCCATTTCCGCGGCGATCGCTTTGTCCAGTTCGTCGAGTATCCGCTCCTCCTCGATACCGGTGTCGATCAGCTTGTTGCGCGCGAAAAGCACCGGATCCTTCTTGCGGCCTTCCAGTTCCTCCGCCTCCTCGCGATAGGGACTTTTGTCCATGCGTGCATGGCCGAAGAAACGATAGACCTCGACGGACAGGAATCCGGGCTTGCCGGCGCGCGCCTCGTCAACGAGCCAGCGCGCCGCGGCTTGAACTTCCTCGACGTCGAGGCCGTCGACCACCGCGCCGTTCAGCCCAAAGGCCTTGGCCCGCTGGTCGAATGCCGTGTTGCGGGTCGCCTGGTCGATGCGCGTGCCCATGCCGTACTGATTGTTGATGCAGACGAAGAGCACCGGCAGGTTCCAGAGCGAAGCCATGTTCATGCTCTCGTACAGGATGCCCTGCTGCATGGCCCCGTCCCCAAAGAAGGCGATCGAGACCGAATCCTGCTTGAGATGCCTGCTCGACAGACCGGCACCGATCACGGCGGGTATGCCGCCGCCGACAATGGCATTGGCACCAAGATGGCCGAGCGCCATGTCCGCGATGTGCATCGAACCGCCCTTTCCGCGGCAGTAACCGGTTTCCTTGCCGCCGATTTCAGCCATCATCCGCTTAGGATCGGCACCGCGTGCGAGGAAGATGCCATGGCCGCGATGGTGGGTCGTGAAGGTGTCCTGGGGCTTCATTGCCGCGCAGACGCCCGCAGCGCTCGACTCCTCGCCTATGGAAAGATGCAGCATCGAACCTGCGGATTGTCCGCGCACGAAGAGTTCGCCGACCCGTTCCTCGAAGGTGCGGATGCGCCGCATCGTCCGATAGAGCTCGAGCAGGTTGGTATTCACAGGAGCGTCCACGCGTCCCTCCTTTTATGGTTCATGATTCGGGATTCCGCGATCAGAGAAGCTTGAGCTTCGTCGTCCGGGAGACGATCGCTACGGCGACCAGGATGATCAGTCCCTTGACGATGCTCTGGATGTAGGTGTCCATGCCGACAAGGTTCAGTCCGTTGTTGATGACGCCGATGAACAGTGCCCCGAAGAAGGTGCCGGTGACGGTCGCCGTGCCGGGACGGATCATCGTCATGCCGATGAACACGGTTGCCAGGCCATCGAGCAGGTAGCGCTCGCCGGCATTCGGCTGACCGGAGCCGAGACGCGCGGCCAGCAATGCGCCGGCGACAGCAGCAAAGAGGCTGCAGACGACGAGCGCCGCGGCACGGTAGAAGCGGCCGTTGACGCCCGAGAGCTCCGCCGCCCTGAGATTGCCGCCGGCCGCGTAGATGTAGCGGCCGAAAATCGTCCGCTCCATCAGGAACCATGCCAGCAGCACGAAGAGCACCATTGCATAGGCGAGCACGGGAATCCCGAGCAACCGCCCCTGCCCCATCCACAGATAGGCATCCGGCAGGCCGCCATAGATGGCGCGGCCGCCAGTCGTGAGAAAGTTGATGCCGTAAAGGATCGAACCTGTTGCCAGGGTCGCTATCAGCGAGGGCACGCCGACAAGCGTCACCAATGCGGAATTGACTGCGCCGACCGCGAAGCCGGCGCCGACTCCAGCGAGAAGCGCAAGCGGCAGCGGCACACCCGAAATCAGCAGCAACGGCACGAGGATACCGGAAAGACCAACCATATAGCCGACCGACAAATCCATTTCACGCGCGGCAAAGCCGAAGGTCAATCCGGCACCGACGATCGTCAGCATCGAAATCTGCTGGATGATGTTGAGCAGGTTGGACGCCGTGAGGAATCGATCGACGGTGATGGCGAAGCCAAGGAACAGAACGATAAGCGCGAAGAGCGTGCTGTATCTGAGGAGCCAGTCCTTGCGGCCTCGGCTCGCCGTCACGCCTTTGGCACCTGCCAGGGTTTGTGAGGTTGCATTCATTGAATTACTCCTGCCATGGCAGAGATGAATCGGATCTCGGAAAAATCGGCTCGCTCGATGATGGGGTGAGCCCGTCCGCCGACAAACGGAATGACCCGGTCGGAGATGTCGGCGATCTCCATGAGATCCGACGACGTGACGATGATGGCCGCACCCTGCGCCGCCAGCCGCTTCAGGTGACCGTGGATTTCGCGCTTGGCGCCGATGTCGACGCCTTCGGTTGGCTCGATGAAGATCATCAGGCTGTAGCGCTCGCCGGCACCGTAGAGCCACTTGCCGATCGAGACCTTCTGCTTGTTGCCCCCGCTGAGATCCTTGATCATCTGCGCCGAGGAATGCGCCTTGATGTTGAGGAGCGACATGATCTCGTTGGCTTCATGCACTTCCTTGCGCGGTGAGAGCACGCCGGTGGACCCGAAGGTCGCGTGCTGCGGATGCACCATGGCGAGGTTCTCACGCACATCCCAATCCGCGACGAGCGCGTTTTCCATGCGCTGATCGGGGATGAAGGCGACGCCGCGCTTCTGCATGTCGCGGGCGTTGACGCTCCTCAGTGACTGACCTTTGTACCGCGTCTCGCCGCGGACCACGCCTTCCCCGGTGTAGATCGACCGGGCAAAACCGAAATGGCCGGCGCCGGTAAGACCGATCAGGCCGACAATTTCCCCTGACCGGATCGCGAAGCGGTCGACTTCGACAGCGCCCGCCTTCCACTCTTCGAGTTCGAGCACCGCGTCGCCGATCGTGCGGGTCACTTGTGCCGCGGCGGTCCCCGTCCCCGCCCCGCCGGCGCGCTGCAGCATGAGATCGACGAGTTGCGCTTCGCTGGCCTCCACCGATGCGAGGGTGGAGACGTGGCGGCCGTCGCGAAGCACCGTAATCCTGTCGCTCAGCGCCTTCACCTCCGATAGAAAGTGGCTGATCAGAACGATGCCGACGCCGCGGGCCGGCAATGTCTTGATGATGCGCCAGAGATTTTCCTTTTCGCGCGCCGGCAACGTTGCCGTTGGCTCGTCGAGGATGAGCAGCCGGATATCGCCGCGCAATGCGCGCACGATTTCGATGACCTTCTGGTCGGCCATCGGCAAGCTGTCGATGGTCATGTCGAGGTCGATGGAGACCTCAGGAAACCACTTCTCGAGCAGAGCTGCCGCGCGGCTGCTGAGTTCACGCTTGTTGATGATGCCGAGCGCATTTCTCGGCTCGTCTCCGAGCAGGATATTCTGGGCGGCGCTGAGCCCGGGAACCAGGCACCCCTCCTGCGAGACATGGGCAATGCCCTTGCGCAGCGCGTCACCGGCACTGTGCAGTACCGCTTGCCTGCCGTCGATCGTGATCTTGCCGGCAGTCGGCAGTTTGCTGCCGGCCAGAACGCTGACAAGCGTGGTCTTGCCCGCCCCGTTTTCGCCAATAAGGCCGTGGACCTCGTCGAAGCGAAAGTCGACGCTTACGTCGTCGAGCGCGCGCGTGCCCGGATATTGCATGACGATGCCGGAAAGACTGACGGCCATCTGGTCCTCGCTTCCATTGCCTTTTCCCCGCATCGCGAGCGACGCTGCGGAATCCAAGTCGAGTCCGGGCCGGCTCCTCAGACGGAGCCGGCCCTTCGGTCACTTCGGGAGGAAGTCCTTGCAGTTCTGCTTGGTGACCAACGGGGCGTCCATATAGACCGTCTTCGCCGGTATGACCTTGGCTGGGTCTTCTTTCCTGACGACGATCTCCTCGATCCACGCGCCGGCCTGTGCACCCATCTTCTCGAAGGGCTGACTGACTGTGGCGATCATCAGACCGTCCGGCTTGCAGACCTCGGCGACGGCATTGGGATGGCCGTCGATGCCGATAACCTTCACGTTCTTGAGGCCGGCAGCCTGCAGCACGTTGATCGCCGCTTGCGCAGGCTCGTCCCAGGGAGCCCAGACGGCGTCGATCTCGTCTCCGAACCGGGATGCATAATCCTGCATCGTCGATGTCGTATCCTCGAAGAAGGCGGTGTAGTCGATGTTGTGCTCGGCCAGAACCTTCACGTCCGGGTATTCCCTGAGGATGGTCTCCATCACGTCGCCGCGCTTGCGGGTGCCGTGATGTTCGGCCATGCGAAGGAATATGATGCGGCCCTTCCCACCCAGTTCGTTCAGCAGATAGGGCGAAACATCCGAAGACATCGCCCAGTTATTTGTGGTGACGTCGACCAGAACGCCCGGAATGTAACCGCTGTCGACGGTGATGATCGGGATTTTTGCGTCGACCGCGGCATCGATTGCGGCGCGGGACGCGCGCAGATCCGCCATGGTGATGATGATCGCATCGACGCCGCGGGAAGCCGCGTCCTGAAGGTTGGATGCGGTGCGTTCGCCGGAGCCGCCGCTGTCGAGCAGGCTCACATTCCAGTCCTTGCCGGTTTCCTTCAGCCAGGCATCGAAGCCGGCCTTGACCCGCTGCTCGGATTGGGCGGCGGCATTTGCGTGCACCCAGGCGAGATTCAGCGCATTCGCGCCGGTTGCATTCAATAGAAATCCTACGACGGCGGCGGCCGCCGCCTTCCTCCAATTAGCTGACATTTGATCTCCTCCACGGCGGGCCACATTGACCCACTTCCCCATTCGCGCTCACTAGGCGAATGCAGTCATGTAAATTGACAGCGTTACATTTGTCAACTTAAAATACATTTGTAAGGAAAGGGATGGAATGTCGGAAGATGATGACGCGCTGATGGTGCGGGCGGCCTGGTTTTACTATGTCGGCGGCCTCAACCAGGAAATGACCGCCGCCCGGCTGGGCCTCACCCGTGCCAGGGTCAATAAAATGCTGGCCGAGGCGCGCGAGAGCGGGCTTGTCAGCATTTCGATCGACCATCGGCGGGTCGGTGTCCTGCCGCTCGAGGACAGGCTGCGCACGCGCTTCGGGCTTGATTTCTGCATCTCCACACCGGCCTTCGGGTTTCACGATACGTCCAAGCAAGACAGCGAAGTGCGCAAGCAGATCGCCTTCCGAGCCGTGGGCGTGGCTGCCGCCAATCACTTGAAAACATTGCTTTCCGAGAACGATTCCCTGACGGTCGGGACCGGTTGGGGCCGAACGATCGAACAGATGACCTTGCATCTGGCCGGCGTTCGGGCGCCGCATGCGCGCTTCATCTCGATCATGGGGTCGTTGACGGCAAACAATGCCTATAACCCGTTCGAAGTCGTGCACAGCCTCGCGAGACGCACCGGCGGTGAAGGTTATTTTCTTCCGGTGCCCTTCATCGCCGACTCGGTAGATGACAAAAAGGTCCTCATCTCACAACGTTCCGTGGTCAAGGCATTGGAAATCGCCCGCAGTGCTTCCGTCTGCTTCATCAGCGCGGGTGAATTGACGGAGGAATCGCTTTTACGGCGCCAGGGCATGATCAGCGGCACCGAACTCGAAAGCCTGCGGCAGGCCGGCGCCGTCGGCGACACCAACGGCATTTTCTTCGACAGCGAAGGGAGGCAGGTCGACCATGAGCTCAACGAACGGACCATCGCACTGGGTTTCGAAGAGCTGAAGGCTCTGCCGGTGCTCCTGCTGATCGCCGGCCTGGAGAAAATCCAGGCGGCCCGGGCCCTGCTTCGCAGCGGCGTCGTCAACGGTCTGATCATAGACGGCGATGCGGCCGAGGCGCTGGCAGCGTTGGGCGAATAGCTCGATCAGGATCCCTGCTACCAGCATGGCAATGCCAGTGTTGGAAACGGCCGCGATCGTGCGTCAGGCGCTTGTGCGCGTCGAGATCGGGAAGCGCCTCATTGCCCTCGGGGGCACGATACACGACGCCGAGGCTGCGCATCGCCGGAACGAGGCTGCGAAGTGATCCTTGCGGACACTTCGATCGCCTTTCGGCGGCTTCATTACATATCGCTATTTCTTGGAAAACTGGAGCGGGTGAGGCGATTCGAACGCCCGACCCCAACCTTGGCAAGGTTGTGCTCTACCCCTGAGCTACACCCGCTCATAAGACCCAGGTCCGGGGGTAGTCTATGGACCAGGGCGTCACCCCGTCTTGCGGCGACGGGCGCTATATGGCCCAAGCCCTTTTCAAATGCAACAGGGAAATGACGCGAACGCGAAGAATTTTTTTGTGAGCGTATGCGAAGACCGGGGATGCCGTTGTTGCGGCGGCGCAATGCCGCGCATGAGATTGCGAAATCTTCCGCCCATCCTTAAACCATGCGGGATATCGCACGGCAGAAAGGGTGACCATGAGCAAGGCAGAGCCGAAGACGGCGGAGGACCTGTTCCGTTTTCTGGACGAACTCGGAATCGAACACAGGACGACGCGGCACGCGCCGGTCTTTACCGTCGCCGAGTCGGTGGCGCTGCGCGATGAAATCCCCGGCGGACATACAAAAAACCTGTTCCTGAAGGACAAAAAGGACAATTATTTCCTTCTGACCGTCGAGGAGCACGCAACGGTGGACCTGAAGGCCGTTCACCAGATCATCGGCGCGGCAAGCAAGGTTTCCTTCGGCAGACCGGAGAAGCTGATGGAGTATCTGGGCGTGATACCGGGCGCCGTCACCGCCTTCGGGGCGATCAACGACACCGAAGGCAAGGTGAAGATCATTCTCGACGAGACCCTGATGGCTTTCGACACGATCAACTGCCATCCGCTCTCGAACGACCAGACGACCTCGATCGCGTCGAAGGACATGCTGCGCTTCATGGAAGCGACAGGACACGAGCCGCTTGTCTTGAAAGTAACGGCCTGACATACGATCTTTGGCGCGAATGCATGAAAACCGGACGCCCGAGTCCGCGAGGAGAGAAGAATGAGCGGTAGCGACAATCCCTATCAAGGTTCCTTCGGCAGCCAGATGACGGGCTCGGCTTCCTTCGGTGTACGGCCGGAAAGCGCCGCGGGCGGTCCGAACGGCTTGATCCCGGACGACCTGATCAGGGAGACGACGACCGCCGCCTTCAGTCGCGACGTGCTCGAGGCATCCCGCCAGCAGCCGGTTCTCGTCGATTTCTGGGCGCCTTGGTGTGGTCCATGCAAGCAACTGACCCCGGTCATCGAAAAGGTGGTGAAGGAAGCCGCCGGCCGGGTGAAGCTCGTCAAGATGAACATCGACGATCATCCCTCGATTGCGGGCCAGCTCGGTATTCAGTCCATTCCCGCAGTGATCGCCTTCGTCGACGGCCGACCGGTTGATGGTTTCATGGGGGCCGTGCCCGAAAGCCAGATCAAGGAGTTCATCGACCGCATCGCCGGCCCGGGCACAGACGACGCAACGGCCGAGATCGAGAATGTGCTTGGGGAAGCCAGGGCGCTGCTCGATGCAGGCGACGCGCAGAACGCCGCCGGCCTCTACGGTGCGGTCCTGCAGGCGGATCCGGAGAATGCCACGGCAGTAGCCGGGATGATCGAATGCATGATCGCGCTCGGGCAGCTCGCCGAGGCACGCCAGGCGCTTTCCGGCTTGCCGGAGGCGCTCGCCAATGAAGCGTCCGTCGCTGCCGTCTCGAAAAAGCTCGACCAGATCGAGGAGGCCCGCAAGCTCGGTGACCCGACGGCGCTCGAGCGTCAGCTCGCGCTCGATCCGGATGACCACGGCGCACGGCTCAAGCTTGCCAAGATCCGCAATGTGGAGGGCGACCGGGCCGCCGCCGCCGAACACCTCCTGACCATCATGAAGCGCGACCGCAGCTTCGAGGACGACGGCGCCCGGCGCGAACTGCTGTCGTTCTTCGAGGTATGGGGGCCGAAGGATCCGGCAACGATCGCGGCACGGCGCAAGCTGTCGTCGATTCTCTTTTCGTAACGGCTGCGCGGCAATTTTTTCAGCCGCAGCCGATCGATTCCGGTGCACTCCTTCTTGAGAATTCGGAGTACCGCACCATTTTTTGGTCCTACAGCGCCGCGTGTCGACGAGGCGCGGCCGCCATCTGCAGGGTCTGTCGGAATGCATGTCGGAAATGCGCGCTATCTCGGTCCGAAGGACTTGCCGGAGATTCTTCCGGTGTTTCCCTTGACGGGCGCGCTGCTGCTTCCCGCCGCGCAGCTGCCGCTCAACATTTTCGAGCCCCGCTATCTCGCAATGCTCGACGACGCGCTCGCCGGCAATCGTCTGATCGGCATCGTCCAGCCCTCCTTCGCGGAAGGCCGCAACGACATCGATTCCTCGCCGGTCCCGGCCCTTTGCCAGGTGGGCTGCATCGGCCGCATCACCTCTTTCGCCGAAACCGGCGACGGCCGATACATCACTTCGCTAACCGGCGTCTGCCGTTTCCGGCTCTTCTCCGAGGTCGCCGGCGCCCGCGGCTATCGGCGCTTCCGCATCGGCCCCTTTGCCAGCGATCTCGAAAACGCGGACGATGAGAGCCTTGTCGACCGGGGCGCCCTTCTGGCGGCCTTCCGTGCCTATCTCGACGCCAACAAGCTGGAGGCCGACTGGGAAAGCGTGGAACGGGCAAGCAACCGTACCCTCGTCAATTCCATGGCGATGATGTCGCCCTATGGGCCGGCGGAAAAACAGGCCCTGCTGGAGGCACCCGACCTCAAGACGCGCGCCGAAACGCTGATCGCCATCACCGAGATCGTGCTCGCCAGGGATTTCGGCGATCTCGACAACATCCTGCAGTGAAAAGAGCATGGACGTCAACGCAAGCAAGGTCGACCCGAAACTCCTGGAACTGCTCGTCTGCCCCCTGACCAAGGGCCGCCTCAGCTACGATCCGGAAGCCAACGAACTGGTCTCCGAAAAGGCCCGCCTCGCCTATCCGATCCGCGATGGCGTGCCGATCATGCTGATCTCGGAGGCACGCAAGATCGAAGAATAATGTTCGGAGCGGACGCTGCCGCAGACCGAGAAAGAATTCAAATTATCTCAAATCGGCTCGCCGGCGAGCAACCGCGGATCGTTTCTGCCGGGCGCACCCGCCGCCTGGCGGATGAAGAATTTCTTGAGCGACGGCATGCGGTCCACGACGCCGAGTCCGAAATCGCGCGCGACCCGCACCGGCATGATGTCGTTGGAGAAGAGCCTGTTGAGGACGTCCGTCGTAACGCCCATCCGGAAGGTATCGAAACGCCTCCACGTCTGATAACGCTCGAGAACCGCGAGTGAGCCGATATCGAGGCCGAGGCGGTCCGCTTCGACGATCGTTTCGGCAAGAGCCGCGACGTCCTTGAAGCCGAGGTTGAGCCCCTGTCCGGAAATCGGGTGTATCCCATGTGCGGCATCCCCGGCGAGCGCGAAACGCGACGCGACGAAATCCCGCGCAAGCGTGAGGCCGAGCGGGAAGGCGCGCCGGCCGCCCACCACCTTGAGGCGGCCAAGCTTATGGCCGAAGCGACGCTCCAACTCCTCCTCGAAGATGAAATCATCTTCCTTGACCAGGCGCTCTGCATCATAGGTGCTCTCCGTCCAGACGAGCGAGGAGCGATTATCCTTGAGCGGCAGCGTCGCGAAAGGGCCGGCCGGCAGGAAATGCTCCTCCGCCGTTCCGCCGTGCGGCCGCTCGTGCTCGACGGTCGTGACGATGCCCGACTGGCCGTAATCGAATTCAACGACCTTGATGCCCGCCGCCTCGCGCAGCCTGGAGCGAACGCCGTCGCAGGCGACCAGCAGCCGCGACTCGACCGCCTCCCCTCCAGCGAGCGTAACGGCAACGGAATGATCTCCGGTCTTGAAACTCTCCACCAGGGTCGACTGCCGGACCGAAACGCCGAGTTCGTCACAGGCGCGGCGAAGCGCACCGACGAGGGCCGTGTTCGGTACCATGTGGGCGAAGGGCCGGCCGTCACCGCCATCGCCCTCGAATGTGAGGAAGACCGGGCGCACGGGATCCGCCGTCTTCGAATCGGTGATCACCATCCTCAGGATCGGCTCCGCTTCCGGCGCGATCGCCTGCCACACGCCGAGGATCTCGAGCATCCGCTCGGCGCCCGACGCGATGGCCGACGCCCGCTCGTCCTTCTTCCAGGCGCCTTCCGGCGCGGCATCGACAACCATGACATCGAGATGGGGTGCCGCCTTTTTCAGCGATACCGCAAGCGAGAGGCCGACATAACCGCCCCCGGCAATCAATACATCGATCATCCGCCTCGTCTCCCGCACTTGAGCATCATCTCGAGCCTATATAGATCAATGCCATCGCCGTTCCTACCATAGGAGACCGCCAAGATGTCGCGCCTCACCGAGACTGCCACGCCAATGGACGCGCTGCTTGCGATACTCGACCTCGAAAAGCTCGAAGAGAACCTCTTCAGGGGCTTAAGCCCGCAGGTCGGCTGGCAGCGGGTCTTCGGCGGCCAGGTGATCGGCCAGGCGCTGGTCGCCGCCCAGCGCACGGTCGAAGGAGGCCGTTACGTCCATTCACTGCACGCCTATTTCATGCGGCCGGGCGATCCGTCGGTCCCTATCGTCTACGAAGTTGACCGGATCCGCGACGGCTCGAGCTTCGCCACGCGGCGCGTGGCGGCGATCCAGCACGGCAAGGCCATCTTCGCCATGTCGGCCTCCTTCCAATACGACGAGGATGGATTCGAACACCAGTTCGACATGCCGGACGTGCCTATGCCGGAGACGCTGCCGGGCGAGCAGGAACTCAAGGAGAAGTTCCTCGTCCACGCGCCGGAGGCGATCCGCCGTTATTGGGAGCGGCCGCGGCCGATCGAAATCCGCCCCGTCTCGCTCGAGCATTATTTCTCACGAGCCAAGGCATCGCCGAAGCAGGACGTCTGGGTGAAAGCGGTCGGCGCGGTGCCTGACGAGCGCCATCTGCAGGCCGCCGTCCTTGCCTATCTTTCCGACATGACGCTTCTCGACACATCGCTTTACGCGCACGGCACGTCGGTGTTCGACCGCAGCCTCCAGGTCGCGAGCCTCGACCACGCAATGTGGTTCCACCGGCCCTCGAAGATGGACGATTGGCTGCTCTACACCCAGGACAGCCCGAGTGCGCACGGCGCGCGCGGCATGACCCGTGGCAGCCTTTTCGATCGCTCCGGCGTTCTGATTGCCTCTGTGGCGCAGGAAGGATTGATCCGCAAAAAGGCAACTGCATAAAATTAGTTCAATTTTTCGATTCTGCCCGAATAATAATCATTCCACGTGGCTTTTTTTTAGCTCCCTCGGGCAGATGCCGCTCCAATCAAATTTTTTCCATTAGTTTTCAGTGGTTTGTTCTGCTTCATCGAATCTGGCACGCCCCTTGAATGTAGCTTTCCGGTTGCCAGCGCGTCAGGCGCTCAAGCAGCAAGGAGAGATGGCCTCCGCTGGAGGCGGACAAGGATGGGAACTCGATGAAAATTGTGATGGCCATTATCAAGCCGTTCAAGCTCGATGAGGTTCGCGAAGCCCTCACTGCCGTTGGCATCCAGGGTTTGACCGTGACCGAAGTGAAGGGCTACGGCCGCCAAAAGGGGCACACCGAGATTTACCGCGGCACCGAATATGCCGTGAGCTTTCTGCCGAAGCTGAAGATCGAGATCGCAGTTCCGACAGAGATCGTCGACAGGGCCGTCGAAGCCATCGCCGCGGCCGCAAAGACCGGCCAGATCGGCGACGGCAAGATTTTCGTCTACTCGATTGACCACGCCGTGCGCATCCGCACCGGCGAGACCGACGCGGAAGCGTTGTAAACCACGCCGTTCAGGGAGCTATTACCGATGTCGTCATTCATTCCTTCCACCTCTCTTCGGCGCGTGGCCGCGACGGCTTCCGCCATGCTCGCGCCCGTCGTTGCATTTGCTCAGGAAGCGGCACCCGCCGCGGCCGCAACACCGGTGCCGGACAAGGCCGATACCGCGTTCATGTTCCTTTCGACGCTGCTCGTCCTGTTCATGCTGATTCCGGGCCTTGCCCTCTTTTACGGCGGCCTCGTACGAGCCAAGAACATGCTGTCGGTGCTGATGCAGTGCACGGTCATCGGCGCCGCCATGATGATCGTCTGGGTCGTTTACGGTTATTCATTTGCATTCGGCGGCTCGACCAGCGCCTATTTCGGCGGCTTCGCCAAGCTTTTCCTCGCGGGCGTGACCGTCGATAGCACGGCTGCGACCTTCACCGACGGTGTCGTCATCCCGGAATATCTCTTCATGCTGTTCCAGATGACCTTCGCCGCGATCACCCCGGCACTCATCGTCGGTGCCTTTGCCGAGCGTATCAAGTTCTCGGCCGCAATCCTCTTCTCCATTCTCTGGGCGACATTCGTCTATTTTCCAATCGCGCATATGGTCTGGGACGCCAACGGGCTGCTCTTCGGCATGGGCGCGCTTGATTTTGCCGGCGGCACCGTCGTCCATATCAATGCCGGCGTCGCAGGCCTCGTGGGTGCATTCATGGTGGGCAAGCGCATCGGCTATGGCAGGGATATGATGGCCCCGCATTCGATGACCCTGACGCTTGTCGGAGCGGCCATGCTGTGGTTCGGCTGGTTCGGCTTCAATGCCGGCTCCAACCTCGAAGCATCCGGCGGTGCGGTTCTGGCTACCGTCAACACCTTCCTCGCAACGGCTGCCGCAGTTCTTTCGTGGTCGCTCGTCGAAACGCTGACGCGTGGCAAGGCGTCGATGCTCGGCGCCGCCTCGGGCATGATTGCCGGCCTCGTCGCCGTCACCCCGGCTGCCGGTATCGCCGGCCCGATGGGTGCCATCATTATGGGCCTGATCGTCTCGCCGCTCTGCTACTTCTTCGTCTCGGTCATCAAGAACAAGTTCCACTATGACGACACAGCAGACGTCTTCGGTGTTCATGGCGTCGGCGGTTTCTTCGGCGCGATCGCTACCGGCATCTTCGCCTCCTCGTCGCTCGGCGGCATCGGCTATGCCGACGGCGTGACCATGGCCGGCCAGCTCATGACCCAGCTCACGGCAGTCGCCATCACGATCGTCTGGTGCGGCGTCGTTTCCGTCATCCTTTACAAGGTGGTCGATGCGCTTGTCGGCCTGCGCGTCAGCGTGGAAGCGGAGCGGGAAGGCCTCGACCTCTCCTCGCATGGCGAAGCCGCTTATCACGCGAGCTGAGCCGCGTCGGCAAACGACGCCGCCAACAGTCCCGTCGCGGTCCGCATCCTGCGGATCGCCCTTCGCCCGGATCGCAGGATCCGGGCACTTTTTTGCGCGGTTCAGCTAGGGAACATGCGGCAGACAGGCTAATTTGCCGCTGCACGCGCATGGTTAATGTCGCATTAACCCTGCTTCGCTTAGGTTGATTCCATGGGCACGCAATGTGCCCGGAGCATCCTGATTTTCGCCCGGATCCAGGCGGAGAGGCTGCTCCCGCACTGAAAAGGGCTGGAATTTCATGAGCGGTCTCTTTCCGGCCGCTCTCGTTCCGGCGGATCGAAACGGGCAAAGCAGGCAACATGAGCAGAAGCAATCCCGCAACGCTTGACAGCCGTTCCAACCGGTTCGTGCTGACCCACTTCGTCTGGCGGCAGATCGCCTCGCTGGCGGGGTTTGTTCTCCTCGGTGGGCTGGCGCTCGCCATTGCCGCCCTTTCGACCTGGAACGTCGCGGATCCGAGCTTTTCCTATGCGACCTCGAACGAGCCGACGAACCTGCTCGGCTATGGCGGCGCCGTTTTCGCGGATATTTTCATGCAGTTCTTCGGCCTTGCGAGTGTCGTGGCGCTGCTTCCGGCCGTCGCCTGGGCCATTGTCCTCATCCGCGGCACGCATTTTGACAAGATCCTCAAGCGGCTCGGCCTGTGGTTCGCGGGCTCGGTCCTTGCCAGCGCGGCCCTGAGCTGCGTACCGGCGCCGATCACCTGGCCGCTTCCGAACGGCCTCGGAGGCGTCTTCGGCGATATGATCCTGCGTTTTCCCGCGCTCTTTACCGGAACCTTCCCGACGGGCACCCTTGCGACCGTCCTCGCCTGCCTTTTCGCCGCGCCCGCCGCCTGGTGCCTCATCTACAGCGCCGGCCTTATCGGGGTCAGCGAGGAGGAAGAAGTTGACTCCGCGCCGGAGCCCGCACCCAGCAAGGCCCGCACCATACGCGACGAACTCGAGGAAGACGACGAAGGGGGGCCGCTTACCGTGCTGATGGGCTCGCTGGCCCATATTCGCTACACGGCGCAGGCCAGGCTTCGCCGCGCCTTCGGCATGAAAGGCAAGCCGGCGAAGCGTCACTACGACGAACCCTACGACTTCAACAATGACGAATTCGGCACGCTGAACGAGCCGGTCCGGCCGAAGGCTCAGACGGGTGGCGGGCGAATCGAACCCTCGCTCGATCGATCCGAGCGCCGCATCGTCACACCGCCGCCGATGATGAGCGACGATAACGAACCGCCCTTCGATATCGACGAGCGCCGTGCCGCCGGCATCCTGCCCGCCGGCATCCTGCCGGACGACGAGGAAGACGATGGAGCCGCCGACTGGGCTCCAAGACCCGCACCGCCGAGACCCGCTCCGGCCATTGCAGGTTCGCGTGTTGCCCCGCCGCCGGTGCGGCCGAAAAGCGGCCAGCGCATCGAGCGCGAGGCACAGCGCTCCTTCGTCGATGACGACGGCGATTTCACGCTCCCACCGATCCATTTCCTGGCCGAACCGAAGAATATCGCGCGCGACGCCTCGCTTTCGGCCGACGCGCTCGAGCAGAACGCCCGTATGCTCGAAGGCGTTCTCGAGGATTTCGGCGTAAAAGGCGAGATCATCCATGTTCGCCCCGGCCCCGTCGTAACCCTCTACGAGCTGGAACCCGCGCCCGGGATCAAATCGTCGCGCGTCATCGGGCTCGCCGACGACATCGCCCGTTCGATGAGCGCTATCGCCGCACGCGTCGCCGTCGTGCCCGGCCGCAATGCGATCGGTATCGAACTGCCAAACCAGCGGCGCGAGATGGTCTATCTTCGCGAGCTCATCGGCTCCCGTGACTTCGAGACGACCAAAACCAAGCTGGCAATGGCGCTCGGCAAGACGATCGGCGGCGAATCCGTGGTCGCCGATCTCGCGAAGATGCCGCATCTTCTCGTCGCAGGCACCACCGGCTCGGGCAAATCCGTGGCGATCAACACCATGATCCTGTCGTTGCTCTATCGCCTGAGGCCCGATCAGTGCCGTCTCATCATGATCGACCCCAAGATGCTCGAGCTTTCCGTCTATGACGGCATTCCGCATCTCCTCTCGCCGGTCGTGACCGACCCGAAGAAAGCGGTCGTGGCGCTGAAATGGACCGTGCGCGAGATGGAAGAGCGCTACAAGAAGATGTCGAAGATCGGCGTGCGCAACATCGACGGCTTCAACAGCCGAGTCGAACAGGCGCTGGCCAAGGGTGAGGCGATCACCCGCACCGTTCAGACCGGCTTCGACCGCCAGACCGGCGAAGCGATCTACGAAACGGAGGAATTCGACCTCTCGCCCATGCCCTATATCGTCGTCATCATCGACGAGATGGCCGATCTGATGATGGTCGCCGGCAAGGACATCGAAGGTGCCGTCCAGCGCCTCGCTCAGATGGCGCGTGCCGCCGGCATCCACGTGATCATGGCGACGCAGCGGCCATCGGTCGACGTCATAACCGGCACGATCAAGGCAAACTTCCCGACCCGGATCTCTTTCCAGGTGACCTCGAAAATCGACAGCCGCACCATCCTGGGCGAACAGGGTGCGGAGCAACTGCTCGGCATGGGCGACATGCTCTATATGGCCGGCGGCGGCCGTATCCAGCGCGTGCATGGGCCCTTCGTCTCCGACACTGAGGTAGAAGAGGTCGTCGCCTATCTGAAGACGCAAGGCGTGCCGCAATATCTCGACGCAATCACAGAGGACGATGACGACGAGAACGAGGGCGGCGGACCGGCCGGCACTTCCAACCTCGCCGACTCCGAGGATCCTTACGACCAGGCGGTCGCGATCGTGCTGCGCGACGGCAAGGCTTCGACCTCCTATGTGCAGCGACGCCTCGGAATCGGCTATAATAGGGCCGCCTCGCTGATTGAACGCATGGAACAGGAGGGCATAATCAGCCCTGCCAACCACGCCGGCAAACGCGAAATACTGGTGCCGACCGAGGCTGAAATCACCGGCCGATGAAGCACCCCTCGGCGGCGGGTAACGGTCATTTGAAGGCGGCGCGTTTCTGGGATTTCGCAACGCCTTGAAGGCGCCCCACTTGCTCTTCAAATGATCCCGAATGAAGGAGACTGCGATGATGGAGACCAAAACCGACGGCAGCAACGGGGCAATCTCGCGGCGCGTCTTCATTGGCGGCCTGGCGGCCCTTGCCGGCTTCGGCCCCACGATGTTCGGCTCGAAGCATGCTTCGGCTCAGGCGTCTGCCGTTGCCCAGAGGATCGCCGATCATTTCTCGTCCGTGAAGACAATGGCCGGCGAATTCGTCCAGTTCGGCCCGCGCGGCGAACAGACCGGTGGCAAGTTCTATATCCGACGGCCGGGACGCATTCGCTTCAATTACGAAGCGCCCTCGCCGATGCGGGTCATCGCCGACGGCAAATCGGTCGTCATCGGCAATATGAAGCTCAAGACCTGGGACATCTACCCGCTCTCCAAGACCCCGCTCAACCTGCTGCTCAGTGAGAGGATCGACTTGAGCAGCAAAATGGTGCGTGACGTGAAGGTGGAAGCGGACCTCATCACCATCGTGCTGGGCGACCGCTCGATCTTCGGCGATTCGACCATCACGATGATGTTCGACCCGAAGAGCTACAATCTCCGGCAGTGGACGATCACCGACGCGCAGAGGAAGGATACCTCGGTGATGATCTTCAACGTCCGGACAGGTATCGCACTCGACGACAAGGTCTTCCGCATCCCCTATGACGAGGTTCGCAACAAGCGGCGCGGCGGCTGATTCAGAGCGGATCGAGGACGTGCTGCAGTGACTTTGTGCGTCTGACAACACGAACGGCGCCGGAAAAGCCGGCATCAGAGAAACGGCCGCTTTCGGGCGGCCTTTTTCATGCTTGTCGATCCGGGTTGAACCTGTTTTAAACGCTCCGCTTTGCCGGACGCTTCCTTTGCCGGTAATTTCCCCGGGAGAATGAGGAATGCCTCTTTCCATTGCCACATGGAACATCAACTCCGTTCGCCTGCGGATGCCGCTGGTCGAACATTTCCTGAAGACATGGCAGCCGGACATCCTCTGCCTGCAGGAAATCAAATGCATCAACGACCAGTTTCCCTCCGCGCCGCTGCGCAAGCTCGGCTACGAATATATCGAGATGCACGGCCAGAAGGGCTATCACGGCGTCGCCACTATCTCGCGCCTGCCGCTTCACCAGCTGAGCGATCGTCGCGATTATTGCGGTATCGGCGATGCACGGCATCTCTCGGTCGTTTTCGCAGCCGGGGGAAAGACGATCCGCCTGCACAACTTCTATGTCCCGGCCGGCGGCGACGAGCCGGACCGCACTGTCAACCCGAAGTTCGGACACAAACTCGACTTCGTCGATGAGATGAAGCTCCTGCACGCGGAGGCCGAAGAAGGTATCTCTTCGATCCTCGTCGGCGATCTCAACATCGCGCCGCTCGAGCACGACGTCTGGTCGCACAAGCAGCTCCTTAAGATCGTCAGCCATACGCCGATCGAGACCGAAGGCCTTATTTCGGTCATGACCGGCGGCGCCTGGGTCGACCTGATGCGCCGCCACACGCCACCGCCGGAAAAGCTCTACACCTGGTGGAGTTACAGGGCCAAGGACTGGGCCGCAGCCGACCGCGGACGCCGCCTCGACCACATCTGGTCCTCCGCCGATCTCGCAAACCAGCTCGTCCGCGTCGAAATCATCAAGGAAGCGCGCGGCTGGGAGCGCCCATCCGACCACGTCCCGGTGATCGCCCATTTCGAGCTTTGACGGATAGGCGCGTGCCGCCTGGCCGTGCCCCGTCAGGCAAACCGCCCGGCAAGCGCCTCGACGCGCCGGATCATCGCCTGGATGTTTTCCCGGATGCGGGCTTCGACCATGGCGGTCACTTCGGGATATTCCTCCAGCATCCGACGGAAGAGCGGGCGGTTGATGCGGATCACTTCGCTGTCTTCCTGCGCCGTGGCGGTGAACTTGCGCTCGACCATCGAGATGAGTGCCAGTTCCGACAGCAGCGCACCATGGCCGACCGTCATCACCTGCTGCTGCCGTCCCTGTGCGCCCGCCTTCGAGAGGACAAAGCTGCCGGCTGCGACGGCATAGGCGCAATCGGCCGGCGCGCCCTCGCGGAAAAGCTCCTGGCCCTTTGCCACCCGGCGGCGCTCGGCGCCGAAGGCGATCAGCCTCAGCTTGTCCTCGCCGATGTCAGCGAAGAGCGAAACATTGGACAGGAGCGCAATGTCGTCATTGAGCGCCAAGCGGCAAATCTCCCCCGGTCACGCAGCGATCTCCCATTTACGGAACGATCTTGTAGCCGCCGTTTTCTGTCACCAAAATCTCGGCATTGGAAGGGTCGCGCTCGATTTTCTGGCGGAGCCGGTAGACATGCGTCTCAAGAGTATGGGTGGTGACGCCGGAATTGTAACCCCAGACCTCTTCCAGGAGCACGTCGCGGGTAACCACCTTCTGGTCGGCACGATAGAGATAGCGGATGATCGCGGCTTCCTTTTCCGTCAGCCTGATCTTCTGCCCGTTCTCCATGGTAAGCAGCTTCTGGCTCGGCTTGAAGGTATAGGGGCCGACATTGAAGGTCGCGTCTTCGCTCTGCTCGTGCTGGCGAAGCTGGGCGCGGATGCGGGCCAGCAGAACCGCGAAGCGGAAGGGCTTCGTCACATAGTCGTTGGCGCCGGCCTCGAGGCCGAGAATCGTATCGGAGTCCGTGTCATGGCCGGTGAGCATGATGATCGGGGCCTTGAAGCCGCCTTTGCGCAAAAGCTTCACCGCCTCGCGCCCATCCATGTCCGGCAGACCGACATCCATGATCAGGAGATCGACCTGGCGGGCACGAGCGGTCTGAATGCCTTTACCGGCGGTCGCTTCCTGCAAAAGATCGAACTCTTCGTAAAGGGAGAGCTGCTCTATCAAGGTCTCACGCAGATCATCGTCGTCGTCGACAAGGAGGATGGTGCGAGTCGCCATGGGACAATTCCTGTTTGCTTCCTGATCCAAAACTATCTCAAATGCCACGCTTGGCAAGCGCGGCGGTCGCTGCCGCATGTTTCGCTAAATCCTGGCCGATGTAGGATAGAAGCATGTGGTAACTGAGACTGGCTAAAGCGACCTTCGCGCTTCCGGTGAAACGCAGGCGCGTTAGCCATCGTCATATATGAAAACCCGCTTAAGGTCGCCGCGAGATCGCGGCAAAACAAGAATTCGTGAGAACGATGCGCAAGAAGGCGTCCGCAAGGAGATCGAGACCATCAACCGTCGTCGTGAAAACCGCCCCGCGCGACCGCCGGCGCGCGCTCGTGCTTTTCGACGGACACGCGGAACAGGCCGCGATCGGACGAAACGGCATTACGGCGTTCAAGCGCGAAGGCGACGGGGCGACCCCGCGCGCGGCAATGCGGCTCATCGGCGGCTACATACGGCGCGACCGCGTATCCTTACCCCCGACGCGCCTGCCGATGCGGAGCGTCCGGCGTGACATGCTCTGGTGCGACGCTCCGCAACACGCGTGCTACAATCGCCCGGTCAGGGCGCCTTTTCAGGCGGGACATGAAAGCATGATGCGCGAGGATGGGCTCTATGACATCTGCCTCGTCATGGACTGGAACGTCTCCTGCCGCAGGCGCAATGCGGGCTCGGCCATTTTCTTCCACCTCATCCGCCCCGGTTACGAGCCGACCGAAGGCTGTGTCGCGATCAGTCTGACGGCGATGCGGCGACTGATCCGGAACATGCACCGCCGCACGATCGTGAAGGTCGTGTAGGCTCCGCCCTTGAGTCGCGCTCGCTTTGGCTCCTCATCAGCCTTCCGGCAGACGGTCGTCATGATGCCGGGCGGGCTGAACTACGCTAAACCGGATTGCTCTTGTTTCAACAGGCGCGGCGTCACGAAGCGGACAAGGCGGCCGGTGCCGCGCGCAATTTCCGACCAGCTCCCGGCTTCGAAATCGATGACGGCCAGCCCGGCTGTCGGAAACTTCTCCCTCAACTGCTCCAGCCCCGCTTCGTCGCCGCGGCCGGCGAGCAGTAGCGCGAGATCGGCCATTCCCGGATTGTGGCCGACGAGGAGCAATGTCTCGACAGACGGCTCCACCTTGCGGATAACGCCGAAAATCGCGGGCGCATCAACCTCATAGATGTCAGCGGTATCGCGGGCAGTGATCCGTTGCGGAAAAGCCCCGGCGACGAACTCCCATGTCTCCTGCGCACGCCGCGCGGTCGAAACGAGGGCCAGGTCCGGAGCAAACCCTTGGCGCGCCATGAAGGCACCGAGGGCGGGAGCCGCTTTCCGCCCGCGCTGCGAAAGCGGCCGGCAATGGTCGTGGACATCGTCCGGCCAGGCGGATTTCGCGTGGCGGAGCAGCAAGAGGCGGCGTGCCGCGGGTCGGGCGTCATCAGGCATTGAACTCCTCACGGGCAGTTTTCGCGGGGATGGCCGCGTATTGTCGCACTGCCTGGAGTGTAAAAAAAGCCGCCCCGAAGGGCGGCCAGATGCCGGAAGCTCAAACCGGCTATTTCCATTCGCGAATGTCGACAAAATGCCCGGCGATCGCCGCTGCAGCCGCCATTGCCGGAGAAAGCAGATGCGTGCGCCCTTTGAAGCCCTGGCGGCCTTCGAAGTTGCGGTTCGATGTGGAGGCACAACGTTCGCCGGGCTTCAGCCGGTCGTCGTTCATCGCCAGGCACATGGAGCAGCCGGGCTCGCGCCAGTCGAAACCCGCTTCCCTGAAGATCTTGTCCAGGCCTTCCACTTCCGCCTGTTCCTTGACGAGGCCGGAACCGGGAACGATCATCGCCGAAACCGTCGGGGCGACCTTGCGGCCTTCGACGACCTTGGCGACGGCGCGCAGGTCCTCGATACGGCCATTGGTGCAGGAGCCGATGAACACCCGGTCGATCGCGATATCGGTGATCCTGGTGCCGGGCTTCAGCCCCATATAGTCGAGCGCGCGCCACTTCGAGGTGCGCTTCGTCTCGTCCGGGATCTCGTCCGGATTGGGAACGACGCCCTGGACGGAAACGACGTCTTCCGGCGAGGAGCCCCAGGAGACGATCGGCGGCAGGTTCGCCGCATCGAGAACGACGACGCGGTCGTAATGGGCGCCTTCGTCCGTATGCAGCGTCTTCCAGTATTCGACCGCCATATCCCAGGCCTCACCCTTCGGTGCGCGCGGCCTGTCCTCGATATAAGCGAAAGTCGTTTCGTCCGGAGCGATCAGGCCCGCACGGGCGCCGCCTTCGATCGTCATGTTGCAGACGGTCATCCGGCCTTCCATCGACAGCGAGCGGATGGCTTCGCCGGCGAATTCGATAACGTGGCCGGTGCCGCCCGCCGTTCCGATTTCACCGATGATGGCAAGGATGATGTCCTTGGCGGTGACGCCCGGCGGCAACTGGCCGTCTACGCGCACCAGCATGTTCTTTGCCTTTTTCTGGATCAGCGTCTGCGTGGCCAGAACGTGCTCGACCTCGGACGTGCCAATGCCGTGCGCCAGGGCACCGAAGGCGCCATGCGTCGAAGTGTGGCTGTCGCCACAGACGATCGTCATGCCCGGCAGGGTGAAACCCTGCTCAGGGCCGACGATGTGAACGATCCCCTGGCGCTTGTCGCTCTCCGAATAATATTCGACGCCGAAATCCGCCGCATTCCTTGCGAGTGCCTCTACCTGAATGCGGCTTTCCTCGTTCTTGATGCCGAGATGGCGGTCCGGCGACGTCGGGACGTTGTGATCGACGACTGCGAGCGTCTTTTCCGGGGCTCGAACCTTGCGGCCGGCAATGCGCAGGCCCTCGAAGGCCTGAGGACTCGTCACCTCATGAACGAGGTGACGGTCGATGTAGAGAAGACAGGTTCCGTCGGCCTGGCTGTCGACCAGATGATCGTCCCAGATCTTGTCGTAGAGAGTACGCGGTGCGCTCATGGCTTGTATGTCCATCAGAATAAGGAATGTGGAATGGGGCCGGCACCAAGGCGGCCGGCAAACTGCTGATCGAGCGATCAGGATAGGCGGCTGGTAAGAGCCCCTGAGACGCGCGCGAAAAAGCGTGCCGGCAGGCGCTTGTGGTCCTGCAGCACGACGATTTTCTGCTCACGACATCCGAATTTGGATTCCATGCCCGTGCTCATATCAATTTTTTGTCGGTTCGGCAATCGCGCGACGACTGCAGTGTCTCACAGGAGGAGGGGTTTGAGCGCGTTGAACGCCCGGAAGGGGTATGATAAGCAAAACTTATTATTTTGAACACGATCGGTCAAATGCCCAGGAAACTCGAGTCCGATACGATCGGGATGCTCCTCACCGATGTTTCACGCCTGTTGCGCGGAGCCTTCGATCGCAAGGTCAACGCGATGAACCTTGGGATCACCCCCGGCGAAGCGCGCACACTGGTCCAGGTGGCCGTTACCGAAGGCATCAAGCAGGCGGAGATCGCGACCCGGATGGGAATCGAGCCCATGACGCTCTCGGCCTATCTCGACCGGCTCGAAGCAATGGGTCTTGTCATGCGGATACCGGATCCCGCGGACCGGCGCGCCAAGAACGTCGTCGTAACGGACAAGGCCGACCCGCTCATCACCGAGCTGATGTCCGGTCTGCGGGAGATGATGAAAGCCTACACGGAGGATCTGGGGGACGAAGGACGCGAGGTCCTCCGTGCAAACCTGAGGATTCTCCGTGACAGTCTCCACCGCCTCGATCCATGCCTCGCCGGCAAGGGGAAGGGGGAGGCCGAATGACGCTCCGGATGAGCGAACGGCGCACGAGCATCATCGGCGCCTTCCTGGTGGCACTCGGCCCTATATCGATGGCGCTCTACACGCCGGCAATGCCGGAGCTCGTGCGTGCCTTCGCCTCCAGCGAAGCGGCAATCAAGATGACGCTGTCGCTCTATTTCGGCGGCTTCGCCTTCGCTCAACTCGTTTCGGGCACGCTTTCCGACGTTATCGGCCGGCGGCGTACAACGTTGATCTTCATGGCGATCTACCTCGCCGGGAGCCTGATGGCGGCCTTCGCGCCCTCGATCCCGGTGCTGCTCGCCGGCCGCCTGGTGCAGGGGATCGGCGCCTCAGTCGGAATGACGGTATCGCGCGCGCTCGTTCGCGATCAGTTCACCGGGACGACTGCGGCCCGGATCATGAACATGATCGGCATGATGCTGGCGCTCGGGCCCGCGGTCTCACCGACCCTCGGCGGCATCGCGCTCGGCCTTTTCGGCTGGCAGTCGATCTTCCTGCTGATGGTGGGCTTTGCCCTGACGGCCTGCTTGGTCGTGCAATTCTTCATGGTGGAAACCGCGACGCCGGACCGCAGCAAGGGGCACCTCGCACTCATATTCGCGGCCTATTGCCAGCTTATGAGCGACAGCCGTTTCATGTCTTCCACTCTGGTGATCGCCGGCGCCGTTGGTGCGCTCTATGCCTGGGCCACCATGCTCCCCTTCGTTCTGATCAGCCAGGTCGGCCTCACGCCCACAGCGTTCGGCATCGGCATGCTCATGCAATCCGGCCTGTTTTTTTCGGGCACGGTCACGATGCGCCTCATGATGCGACGCTTCACCCCGCAGGCACTCGTGCCCGTCGGACTCTCATTCATCGGCGCGGCGAGCCTCGCCCTCGCCTTCACCATGCATGCGCTGGAGCCGACCTTCCTTTCGGTGATGACGCCGATCGGGATCTATGCTTTCGGCATCGCCTTTGTCATGCCCTACATGATGACGGCGGCGTTGGCCCCCTTTCCGCACATCGCCGGCACCGCTTCGGCCATGATGGGCTTCATCCAGATGAGTGCCGGGCTTCTCGGCGGCGCACTTGCTGCCCTCGTCGGCGTGCCCGCCTTGGCGCTCGGCACGATCATCCCGAGCTTCGGCCTTGTCTCGCTAGCAAGCTATCTCTGGTATCGCAGGGCCGTTCGCCTGAGGCCGCTGGCCGCGCCGACGGCCGAGCAAGATCCTATCGTTCAGGCGGCGGAATGAGCGGAGACGAGCCGCGGCGAATTGCTCCACCGCAGCTCCCGCTCAATCGTCTCAGCGATTGCGCGCCGCGAGCGTGCGCAGGCGCAGCGCGTTGAGCTTGATGAAGCCTGCAGCATCCTTCTGGTCGTAGGCGCCCTGGTCGTCTTCGAAGGTGACGAGCTTGTCGGAATAGAGCGACTTGCCGCTTTCCCGGCCGACGACCATGACGTTGCCCTTGTAGAGCTTGAGTGTCACCTCGCCTTCCACATGCTCCTGGCTCTTGTCGATCGCGGCCTGCAGCATCTCGCGTTCGGGCGAGAACCAGAAACCGTAATAGATGAGCTCGGCGTAGCGCGGCATCAGCTCGTCCTTAAGATGCGCCGCGCCGCGGTCGAGCGTGATGCTCTCGATGGCGCGATGAGCCGAAAGCAGGATCGTGCCGCCGGGGGTTTCGTAGACGCCGCGCGACTTCATGCCGACGAAGCGGTTTTCCACGAGATCGAGGCGACCGATGCCGTTATCGCGGCCAAATTCGTTGAGCTTTGCAAGAAGCGTCGCCGCCGACATGCGCACACCGTCGATTGAAACAGCATCGCCGCGCTCGAAGCCGACCTTGATGATCGTCGCCTTGTCGGGCGCTGCTTCCGGCGAAATGGTGCGCATATGCACATATTCGGGCGCTTCCTGTGCCGGATCCTCCAGAACTTTCCCCTCCGAGGAAGAGTGAAGAAGGTTGGCATCGACGGAGAAGGGCGCCTCCCCCTTCTTGTCCTTGGCGACCGGAATCTGGTGCTTTTCGGCGAATTCGAGCAGATCGGTGCGGCTCTTGAACGACCAGTCGCGCCAGGGCGCGATAATCTTGATGTCCGGATTGAGCGCGTAAGCCGAGAGTTCGAAGCGGACCTGGTCGTTGCCCTTGCCGGTCGCGCCATGGGCGATCGCGTCGGCGCCGGTCTTCCTGGCGATGTCGATGAGGTGCTTGGAGATCAGCGGACGGGCAATCGAGGTGCCGAGCAGGTAGACGCCTTCATAAACGGCATTGGCCCGGAACATCGGGAAGACGAAGTCCTTCACGAATTCCTCGCGGACGTCCTCGATATAGATCTCCTTGATGCCGAGCATCTCCGCTTTTTTGCGGGCCGGCTCCAATTCCTCCCCCTGGCCGAGGTCGGCGGTGAAGGTCACCACTTCGGCGCCCAGCTCCGTCTGGAGCCATTTGAGGATGATAGAGGTGTCGAGTCCGCCGGAATAAGCGAGAACGACCTTTTTCACGTCTTTATGCGATGCCATGGTTCTTGTCCGTCTGCTCGGGGCGGCGAGGCCGCACGAAAATCTGCGGCACTTTAGCCAGAACGTGACGGGATACAAGCGTTAGCAGGCCGGGATCGCGCAAATCCGCTGGCAAAAGAGCCGCACCGCCGGTATCAGCTAAGACCATCTTTTCAAGGAATGCGCCATGGACTTCGTTCCCAGTCTGCCGACCTTGCTTGCCTTCGCTGCTGCGAGCCTGCTTCTCGCCGCAACGCCCGGACCCGACATGACGCTGTCGATCAGCCGGGCGCTGGCGCAGGGAAAGAAAGCAGCGCTCCTGGTCGTGCTCGGAACAGGCCTCGGCATCGTGGTCCACACGCTCCTCGTCGCCTTCGGCATCTCCGCTCTGATCACCGCATCCCCGACCGCCTTCCTGGCGCTGAAGACGGGGGGCGCCGCCTATCTTCTATGGCTGGCGATCCAGGCAATCCGCTATGGATCGAGCCTTTCGGTGACGAAGATGACGGATGCGAAGGGAAGCGGGTTTTCGAATGTCGCGACCGGATTCTCGGTCAACATTCTGAACCCGAAGGTGGTGATCTTCTTCATGACGTTCCTGCCGCAGTTCGTCAGGGTCGATGACCCGGCGGTAACCGGCAAGCTCTTGTTTCTCGGCTTTTTCTTCATCGTCATCGGCATGCCGGTGAACGCGCTGGTCGTTCTTGCTGCGGACTGGCTCGCAGCCTGGCTGCAGCGCAACAGGCGCGTGATGCGGGCGATCGACTACGGCTTCGCCGGCGTCTTCTCCATATTCGCGATCAAGATCTTCTTCACACAGGCGCGCTGAGACGGCTTCGTTTGCATTTGCCTCTCATCTGCCTGCCGGCAGGCAGATGAGAGGCACGTCCCTGAAGGCGCGTCACCCGATCAACAGAGCATCATCGTCCAACGTCTGACCGCGGATGCGGCGGAACATGGCAATGAGGTCCTCGACCTCGAGCGTCTTGCGGCTGTCGCCGGCGACGTCGAGCACGATCTCGCCGCCGTGGAGCATGACGGTGCGATGGCCGAAATCGAGCGCCTGGCGCATCGAGTGCGTTACCATCAGCGTAGTGAGCTTGCGCTCGGAAACGATCTTTTGCGTAAGGTTCATGATGAACTCGGCCATGCCGGGATCGAGCGCGGCCGTGTGCTCGTCGAGCAGCAGCACCTCGGAGCCGGCGAGCGTCGCCATCACCAGCGATATCGCCTGTCGCTGGCCGCCCGAAAGCAGGTCCATGCGGTCGCCCATGCGGTTTTCGAGGCCCAGATTGAGATCGGCTATACGCTCGCGGAAATGCTCGCGGCGCTTCGAGCCGAGCGCCGGCGTAAGGCCGCGGCTTTCTCCTCGCCTGGCGGCGAGCGCAAGATTCTCCTCGATCGAGAGCGCACCGCAACTGCCGGCAAGCGGATCCTGAAAGACGCGCGCCACAAGCCCCGCGCGCGATGCGGTGCTCTTGCGTGTCACATCCGTCGTGCCGATCGTGACCCGGCCGCCGCTCGGCAGCACATCGCCGGCAAGAACCCCGAGAAGCGTGGACTTGCCGGCGCCATTGGAACCGATGACCGTGACGAAGGAGCCTTCCTCGATGATCAGGCTGACGCCGTTCAGCGCCTGCTTCTGGAGCGGAGTGCCCTTGCCGAAGACGACCTGGATGTTTTCGACGTTGATCATGCGGCACCTCCGCGGCGCAGACGGGGCAGGATGAGCGCTATCGTCACGAGCAGCGCGGTCACGAAATTGAGGTCGGACGCCTGCAGCCCGAGCGTATCCGTCGAAAGCGCCACCTGGATCGCGATGCGGTAGAGGATCGACCCGAGAACGCAGCCGATGAGCGCGATCAGAATGCCGCGGGCACCGAGCAGCGTCTCGCCGATGATCACTGCGGCAAGCCCGACGACGATCGTGCCGACGCCCGAGGTCACGTCGGCAAAGCCGTTAGTCTGGGCAAAGAGCGCACCGCCCAGCGCAACGAGTGCGTTGGAGATCGCCATTCCGAGATAAATCTGCCGGCTGGTATCGACTCCTTGCGCCCGCGCCATGCGCGAATTGGCGCCGGTTGCCCGCATCGCCAGCCCCGCATCGCTTTCCAAGAAGCGCCATACGATAACGACGGCGACGGCGACGAGGATACCGACGAATAGCGGCCGCACATAAAAGTCCCGGATGCCAAGCCCGTAAAAGGGCGACAGCATCGTATCGGCATTGATCAGCGCGACATTCGGCTTGCCCATGACACGGAGATTGACCGAGAACAGCGCAATCATCGTCAGGATCGAGGCGAGCAGGTTGAGGATTTTGAACCGCACATTCAGGAGCGCCGTGACGATACCCGCGGCGGCACCCGCGACCATTGCCACCGCTGCTGCAAGCCACGGATTGACGCCGGCTATGATCAGGACCGCGGTAACTGCCGCGCCGAGCGGAAACGACCCGTCAACGGTCAGGTCGGGAAAGTCGAGCACCCGGAAGGCGAGAAAGACGCCGACGGCGACGAAGGCATAGACAAGCCCCAGTTCCACGGCTCCCCAGAAAGCGATTTGACTCAACGCCGGCAGTCCTTTTCCTCGGTTGCTCCGCAGGCTTGAGGCGCATGCGGAACATGTATTCTCAAAATGGGAGCGATGGGCACGATTGCTCATTCCGCTCTATAAGCAAACCGCCCCCGTATGGAACGAGGGCGGCGAAAACGCAACAATATCCGTGCAGCGCCGCGTCCTGTCAGACGCTCGAAGGCATTTTTATTCGATCGTGCGGGTCGCCCGGCCGACGACGCTCTCCGGCAGGGTGATCCCCATGCGGGTGGCGGCGCCCTTGTTGATCACGAGGTCGGTTCCGGCCGCAACCTTGACGGCAATGTCGCCGGGGTTTTCGCCCTTGAGGACACGGACAACCACCTCGCCGGTCTGTTTGCCGACATCATAGTAATTGAAACCGAGCGCCGCGACGGCGCCACGGGAAACGGAATCGGTGTCGGCGGTGAAAAGCGGCAGCTTACTTTCCTCGGCGACCGCAACGGCGCCTTCGAGCGCGGAGATGATGGTGTTGTCCGTCGGAATGTAGATCACGTCGGCGCGGCCGACGAGCGCACGAGCCGCCCCCTGAACCTCGGCCGATTTCGTCGCGGCGGATTCGATCACGCTCAGGCCGGCCTTTTCAGCCTCTTCCTTGAGAACCGCCAGCAGCGATACGGAATTCGCCTCGCCCGAATTGTAGAGAAAGCCGATCGTCTTGACGTTCGGCAGGATCTCCTTGATCAGCGCCACGTGCTCGGCAACCGGGGACAGGTCGGAAAGACCGGTGACGTTGCCGCCGGGCTTCTCCATATCCTTCACGAGCTGCGCGCCCAGCGGATCGGAAACGGCGGTGAAAACAACGGGGATATCGCGGGTGGAGGAAACGACGGCCTGGGCCGACGGGGTGGAAATCGGCACGATCACGTTCGGGGCCTCACCGGCGAACTGGCGGGCGATCTGCGCAGCAGTCGCCGGATTGCCCTGCGCCGACTCGTAGATGAACTTGAGGTTCTCGCCTTCCTTGTAGCCAGCGGCGGCCAGCGCATCCTTGACGCCGTCGCGGGCGGCATCGAGCGCCGGATGCTCGACGATTGCCGTCACGGCGACCGTGACCTCGTCGGCGCGTGCCGGCAGTGAAAGCGCGACCGTGGCGGCAAGCGCGATGAGAAGCGAACGCATGGGTGTCCTCCGGTTTTTGGTTGGCGATTTCCGGAAAAGGCAGTGCAACGCCCCTCCCGCATCCCGCTGTAGAATATTTTCGCCACATTCTTAGGAAAGCGGGGGGCCGAAATCAATCGGCAAATACCCGACCGCACGAATACTGCGGTCGGTGAAGACGTTTGATCATGAAGCCGTTGCCTTCGGCGGGCGATCGGACGTCTAGTCCTCGCCGTGATTGGCAATCATCATCGCCTCGAAGGCAAGGCGGTCGACCTTGCGCATGCGCTCCGAGTCCGACTTAAGCTGGCCGCAAGCGGCCAGAATGTCGCGCCCGCGCGGGGTGCGGATCGGCGAAGCGTAGCCCGCCTGATTGATGAAATCGGCAAACTTCTCGATCTGCTCCCAGTCCGAGCACTGGTAATTGGTTCCCGGCCAGGGATTGAACGGGATCAGGTTTATCTTGGCGGGAATGCCCTTCAGGAGCTTCACCAGTTCCTTGGCGTCTTCCAGGCTGTCGTTGACATCCTTCAGCATCACATATTCGAAGGTGATGCGGCGGGCATTCGACAAGCCCGGATAGGCGCGGCAGGCCTCCATCAGCTCCTTCAGCGGATACTTCTTGTTGATCGGCACCAGCATATCGCGCAGATCGTCGCGCACGGCGTGAAGCGAGATCGCGAGCATGACCCCGATTTCCTCGCCGGTGCGGTAGATCTCCGGCACAATGCCCGAGGTCGAAAGGGTGATGCGTCGCTTCGAAAGCGACAGCCCGTCGCCGTCGGAGGCGATCAGAAGCGCCGTCTTGACGTTCTCGAAATTGTAGAGCGGCTCGCCCATGCCCATCATCACGACATTGGTGATCTTGCGGCCTTCCGCCGGTACGATGGCGCCCTGCGGCGTGTCGCGATCCGGGAAATCGCCGAGCCGGTCACGCGCAAGCAGAAGCTGCGCGAGAATTTCTTCCGCCGTCAGATTGCGCACCAGCTTCTGCGTGCCGGTATGACAGAAGGAGCAGGTGAGCGTGCAGCCGACCTGGCTGGAAATGCAGAGCGTACCGCGGCCTTCCTCGGGTATGTAGACCGTCTCGATCTCCACCGGGCGGCCGGCTCCGCGCGGAGGGAAGCGCAGCAGCCATTTGCGCGTGCCGTCGCCGGAAACCTGCTCTTCGACGATCTCCGGCCGCGCGATGGTGAAATGCGCACTGAGCATCTCGCGCATGTCCTTGGAGACATTCGACATCTCGTTGAAATCCGAGACGCCGCGGACATAAAGCCAGTGCCAGACTTGGCTGACGCGCATCTTCACCTGGCGCTCCGGCACGCCTTTCTCGACGAGCAGCTTCGCCATATCTTCGCGCAACAGGCCGATCAGCGACGGCTTTTCCGGCTGTGCCGCAAGCCGCACCTGCGGCGCCTTGGCGATGTCGGTCCTGTTCAAGGTTTCGGTGGCTGCCATGCTCATATTTGTCCTGTCGTAAAGCAGCGGCTCGTCCGGAGACGTCTCCGGACCCTGTACCGATGCTCGAATTGAAATCTGGCGAGCCTCGGTCGCGCGCTCGACGGGGGCGCAGGGGGCTCCGAATTTGGAGCCGCTTTAGCATTCTTTTTGCGGCGAGTCACCATAGGGCGTTGCGGCAGCGGCAAAAGCGTCCATGCGGTCAAATTCCGTCCTGCCACCGGCGAGACGACGAAGGCCGGCGCATGGCCGGCCTTCGCAAATCGAAAGATCGCTTTCGTCGCTTATTTGCAGGCCTCGATCTGCTTCAGGGCAGCCGATATGCCTGACAGCGAATAGGAGTAGGAGGTTTCGGTACCGCGACGCGACTTCGCATTGACCGACATGGCCTTGCCCGATTTCATCGCGGCCACCAGTGCCGGCTCTTCTGCGGCGTTTTCCACCCAGGCCGAGTTGCCCTTGGTGAACATGACGAAGGTGCGACCGTCGACCACCACGTTGACCTTGGAATTGTCCTGCAGCTGATAACCCATCATCGCCTGCGGCTCGTAGCTGATGTTCTGTCCCGGACGCTGCGAAACCAGGAAGAAGATATCGCCGTGATCGACACTGGCCGGGCTCTTTTCCTTCGGTACCGAGAGCACGTAGCAGACCTTGCCGTTGCCTGCCTGATAGGAATAGGCGCCCCAGGCGTTGAACTGCTGGATTCGCGTCGGAGATTGAGCGGAGGCCACGCCGGATGCAGCCAATACGAATGCGAGTGCCGTTACGATCTTTCTTACAAACATGAGTTCCTGCCGCTTGTCTTGCTTACGGTCGCCCGACACCGCCTGGCACGGGCAACGCATAGTCACGATTTAAGTTTATTTTGACTTAATCCGGGTTACCAAACCGTCAACGATTCGGGAAAGCCGCCCCTTTATTGCGCCCGAATGTAACCGCCACGCGGTTGACCTTCACTGATGGCTCGAGGTCCATTCGCACGCGGATTGCCGGTCCGGTCGACGTTGATTGCTGGAGAGCCGCCCCTTGCCTCCTCTATGTCACAAAGAATCGGGCAAGAGTTTGACTTTCCGGGCGGGATTGCGGCAAGGCGGACGACGTCGCGCGCCGTTCGGGCGCGCAAGAGCCGCCGCGGCTCAGGAGTCGACGCTGTCCCGCATCACTTCGTCGGCCTTCTGGTAATGTCTTTCCTTGATCTGGCCGCTGATCGCGGCAAAGGCCGCCGTCAGCACGGCGATATCGTCGGAGAAGCCGATCATCGCGAGCACGTCGGGAACGAAATCGAGCGGCAGGACGAAATAGCCGAGCGCCGCAAGCAGAATACCGCGCGTGCGCGTGGGAGTGGCCGGGTCCACTGCGCAATAATAGGCAGCGACGAGATCGCGGCTGAAGGGAATCTGCCGAGCCGCCCGGCGGAAAGTCGGCCAAAACCGGCGGCGCACCTTGTGCTCCCTGCGCTCCTGTTCGGACTCCTCGCCGGGGAGGAGAATTTCACCGATCTTGATATCGTCCATCGCTTCTGTTCCGGTTGGCCAAAAAGCTGCGGCGGCTTCGAAGAGCGCCGCAATCCTGATATGGGAATGGCGGCCGCCATTTCAAAGTCGCGGGCCTCCGGCCCTATTTCATGTGGTCGGGCATCCGGCCCTCCGCCGCCTGGTCCATCTTTGCCGCCAGCTTGAAATCGAGTTCGGTCAAACCTTGCGCGTCGTGAGTCGACAGCGTGACGTCCACCTTGCTGTAGACGTTGAACCATTCGGGGTGGTGGTTGAGCTTCTCGGCGGCGAAGGCGCATTGCGTCATGAAGGCGAATGCCTCGGCAAAACTCTTGAACCGGAACGCCTTCCATATCGAACCGCCGTCCTCGGCAAGAACCCAGCCCTCCATCCTGTGCAATTGCTCGGCAATGGCCGCCGCGTCCAATTTTTCCGGCCGCATGCTGTTCCTCCTTGCTTCATCCGTGCTTAACAACGAAATCGCCCGCGACAATGTTCACGCGCAACCCCGCCGCCATGCCTGCAAGGCTGAGTGGATATCATGAAACCGGCCGGAATTCTCGTCGTTTGTACGGCTGCGATGGCGCGCAAGATGCACCTCTTCCGGGGCCTATGCCGCAGTGCGAGGCGAGGAGTTCCGGACTCCATCACGAATGGACGGAAGCTTCGATGCGCTCTACCAGGCGCTGGAAGCCGGATGTTTGTCGGTACTCGAGAGGCTCGAGCGCTCTTCGTGAAGCGGAAAGACCTCTTCCGTGAGATACGGACCACCGCCGACCGAATCGCGTGACGATAGAAGCACGAAGCGCGAAACGGTGAATGGAGCAGTGACGAAATTGCCACGCCCGGAGAGGTATTCGACCACGTCCTCGACGCGCGATGAGCGCAGGCGCGCCAGGGTCACATGCGGGGTGAACTTGCGTGGATCCGAGGGCAGCCCTATGCGCTGGCAGATGCGTTCGATTTCCGCCTGCAGGGCGAACATCTCGGGAACGGCACTGACGCCGGCCCAGACGGAATGCGGCTTCTTGGAGCCGAAGGCGCCGGTGCCCGACAGCTGCAGCTGAAACTCGGGCCGTTCGATGCGGTCAAGTCTGTCGATGATTTCATCGGCGGTACGCCAGTCTACGTCGCCGATGAAGCGGAGCGTGATGTGATAATTCTCCACATCGATCCAGCGAGCTCCGGGAAGACCTCCGCGCAGCAAGGAAAGACTCATTGCTGCATTGCGCGGAATTTCGAGGGCGGTGAATAGTCTCGGCATGGCGAGCTCCCCGAATCTCTTGCAGATGCTTGAAGCGAATCACGCATCGCACCTGCACGCAACCATTATTTGTTCCGTAGGGACGTTAACTTTATCTTAACTGTGGATGTCGCTAAGCGCTGGCGTCACTCTCCTTCCTGAAGTGTGCGGATGAAGGTCTCGGCCGTCGGCAGGAAGCGATCGACCATTACGGCGATACCCTCGCCGTTCGGATGCATTCCGTCTTCTAGCTTCAGACCGGCCTCGGTGACGACGCCATCGAGAAAGAAGGGGTAGAAAACGGTGTCATGCTCCTTGGCGAGCTCGGGATAGATGGCGTTGAAGCGCTCCCCATAATCCGGCCCCATGTTCGGCGGCGCCATCATCCCAGCAAGCAGGACTGCGATGCCGCGCTTCTTGAGCCGCACGATCATTGCTTCGAGATTTTTGCGCGTCTCTTCCGGCGGGATGCCGCGTAACGCATCATTGGCCCCGAGCTCCAGGATCACTCCGTCGGTTCCCTCCGGGACCGACCAGTCTATGCGGGCGAGGCCGCCGGAGGTCGTGTCCCCTGAAACGCCGGCATTGGCGATCGTGACATCGATTCCCTTGCCTTTCAGGGCCTTTTCGAGACGCGTGGGAAAAGCATCTTCAGGGGGAAGCTGATAGCCGGCCATGAGGCTGTCGCCGAAGCCGACGAGGCTTACGGGCTCGGCACGAGCCGCCGCCGATAACACGATTGTCATTGTCAGGCCGAATAAAAAGGGCAGAAAGTCTTTTAATGCCATAGGTTCGTTCCTAAATCGGCGTGCAATTCATTTCGTGATCCGTATCAGATTTTCATATAGGGCTCTTTCGCGTGGCAAAAACCATCATCGAGTTGAAAAATGCAGATCTGACGCTGGGCGAGGCCGCCGCCTCCGTGCATGTGCTGAAAGGTGTGAGCCTCGCGATCAATAGCGGCGAATCGGTCGGCATCGTCGGCCCCTCGGGGTCGGGCAAATCCACGCTGCTCATGGTCATGGCCGGACTGGAGCGGCTCGACGGCGGCGAAATCATCATCGCCGACACGGCGCTCCACCGCCTCGGCGAGGATGCGGTCGCCGATTTCCGCGGCCGCAATATCGGCATCGTCTTCCAGTCATTTCATCTCATTCCAAACATGACGGCTCTGGAGAACGTCGCTGTGCCGCTCGAGCTCGCCAATGTCGGCAACGCCTTCGACATAGCGCGTAAGGAACTGATCGCCGTCGGACTCGGCGAGCGCCTGACGCACTACCCCGGGCAGCTTTCCGGCGGCGAGCAGCAGCGGGTGGCGATCGCCCGGGCGCTCGCGCCCTCGCCAAAACTCCTGATCGCCGACGAGCCGACGGGCAACCTCGATGCCGAGACCGGCCGGCAGATCACCGACCTGCTCTTCGCCGAGCAGCGCGAACGCGGCATGACGCTTGTCCTCGTCACGCATGATGCGGCGCTGGCCGGGCGCTGCGAACGGCAGGTGCGCGTCCGCTCCGGTGAAATCGTCTCCGACGCGGAACGGCTCTCTGCCTCGACCCGGCAGGGAGCCGTGTCAGCATGAGCGAGGCAGCTGCCGTCCGACGCACTCGCCCCCTGTTTGCGCTTCGCCCCCTCTTCGCACTTCGCCCCCTCTTCGCACTTCGATTGGCGCTCAGGGAAATGCGTGGAGGTCTGAAGGGCTTTTACATTTTCCTCGCCTGTATCGCCCTCGGCACGGCGGCGATTGCCGGAGTCAACTCGCTATCGCAATCGATCAGCGAAACGATTGCCTCGCGGGGGCAGGAACTGCTCGCCGGCGACATCCGCTTCGAGCTCAACAATCGCGTGGCGACGGCGGATGAGCGCGCCTTCCTCCAGGGGCTGGGCGATGTCTCGGTGTCCGCGGGGCTGCGCTCCATGGCACGTCTTCCGGACGGCTCCAACCAGGCGCTCGTCGAGCTCAAGGCCGTTGATGGCGCCTATCCGCTCTATGGCAAGCTGGAAAGCGATCCGGCAAAGCCGGTCCCTGAACTGCTGGCGAAGGAAGGTGAGATCTTCGGGGCAATCGCCGCGCCGCTGCTGCTTGAGCGCCTCGGCGTCACGCCTGGGGCGGAAATCTTCATCGGCAATGCACGCGTCCGGATCAGCGCCTCCCTTGTCAGCGAACCCGACGCTCTTTCCGACGGCTTCGGTTTCGCGCCGCGGCTGATGATTTCCTCGGAGGCGCTTGGCGCTTCGGGGCTCGTGCAGACCGGCAGCCTCGTCGAACATACCTACAAGATCCGCCTGCCCGACCCCGCGGACGTGCCCGTCATTCGCGCCCAGGCGGAGACGCGCTTTCCCTCCGCCGGCTGGTCTATCCGGACGAGCGGCAATGCCGCACCGTCTCTGAACGCGAACATCACCCGATTCTCCCAATTTCTGACGCTCGTCGGGCTCACGGCGCTGATCGTCGGCGGCGTCGGCGTGGCCAATGCCGTGCGCTCCTATCTCGACGGCAAACGCAGCGTCATCGCCACTTTCAAGTGCCTCGGCGCTCCGGCATCGCTAGTCGCGATGATCTATCTTTCGCAGATCCTGATGATCGCCCTTGTCGGTATCGGCATCGGCATCGCCATCGGTGCCTTCATCCCCTTCGTGGCGGCGCAGTTTCTCGCCGGCGTGCTGCCAGTCTCCACCGCATTCGAGCTCTACCCTTCGGCTCTGGGCCTTGCGGCACTTTTCGGCCTCCTGACGGCCCTTACCTTCGCCATTCTGCCGCTTGGGCGAGCACGCCGGGTGCCGGCCACCGCACTTTTCCGGCAGCAGGGATTCGAACCTACGGGCTTTCCCCCGCTGGCCTATCTCACCGGAGCCTTCATCTGCCTGGCGGCACTTGCCGGGCTTGCTGTCTGGACTGCCTATGACCGGTACATTTCACTGGTCTTCCTCGGCGCGATCGCCTTTGCCTTCATCGTGCTGCGCGGCGTTTCGCTCCTGATATCGTGGCTCGCGCGGCGCAGCCCGCGCGTCCATTCGCCGGCTCTGCGATTGGCCATCGGCAATATTCATCGGCCGGGGGCACTGACACCATCCGTGGTATTGTCGCTTGGCCTCGGCCTGGCCCTTCTGGTGACACTGGCGCTGATCGACGGCAATCTCAGGCGTGAGCTCACCGGCGACATGGCCGAGCGCGCTCCCAACTTCTTCTTCGTCGACATTCAGAGCAGCGAGATCGAAGGCTTCCGTTCCCTGCTCGCGGGAGCAATGCCGGAGGGCAAGATCATCGAGGTGCCTATGCTGCGCGGGCGCATCGTGGCGCTCAACGGCGAAGATGTGAACAGCCGCAACGTTCCGCCGGGAGGGCAATGGGTGCTGCGCGGCGACCGTGGCATCACCTACGCCAGGAACAGGCCCGAAAACTCGAAGCTCACCGAAGGCAGCTGGTGGCCGGAGGACTATGGCGGCGAGCCCCTCGTCTCCTTCTCGGCCGAGGAGGCCCGCGAACTCGGGTTGAAGCTCGGCGATACGGTGACCGTCAACGTGCTCGGCCGCAACATCACGGCAAGAATCTCGAATTTCCGCGAAGTCGAATGGGAATCGCTGTCGATCAATTTCGTCATGGTCTTCTCGCCGAATACCTTTGCCGGCGCCCCGCATGCCTGGCTCGCGACGATTATCGATCCCGACGCCTCCGCGCAGGAGGAGGCGGCGGTCTTGAAGACGGTGACCAATACCTATCCCACCATCACGAGCGTGCGCGTCAAGGACGCGCTCGATATCGTCAACACTCTGCTCGGACAGCTTGCAACGGCAGTTAGAGCCGCTGCGGCGGTCGCGCTGGTCGCGTCCATCCTCGTGCTCGCCGGTGCACTTGCTGCCGGCAATCGTGCCCGGATCCATGATGCGGTCGTCCTGAAGACACTCGGCGCCACACGGGCCACGCTCATCCGCGCCTTCAGCTACGAATACATCATCCTCGGCCTGGCGACGGCGGTGTTCGCACTGTTCGCCGGTGGCGTTTCGGCCTGGTTCGTCGTCAGTCGCATCATGACCCTGCCCTCGAGCTTCCTGCCGGACGTCGCGATTGCGACGATCATCCTGGCGCTGGTCGTGACGGTGGGGATCGGCCTTGCCGGCACCTGGCGCGTCCTCGGGCAAAAAGCCGCTCCGGTGCTACGGGAACTTTGAGCTTGCGGTCATTTTGCAGCGCTTACGGCCCTGATCGCCGAATTAACCGTAAATCACTTCAGTTTGATGGCCCGACTGCCCGGCTTTGTGCGATTCCAAGCGCTTCGGCCCTTGTGCATGACGGCGTTCGCCATCATATTTGTCCACAGGCATGCTGGAGCCCCGCAGCGGCGCCTGGGCGCGTAAGGAAACGACAAAGTTCGCCGCCCGACACCGTAACTTCAACCGGGGCTTAAAAGAGGAAACAATGGCTGATCTGAGAAACTACCAAACCCGAATGTCGCCCGCCGGCGCTCAGGCGGGTGCCGTGATCGACGAAGGCCTTCGCGCTTATATGCTGAAGGTCTACAACCTGATGGCCCTCGGCCTGGCGATCACAGGCGTGGCAGCTTACGGAACCTATGCGCTTGCCGCCTCTAATCCGGCATTCGCCCAGCTTATCTACGCTTCGCCTCTCAAGTGGGTCGTGATGCTGGCGCCGCTTGCGCTGGTTTTCTTCCTGAGCTTCCGCATCAATTCCATGAGCGTTGCCACAGCGCAGATGACGTTCTGGGTCTATGCGGCGCTGATGGGCCTGTCGCTCTCGTCGATCTTCCTGGTCTTCACCGGCCAGAGCATCGTGCAGACCTTCTTCGTAACGGCGGCTTCGTTCGGCGCCCTGTCGCTTTACGGCTACACGACGAAGAAGGATCTCTCCGGTCTCGGCTCGTTCCTGATCATGGGTCTGTTCGGCGTGATCATCGCATCCGTCGTCAACATCTTCCTAGCCTCTTCGGCACTCGGCTTCGCGATCTCGGTGATCGGCGTGCTTATCTTCGCCGGCCTGACCGCGTACGACACGCAGAAGCTCAAGGAAATGTATTTCGAAGGCGATGATGCGCTGGTCGCCGGCCGCAAGGCCATCATGGGCGCGCTGACGCTGTATCTCGACTTCATCAACCTGTTCATGTTCATGCTGCAGTTCCTTGGCAACAGGAACGAGTAGCTCGGACGAATGATGAAAAAGGCGGCTTCGGCCGCCTTTTTTGTTGGCCGAGCCTATCCAACTTCAGTTGTGCCCAGAAACACGCGAAGATTTCCATGACAGCCACGCTCCGCGACGCCGTTGCCGCCGATCTCCCTGTTATCACGGGGATTTATCGCGAGTCCGTCTTGAACGGGGTCGCAAGCTATGAGGAGACACCGCCGACCGAGGCCGAGATGGCGCTCCGCTTCTCGACGATCACCGGGAGCGGTTACCCCTATGTCGTCGCGCTGGATGAGGCCGGCGCCGTTATCGGCTACGCCTATGCCTCGGCATTTCGCAACCGCAGCGCCTATAGATTCGTGGTGGAGGATTCGATCTATCTTTCGCCGGCAGCGCGCGGCAAGGGCACCGGCAAAGCTTTGCTTTCCGAACTGATCGGGCGCTGCACCGCTCTCGGCTTCCGCCAGATGATAGCGGTGATCGGTGGGGCCCACCCCTTGTCGATCGCCCTGCACCGGGCGCTCGGCTTCGAGCAGCAGGGTCTGATAAAGGCAACGGGCTTCAAGCATGGGCGCTGGCTCGATACGGTCTTCATGCAGCGTCCGCTCGGCGAGGGCACGACAACGACGCCCGCAGCGGGTGTCTATCCGGACACGCTTTACAGGGGTTGAGATGCAGCCTGCAGCGCAGCGCGAGAACTTTATCCGTCACGTTCAGCACCGGCCACTCGTTCGGTGACGATACGGTCGATCAAACCCCACTCCAGAGCTTCTTCCGCCGTCATGAAACGATCGCGATCCATCGCGCGCTCGAATTCTTCATAGGTTCGCCCGCAATGCTCGGCATAAAGCCGCGTCATTCGGTGTTTGGTTCGCCTGATTTCCTCGGCATGGATAAGCATATCGGATGCCTGCCCCTGGAAGCCGCCTGAAGGCTGATGGACAAGTATGCTGGTATTTGGCAGGGCGGCACGCCCGCCCGCCTCGCCTGCCATCAGCAGGAATGACCCCATCGAACGGGCGGTCCCCATGCAAAGCGTATGAACCGGCGCTCGGATATATCGCATCGTGTCATACATGGCGAAGCCGCTTGTAACGACACCGCCAGGCGAATTGATGTAGAGCTGGATCGGTTTCGTGGGGCTTTCAGCCTCCAGAAACAGCAATTGTGCGCAAACCAGAGCGGATACGGCATCGTTCACCTCGCCGTTCAGAAAAATGATTCTCTCACGCAGCAGGCGGGAATAGATGTCAAAGGAGCGCTCGCCTCGGCTGGATTGTTCGACGACCATGGGGACGAGTTGCATTGCTTCACGCATAGGCGAACTCCTGTTTATTTTTGTAGATCGAGACGTCAGGCGGCGCGCATCAGCCAAGGCTGATTGCTGTTCGCAGCCGGCGGGCCCAGACGCTCATCCTCAAGCCCATGGACAATTCTAAGGATCGTGCCGCCATCAGCGTTGGGCCGGATCTGGAACGTCACGAGACTCTCGAGAAAGGGAGGTTCGTCGTCGCGCATCCTGTAGCAGATTTCCTGACCGGGAGCGGTAGAGACAGGCTCGGTACCGGCCAGTTCCCGCTCGGGCCACCATCTATCGACAAGCTCAGGGACACTGATCGCCTGCCAAACCATATCGGGCGGTGCACCGAGTTCATATTCGAACACCAGATGCCCGGCCTGTTCGCGTGGGTTCACTTTATTCATTGTCCCATGTCCTTCAGCAGGTCTCTCAACGCATCGATACGCGCCGGCCAGTAGGCGCGATACTTCGTCAGCCATCCGGCTATGAGCGCCAGCCCCTCCGGGTCGACCTCGTAGTTCACGAAGCGCCCGTGACGTTCTTCCCGCACCAGCTTTGCATCACGCAACACGTGGAGGTGCTGGGACATGGCCGGCTGGCTGATGTGCATTCCATCGCGCAAGGCACTGGCGTTCATGCTGCCGCTCGCCAGCTTCTCGAAGATTGCACGGCGGGTCGGGTCGGCGAGAGCTTTGAATACATCGTTCTCAATCATAAACGACAGATAAGCACACACTTATCTGATTCGCAACACTGCCGCACGTTTCCGACGAGAGTGACCTCGCCTCACATCCGCTCGGCCTACGAGAAGTACCGATGCTACTGTCGTGAGGGAGCACACCCGCTCCTCCGGCCGATCGCAGGTCTCGATGAGGGATGGAAGAGAATCCTTCCAGCAGCGCGAAGCGCCTCGTCAGGATTTCACGAGCTTCAGAATCTTCTCGAAGATCTTCAGCACCTGAGAGAGCTCGTGGCCGCGTTTCAATATGGTCCCGTGAGCGTTGAGCACGCTGAAGGCGCCCTGTTTGGCGGCCAGCTTCGGGTTTTTTTCGATGCGGTAGAGAGGCACTTCTCCGGCACGCTTGAATACCGAGAAAACGGCCCGGTCCCGGAGGTGGTCGATGGCATAGTCGCGCCACTCCCCTTCGCCCACCATTCGACCATAGACCTTGAGGATCAGGTCGAGTTCGCGGCGATGGAAGGTGATGGGCGGTGGGTTCCTGGCTTGCTTGTATTCGTGAAGATCGACGACCACATCGGAGGTGGTCTGGCCGTAGTGACGTGCTTCGCCTCGCGGCAAATCCGTTTCATCAGTCATCGGCATTTCGGCCTTCTAATGTGACAGGACCACGACAGTGTGCCTCACACAATCCGAAAAGCAAGCCGGAAGCTGTTGATCAATGTCAGCAATTCTTGGGGCTGCCGCAATTCAGTCAAAACGCCGCCCCAATTCGCCGCAACACTCCGACCGCTGCCGGACAGAGTCGTTGCCACCGTATGTCCGGCCAGCCGTCATGCTGCGGGAGGTTCTCGAACGCAGACATGGCTGGTTCGGTCCGGTAACTTCGAACCCTCAGCCCCAGCCCCTCGATGCTGCCGGGCCGAACCATCCCCTGTTCCGCCGCAAGCGAGGCGGAACCTTCCTGCGCCCTCAGAGCTTCCCTTGCGGCCCCGCGAGAACGGTTGCGGCGCCGATGATCGCCCCCGGCGTTTCCTTGTCCTTCATCGATTGCAGCAGCACGGCGCAGCCGCTGTTTCCCTGGCCTTCGATGAGAACCGAGGCGGGCAGCGTGAACTCCGCGGGCTTGCCGTCCCACATGCCGATCGTCTGGATATCCCGCACGGCGTGCCAGTAGGCGATCTTCTTGCCGCTGTTCTCACCCTTCTCGACATTGACCACTCTTGCACGGTCGAAATAGACGACGACGACATTCGCCCTGCCGGTCCCGGCACCGACCTTGATCGATATTTCATCGCCGCCGATGGAAGCGTCGACCGGCACCGACAGGCCCTTTCCTTTCGCCTCCATCAAGGCGAGGCGGTTCTTGATTGCCGGAAGGTCCGAGCCGTTCGTGTGATCGCGTCCGTTCAGAATGGCCTGGGGCGTATAGACGCCGTAACGCCCGAGCATCCGCGCATAAGCATATTGCCGCTCGGTGTTTTGCTTGGACGCGAGCGTATCCGCCCAACCTAGATAATTCCAATAGTCAACATGGTAAGCGAGCGCGACGACGCCGCCTTCATCGACGAGCTTCTTGAGTGCCGCATCGGCCGGCGGGCAAGAGGAACAGCCCTGGCTGGTGAAGAGTTCGACGACGCCCTTGATCGCCCCATCGCCCATCGGTTTGCCGTCTTCCGCTGCAGCCGTACCGCTGATCGCGCCGAACAGCCCGACCGTCAGGGCGAGACGTCGGATCGTTGGTTTGCAGGCGAATATCATGGTGTCTTTGTTCGTTCTGGTTAAACCGGCGACTTGTCGCGCGGGACACCCCTACATACGACGGGTATTCTTCAACGAAAAGTCACGTTGGAGTGACTGCAGCAAAGCGGTGGATAACCGCGAAAACAGGCAATAAAATGCCGGGGCGCCGCTGGACGCCCCGGCATTTTATTCATGCGGGTCGCCGATCAGGCGGCGAGATCGCGTAGGACCGTCTGCAGGATGCCGCCATTGTTGACGTAGGTGACCTCATCGAGCGTATCGATGCGGCAGATGAGCGGGACCTCCTTCACCGAGCCGTCGCCATAGGTGATCTTCGCCACGCGCTTCTCGCGCGGTTGAACATTGGCGAGGTTTTCGATCGTCACCACTTCGTCCCCCTTGAGACCGAGGGCCTCCCAGTTGGTGCCCTCCTCGAAGACGAATGGGATGACGCCCATGCCGACCAGGTTCGAACGGTGGATACGCTCGAAGGACTGCGCGATCACGGCCTTGACGCCGAGAAGGTTGGTGCCCTTCGCCGCCCAGTCGCGCGAAGAGCCGTTCCCGTACTCGACGCCGGCGAATATGACCAGCGGAACGCCCTCTGCCTTGTACTGCATGGCCGCGTCGTAGATCGACATTTCCTCCTTCGAGGGGTAGTGGATCGTGTAGCCGCCTTCCTTGCCGTTCGGACCGAGCATATGGTTGCGGATGCGAATATTGGCGAAGGTGCCGCGCATCATCACTTCATGATTACCGCGGCGCGTCCCGTACTGGTTGAAGTCGGCAATCCCGACGCCATGTTCGAGCAGATAGCCGCCCGCAGGCGACGCCGCCTTGATCGAGCCGGCCGGCGAGATGTGGTCGGTGGTGATCTTGTCGCCGAACAGGCCGAGGACGCGGGCACCCTTTATGTCCGAGATGCCGGCCCCCTTCTTGCCCATGCCGACGAAGTAGGGCGGATTCTGGACATAGGTCGACCCCTCGTCCCAGGCGTAGGTCTGGCCGGCCGGAACCTGAACCGCCTGCCAATTTGCGTCGCCCTTGAACACATCGGCGTATTTCGTCGCGTAAAGCTCGCGGGTGACGTATTTGAAGATGAAGTCCTGGATTTCCTGGGACGTTGGCCAGATGTCCTTGAGGTAGACCGGCTGCCCGTTCCGGTCCTCGCCGAGCGGCTCCTTCGTCAGATCCTTCTGGACGGAACCGGCAAGTGCGTAGGCGACCACGAGCGGCGGCGAAGCGAGATAGTTTGCCTGGACATCCGGCGAGATGCGGCCTTCGAAGTTGCGGTTGCCGGAAAGGACTCCGGCAGCGATCAAGCCCTTGTCGTTGATCGTCTTGGAGATCTCCGCCGGCAGCGGTCCGGAGTTGCCGATGCAGGTGGTGCAGCCGAAGCCGACCAGATTGAAGCCGAGCTTGTCAAGATCTGTCTGCAGGCCGGATTTCGACAGGTATTCGGCGACGACCTGCGATCCGGGCGCCAGTGACGTCTTGACCCAGGGCTTGGTCTTCAGGCCCTTGGCGACCGCATTGCGGGCAAGCAGGCCGGCGGCGATCAGGACCGACGGGTTCGAGGTATTGGTGCAGGACGTGATGGCGGCGATCGCGACGTCGCCATGGCCGAGATCGTAGTCCGTGCCCTCGACCGCGTAGCGGTTCGCGAGCTGCCCCGGTTTTTTGTAGTCGTTGTCGAGCGAGGACGCGAAGCCGGAGGCGATGTTCTCGAGCGCGATACGGCCCTCGGGGCGCTTCGGACCGGCCATCGACGGCACGACCTCGCCGAGATCGAGTTCCAGAGTGTCGGTAAAGACGAGTTCGGAGCCGTCGCCTTCGCGCCACATCCCTTGGGCCTTGGAATAGGCTTCGACGAGCGCGATGCGCTGCTCTTCACGGCCGGAGATGGTGAGATAATTGATCGTCTCGGAATCGACCGGGAAGAAGCCGCAGGTGGCGCCGTACTCCGGGCCCATATTGCCGATCGTCGCACGGTCGGCGAGCGTCATGTTGTCGAGGCCGGGGCCGAAGAATTCGACGAACTTCGAAACGACGCCCTTCTTGCGCAGCATTTGCACCACAGTGAGCACGAGGTCGGTCGCCGTCACGCCTTCCTTGAGCTTTCCGGTGAGCTTGAAACCGATGACCTCCGGCAGGAGCATCGAGACCGGCTGGCCGAGCATCGCCGCTTCGGCTTCGATGCCGCCCACGCCCCAGCCGAGGACGCCGAGACCGTTGATCATTGTCGTGTGGCTGTCGGTGCCGACGCAAGTGTCCGGATAGGCGGTGATTTCGCCGTCTTCTTCCCTGGTCCAGACGGCCTGGCCCAGATATTCGAGATTGACCTGGTGACAGATGCCGGTGCCGGGCGGCACGACGCGGAAATTCTGGAAGGCCTGCTGGCCCCATTTCAGGAAGCGGTAGCGCTCGCCGTTACGCTGATATTCAAGCTCGACATTGCGGGCAAAGGCGGTCGGCGTGCCGAATTCGTCGACAATCACCGAGTGGTCGATAACGAGATCGACGGGAACGAGCGGGTTGATCTTTTCCGGATCACCGCCGAGCGAAACCATCGCGTCGCGCATGGCCGCGAGGTCGACAACGGCCGGAACGCCGGTGAAATCCTGCATCAGCACGCGTGCCGGGCGGTAGGCGATCTCGTTTTCGGCCGTGCCCTTGTCGTTCAGCCATGCCGCAATGTTTTCGATGTCCTTCCTGGTGACCGAGCGTCCATCTTCGTTCCGCAACAGGTTTTCCAGCAGGACCTTCATCGAATAGGGAAGCTTCGAGACGCCGGCGAGGCCGTTCGCCTCGGCCTTGGGCAGACTGTAATAGATATAGTCCACACCGTTGACCGCGAGCGTGGAGCGACAATTGAAGCTGTCTAGGGATTTGGACACTGGATGATACCCCGTTCCGTCTGATCGCCAAAAACTGACGTACGAACGCCCGAGCACCTGTGAGGCGCGAAATGGGATGCGGGTGCGGCCATTTCCGCTGTCCGTACGTGGAAGCGCGTTCCATGTTCGGCGCTAGGATGAAATTCACGCCGACCGCTGGCGTGTTGGCCGCCTTATAGATAATTTCTTGAAATCGTGCCAGACCAAGCAAGGTCCAATCGGAACTTTTTTTGCTCTGCGATAATACACGTCAAGGGAAGCTGCAAATTCATGCGCCTGCTGGCTGAAGGATTGAGTGCGAGGCGCGGCGAGGACCTGATTTTCAAGGATATTTCGTTTGATCTGGCTGGCGGCGAGGCGCTCGTGGTGACCGGTCCGAACGGTTCCGGCAAGTCGACGCTTCTGCGCGTGCTGGCAGGCCTTCTCGGAGCGGATTCGGGCCGTGTCCGGCTGAAGGGCGGGCCCGCCGGTTTCGATCACCCGCGCGAACTCAGCCATTATCTCGGCCACCGGAACGCAATGAAGCGTGAGCTGACGGTCGAGGAAAATCTCATCTTCTGGCAGCGCTTTCTCGGCGATTCACCCGGCGGCTCCGGAGACGGCCTCGTTGAAGCCGCCACGGCCGTGGGACTAGCCGACATCATCCACCTGCCCTTCGGCTACCTTTCCGCCGGCCAGCAGCGCCGCATGGCAATGGCGAAACTGCTCGTGGCCTATCGGCCGATCTGGCTCCTCGACGAGCCGACGGCGGCTCTCGACGTCAGCGCCGACAGGCTCTTTGCCGGGCTGGTGGCGCGCCATCTCGAACGCGGCGGGATCGTCATCGCCGCCACGCACCAGGCTCTGGGGTTCACCGGGGTTAAAAGCCTCGAAATGACGGGGTTCTTCCATTGACCGCCCTCTTTCTCCGGGATCTCAAGCTTTCGGTGCGCGCCGGCGGCGGCGCGATGATCGGCGTACTTTTCTTCATGACCGTGGTCGCGGTCATCCCCTTCGGTGTCGGGCCGGACCTCAACCTGCTCGCTCGGATCGGTCCGGCAATCCTCTGGATCGGAGCGCTGCTCGCATCGCTGCTCGGACTCGACCGGCTCTTCCAGGCAGAACGCGAAGACGGCTCGCTCGACCTCATCATGATGCAGGAGACGCCGTTGCTCCTCACCGTTCTCGTCAAATGCGCCGCTCATTGGACCGCCACCGGTCTGCCGCTGGTGGTCGCCTCGCCCTTCCTCGGTCTCTTCATGAACATGGACGAACGCGCGATCGGCGCCACGATGCTGACGCTGCTTGCAGGAACCCCGGCGATCACCCTGATCGGAGCGGTCGGCGCAGCGGTAGCGGTGGCGCTTCCGCGCGGCGGCCTGCTGGTATCGATCCTGGTGCTTCCGCTCGCCATACCGGTTCTGATCTTCGGGGTCAGCGCCGTCTATGCGGCTATCGAGGATCCCGCCCCGTTTCTGCCGCCTTTCATGATATTGATGGCGATAACCCTGTTCTTTGCGGTGATCGGACCCGTGGCGGCCGCCTCAGCCCTCAGGCATTCGGCCGACTGAGACACGGCACTTTAGGATCGATTGCGGAAGGGGTGCTTCCGCGTTAAAGAGCCAATATGAGCGAAAACAGCCTGACCATACGCAAGTTCGGCGATCTCGCCAACCCGACCCGGTTCCTGGCGCTGGCGGCGCGTGCCCTGCCGTGGCTTGCCGCTCTTACCGCTCTTTTCTTTGCCGCCGGGCTCTGGCTCTCCTTCACCACCGAGGGCGACTATCAGCAGGGAGAGACCGTGCGCATCATGTATGTGCATGTGCCTTCGGCCTGGCTGTCCATGATGTGCTATACGGTCATGGCGATCTCGGCGCTCGGCACCCTCGTCTGGCGCCATCCGCTCGCAGACGTCTCGGCAAAGGCCGCAGCGCCGATCGGCGCCTGCTTCACCTTTCTGGCGCTCGTCACCGGCTCGCTCTGGGGAAAGCCGATGTGGGGCACCTGGTGGGTATGGGATGCGCGGCTGACCTCGGTCTTCGTGCTCTTCCTCATGTATCTCGGCCTGATCGCGCTGAATCGCGCCATGGATGATCCGAGCCGTTCGGCGCGCGTCTCGGCCGTGCTCGTTCTCGTCGGTTTCGTCAACATCCCGATCATCAAGTTCTCGGTCGATTGGTGGAACACGCTGCATCAGCCGGCGAGCGTCATACGCCTGGACGGTCCGACGATCGATCCGGAATTCCTGCGGCCGCTCATCGTCATGGCAATTGCCTTCACGCTGCTGTTCTTCACGCTGCACATCGGCGCGATGCGCAACGAGATCTGGCGCCGCCGGGTGGCCTCGCTCAGGCGGCAGGCGGCTCGAAACGCCGGCCGGGAGCAGCTTGCACCATGATGAGCCATGCGACCTATGTCATTGCCTGCTACGCGGTCTCCGCCGCGACGGTGGCGGGGCTCATCTTCTGGGTCCTAACCGATGGCCGTGCCCGTAAGCGCGAGCTGGAGCAGCTCGAAGCGGCCGGCATCCGCCGCCGTTCGGCGGAAGCTCCGACCGGGGGGGGGCAGATGACGAACGCGCGGGACGAACGTGCGCCAGGCGCTATTCGCTATCTCGTGGCGGCGCTTCCGCTCCTGATCTTTGCGGTTCTCGCACTCATCTTCTGGAGCCAATTGAACTCCGGCAGGGACGTCAGCGAAATACCCTCGGCCTTGATCGGGACCAAGGCGCCGACGCTCGACATGCCGCGGCTTGAAGGCGCGGTGGCTCCGTCCGGCCGACCGATGCCGGCGCTTACCGATACGGCCGTCAAGGGCAAGCTTACGCTCGTCAATGTCTGGGCCTCCTGGTGCGTGCCCTGCCGGCAGGAACATCCCGTCATTCTTGCATTGTCGAAAGACCCGCGCCTGACCGTCGTCGGCATCAACTACAAGGACCGGAACGAGAATGCGCTGAGGTTCCTCGGCGAACTCGGCAACCCCTTCTCGGCGATCGGCGTCGATCCGAACGGTAAGGCAGCGATAGACTGGGGCGTTTACGGCATCCCGGAATCATTCCTAGTCGCCGCCGATGGGACGATCCTCTACAAGCGTGCCGGGCCCTTCGACGAGAAGAGCCTCAGGGAAGGGCTGCTGCCGGCGATCGAAAAAGCGCTTGCCGGGTCGTAGCCCTCATCCGGCCTGCCACGCCTTCACCGCATCCATCGGCCACACCAGCATCAGCACGTTGAGCGTCAGATTGTCGCGCACCATAAAGCCGGTGAAGAGTTCGAGAGCGATCGCGATAGCGACGGTCACTGCCACCGGCAACCGGGAAGCGATGAGGAAGCCTGTCGCCATGGCAAGCGTATCCATGGTCGAGTTCAGGATGCTGTCACCGAAATAATCGAGCGAAATGGTTGCGGACCGATAGCGGTTGATCACCATCGGCGTGTTCTCAAGAATCTCCCAGGCGGACTCGATCACGGTCGCGAGAAGCAGGCGCCCGCTCAAGGGCTTACCGCGCATGAGAAGATGACCGAGGCCGTAGAAGAGGAATCCGTGAATGATATGGGACGGTGTGTACCAATCGGAAACGTGCTGCGAATTACCGCTGGATTTGGCGACGCCTTCCCACAGCTTGATGTAGCCGCATTCGCAGATCCACAGCCGCCCCATCAGATGCAGCACCAGGATCTGGAGTGCCAGCACAGCGAGGCAGGCAAGCAGCAAGAGTGCCGCGCGTCGCTGCCGGTTGTCGTCCGAGCCGGCCGCGATCGTCACTTCGCGTTTTCCTGATCGACCGAATGCTTCATGATCAGCGGCATCTGCGCGAGCGTGAAAAGAATGGTGATCGGCATGGTGCCCCAGACCTTGAAGGCGACCCAGAAATCGGTCGAGAAGGAGCGCCAGATAACCTCGTTCAGCACCGCGAGGAACAGGAAGAACACACCCCAGCGCACCGTAAGCTTCCGCCAGCCCTCTTCGTCCAGCTTGAAGGCGGCGTGGAAAACGTAGCCGAGCAGCGATTTGCCGAACAGGAGCCCGCCGAGCAGGATCGCGCCGAAGAGCGTATTGACGATGGTCGGCTTCATCTTGATGAAAGTGTCGTTCTGCAGCCAGAGCGTCAGCGCACCGAAGACGAAGACGACGATGCCGGAGATGAGCGGCATCATCGGCAGCGTGCGCGTCATCATCCAGGAAACGGCGAGAGCCGCAGCCGTCGCCGCCATGAAGAGGCCGGTGGCGATGAAGATCGGCCCGCCGAGATCCGCGAGCACGGGAAAGCGGCTCGCCAGCCATTCGCCCCGCGAATTGGCAAAGAAGAAGACCATCAGAGGCCCGAGCTCGAGCACGAGCTTGAGGAGCGGGCTTACCTCTGTTTTCGGCTTGGCTGCCTCGACGGTCGACATGTGCGGATCCTGTTCTGTCATCGTCTGACGCTCATAACATCAGGATTGCGGCAAAACCATATCAACCGTCGGTACGGCTGCAAAACCGCTTCCGCGGTCATGGGGCCGCAACACCGGCGATCGCCTCGGCGAAGTCTTTTGCCTCGAAGGGTTCGAGATCGTCGACACCCTCGCCGACACCGATGAAATAGACCGGCAGCTTGTGCTTGGCGGAGATCGCCACCAGGATTCCGCCGCGCGCCGTCCCGTCGAGCTTTGTCATGATCAATCCGCTGACGCCCGCAACGTTGCGGAATATCTCTACCTGCTGCAGCGCGTTCTGCCCGGTCGTGGCATCCAGTGTCTGCAGGACCGTATGCGGCGCGTCCGGATCGAGCTTCCCGAGAACGCGTACGATCTTCTCCAGTTCCGCCATCAGCTCGGCCTTGTTCTGCAATCGCCCGGCGGTGTCTATGATCAGCACGTCCGCCTTCTGCTCGCGGGCACGCTGGAACGCCTCATAGGCCAGCCCGGCCGCGTCGGCTCCGAGCTTGGAGGAGACGATTTCGGACCTCGTCCGCTCGGCCCAGATCTTCAGCTGTTCGATCGCCGCAGCCCGGAAAGTGTCGCCGGCGGCCATCATGACCTTGAGGCTCGCGCCGGACAGTTTCGCAGCAAGCTTGCCGATCGTCGTGGTCTTTCCTGTCCCGTTGACGCCGACGACCAGGATCACATGCGGCTTATGATTGAGATCGAGTTCGAGCGGCTTTGCGACCGGCGCCAGAACTTTGGTGATCTCCCCCGCCATGATGCGCGATACGTCCTCGCCGGACACATCCTTGCCGTAACGCTCCGAGGCGAGCGCGTCGGTGATGCGCATCGCGGTCTCGACGCCGAGATCCGCCTGGATCAGGAGATCTTCGAGGTCCTGCAGCGTCGCCTCGTCCAGCTTGCGTTTGGTGAAGAGACTGGCGATCTGACCGGTGAGCTGCGACGAGGTGCGGGCGAGACCCAGACGGAGGCGCTGGTACCAGTTGAGCTTCGGCTGCGCCGCCGGGGTCTCGTCCTTCGGGCGCCTGTCGGCGGCGGCGAAACCTTTGGGAAGGCTGGATGTGCGGAGCTCCGCTTCGATGTCGGAACCGGCATCTGACCGCCTATCGGCGTCGCCTGCGAGCGCCTCCGCCTGCTCGACAGGAGCCCCGCTGTTCTCAGCGGTTGCCTCGGTCTCCCCGTGATCTCCCCCGTTGAGGGGGAGATGTCCCGAAGGGACGGAGGGGGGTGCCGAAACGTCATCGGCTCCCGTTGGGTGTTCGGAAGGAGGCTCGCTCTCCTCTGCCCTGCCGGGCATCTCCCCCGCGAGGGGAGAGATCGGATGCGGGACGCTCTCGTCCTGCTTCACGGTGTTCTCATCTGCTGCGGGAGCAGTACCTGCCGGGGCTTCGTCGCTCGTGGTTTCGGTGTTTGCCGTGCTTGGTGCGAGGGAGACATCGCGATCGTCTGTGCCAGCTTCCGTTGCCTCGGCCGCGGTACGCTTTTCCTCGACCGGTGCCTGGCTCTCACCCTGCTCTCCTGAGGGCACAGAAGAGGGTGCGGCATCCGAAACCTCCTGCGGCGGCGCGGGTTTCTCTTCGACGGCGTCCTTGCCGAAGGAGAAGATCTTCTTGATGAAACCAATCGCCATGGGAATGAATGTCCGCTATCAGGCCGCAGCCATCTGTTTGCGCTTGATCGTCAGATGCTTGCCGTTATGGCCGGTGATTTCGGCCGCAACGAGCGATCGCGGCTCGAGGCCGGCCGCATCGACGAGCGTGAAGTTTTCGGTATGTGCCAGACCGTTCATCTCCACCAGCACCATTTGCCTGCTGCCGACCATGCGTTCGAGATGGACCCTATGGAGCTCGGCGCCCTTTGCACGCAGGCGTGCGGCACGCTCTTTGACGAGCACGCGGTCGAGCTGCGGCATGCGGGCCGCCGGCGTGCCGGGGCGTGGGCTGTAGGGGAAGACGTGCAGATGCGCAAGGCCGCAATCCTCAGCAAGCCTGACGGCATTCTGGAACATCGCCTCGGTCTCGGTCGGAAAGCCGGCGATCATGTCGGCGCCGAAACTGATTTCGGGTCGGAGCCGAAGGACCTCCGCGCAGAAGGCGCGCGCGTCGGCACTTGAATGCCGCCGCTTCATCCGCTTCAGCATCAGGTCGTCGCCATGCTGCAGCGAGAGATGCAGATGCGGCATGAAACGCGGCTCTTCGGCAATGAGATCGAGAAGATGGACGTCCGCCTCGATGCTGTCGATGGAGGAAAGCCGTAGACGAAGGATCTCCGGGACCTGCTTCAGCAAGGTCTTGGCGAGAAGTCCGAGGGTTGGCGTTCCGGGCAGGTCGGCGCCGTAGCTGGTGGCATCGACGCCGGTCAGCACGATCTCGCGATAGCCGCCCTCGACAAGGCGTCTCGCCTGGTCGACGACGGCGCCCATCGGCACCGAGCGGGAATTGCCGCGTCCATAAGGGATGATGCAGAAGGTGCAGCGATGATCACAGCCATTCTGCACCTGGATGAAGGCACGCACGTGCCCGTCGATATGCTTCACCATTTGCGGCGCGGTGGCGCGCACGCTCATGATATCGTTCACCCGGAGTTTCTCCTCGGCCGAGACGCCGAAATCGGGCAGCGAGCGATAGGAAGCGCTCGTGAGCTTCTCCTCATTGCCGAGAACCGCGTCCACCTCCGCCATCTCCGCGAAAGTTTCCTTCTCGGTCTGCGCGGCGCAGCCGGTGACGATGATACGGGCGTGCGGGTTCTCGCGCCGCGCGCGGCGGATGGCCTGGCGCGCCTGGCGCACCGCCTCGGCGGTCACGGCGCAGGTGTTGACGAGCACGGCATCGTTCAGCCCCGCCTTTTCGGCCTCTGCCCGCATCACTTCCGATTCATAGGTGTTCAGACGGCAGCCGAAGGTTATGACCTCGACGCCGCTCAAGGCGCTCGGGCTCCGATGTCGCCGCTCTCCGGCTCGTTCCGCTCGAAAATGCCGGTGACAGGGTCGAGCGTGCCGGACCATTCCCATTCGGCCGGGCCGGTCATGATGACGTGGTCGTCGCTTTCGCGCCATTCGATCCGAAGTGGTCCTCCGGGCACATTTACGGTCACCGCGCGCTCCGTGCGGCCTGTTCTCGCACCGCTGACGGCAGCGGCACAGGCGGCCGAGCCGCAGGCAAGCGTCAGGCCGGCGCCGCGCTCCCAGGTCCGCAGGTCCATCTCCTGGCGGGAGCGGATGCGGGCGACCGATATATTGGCCCGTTCAGGGAAGATCGGGTGGTTCTCGAGGAGCGGTCCGAAACGATCGAGATCGTAGCCGGACACGTCGTTTTCGACCCAGAAGATCGCGTGAGGATTGCCCATGGATACAACGGAAGGAGAGTGCAGCACGGGAGCCTCGATGGGTCCGATCTGCAGCTCGATCCGGCGCGTGTCATGGAACTCCTCGGCGAGCGGTATCTGGTCCCAGCGGAAACGCGGCTTGCCCATATCGACCGAAATAGAGCCGTCGTCATGCTCCTTCGCTTCAAGGAGGCCCGCAACCGTGTGGAAGAGGAAGGCCTTCTTGCCGGTCTCGGCCGCAAGCGCCTGGACCACGCAGCGGGTGCCGTTGCCGCAGGCCTGGGCCATCGACCCGTCGGAATTGACGATGTCGATCCACGCGTCGGTGCCGGCGGACTTCGGATCATGGATCGCCATGATCTGGTCGAACTCGGTTGCCGGGTCGGCGTTGAGCACTATTGCAGCCTGACGCGTCACGCGGTCCTTGCGGCCACGCATGTCGACCACCAGGATCTTGTTTCCAAGCCCGTTCATCCTGGCAAATTGCACCTGATCGGCCATGTCGCGATTATCCAAACCTGGCCTTCCGTTCCGGAGGCGCCCTTCATTCGGGCTGTATATGGCGGAAAAGCCCGGAAATTACCAGTGCCGGCGTCATTCCCTTGCCAAAGACGAGGCAGGGACATCGAAGACCTCTCCGGGTCGCAGTGCCCTGAACCGGCTGCGCTCTATGCCGGCCCCGTCGAGCGCTGTCTCGAGCGCCCGGAGGGGCTCCTCGACCCCTTCATTGGTCAGCCGGAAGGTGCCCCAATGATGACCCGCCGCGTGTTCGGCTCCGTAGGCGACCATACCCATGACCGCCTCTTCCGGATTCTGGTGCTGCGATGCCATGAACCATCGGGGTTCGTAGCTCCCGAATGGCAGATTGGCGATCCTGAAGCCGCCGTGCTTCTCGCGCGCCGCCCGATAATTGATGCCGTCGTGAAAGCCTGTATCGCCGACATGGTAGATCTTGCCGGCCGGCGTTTCGATGACGAAGGCGGCCCAGAGCGCCATCCGCCGGTCGCGCAAATGGCGGGCCGACCAATGATGACAGGGCTCCGCATGAACGACGGCGCCTTCGAGTTCCATGCGATCGCCCCAGTCGACGGCGCGGATCTCCGCATTCGGGATTGAGCGGCGAATGATCGCGTCATTACCGAGCGGCGTGATGATCTGTGGTGCGTGCTGGGCGTGAAGTGTACTCAATGTATCGATGTCGAGGTGGTCATAGTGGTTGTGCGTGACCAGCACGAGGTCGATCGGCGGCAGGTCGCTCATCAGGACGCCCGGCGCGTTGCGGCGAAGAGGTCCGGCAAAGGTGACGGGGCTTGCGCGACGAGACCAGACCGGATCGGTCAATATGTTGATGCCCGCGACCTGGATCAAAAGGGTCGCGTGACCGACCATGGTCACACGCAGCCGATCGCCGGCGACGGAAAGTTCGGGCTTCGCCTGGGGGAAAGGGCTGTCGTAACGAGCCGGCCACGCCACCCGTCCACCGCCGAACTGCCAGTGCAGGAGGTCGGCTAATCCACGCGGCGGCGTGCCGCCCGGATTGTAGAATCGAAGCCCGTCGAAATGGTCCGAAACCGGGCCGCCATGATAGGGATTGCCGCTTTTCTTCATCGCTGCCTCGATAGAGGATTCCTGAAACGTAAATAGGCGCCCTTGGCTTTCGGTCACAGAGCTCGGATAGGAGTTTCCGCTGCAGATCCTTGACTTTTCTTTCCGCTTCCTGTTTATCGCGGCGAATTCCTTCGCAAGCGATGACTTCCGAAGCCACCGACCCGGCCCCGCAAAGGTATAAAGAGAGCCAGGAGGTCAACATCCGACAGCGCGTGGCGCCCTCGGGTGGTTTTTGGCTTTGCGCCTTGTTTTCCGCGCGAAGGGACCCACGTTTTCGGACGAGCCGTGCTATGGCAATCCGGAGACAAGAAGGAAGAGAATATGTTCGAGAGCCTCCAGGACCGTCTTGGTTCCATACTGAATGGACTGACCGGCCGCGGCGCCCTGTCGGAAGCCGATGTTTCCGCAGCGCTTCGGGAGGTTCGCCGTGCGCTGCTCGAAGCGGACGTCGCACTCGACGTCGTGCGGTCCTTCACGGAAAAGGTTCGTGAGAAGGCGGTCGGCGCCGAAATCGTCAAGTCGATCAAGCCCGGCCAGATGGTCGTCAAGATCGTTCATGACGAGCTCGTGGCGATGCTCGGATCCGAGGGCGTCACGATCGATCTCAACGCTCCGGCTCCCGTCGTTATCATGATGGTGGGCCTGCAGGGCTCGGGCAAGACCACGACGACCGGCAAAATCGCCAAGCGGCTGACCGCGCGGGACAAGAAGAAGGTCCTGATGGCCTCGCTCGATACCCGCCGCCCGGCCGCGCAGGAGCAGTTGCGCCAGCTCGGCGTGCAGACGGGGGTCGACACGCTGCCGATCATTGCCGGCCAGTCGCCGACCGATATCGCCGCGCGCGCGGTACAGGCGGCCAAGCTCGGCGGCCACGATATCGTCATCCTCGACACAGCCGGACGCACCCATATCGACGAGCCGTTGATGATGGAGATGGCGGAGATCAAGCGGAAATCCAGCCCGCACGAAATCCTGCTCGTCGCCGATGCGCTGACGGGCCAGGACGCCGTCAATCTCGCCCGCAGCTTCGATGAACGCGTCGGCATCACCGGCCTGGTCCTGACCCGTATGGACGGCGACGGCCGCGGCGGTGCGGCGCTCTCCATGCGTGCCATCACCGGCAAGCCGATCAAGCTCATCGGCGTCGGCGAAAAGATGGACGAACTCGAGGAGTTCCACCCCCGCCGCGTCGCCGACCGGATACTCGGCATGGGCGACATCGTCTCGCTGGTCGAAAAGGCGGCGGAGAACATCGACGCCGAAAAGGCGGCGGCCATGGCCGCCAAGATGGCCAAAGGCAAGTTCGACCTCAACGACCTCGCCGATCAGCTGCAGCAGATGCAGAAGATGGGCGGCATGGGCGGCATCATGGGGCTGATGCCCGGCATGGCCGGCATGAAGGACAAGATGTCCGCCGCCGGCCTGGATGACAAGCTCTTCAAGCGCCAGATCGCGATCATATCGTCCATGACCAGGACCGAGCGCGCCAATCCGGACATCCTCAAGCATTCGCGCAAGAAGCGCATCGCCAGCGGCTCCGGCACCGATGCCTCCGACATCAACAAGCTTCTGAAGATGCACCGCCAGATGGCGGACATGATGAAGATGATGGGCGGCAAGGGCAAGGGCGGCATGATGAAGCAGATGATGGGTGGCCTTGCCGGCAAGATGGGGCTTGGCGGCCTCGGTGGCGGCATGCCGGATCTGTCGAAGCTCGACCCGAAGCAACTCGAGGCCCTGCAGAAGCAGGCCGAAGCCGCCGGCCTCGGCAAGCCCGGCGGTGGCTTGCCTGGCCTTGGTGGCGGTGGATTGCCGGGCCTGGGAGGCGGTTTCCCCGGTCTCCCCGGCCTGCCGAAAAAGAAGTGAGGATCGCGACGAATGCTTGATCCCGGGATCAAAGAGGAATTGGCGAGCTACCGGCAATCGATCGACAATATCGATGCCGCGCTCGTCCACATGCTGGCCGAACGCTTCCGCTGCACCAAGGCGGTTGGCGTGCTCAAGGCCAAGCACCAGTTGCCGCCGGCCGATCCGGCGCGCGAAGAATACCAGATTGAACGCCTTCGACACCTCGCCAAGGATGCCAATCTGGATCCGGATTTCGCCGAGAAGTTCCTGAACTTCATCATCAAGGAAGTCATCCGGCATCATGAAGCCATCGCCGCCGATTGCTCGCATTCCGCGGGCAACGCCGGCACACATTCCGCTTGAGCAAAGCGGTCAAGAAAGCCTGCAAGGAGTAAATCGAAATGGCATTGAAAATTCGTCTCGCCCGCGGCGGTTCCAAGAAGCGCCCCTACTACCAGATCGTCGTTGCCGACGCGCGCAGCCCGCGTGACGGCCGCTTCCTCGAAAAGCTCGGCTCCTGGAACCCGATGCTTGCCAAGGACGATGAAAAGCGCATCGAACTGAACGCCGAGCGCGTTCAGCACTGGATCGACCAGGGCGCCCAGCCGACCGACCGCGTTCTGCGCTTCCTCGATCAGGCAGGCCTCGCCAAGCGCCCGGCCCGCAGCAACCCGGTGAAGGCGCTACCCGGCAAGAAGGCACAGGAACGTGCCGCTGAGGCCAAGCAGAAGGCCGAAGAAGCAGCCGCTGCGGCTTCGGAAGCAGCCGCGGAATAATCTTCGCCGATCGGCAGTGAAAACGGGCGGCATTTCCATGCCGCCCGTTTTGCTTTATGTGCTCCGGGAAATTCGCATGCTCTTTTCCCGGTGGATTTCAGGAGCATGGGCAAGTTCACTCTGGATGCCGACAATGACACAGCTGAAAAATCCTGTCCTGATGGCGACGATCGGTGCGGCGCAGGGGCTGCGCGGCGAGGTGAGGGTGAAGTCTTTCACGGACGATCCGACGGCACTTGGGGATTATGGAAATCTCCACAGCGAGGACGGCCGCGTCTTCGAGGTGCTCGAAATTCGCGAGGCGAAGAATGTGGTCGTCGTGCGGTTTCGCGGTGTCAACGACCGAACGGCTGCCGAGGCGCTCAACGGGCTCGAGCTCTTCATCGAGCGCGACAATCTTCCCGATGACGATCTGGACGAGGACGAGTTCTTCTATGCCGATCTCGAGGGCATGGAGGCGGTCGACCGCACCGGCAAGAGCTATGGTTCGGTGACCGGTGTCTTTGACTTCGGTGCTGGCGATCTTCTCGAACTCAAGGGCCCGGGCCTGCGGCCGGTGCTGATTCCATTCACCGAATGGTCGGTGCTCGAAATCGACCTCGAAGCGGGCAAACTCGTCATCGACCCGACTGCAGCAGGGCTGGTCGATGATGAGAAGAGTGGCCCAGGCAAGCCGTTTCCGACCAAGCGCAAGTGAGCCCCCGGCGATGCTCTTTCGTGCAACGGTCCTGACGCTCTATCCCGAAATGTTCCCCGGACATCTCGGCGTTTCGCTCGCCGGAAAGGCACTGGAGCGCGGGGATTGGTCGATCGAACCCGTGCAGATACGCGACTTCGCCGGCGACAGGCACCGCACGGTAGACGACACGCCGGCCGGCGGAGGCGCCGGAATGGTGCTGAAGCCCGACGTTCTTGCCCGCGCTATCGACCATGTTTCGGCAGATGACGAGCGACCGCGGCTTCTGATGAGCCCGCGCGGGCGGCCGCTGACGCAGGAACGGGTGCGCGCGCTGGCCGCCGGCCCCGGCGTCGTCGTCGTTTGCGGCCGTTTCGAGGGTGTCGATCAGCGGGTCATCGATACGCGCCAGCTGGAGGAAGTCTCGATCGGCGACTACATTCTTTCCGGCGGCGAACCGGCGGCACTGGTCCTGCTGGACGCGGTGGTGCGCATTCTGCCGGGCGTCATGGGAAACGAACTCTCGGGCGTGCACGAGAGCTTCGAAGGAGGATTGCTGGAGCATCCCCACTACACGCGTCCCCAGGTCTTCGAGGGTCAAGAAATACCAGCCGTGCTCACGTCAGGCAATCACGCCGCTATAGCCCAATGGCGATTGGCGGCCGCCCGCCGGCTGACCGCCGAGCGCCGGCCGGACCTCCTGGAGCGTGATCTGAAACCGCAGCCTGATCCGGCTCAACCCGTGAAGAAGTAATAGGCGGCCAGCAGGAGCCCCACTGCCACGACCACGGCGCGTATCACCGACTGCGGAACGCGGCGTGCCGCCCATACGCCCATATAGCCGCCGAGGGCTGCGCCCGGCACCATGATCGCCGCATGCAGCCAGGAGACGACCCCGCCCGCGGTGAAAACCACGATCGCGATCGCGGCGATGATGATGGAGATGAAGTTCTTGAGCGCGTTCAGCCGGTGGTAGCCGCCGCCGGTCGCAAGCCCGAGAACGGCAAGCATCATGATCCCCATGCCGGCGCCGAAGAAGCCGCCATAGACGGAGGTGACCAACTGGCTCGCCACACCGAGCGGCCCGATGCGGTGCTCGTCGCTGCGCGCCTTCGGCTTCAGCAGCGGACCGGCCGCGAAGATCGCTGTCGCGGCGATCAGCAGCCAGGGCACCATCTGACGAAAAGCCGGATTGGAGAGCGACAGGAGAAGCAGCGCGCCGGCAAGACCTCCGACCGCCGAGATGACGGCGAGGACGAGCGCGTTCTTCCGGTCGGCCCGGATTTCCTTGGCATAGGCAAGCGCCGAGGTGATGTAGCCGGGGAACTGAATGATGGAGGAAGTGGCGTTGGCAACGATAGGCGGCAGGCCTGCAAGCGTCATGGCGCCGAAAGTCAGGAAGGTGCCGCCGCCGGCAATAGCGTTGACCACGCCGGACAGGAACCCTGCAACGAAGAGCAAGAAGATCTGGAATAACGTCATGGCTTCCCCCGAACGCGTGAATCGGGGATAGCGGGTGGCGCGTTCGCCCGCAACCCCGCCCCACGATCTCGGCGGCGGCTTAAGTTGCGATCGTAACGTTTGGGGCTTATACCGGTACGAAATTCCTGTTTCGGGGATGACAAGGCCGACCGTATGGTGTATGTGCCGGCCCGGCTCGGGTTCTCGCCCGTCGACCGTCAACAAAGAATGGCGAATCCGCCCCTGCCGTAAAGACGGCAAGGCCTGAAGGCAAGTCCGACAGGCCGATCGAGGGCGCTCTGGCTGTTTCAGAAGAACGCAAAGGTTAAACCGATGAACATCATCCAGCAGCTGGAAGCCGAACAGGCCGCCAAGATCGCCGCAAAGCGCACCCTTCCCGAATTCTCCCCGGGCGATACTGTCCGCGTTAATGTGCGCGTTGTCGAAGGCACCCGCACCCGCGTACAGGCTTACGAAGGCGTCTGCATCGCCCGCTCCGGAGGCGGCATCAACGAGAGCTTCACCGTTCGCAAGATTTCCTACGGCGAAGGCGTCGAGCGCGTATTCCCGGTTTATTCTCCGCTCGTCGAGAGCGTCGATGTGGTTCGCCGCGGTAAGGTCCGTCGCGCCAAGCTCTACTATCTGCGCGACCGCCGCGGCAAGTCGGCTCGTATCGTCGAGAACACCGGCACCCGCGCTCGCAAGCTGAACGATGCCGAGCGCCAGGCCATTTCCGAGGAGAAGGCGCGCATCGAGGCTGAAAAGGTCGCAGCAGCCCAGGCTCTGGCCGCCGAAAAGGCAGCAGCCGAAGCTGCCGAGGCAAAGGCAGCAGAAGAAGCAAAGGCTGCAGAAGCCGCAGCGGAATAAATCGCAGCACTTCAGAGTTGTGTCGAAAGGCGGCCTCAGGGCCGCCTTTCTTTTTGCACCTGCCGCTTGTGTTCCCCATAGATTTTATGACATTTTCGGCCGCCACAATCTTTGGGAGTCCTCAATGACAATACGTCGCCACGTGCTTGCGGGCATTGCCGCAGTTCTTGCCGCTCCACTCGCAGTCTCCGCGCCCGCTTTCGCAAGCGACCTGCCCGACCTCGGCGGCAAGACGGTCGTCGTGGTGACCGAGAACGCCTACCCCCCGCTGCAGTTCGTGGATCCCAAATCCGGCCAGGCCATCGGCTGGGAATATGACGCGATGAACGAGATCGCCAAGCGGCTGAACTTCAAGGTCGAATATCAGAACACCAGCTGGGATGCGATGATCCAGGCCGTTTCCGACGGTCAGTACCAGATCGGAATGACCGGGATCACCATCAAGGACGACCGCAAGGAAAAGGTCGATTTTTCCGATCCCTACCTGCGATCGGAGCAGTTCATGCTGGTGCGGGGCGACGAGACCCGCTTTAGCGATGCGAAGAGTTTCGCGGCGCTTGAAAGCGGGTTGATCGGCGCTCAGCCCGGTACCTCGCCGTTCTACACGGCAGTTTACGAAATTCTCGATGGCAACGAGCAGAACCCGCGGATCAAGCTGTTCGAGACCTTCGGTGCGACGGTGCAGGCCCTGAAGGCCGGCGACGTCGATCTGGTCCTGACCGACAGCGTTGCGGCCAAGGGCTATGTCGATTCCTCCGAAGGCCAGCTCAAGGTGGTCGGCGGGCCGCTCGGCACCGAGGATTTCGGCTTCATCTTCCCGAAGGGATCGGAGCTTGTGGCGCCGGTCAATGCCGCCATCAAGGCGCTCAAGGACGAAGGCACCTTGGACGCGCTCAACAAGAAGTGGTTTCTCGATTACAAAATGGGCGGCTGATCCCTGGAGCGGGAGAGGAATCGTGTGCGGCTTGCCGCCGCACCCCGCTCCCCGTTATTGGAATTGTAATGACGCCGGTCCAATCATCCGACACTCCTTCCCAGAAGGGCGATTATCCCTGGTGGCTGATCGCCCTGATCCTCATCGCGGCGGCGCTGGCTCTTGTCATTGCTGCCAATGACATATTCACGCAGGTATTCACCGTCGTCCTGAAGGGACTGGGCGTCACCGTATTCGTAACTCTCGTCGGCTTCGTGCTTGCGACGCTGCTCGGCCTCGGTGTCGCCCTGATGGCGCTTTCCGGGCATGTTGCGCTGCGCCAGATTGCGCGCTTCTACACGGAAGTCATCCGCGGCGTGCCTATTCTCGTGCTCCTGTTCTACATCGCCTTCGTCGGCGCGCCAGCGTTGGTAACGGCTGCGAATTTCGTGGCGGCCCCCCTGATCTCGGCGGGATGGATGGAGGCGTTCGTCGTACGCGACGTTTCCCTGATGTGGCGCGCGATCATCGCGCTGATGATCGGCTACTCGGCCTTCATCGCCGAGGTATTCCGCGCCGGCATCCAGTCGGTCGACAAGGGCCAGGTGGAGGCGGCGAAGGCGCTCGGGCTTTCCCGCTACCAGCGTTTTCGCCTCGTCGTCTTTCCGCAGGCAATCCGCGTCATCCTGCCGCCGCTGGGCAACGATTTCGTGGCCATGGTCAAGGATTCCTCGCTCGTCTCGGTGCTCGGCGTCGCCGACGTGACCCAGATGGGCAAGATCTATGCCTCGGGATCCTTCCGCTTTTTCGAGACCTACTCCATCGTTGCCTATGTCTATCTCGTGCTGACGATAGGGCTTTCACTGGCGCTAAGGGCTGTCGAGCAGCGTCTGAGGCGGTCGCAAGTCCGCTAAAGCTTCCAAGAAAAGTGCGTAGCGGAGAAAAGCGGAAATTCTCTAGACCACTGCATGTTTCCTTTGATCAGATCCGATTAGAGGAGAAAAACATCCAGCAGATCAAAGTGCTACAGCGACCTTTGGGCGTCTGATAAGACGCACGGCGCTGCAGATGACAATGTTTTTAGGTCGGGCCGGGCTTAAGAACATGAACGTGATCGAATCCAGGAGTTGAGACGCGGGTGCGGCAAGGGTACTGCCCTTCAGCGATATCGCAATCCCGGGGTCAGCCCTCGATCTCCTCGCGCAGCATTTCGAGTTCGAGCCACTCCTCTTCCATCCGTATCAGGGCCGTCTTCAACGTATCGAGCTCCGCGGCGAGCTTGGCGAAGCTGTTCGGGTCGCGCGAGAAAAGCTCCGGATCGGCCATTCTCTCTTCGCACCTGGCGATCTTCGCTTCCGTGCCGGCAATCTCTTTCGGCAGGTTTTCGAGCGCGAATTTCTGCTTGTAGGAAAGCTTGCCCTTCGCTTTCTGAGGCTCGCTCGGCGAGGGCGAGGCATCGCTCGACTTCGCCTTCCCGCCCTTCTCGCTCCTGCGTTTATCCGCGAGCGCCCCCCGGCGCTGCGCCATCATATCGGAATAGCCGCCGGCATATTCGATCCAGCGGCCATCGGGCGTTTCCGGGTTGGCCGGTGCGATCGTGGATGTCACCGTACGGTCGAGGAAATCGCGATCGTGACTGACGAGGATCACGGTTCCCGCAAATCCGGCGACAATTTCTTGCAGAAGGTCGAGCGTCTCGATGTCAAGGTCGTTGGTCGGCTCGTCGAGGATCAGAAGATTGGTGGGACGCGCCAGGATGCGGGCAAGCATGAGGCGCGCTCGCTCGCCGCCAGACAGGTCGCGAATGGGCGTACGCGCCTGCTCCGGTTGGAAAAGAAATTCCTTCATATAGCCGGTGACATGGCGCTGCTCGCCATTGACGAGGAGGGTCTCGCCGCGTCCGTCGGTCAGATAATGCGCCAAGGTCTCGTCCAGGTTCAGCTCTTCGCGTTTCTGGTCGAGCGTCGCGATCTCAAGATTGGTGCCCAGCCGGATGCTGCCGCTATCCGGCGCGATCTGGCCGGTCAGGAGCTTCAGGAGCGTCGTCTTGCCGGCGCCGTTCGGCCCGACGAGGCCGATCCGATCGCCGCGATGGACGCGGATCGAAAAGGGCGCGACAATCACGCGGTCACCGTAAGCCTTGGTGATTTTTTCCGCCTCGATGACGAGCTTGCCGGACTCCTTGGCATCGGCAGCCGTCGCTTGCACGGTCCCCTGCGGGCCCTTGTGCCCGCGATGGCGAGCCCGCATGTCGTGCAACTCACCCAACCGGCGCATATTGCGCTTGCGCCTCGCGGTCACTCCATAGCGCAGCCAGTGCTCCTCACGCTCGATCGCTTTTCCGAGTTTGTGCTGCTCGAGTTCTTCCGCTTCCAGCACCTCGTCGCGCCATGCCTCGAAATGAGCGAAGCCCCGGTCAAGACGCCGCGACTGGCCCCTGTCGAGCCAGACGGTCGCCGTCGACACGTTTTCGAGAAAACGCCGGTCGTGCGAGATCAGCACCAGTGCCGATCGGCTGCGGACGAGCTCGTCTTCCAGCCACTCGATCGTCGGCAGGTCGAGATGGTTCGTCGGCTCGTCGAGAAGCAGTATGTCGGGCTCCGGCGCCAACACGCGAGCGAGCGCGGCACGCCGCGCCTCACCTCCGGAAAGGCGCTGCGGCTCCTCCTCGCCGGTCAGCCCCAGATGCTGCAGCAGGTAGACGACCCGGTAAGGATCGTCGCCGGGACCAAGGCCTGCTTCCGCATAGGCCTGTACGGTATCGAATCCCTCGAAATCGGGCGCCTGGTGCAGATATCGGATCGTCACGGAGGGATGTCTGAATATCTCTCCCGACTGCGGCTCAGCCAGCCCGGCAGCGATCTTCATCAGCGTCGACTTGCCCGAGCCGTTGCGGCCGACGAGGCAGATGCGGTCGCCGGACTCCACCTGCAGGCCTGCCCCCGCAAGCAGCGGCGTGCCGCCGAAGGTCAGGAAAATGTCGTCCAGCTTCAAAATGGGAGGCGCCAAGGCATCAGGCTCCGGAAAGATCATAGGGCCGGGCGAGGATGACGGCCCGGCCGGATTTCAGGGTGAAGCGGACCGTTCCGTCCGCGATGTTCGAAATGGTGCGCGAGGAGCCGAAGGGCAAATGGAACTCCTTGAGGGGATACCGCACGTTCTCGATCGAGAGGCCATCAAGATCCGAAAAGCCCAGAATCGAGAAAAGGCTGCCTTCCGGTAGCTCGATCTCCTGCGAACCGGGCAGCAGCGGATAGGCTTCCTCTTCTCCGGAGGTCATCATCACGTCAATCCCGCTCTCGGCAAGAGCTACGGTGCCGAGGAGATGCAGGAAGGCGTGGTCGCTGCGCGCGCCGCCGAGCCCGCCCGCGAAGATCAGCGAGGACGCGCCACGCCCGACAGCCGCCTCGACGGCGATCTCGCCATCCGTCGCGTTCTTGGCGGCGGGATGGCGTTCCCGCGGGACATCCGCAAACTCCGCCAGAAGAGCGTCGTCGGTCGAATCGAAATCGCCCACCCAGAGATCGGGCACGATCCCGAGCGTCCTCGCGTGGCGCATGCCGCCGTCGGCCGCGACAAACCGGCTGCCTTCGAGCTGTCGAGCAAGACGGCCGGTCGGCATCAGCGCACCGCCGAGAAGGATTGTGAAGGGTGGTCGGGTCATCGCTAAGCCCATAGCGCAAAGCAGCGGTGAAGGAAAAGGGCCTCGTCCGCTGTTTTGCCAACGCGGCGGGCACGGATCAGGTTCCGGACGCTAAATCCCCGGGAAAGAGCATGCCGGCATAGATTCCCGGCGTCGAACCCGCGATCTCCACCGCGCCGACGGCGCGGGCATAGAACGTGGCGGGACCGACGCCGCCGATGATCGCATAGGCGTAGCCGGCCGCGCGCATGGATAGCAGGCTTTCGATGAGCAGCGCCTCGCCTATGCCCTTGCCGCGCATCGCCGCTTCCACTCCGGTCGGACCGAAGAAGCCGAGAGCGGTGACATCGTGGCAGGCGAAGCCCAAAATCCGGTCCCGATCGTGAGCGATATGGATCCGGGCCGGCGTCGAGGAGAAGGCCGTTTCGGCCTCCCCGGCCCATCCGGCCCCAAAGCGTTCCTCGATCCAGGCAATAACGACCCGCCGCTCGGCCGCCAGCGCCCGGCGGATGCGAACGTCGGGCGCAAGACGGGAAGGGCCGCGCTCGGGCAAGGCATAGAGACGGACGAGCATGTCTGCCATGGAAGTGTCTCCGCTTTCGGCGAACAAAAGGCGCCGGCAATGGTTTGACCTTTAATAGCGCGCCTGGCGCGGACGGCAAACGTCTCTGCAGAAACGCTGCCGAAACTCCGCTTGCCTAAGCGGCTGGCGAAAGCTAAATCTTCTGCTGCTCTAACGGGGTGCCTTCGGTTTGAATTCGAACCAGGGCTGAGAGGCTTCGAGCCAACCCGCGGAACCTGATCCGGCTCATACCGGCGGAGGGATTAGAAGCGATCGGACCGATACGCGCTTTTCCCGTGCAGCAACGACAAAGGGAGAGGTGCCACAATGTCCATTTCACTCCACGGCAGAACACTTGCCGGGTTCATGATTGCAGCGGCCACCGTCACAGGCGTTTCCGCAAGTGCTTTCGCCGCGGAAAAGACGCTGACGGTCTACACTTACGAAAGCTTCATCACAGAATGGGGCCCGGGCGCGAAGGTCTCCGAAGCCTTCGAGAAGGTCTGCGACTGCAAGGTCGATTATGTGGGCGTCGCCGACGGGGTCGAACTGCTGACGCGGCTGAAGCTCGAAGGTGAGGGATCCAAAGCCGACGTCGTGCTCGGTCTCGACACCAATCTCGTTGCCGAGGCCAAGGCGACCGGCTTCTTCGTTCCGCACGGCGTCGATACCACTTCCGTCGATGTTCCTGGTGGTTTCACCGACGACACCTTCATCCCCTATGACTACGGCCATTTCGCCGTGGTGTACGATACCGAGATGCTGAAGAGCCCGCCGAAGAGCCTCAGGGATCTGGTGGAAGGCGATCCAACGCAGAAGATCGTGATCGAGGACCCGCGCACTTCCACCCCCGGCCTCGGCCTGCTGCTTTGGGTGAAATCGGTCTATGGCGATCGGGCCGGCGAGGCATGGGCAAAGCTCAAGGCGCGTGTGCTGACGGTCACGCCGGGCTGGTCGGAGGCCTATGGCCTCTTCACCAAGGGTGAGGCGCCGATGGTTCTGTCCTACACCACCTCGCCCGCATATCACATGGTCGCGGAAGATACCGAGCGCTATCAGGCGGCCCCGTTCACCGAGGGCCACTACATCCAGATCGAAGTCGCCGCATTGACGAAGAACGCGAACGACCCGGAGCTCGCCCGGAAGTTTCTGGACTTCATGATCGGTCCGGAATTCCAGTCGATCATCCCGACGACCAATTGGATGATGCCGGTGACGGCCACAAAGGAACCGCTGCCGGAGGCCTTCGGAAAGCTCGTCGAACCCCAGAAGACCTTTCTCATCCCCTCCGAGGAGGTTGCGGCCAACCGCAGGGCCTGGATCGATGAGTGGCTGACGGCGATGAGCAGGAACTGAGGCTGGATTGTCTGTCGCCAAACAAAACAGGACGGCCGAAAACAGGATGACAATGGCCGCCGGGGGTTTCGCCCTTGGCGGCGTTCTGCTTTTCATCGGCCTCGCAGCCGGGTCGCTGCTCGCCCAATCGACCGGCGGCAACGATGCCGGTCCGTTCCTTGACGCCTATATTTGGCGCATAACACGCTTCACACTGCTGCAGGCAGGCCTTTCCACGCTCTTTTCCGTGCTGCTTGCCATACCGGTGGCCCGCGCACTTGCCCGCCAGGCTTCGTTCCCCGGCCGCATCTGGATGTTGCGGCTGCTGGCGCTGCCTCTCGGCCTTCCGGCCCTCGTCGGCGCTCTCGGCCTCATTGAGATCTGGGGACGACAGGGGCTTTTGAACAGGGTGCTCGCGGCGGCCGGGCTGGAGCAACCGGTCAGCATCTATGGGCTCTCCGGCATTCTCATCGCCCATGTCTTTTTCAACATGCCGCTCGCCGCCCGTCTGATGCTTGCAGGCATCGAGCGCATTCCGGCCGAGTATTGGCGCACCTCCGCCAATCTCGGCATGAGCGCCTTCGCCATCTTCCGCTTCATCGAGTGGCCGGTGATCCGCGGATTGCTTCCCGGCATCGCCGGACTCGTCTTCATGCTCTGCGCGACCAGCTTCACACTCGTGCTGACGCTTGGTGGCGGTCCGGCCGCCAGCACCATCGAAGTGGCCATCTATCAGGCGCTGCGCTTCGATTTCGACCCGCCGCGAGCGATCGCCCTGGCGGCACTTCAGGTCGCCCTTACAGGTGCGCTGCTTCTCGTCCTGAAATTGATCGCGCCGCCGCCGCCGGAGGGTGAGACGAGCGGCAAGTCGATCCGGCGTTCCGACGGTGCAAGCAGTCTTTCCCGGCTTGCCGACCGGGTTTGGCTGGTCCTCGCCGCCGGCCTGGTAGGCCTGCCGTTTGCAGCCATCGCCTATGCCGGTTCGAAGGCTGATCTGTTCCGGCTTCTGAGCGAGCCGGTGTTCCATCGGGCGCTCGCGATGAGCGCGACCATCTCGGTACTCTCCGCCGTCATTTCGGTCGCTGTGACGGCGCTGATGATCCGCACCGAAAGTCTCGCACTGGCGCAGCGGCGCCCCGGAATGACGGCACGTTTTTTCGCCGGCGCTATCGGTGCGAGCACATCCTTTATCCTGCTGATACCACCCGTCGTGCTCGGCGCCGGGTGGTTCCTGCTGTTGAGGCCTTTCGGCGACGTCGCCCGCTTCGCCCCTGCCGTCGTCGTCGCCATCAACGCGCTCATGGCGCTTCCCTTCGTTCACCGGGTGCTCGCACCCGCCATGGCGACGCACGCCGTGCGCACCGGTCGCCTTGCCGCAAGCCTTGGAATCGCCGGCTTTCAACGCCTGCTATGGATCGACTGGCCTGGCCTGCGCAAACCCCTTTTCGTCGCATTCTCCTTTGCCATGGCCCTGTCCCTGGGGGATCTGGGAGCGGTCGCACTTTTCGGCTCGCAGGACATGGTAACCCTCCCTTATCTGCTCTATAGCCGGATGGGCAGCTATCGCACCGCCGATGCGGCCGGGCTCGCGCTGTTCCTAGGCCTCCTCTGCCTGGTCCTGACGGTGCTCGGCACGGCGGGAGAAGAGCCTGAAGGTAAAGGCGCATGATTTCCACCGCTCTCGCCCTCAGGGGCGTCGAGATAAGCTTTGACGCGACGACGCTCGCCTTCGACTGCACCATTGCCGCGGGCGGTATCGTCGCGGTCGCCGGCGCATCCGGTTCGGGCAAGTCGACACTCTTCAACGTCATTGCCGGCTTCGAGCCGCCCGATCGTGGAGAGGTCCGCATTTTCGGCGAGGAGATGGCTGGCCGCCCACCGGCGGAACGCCCGGTCTCCGTCATCTTCCAGGAGCATAACCTTTTCGCGCATCTCGACGTGGCCACCAATGTCGGCTTCGGCATCAGCGCGGCGCTGCGGCTCGGCGCGGCCGAGCGCATGAAGGTGGAGGATGCGCTCAGCCGGGTGGGCCTCGCCGGATTCGGCAGCCGCCTTCCCCCGACCCTGTCGGGCGGGGAACGTCAGAGGGTAGCGCTCGCCCGGGCTTTCGTAAGGCACCGGCCGATACTCCTGCTCGACGAGCCTTTCGCGGCGCTCGATCCCGGCCTGCGGACGGAGATGCGTAGTCTCATCCGCGATTTGCACCAGGAGGAAGGCAATACGATACTGATGATCACGCATCATCCCGATGACGTGAGGGCGCTGGCCGAAAGCGTCATTTTCCTCGACCAGGGCCGTATTATCGCCCATGATGAGACCGCCAGGTTTTTCGAGCGCCGAGACATTCCTGCAATCAGCCGGTTCCTCGGGTAAGGACGGAAAAACGTGCGCAGTTTTCTTCATTGCGCTCTAAATTTGCCGTTCGCCACAATTTGACCTCTGCGCTGTGCGACGCGCGGTGTGCACTACGGCGCCGTGCTCTGCAGACGGGCAAGAGGTCGCTGTCAGCGCTTCGAACAGCTGCTTGTTCGCCCGTGATAGGCTGCGGATCATGGGCATGCAGCAGCGGATGTCTTCAAAAATTCGCGCATCCGTTGCTGCGAAACCACGGGGCAACTATTTCTACTGGGGTCGGCTAGGCAGGCAGAGCTGAAATCGGATACAGCAGAATCTCTGGCTGAAACACCCGCGCCGGTGCATCGCATCCGGCTGAAAAAGTAGGACTTTTCGCCGATTGCGATGAATGGCTGTAAGCCGCGGGTCGCGCCGGCGGATGGGAACGGGCTGAGGCATGATAAGGCAGGCAGTCAAGAATGACTGGTTTCCGCGGCGGCATGGAACCGTGCGCGCACGAGCGTTGGTTGTATTGGCGGCCACGACGCTGGTCGCCGGCTGCCAGTCGGTAATCGAACAGACCTACGAGCCGACCGTTTCGCCATCCTCCAATCCGCAGATCGTCGAAGAGGTGCAGAAGAACGATCCGCGTGCCCAACTCGGCGCACGCGAACATCCGCGCATCGTTGCGAGCTATGGCGGTGAGTACCGCGACGCCAAGACAGAGCGGCTGGTCGCCCGGATCACCGGCGCCCTGACGGCCGTTTCGGAAAATCCCCAGCAATCCTACCGCATCACCATTCTCAATTCGCCGGCGATCAACGCTTTCGCGCTCCCCGGCGGCTATCTCTACGTCACGCGGGGTCTGCTGGCGCTTGCCAACGACGCCTCTGAAGTGGCAGCCGTGCTCTCGCACGAGATGGCCCATGTGACGGCCAATCACGGCATTCAGCGACAGCAGCGCGAGGAGGCGGAGGTGATCGCCAGCCGCGTCGTTTCCGAGGTGCTGTCTTCCGATCTCGCCGGCAAACAGGCGCTTGCCCGGGGTAAGCTGCGCCTCGCGGCCTTTTCACGCAATCAGGAACTGCAGGCGGACGTGATCGGCGTCCGCATGCTGGGAGAAGCGGGCTACGATCCCTATGCGGCGGCACGCTTTCTCGATTCCATGGCTGCCTATAGCCGCTTCAGTGCGGTCGATCCGGAGGCAGACCAGAGCCTGGACTTTCTGTCGAGCCACCCTAACGCGCCGCAGCGCGTCGACCTCGCGCGACGGCATGCGCGTGCCTTTGGTCTCGAGGGCACAAGCGGCGATCGCGGGCGCGACTACTATCTCGCGGGAATCGACGGTATCCTCTATGGCGACAGTCCGCAGGAAGGCTATGTCCGTGGACAGACCTTCCTGCACGGCCAGCTCGGCATACGCTTCGACGTGCCCACAGGTTTTCAGATCGACAACAAGGCAGAGGCCGTACTTGCCACGGGTCCTGGTGAAGTGGCCGTCCGTTTCGACGGCATCGCCGATACGAGCGGGCGCAACCTGACCGATTACATCGCCAGCGGCTGGGTGACCGGCCTCAAGCCCGATACGATCCGTTCCATCCGGGTCAATGGTCTGGAGGCCGCGACGGCGCGCGCCTCCGCCGACCGCTGGGATTTCGACGTCACGGTGATCAGGCTCGGCGAGCGCATATACCGCTTTCTGACGGCCGTTCCAAAGGGTTCCAGCGCACTGCAGCCGACAGCGGACCAGCTGCGCACGTCCTTCCGACGGATGACGTCTGGCGAAGTTCAGTCGCTGAAGCCGCTGCGTGTCCGGGTGGTCACGGTCCGGTCCGGCGACACGACCGCGACACTGGCGGCGCGCATGATGGGCACCGACCGGAAGCTCGACCTCTTTCGCCTGATCAATGCGATGCAGATCACCTCCACCGTCAGACCGGGCGACAAGGTGAAGATCATTTCCGAGTGAGACGGCTACCGCATATTTCCTTTAATCGGATCCGATTAAAGGACAAAAAGATGCAGCAGATCAAAGTACTACAGCGACCTTTGTGCGTCCGATGAAGCACGGCGCTGTGGCGGCCGCCCTCATCCCGCTCCCGCGACCTTCTCCGCATGATGGGGAGAAGGTCCTCGTTGCGTCTAATAGCCCTGAGTATAAAGCCCGTGTGCAAGGCAAAGCGAGCTTTGCTGGTCCCTTCGCACCGCTTGCGGCGAGAAATTGCCGGTAGGCGGATGAGGAGCAAACGATCTCGCCAGGCTTTGACTTAATGCAGGGCCGCCGTCAGGGCCGGGGCCTTGGCGGTGAGTGCCGCGCGCAGCTTTTCAAGTGCACGTGTTTCAATTTGCCGCACGCGCTCCTTCGATATTCCAAGCGCAACGCCGAGTTCCTCCAATGTTGCACCGTCCTCGGAGAGACGCCGTGCGCGGATGATCTTCATTTCGCGTTCGCTAAGCTCCCCGAGAGCGACGTGCAGCCACCGGCGGGCGCGCTCCCCGTCGATCAGGTCGCTCACCTGCTCATCGGGCAGAGGCGCCTCGCTCGCCAGAAAATCGAGCCGGGCCCCCGCATCCGGGTCGCCGCCGCCTATGGGGGCCTGCAGCGACGCGTCGTTTCCGGAGAGGCGTGCATCCATCGTTTGTACGTCGGCGAGACTCACGCCGATTGCGGCGGCGATCTCCTCATGCACCGCCTGCGAGGTCAACTGCCTGTCGCCCTGTGCGAGCCGGGCCCGCAGCCGGCGCAGGTTGAAGAAAAGCGCCTTCTGCGCCGAACTGGTTCCCCCGCGCACGATCGACCAGTTGCGCAGCACATAGTCCTGCATCGAGGCTCGGATCCACCAGGTCGCATAGGTCGAAAAACGCACCTCACGGCTCGGTTCGAAGCGCGCTGCGGCTTCCAATAGACCGATGTGCCCCTCCTGCACGAGATCTCCCATGGGCAGCCCAAAGCTACGGAACTTCGCCGCCATCGAGATGACCAGCCGCATATGCGACATCGCGATCTTGTTGCGCGCCTCCTGGTCGTTGTCGTTGCGCCATGCCTCCGCGAGCGCATGTTCCTCGTCCCGCTCGAGATAGGGCGCTTCCATGGCAATCTTGATCATACGCCTGTCTGCTGTGAGGGTCTTCATCGATTGCTCCGTAGCTGGCGTCGAGCGCCATTTCGCGATTGAACTCCAAAGGCCGAGCGGTCTCTTGCCGCGTTCGGCAACGGGACGGATGGCGCTGGTTGACGAAGTGACAGAGCGCCCTAAATGGAAGAATACGAACCTGAGGCGTGAGGAATTCACGGGGCCAGATCGCTCGGCAGTACAGGCAAAGACCTCCCTGCCGGGAGTGTTAAACGTGCGCGGGCGGGAAAAGTTCCGCGCGCGATACCGCTTTTTGATTGTGGCCGCGACTTCCTTGCGGCATTTGATTGTAAGGTCCGGCGGCGCCCAGGGAGCACTGGCAACAAATCTAGGGCAACAAAAAACCCGGCCTGCGGCCGGGTTTTTTGTTCGCTTCTCAACTCTTTGAAACCGATCACGTCCTGTTCTAGGTCGATCCGACCTGACAAACAGCGATCTAGGCGGCTTCGTCCTGTGCGTCGTCTTCTTCGATAGCCTTGCCGCGTTTCGGACCCTTGTTGAGATGGGCCTCGACGAGACGAACGGCTTCAGTCTCCGACATCTTGTTCACGGCAGCGATTTCGCGCGCCATCCGGTCAAGCGCGGCTTCATAGAGCTGGCGCTCGGAATAGGACTGCTCCGGCTGGTTTTCGGCACGATAAAGATCGCGCACCACTTCCGCGATGGAAATGAGGTCGCCGGAGTTGATCTTGGCATCGTACTCCTGGGCACGCCGCGACCACATGGTCCGTTTCACGCGCGCCTTGCCCTGCACGACCTTCAACGCGCGGTCGACGAAATCGGTTTCGGACAGCTTGCGCATACCGATACCCACAGCCTTCGCCACGGGGACCTTGAGGCGCATCTTATCCTTCTCGAAGTCGATGACGAAAAGTTCGAGCTTCATGCCCGCGACTTCCTGTTCCTCGATCGCGACGATCTGGCCAACGCCATGAGCCGGATAAACGATCGATTCACCGGTCTTGAAGCCTTGACGCGTTGAAGATTTCTTCTGCTGGGTGGTCATTCGTTTCGTACACTCCCTAGTGCGCACCCGGCCTCTCATGAGCCGGGGCCGGGTCAGTCAGGCCCGGGATAGACGGGGATACCGCCGGGTGGGTCCACCTGGTCCGTCCAATGAAACGCAAACAAGCTCTTATGGCGCAGTCACAAGCAACGGGCCGTTGCATATCTCAAAAGTGCCGCGCGGAAGGATCGTTTGCTTTCGTGCTGGTTTTCGGGCGCGCAAAAGCACCCTCTGTGGATCAGTGTAAGAAAACTATCACAAAAAAGAGCGGAAATCAATAATTTGCTGCACGGCAACGATCAAGTCGCCGCGCTCGCAAGCGCGAAGTGCCGGTGGGATTTTCCCCAGCTTTCCGGCCTTGCCATCTGTCGTCCGCCTGTACGACGCTCCAGCGCCGCAGAGCCGCCTCAGTCGCCCTGTCCCGGCTCCGGAGAAAAATACTTCTCGTACTTTCCTTCCAGGCCGTCCATCTCCGTAGCCTCCGGCAGCGGATCCCGCTTGACGGTGATGTTCGGCCATTGCGTGGAGAAATCTGCGTTAAGCTTCAACCACATATCCAGACCCGGCTCGGTATCCGGCTTGATCGCCCCAGCGGGACATTCCGGCTCGCATACGCCGCAGTCGATGCATTCATCCGGATGGATGACGAGGAAGTTCTCCCCCTCATAAAAACAATCCACCGGGCAGACTTCGACGCAGTCCGTGTACTTACAGCGAATGCAGTTATCGGTCACGACATACGTCATGAGGTACTCCAGCCAATGCTCACATTTGATGGCAGACGGCAATCAACGGTGACACTCGATCGCCCGCGCATGCTAGGAATGTCCGGAGCGCATAGCTGCCGAAGCAGTCCTGAATGCCATCCTCCGCATGGCTTCGTGAATCGGGAACGATCCAGGGGTGAAACCACGCATCGGTTCAACCTGCTACACCTGCCGTCGCCCCGAAAAAATGGGCCCGGCGCTGCAGCGTTGCTTGTGACGTAAAGGCTTTGACGGCCCTTTGCAAGAATTATCCATGCGCGATTTGCCCCTATGGGGGCACAGTTTTCCAGCCTCGGGACCGGCGTGCCGAATTCCGTTGCAGGGCACCTGAAAGGAAGGGCAATCGGGCGTCCCGACGGTGCCCGGCGCGACGAAACTCAATCGTCCTCGTGGTCCGCGCCCGGCCGCAGCCGGTCGGTTTCGCGACGCTCCCGCTTCGTCGGCCGCCCTGCTCCGCGGTCTCGCGTCGCCTGCTCGTAAAGCGTGGGCTTGCCGGCGGGCGCGGCGGGCGTGAGATCCTCGTAAAGCAGACGGGCTTCCTCGTAGGGCCCTCGGCGGGACCCAGGCAGCAGCACCCGCAAGACCAGATCGCGCCGCTCCAGCGACACTTCGAGCATGTCTCCGGCCTTTATCTGGGCGGACGATTGCGTTTCACGTTTGCCGTTGACCACCACGTGACCGGCCTCGATCGCCTTCTGAGCGAGCGAGCGCGATTTGATCAGCCGGGCAAAGAACAGCCATTTGTCGAGCCGCTGACGCGTTGCAGGGGCGGACGGCGGCTGTTTTTCCATGGCCCGAACCTATTTCTTCATCTGCTCCTTCAGAGCAGCCAGCTTGGCGAAAGGTGAATCCGGATCGATCGGCTTCTCCTTGCGTGGCGGGCGCCCCTCAAACTTGGCGGGAGACGGCTTGCTGCGATCGTACCGGTCGCCCCGCTCCTTGCGCTGTCCGCCCGGCCTTCCTTCCGAACCCTTGCCCTCCTGAGGCTTGCCTTCCCTCGGCTTGCCTGGCGGCTTGCCCTGGGCGCCCTGCCTGCGGCCGCCCTCGCGTCCCTCGGTCTGGGCATGCCGCTGTCCACCGCGGCGCTGTTCGCCTTGGCGACCGCCTTGCCGCTGATTGTCCTGACGCGTGCCGGGCCGCCACAGGAGCACCGGCTTGGATTCAGCCGGCGTCTCAGGCTCGGCCGGCGCCGGTGTTTCGTCGCTGGTCGGCGCGACTTCCTGCCCGCTGGTCGCAGCATCGGCCGCTTCCGCTTCCGCGGCCGGTGCATCGCGCGTCTCAGCCTCTGCTGGCGGTATGCTGGCCGCTTCGGCCTCTGCAGCCGGTTCACCGGTCTGTTGAGCCCCGGCATCCGTTTCGCTCACGGCGGCTTCTCCGGCAGGTGTGTCCGCCGGGGTAGCGCCGTTCTGACTTGCCAGGAATGCGGCCGCCTCTTCGGCGGTCACGGCATCGGCACGATAGCCGAGCCCCTTGAGGATCTCCTCCATGTCGTCAGGCGTTGCCCCGAGTATGGACAGCATCGATGTCGTCGCCACGAAACGGCGGCCGTCATAGGCGCCCTCGGGACGCGGCGACGTCCCCGGCTTCCACTGGAGAAGCGGACGGATGAGATCGGCAAGCCGCTCGAGTATATCGATGCGCACCGCGCGCTTGCCGAGGAATCGGAAGCCCGCGAGCCTGTAGAAGGTCCGCTCGAAGGAAGGGTCGGTGACGACGGAGGTCCGCCCAGCAGCGAGCATCGGGATGAGGTCGCCGTAGCCCGGCTTGTCGAGCCCATCGTTTTTCAGCGCCCAGAGCAGCGTGATCAGCTCCGCCGGAGCGGGTTTCAAAAGCGCGGGGAGGAAGATGTGATAGGCTCCGAAGCGAACACCGTATCTGCGGATAGATGCACGGCTCTCCTGATCGAGCGACTTCACCTCTTCTGCAACGTCGCGACGGAAGAGCACGCCGAGGTTTTCGACGAGCTGGAAGGCAAGCCCTTTGGCAAGCCCCTCCAGGTCCTCGGCGCGCGAGATATCGTCCAGCGGCTTCAGCACCGTGCTGATGTGATGATTTACGAAGCGCTCGATCCGAGCGAGTACATGCTCGCGCGCATTGGCCTGGAGCTGCTCGTCGGCAAGCAGGATCACCCGGGGACGCATGACATGGTCGCTCGCCGTGAGCCGCGCGACCGGATCCCCGAGCCAACGGACGAGACCGTCCGACGACAGGGCCAGATCGCCATTACCGGCCGCGTGGAGACGGGCGGCGCGCGCTTCGAATTCCAGCGCGAGCGCCTTCTGGGCGGCGCCCTGCACGGCCTTCGCGTCCGTTCCCTCGCTGCCCGCAACGAGCGTGAACCGGAAACCGGCTAGCTGACCCACATGGTGTCCCTCGACGAAGACATCACCATTCACACTGATTTCTGCTTCCAGCATCGCATTCTCTCTCAGGCGCTTCATGAGCACAGATGTCCTGCGATCAACAAAGCGTTTCGTCAACCGTTCATGTAGCGCGTCGGACAATCGATCTTCGATTTCCCGCGTCTTTTCTTGCCAGTGTGTCGGATCGGCAAGCCACCCGGGCCGATTGGACACATACGTCCAGGTCCTGATCTGCGCAATTCGCGCCGAAAGTGTGTCGATTTCCCCGTCCGTGTGATCGGCACGCCGGACCTGTTCGGCCATGAAATCCTCATTGACCGTCCCATGGCGAACGAGGTCGGCATAGATACTCGAGATCAGATCCGCATGCTGGGCCGGCGTAATGCGGCGGTAGTCCGGGAGTGCGCAGGCTTCCCACAGCTTCTCCACGCGCTCGGACGTCGTCGCTACGTCGACGATCTCCGGGTAGCGCGTCAGATGCTCGAGAGCCTGCTGATCGACGGCCGGGAGCGCCCGCGCCAACCCGGAGACCGCCGGTGCCGCCTCCAGGCTTTTCTTCAGCGCCTTCACTGAAGAATAATCCAGCGCCTTGGAGCGCCATTGCAGCACCCGGACGGGGTCGAACTCATGCGATTCGATCCGGTGAACAAGCTCCTCCTCGAAAGGGTCGACGCGGCCCGTGACGCCAAACGTCCCGTCCCGGACGTGCCTGCCCGCGCGCCCCGCCACCTGCGCGAGCTCCGCCGGATTGAGGTTGCGATATTGATAACCGTCGAACTTCCGGTCCTGGGCGAAGGCCACGTGGTCGACGTCGAGGTTCAGCCCCATGCCGATCGCATCGGTTGCCACGAGATAATCGACGTCTCCCTCCTGGTAGAGGGCCACCTGGGCATTGCGGGTCCGCGGCGAAAGAGCGCCCAGAACGACGGCCGCCCCGCCGCGCTGCCGCCGGATGAGCTCTGCTATCGCATAGACCTCGTCGGCCGAAAAGGCGACGATTGCGGAGCGGTTCGGCAGGCGCGTGATCTTTTTGGATCCCGCATAGAGAAGCTGCGACATACGCGGCCGTTCGACCACGGTGATGCCGGGCAGAAGATATTCGAGAATGGGCCGCATCGTCGCAGCCCCGAGGAACAGCGTCTCGCCGCGACCGCGAAGGTGCAGGACCCTGTCCGTGAAGATGTGACCGCGTTCGAGATCGCCTGCGAGCTGGACCTCGTCGATCGCCACGAAAGAGGCCGTCGTCTCGCGCGGCATCGCCTCCACCGTGCAGACCGAGTACCGGGCCCGGTGGGGCGCGATCTTTTCCTCGCCCGTTATCAGCGCGACATTATGATGGCCGACCTTCTCCACCAGGCGCGTATAGACCTCACGCGCGAGCAATCTCAGCGGCAGCCCGATGACGCCGCTGTCATGCGCGACCATGCGCTCGATAGCATAATGGGTCTTGCCGGTATTGGTAGGTCCGAGCACCGCGGTTACACCGCGGCCGCTCAGGATCATGGATTGAAAGGACAAGATCTCGATCCCAGGCAGTCTTTGCAGCGCCGCACGTTTTTCAGACGCACGAAGATCGCTGCAGTGCTTGAATTGCCGCATGCCTCTATTCTCAAACCGGTCCCGCTCCAGGAATAGATGCATTGGAGCCGGCGGGGCTTTCACCTTCCGGCGGGAAACAGATGCCCATGCGACGCGCCGAACGCAAGGGTTCATGGACAATAAAAACTCAAAAGCGCCCAACCATATCTTGCGCCTCACGTAGAACTTGCGGCTCAAGATTCCGGAACAGCGCCGGAATGAATCAGCGACGAATCGCTGACTCTCTCTGATTCACTCTATGTTCACGGCTATATATGGGCTTCAACATCTAGTTACGCACCATATGCTGAATCCGGGCAAGAAACATACGTCGAAAGGTCCCAAGCGGCCTCTTCATTTCGCAGCATTGCTCTGAACCGCGCAAAGGATTCCGAATCCAAGAGTTTGGAATGATTGAAAAAAATTAACGGGATTCACGAGGCCGGCGCGCGAATCTGGGAATAGGAATCGCTTCGCGGGTATTCGGCTTTTGCCGGGCAGTTCGCTCGCGACTCGTCGGCACGGCCATTTTCCCCTTTCGTTCACCACAACATGTAGAGCCGGATGAGGAACACTGCGTGCGGTCTCCTGAGGCCGATCCAACCCAAAAAACCGTGGTCCAGCCGCCGAATGCCCATCGAAAAAAATCCGGCGCCGCAAAGGGCGCCGGGAACACAGTCGGTCAGAAAAAAGTCTCAGGCGAAGTACTGGCCACCATTGGCCGAGATCGTGGAACCGGTAATGAAGCCGGCATCATCCGACACGAGGAACACGACGCATCGCGCGACCTCTTCCGGTTCGCCCAGGCGGCCGACGGGTATCTGCGGGATGATCCGCTCGTTAAGCACCTTCTCCGGTACGGCGAGCACCATTTCCGTGCCGATATAACCCGGGCAAATGGCATTTACCGTGATTCCCTTCGCTGCCCCTTCCTGAGCAAGCGCCTTGGTGAAGCCGAGATCGCCGGCCTTGGCGGCAGAATAGTTCGCCTGTCCCATCTGCCCCTTCTGACCGTTGATCGACGAGATGTTGACGATGCGGCCGAACCCGCGGTCGCGCATCCCCGACCAGATCGGATGCGTCATGTTGAAAACGCCGGTGAGATTCGTGCCTATGACTTCGCCCCATTGTTGCGGCGTCATCTTGTGGAACATCGCGTCACGTGTGATGCCGGCATTGTTGACGAGGATATCTACCGGCCCCAGGTCCGCCTCGACCCTGGCAATGCCGTCGACGCAGGCCTCGTAACTCGAGACATCCCACTTATAAACGGGGATGCCGGTCTCCTGTTTGAAAGCCTGGGCTTTTTCGTCATTGCCCGCGTAATTCGCAGCCACCTTGTAGCCCGCTGCCTTCAGCGCGATGGCGATTGCCGCGCCGATGCCGCGCGATCCGCCCGTGACCAATGCTACCCTGCTCATTAGTGCCTCCCGCTCTGTTAAGCCAAATTGGCGAAAATCGTCCTTCCGCGGCCCGGAGCCCGGGCCGCCTGTGCATATCCGGATCTGGAAGTCGCCCGGCTCACCGGGCGTCGGCTAAAGGCGTTCCACGCACATGGCGACCCCCATGCCGCCGCCGATGCAGAGTGTCGCAAGGCCCTTCGAGACGTTGCGCCGCTTCATTTCAAAAAGAAGCGTGTTCAGCACGCGGGCTCCGGACGCGCCGATCGGATGTCCGATGGCGATCGCGCCGCCATTGACGTTGACGATCGACGGGTCCCAACCGAGATCCTTGTTGACGGCGCATGCCTGGGCCGCGAAGGCCTCGTTGGCCTCTACGAGTTCAATTTCGGCGACCGACCAGCCGGCTTTTTCAAGTGCCTTGCGCGATGCGGGGATCGGGCCCGTGCCCATGATCTGCGGGTCGACGCCCGCCGTGGCCCAGGAGACGATGCGGGCAAGCGGCTGGATGCCGCGCCGGCCGGCCTCGGCCTCGGTCATCAGCAGAGCGGCGGCGGCGCCGTCATTGAGGCCCGACGCGTTGGCGGCAGTGACGGTGCCTTCCTTGTCGAAAGCCGGGCGAAGCTTCGCAATCGATTCCAGCGTGGCGCCGTGACGTATGTATTCGTCCTGGTCGACAGTGACGTCGCCTTTCCGCGTCTTGACGACGAAAGGAACGATCTCGTCGGCGAAGCGGCCGGCTTTCTGGGCGGCTTCGGCCTTGTTCTGGGAGGCCAGCGCGAATTCGTCCTGCTCCTCGCGCGTAAGCTGCCATTTCCGCGCGACGTTCTCCGCGGTAGTGCCCATGTGATATCCATAGAAGGCGTCCGTCAGGCCGTCCTTGATCATCGTGTCGATCATCTTGTAATCGCCCATTTTCACGCCGCCCCGCAAGTGCGCGCAATGCGGCGCCATGGACATCGACTCCATGCCGCCGGCGACGATGACCTTCGCATCACCGGTTGCGATCTGCTGCATGCCGAGCGCCACGGCGCGCAGGCCGGAGCCGCAGAGCTGATTCATGCCCCAGGCGGTCTTTTCCTGCGGGACTCCGGCTTTCATCGCCGCCTGGCGCGCCGGATTCTGCCCCTCGCCCGCCGGCAGCACCTGCCCGAGGATCACCTCGTCCACTTCGCCGGCTTCGACACCGGCCCGCTCCAGAACCGCCTTGACCGCGGCCGCGCCCAATTCGTGCGCAGGCGTATTGCCGAAGGCGCCATTGAAGGAGCCGACGGCCGTGCGGGCGGCGCTGGCGATGACGATCGAGGGATTGCTCATGGGACGTTCCTCATATTTGCTTTGCCTGATGGAGGCAGACTGGCAAAGGGAGGGGCGCAAGTCAAACGGCGAGTTGCACTGCCGCAAAAGCTTCAGGAGGGCTTGCCGACGCTTGTTCGCACCTGCGTCGCCGCATTGCACAAAGAGATTGTCAGTGGCGCTCTTTTGCGGATACTCTGAAAAGTACAATAAAGACGGGACGATGGGTAAGAGGAGACCCTGATGGGGAAAAACGAAGGCCAGATCGTTATCAAGAAATATGCGAACCGGCGGCTCTACAACACCGGTACGAGCACGTACGTAACCCTCGATGACCTGGCTGTCATGGTGAAGAGGGGCGAGGACTTCATCGTACAGGACGCAAAGTCCGGCGAAGATATAACCCATTCCGTGCTGACGCAGATTATCTTCGAGCAGGAGTCGAAAACCGGTAACACGCTCCTGCCGATTTCCTTTCTCCGCCAGTTGATCTCCTTTTATGGCGACCAGATGCAGATGGTCGTGCCGAGCTATCTCGAACACTCGATGCAGGCTTTCACCGAACAGCAGGCTCAGATGCGCGAGCAGATCACCAAGGCCTTCGGTGAGACGCCGATCGGCAAGAACCTCAAAGTGCCGCTGCAACTGGTCGAGGAACAGGTCCGGCGCAACACCGAAATGTTCCATCAGGCCATGCAGATGTTCTCGCCCTTCATGGCGGCCCCAGCCGCAAAAGAAAGCAAGAAGGCCGAAGCGAAAGACATCGACGAATTGAAAGAACAGCTTCGAGCCCTCCAGACGAAGCTGGATAATCTCGGCTGACTTTCAGGCATTCGGAGCCGTACCAAAGAAAAAGGGCCGGCAATGCCGACCCTTCGAATTTCATCCGCGAGTGATATGCGCTTATGCGCTTTCCTTCGGCGTCAGAACCTGGCGGCCGCGATACATGCCGGTCTTCAGGTCGATGTGATGCGGGCGGCGCAGTTCGCCGGAATTCTTGTCTTCGATGTAGGTCGGAGCCTTGAGGGCGTCAGCGGAACGGCGCATGCCACGCTTGGACGGGCTCGTTTTTCTTTTCGGTACAGCCATTTCATTCTCCACTTATCGGGCAAAACACTGTTCAGCAGCCGAAAATGGCCGGGTCAAACAGATGTCGATCTCGGAATTTCGCGCGCTTATACATGCCGGACCGCAGTTTGACCAGTCCCCGCGCACAAATTTTCGATTCAGGCTTCATCCTCCGGAACGATCCAGGGCTCGGCTTTCGCGGCCTCTTCCCACTTGCGGAAGGCCGGATGCCCTCGGACGGCCGCCATATAGGCAAGCGTCGCCGGATCTTTCACGAGGTCATAGACTTCGAAGCGGATGACGACAGGTGCGAACATGGCATCCGCGGCGGTGAACCGGCCAAAGAGGAACGGACCGCCAGACCGCGCGGTTTGCTCGTGCCAGATCGTCTCGATCCGCGCCACATCCTCGGTAACGCCGTCGGGCAGATCGATCGCCTTCTTCGACCGGCGGATGTTCATGGGGCAGGCGCCGCGCAGTGCCTGGAAGCCGGAGAGCATCTCCATCGAATAGCTCCGCGCGCGTGCGCGATCCTCGCGGCTATCGGGCCAGAGGCCAGCCTCCGGAAAGAGCTCCGCCGCATATTCGATAATGGCGAGCGATTCCCACACGCGGGTTTCGCCATGATGGAGTACCGGAACACGTCCTGTCGGCGACATCTCGCGAATGCGGGGGTTGCCGGCGGGAAAGTCGAAGGGAATGACGACCTCTTCGAACGGAATGCCGCTGGCCGTGAGTGCCAGCCATGGCCGGAGCGACCAGGACGAATAGTTCTTGTTGCCGACATAGAGGACGAGCTTGGCCATGATTTTTGTCTCCGCCTGAAGTTCCGGACGGCAGCCTTGCCACATCAAAGGCCGACAGACCAATGAATTGGATTCATCTCAATCATAAAGACACGTGATATAGCCGCCGGAGCGGCTTGCCCGGCGCTCGATCACCGAGGCGAGACGCCGCAGACCGCGCCCCGGTTTGCCGGCGTTGCGGTCGACCGGATTTGGCAGCGATACGGCGAGAAGAGCAGCCTGACGGCGCGAGAGCTCCGCCGCCGAAACGCCGAAATGATGCCGGGCTGCAGCTTCGATCCCGTAAATGCCCTCGCCCCATTCGGCGACGTTCAGATAAATCTCCATCAGGCGCCGTTTGCTCCAGACGAAATCGGCGGCGACCGCGAGCGGCAGCTCCATCGCTTTGCGCACGAAGGAACGGCCATTCCAGAGGAACAGGTTCTTGGCGGTCTGCATCGGGATCGTACTGGCGCCGCGCGTCTGTCCGCCGTCGAGCGCATCCTCTACGACGGCGCGCATCTGAGCCCAATCGACGCCGGCATGCGAGCAGAACTGCCCGTCCTCCGACATCATTACCGACTGGACGAGCACCGGCGCGATGTCGTCGAACTCGACCCATTGCCGGTCATAGCCGCGCGCCAGCACGAGGTCGCGCAGCATCAGGGTAGAGACCGGGTGAATGAACTCGGCGAGATAGAAGAAGATCAGCGCGTAGGGCAGGAACAGGATGGAGAGCACGAGTAGAACGAGGCGGCGACGACGCGCACGCCACGTCCGTCGCACGGCCGTCTGCCGGCCGGCGGGCAATTCCGCTTCCTCGCGCTCTTCCGAAATGATGTCCACGCCCCGCCCGTCCACCTCTTTCCCGTCCGCCCGGTTTTCCATCCACCTCCCTCATATGCCATGGCGAGCCAAAGTTGAACGGCCTTTCTGGCAAAAGGCAAGGCTCAGAAGGTGCATCATCACCGAGAGGCTGTGCGCGCTGCGACGTGAAAGCCCGTTGAAAGCCGCTCCGCCGCATGCCAAAGAGCCTCGTATGACAGACGAAAGATCATCCTTTCCAGAGCGCCTCAAGTCCAATGCGGTCGCGGTCGAAGCGCTGCTCGAGACATTGCTCGACCCGGCCGTGCGTGGCGGCGAAATTTCCCGCCCTGCGAACCTGCTCGAAGCCATGCGTCATGCGGTGCTCAATGGCGGCAAGCGGCTGCGGCCCTTTCTTGTCAGCGAAACTGCGGCGCTCCTCGGCGGCGATGTGCAAGCGGCACTGAGAATTGGCGCTGCGCTCGAATGCATTCATTGCTACTCGCTTGTCCATGACGATCTGCCGGCGATGGACAACGACGACATGCGGCGCGGAAAACCGACGGTGCACGTCGCCTTCGACGAGGCAACCGCGATCCTCGCGGGCGATAGCCTGCTGACCTTCTCCTTCGACATCATCGCGGCGCCGGAGACAGCCCTTTCCGATCGCCAGAAGACCGCGCTCGTGCTGGCGCTCGCACGGGCGGCAGGGCACGGGGGCATGGCTGGGGGGCAGGCACTCGACCTTGCCGCCGAAAAGAGCGCCCCCGATGAGACGGGCATCGTACTCCTGCAATCGATGAAGACCGGCGCGCTTCTCCGCTTCGCCTGCGAGGCGGGCGCGATCATCGCGGATGCGGCGGCCGAGGACCGCCAGCGTCTGCGGGCCTTCGGAGAGAAGATCGGCCTCGCCTTCCAGCTTGCGGACGATCTGCTCGACCTCACCGCCGACGCCGCGCACATAGGCAAGGCAACCGGAAAGGATGCCGCGCGAGGAAAGGGTACACTCGTCGCGCTGCACGGACAGCCCTGGGCCGAGCAGCGGCTCGAAAGCCTGGTGGCCGAGGCGGAAGCGCTCCTTGAGCCTTATGGCGCCCGTTCGGAGGTCCTTGCCGAGACCGCTCGTTTCATTGCCAACCGCAGGAACTGATAGATGAGCAGATTCTGGTCGCCGATCGTTGCCGCCTTGAAGCCTTACGTTCCCGGTGAACAGCCGCGGATGGCGAACCTCGTCAAGCTCAACACCAATGAGAGCCCCTATGGCCCCTCGGAAAAAGCGCTGGAGGCGATTCGGGCGGCGGCTGACATGGATCTCAGGCTTTATCCGGATCCCGTCGCTCTCGGGTTGCGGGAGGCGATCGCCAGGCGCTACGGCATGTCCGTCGGCGAGGTCTTCGTCGGCAATGGTTCCGACGAGGTTCTGGCCCACACCTTCGCGGCGCTTTTGAAACACGATCGGCCGCTGCTTTATCCTGACATCTCCTACAGCTTCTATCCGACCTATGCGGGCCTTTTCGGCATCGAAGCGGTCGAGATTCCGCTGAACGCCGACTTCCGCATCGAAATTGCAGGCTATCGCCGCCCTGCCGGCGCCATCATCCTGCCGAATCCGAATGCGCCGACGGGAATCGGCCTGCCGCTTTCCGACATTGAAAGGCTGGTGAGCGAGCATTCCGACCAGCCCGTGGTCGTCGACGAGGCCTATATCGACTTCGGCGGCGAATCCGCGATCGCACTCGTTCCGAAATACGAGAACCTGCTCGTCGTTCAGACCTTCTCGAAGTCACGTGCGCTTGCCGGTCTTCGCGTCGGCTTCGCGATAGGCCAAAGGCCGCTGATCGAGGCGTTGGAGCGCGTCAAGGATAGTTTCAATTCCTATCCGCTCGGGCGCGCCGCCCTTGCGGGTGCAACGGCTGCGATCGAGGACGAGGCCTGGTTCGAGAAGACGCGCGCCAAGATCCTCGCCACGCGGGCGGCATTGACGAAGGGGCTCGAAGCGCGCGGTTTCGAGGTCCTGCCGTCTCAGGCGAATTTCGTCTTCGCCCGGCATCAGAACCACGCGGGCCAGACGCTGGCGGCGAAACTCCGCGAACGCGCGGTCATCGTCCGCCATTTTGCCAAGCCCCGGATTGAGGATTTCCTGCGCATCACCATCGGCACCGATGATGAATGCGCCAAACTGGTCGCGGCGCTCGACGAAATTCTGTGAGATCGCAGGTCAGATTGAAGCGGCACCGGCGAGATTGCGGCGCCGCCTCCTGACCGGCGATATCACCAGCAGCAGAAGCCGCCATCAACGAGAAGGTCTACTCCGGTTACGAAGCTCGCCGCATCCGACAGAAGGAAAACGGCCGGGCCGACCATTTCGTCCACGCCAGCCATGCGCTGCATCGGCGTCTGTTCCTCGAAGAGCCTGGTCTGGTGCACCATTTCCGGTCTAGTATTCATAGGTGTTGCCGTATAGCCCGGACTGATGGTGTTGACCCGGATGCCGCGGCCTACCCACTCCATCGCCATGGACTTCGACATGTGAATTACACCCGCCTTAGAGGCGTTGTAGTGGCACTGGTTAAGTCCTCGATTCACGATGACGCCGGACATCGAGGCGATGTTGACGATCGACCCGCGTCCGTTCCTCAACATGGCGCGCGCTTCCGCCTGGCAGGAGAGGAAAACGCCTTTCAGATTGACGTCCATCATCGTCTGGAACTGAGTTTCCTCCATCTCCTCCGCCGGATGAGCATTGGCGATGCCCGCGGCGTTGAGCGCGAGGGTCAGCGGGCCCAGCTCCGCTTCTGTGCGCGCAACCGCCTCGTCGAGCGCCGCGCCGCTGGTGACATCAGCGGCGATCTGAATGCTGCGACGCCCAGCCTTTTCGATGAGATCGGCCGTCTTCGCGAGACCATCATCGGTCCGTCGGTCTAGTAACCCGACATCTGCGCCGCACTGTGCGAGACCGATGGCGATGCGTTGGCCGATGCCGCTGCCCGCGCCGGTCACGAGGGCGACGTTTCCGGCAAGATCGAACAATTTCGGTGCGTCAAGACTGATTTCAGACATATGGGTTCTTTCCTGCTTAGATCGTTGCCAGTTCCATGACAGAGACGTCGTTCGCATCCTCGCGGTTCAGGATGCCGGCCTGCTTGCCCTGCGCCATGACCAGGATGCGGCTGGAGACGCCGAGCACCTCTTCGAGATCCGAGCTGACCACGATGACTGCGACGCCCTCGCGGGCGAGATCGATGATGAGATCGTAGATCGACGAGCGGGCGCCTACGTCGATGCCGCGCGTCGGCTCGTCCAGCACGACCACCTGCGGTTTTCGCGCCAGCCATTTGGCGAGCACCACTTTCTGCTGGTTGCCGCCGGAAAGCTCCCCGGCATTCTGCCCCCCGCGGCCTTTTACTCCGAACGTCTTGATGCACTCCTCGGCGAACTGCCGGATGCGGCGCGAGGAGACCCAGCCGCTGCGGGAGATTTCGCCGAGGTTGGCATAGCCGATATTTTCCGCGATCGAATGATCGAGCACGACGCCCTGGAGCTTTCGATCCTCCGGCACGAGAACGATGCCGTTGCGGATCGCATCGATCGGAGAGCGGGGCGTGACGGGCCTGCCGTGCAGCAGGACTTCGCCGCTGGAAATGGGGTCGGCGCCGCTGATGGCGCGTACGAGTTCGGTCCGGCCGGCTCCCATGAGGCCCGCAATGCCGAAAACCTCGCCCCTGCGAACCGAAAAGCTGATGTCCCGGAATGCGTTGGACGGCGACGAGAGATTTCGTACCTCCAGCGTCACCTGGTCCGTCGGGGCCGGAAGGGTCGGGAACATGCGCTCGAGTGAGCGCCCGACCATGGCCTCGACGATCGTGCGTATCGGCACGTCGCCACTCTCGAACTCCTGCACCTTGGCGCCGTCGCGCATCACGACAATGCGGTCGGCGATCTTGCGGATCTCCTCCAGGCGGTGCGAAATGTAGATGATGCCGACGCCTTCCGACTTCAGCCGTTCGATCTGCCGGAAGAGGAGCTGGGTCTCCTCGGCGCCGAGCGCGGCCGTCGGTTCGTCGAGAATCAGGAGGCGCGCATTGAGCGTCAACGCCTTGGCGATCTCGATGAGCTGCTGCTTGCCGGTCGAAAGCCCGTCGACGAGGCGATCCGGCGAGATGTCGAGACCGAGCCGGTGCAGGCCGCTGCGTGCCCGATCTTCCATAGTTTTGCGATCGATCCGCCCCGCCTTCATCGGGTAGCGGCCGACGAACACGTTCTCCGCGATGGAGAGCTTCGGGAGCAGTTTCAGTTCCTGATGGATCATGCCTATCCCCTCCTCCATCGCGGCACGGGGATCTGCGGGGGCGTAGGCCCTGCCCAGCCAGGTCATTTCGCCCGCTGAGGGTTGCACGGTGCCGGAAATAATGTTCGACAGCGTCGATTTTCCGGCACCGTTTTCGCCGAGCAGCGCCACCACCTCTCCCGGATGGATATCGAGGTCGATACCGTGGAGAACCTTGATCGGACCGTAGGATTTGCGGATGCGACGGAGCGACAGGATGGGAGAGTGGGGCGTCATGGCGCTGCTGCCTTTCGGCTATCGGGTTACGGATGGTTCTTTACGAATTCCGGAGCGTTGTCGCAGGTCGTCAGCACGGCATTCGGCGTCTGACGCTCTTCGACCTTCTCGCCCGCCGCAACGGCAAGTGCGGATTCGACGGCAAGAACGCCCATTTTTTGCGTGCTCTGCGTTGCGGTGGCGATGAACGGGCCCTTGCACCTGGCGAGGTATTCGAGCGCCGAGACGTCGCCGTCATAGCCGCCGATGATCACCTTGTCGGAGAGATTGGCGACGTCGACCGCCTTGGCCGCCCCCATGGCGAGACCGTCGGCCTGGCCGAAAATGATCGTGATGTCCGGATTTGCCTGCAGCATGTTCTGCGCGATCGAGAAGCCTTCATCGGCCGACCACATGTTGCTCCACTGCTGGTCGATAAGCTCGACGCCCTTGTTCTCGTCAATGGCGCGCTTGCAGCCGGTGAAGCGGTCGACCTCCGGCGTTGTGCCCTTCTGCCCGTGGATGATTGCCATCTTGCCCGAGCCGCCGGCCTTCTCGATGATGAACTTGCAGACGGCGTAGGCGGATTCGACGCTCTCTCCGGCGATGAAGGTGTCGCCCGGCGCACCCTCCGGGACGCGGTCGACGTTGATGACCGGAATGCCGGCTTCGCGGGCAAGGCGGGTCGGGACCGCAGCCGCCGCGGCACCGGCCGGGATATAGATGAAGGCGTCGATGTCCTGGATCATCAGGTCCTGTACCTGGCTGACCTGCGTGTTGGTGTCGTTCTTCGCGTCGACGACCACCACTTCGAGGCCCTTTTCCCTGGCGTGCTTTTCGACACCGAGCTTGATCTGGTTGAAGAAGTCGGCCTGAAGATTCGGAACAGCAAGGCCGATCTTCTTGACCTCGGCTGCGGATGCGGGAAGCGCAAGGACCGAAGCGGTGGTTGCGGCCACCAGCAGTGTGGACAGTTTCATAGTTTCTCCTCCGATTTGCCCGGTGGCGCCCTGCCCTCGCAGGAAGTCACCTTCTCTTTGCCGGCCGGCACCATTGCTGGCCGTTTTCAGCGCCCCACCGAAGTTCGGCAACGGGGCGAATGTCGCTATTTCCGCTTGCGGTACGTTTCCGCCGTGACGGCGAGTACGATGACGGCACCGATGATCACCTGCTGCATGAAGGGAGACACGCTGAGCAGGTTCAGACCGTTTCGCAGGACACCGATGATGAGCACGCCGATGATGGTGCCGCCGATCCCCCCCGTTCCGCCGGAAAGCGAAGTACCGCCGATGACGACCGCCGCGATGGCGTCGAGCTCATAGGACACGCCCGACGACGGCTGGACCGAGTCCAGACGAGCCGCAAGCACCATGCCGGAAAGACCCGCGAGGAAGCTGCAGACGACATAGACGAGCACGGTCGCGCGCTGAACGTCGATACCGGCAAGGCGCGCCACTTCGGCATTGCCACCGACGGCGTAAAGCACGCGCCCGCCATGCCGGTAGCGCTGGTAGAGAAGTCCGACGATGAAGACCACGATCATCACGGCAACGGTCAGCGTCAGGAAGCCACCGAAGCGAACGATGGCCATCATGTTGAACCAGGCCGGAAAGCCTATGATCTGCTGGCCGTCGGTGACCATGTTCGCAAGGCCGCGCGTGATCGACATCATGGCGAGCGTGGCGATGAAGGCCGGTACGTTGAAGCGGGTTATGAGGAGGCCCGCGATGAGGCCGTTTAGCGAGGCGGCGGCGAGCGCCAGGGGAATGGCGAGCCACATCGGCACGCCGGCCACGACGTGCAGGTAGCCGAGTACCATCATCGCCAGCGCCATGACCGACCCGACCGCAAGGTCGATACCTCCGATCAGGATGACGAAAGTCATGCCGACAGCCATGACGCCCAGCACCGTGATCTGGTCGAGCACATTGAGGAAATTCCGCACCGACAGGAACTTGTCCGTCGCGAAGGTCAGGAAAAGGCACAGCACGATCAGCCCGATCAGCGGACCGGTCGCGCCCTTCAGTGACGGAAGCAGCCTTACGGCAGCCCCTTGCTTGTCTTGCACCGCAGCCCGCATGCGCCGTCCTCCCGCATAGCCCGCTTCCCGTTGCCGGTAAGCATAATTATTCATTACTGTGTGTAAATTCATACACGACCAATCCTGAGGCTGTCAATACGAGGGAGGCTGCAATCTCGCGGTTGCTATTGCGGAATTCCGCTTGACTTGCGAGAGGGACGTGCAAATATATGATCAGTAGCATATTTATTCACAATGAGGATTTCATGCAGCCGAACGATCTCGACCGCATCGCTCAACAGATCCGACTTCGCGATCTGCAAGCGGTTTTCGAAGCCGGCGCCGGCCACATCGGCGGAGAGATGTCCGCCATCGACATTCTGACGGCGCTCTATTTTCGCGTGCTGCGCATCTGGCCCGAACAGCCGAAGCACCCGGACCGCGACCGTTTCGTGCTGTCGAAAGGCCATGTGGCGCTGGCGCTCTATGTGACGCTGGCCAAGCGAGGCTTCATTCCAGAGGAAGAAATCGGCACATTCCTGAAGCCGCATTCGCGCCTCAACGGGCATCCGAACTGCACCAAGGTGCCGGGCATCGAGACGAATACCGGCCCGCTCGGCCACGGGCTGCCGGTGGCGGTGGGCATGGCGAAGGCGGCAAAGCTGACCCGCGCGAAATATCACACCTATGCTTTGACCGGTGACGGCGAAATGCAGGAAGGATCCAACTGGGAGGCCATCTCATCGGCCGCGCAATTCGGTCTCGACAACCTGACCCTGATCATCGACCACAACCGCTTCCAGCAGGGCGCCGCTCTGAAGGATACCAACAATCTCGCTCCATTCCCCGCCAAACTCGAAGCCTTCGGCTGGGATGTGACCGAGATCAACGGCAATGCCATGGATGAAGTCGTTCCGGCGCTGGAAAAGCGCGGCAGTCGCCCGCACTGTATCGTCGCCCATACGAACAAGGGCCACGGCATATCCTTCATGCAGGACAAGGTCGACTGGCACCACAAGGTGCCGAACGACGAACAATACAAGATTGCCGTGGCTGAGCTTTCGGAGGCCCTGTGATGAACGCCGTGACATCGTCTGCCAAGTTGCACGATTGCCGTGACGCCTTCGTTACGGTGCTGGAGCGCCTCAGTGCGGATAACCCCAGGATCGTGGCCGTCTGCAACGACTCCGTCGGCTCCTCCAAGCTCGGCGGCTTCAGAGCCAGGTGGCCGGACCGACTGGTCAATGTCGGCATCGCCGAACAGAACATGGTCGGTGTCGGCGCTGGCCTTGCCAATGGCGGACTGCTGCCCTTCGTCTGCGGCGCCGCCTGTTTCCTCACGGGCCGGTCGCTGGAGCAGATCAAGGCCGACATCGCTTATTCCAACGCAAACGTGAAGCTCATCGGCATTTCCTCCGGGATGGCCTATGGCGAGCTCGGGCCGACGCACCACTCCATCGAGGATTTCGCCTGGACCCGCGTGTTGCCGAACCTTCCGGTCATCGCACCCTGCGACTCGGTCGAAACCGCCGCGGCCGTCGAATGGGCCGCCCATTATGATGGCCCGGTTTTTCTGCGCCTGTCGCGCGTCGGCGTTCCGGACCTGCTGCCGTCCGGCCACACATTCGAACTGGGCAAGGCCAACCTGTTGCGGGACGGCGACGCGATCACCCTCGTCGCCAACGGCACGGTGACCCACCGCATCCTGAAGGCTGCCGATCTGCTGGCGGCAGAGGGCATAGAGGCACGCGTGCTGAATATGGCGACAGTCCGGCCGCTCGATCTCGATGCCGTCGTGGCCGCCGCGCGCGAGACCGGAGCCATCCTGACGGCGGAAGAGCATTCCACCTTCGGCGGGCTCGGTTCGGCCGTGGCCGAACTTGTCGTGGCCGAAGCGCCCGTGCCGATGAAGATCCTCGGCGTTCCGGGAATTTTCGCCCCGACCGGGTCGGCCGAATTCCTGCTCGACGAATTCGGCATGTCCCCTGCCGCCATCGCCGAAGCGGCCGTCGCACTGATCGCACGAAAGCCCTCCCGCGCATGATCATGCGCAGGTAGATTTCGTGCCGGGCGCGGCAATCCTCCTGCCGCGCCCCATTCCTGTCAGCCGGAGCCGCCATGACGACTGCCATTCTCGCCATCGACCAGGGCACCACGAATTCAAAAGCCGTTCTCGTTTCGACGACCGGTGAGATCCTCTCGCGTGGCGCATCGCCGGTCGGCATCGAACATCCGCAGCCCGGCTGGGTGGAGCAGAACCCGCTTCGCATCTGGGAATCGGTTCAGGAGGCGATTGCCGCCTGCCTGCAGAAGGGACCCCGATCCGACATCCTCGGGATCGCGATCTCCAACCAGCGCGAGTCGGTCACCGCCTGGGACGCCGCAACGGGCAAGCCGCTCGGCCCGGTGGTCAGCTGGCAATGCCGCCGCAGCGCGCCGGCCTGCGCCGAACTCAGCGCCGCAGGCCATGCCGAGCGCGTCCGGGCGCTCACGGGTCTCCCCATAGACCCTATGTTCCCCGGTCCCAAAATGAAGTGGCTGCTCGATCGCATTCCCCCGGGACATGAGGTCCGGCTGGGCACGATCGACGCGTGGCTGATCCATTGCTTCACGGCTGGCGCGATCCATGCCTGCGATGCCGGCAATGCCGCCCGCAGCCAGCTTTACGACCTCAACCGCCGGGCCTGGAGCGACGAGCTTTGCGACCTGTTCGGCGTACCCAAATCCGCCCTGCCGGAGGTGTGCGACAGCGCCGCCCGCTTCGGCGTCACGAAGAATGTGCCGGGGCTGAAGGACGGAATCCCGATCGCCTCGGCGATCGGCGACAGCCACGCCGCGCTTTTCGGCCACGGGGCCTTCAAACCCGGCGACGGCAAAGTGACCTTCGGCACCGGCTCTTCTATCATGACGACCCTACCCCGCTTCATCGCTCCCGAGCAGGGAATTACGACGACGATCGCCTGGTCGATCGCCGGCCGGCCGACCTATGCCTTCGAGGGCAACATTCTCGTTTCGGCCGCGGCCCTTCCATGGATGGCCGAAATGCTCGGCCTTTCCCATGTGGAGGACCTGATCGATCTCGCCGCCACCGCCGAGCCCCGCGGCCCGGGTTTCGTGCCGGCCTTCGTGGGTCTCGGCGCCCCTTACTGGCACGCCGATGCACGAGCGCTGTTTTCCGGCATAACCTTCAACACGACGCGCGCCCAGATGGCGCGTGCGGTCACGGACTCAATGGCCTTCCAGGTCCATGACGTCTTCAAGGCGATGTCGGCACAATCGCCGACACCGCTCGGCCGACTCTATGCGGATGGCGGGCCGAGCAAGAACACTTTCCTGATGCAATGCGTGGCCGATACCCTGAACCATGTCATCACTCAGTGCGACGCGCCAGAGGCCTCGGCGCTCGGCGCAGCCTATCTGGCGGGTCTCTCGCTCGGCGTTTGGCCCGATCTCGCCGCTGTCGCTTCACTGCCGCGCGCCGGCAAACCCGTGCTGCCGCGCCCTTGCGACGCCGCAGATCGCCTCATGGTTTGGCAGGACGCAATCTACCGCTCGACCGTTCCAGGTCCTTCAATTATGAGTGAATAAAAATTCACCACTGGAGGATCCCGATGGGACGGCTCAACGAGCTTCGACTGATCGCCCGCGTAGCCCAGATGTACCATATCGAAAGCAAGAGGCAGGCCGAGATCGCCGAAATCATGCACATGTCGCAGGCAACCGTTTCCCGCATGCTGAAGCGCGCCGAGCAGGAAGACATCGTGCGCACCACGGTCATTCCCCCCGCCGGTACCTTTGCGGATCTCGAAACTGCATTGCGCGAGCGCTATGGCCTGACCGAAGCGATCGTCATCGACTGTTCGGAAGATCGCGATGGAGCGATCATGGCGCGCATCGGCGAGGCGGCTGCCCATTTCCTCGAAGTCACGCTGCAGCAGGACGAGATCGTCGGGGTATCGAGCTGGAGTCAGACCATTCTGCGCATGGTGGACAACATCCACCCGCTGAAGAACGCCAAGGCGAAGTACATCGTGCAGATCCTCGGCGGCATGGGCGACGCCTCGGTGCAGACCCATGCCACGCAGCTGACCGCGCGCCTTGCAAGACTCACCGGCGGCGAGCCGCGATTGCTTCTCGTTCAGGGGATCACCTCCTCACGCGAGGCGAAACTCGTCATGCTCGCCGACCCGGTGGTGCGCGAGACGATGGACCTCTTCGGCCGCCTCAGCCTTGCGATCATCGGCATTGGCGCGGTGGAACCATCGGAACTGCTCGCCCGCTCCGGCAACACCTTCTCCCGCCAGGAAATGGCGATGTTGCACGAGGCCGGGGCGGTCGGCGAGATTTCCTACCGATTCTACGACAAGGGCGGAAAGCCGGTCGAAACCCCGCTTAACGACCGCGTAATCGGCATCTCGCTGGAAGACCTGCGCAAGACCGGCCGCGTCATGGCGCTCGCGGGCGGCGAATCCAAAACCCAAGCCATTGCCGGCGCCCTTAGACTTGGCGTTATCGATGTGCTCGTCACCGACAAGTTCACAGCAGCTCGGCTCACGGCCTGATCTGAAGATCGGTCCTGGCCCGTTGCGCATTATGGAGGAAAGACCATGAGACGTTTCGCAGGCCAGACGGTTTTCGTCACCGGCGGCAACAAGGGAATCGGGCGCGGCATCGCCAAGCGCTTTGCCGAAGAGGGAGCGAAGGTCGCCATCGCGGCGATCGAGAAGGACATGTCCGCGGCCGCCGCGACGCTGACTGAAGAGACCGGCACCGATGTCATCGGACTGACGCTGGATGTAACCGACATTCAAGCGGTACAGGAAGCCTTTACGGAGGCCGAGGCGAAGCTGGGCGCGATCTCCGTATCCGTCCAGAACGCGGGTGTCATCACCATCGCCAAGGTCGAAGACCTCACCGAGCGCGAGTGGGACCTCAACCTGGATGTGAACACCAAGGGCGTCTTCCTCTGCTGCCAAGAAGCCGTTCGCCGCTTTCGCGCAAGCGGTATCAAGGGCCGCCTCATCAATACCGCCTCCGGCCAGGCGCGCCAAGGCTTCATCTATACCCCGCATTATGCCGCCTCGAAGTTTGGCGTGGTCGGCCTCACCCAGAGCCTTGCCAAGGAACTCGCGCGGGAAGGAATCACCGCCAACGCAATTTGCCCCGGTATCATCCACACCGAGATGTGGGATTACAATGACCGCGTCTGGGGCCAGATGCTCGGTGAATACGCCCCCGGCGAACTGATGGCCGAATGGGTTCGCGGTATCCCGATGGGCCGCGCCGGAACGCCGGCCGAAGTCGCGGCGCTGGTCGCCTTCCTGGCTTCAGAGGATGCGGCTTACATTACCGGGCAGACGATCAATGTCGATGGCGGCTTGATCATGTCGTGACGTTCGGCTCCCGTTCCGGCGAAATGTGAGCGCGCGTAATCCGGCGCGCGCGACTGCTCTTCGGAAAGGGCGAACCGCTCCTGTTACTCCGCCGCCGCCTGGCCGTGGCCGAAGCGTTTCTCGATGTAATCGGCAACGAGAAGCTGGAAGTCCTCCGCGATCTTCGGCCCGCGGAGCGTCATCGCCTTGTGACCGTCGATGAAGACGGGAGCGGCCGGCATTTCGCCGGTTCCCGGAAGCGAAATTCCGATATCGGCATGCTTGCTCTCGCCGGGCCCGTTGACGATGCAGCCCATGACCGCGACCTTCAGCGCCTCGACGCCCGGATATTTCTCGCGCCAGACCGGCATGCTCGAGCGGATATCCTCCTGAATCTTCTGGGCAAGTTCCTGAAAGACCGTGGAAGTGGTGCGGCCGCACCCCGGACAGGCCGCCACGACCGGGATGAACTGGCGGAAACCCATCACCTGCAGAAGCTCCTGCGCCACCTGTACCTCGCGGGTGCGGTCGCCGCCCGGCTCCGGAGTAAGCGAAATGCGGATCGTGTCGCCGATCCCCTGCTGCATCAGAATACCGAGCGAGGCGGAGGAAGCGACGATACCCTTTGTTCCCATGCCGGCCTCGGTGAGCCCGAGGTGAAGTGCATGGTCGGAACGCGCGGAGAGCATCGCATAGACGGCGATCAGATCCTGGACGCCGGAAACCTTGGCGGAAAGAATGATCCTGTTTCGAGGCAGGCCGAGCTCCTCGGCAAGTTCGGCCGAAAGGAGCGCCGACTGCACGATCGTCTCGCGCGTCACCTGCTGTGCCGTCAATGGAAAGCCATTCGCCTTGTTGGCGTCCATCAGCCGCGTCAGGAGCTCCTGGTCGAGCGAGCCCCAGTTCACCCCGATGCGCACCGGCTTGTCGTAGCGGATCGCCATCTCGACGATTTCGGCGAACTGCTTGTCCTTCTTGTCCTTGAAGCCGACATTGCCGGGATTGATGCGGTATTTTGCAAGCGCCTCTGCGCAGGCCGGATGATCGGCAAGCAGTTTGTGGCCGATATAATGAAAATCGCCGACAAGCGGCACATCCAAGCCGAGACGCAGGAGCCGCTCGCGGATCTTCGGCACGGCCGCGGCGCTCTCGTCGCGGTCGACGGTGATGCGCACCAGCTCCGATCCCGCTTTGTGGAGCGCCGCCACCTGCGCCACGGTCGCATCGATATCGGCCGTGTCGGTGTTGGTCATCGACTGGACGACGACCGGGGCACCGCCGCCGACGATCACGCCGCCGACATCGACGGCGACCGATGCGCGACGCGGCTGTGGTTCGAAATCGAAGGCAGAAGACATGAAGGCCTCTTCTTGGGTCCGTTGCAGCAGAGCGGAACGTGCACGGACCGCCCGAAATTCTCACCTTTCAGGTGGCGAAGGAACGCCCGCTTGTCAACGGCAACATCACGCGCTGACGGCGAATTGATGGCAAGGCGGGCGCGAGAGCCCGCCGCCGCTGGTACCGCCCGCAGGACGCTACCCCTTGGCGTGATCCGCGTGTACGGCGTGGTGCGAGAGCAGGAGCACGACGATGAAGAGCACGGGAACGCATGCGAAAACGATGGCAAAACCGCTGTGTTCCGCGATGAAGCCGATCAAGGAGGGCGCAAACAGCATGCCGGAATAACCCATCGTGGTGGCGACCGACAGCCCTATTCCTGGCTGCAGGCCCGGCATGTTGCCGGCCGCGGAGAAAGCGATCGGAACCATGTTGGATATCCCCACGCCTGCAAGCGCAAAACCGAGGATAGCAAGAACGGCATTGGGGGCGAGGCCGGCGAGCACCATGCCGGCGAGCGCCGTCACGGTGGAGATGCGCAGGGTCCGCTTCGCTCCGAACCGGTCGCGCACGTGATCGCCGGCAAAGCGCATGGCCGCCATGGTGGCCGAGAAGGCGGCAAAGCCAAAGCCTGAAAGTTCGACGGATGCGCCGAGTTCATTCTTGAGATAGAGCGCCCCCCAATCGAGGACGGCTCCCTCGGGCACCATCGAGAAAAGCGCCATGATGCCGATCAGCCAGGGCAGCGGCGTCATCGGCAAGCGGAGCTTTTCCCGGCTTTCCGCCAGATGCGGCCGGTCGGCGAGGATCATCGGCCAGGCAACGGCGAGAATAACGAGACAGAGAACGGTAACGACCATCGCATGCGGCAGCACGCCGAAACGTGCCATCAGGAAGCCGCCGATCCCCGCGCCGATCAACCCGCCAAGGCTCCAATAGGCATGACACGATGACATGATGGCGCGCCGCATCGACTTTTCGACCTCGACGGCATTGGCGTTCATGGCCACGTCCATTGCGCCCACGAAGCCACCGAGCAGGAACAAACCAAGCGCGGCCGTCCACAGATTGGGCAGGAGCGTCAGAAGGAGAAGCAGCGGTGAAAGGATTATGGCCGTGACCTTGACGACCTTTTGCGAACCGAGGCGGGCGATAAAGCCGCCTGCGATCGGCATCAGCACCAGCGAACCGACGCCGAATCCCAGGATGAGAAGTCCGAGGACGCTTTCGCCTATGCCGAGGCGCTCCTTGAACTCCGGTATCTTGGGCGCCCAACTACCCGTGACGAAGCCGTTCATAAGAAACAGGAGAGACACGGCGAGCCGGTTCCTGGACATATATCCTTGCCGGCCAATGGCCTGCGGGGCGGAATCTGTGCGCTGATCCATGGGAGTAACCTTCCGCTGCCGGATCGATCCGGCTCAAATGGTGATTTTCGATGAAGTTGACGTCGGGATCACGGCTTCTTCGGTCCCAAGGTCGAAATGGGCAATGTTCATCCGGCGATCTCCTTCGCAAGAACGACGTTCGCACCTCGCGCCCTGAGCGCCGCGACCTCTGAATCCGGCGCATCCGCTTCGAGAACAAGCGTAAAGGAACCGTCTATGGGGACTATCGTGTGCGGCGCTGCGGTAGCGAGCTTCTCGGTCGTCACGGCGGCAAGCAGGGAGCGGCTCCTGGAAGCGATCAGCCGCTTGAATTCCGCATCCTCGACATGAAACGCGGTCAGGCCTGCCTCGGCATCCGCACCGCATGTCCCGAGGATCGCAAGATCCGGCCTCAAAAGCTCGGCGTCACGCTGCGCCCGTGCACTGACCGCCGCGCCGACGGCGCGGTTCAACGGACCGCCGATGAGGATGACGTCGATGCCCGGCTTTTCCATCAAGGCCGCGGCAATCAGGGGCGTGTTGGTGATGACCGTCGCCGAGAGTTCGGGACCGATTGCCTGCGCGATCGCGAGATTCGCCGAACCGGCATCGAGGAACACGGTCATGCGCGGCCTCAGAAACCCGACCGCAACCCGTGCCAGCGCCGCCTTCCGTTCGGGCGCGCGAGACACCCGCACCGTAAGCAGACCTGCATCGGGCGGAATCGGCAGCGCTCCGCCATAAACACGCTCGCAAAGACCAGCGGCGGCCATCTCGCGCAGGTCCCGCCGGATCGTGTCTTCCGACACGCCCAGTTCGCGCGCGAGATCAACCGCGAGCACCCGGCCCTCGGTTCTCAGCCTTTCCTGGATCAGGCTTTTTCTTTCTCGCAGCAGCAAATCTGTTGTCATAAGCAAACCGTGCACAAACGTGCATGAATCGATGAAAACGTGATTATCACCCTTGATCGGGTATTTCAATCCAGTCCGGTCGCAAAACTGCGGAAGCCGACGGAACATTCCGCGCCGCAGTGTTTTGGATGGAAATCAGTCCTTTCGAAGAAAAATCTTCATCGAAACGGTTCGGAATTGGTCTTTTATGCGCTTGGAAACCGAACGGATTGTGCGAATCTCGCCGCAATCCGGATGACGCCGGAGAACCAGAACTGGAATCCACGATGAAAATCCTTCCAACGCTTTTTGCCGCTGCCCTCCTGCAACTCGCCGCCTTCGCGCCGGCCCATGCCGGCTCCAACCTGGAAGACGTCAAATCCGCAGGCGTTCTGAAGATCGGCACCGAGGGCACCTATGCTCCCTTTACCTATCATGATGCGAGCGGCGCTCTCGTCGGCTTCGACGTCGAGATCGGCCAGGAAGTTGCCAAGCGGCTCGGCGTCAAGCCGGAATTCCTCGAAGGCAAGTGGGATGGCCTGATCGCCGGCCTCGACGCCAACCGTTACGACGCGGTCATCAACCAGGTCGGCATCACCGAGGAACGCAAGAAGAAATACGACTTCTCCGAGCCCTATATCGCCTCCAAGGCCGTGCTGATCGTCCGCGGTGACGACGAGGAGGTCAAGGACTTCGCCGATCTGAAGGGCAAGAAATCGGCACAGTCGCTGACCAGCAACTTCGGCAAGCTCGCACAGGCCTCGGGCGCCGAGCTCGTGGGAACCGACGGTTTCGACCAGTCGATCCAGCTCGTGCTGACGGGCCGCGCCGACGCGACCATCAATGACAGCCTCTCCTTCCTCGACTTCAAGAAGCAGAAGCCGGATGCGAACGTGAAGATCGCCGCCGAAAAGCCCGACGCCGATTATTCCGGCATCATCATCCGCAAGGGCGAGCCGGAACTGCTCGAGGCAATCAACAAGGCGCTGGCGGAGATCAAGGCCGACGGCACCTATCAGAGGGTCTCGCAAAAATATTTCGGCGCCGACGTTTCGAAGTAGCGCCGCGAATTGCCTGGGGGAACGCGGCGTTCTTCCGGGACAGTTGCAGGGAACGTGGGCTTCACACCCATGCCCATCCTGCTTATGAATCGCGATCCGTCCCGGCACCCGGGACGGATCGCGCGTTTTGAAAGGTGCTCCCTTGCCCCATTGGCTTCAATTGATGGCGGATTCGTTGCCGGCCCTGCTCTGGGCGGGGCTGATCTTCACGATCCCGCTGACGCTCCTCTCCTTCACCCTCGGTCTGGCTCTCGGCCTCGTGACCGCCGTCGTCCGGCTTTTCGCCCCGGCTCCTTTCGCGGTCGTGGCGCGATTCTATGTCTGGGTGATCCGCGGCACGCCGCTGCTGGTGCAGCTCTTCGTCATCTTCTACGGCCTGCCGAGCATGGGCATCCTGCTCGACGCCTTTCCTGCAGCGCTGATCGGCTTCACGCTCAATATCGGCGCCTACAGTTCCGAAATCATCCGCGCGGTAATTTCGTCTGTTCCGCGGGGACAGTGGGAAGCGGCCTATTCGATCGGCATGAGCTGGAGCCAGGCGATGCGCCGGACGATCCTTCCGCAGGCGGGCCGCGTCGCCGTTCCGCCGCTGTCGAACACCTTCATCTCGCTCGTCAAGGATACGTCGCTCGCAGCGGCGATAACGGTGCCGGAGCTGTTCCAGACGGCGCAGCGCATCGTCGCGACCAGCTATGAACCCTTGATCCTCTACATCGAGGCCGCCCTGATCTATCTTGTCATGAGTTCCGTTCTTTCGGCGCTGCAGGGGAAACTGGAGCAGCGCTTCGCCCGCTATGGCGGCTTCCTGGAGGCGCGCGCATGATCGAGCTCTCCCACATCGTCAAGCGCTTCGGCACCAACACCGTGCTGAATGACATCAGCGTCTCGCTCGCGGAGGGCAGCGTGACCGCACTCGTCGGACCTTCCGGCGGCGGCAAGAGCACGCTGTTGCGCTGCGTCAACCTGTTGGAAATCCCGACCGCCGGGGCGATCCGGCTCGGAGACGACCGGCTTGAATTCGCCGAGGGCCGCAAGGTCGGCTGGCAGGCGATCCAGAGGCTGCGCCGCCAGACCGGAATGGTGTTCCAGAATTTCCAGCTCTTTCCGCACCAGACGGCGATCGGCAATGTGATGGAGGGCCTGGTGACCGTGCTCAAATGGCCCCCCGACCGGGCCCGGACACGGGCGCTCGAACTTCTGGAGAAGGTCGGCATGGCACACAAGGCGGATGCCTGGCCGGCGACCCTTTCCGGCGGCCAGCAACAGCGCGTGGCGATCGCCCGGGCGCTCGCGCCATCGCCGCGCGTGCTTCTCTGCGACGAACCGACCTCGGCGCTGGACCCCGAACTGGCGGAGGAAGTGGTGGAGGTCCTGAGCCGCCTCGCCCGCGATGGTACGACGATGATCATGGCAACCCACGACCTTCGCCTCGCCTCCCGCGTCGCCGATCACGTGGTTTTCCTGGATGGCGGCGTCGTCGTCGAAAGCGGTCCGCCGCGCAAGATCTTTTCCACGCCGGAGCGGGAGCGCACGAAGCGATTCATCGCCTCGCTCAGCGCGCCGATGAGCTACGATATCTGAAATTCGGCCGAGGGGCCGGCTTCCCGCGGCCCTTCTCTACACCGTCAGGAGGTCTTTCGTCGACGCGGCGGGTGCTCTACTCCCCGAACACGATCAGCAGATCCTTGGCATCGATCTGATCGCCGGCGTTGACCAGCACCTCCGCGACGACGCCGTCCTTCTCCGCATGCAGCGCTGTCTCCATTTTCATCGCCTCGATGGAGAGCAGCACGTCGCCGGCCTTGACCGACTGGCCGCTGGCGACCGCGACGGTGGAGATGACGCCCGGCATCGGCGCGCCGAGATGTGCGGCATTGCCGGATTCCGCCTTCCGGCGGATGGCCGTCGAAGCGCCGCGGTTGCGGTCGGGCACCTTGATCGAACGCGGCTGGCCGTTCAGTTCGAAGAACATCTTGACCATGCCCTTCTCGTCCATCTCGCCCTGCGCCTGATTGAGGATGACCAGCGTCTTGCCCTTCTCGATCTCGGCGAAGAGTTCCTCACCCGGCGCCATGCCGTAGAAGTAGGCGGGCGTCGGCAGTACGCTGACGGGGCCGTAGGTTTCGCAGGCCACCGCATAATCGGTGAAGACCTTGGGATACATGAGATAGGAGGCGAACTCGAAATCGGTCACCTCGCGACCGAGCTTCTCCTCTATGTCCTTGCGTTCGGCGTCGAGATCGGCGTCTTCGAGCAGCGAGCCCGGACGCGCGTCATAGGCCACCTCGCCTTTCAGCGCCTTCTTCTGCAGCGCCTCCGGCCAGCCGCCCGGCGGTTGACCGAGATCGCCCTTGAGCATGGATACGACCGATTCGGGGAAGGCTATGTCCTTGCCCGGATTCTCGACATCGGCAACTGTCAGGTCCTGGCTCACCATCATCAGCGCCATATCGCCGACCACCTTGGAGGAGGGCGTCACCTTGACGATGTCGCCGAACATCCGGTTCGCGTCGGCATAGGCCTGTGCAACCTCGTGCCAGCGGGTTTCGAGACCGAGCGAGCGAGCCTGTTCCTTCAGATTGGTAAACTGGCCCCCGGGCATTTCATGCAGATAGACTTCCGAGGCCGGCCCCTTGAGGTCGCTCTCGAAGGCCGCATACTGGTGGCGAACGGCCTCCCAGTAGAAGGAGATGCGGCGGATCCATTCCGGATCGAGGCCCGGGTCGCGCTCCGAACCGGACAGCGCCTCGACGATCGACCCGAGGCAGGGCTGCGAGGTATTGCCCGAGAGCGCATCCATCGCCGCATCGACGACATCGACGCCGGATTCGACGGCTGCGAGCACCGTCGCCGCGGCAATGCCCGACGTGTCGTGCGTGTGGAAGTGGATCGGCAGGTCGGTCGCCTCTTTCAGCGCCTTGAAGAGCACGCGCGCCGCGGCGGGCTTCAGGAGCCCGGCCATGTCCTTGACGGCGATCATGTGGGCGCCGGCCTTTTCAAGCTCGGCCGCAAGCGCCGTATAATATTTCAGGTCGTATTTCGGCCGGGCTGAATTCAGAATATCGCCGGTATAGCAGATCGCCGCCTCGCAGATCCTGTTCTCTTCCGCCACCGCATCCATCGAGACGCGCATGTTCTCGACCCAGTTCAGGCAGTCGAAGACGCGGAAGACATCGATGCCGCCCTTGGCGGCCTGGCGGACGAAATATTTGACGACGTTGTCGGGATAGTTCTTGTAGCCGACACCGTTCGCACCGCGCAGAAGCATCTGCAGCAGCAGGTTCGGCGCGCCCTCCCGCACCATCGCCAGCCGCTCCCACGGATCCTCGGTCAGAAAGCGCATCGAGACGTCGAAGGTCGCCCCGCCCCAGCATTCGAGCGAGAAGAGACCCGGCAGCGCCCGCGCATAGGTGTCGGCGATGCGGGCGATGTCATAGGTGCGCATGCGGGTGGCGAGCAGCGACTGGTGGCCGTCGCGCATCGTCGTGTCGGTGATCAGCACTTCCTTGCGTGCCTTTACCCATTCGGCGAATTTCTTCGGACCGAGCTGATCGAGGCGCTGCTTGGTTCCCGGCTTCACCTCGTCGCCGATGAACGGCACGAGCGGGGAGGCGATGTCCTCTGAGGGCATCGGCCGGCCCTTGGCTTCCGGATGACCGTTGACGGTCACGTCGGCAAGATAGGTGAGCAGCTTGGTGGCGCGGTCCTGACGCTTCACCTGCTGGAACAGCTCCGGCGTCGTGTCGATGAATCGCGTGGTATAGCTGTTGTCGTGGAATTTCGGGTGGCTGATGATCGCCTCGAGGAAGGTGAGATTGGTGGCCACGCCACGGATGCGGAACTCCCGTAACGCACGGACCATCCGCTTTATCGCCTCGTCCGGGTTCGGCGCCCAGGCGGTCACCTTCTCGAGAAGCGGGTCGTAAAAGCGGGTGATCACGGCACCGGAATAGGCGGTGCCGCCATCGAGGCGGATGCCGAAGCCGGTGGCGCCGCGATAGGCGGTGATGCGACCGTAATCCGGGATGAAATTCTGCTCCGGATCTTCCGTCGTGATGCGGCATTGCAGTGCATGCCCGTTAAGACGGATATCCTCCTGACGCGGCACGCCCGATTCCGGTGACCCGATGGCAAAGCCGTCGAGAATGTGGATCTGCGCCTTCACGATGTCGATGCCGGTGACGACCTCGGTCACCGTATGCTCGACCTGGATGCGCGGATTGACCTCGATGAAGTAGAATCTGCCGGTGTCGGCATCCATCAGATACTCGACCGTGCCGGCGCCGATATAGCTGGTCGCCCTGGCGATCTTCAGCGAGTAGTCGGCGAGTTCCTGGCGCTGCGCCTCGGTGAGATAGGGTGCCGGCGCGCGCTCCACGACCTTCTGGTTGCGCCGCTGAATCGAGCAGTCGCGCTCGAACAGGTGGACGACATTGCCATGCGTGTCGCCGAGGATCTGGCTTTCGACGTGGCGGGCACGCTCGACGAGCTTCTCGAGATAGACCTCGTCCTTGCCGAAGGCAGCCTTCGCCTCACGCTTGGCCTCGGTCACCTCGCGGATCAGGTCCTTGGGGTCTCGAATCGCCCGCATGCCGCGGCCGCCGCCGCCCCAGGAAGCTTTCAGCATCACCGGATAGCCGATCTCCTCGGCCAGCCGCTTGATCTCGTCCGTATCGTCCGGCAACGGCTCGGTCGCCGGCACGACCGGCACGCCAACGGAGATCGCGAGATTGCGGGCCGCAACCTTGTTGCCGAGCTGACGCATCGTCTCCGGCTTCGGGCCGATGAAGGTGATGCCGTTTACGGCGCAAGCCTCGGCGAACTCGGGGCTTTCGGAAAGCAGGCCGTAGCCCGGATGTATGGCGTCCGCGCCGGACAGCTTGGCGACGCGGATCACTTCGTCGATCGAAAGATAGCTTTCGATCGGCCCGAGGTCACGGGGAAGGTGCGGCCCTCGTCCGACCTGATAACTCTCGTCCGCCTTGAAGCGGTGCAGCGCCAGCTTGTCCTCCTCAGCCCATATCGCGACCGTTTTAAGCCCCAGCTCATTGGCCGCGCGGAAGACGCGGATGGCAATTTCGGAACGGTTGGCGACAAGGATCTTCGATATGGACAAGTCGGACTCCTCATGGTCTTGGACACGCGGGAATGCTGCACCCGCGAAAAGACTATTAGCGAGTCGAGGAATGAAGTGCAATTTCAGACGCGACATGAATCCTGACCCATTCGGTCAGGAGGGGCGGGAGACGGTGTTTGACCATCAAGTCACGAGATCAGTCCCAGGCGGAAGGCGAGCGCCACCACATGGTGCCGGTTTTTCGCCTTCAGTTTTTCCTGAATGCCGTTCATGTACCAGTCGACGGTATGGCTCGAAATATCCAGGACCTTGCCGATGTCGTTCGACGTCATGCCGTCGGCGAGGTAATGGAGCGCTTCCATTTCACGCCGCGTCATCTGGACTTCGACGCGCGAGACGAGCTCCGCCATGATCTCCGGATCGGTGAGTTCGAGCAGCTTCCAGAACAGCCGCTTTGCGATGGCGTCGAAAAGGCTCAATTCCACCGGGCTCAGATCGACCACCCGCCCCCCTACCGTCAGATTGCCCATGAGTCCGCGGCGGCCGTGCACCGGAAAAATGTAGCCGTCGAAGAGGCCGTGATTGCGTGCCTCGATCATCATGCTTTCCATGCGCTTGCGGTGCGGGTCCGAACGGAAGGCCACGAGCGTGTCGCGCCAGCGGAAACCGCGCTGGGCATGTCCGAGGAAGCGGATCGTAGGATCTATGACGACGTATTTCTTGCGAATGTAAATTTGCGGCCAACCCTCCGGCCAGCGTCCGGCCAGAAGGAGCCTGAGTGGATTCTCATGCGGTTTCGGCTGACGCACGACACCGTAAAAATCGAAGCCGCAGCGGTCGAGCAGGCGCTCGAACTCGGGCAGAATCTCCTCGCGCGTCTTCATCTCTTCCAGAAGCGCCAGAAACTGTACGAGCAACGTGATATTCATAGAGCACCCTCAAATCAAAAACGCGCAACGCAACCCCTCCAGGCCAGGTGAACACGCCGTTCAGAAGCCATTCATGTTGCAACCGCGATAATTCTTCATATCACGCTCGGTCTTGCAGGAAACCTGCAAAAACTCGGAGTCGAGGCGTCAAGATAGCTAACGATGGATCAGACCGCCAACCCTCCCATGGAATTGGTCGATCCCTCTGTCTTCTCCCGCCCCGTCTCCCTGAGTTTTTCGGGAAGAACGTAAAGGCCGTCACCCGCGGCTTCGTCGGACGGCAAATGGATGAAGAGCATCCTTTCCGGCCGGTACAAGACGCTACGCATTGCCGCATCGTGCCGTTGCGGCGTCAAATCCGATACCCGAAAGGGGTGAGACAGTGTCCTTGTTTCAGGTGTATGCAAGAGCGCTTCAGTATCTTGCTGTCCACAAGTTTCGTGTCGGGGCGATCGTTGTCGCCAATATCGTCCTGGCCGCCATCACCATCGCCGAGCCGATTCTCTTCGGCCGGATCATCGACGCGATCTCGACACAGAAGGACGTGGCGCCGATGCTGCTCCTGTGGGCGGGCTTCGGCGTCTTCAATACGATCGCCTTCGTTCTCGTCTCGCGCGAGGCTGACCGGCTTGCCCACGGCCGCCGTGCTTCGCTGTTGACCGAAGCCTTCGGCCGCATCATCTCGATGCCGCTTTCCTGGCACAGCCAGCGCGGCACCTCCAACGCACTGCATACGCTGCTGCGCGCTTGCGAGACGCTTTTCGGCCTTTGGCTCGAATTCATGCGGCAGCATCTCGCGACCGCAGTGGCGCTCGTGCTTCTGGTTCCGACGGCCTTTGCGATGGACGTCCGGCTGTCGCTCATCCTCGTCGTGCTCGGCGCAGCCTATGTGATGATCAGCAAGGCCGTGATGAGCCGCACGAAAGAGGGCCAGGCTTCCGTCGAGAGCCATTATCACACGGTCTTCTCGCATGTGTCGGATTCGATCAGCAATGTTTCCGTGGTGCACAGTTACAACCGCATCGAAGCCGAAACGCGCGAGCTGAAGAACTTCACCCAGCGTCTGCTGTCGGCCCAGTACCCGGTCCTCGACTGGTGGGCTCTGGCGAGCGGCCTCAACCGCATCGCTTCAACCATATCGATGATGGCGATCCTCGTCATCGGCACCGTTCTCGTGCAGCGCGGCGAGCTCGGCGTCGGCGAGGTGATTGCTTTCATCGGCTTCGCCAATCTGCTGATCGGCCGTCTCGACCAGATGAAGGCTTTCGCCACCCAGATTTTCGAAGCCCGCGCCAAGCTCGAAGACTTCTTCCAGCTGGAGGATTCGGTTCAGGACCGCGAGGAACCCGCCGATGCCGGGGAACTCAAGGGCGTCGTCGGCGAGGTCGAATTCAGGGACATTTCCTTCGACTTCGCGAACTCGGCCCAAGGCGTGCGCGACGTGTCCTTCAAGGCCAAAGCCGGCCAGACGGTTGCCATTGTCGGCCCGACCGGCGCCGGAAAAACCACGCTCGTCAACCTTCTGCAGCGGGTCCATGAGCCGAAGAGCGGAAAGATCCTCATCGACGGCGTGGACATCGGAACCGTCACCCGCAAGTCGCTCCGCCGGTCGATCGCCACGGTCTTTCAGGATGCGGGCCTCATGAACCGGTCGATCGGCGACAATATCCGCCTCGGCCGCGAGGACGCCTCTCTGGACGAGGTGATGGCCGCCGCCGAAGCCGCCGCTGCGAGCGACTTCATCGAGGACCGCCTCAACGGCTACGACACGGTCGTCGGCGAACGCGGCAACCGATTGTCGGGCGGCGAACGGCAAAGGATCGCCATCGCCCGCGCGATCCTGAAGAACGCGCCTATCCTGGTGCTGGACGAGGCGACCAGCGCGCTCGACGTGGAGACAGAGGCCCGAGTCAAGGATGCGATCGACGCGCTCCGGAAGGACCGGACGACCTTCATCATCGCCCACCGCCTGTCGACGGTGCGGGAGGCCGATCTGGTCATCTTCATGGATCAGGGCCGAATCGTGGAAATGGGCGGCTTCAACGAGCTCAGCCAGAGCAATGGCCGCTTTGCCGCACTGCTTCGCGCCAGCGGGATCCTTACGGACGAGGATGTTCGCAAGAGCCTTACGGCAGCGTGATCCCATCGCTGGTCTGCATCGGGCAGGAGGGGAGCCTTGCGGCGTCCCTCCTCCCGTGCGTACGGTTTCGCACACGGCGGCTCACCAAGTGTAAGTCAGTTAGCCGTCGGAGTTCCTGCTGAAGCGAGGTCATCCGGAGCCGATGGTAGAAGGCCTTGCTGAATGCATCGTTCATGTGGCTGGCCCCGGCGTTCCACCAGGGTTCATGACCGTTGCCGGCCGAGTCACGTGCCGCTGTTCCGTCAGGTCGCTCAGGCGCGTGGCACGCGTGGCAGGCCGTTTCCATTGTCGCCAGACAATATAGTCCAGTTTGCGCCGCAGCCAGCCATCCAATTCCTTCAGACACCTTTCACTCCGGCCGACCGGAAGCGGGCGATCCAGCCGCGCCAGGCTCGGCGCCGCCCTCTTGAGGCGCGATGCCTTGTGGCGGGTCATGGAATAGCCGAGAGAAGTGCCTTTCCGCAATCGGTCGCCCGCGGGTGGGTCATGCCTTCGCTCACCCACTTCCTTGCCGAGCGGCTGGCCTCGCGGTAAACGGCGCCAAGAGCGCGGTGGACCGCGCCGATCGTCTCGCCCGAGGCTGATACGGGTGATTGGTAGCGGAACGACATATGATGGCCGCACGACGCTGTCGATCGCCGTAACGAGTCAGGCCGGGCGAACTGCGAGAGCGAAGCTTGCGTCCGCTGTCTTGCAACATTGACGGCGAACGTGGTTGTGACGCTCCGGTGACGAACTTTTCCCGTGAGGCTTCCTTCCATTCCTGAGAGAGGACCGCACCGTCAAACCATGGATCAAAACATCTACAGCGCCGTGCGTCTTATCAGACGCACATTGACTAAAATCTTACTAGGTACTAGGTAAGTACTTAGTTGTCGGGAAGGAGCGGGGATGTCGGCGCCATTGCGGCAGATCGCATATGAGAATTTCAAGAACAGGCTTTTTGACCGGACATTGATTCCGGGGCGCTTTCTGTCGCAAAGAGAGCTGTGCGACATACTCGAAAGCCCGATGGGGGCTGTCCGAGAAGCGTTGAAGCGGCTTGAAGCCGAAGGCTTGATCAACATTTTGCCCCAGCGCGGCGTGCAGATCACCGATATCAACCTGAGCCTGATTAATGAAGCCTTCCAGTTCCGGCTTCTCATCGAGCAGGAAGCGGCGCGAAAAATGGCGGGGTCGCCGAATCGTGCTGAGCTGGCGGAATTGCGCGAGCGGACCCAGAACATCAGATCGCGGGCAGAGCGGGCCGATGCCTCTGACCAGACCTATCTGAAGGATGGGCTGGAGGTCGACCTGGCGCTTCACGATATGCTGGTCGCTCATTTCGATAACTCGCTGATCAGCGGCACCCATAGGATAATCCAGGACCGTGTCCGGCTGATCCGCTCCAACAAGAACTACACCACGTCACGATTGGTCGATGCCATGTCGGAGCATCTGGCGATTATCGACGCGCTGCTGGCGACGGATGAAAACGCTGCGGTCGCCGCATTGAAGTCTCATCTCACCACATCATGGCGGCGCGCCCTTGGACATGAGGATCTGTCATCGTGAACAAGCCGAATGTCCTGTTCATATTCTCTGATCAGCACGCGCAGAAAGTAGCGGGCTGTTATGGCGATGATGTCGTCCGAACGCCCAATATCGACCGGCTCGCGCAGGAAGGTGTGCGCTTCGACAATGCCTATTGCCCGTCACCGATCTGCACGCCAAGCCGGATGTCGATGCTGACCGCCCGCTGGCCGCACAGGCAGGAATGCTGGACGAATGACGACATGCTTCGTTCGGATGTCCCGACATGGCTGCACCGGGCGGGAGAGGCCGGCTACCGCCCCGCGCTGATCGGCCGGATGCATTCGATAGGCCCGGACCAGCTTCACGGCTATGCCGAGCGTGGAATCGGGGATCATACGCCGAATTTCGCGGGGATCGCACGATTTCCCATGGGTGTGCTTGAAGGCACCAACGAACCGGATTCCGTATCCCTGACGCAAAGTGGAGCGGGAATGGCGATCTACCAGCGGAAAGATCAGGACGTCGTGGATGCCGCTGCGGCCTGGCTTCGGGATAAGGGAGCGGCCAGAAACGCCGCCGGGCAGCAATTTTGCCTGACGGTCGGGCTGATGACGCCGCATGCCCCCTATGTCGTCGATCGCGAGGCCTTCGACCATTATCACGGGCAAGTACCGCCGCCCCGTCTGGATGTGCCGCAGGACGAGCATGACTGGCATCGGTGGTGGCGTCACGACCGCGGCATCGGCGAAGTGTCTGATGCAGTCAGGGATCGCGCCCGTGCCGCCTATTGGGGGCTTGTGCAGCGCACCGATGAAATGATCGGGCAGGTTCTCGACGCGCTCAAGGAAATCGGCGCGATGGACGATACCCTGATCGTCTATGCGTCCGATCACGGCGACCATGTCGGAGAACGTGGCCTGTGGTGGAAACATACATTCTTTGAAGAATCCGTGAAGGTTCCGCTGGTGATGCGGCTTCCCGGCGCCATTCCGGCGGGCGAAAGCCGGGATCAGGTCGTCAATCTGGTCGATCTCAGCCAGACGATGATCGAGGTCATGGGGGCTCAGCCTTTGCCCTATGCGGATGGCAAAAGTTTCTGGGCCGTTGCCTGTGATCGCGAAGCGCCATGGGAGAACGAGACATTCAGCGAATACTGTACGGATCCGGTACCATCATGGACCGGAGGACGGGCTGTGCAGCAGCGGATGATCCGGTCAGGTTCGTGGAAATTGTCCGTCTATGACGGCGAGCCGCCGCTTTTGTTTGATCTGTCCACAGATCCGGATGAGCGTATCAATCGCGCCGAGGACCCGGATTGTGCGGAAATGTTTCAACGATTGTCGGCGCGCCTGGCCCATGACGGTTGGCGGCCCGAAACGGTTGCCGCCCGCATGCGGGAACGACGAGCCGAGAAAGACATTCTCGCCGCTTGGGCGCGTGAGGTTCAGCCAGCGCAGACCCATGTCTGGGAATACACCGCCGATATGAACAGACTCGATAACTAACCGCCATTTTCATGTAATTCTGGGAGGAATAAACACATGAAACACCTAATTGCCGCCATCCTTGCCGCGACGCTTTCGACAGGCACCGCCTGGGCCGAGGATCCCTTGCCCATCCGCATCGGCGCCGCTTCGGCTGTCGATCATGCTCCGGTCTTCATCGGGGTCGAGAAGGGAATATTCGCCGCACATGGCCTGGATGCGGACGTGGTTATGTATCAGTCCGGCGTTGATATGGTGAACGGGCTCATGAACGGGGCGCAGGAAGTCAATGTCTTGGGCTCGGTCCCGTTCCTGTCCGGGATTTCACGCGGGTTCCCCTTGTCCTGATCGGGCATTTGCACGGTGACCCGAACCGTACCGACTATTCCGACAACCAATCCGTTATCGCCTCGGCTGAATCGGGCGTCAAAAAAGCCGATATTGCGGCGCTTGCCGGGAAACGGATCGGCTTGCCGCGCGGTACGGGTGCGGAGGGTTATCTGTTCGGGTTACTGAAATCGGCAGGGCTCAGCGAGAAGGATGTGCAACTGGTCAATGTGCAGCCGGCAGAGCTGGTGACTGCGCTGACTCAGGGGGACGTTGATGCCATTTCGATCTGGCAGCCCTGGGCCGCGACCGCGCTGACGAAAATCGAAGGAACGGTTGAGGTCGTCGCGGGGGGCTGCGCGGGTTGCTATGATCCCGGCACGATCCTGACAACCCGCATGGTTGCCACGGAAAAGCCTGAGGAGCTGAAGCGCTTCATGGCTGCCTTCGCCGAAGCGCAGCAATGGGTGCGTCAGAACCCCGATAAGGCGGCTGAGATAAACACCCGCTGGATTTCGGGCGTCGATGCCGAAACCATGGCTCTAGCACTGAAGAATATCCCGCTGGATTCGCGCATTTCGGCGCATACCGCCGCAATGTATCAGGAAAAGACATTGCCGTTTCTGGTTGGTCTCGGCCGGGTCGAAAAAGTATTCGATCCATCGGATTCCATCGACACAAGCTTTCTGAAGGCCGCGCAGGAAAGCAATCCCAAGGCATTTTCGGATCTGGAACCTATCCCGGAAGACATTCAGGTCAAGTGAGGCTCAAATCATGAACACGGCCGCACTGACGGGTGGAACGCCCAAGATCTCGATCCGGGATATGACGCTTGTCCATGTGAACGAAGAACGGCGGCAATCCAATGTTGCCGTCGAAAACCTGACGCTGGACATCATGGAGAATGAATTTCTCTGCGTTGTCGGGCCATCGGGCTGCGGCAAGTCGACCTTGCTTTCGGCAATCGCCGGATTCATGCAACCGCAGACCGGAACGGTTACGATGAACGGAGAGCGCATCACCAAACCCGGCGCGGATCGCGGGGTCGTGTTTCAGGAATATGCGCTTCTGCCGTGGAAAACGGTGCTCGACAATGTCGCGCTTGGCCTGAAATTCAGAGGCGTGCCCAGGGCCGATCGGGAGGCGAAAGCGATGGAATATATCGCGATGGCCCGCCTGACCGAAGCGGCGAAAAAATACCCGCATGAGCTTTCCGGCGGGATGCGCCAGCGTGCGGCGGTGGCCAGAACGCTGGCGAACACGCCGGAAATCATGATGATGGACGAACCTTTCGCCGCAGTCGACGCGCAGACGCGCCTGTCGCTTCAGGAGGAATTGCTGCGGGTCTGGAATGACAATCCGATCACGGTCCTTTTCATCACTCATTCAGTTGAAGAGGCCGTGTTTCTTGCAGACCGGGTCGCAGTCCTGACGCCGGGGCCGGGAAAACTGCGTGAGATCGTGGAGATAGATATCCCCCGCAATGCGCGACACTGGGATACGATCACAAGTGACCCGGAATTCATCGCATTGCGTGACCGGGTCATGGCACTCGTCCGGGATCAAAACGGATGACCCAACGATTGCCATCAGCCTGGCGGTTGCCGGTTCTGTCGCTTGCGATCGTCCTGGTGGTGATCTTTGGTTTCGGCATCCATGGCCGTATCAACTCGGCCATGCTTTTGGGTGACATGGATCTGTCATCCGATGTCGATGTCACCATCGGGCTGAGTTTTGAGCCGGAACGCTTTCATCTGGAAAAATTTCAGGACACCGGGCGCTATCAGGGCTGGTCCGACGGGCGGGCGCTGATCCTTTCGGCCGATCCCGAGGCGCTTCGCAAACTGGCGCGAAACTACTGGATCGGGACGATCGAACCCTATGAGGCCCCTGAATGACCGATAGCGTTGCCATCCATCTCAGACCGCGCACCCTTTGGATTTCCCGGGCGCAGCGGCGCGGAACGGCTGGTATTCTGGCGGTGCTGCTGCTGTGGCAGATATCCGTCTGGATCATCGATCTTCCGCCCTATTTCTATCCTGCCCCCCGGGACGTTCTGGCGGCATTCGGCGAACTGATCCGGAACGGCATTCTGATCGAGTATCTCGCCGACAGCTCATGGCGTTATGCCGTGAGCGTCGGGACGGGATTGTCTCTTGGGATCATCTTCGGACTGCTGATCGGGCTATCGGGCTTCTGGTCGCGGCTGCTGGGGTCGATCATCAGGTTTTTCTACGCCATTGTCGAGGTTGCCTGGATTCCGTTGCTGGAAATCTGGATCGGTTATGGTTTCCCCACCATTCTGATCGCCATCTCCTATGTGGTTTTCTTCCCAGTACTTTATAACACGCTGACAGGGGTGCAGACGATCCAGCCGGTCCTTATCAACGCGGTCAGGACGCTTGGCGCCTCGCGCTTTCAGGTGCTGACTTCGGTTATCCTGCCCGCCGCCTTGCCGAATATCATGACAGGGCTGCGGGTCGGGGCGGGTTTCGCTTTCCGGGGACTTATCTTTGCCGAGATGATCGCCGCCGGTTCCGGGCTCGGCTTCCTGATTTTTGATGGGGCGAGCACACGCCAGACCGACCGTGTCGTTGTCGGCATGATCATGATGGGGCTGCTGTGGCTGTTGATGGACCGTCTGCTCCTGCGGCCGATCGAGCGCGCCACAATCGAACGCTGCGGGCTTGTCCGGGCTCAGGGAGGTGAATCATGATCGCACGGCGATCACGGCCGTTCATGCGGAGGGGTTCGGCTGCATTGACGGGCATTCTGCCCTTCATCGCCCTATTTGCCGCTTGGGCATTACTTCCAGCCCTTGCCGGGATTCCGGAGTTCAAACTGCCGTCGCCCGGCAAAGTCCTGAATACATTTACCAATATGATGGCCGATGGCAGTTTGATGGCCCATGTCTGGGCGTCCTTGCAACGACTGGCGGCCGGTTATCTGCTGGGCAATCTGATCGCCATACCGCTGGGGCTTGCAATTGCCCTGAACCGCGCGGTTTCCGAGACCCTGACGCCGGTGCTCAGCTTTTTCCAGTCCATCGCCGGAATCGCGTGGGTTCCCCTGGCGATCATCTGGTTTGGAGTCGGTAAAGGCTCGGTCCTGTTCGTCATCGCCAACACGATCTTTTTCACCTCGATCTATTCGACGGTCATCGGCGTGCGCACCATCCCGCGGGTTCTTTTCCGTGCCTCTCTGTCGCATGGTGCAAGCCGATGGGATATTATCAGCAATGTCGTGATCCCGGGCGCCATGGTGCAGATCCTGGTCGGGCTGCGCACATCAATGGCCTATGGCTGGCGGGCATTGGTGGCCGGTGAAATGATCGCCGGGACCGATGGGGTCGGCTACATGACGCTTGAGGCCGTGCAATGGTATCAGGCTGAAATCGTCATTCTGGGCATGATTGTCATCGGTGTGTTGTGGTTGCTGATGGACGCGTTGCTCTTCACGCCCATCGAACGGGTGACGGTGCGCAGGTGGGGCATGGTCAGATGAGGCCACAGCTTCCCGCAATCGGTCTCGGCACGGCCGCGATTGCGCTCGTGCCTGAAATGGACGCACGCGCAACGCTTGACCACGCGCTTGATCGCGGCATCCGATATTTCGATACGGCGCCCTTATACGGTGGTGGTCAGGCCGAGATTCGGTTGGGTCAGATGCTGCGCTCGGCACCGCGGGATGTCGTTGTATCGACCAAATGCGGCTGTAGACGCGAATTCGGGGCCGCGCCCGCGTACAGAACCGGGCAACCGGACAAGTGGGATTTTTCCGAAGCCGCGATCCGCGAATCCGTCGAACGCTCATGCGAGCGTTTGCACCGCGACTGCCTTGATATTGTTTTTCTGCACGATATCCATCAGGCGCAGGATCAGGCTTTAGGCGAGGCGCTGCCGGTTTTGCGCGAGCTTCAGAGCAGGGGCCGGATCGCCATGGTCGGCGTCGGGTGCAACTCCGTGGCCGAGCATCTTGCAGCGGTCAACGCCGATGCCGCCGACGCTTTGCTTGTGGCCGGACGGTGGACGCTGGCAGATCGCACGGCGGGTCATCAGCTCATTTCGCTGGCGGCGGAGAAAGGCTGCAAGCTTATCGTGGGCGGAGTGTTGAACTCGGGTTGCCTCGTCGATCCCCGGGCCGCGCATGCATGTTTCGACTACCGTCCCATCACGGCGGACGAGCGTCAGGTGCTGTGTGAACTTGATGAGATCGCGCAGCGGCACGGCACCACGCTGATCGCGGCGGCCCTGCAATTTCCGGGGCGGGACGCACGGATCAGCACAACGCTTCTGGGCGCCACCAGCCCGGCGCAGCTTGCGGCGAATCTGGACGGGCTTGCAGCCGATATTTCGGATCATTTCTGGCAGGCCGTCCAGTTGAAAGCCCTTTACGCATGATATTTCAAGGCGCCACAGACGCCCATGTTCATCTTTGGGACCCTGCCCGGAATGACGACATTCTGGTCCTGAAACATCAGCCAGAGCTTGTGGAAACCGCCCGGCGCGATCGTCTTGCCGCCCATCTGCGACGAATAGAAGCGAAAGGAGCCATCGTTGTCCAATCCGCTCCGACAAAGGCGCATTCTGACTGGCTGCGATCCGAGGCGGGCAACATCGATGGCGTGATCGGAATCGTCGGTTGGCTGGATATTTTTGCCGCGGATTGTCGCGTAGAGATGGAGGACCTGATTTCCGATCCGCTTGTTTGCGGCATCCGTATCATGCTGAACCGAATGGCAAGCCCCGAGACCTTAATCAATCCGGCAAGTCTGACACGGATTGGAGAACTTGCGGATTCCGGTCTGGCCATCGAATGCCTGACCCCTCCGGAACACCTTGATGTCGTTGCTCGTTTGGCGACCGAAGTGGAGCGTGCCCGGATCGTTATAGACCATTGTGGATTGCCTCCTGTGTCGAATGGTTTTGCGGAATGGAAGGTGGATATCGCATCGCTTGCCGGATTGCCGAATGTGACGACCAAATTTTCCGGCCTGACCGAACCTTTCGGGCCGGATGTCAGGCTTGCTGATATTGCGGAACGGGCCGATTGGATTCTTGGGCTTTTCGGGCCTGCCCGCCTGATGGCTGCAAGCAATTTCCCCGTTTGCGAACTTGGCGGCGGGGTGGCGAGATGGAGCGAATTACTGGAAGAAATCCTAAGCACTGCCGGGCTTTCGCCGGAGGAGTACCAGGCGATTCGTTGCGGAAGCGCCTCACGTGTCTATACGCGGGGACGATAGTTCACAGAGACTACATTGCGCGCTTGAAGGCATTCGTGCGCGAACTTGCCGACCACCGCCCGACCACGAAGCGAGAATGGGATGAGGCGGTCAGAGACACGCCTGAAGCGCTTGGATTCTATCATTGGTTGTCGTTATCTCCTCCGCCATCATAGCGATCATGTTCAATGAAGGGGAAGCATCTGCCTGCGGCCGCGCCGGACGCTTGGCGAATCGCGCGCGCCCAAGCACAGGAAATCCGCGCCCGGCGCGGGCGTGCCGAAGACGAACGGCGTCGGGCCGAGGAACGCCGAAGGCCGAGGAGGCGGCAAGGGTGCGCCGCGCGCGCTTCGATCAGTTGAAGCAAAAGGGCGAGGAGGTTTGGCGGGAGATCGAAAGCGAGATCGAAAGCCGCAACGCCCAGGGCTACGACAGCGCCGCTGCAATGCTGGCGGACCTCGCGCTGCTTTCCGCCGAGCAGGCACCGCCGCCGTCGCGGGTAAGATTTCCCTCACGCCGCCTTCAGCGGCTTCGCCACCGACATCCCCTTCAGCCATTCGAGGTAATAGGCATAGGCAAAGTGCAGGCCGATGCCGCCGATGACGAAGAGCGTGCCGACAATCCTGTCACGGTCGGTGACGAGAAGCAGTACCTGTCCCGCCATTGCGAGAATCGTTCCGAATATGAAGATCGCGAGCGAATGGCGCCCGATCATCACCAGAGGGTGATTGTTTTCCAGCCTCGTCAGGCGGCTGAAGAACGGAACCGTTGCGAGAATATAGGCGAGCGACAGCACATGCAGGAGCCGCGTCAGTGACAGGAAGGTCTTGTCGAAGCCGGTCAGTACCGCGGGCAGCCCGAAGGAAAGGTCGATACTCCACCAAGAGAACAGCACCCAAAAGGCAGAAATCACCAGATAGGTGGTGGAGAGTCCAGTGAGCCAGGCGCTTCGCGGAAGACTGCCGCCTCGCCGCACATGGCTCATGCACAGAATACCGATGACGAACAGGAACTGCCATGACCAGGGATTGAGGAACCAGTATCCGTCGTCGAGGAAATTATAAGGCACCATCTTGAGGCAGCCGGCGGCGAGCCAGAGAGTGGCCGAAAACGCGAACAGCAATCGCGGGCTGGCGGCATTCAGCCAGAGGAAGCCGGGCAGCAGCAGGAACAGCACCGCATACATCGACAGGATGTTGTTGTAGCCGAGCTGATGGCCGAGCAGCACCATGGCAACGATGCCCTGCTCCGTCTGCTCGACGATCGGGCGGATGTTGATCTCGCCAATCAGCTCCTGACGGCCGAAATAGAGTGCGCCGCCAGCGAAGATCGCAAGCGTCACCACGCTCGTCATGATGTGCGCGACATAGAGCGCGAGAGCACGGCGCCAGATCTTCAGCGTGAGGGCGAGCCGTCCGCCGGCCAGGAACTTGCCCGAATAGGCAACGCCCACCGAAAGGCCGGAAATCAGCACGAAGGCCTCCGCCGAGTCGGAAAAGCCGAAGTTCTTATGCGTCAGGTATTCGAGATATTGACCTGGGACGTGATTGACGAAAATGGTCAGCAGGCAGAGTGCGCGAAACACGTCGAGACGTGTGTCGCGCCCGGTCGGCACCGGATGGGCGACACTTCCGTGATCCTCGCCGCCCGCAAAAGACTTTTCCAGCATGCGTGTTGATATCCGGGATTTGGCGCCCCGCCCCACCCCTGTTGAAACGGGCGCCGCCAATGCCCCCGCCCGGGCCGCGACGACGCCATGGATGAATGACGAGCCTGAGGCGCCAAAGAAAAACCGGCCTTGCCCTAACGGGAACAAAGCCGGTTCAGCGCTTGCTCAGATCCGGCAGTTACAGCAAAACCCCTTCATGCGCGTTTTTTGTGACACTATTATTTACACTTACGACCGGTTCCCCACTTTTGGAGTCGCGGCTGACGGAAATCCGGTGGGTGGTGCCGTTCACACGCACTTCGGCCGAATAGCCCGCCCAATCGGGGGGCAGGACAGGTCGAATCAAAAGCTTGTCGCCTCTCTTGCGGATGCCGAGAATTCCCTCGACGCCGGCGCGGTAGAGCCAGCCGGCCGACCCTGTGTACCAGGTCCAGCCGCCGCGTCCGGCAAGCGCACCTTCCCCATAGATATCTGCGGCGACAACATAGGGCTCGACGCGGTAATGCTCGGCGTCTGCCTGACTTAGAGCATGCGACACGGGGTTGAGCATGCGGAAGGTGCGCCAGGCCTCTTCCGCCCGCCCCTGAGCGGCGAAAGCCAGCACAACCCAGGTGGCGGCATGGGTGTACTGACCGCCATTCTCCCGCACGCCGGGGGGATAGGCCTTGATGTAGCCTGGGTCCTGCTCCGTCGTCTCGAGCGGCGGCGTGAACAGCCGGACGATGCGCTTTTCGGGGTCGACGAGCTCCGCCATCACCGCGTCCATTGCGCGCAGGGAGCGTTCCTGATCGCCCTCCCCCGAGAGCGTGCTCCAGGATTGCGCAATCGAATCGATGCGGCACTCGCCGTTCTCCGACGATCCGAGCGGCGTTCCGTCGTCATAATAGCCACGGCGGTAATAATCGCCGTCCCAGCCAGCCTCTTCGAGCGCATCCTTGAGCGCTTCGAGATGCCGCTCCCAGAGCGCCATACGCGGCTTGTCCTTCCGCGCATGGGCATAGGGCAGGAATGCGCGCAGGGTCCCGGCGAGGAACCAGCCGAGCCAGACGCTCGTGCCCTCCCCGCCTTCGCCGACGCGGTTCATGCCGTCGTTCCAGTCGCCGCCGAGGATCAGCGGAAGGCCGTTGCCGCCGGTCCGTTGGATGGCGAGATCCAGCGCGCGAGCGCAATGCTCGTAGATATCGCCCACCTCGTCGGCCGGCTCCGGCTTGTAGAAGCTGTCGTGCTGACCCTCTTCGAGAGCCGGACCCGTGATGAAGGGAACCTTCTCCTCCAAAATGTCCTCGCCGCCGGTGACGGCGCAATAATGCGCAACCGCGTGAGCCAGCCAGACGACATCGTCCGAGATCATCGTGCGGACGCCTGCATCCGTGCCGGGCAGCCACCAATGCTGCACGTCGCCTTCGACGAACTGCCGCGCCGCTGCGTTGAGTATCTGGGCGCGGGCAAGCTCCGGCCGGTGGATGAGGAAGGCAAGCGTATCCTGCAGCTGATCGCGGAAACCAAAGGCGCCGCTGGCCTGATAGAAAGCCGAGCGCGCCATGATCCGGCAGCCGAGCGACTGATAGGGCAGCCAGTGGTTGATCATGTGGTTGAAGGCGCGGTCGGGCGTCTCCACCTTCACCACGCCGGTGAAATCGCCCCAGAACGCCTTCGCCGCATCGAGCGCGGTGTCGAAACTGCCCGCCCTGAGCTCGGACACTATCGCCTGCACCTGATCGGACCTGTCGGCGTCGCCGAGGAAGAAGGTGACCTGCCGCTCCATGCCCGCCTCGATGTTGAAGTCCGTGGCGAGCGCCGCGCAGACATCTCCGTCCAGTTCCGTCGATCCGCTGAGCGCGGCACCGGCGATCACGGCCTGCGGCGCGAGAATTCCTCCCGCCCGGCCAAGAAATTCCCGCCGGCTCGCCGTATGGCTTCCGACATCGCCGTCGCTGGCAAAGAACGCGCATCGGCCCGGATAGTCGATGCTGTAGGGATTGGTGGCGACGAGCGCCTTCAGCCCCTCGTCCCACTCGCTCGTCACGAAGGGTGCGGTCCGGCTGCGATTGTTGCCGAGCACCCATTCCGCATAGCCGTAGACGCGGAGTTTGCGGGCGGCCGAACTCCGATTGCGGATCGTCAGCCGCACGAGCTTGGCCGGCTGCGTCCTGTGAACCGTATGCGTGGCCTCGATTTCGAGTTCGTCCTGCGTCGTGAGGAAGCGCGAATAGCCCAAGCCGTGACGCGTTTCGAACAGGACGGACTTGCGCCGCGACAGGGCGGCATAAGGTGTGAGAACGGCCCCGCTCGCCATGTCGCGCACGAAGATCGCCTCGCCCGGACGGTTGACGACCGCGTCGTTGGTCCAGGGCGTCAACTGATAGTCGCGCGAATTGCGGCTCCAGCTAAAGGCCGCGCCTTCGGCGGAAACATGGAAGCCGAAACGTTCGTTGGAGATGACGTTGATCCACGGATGCGGCGTCGCTTCGCCTCCGCGCAGCCGGACCGCATATTCACGGCCATCCTCGGCAAAGCCGCCGAAGCCGTTCCAGAAGTCCAGATCGCCGCCTTCGAGTTGAACCGGCACACGCTCGTCGGCCGCCGCAAGCACCGGCAGCAGCAACTCGGCGCCCTCCTCCTTAATTTCGGAAGGCTTGGCATAGAGCGATGCGGCCCGGGCGATCTGATCCGAGATCGTGCCGTTGCGGGCATGGAAGACGGCCCTCGAGGCGGAGATGAGCGTCGACCAGGTCTCAGGCTCCATCAGATCCCGGCGCACTGCAAAAATATGCTGACGCGGGCCATCCGAAAGGCCGCGAAGCCTCAAATTCTCGCACATGGAGTCGAGCGTATGCTGAAGGTCCTGAGCATAGGAAGAGGCGCGCTCGTTGACGACCACGAGATCGGCGGTGATGCCGCGGGATCGGAGATATTCCTGCGCCCGCAAGGCCTCGCGCGCGATGCCGAGATCACCGTCGTCGTTGATCCGGAGGCAGAAGATCGGGAAATCGCCGGAGATTGCCAGCGGCCACAGCGACGATTGCGACGCAAGACCGGTCCTTACGGTCGAAGTGTCGGCGCGAAGATGCATATCCGGATAGACAAGATAGCGGCCGAGCATCTGGAAGCTCGCGGCTTCCTGCGAAGTGATCCCGACATGGCGCATCTGAACCTGGCTTCGGGTCCAGGCATGAATGAGCTCGTGATTGAAGGTTTCCGGGTGCCGGTAGCGGTCGATCGCCCGGTCGATGCCTTCCCTGTCGGGGGCGGCGATCGTCCAGAAAATGACGGACACCTTTTTGCCCGCCGGAACGCGAACGACGCGACGAAGCGACATGATCGGATCGAGGGTGAAGCCGTCCGTGCCGGAAAGCGTGACGCCCGGGTCGAATGCAGCCGCCTCGGCGAGCGTGCGGCCCCGGCCGAGGAAGTTCCGGCGATCGGTTTCCGCCTGCGTGTGTCGCTCGCTGCCGGCATTGTCGGTGACGAGATGAGCGACCTCCATATCCGGATCGCCCGGGCTGCGCTTGTTTCGCGAGATCCTTATGACGTCTCCCAGCCGGCTGATCTCGGTGTGGAGAAACATCTTGGAAAAGGCAGGGTGTGCACTGTCTGCGTCGTCCATTGCCAGCACCGGCTCGGCATAGGACGTCACCTCGATGAACCGGTCCTCCGTACCCGTATTGAGCAGGATCACCCTTCGGCCCTCGGCATCATGCTCGGTGGCGACGATGCATTCCACCTCACTCGTCAGATCGCCGACGGTCTTGACGAATTCGGCCTTGTCGTCGCCGAAACGGGTGACGGACTTCTCGCCCGGCGCACGCCGGGGCTCGGCCGTGGCCGACCACCATTCGCCCGTCACGGTGTCGCGCAGGAAGATGAAGGTCCCGGTCCTGTCCTCCACGGGGTCCGGGCTCCATCTTGTAACCGACTGGCCGTTCCAGCGGGCATAGCCCGCCCCGGTAGCCGTGAGCATGACGGAATAGTGGCCGTTGGAAAGAAGCACCGTCTCTCGATCCTGGTTGATCGGATCCTCTACGACGCGGACTTCCGGACGCAGGAGATCGGCCTGCCCCTTGCCGAGCGCTTCGGGCTCGCGCTTGGTGGACAGGACCGGAATGTCGCGTGGCGCCTTCTCCTGCAGGAGGAGCTCGGCGGCCTCGATAACCGGATCGGCATGGAACCACTCGCGCAGCTGGCCATTGAACACGACGTTGGCGATAGCGGCCACCGACATGCCGTGATGGTGGGCGTAATAGTTGCGCACGACGGCGCATTTCTGGCCTTCCGGCACGCGTGTGGGCGTGAAGTCGACCGCGTCGTGGTAGCCATAGGCACCAAGTGCGCCGACCGCCCGGAGCCGAGCCAGATTGGCGAGCGCCGATTTCGGATCGTACATGCAGGCAAGGATCGACGCGTATGGCGCAATCACGGCATTTTGCCCGAGGCCGCGCTTCAGGCCCAGCGTCGGCACGCCGAAGTTCGTGTACTGGTAGGTCAGCTCGTGGTCGCGTGCATTGAACGCCGCCTCCGAAATGCCCCAGGGCGTGCCGAGCCTTCGGCCGTGATTGATCTGCTCCTGGACCACCAGATTGTTGGTCTGATTGAGGATACCGCCCTGCCGCTCCTGCATGACGAGGGGTGGCATAAGATATTCGAACATCGAGCCCGACCAGGACACCAGCGCCCCACGCGCGCCGATCGGGACGATCGGACGGCCGAGCTTGTACCAGTGCTCGGTCGGCAGGTCCCCCTTGGCGATCGCGAAGAGGCTCGTGAGCCGAGCTTCCGACGCCAGCAGGTCGTAGCAGGCCTCGTCGAGCTCGTTGGCGTTGACGCGGTAGCCGATCGAAAGCAGCCGCCGCTCCGGCCGGAACAGGAAGCTGAAATCCATCGAGAAGGCGATGTCGCGCGCGCGCTCCTTCAGCACCAGCAACCGCTGGCGAAGCGCTTCGATGGCGCCGAGTTCGAAGACGCCGTCGGCGATATGCGCCTCACAGGCGGCCACCAGCGAACCGGCCCATTTTGCGACTTCGCCGCTTTGGACGGTACGCACCTCGTGGTCGAGATTAACCGTCAGCTTGTGCATGTCGCGCGCAAGCACCGCCAGGTTGATCACCCGGATGGAGGCGAATTCACGCTCGCGCTTGACCGCGGCCAGCGCATTCTGGAAGCCGTCGATACGCTCCTCGATCAGGCGCCTGAGCGGCCGCACGGTCTTGCGATCGTCGGGAAGCTCGCCGAGCGTCTCCTTGAGGATCGCCGCGACGTCGCCGATGCCGTCGAGATTGCCCTGAACGTGGGCGGAGGGCGCCTCGGCCCAGTCCCGGCACATGGACGAGACCGCGATCAGGTGTCCCGCGAGATTGCCGCTGTCGACCGAGGAGACGTAGCGCGGTTCCATCGGCTCCAGGCCGCGTGTGCGATACCAATTGAAAAGGTGGCCGCGATATTTCGGCATGCGGTCGATCGTGGCGATGGTCTGCTCCAGGCGGGTGATCGTCTCCTCGAAACCGATCCAGCCGAAAGAGCGCGCCGACATGACGGAAAGGAGGTAGACCCCGATATTCGTCGGCGAGGTGCGTTCCGCGAGCACTGGCTGCGGCGTTTCCTGAAAGTTGTCCGGCGGCAGGAAATTCTGCTCGGCGGTGACGAACGCCTCGAAGTAGCGCCATGTCCGCCGGGCGATTATCCGCATCTCCTCGATCGCCTCCTCGGAAACGACGAGCTGGTCCTCTGTCTCGGCGGACTGGCTGACAAACCAGGCGACCGCTGGCGAAGCCGCCCAGATGAGCGCGAAGGGCAAGCCGATGAAGGGCAGGCCTGTGTCGGAGAGGGCGGCCAGCGCCAGCGACACGAGTGCAAGTGCCGGCGCCGTCCACATCGCACGGAAATAGTCGCCGATCGAACCATGGCCGGCGCTCTGCACCTGGGCGGCCGTGCGCCATTCGAGCATCAGCTTGCGGCTGACGAAGGTGCGATAGAGCGAGCGTACGATCGCATCGGCCATCATCGCGGCATTATGCGCAATGAAGACGATGCGCAGCGCGACTTGCGCGTTTGCGGCACGAATGTCCGACAGCACCGTGTGGAGATGCGCACGCGCGACAATGTCGTTGCGCCGCGGCATGATCCCGTTGATCAGCGACAGCGTCGGTGCGACGAAGAGGCTGAAGATCAGCACGAGCTGCCAGATCAGGGCCGGGGTCGGCTCCATGTAGTACCAGCCCATGACCGAGGCAGCGAGCCAGGCGACGGGGATGAGCGAGCGGCGCAGATTGTCGTACATCTTCCAGCGCCCCAGCATCGACAGACCGCTCTTGGGATTGAAGATGTAGGGAAGGAGTTGCCAATCGCCCCGCGCCCAGCGATGCTGGCGCGACATCTCGACCTCGTATCGGGTCGGGAAATCCTCGACGAGCTCGATATCGGTCACCAGCGCGCAACGCGCATAGGAGCCTTCGAGAAGGTCGTGGCTGAGCACCGCGTTTTCGTCAATCCTGCCCTTGAGAGCCGCTTCGAAGGCATCGACGTGGTAGAGGCCCTTGCCGGTGAAGCTGCCCTCTCCGCCAATATCCTGGTAAACGTCCGAAACGGTAAAGACATACGGGTCGATGCCGCGGTTAATGGTGAAGATGCGCTGGAAGGCCGAGGCCTCGCTGCCGGTGGTGAGCGACGGCGTCACGCGCGGCTGCAGAAGGCTGTAACCGGTCACGACCTCCTGCGTCCTCGGATTGACGACCGGCCGGTTGATCGGGTGATAGAGCTTGCCGACGAGTTTGGTCACCGCATCGCGCATGAGACGCGTGTCGGAGTCGAGCGTCATCACATATTGAACACCCTCCGGCACCGTATTGGCGCCCTGAAGGAAGGAGGTATCGCGGTCGCCGCGCAAGAGCAGGTTCAGTTCGTGGAGCTTGCCTCGTTTGCGCTCCCATCCCATCCACACGCCCTCTGCCTCGTTGAAGAGGCGCCGGCGATGCAGGAGGTAGAAGCGCGTTTTGCCGTCATAGGCATAGCGGGCGGAGAGCGAGGCGATCTCGCGCCTGGCGTATTCGAGCACATCCGTGTCGGTGGGTGCCTCCTCGACCTTGCTGTCGCCCCAGTCGCTCAAGAGAGCGAAATAGATCTCGCCGCGCGGGTTGGCGAGGTAGTGCACTTCGAGATTGCGCACGAGCTCGTCCACATGGTCGCGCTTGGAAATCAGGCAAGGGACCACCACCAGTGTGCGGGCATCGTCGGGTATTCCGTCGATGAACTCGTAGCCGACGAGCCTGGATGGCTTGAGGAACAGCGTCACGAGCGTGTTGAACAGGCCCATAGCTCCTTCGGAGGCAGGCAGTGCGAAGAGCAGGAGCATGATCAGCTTGGCGCCGCTCGGAATGTCCATCGGAGTGATGAAGGCATAGACGGCGATCATCGCCAGGATCGTCAGCAGGATATTCGGCCCGGCAATGGCGAACCAGTCCAGTTTGCGGACGGACCGGATCAGATGCTGGAAGATCGAAGGCGAATAGCCGATCCTCCTCTCCAGCGTCAGGCGCTGCTTGCCGACGAGAAAGGAACCGACATTCGGCTCCTGCAGAGGCGCTTCGGCCGCAGCCGCCGCCTTCGCCTCCTCGACCATCTCGATCGCGATCTGCGTGACCTCGTGCTCGCTATGGCCGGAGCGGCGCGCGAGCTTCTCAATGGTGTCGCGATAGGTGTTGCGCGAGCCGAAATCGAGAGACGCATAGTCGGAGCCTTCGCGCAGCGTTGCGTCGATCTTGCTGACGCTTTCGAACCATACGGCCCAGTCCGTGTCGTCGATCTCGCGCAGGCTGCGGATGATATTGCTCATCGTCGCGTTACCGGACGAAAGCCGGTTCTGCTCTGCAACCAGCGCTTCCTCGACGTCGGTGCCGCGCCTTTCCAGTTGCTCCTCTATCCAGGCGATGACGGCACCCGAAGTCTGAGAACCATCACGCATCCGGTAAAGAAGCTGCGCGATAAAGGTGTTGTCGGCGGCGAGCGCCTCGGATTCGATCAGAAGTGCGCGGCAGCCCTCCGGGTCGTTCACACGGATGAGCTGATCCGCAACTTCGTTGGCCTTGCGCCGCATGCCGCGGGAGCGCTCGACCCGGATGGAGATCCGCCTGAGGTTTTCGATGAGGACAAAGCGCAGGATCGACGGCAGCGCCCATAATTCACCGATCTTGAGCGTCTCGTGTTCCTGAAAGCCTTCCACCATCGCGGTGACGCTTTCCCGCGTGACCGTACTGTGCGTATGGGCGACGTAAAGCCAGGCAAGCGCCATCGACCGCGGGATGACATTTCCGGAGACCGAGAGCGTCGGCAATTGCCGGTAGAACCGGCGGGGAAAATCCCGCCGAACTTCCTGGATCGCCTCTTCGACGACGTGGTGGTTGTCGAGGAGCCATTCGGCTGCGGGCGTTATGGAGGCGCCGGCTTCGACATCGGCCGCGGTTGCGCGGTATACGCGCAGGATCTCCCTTTCGTTCTCGCGGTGGCGCGCGCGGAACTCGAAGGAGAAGAAGCCCGGCAGGGAGGAAGCCCCGTCCTTGGCGAGGCCTGCGCCGCACGCCCGCAGCTCGTCGATCGAAAAATAGGTCGAGCGGATCGAATCATTATAGTCGATCTGCTTCGCTTCCGGTTCGCGCGGTGAATTGGACTGCGTTGTGTGCTGGAGCATGGGTACGGATTCTGGTTCCACCCGGGACGGATCGGCCCGGTTCTCGTTGTTCTGCCGGTGTGGCTGCGACCCTGAGGATGCAGACGGCGCCGGTGCGTTTCTAGACACGGTCATGTGCCCTCCTTCGCCGTTATCGTCCCGGGAAGCAAGCAACGGCGAAAGCGGGTGCTAGCCGGAACTTGAGGCTCAGAGGTCGCAAGGCTGGCGGCGCGCTGGGTCTCAGGGCCGCGTGATGCATGAACATGGCATTTTTTAGCCGGGATGTCAGCAGCTTACAACGAATGCGAGCACCGATTGAGGCCGCGTCCGATGCGCCGGAACAAGAGGAGCCCGGCCAGCCGCCGCGTTTCCTCGGCTCGATGGGTATCACTGTCAAAATCCGCCCCTTCCTGGTGCATGCAGCATCTATCCGAGGGTCGAGATGCGCAATCTCAACCGGACCTACCACTGCTACGGATCAACCGACCTGTTCGGTGATCCACTCCCGGAAAGCGCGACTGATCGGATTCTCGAGCTTGCCTTCCGGAATGGCGAGATAATAGCTGTTCTCCGTCTGCATCGGTCGATCGAGAACGATCCGCAGGGTGCCCGCGGTAAGTTCCTGCTCGATCAGATAGCGAGGCAAAAGGGCGAAACCGAGACCTGCAGTCGCCGCCTCGATCACCATCGAGAATTGATCGAAGCGGTTGCCTCGATAGGCGCCGTCCTGCTCGACGTCGTTTGTCTCGAACCATTGCGCCCAAAGCTTGGGCCGCGTCGCCAGATGCAGCAGCGGACTGCCGCCGATATCCGCAGGCGATGCGACCGGATGCACGGCAAGCAGCGCCGGGCTGGCCGCCGGTACGATGACCTCGCTGCAGAGATAGCTGCAGATGGCGCGCGCCCAGACGGGCTGGCCATAATGGATGGCGAGGTCGAAGTTCTGCTCCTCGAAGTCGAATGGCTCCGAGCGGGAGGCGATGTTGACCACGGTACCGGGGTGCCGCTTCAGGAAGTCGGGCAGGCGCGGTACCAGCCAGCGGCTCCCGAAAGTCGGAAGCGATGCGATGGAAAGGCTCGAATCGGCCCGCGCCGATGCCATGGCGCGTACCATCAGCTCCTCGGTCTGGTTCAGGAGCCGGCGCACCTCGGGCAGGAATTTCTGTCCCGCATCCGATAGAATGACCCGCTGGCGCACCCGCTCGAAGAGCAGCACCCCGAGCTGGCTCTCGAGATCCTTGATCTGCCGGCTGACGGCACTCTGCGTGAGATTGAGCTCGGCGGCGGCCTGGGTGAAGCTGCCATGGCGAGCCGCGCATTCGAAGGCCTGCAGCGTGGTCACGTCGGGAACCAGTCGTCGGCTCAACTTCATTCCAGCCTCGCATCAACATAGTCAGAAGCAGCGCGATCCAAGCCAATACCCTTCCGATATGATCAGAATTAAGAATGACCTTGTCCTTCATCCATAGCGCGAGGCGAGCCCCAGTGAAAGAGAATAGTTTCGTATCCGCCGACGATATCCGCTCGGCCTTTTCGGCTGCGATGTCGCGCATGTATCGCGAGGAAGTGCCGGCTTACGGCACGCTGATGGAGCTCGTCGCGAGGGTCAACGGCGAAACGCTGTCGGCCGACTCCGCATGGAAGGAGCGCCTGGAAGCGACCGATTCGCTCGACCGTATTTCCGAGGAGCGTCACGGCGCGATCCGCCTCGGCACGCCGGCGGAGCTTTCGATGATGCGCCGTGTCTTCGCGGTGATGGGGATGTATCCGGTCGGCTATTACGATCTGTCGACCGCGGGCGTGCCGGTGCATTCCACCGCCTTCCGCCCGGTCGGAGACGCGGCGCTGAAACGCAATCCGTTTCGCGTCTTCACATCTCTTCTGAGGCTCGACCTTATTGCCGACGAAGCCCTGCGCGCCGAGGCCGAAGCAATTCTTAAGGCGCGCCGGATCTTCACTCCGGGCGCAATGGAGCTGACCGGACAGGCCGAGCGCGAGGGTGGCCTCGACAAGGCCGGGGCCGAGCGTTTCGTCGCCGAAGTCATCGAGACATTCCGCTGGCACGACAGGGCCAATGTCAGCGCCGACATGTACCAGCGTCTCCACGATGCGCACCGCCTGATCGCCGACGTGGTCTCCTTCAAGGGTCCGCACATCAACCATTTGACGCCGCGCACGCTCGACATCGATCAGGTCCAGGCGCTGATGCCCGAATACGGCATTGCGCCGAAAGCCGTCGTCGAAGGACCGCCGACGCGTAAATGCCCGATCCTGCTTCGCCAGACCTCCTTCAAGGCGCTCGAAGAGCCGGTTTCTTTCCGCGGCGCCGATGGTGGCTGGAAGGCCGGTTCCCATACCGCGCGCTTCGGCGAAATCGAACAGCGCGGCATCGCATTGACGCCGAAGGGCCGCGGTCTCTACGACCGGCTGCTCGACGAATCGCGCAAGATCGTGCGCCCGGCCGCCGATGGTTCGAACGCCGGAGAATACGGTGCTGCCCTGGCCCAGGTCTTCGAAGCCTTTCCGGACCATTGGGCGGAGATCCGTGCTGCCGGCCTCGGCTATTTCAGCTACTCCCTGACGGAAAAGGGCAGGCAGGCGAAGATGTCGGTTTGCCTGGCGGAAAGGGGCCGTCGCGACCTGGACTCGCTGATCGCTGATGGCCTCGTTCAATTCGATCCTATCGTCTATGAGGACTTCCTTCCGGTCAGCGCCGCCGGTATCTTCCAGTCGAATCTCGGCGACGGCGCGCAGCAGGACTTCGTTGCGAGCCCGAACCAGAAGCGCTTCGAGACGGATCTCGGAGTCGCGGTCCTCAACGAATTCGATCACTATGCCGGCATCGAACAGGCATCGATCGAAGACTGCCTCCAGGCGCTCACCGCCGCCGTGGCAGCGGAGTGATACGTCGCCAATGATTGACGAGCACCATATCGACGCACTGGAGAAGCTCCTTGGCGACAAGGGCATCGTCACGGGCCGGGAGGACATGGAAGCTTATGAGACCGGCGCGCGCTATGACCGCGGCCGCGCGGCCGCCGTACTGCGTCCCGCCACCACCGAAGAAGCTTCCGCCGCCGTCGGCTACTGCGTCCGCAACGGCATTGCGCTCGTTCCGCAGGCGGGCAATACCGGCCTCGTATCGGGATCGACGCCGGACGGGTCGGGCGAGGAGGTCGTCCTCAGCCTGGACCGGCTGACCCGCCGGTTCGCGCTCGACCCCGACAATCGCTCGGTACGCGTCGACGCCGGTTTCCGCCTGTCCGAACTCAACCGGCGGCTGGAGGAATATGAGCTGTTCTTCCCGATCGACCTCGGCGCCGACCCGCGGATCGGCGGCATGGTCGCGACCAATACGGGCGGCTCGCGCTTTCTCAAATATGGCGACGTCCGCCGCAATATACTGGGCCTGAAGGTGGTACTCGCCGATGAGGCGGGCACCGTACTGGACCTCCACTCGGACCTGCGCAAGAACAATACCGGGGTCGACTGGAAGCAGATCTTCATCGGCACGTCCGGCGCCTTCGGGATCGTCACCGAATGCGTGCTCAATCTCGAGCGCCTGCCGAAGCAGACGGCGACTGCCTTCCTGGTACCGGCAAGCGGCGCACATGTGCTGCCTCTCCTGAAAGCCATGGAAGAGCGGCTCGGCGCCTATCTCTCGGCCTTCGAGGGCATGTCGAAGAACGCGATCGCCGGGGCTCTCGCCCATGTGCCGTCGCTCAAGAACCCGTTCCCGGGCGGCAACGTCCCCGAATACGTCATCCTCGCGGAAATCTCCCGGAGCTGGGCGCCGCGCGACGGCGAACAGCCACTCGATGCGGTGCTCGAAAGCGTACTTGCAGAGATATGGGAAACGGAGGAAGCGCCGCTCGCAGACGCGCTCGTCGGCCCGCCGCATGAAGTCTGGGCGCTGCGCCACGCCCTTTCGGAAGGCGTGAAGCACCTCGGCAAGCTGATCGCCTTCGACCTCTCCTTCCGCAGGGGTGACATCATGACCTTCTGTGATCATATGAAGGCCGAAATGCCGCAGAAATTTCCTGCTGTCACAATCTGCGACTTCGGCCATATCGGCGACGGCGGTGTCCACTTCAACGTCGTGGTTGCGAAGGACAGTCCGCTTCTGGCCGATGCGGCCTTCGAGCAGCACCTGCGCGAATGGGTCGTCGCGATCGCCGTCGAGCAATATCATGGCAGCTTCAGCGCCGAACATGCGCTCGGCCGCCGCAATCAGGCCTTTTACGATTTCTACACGCCGGAAAAACTGAAGAACATCGCCGCCGGCCTCAAGACGCTCACCTCGCCGGGAAAGCTCGGCAGCGTGCGTTTCGGGTAGGCGGCCGAAAGAAACGGGAGTCAAGTGACATGAACATTGCAGCCAAGAAGGTCGACGTTGCAAAGGAGGCTGCGGCTCTCCTTGAGAAGATGGGCGTCGCCAAAGAACTCTACGCAGGCGGGGACATGCCGTCTTTCAGCCCTGTCACCGGCGAGAAGATCGCCAGCCTCAAGACCGTGACGGCCAGCGAGGCCGCCGGGAAGATCGAGCGGGCCGACGAGGCCTTCCGCTCCTGGAGGCTCGTACCGGCGCCCAAGCGCGGCGAACTCGTCCGCCTGCTTGGCGAGGAGCTGCGCGCCTTCAAGGCAGATCTCGGACGCCTCGTCTCGATCGAAGCCGGAAAGATCCCCTCCGAAGGCCTCGGCGAAGTGCAGGAAATGATCGACATCTGCGATTTCGCCGTCGGCCTTTCCCGTCAGCTCTACGGTCTGACGATCGCGACCGAGCGTCCCGGCCACCGGATGATGGAAACCTGGCATCCGCTCGGCGTCGTCGGCATCATCTCGGCGTTCAACTTTCCCGTCGCGGTATGGTCTTGGAATGCGGCGCTCGCGCTCGTTTGCGGCGATGCCGTCGTCTGGAAGCCGTCGGAAAAGACACCGCTTACCGCGCTTGCATGCCAGGCGATCCTGGAACGCGCCATTGCCCGTTTCGGCGACGCCCCGGAAGGCCTGTCGCAGGTCCTGATCGGTGACCGTGCGATTGGCGAGGTACTCGTCGACCATCCGAAGGTGCCTCTCGTCTCGGCGACCGGCTCGACCCGCATGGGCCGCGAGGTCGGTCCGCGGCTTGCCAAGCGCTTCGCCCGTGCGATCCTGGAACTCGGCGGCAACAATGCGGGCATCGTCTGCCCCTCCGCCGATCTCGACATGGCGCTTCGCGCCATCGCCTTCGGCGCAATGGGCACCGCCGGTCAACGCTGCACGACGCTGCGCCGCCTCTTCGTCCATGAGAGCGTCTATGATCAGCTCGTGCCGCGGCTGAAGAAAGCCTATCAGTCGGTTTCCGTCGGCAATCCGCTGGAATCGGCCGCACTGGTCGGGCCGCTCGTCGACAAGGCAGCCTTTGACGGCATGCAGAAGGCGATCTCGGAGGCGCAGAGCCATGGCGGATCCGTCACCGGCGGCGAACGCGTCGAACTCGGCTACGACAATGGCTTCTACGTCAAGCCCGCTCTGGTCGAAATGCCGCAGCAGGAGGGACCGGTTCTCGAAGAGACCTTCGCGCCGATCCTCTACGTCATGAAGTACAGCGACTTCGACGCGGTGCTCGCCGAACACAATGCAGTTGCCGCCGGACTTTCGTCCTCGATCTTCACCCGGGACATGCAGGAAGCGGAGCGCTTCCTCGCAGCCGATGGCTCCGACTGCGGCATCGCCAACGTCAATATCGGCACCTCCGGGGCCGAGATCGGTGGGGCGTTCGGTGGCGAGAAGGAGACCGGCGGCGGCCGCGAATCCGGTTCGGACGCCTGGAAGGCCTATATGCGACGCGCCACAAATACGGTGAACTATTCCAAGGCTCTGCCGCTGGCGCAGGGCGTCTCTTTCGACATCGAATAATCGAACAGGATCGGCCATGACCATCAATGCAACGGTCAAGGAGGCGGGCTTCCGGCCCGCCTCGCGGATTTCTTCGATCGGCGTTTCGGAAATCCTGAAGATCGGCGCCCGCGCCGCCGCCATGAAGCGCGAAGGCAAGCCGGTGATCATTCTCGGCGCCGGCGAGCCGGATTTCGACACGCCGGACCACGTGAAGCAAGCCGCCTCGGACGCGATCCATCGCGGCGAGACGAAATATACCGCACTCGACGGCACGCCGGAATTGAAGAAGGCGATACGCGAAAAATTCCAGCGTGAGAACGGGCTAGCCTACGAGCTCGACGAAATCACGGTTGCCACCGGCGCCAAACAGATCCTGTTCAATGCCATGATGGCGTCGCTCGATCCCGGCGACGAGGTGGTCATTCCGACGCCCTATTGGACCTCCTATTCGGATATCGTCCAGATCTGCGAGGGCAAGCCGATCCTGATTGCATGCGACGCATCTTCCGGCTTCCGCCTGACGGCGCAAAAGCTGGAAGCGGCGATCACGCCACGGACGAGGTGGGTGCTCCTGAACTCGCCCTCGAACCCCTCCGGCGCCGCCTACAGCGCGGCCGACTACCGGCCTCTGCTCGACGTGCTGCTCAAGCACCCGCATGTCTGGCTGCTCGTCGATGATATGTACGAGCACATCGTCTATGACGCTTTCCGCTTCGTCACGCCGGCTCGGCTCGAGCCGGGCCTCAAGGATCGGACGCTCACCGTCAACGGCGTCTCGAAGGCCTATGCGATGACGGGCTGGCGGATCGGCTATGCCGGGGGCCCGCGCGCGCTCATCAAGGCGATGGCCGTCGTCCAGAGCCAGGCGACCTCCTGTCCCTCTTCGGTAAGCCAGGCGGCTTCGGTCGCGGCGCTCAACGGACCGCAGGACTTTCTGAAAGAACGGACCGAAAGCTTCCAACGCCGCCGCAATCTCGTGGTCAACGGGCTGAATGCGATCGAAGGGCTCGACTGCCGCGTTCCCGAAGGCGCCTTCTACACCTTCTCCGGCTGTGCCGGCGTGCTCGGCAGGGTGACGCCATCAGGCAAAAGGATCGAGTCGGACACGGACTTCTGCGCCTACCTTCTGGAAGACTCCCACGTCGCCGTCGTCCCGGGCTCGGCCTTCGGCCTCTCCCCTTATTTCCGCATCTCCTATGCGACCTCGGAGGCGGAACTGAAGGAAGCGCTTGAACGCATTTCGGCAGCATGCAAGCGGCTGTCATAAGTCTACACCGCGTTTAAGAGGACTCGGGCGGCGCGGCTCCTATCCGATGCCCGGTGACTTGAAACGACCCCTCATCCGGCCCGCCGGCCGGTTGAGGGGCATTCACACCCCGACTTCCATCAAAACGTCGGCGGCGTACAGGCGCTGATCACTTCGCACGGCACCGGCCCGACGCAGCGGAAGCGGTGCGGCCGCCGGCTCTCGAAATAATAGGCGTCCCCCGGACCGAGAATGCGTCGCTCGTCCTCGACAGCCACTTCCAGCCGCCCGGAAAGCACGATCCCGCCCTCCTCGCCCTCATGCACCAGCGGCACCTTGCCTGTGTCCGCGCCCGGCTGGTAGCACTCCTTCAGAATCTGCAGGCTGCGGCCGAACAGATTGTCGCCTATCTGACGATAGGAGATCGGCCCCTTGCCGATTTCCACCAGCTCCTCCGCCGCATAGAAGGCCTTGCGCGGCTTCTCCGGCTCGAAGGAGAAAAACTCCGCCAGCCCGATCGGGATACCGTCGAGGATTCGCTTCAAAGCACCGACCGAGGGGTTCGAGGAATTGGATTCGATCAGGGAGATGGTGGAGTTGGTCACCCCCGCCCGCTTGGCGAGTTCGCGCTGGGAGAGATTGTGCCTCAGTCGCACACGCCGCAACCGGTTGCCGATATCGACACTCATCGCAAACTCCGGTGTTGTCGTTGTTTGATATTTCGCAATTCTAGCAACGTCAATCATGTAAATACAATTACTTAGAGAACTCCAGAAAAGGACTTGTTCGGAAATTCAAATCATGGCGTCAATCAGCCAGTGACAGGAGGATGCCATGAACGCCCACAACAAGCCCAACGCTCCGGTTCTCGACAGCTACTGGATGCCCTTCACCGCGAACCGCCAGTTCAAGGCGGCACCCCGGCTGCTCGCCTCCGCGGAGGGCATGCACTACACCAGCGTCGACGGTCGGACGGTTCTCGATGGTACCGCCGGTCTCTGGTGCGTGAATGCCGGTCACGGCCGCCGGCAAATCGCCGCCGCCGTCGAGCGCCAGCTTTCGACCATGGACTTCGCGCCGTCCTTCCAGATGGGCCATCCGATCGCCTTCGACTTCGCCGAGCGGCTGGCAGATATCGCGCCCGGCCCTGGGGGCGCCAAGCTCGACCGGGTCTTTTTCACCGGCTCGGGCTCGGAATCCGTCGACACGGCGCTCAAAATCGCGATCGCCTACCAGCGATCGATCGGCCAGGGCACCCGCACGCGGCTCATCGGCCGTGAGCGCGGCTATCATGGTGTCGGCTTCGGTGGCATTTCCGTCGGCGGCATTGTCAACAACCGCCGCGTCTTCCCGCAACTCCCGGGCTCCGACCATCTGCGTCACACCCATGACCCGGCGAAGAACGCTTTCGTCAAGGGACAGCCTGAGCATGGTGCCGAACTTGCCGACGATCTCGAAAGGCTCGTGGCGCTTCACGGCGCCGAGACGATCGCCGCCTGCATCGTCGAGCCCGTCGCCGGCTCGACCGGCGTGCTCATCCCGCCGAAGGGCTATCTCGAGCGTCTGCGCGCCATCTGCGACAAGCACGGAATCCTTCTGATTTTCGACGAGGTGATCACCGGCTTCGGCCGCCTCGGCGCGGCCTTCGCGACAGATTATTTCGGCGTCACGCCCGATCTCGTCACCGCTGCCAAGGGGCTTACCAATGGTGCGATCCCGATGGGCGCGGTGTTTGCGAGCCGCAAGGTGCACGACGCGCTGATGCACGGGCCGGAAGGTCAGATCGAACTCTTCCACGGCTACACCTATTCCGGTCATCCCGCCGCCTGCGCCGCGGGCATCGCCACGCTCGACATCTATCGTGACGAAGGCCTGATGACCCGCGCCGCCGAAATCGAGGGCGACTGGCATGAGGCGATGCATTCGCTCAAGGGCCTGCCGCACGTCAACGACATCCGCACCATTGGCCTCATCGCCGGTATCGAGCTCAATTCGCGTGACGGCGCGCCCGGCGCCCGCGCCTATGACGTCTTCGTCGATTGCTTCGAGCGCGGCCTGCTGATCCGCGTCACCGGCGACATCATCGCCTTCTCGCCGCCGCTGATCGCGGAGAAGAAGCATTTCGGCGAGATCGTGTCGATGCTCGCCGATGCTCTGAAACGGGTGAAATAGCGAGCCAGTGCTGTCAGGCTGCCCTCCCACCAGTCCAGTGGGAGGGGCAACCCCCGCCCGACACGCCATCCTCTCTCGAGGAAGCAAACTCAGCGGATCAACACTGCCCGCAGATCATTGACGTTTGTCCCGGTCGGGCCTGGTACGAAGAGGTCGCCGCTTGCCTTGAAGGCGGTCCAGGCATCGTGGCGGGTAAGGTGCAGGCGGGGATCCACGCCGGCACCCCGCATCCGAGCGATGCTCGCCCCGTCGGCGAAGGCACCGGCATTGTCCTCGGACCCGTCGATGCCATCCGTATCGGCAGCAAGCGCATCGATGCCATCGGCGCCGTCGATGTCGAGCGCCAGCGACAGGAGAAACTCGCTGTTGCGCCCGCCCCTGCCGTAATCCTTGCCGGAGATCGTCACGGTCGTTTCGCCGCCGGAAAGCAGCACCACGGGCCTGGCAAACGGATGGTTATGCAAGGCCACTTCGCGCGCCAGCGCCGCATGCATACGGCCGATGTCGCGCGCCTCGCCCTCGATCGCGTCCGAGAGGATCGCCGCCTCGATGCCGCTTTCCCGCGCCCTTGCCGCCGCCGCTTCCAGTGAAACACGCGCCGAAGCGATGACATGGACCTCGTTGCGGGCGAACACAGGATCGTCCGGGCTCGGCGCCCGTGCGGCATCGGCGGAGAGATGCGCCGCCACCCGCTCGGGCAGGGCCATTGCGTAGCGGGCGACGATTTCGCGCGCCTCTTCGAGGCTCGAGCGGTCCGGCACAGTCGGGCCGGAGGCGACGAAGGCGGGATTATCTCCCGGAACGTCGGAGACGACGAGGCTGACGACCCGCGCCGGCGCAGCGGCAAGCGCAAGCCGGCCGCCTTTGACACGCGAGACGTGCTTGCGCACCACATTCATGGCCGAGATCGGCGCGCCCGAGGCAAGGAGAGCCCTGTTGACGGCAATCTCGTCCTCCAGTGTCAAGCCGCCGGGCGGCGCCGGAAGCAGGGCCGAGCCGCCGCCGGAGATGAGCGCGACGACGAGATCGTCTGAAGTCAACCCCTCGACCATTTCGAGGAGTGCGGACGAAGCCGCGAGCCCCGCCTCATCCGGCACCGGATGGGCAGACTGAAAGACCTTGATCCGTTCGCATTTTTCAATCGGTCCGTGGCGGGCCACGACGGCTCCGTCAAGCGGCCCTTCCCAGAGCCGCTCGAAAGCGGCGGCCATCTGGCTTGCGGCCTTGCCGGCACCGACCACGATCGTCCGCCCTTTCGGCCGCGCCGGCAGATGCGCCCGGATCGCGGCGTAAGGATCGGCCGCGAGAACGGCCGCCTCGAAGAGGGAGATGAGGAAGGGACGCGGTTCGATCGAGGCCATGAAACAGTCCGGGATTTCGTGTTGGGGAGACGAAGCGCCACCATGCAGGCTGAACGCTTCCGTCGCAATGATCTTTCGAGGCGTCAGACTGTTGCGGTGCCAGATTGCCCCTCACCGAACCTCCGTCCGCGCCCGCGGCCGCATATCGTTGCGCTCGTGCTGGAAGACGGCAGGCGGCAGCGGCGGCAGGCTGCGGATAATGTCGGCCCCCTTCTCGCCCATCATAATCGTCGGGCCATTGGTATTGCAGGAAGGTACCCGCGGCATGACCGAACTGTCGCAGACACGCAGTCCGTCGATGCCGCGAACTTTGAGCTCCAGATCGACGACCGCCGAAGCATCGGTGCCCATCCTGCAGGTCCCGACAGGGTGGTGGTCGGTCTTGGCATTGGCACAGCCATAGTCGAAGAGCTGTTCCTCGGTCCGGATTTCGTCTCCCGGCAAGCGTTCAGCCAAGACAAAGGGCTTCAATGCCGCCTGCTGCATGATCTCGCGCGCGATTTTCAGGCCTTCCAGCGACATTTTGCGATCGTGCGGGTCCTCCCAATAGTTCGGGTCGATCAGCGGTGCGGCCGCCGGATCGGCGGAGGAGAGCCGCACGGTGCCGCGCGAACGCGGATGCAGATAGGCGGAGTTGAGCGTGACGCCGGCGTTCTTGAGCCGGGCGACGCCGGCCTCGATGCCCGAACCGAGACCGAGATGAAACTGGATGTCCGGCGAGCGGGCATTCGGATCGGCATACCAGAAGCCGCCGGTCTCGAAGAGCGACGAGGCCACCGGGCCGGAGCGGAAGAGCACATATTGCAGGCCGGCCCAGAAAGTGCGGTGCAGCCGGGCGACGCCGTCATAGGTGTGATCGCCGGTGCATTCGGCAATGACGAAGAGATCGAGGTGATCCTGGAGGTTCCCGCCAACGCCGGGGAGATCGTGCCGCACCTCGACGCCGACGGAGCGCAGATGATCGGCCGGGCCGATGCCGGACTGAAGGAGCAGCTTGGGCGAGCCGATCGCGCCGGAGGTGACCAGCACTTCCCGGTTCGCACGGATGATTTCGCTGCCTTTCCCCGTTACCACCTCTACACCGACCGCGCGTTTTCCTTCGAGGACGATGCGGGCTACGCGAGCGCCGGTGCGCACAATGAGGTTTTTCCGGTCCCTGACCGGAGAAAGGTAGGCCAGCGAAGCGGAGGAACGGCGGCGATCACGCTGGGTCAGTTGATAAAAGCCGACACCCGCCTGCTGCTTGCCGTTGAAATCGTGATTGTAGGGAATGCCGAGCTCCTGCCCCGCGCGGATATAGGCGTCGCAGATCGGCAGCGTCGAAACCGGCATGGAGACGCCGAGCGGCCCGCCATAGGCGTGATAATCGTCGGCGAAACGCTGGTTGTCTTCCGCGCGCTTGAAATAGGGCAGCACGCTGCGATAATCCCAGCCGGTGCAGCCATCCTCGCCAGCCCAGAGGTCGTAATCCGCCGCGTTGCCGCGCGTATAAAGCTGCGCATTGATCGAGGAACCGCCGCCGATCACCTTGGCCTGCGTATAGCGCAGCACCCTGCCCTTCATGTGCTTCTGCGGCACTGTGTGCCAGCCCCAGCTTGCGACTCCCTTCGTCATCTTGGCGAAACCGGCCGGCATGTGGAAAAGCGGGTTCCAATCGCCACCGCCTGCCTCGAGAAGCAGCACCTTGACGGCCGGGTCCTCGCTCAGGCGGTTTGCGAGAACGCAGCCCGCAGGACCTCCGCCGGTAATGATATAGTCATAGCTCATTCGCATCGTCCTCAAGTCAAGTGCCGCGTGTCGCCCCCAACCGGCTGCCGCCCTTTCCCGCGCGTCAGCCACGTCCCCTCTACCCGCGACCGGGGAGAAGGCTAATTCTCGGGTTGAACCCGAGGAGAGGGGAAAATCTCACAACCGGAGAGGGCAGTTTCACAGCCGACCGATCGATAAACCCCCATCAGCCTGGATGACCGAGCCGGTGGCGAAGCCGAATTTTCCGCTGGCGAGGCCCGCGACGATATCCCCGATGTCGCCGGGCTCCCCCCAGCGCCGCATAGGCACCAGCCCGTCCGCAATCAGCCCGTCATATTTGCTGGAAACGCCAGCCGTCATGTCGGAGCGGATGATGCCGGGGCGGACCTCGAAGACGGCGATGCCTGTCTCGGCGAGCCTCAGCGCCAAGCCCTGGCTGAAGGAGGCGAGCCCCGCCTTGCTCATGCAGTAGTCGAGCCGTTCGGGCGATGTCATCGCGGCGGAAACCGAGGTGATGTTGACGATCGAACGCGGCGATTGAGCCTCGCCCGCCAGCATGGCCTTCAGCACGACCTGCGTGAAAAACACCGTGCCGCGCAGATTGACGCCGATGATCGTGTCGAAGTTCTCCGGCTTCAGATCGAGAAAATCGCCGCGAACGACGGGAGCGATCCCGGCATTGTTGACGAGGCAGTCGATCCGGCCGAATTCGGCGACAACCGCATCTAAGGTCGCCTGATGGCCCGAAAGGTCGGCTAGGTCGGCGCGCTGGAAGATCACCCGGGCGCCGAGCATGCCGAGTTCGGCGATTACGGGAGCGACACCCTCCGCATCGCCGATGCCGGTGATGGCGATGTCGAAGCCGCTCACCGCGAGCGCCCGGGCAATGCCGAGCCCGATGCCTCGGCGGCCGCCGGTGACGATCGCGACGGGGCGTGCCTTCTCGGTCATGATCGCAGGTCCTGTTTCACGATATGGTCCGCAACGCGCAGCGCCTGGGCCGCGACCGTCAGCGCCGGATTGACGGCGGCCGAGGTCGGCAGGCAGCTGGCATCTACGACGAAGAGGTTCGGATGATCGAAGGCGCGGCAATAGACGTCGAGCGGCGCCTGTGCGGGATCGATGCCGATACGCACCGTGCCGCATTGATGCGACGGCGTCCGCTTGTCGAAGGCTCGCGCGACCACGATCGGGAAACCGGCTTTTTTGAGCACCGCCTTCAGCTTGGCGACGAGGTCGAGATGCGCCTGCCAATTCGTGCGTACCCATTTCAGCACGACACGCTCCCCATCGACCATCACGCGGCTTTCCGACGAAGGCAGATCCTCGCTCATGGCGTAGAAGTCGATGCCGCGCGCCGATACCTGGTTCAGGAGCCATTCCGGCAAGCCGGGCATGTTCGCCTTCAGGATCGCGCCGGAGATGCGGCCGAGGAGCTGAATATTGCCGAGCGGCGGCCCGCCCTGCCCGTCGGATAGATAGAAATCATTGAGACCGAAGGTCTTCTGATAAACCGAATCGTTGCGGTACCAGGGGCTGAGAGCAATGACGGCGCTCGAATTGTGGTTCATGAAATTGCGGCCGACCTGATCGGAACCGTTGGCAAGCCCCGACGCATTGCGGTCGTCCGCCGAGCGCAGAAGCAGGACTGCCGACTGAACCGCGCCTGCCGAGAGAACCACGAGCTTCGGCGAGATGCGGTGCTCCGTCCCATCCTTGACGTAGTGAACAGTCTCGATTGCCTTGCCGTCCGGCGCGGTTGCAAGCCGCGTCACCCGAGAGCCGGTCTGGAGGTGCACGTTCGGATGCTCGAGTGCTGTCGCCAGAGCTGCCGTCTCGGCATCCATCTTTCCGTCGAAGGCGTTCGGATGCGCGTCCCAGGGCGTCTTGCCTTTGGCGAGCCATCGGTCGATATCCACCCCGAGCGGCAGCGAATAGGGGTGCATCCCAACCTCCGCCAGGCGCTTGCGGACCTTGGCGATCGCCGGTTCGTCCGGCACCGGACCATGAGGGTAATCGCGCGAATGAACGGGCTCGGTCGGATCTTCGCCGAGCCGGCCCCGCACCTGATAGAGCTCTTCCGCCTTCGAATACCACGGTTCGAGCTCCTCATAGGGAAACGGCCAGGCGGGCGAAACACCGTCCAGATGCTGCATCTCCTCGAAATCCTCACGACGGTAGCGGGTGAGCACCGCCCCGTAGAATTTCGAATTGCCTCCGACATTGTAGTAATTCCCGGGATTGAAGCCGGGACCACCCTCTTCATACCAAGTTTCCTTCGGTCGGAAGTGGCCGCGCTGGAAGATCGCCCGCTGGTCGCGATTTACCGGCAGGTCCTCGATGTGGTGGCCGGCTTCGAGAATGAGGATCTCGGCGCCGGAGGCGGCGAGCCCGGCAGCAACCGTCGCGCCGCCGACGCCCGAACCGATGATGACGATGTCCGGTTGGCTCTTCATGCTCTGGCTCATGCGATCCGCTTCTCGCTTTCGGTGTCGAAGAACACCGCTTTGTCGAGATTGAAGGCGAGCCGCGCGGTCTGGCCGGGCGCGATGCGGGCATCGGCCCTGAGGCGCGCAATGATTTCCTTGCCGCCGAGCCGCGTGACGGCGAAGGTGTCCGATCCGGCTGGCTCCACCACCTCGATCAGGCATTCGCCTTCGGCTACGAATTTGGCATTGCGGTCGGCGCCGTCCGGATCCGTCAGGGCTTCCGGACGAATGCCGAAGATCACCTCTCTGCCGGCATAGGCCGAAAGCGCACCATTATGCGGCACGGCGAGTTTCAAGGGTTCGGCATTCGGCCTGGCGAGGGTCACCGCGACCTGCGAGTCCGCCGCCTCGATCCGCGCCTTGACGAGGTTCATCGCAGGCGAGCCCATAAAATCGGCGACGAACATGTTCGCCGGATCATTGTATATCTCCGCCGGGGTCCCGAACTGCTGCAGCACGCCGTCCTTCAGCACGGCGATCTTGGTCGCAAGCGTCATCGCCTCGATCTGGTCGTGCGTGACATAGACGATCGTCGTCTTCATGCGGTGATGCAGCCGCTTGATCTCGGTGCGCATATCGACGCGCAGCTTGGCGTCGAGGTTCGAAAGCGGCTCGTCGAACAGGAATACCTGCGGCTCGCGCACCAGCGCCCGGCCCATGGCGACGCGTTGGCGCTGGCCGCCGGAAAGCTGGCTCGGCTTGCGCTCGAGCAGATGACCGATCTGCAGCATGTCTGCGACCTGGCGGATCGCCTTCTCGCGCTCTTCCTTCGGCACGCCGCGGATCTCCATGCCGAAGGCGATGTTGCCGGCGACCGTCATATTCGGATAGAGCGCATAGGACTGGAACACCATGGCGATATCGCGCTTCGACGGATGCAGCCCCGCAACCGAGCGGCCGTTGATGGCGATATCACCCGAGGTGATCGGCTCCAGTCCGGCGATCGTGTTCAAAAGCGTGGACTTGCCGCAGCCGGAAGGGCCGACGAGTACCAGAAAACCGCCTTCGTCTATCTCCAGATTGATGTCCTTGAGGATTTCGAGAGCGCCGTAGGATTTGCGTAGATTGGTGATCTTCAGGAATGACATGGGCTTATCCTTTCACGGCGCCGGACATCAGCCCGCGGACGAAGTAGCGGCCGGATACGATGTAGACGATGAGCGTTGGCAGAGCGGCGAGGATCGCACCGGCGAAATGGACGTTGTATTCCTTGACGCCTGTCGACGAGCTCACGAGGTTGTTGAGCGCCACCGTCATGGGCGTCGAATAAGGACCGGAGAACGAGGCGCCGAACAGGAAATCGTTCCAGATATTGGTGAACTGCCAGATGACCGAGACGACGATGATCGGCCCCGAAGACGGCAGCAGGATCCGCCGGAAAATCTGGAAGAAGCTCGCACCATCGATCTGCGCCGCCCGCACGAGCTCGGTTGGAAAGGCCTCATAGTAGTTGCGGAAATAGAGCGTCGTGAAGCCGATGCCGTAGACCACATGGACGAGGATCAGACCCCAGATCGAACCGGCGATACCGAGGATACCGAGAATCCGCGCCATCGGGATCAGGACGATCTGGAACGGGATGAAGCAGGAAAGAAGCAGCATGCCGAAGACGATGTTGGCGCCGGGGAACCGCCACTTGGTCAGTACATAGCCGTTAAGCGCGCCGATTATCGTTGAGATCGCCACGGCCGGAACGACCATCAGGATCGAGTTGATGAAGAAGGGGCGAAGGCCCGTCGGCTCAACGCCGATCTGCGCCGTCGACCACGCGGAGAGCCACGGTTCGATGGTCCAGGTCCGGGGCAGGTTCAACATGCCGCCCTGACGGATCTCTTCGAGGGGCTTCAGGGAATTCACCACCATCACGTAAAGCGGCAGCAACGAATAGAGTGCGAAAAGGATCAGCGCCGAATAGATCAGCGCCCGCGTCAGGCGGTTGTGCGAGATGACGTTCTCGGGACTGGGAGCGCCCATCAGCCTTTTCCTCCCCGGATTTCGGAATAGAGATAGGGGACGATGATCGAGAAGATCATCACCAGCATGATGATCGCCGACGAGGCGCCGATCGCCATCTGGTTGCGGGTGAAGGTGTAGGAATACATGAAGGTCGCCGGGAGTTCGGTCGCCTGCCCAGGCCCGCCGCCGGTGAGCGCAATAATCAGGTCGTAGGCCTTGATGGCGAGATGGGCGAGAACGACGAAAGCGGAAAGAAAGACCGGTCGCATAAGCGGGATGATGATCCGCCGGTAGATCGTCGGCGTCGTCGCTCCGTCGATCTGTGCGGCCTTGATGATCTCGTTGTCGACGCCGCGCAGCCCCGCGAGGAACATAGCCATTATGAAGCCGGTGGACTGCCAGACGGCGGCGATCACGACGCAATAGATCGCGTAATTGCGGTCCTTGATCCAGTTGAAGGAGAAACTTTCCCAGCCCCAGAGGTGCATCGTGTTTTCAAGTCCGATGCCGGGATCGAGGAACCATTTCCACGCCGTGCCGGTGACGATGAAGGACAGCGCCATGGGGTAAAGATAAACCGGCCTCAGAAAACCTTCGGCCCGGATCTTCTGGTCGAGCAGGATCGCGAGCGCCAGACCCAATACCGAGCAGATGGCGATGTAGAGCGTCGCGAATATCGCAAGATTGCTGACGGCACGCCACCAATGCGGCAAGGCCCAAAGCCGGCTGTAGTTGCTTAAATCCACGAAATTGTAGGACGGCAGCATCTTGCTGTCCGTCACCGACAGGAAGCCCGTATAGGCTATGAAGCCGTAGACGAACACCAGGACTATGAGAAAGCTTGGGGCGAGCACGAGCTTGGGCAAAAGCTCCTGCAGCCGGCTGCGGCTGTCCATATTTTTACCACCTATGTTTCGCTTGTGGAGGGCTGCCCCTCATCCGCCTGCCGGCACCTTCTCCCCGCAGGCGGGGAGAAGGGAGATGCCGCACCACCTTCGTCCCCTCTCCCCCGCGGGCGGGGAGAGGGTCAGTCCTCGGGTAGAACCCGAGCAGAGGGGCCGCACGCCTTACTTCGCGCCTTCGACAGCAGCGACGAGTTCCGTGACTGCCTCCTCCGAGCTGAGTTCGCCGTTGAACTGGCGCGTGACCACGTCGTAGATCGCATTTTTGACAGACGCCGGATTGGCATGACCATGCGCCATGGATCCAAAGAGCGTGCCGTTGGTATTGGCTTCCGCGAGGTCCTTGATGCCCTTCTTGCCGCAGGCGTCGAAATCGGTATCGGGAACGTCGGTGCGGGCGGGAACAGACCCCTTGACGAGATTGAACGCCGACTGGAAGGCCGGGCTCTCGATCGCCGTGGCCATCTGCAGCTGCGCCGGGACCTTGTCCTCGGAAACCTTGAACATTGCGAACTGGTCGGAGTTGAAGGTTACGGAGCCTTGAGTCCCCGGGTAGCGCATGCAGACGAAATCGGTGCCGGGCACCTTGTTCGCCTTCAGGAATTCGCCCTTCGCCCAGTCCCCCATGAACTGAAGGCCGGCCTTGTTCTCGATGACCATCGCCGAGGCGAGGTTCCAGTCGCGGCCGGAGAAGTTGTCGTCCACATAGGAGCGCAGCTTCGTCATCCGGTTAAAAGCTTCCTTCATCTTGTCGCCTCCGAGCGCTGCCGGATCGAGGTCGATGAAGGCCTGCTTGTAGAAGTCGGTGCCGAGCGAAAGAACCACAGCGTCGAAGATCGTGGCATCCTGCCAGGGCTGCCCGCCATGAGCGATCGGGGTGATGCCCTGCTCCTTGAACTTGTCGAGCAGTGCGATCAACTCTTCCCAGGTCGTCGGCTCCTTGGCGCCGGCCTTGTCGAGCGCGGCCTTGTTGATCCAGACCCAGTTCGTCGAGTGGACGTTCACCGGCGCGGCAATCCAGTGGCCGTCGAATTTCGAGAACTGCTGCAGGGCGGCGGGGATGACCTTGTCCCAGCCTTCTTTGGCGGCGACCTCGTCCAGATTGCCGAGTGCGCCTTCTTTTGCCCAATCGAGAATGTCGAAGCCGAGCATCTGCACGGCCGTCGGTGCATTGCCCGCTGTGACACGGGCACGAAGCACCGTCATGGCTTCGGTGCCGCCGCCGCCGGCGACCGGCATGTCGGTCCAGCTGATGCCTTTGCTCTCCAGATCCTTCTTAAGGACGTCGAGGGCCGCGGCTTCGCCGCCTGACGTCCACCAGTGCAATACTTCCACATTCTCGGCAGCGCGCGCGGCCGTAGCCGCCAGCATCAATGCTGCAACAGCAGTCGTCGTCATGAACTTGCGCATCGTATCCTCCCGTTTGCAAGTTACTGAGGCGGAACCTCCTCCGCCCTTCCTGGATCATGATGATTTCAGGTCGGAACGACATGAAATCATGACCGAGATCTTTCCAAAAGCAGTCCGCTCTTCATCATTCGCCTCGCTGTCTCAGCGCGGCATCCACCAGTTGGTCCTCTGGCCGATATGCATGTTGAGCGTCTTCGTTTCCGTATAATCCTCGACCGCATGGCGTCCGAGTTCGCGGCCGAGCCCCGATTGCCGGTAGCCGCCGAAGGGCAGCTCCGATGCGCCGTCCATGAAAGTATTCATCCAGATGGTCCCGGCGCGCACGCGCCGCCCGATCGTAAGGCAGGTGTCGAAATCACGGCTCCAGACACCGGCCGAAAGTCCGTAGTCGATCGAATTGGCGATGCGGATCGCCTCCTCCGTCGTTTCGAAAGTCAGCACAGAGAGAACCGGGCCGAAGACTTCCTCCCGCGCCACTGCCATTTCGGGTCTGACCGCAGAGAGGATGGTCGGAGCCATGAACTGCCCCATGCCGAGATCGAGCTCCATGCCACCATGGGTCACCCTCGCACCTTCGTTCGACGCCGACGAGACATAGCCGGCGATCTTCTGAAGATGCTGCGGGGTGATGATCGCGCCGACCTGCGTTTCAGGATCGAGCGGATCGCCCACCTTCACCTTTGCCGAAAGGCCGGCGATGCGCGCCGTCACCTCCTCGGCAATGTCGCGGTGAAGGATCAGCCGTGAGCCGGCATTGCAGCATTCGCCGGCATTGAAATAGGCACCAAAGACGGCCGCATCGATGAATTCATCCAGATTGGCGTCCGGAAAGACGATCTGCGGGTTCTTGCCGCCGAGTTCCAGCGAGACTTTTTTCAGGGTCTGCGCCGCATTCGCCATGGTCAGCCTGCCAATGCCGGTGGAGCCCGTGAAGGAGACCATGTCGACATGCGGGTGCGTCGTGAGCGGGGCGCCGGCCTCCGGTCCCGTGCCGACGATGATGTTCACGGCGCCTGCGGGCACGCCTGCAGCTTCCAGGATCTCGCCGAGCACCAGCGTCGAGGCGGAGGTGAGCTCCGACGGTTTCACCACGGTCGTGCAGCCGGCGGCGAGTGCAAAGGGGAGCTTCTGGCTTACGATCAGGAAAGGGAAATTCCAGGGCGTGATGATTGAAACGACACCGATCGGCTCGCGCAGCACCACGCCGAGCGTCCCCTCCCCGAGCGTGTTGTAGCTTTCGCCGGAGAGATCGCGGGCAAGTGCCGCAGCATAGCGCCAGATGTCGGCGGCACCGGCCAGTTCGCCTTTTGCCTGGCTGATCGGCTTGCCGGATTCGACCGCGTCGAGAAAGGCGAGTTCATCCGCGCGCGCCGCGACCATGTCGGCGACCTTGAGCAGGATCAGCGATCTCTCCGCGGCGGTCATGCGCGGCCATGGGCCCTGGTCGAAGGCGCGCCGCGCCGCGGCGATCGCCCGCTCGGCATCGACCTTCGTAGCGGCCTGATAGCGGCTGACGACGACGCCGTGCCCGGGTGCCACGCGCTCGATCGTCCGGCCCTCGGCGCTATCGACCCACTGGCCGTCGATCAGCATTCGGAATTCACGGACCTTGTATTCGCCGAGCGCCTTCGGCCTTACGAGTACCGTCATCACCATTCTCCCTTGAAGCATGCTTCGCGCTTTTCACTGAAAGCCGCCACGCCTTCCTTGAGATCGCCGGTCTTGGCGACGAGAATCGAACCCAGCGCTTCCACCGCCGCGCCCTTGTCCTCGCCGCTTGCCGAGGCGATCATCAGTTTCGATATTTCCAGTGCCGCGGGGCCGCGGCTGGCGATCCGCCTGCCATAATCAAGCGCTGCGTGCATGACCGTGCCGGTCTCGACGACGGCGTCGACCAGCCCTTCGGCCTCGGCTTGTGCCGCCGTGAACATCTCGCCGCCAAGCACCATGCGGCGGACGATCTGCGCGCCGAACCGGGCCACCAGGCGTTGCGTACCGGACCAGCCGGGAACCATGCCGAGGCTCGTCTCCGGCAGGCCGATCTTCACATGTTTTTCGGCCAGGCGAATATCCGCCGCCGCCGCCAGTTCCAGACCGCCGCCGAGCGCGTGGCCGTTGAGCGCAGCGACGACCGGCATGCGCAGCGTGGCGAGCCGCTCGAAAACACGGTGACCGAACCGAACCCAGTCATGGCCGAAGGAGGCTGGCTCCATGCCGCCCCAGGCCTTGATGTCGCCACCGGCGGAAAAGGCCTTGCCCTCGCCGGTAAGGATGATAACGCGCACGTCGCGTTTCGCCTCCACGGTATCGCAGGCTGCGCTGAGCGCTCTCAGCATGTCGATGTCGAAGGCATTGAGCTTTTCCGGCCGCGAAACCGTCAGGGTCGCGATCGGACCGTCGAAATCGAGACGGATTCGTTCGTCAGCCATCGACACCTCCCGCCAGCCGGCGCTGGCTTTTCATGGGCAGCGCCAGCCCGATAGGCGCTTCACCGAAGAGTGCCGAATCCATGAGCTTGAGTTTGTCGGAGACCATCAACGGAAATTCCGACTGGCGGAGAATATGCGTTTCGAGGTCGACGCCCGGGGCGATCTCAGTGAGAACGACACCCTCCGGCGTCAGCTTCATCACGCAACGCTCGGTCACATAGGTGATCTTCTGCCGCTGCTCGACGGCCCGGCGGCCGGAGAAGGTGACGTGTTCGACCTGATTTACCAGCTTCTTGAGCTTGCCTTCCCTGTGGATGACGAGCCGGCCATCGGAAACTGCGAGCTTGGCGCCGGCATTGAACATGCCGGAGAAGACGATCTTCTTCGCCCGCGCGGTGATGTCGACGAACCCGCCTGCTCCCGCCGTCACATGGGGGCGGAAGCTGAGTTGCGAAACATTGACGGAGCCGGTGCGGTCGATCTCCAGGAAGGAGAGCAGAGATGCATCGAAGCCCGCCCCCTGGAAATAGGTGAACTGATAGGGCGATGGCATGAAGGCGTCCGCATTCGAGGCGCAGCCGAAGGCGAAATCGAGGAGCGGCACACCGCCGACGGCACCCTGTTCGATGACCCAGGTCACGGCACCGTGCAGCCCTTCTTCGATGAGAATACGCGGGACGTTGGCGGAAATGCCGAAGCCTAGATTGACGGCACTGCCTGCTTCGAGTTCCTGCGCCACACGCCGCGCGATCACCTTTTGAATATTGAATTCCGGCAGTCGGAAACTGTCGAGCGGCCGAAAGATCTCGCCGGAAATGGCCGGGTCGTAAAGCGTCTGCGTCGTCTGCTTCTGATCGGGATCGACGACGACATAATCGACCAATACGCCCGGCACGCGCACGTCATGAGGCTTCAGCGAGCCTTCCTTGGCTAGTCGCTTCACCTGGGCAATGACGATGCCGCCATTGTTGCGGGCTGCGAGGGCCTGATCGAGCCCGCCGAGATAGGCACCCTCATGCTCATAGGTGAGATTGCCGCGTTCGTCCGCCGTCGTGGCCCGGATGATCGCCACCTGGGGCGCGATCGCCTTGAAATAAAGCCAATCCTCCCCCTCGAAGGCGATCTTCTGGACGACCGGTTCGGATGCTGCGGACGCGTTCATGGCGCAGCCTTCGCGCGAAGGGTCGACGAAAGTGTCGAGCCCGACCTTGGTCATTACGCCGGGACGCTTCGCCGCCGCCTCACGATGCATGTCGAAGAGAATGCCCGATGGGATGTTGTAGGCCGCCACCTCGTTCGCGCCGATCATCTGCCAGATCAGGGGCGGCTCGGCGCTCGATGGTCCGGAGGGATAGGAGCCGCCGATGATTTTCTTCAGCAGGCCCTTCCTGGCGATGTGGTCCACGCCCTTGATGCCGCTCATGTCGCCGGCGGCGATCGGATGCAGAGTCGTCAGGTCACGCGGGTGCCCGGTCGCCTCGAAACGCTCGCCGATCGCCTTCAGCATCAGGTCCGGGCAGCCAAGGCCGCTGGAGGAGGAAACCGAAACGATCGCCCCGTCGGGGATCAGACCGGCTGCTTGCGCAGGCGAGATGTGTTTGCCCGTCGTCATCGCGTCAGAGTCCCGTTTCGATCTCGACGGCCGCGCCAGTCGCCGCCGCTTTGACTACCGCCAGACCGGTGGCGAGCGACCAGACCCCATCCTCGCCGCTGGCCGACGGACGGCCCTGACCCTCGATCGCGGAATGGAAGGCGGAAAGCGCCGTCTCGTAGAGATTGCGATGGTCGAGCGGCAGCTCGCTCTCGCCTTCCTCATTGCGGAGCACGACCGTACCGACGGGTCGCTGCGTCATCACATTGCGGCCGATAAGCGATCCTGCGGTTCCATGCACTTCAAGCCCCGTCTCGGCATATTTCGTGGTGAAGGCGTCGTGGAACTGGGCAATGACGCCGGAACGGAAACGAAGCACACCCATGACGCCGTCCTCGAGCCCCTCCTTACCCATTCCGGCACTGTGGCTGATCGCGACGGCCTCGATCGGATCGTCGTCCAGCACGAAGCGCAGCGTATCGGCATCGTGGACCGTAATGTCGAGGATGACACCGCCTCCGGCCTCGGGCTTGTCGAGCCGCCACCCCTGCAGGTGCGGCGGCAGATGGACGGCATGGAATACCCGCGCTGCGATCGGCCTGCCGATCTTGCCCGCCGCGATCGCCTCCCGCATCGCCCGATGCGTGGCGGCATTGCGCAAGTGATGGTTCGTGCCGAGCACGACACCGGCCTCGCAGGCCTTGAGGACCATTTCGCAGCCGTCGTTGAGGCTCATCGCCAAGGGCTTCTCGCAGAGCACGTGCTTGCCGGCGCGGATTGCCGCAAGCGCCTGTCCGTGGTGAAGCTCATTTGTGGTCGAGATGTAGACGGCATCCACGTCCTGGTCGCCGACAAGCTCGTCCAGGCTCGTCACGGATCTTCCAATGCTGTTTTCCGCAGCGTAAGCCCGTCCCCGCTCCGCGCTCGAACTCATCACCGACACGACCTCGCCACCTGATGCGCGGATGGCGCCGATCACCCATTCACGCGCAATGGTGCTCGCACCGATCAATCCCCAGCGAATCATGACGAAATCTCCTTCATCCTGCGTCCGACGGCTGCGCCGCAGCTCTGGCGGATGGCGAGCCGTACCGGGCTGACGATCGCTTCCGGCTCGACACGGCCGCTATTGATCTGTTTCAGAAGCAGCTCCGCCGCCCGCTCGCCCATGCCCTGCGGATCGACAGAGACCGTGGTCAGCGCCGGCACCGCGGTTTTCGCTTCGATCACGTCGTCGAAACCGATCACCGCGAAGTCTTCGCCGGGCTCCAGCCGACGCGCGCGCAAGCCGTCGCAGACACCGAAGGCGACGGCATCGTTGAAGCAGAGCGCCGCGGTCGGCCGCTCCTTCAGCATCATCGCCTGCTCTATTGCCGTGACACCGCCGGCGCGAGACGGCGCCGAGCCGATGGTCAGAGTCTCGGAGGTATCCAGACCCGCCTCTTGCAAGGCATCGCGATAGCCGCGCATTCGCGCTTCGAAAACCGCTGTATCGGCAAAGCCGCCCAGGAAGGCCACGCGGCGATGGCCGCGCTCGACCAGATGCCGCACGGCGGCAACGGCGCCAGCGTGATTGTCTGATATCAGCGACGACACATCGGCTCCGGGAATGTCGCGCACGACGAGTACAACCGGAATCCCGGCGGCGCCGAGCGGTGCGAGATCGCCGACTTCCGTGCCGCGCGCCGGCGATATGATGAGGCCCGACACGCCGTGCTCGCGCATAGAGGCGATGACCTCACGCTGGCGCTCCAGCTTCTCGCTGGTATTGGCGAGAAACTGCACGAAGCCGGCGGACTGCACGACCTCGTCGACGCCGACCGCGAGCTCCGCAAAGAAACTGTTCGTGAGATCGTTGACGACGATGCCGATGATCTTCGATCTCGCCTGGCGCAGATTGGCGGCGCTGCGATTATAGACATAGCCGAGCTCGCGGATCGCCGCATTGACCTTTGCCCGCGTCGCTTCATTGACGAGCGGACTTCCCTGCAGGACGAGCGACACGGTCGATTTCGACACGCCGGCGGCACGCGCAATGTCGACAACCGTGACCCGCTCCTTTCCCATGGACATCCTCCAACTGGCTTTGCGCCTCTCGCATCCTTATTAATTGGATCGTTCCAATTTCGTCAAGAGGCCTGCTTTCATTTTTTTCTCAGCGTCTTGCCGGCGAGATCTGCCCCGAAAGAACCCCGCCATTGGTGTAAGGCGCTGAAATAACTAACCCCGCTGGATTATAATCCTTAAGGATCGCCCCAGCGCAAGTCGACCTGCCACTCCAAGCAATGAACTGGCCGTCACATTCAGTCTTGAAATTTGGAACGATCTAAATTATCCGATACGACGAAGCAGAGGAGGATCTCAATCCAATGACCAGCATTTTTCTTCCGTGCCAGGACGGCTCGCTCGAAGAATACCGGCTCCAGGGAATGCCTATCGCCCGTCCCGGCGCCGTTCCGGCGTTCAGCCGTATCGCCTATGCGGCTGCGCATGTCGTTTCCGATCCGCTCCGCGACGCAGACCCCTGGGGCAATCCTGCGATCGACTGGGAGGCGACGATGGCCTTCCGGCATCATCTGTGGGGCCTCGGCTTCAGGATTGCCGAAGCAATGGACACCGCGCAACGCGGGATGGGCCTTACATGGCCGGCGGCCCGGCAACTGATACGCCGCTCGCTCGCCGAAGCACGCAGCGTTCCGGGCGCCGATCTTGCCTGCGGCGCCGGCACCGACCATCTTGCGCCCGCGGACGCGCGATCCATCGAAGACGTCATTGCCGCCTATGAGCAGCAAATCGGCTTCGTCGAAGCCGAGGGCGGCCGTGCGATCATGATGGCGAGCCGGGCTCTGGCCCGCGTGGCGCGCTCCCCCGCCGACTACCGGCGTGTCTACGGCCACATCCTGTCCCAGACGAAAGAAAAGGTGATCCTGCACTGGCTGGGCGACATGTTCGACCCGCAGCTTCGAGGATATTGGGGCTCGGAAAACTTCGAGGAAGCGCTCGAAACCGTTCTGGCGATCATCGGCGAGAACAGCGCCAGGGTTGAGGGCATCAAGATTTCACTGCTCGACAATGCCAAGGAACTGGCCCTGCGCAACCGGCTGCCCGAAGGCGTGCTTTGCTTCACCGGCGACGACTTCAACTATGCGGAACTGATCGAGGGAGACGGCACGAAATACAGTCACGCGCTGCTCGGCATATTCGATGCGGTCGCACCTTCGGCGTCGAAGGCGCTTGCGGCGCTCGCGAGCGGAGATCTCTCAACCTTCCGCGGCGTCATCGAACCGACAGTACCCCTGTCGCGCAAGATCTTCGAGGCGCCGACGCAATATTACAAGGCCGGCGTCGTCTTCCTCGCCTGGCTGAACGGTCATCAACGGCATTTCACCCTGCCCGCCGGCCTTCAGTCGGCTCGCGGATTGCTCCATTATGCCGATATTTTCCGCCTGGCAGATCAGGCCAATGTGCTCGACAAGCCGGAGCTGGCTGTTGCGCGGATGCGCAATCTGCTTGGGGTGCTGGGAGTGGAGCAGTCGTGAATCTGCTCCGATCGGCGGCCTCTTCTGGGTGAACTTTGCCCCTCCCGCTGCCGCGACCTTCTCCCCGCAAGCGGGGCGAAGGGACAAGCGGCACTCGCTTTGCCCCTAAACACCGGCCGTATACTCGGGGCGAACGGGCGTCGCGCGAGTCCCTTCTAAGCCGCAAGCCCCCTCTTGCCCAGCATCGCTTCAGGGCTCGGCAGCTTGCCGCGGAAAGCCTTGTAGGCGTCTTCCGGATCGACGGAGCCGCCGACCGAATAGATGTTGTCCTTCAATCTCGCCGCCGTCGCCGGGTCGAAGGGATCGCCGGTCTCCTCGAAGGCTGCAAAGGCGTCGGCGTCCAGCACCTCCGACCACATGTAGGAGTAATAGCCGGCCGAGTAACCGTCGCCGGAGAAGACATGCAGGAAATGCGGGCTGCGGTGGCGCATCACGATCGATTTGGGCAGGCCGATCTTATCCAGCGTCGCCTTCTCGAGCGCCATCGGATCGCCAACCCCTTCCGTCGTGTGATAGGCCATGTCGACGAGCGCCGAAGCGGTGAACTCGACGGTAGCGAAGCCTGAATTGAACGTCCTTGCCGCCAGCACCTTGTCGAGCAATGCCTGCGGCATGGGTTCACCGGTCCGGTAATGCACCGCATAGGTCCGCAGGACCTCCGGCACCGTCAGCCAATGTTCGTAAAGCTGCGACGGCAGTTCGACGAAATCACGTGCGACACCGGTGCCCGAAACGGACGGATAGGTGACGTTTGAAAGCATGCCGTGCAGCGCATGACCGAATTCGTGGAAGAGCGTGCGGGCGTCATCGATCGAGAGCAGAGCCGGCTTGCCTTCTGCGGGCTTCGCGAAGTTGCAGACATTGTAGACGATCGGGATCTCGCCGGTTTCGCCATTCTTGAGCGCCAGCCTGTGCTGCGACTGAAATGAGCTCATCCAGGCTCCGGAGCGCTTGGAGGGACGCGCGAAGTAATCGCCGAGGAAAAGCGCCGTAAGCTTGCCGGAGGCGTCGCGGATCTCGTAGACGCGCACATCGGGGTGATAGGCGGGAATGCCCTTCTTCTCGACTGCGGTGAGGCCGAAGAGGCGCTTGCCGATAGCGAAACAGGCATCGATGATCTTCTCGAGCTGCAGATAAGGTTTCAGTTCGCTTTCCGAAAAGCTGAACCTCTGCGCCCTGAATTTTTCCGCATAGTGGCGCCAGTCCCAGGGCATGACCTCGTGGTTGCGGCCCTCTTCCGCGATCAGCCGGGCGAGGTCCGCCTCCTCTTCCCGGGCACGCGCCACGGCCTTTTCCCAAACCTGCATCAGCAGGCCGTTCACGGCGTCGGGAGTCTTCGCCATGGTGTTGTCGAGCTTCAGTGCCGCGTAGTTCTCGTAGCCGAGCAGCTCGGCCTTCTCCGCCCGCAGAGACAGCGTTTCGCCGATGATGCCGCGATTGTCGGTTTCGCCGCCATTTTCGCCGCGCGCCGCCCATGCCCTGAACGCCTGCTCACGCAACTCTCGTATTTCGGAGAAAGTCAGGAAAGGCTCGATAATCGAGCGAGACAGCGTGACCGCATACTTATCTTCCTCGCCGCGCTCGCGCGCCGCAGCCGCCATAGCATCACGCAGAAAATCAGGAATCCCTGCCAGTTCCTCTTCGCTCGACAGCAGCAGCGCCCAGGCCTTCTCGTCCGCGAGAACATTCTGGCCAAACCGCGCCCCGAGGCTGGCGAGCTTCTCGTTGATTGCCGCGAGGCGGTCCTGATCGGCCTTATCGAGCTTGGCACCCGACTTGACGAAGCTCTTCCAGTGCCGCTCCAGAACGCGCATGGCCTCGACATCGAGCCCGAGGTCTTCCCGGCGCTCCCATAGCGCGTCGATCCGGCTGAAGAGGGCTGGGTTTGTGCCGATTTTCGAATAATGACGCGACATCTTGGGCGCGATCTCGCGCTCCAGTGCCTGGATCGTTTCGTTCGTGTGGGCTCCCGCCTTGCTCCAGAAGAGCGCGGAGACGCGAGACAGCTCATCCCCGGCGATTTCCAGCGCCACGACGGTATTCCCGAAACTTGGGGGTTCCGCATTACGGGCGATAGCGTCGATCTCCGCCTCATGGGCGGCAAGCGCCGCATCGAAGGCAGGTCCGAAATCCTCGTCCCTTACCGCCTCGAACCGGGGCAGCCCCTCATGTCCGGTCCAGTTCACGAGGGCGGGGTTGAGCGAAGCGATGTCGTTCATCAAGTTTCCTTTCGAAGGCGGACGAGCGGCGGAGAACCGCAAGGCAGGCGCTTGAAGTGGTCGCTCGGAACAGGAGCGTCAAGCTTGCGCGGACAGAATTTCCGGCTGAGCGCAGTCATTCGAGCGCGGGAACACGATTCCGTCAAGCGCAAACGGGCAGACCTTCGAAGGCGCGGCGCGCACAAATCTTTCGCAAACGCAATTTCCCTCGATACGAAGTTGCGCTAAGAACGGCGCCTGCAGCACCGTGCGTCCCGTTGGACGCACGCAGGTCGCTGCAGCAGTTTTCCCGCTGGAAGGACTATCCATGACTGTGCGCAATCTCTTCCTTCTGCCCGGCGACGGCATCGGCCCGGAAGCCATGGCGGAAGTCCGCAAAATCATCGCTTACATGAATGCCGAGCGCGACGCGGGCTTCGTGACGGATGAGGGGCTTGTGGGTGGTTCCGCCTATGACGCTCACGGCGCTGCGATCTCCGAAGGGGACATGGCGAAGGCGCTTGCCGCCGACGCGGTGCTTTTCGGCGCCGTCGGCGGACCGAAATGGGATGCGGTGCCATATGAGGTGCGGCCGGAAGCCGGCCTCCTGCGCCTGCGCAAGGACCTCGAGCTTTTCGCCAACCTGCGGCCGGCCATCTGCTATCCGGCGCTGGCCAATGCGTCATCGTTGAAGCCGGAACTGGTGGAAGGCCTCGATATCCTCATCGTGCGCGAGCTGACGGGCGGCGTCTATTTCGGCGAGCCGAAGGAGATCGTCGATCTCGGCAACGGTCAGAAACGCGGCATCGATACGCAGGTCTACGACACCTATGAGATCGAGCGCATCGCCGGCGTCGCCTTCGAGCTTGCCCGCACCCGCAACAACCGCGTCTGCTCGATGGAAAAGCGCAATGTGATGAAATCGGGCGTCCTGTGGAACCAGGTCGTGACCGAGACGCACAAGGCGAAATATTCCGACGTTCAGCTCGAGCACATGCTGGCGGATGCGGGCGGGATGCAGCTCGTGCGGCAGCCCAAGCAGTTCGACGTGATCGTCACCGACAACCTCTTCGGCGACATGCTGTCCGACGTCGCCGCCATGCTGACCGGTTCGCTGGGCATGCTGCCATCCGCTTCTCTCGGAGCGCCCGACGCCAAGTCCGGCAAGCGCAAGGCGCTCTATGAACCGGTGCATGGCTCGGCACCCGACATCGCCGGCAAGGGCATCGCCAACCCGATCGCCATGATCGCCTCCTTCGCCATGTGCCTGCGCTACTCCTTCAACCTCGTGACGGAAGCCGACAATCTGGAGAAGGCGATCGCCAACGTTCTCGACCAGGGCATCCGCACCGGCGACATCATGGCGGACGGCTGCCGCCAGGTCGGTACCACCGAGATGGGCGAGGCGATCCTCGCCGAGTTCAAGACCCTTTCGGCCTGACGGCTGACCCGGTTAGGCCCGGATGAATGGCACCTCCGGCTTTGCCGGGGGTGCTTTGCGTTTTGCGGGGTCTTGATTTTACCGGCCGCGTCTTCACATCCATAAGGCGAAGGAAAGGAGCAAAATGAACCGTCCACTTTCACTGACCGCCTGGATCTGGCTGATGACCATCGTTCTCGTCGTCGCCTTCATGCCCTTCGATCCGCACCTTTCGCGATGGGCGCAAGCTCTGCCGGAGGAGATCATCGGCTTCAACCGCGCCATCACCGATGTCGGCACTTTTGCCTGGATGATATACACCTCTGCCACTCTGCTGCTGATCGCCTTCGTGATCAGGCGAGCTTCGGCGCGCGACACCCTGAGGCAGAGGGCGCGCGCCGCACGCAATCTCTCCGCATACTTCCTGCTGACGATCGGCACGGCGAGTGCGCTGGTGCACGGCTTGAAGTTTCTGATCGGCCGCGCCCGTCCCGAACTGCTTGCCGATTACGGTCCGTACAGCCTTACGCCCTTCACCGGCAACACGGTTTTCGAAAGCTTTCCGTCCGGCCATTCCACCGCCGCCGGGGCCTTCTTCGGCGCCTTCGCGATGGTGATGCCGCAGCTTCGGCCCCTTTTTCTGCTGCTGGCCCTGCTCGTAGGGATCTCGCGCGTCGTCGTCGGAGCGCATTATCCGAGCGATGTCGCCGCCGGCCTGCTGCTCGGGCTTTGGGTCGCACTGATGATGGCGTTCGTCTTCGCCCGGCAGGACTGGGTCTTCAAGCCGGGCCCATACGGCTGGCCGGTGCTGCGGCATGCGACGCCCGAGAGCAAATAAAAAGCCGGCGCGGAAGCCGCGCCGGAGTCAGGAGATATGTGGAGTAGCCAAGCGGCTCACTCCATCGTGTGGATATCCCGGTCCTTCGTTTCGGGCAGGAACAGAAGGCCGATGACCAGCGTGATGCCCGCAAATACGATCGGATACCACAGGCCGTAGTAGATATCGCCCTTGGCCGCGCTCATCGCGAAGGCCGTTGCCGGAAGCAGCCCACCGAACCAGCCATTGCCGATATGGTAAGGCAGCGACATGCCCGTGTAACGGATGCGTGTCGGGAAGAGCTCGACGAGCAGTGCCGCGATTGGGCCGTAGACCATGGTCACATAGATGACGAGCACGGTCAGCACGGCGATGATCACCGTCCAGTTGACGCGAGCCGGGTCGGCCACCATGGTGAAGGCGCCGCCCTTGTCTATAGAATAGACGGCCATTTCGGTGGCGCTGCCGACCTCTTCCTGCGTGAGCAGCTTGTCTGCAACGAGCTTGTCGGCCGGGACCATGGTCTTTTCGCCGGCGCGTACGGCAGCCGCGTCGAGTGCAAGCTCCGGATTAGCCGCGACGAAAGCGTCGAGCTTCGATTCCGGCACCTTGGCGGCTCCGCGCACCAGCGGATAGCCCGAGGACTGCAGTGCCATGTTGATCTGTTTGCCAAAGGCCGCTTCCTCGGCCTTTGCCTTGTCGCCGGCCGCGATCGCGTCATAGCTGGTGATCGTCGTTTCGCCGATCTTCACCGTCGCCGGCGTCCCTGCAGCCGCCGAGGTCACGACGTCGTAGGGAACGGAGTTCCTGGTCAGGAACGCGGTCGCTATATCGCACGACGTGGTGAACTTCGCCGTACCGGTCGGGTTGAACTGGAACTTGCAGTCGCCCGGAGCCGCGGTAACGGTTGCGCGGACGCTCTGCTGCGCTTCCGCAAGTGCGGGATTGCCGGCCCAGGTCAGCGCTTTGAACAGCGGGAAGTAGGTCAGCATGGCAAGCAGAAGGCCCGCCATGATGATCGGCTTACGGCCGATCTTGTCCGACAGCCAGCCGAAGAAGACGAAAAAGCCCGTGCCGAGCAGGAGCGAGGCGGCGACCATCAGGTTTGCCGACTGGCCGTCGACCTTTAGTATGCTCTGCAGGAAGAACAGCGCGTAGAATTGGCCGGAATACCAGACCACGGCCTGGCCGACGACAGCGCCGAAGAGAGCCAGAAGGGCGATCTTGGCGTTGCGCCAATGGCCGAATGCTTCCGTCAGCGGGGCCTTCGAACCCTTGCCTTCCTCCTTCATCTTCTTGAAGGCAGGCGATTCGTTCATCTTCAGGCGGATCCAGACGGAAACGCCAAGAAGCACGAAGGATAGGAGGAACGGTATGCGCCAGCCCCACTCGGCGAAGGCTTCCTTGCCAAGCATATATTGGACCAGAAGAATAACGACCAGCGAGAGGAAGAGACCGAGCGTCGCCGTCGTCTGAATCCACGACGTGAAATAACCGCGCCGGCCATGCGGCGCATGCTCTGCAACATAGGTTGCAGCACCGCCGTATTCACCGCCAAGCGCGAGGCCCTGCAGGAGGCGGAGCGCGATCAGGATGATCGGCGCAGCGATGCCGATCGAGGCCGCACCGGGCAGAACGCCGACGAGGAATGTCGACAGACCCATGATCAGGATCGTGACGAGGAACGTGTATTTGCGCCCGACGAGATCGCCCAGGCGGCCGAAAACCAGTGCGCCGAACGGCCGGACCAGGAAGCCGGCGGCGAAGGCGAGCAGCGCGAAGATGTTGCGCGTTGTCTCCGGATACTGGCTGAAGAAGGTTGCACCGATATAAACGGCAAGTGAGCCGTAAAGATAGAAATCGTACCATTCGAAGACGGTACCGAGCGACGAGGCGAAGATGACCTTCTTCTCCTCGCCGGTCATCGGGCCGGCTTTTGTGCCGCCCGCTGTCACGACGTTTGCCATTATGATATTCCTCCACTCCAAAATATATATTGGAGCGCCCATCTCCCGGTCCGGACATTCCTCCCTGAACGTCGGGGTCCCCTTTGACGCCCGGGCATGGTGCGCCTCGTATCAAGATGTCAGAAAAGAGGCGCGCGAGGCAGAGATGCTTTGGGCTTATGACTTTCGTCTAAGACGGTCGTCGTGCCGCCGCTCCTGATGGAGGCGGCTTGAGGACGCGACGGCGATGCGCACCGCTGAAGGCGTTAAGCAAATTCGAAGTGCCGGCGAAGCCCGCCCACGACCCGCGGCGACTTGACTCTTCCCGAAAAGCCGGTAAGAGCAGCGGCGAACGAGGAAACCGTCATGCGACCGATCGGTCCGTCCATCGCTGGGCTTCATCTGCCGGCCTGCATCGCCGGGCGGATCAGCCATTTCTCGCTCGCTAGCAAAACCACGGCCAAAACGACGACGAAAACCGTCTGACGTCTCTGGCCTCCGCTCTCTCCCCGGTACGGCCGGGGACAGGAACTTCGCGGTCGGACCGCGCGGTTTCACCCTCCACCCGATGAGGAGAGACAGAAAGAGAGCTTAGATCATGGGTTTCAAAATTGCTGTCGCAGGCGCCACCGGCAATGTCGGCCGGGAGATGCTGAACATTCTTTCCGAGCGCGGTTTCCCGGCGGATGAAGTGGTGGCGCTCGCCTCCTCGCGTTCGGTCGGCACCGAGGTTTCTTACGGCGACAAGACGCTGAGAGTCACGAATCTCGACACCTATGATTTTTCCGATACTGATATCTGCCTGATGTCGGCCGGCGGCGCCGTCTCGCAGAAATACTCGCCGAAGATCGGTCGGGAGGGCTGCGTCGTTATCGATAATTCCTCGGCCTGGCGCTATGACTCCGAGGTTCCGTTGATCGTGCCGGAGGTGAACGCGGATGCAATCTCGATGTTCTCCAAGAAGAACATCATCGCCAATCCGAATTGTTCGACGGCACAGCTCGTCGTCGCGCTGAAGCCGCTGCACGACCGCGCCAAGATCAAGCGCGTCGTCGTTTCCACCTATCAATCGGTTTCCGGCGCCGGCAAGGACGGCATGGACGAGCTCTTCAATCAGACGCGCGCCGTCTTCGTCGCCGATCCGATCGAGAGCAAGAAATTCACCAAGCGTATCGCCTTCAACGTCATCCCGCACATCGACGTTTTCATGGAGGATGGCTATACCAAGGAAGAATGGAAGGTTCTGGCCGAGACCAAGAAGATGCTCGACCCGAAGATCAAGGTGACCTGCACGGCCGTGCGCGTACCGGTCTTCATCGGCCATTCCGAATCGGTCAATATCGAATTCGAGAACGAGATCACTGCCGATGAAGCGCGCGAGATCCTGCGTGAAGCACCGGGTTGCCTCGTCGTCGACAAGCATGAGAACGGCGGCTATGTGACGCCTTACGAATGCGCCGGCGAGGACGCAACCTATATCTCGCGCATCCGCGAGGATGCGACCGTCGAAAACGGCCTGAACATATGGATCGTCTCCGACAACCTGCGCAAGGGCGCGGCGCTCAACGCGGTGCAGATCGCCGAGCTCCTGGTGAACCGTGGCCTGATCAAGCCGCGCAAGCAGGCGGCTTGACCGGCTTCGGCTGGCCTCGAGCCTTAGCCCCGCCTTTCTCGCTACGGCGACAGGCGGGGTTTCGCAGTTCTTTCGGCAGGCGACGGATTCACGTGAAACCTCAGCCGGCAGCGGATATTTCGAAGGCATCACATTCGGGCAATCGACGGGGTATTTTATGCACAAGGTGAAGATCGCAGCAGCCGGCCTTGCGGCCCTTATCTCAATCGCAGTTCTCCCGGGATCCGCCAGCGCGGCTCAGTGCGGCAATGACGGGAGCGGTTTCTCGGCCTGGCTGTCGGAGTTTAAGCGCGAAGCCGCAGGGAACGGCATCAATCCTTCCGTTGTCGAGCAGGCGCTCGCCAACGTCTCCTACAGCAGAGCAACGATTCGCGCCGATCGCGGGCAGAAGAGCTTCAAGCTGTCGCTCGACCAGTTCATGCAGAAGCGCGGCGGCCAGGTCATCATTTCGCGTGGCAAGAAGTTGCGGGCGCAAAATGCCCGGCTCTTCCAGAGCATCGAGCAGCGCTACGGCGTCCCCGCCGGCCCGTTGATCGCCATCTGGGGCATGGAGACCGGCTTCGGCTCGTTCTTGGGCAAGGAGCACACGCTCTCGGCCGTCTCGACGCTCGCCTATGACTGCCGCCGTTCGGATTATTTCACCAACCAGCTTTACGCCGCCCTCCAGCTCGTCGAGCGCGGCGATCTCAGCCCGGCGGCCCGCGGGGCGGCCCACGGCGAAATCGGCCAGACCCAATTTCTCCCGGTGAACGTTCTGAAATACGGCGTGGACGGCGACGGCAACGGCCATGTCGACATGGTCCGCTCCAAGGCGGACGCGCTTGCCTCGACTGCAAATTTCCTGCGCGGACACGGCTGGCAGCCGGGCGGCGGCTATCAGCCGGGCCAGGTCAACTTCGCCGCCATTCAGGGCTGGAACGCTGCCAGCGTCTACCAGCAGGCGATCGCCATCATCGGCGCCGCAATAGATGGTGGCTGAAAACGAAGCTAGAAAGGGTGGGCGGTTTTCCACCCGCGGCCCGCTCTCGCTAGACTAGAGTCGGTCAGCCTTAAGCTGAATCGCCTGGGGATTCCCTTTTTGCTGCGATTGTCGTTCAAGATCATTGCTGGCGAGCAGGCCAGCAATGATGGCGCGACCTGTTCTCTGGATTTACGCCAGCGCGTCGCCGACGCATTGGCCGGAGGCATGACGGTGCGGGCGGCCGCGTTGCGCTTTGGAATATCCGCGGCGACGGCGGTGCGGATCGGCCAGCGCGAGCGGTCCGGCCGCGGTTTGGCGCCGGCCAAGATGGGTGGCCATGTCAAACCCATGCTGCGGGGCGCGGCGGCCGATGAGGTTCACCGCCGGCTGGCGGCCAAGCCTGATTGGATGGTGCGGGCGCTTGCCGCCGATCTGGGTAGCGAGCACCAACGCAACAGATGAGTTCCCAGGACGTTCCGAAATACTATGCTGTACGGCGGTTCCACCCTGCTTTTCCTAAGTGCCCCGACAGAAATCGCGAAGACACGAAAGGACGTGTCGCTCTTTTGCTCTTTCTCCGCCGGCCGGCGGAGAAACTCTGATTGCGTTGGGCCCGCCGTCTTCACGATCCGGGCCGGGAGAAATCCCCGGTTTTGGCATCCATAACCCAGAGCTCGCCGGTCGAAATATCGAACCACGCGCCGTGCAGGCGCAGTTTTCCTTTCGACTCGAGAATGTTGACGCAGGGGAATGTCCTGAGATTGGCGATCGAATTGCGGATCGAAACCCGCTCGAGAGCGCGCTGGCGTTCAGCCTGGGTCATGAGCTCGTTGCTCTGGATCTGTTCGGCGGCGGGCTTCAGCAGGTTCATCCAGCGGCCGATGAAATCGCCGGGGGAGAGGGGCTCCGCATCCGGGTCGAGTGCCGCCTTGATGCCGCCGCAGCGCCCGTGCCCCATGACGACGATATTGGTGACGCGCAGCGACTGGACTGCGAATTCGAGCGCGGCCGAAGTCGAATGATAATGCCCGTCCGGTTCGTATGGCGGCATCATGTTGGCGACGTTGCGCACGACGAAGAGTTCTCCCGGGCCGGCATCGAATATCGTTTCGGGTGCCGCACGGGAATCGCAACAGGCGATAACCATCGTCCTTGGTTTCTGGCCGCTCTCGGCAAGCGTCTTGTAACGCTGCTGCTGTTCGTTGAAGCGGCCGCTCATGAAGTTGCGGTAGCCGGTCAGAAGATGTTCCGGAAAGCCCTGTATATCCATCGGTAACCCCGTGTCATCCACTCGTTCATGCTGCATCTTCCGTGGTGCTCGTGTCTCTCATCGGAATTCGAGGAAACTTGCGGATAGCATGCCTGAGAGACGGTCAGGGAAGCATGAAGCGTCGAACTGTTACAGCGAGCTTGGCCCAGCGGGAAGGACGAAATGCGACCAGAAGGCAATTCTTCCGTGTCGACCGCTATTTCTTCCGCGCTTGGCTCGGATGCAGGAGGCGGCGCATCTGGACCATCGCCATCGGCGTCGCCAGGCTCGAAGCATCCTGCTCGAGCGTCAACTCATCGGCATCCCGTTTGCGGCTTCGCGCGATGATCTCATAGACGCTTGCGGTCGCCATCTGCAGCGCGCGCTCCTCCGGAAGCCCTTCGAGCAGTCGCGCCAGGAATACGGCGGAGAGCAGGTCGCCGGTGCCGTTCGGCGGGCTGTCGATCAGCCGGTGCTCGGCGAGCAGGGCATGCCGCCCGGAGAGGTAGAGATTGCCCGTGCCGCCGCTCATCATCGGGATCGCAGACGTCACGAGTACGCGCGAAGGACCGAGATCGACCGCCGCCTCGAGGAGGTCTGCATTCGTCTCGAGGGCGGCGCCTGCCAACCAGGAAAGTTCGAACCGGTTGGGTGTGGCGAGCGTCGCAAGCGGCATTAGCAGTTCGCGAATGGCGGTGGCGATCTCTACCGGGACGTAAAGGCCGCCCGCATCGCCGATGATCGGATCACAGGCATAGAAGAGGTCGGGATTACGTTCGCGCAGCGCCGCCACGAGTCGAGCGACGCCCGCCGCCTGCGCCGGGGATCCCATATAACCGGAAAGAACCGCGCGCACCTCTCCGATCCAGGGTGCACGGATGAGATCGTCGATGATCGACCGGAAGTCCGCGTTCGGCATGATCACCCGCGTCGACGGGCCGTGCCCGGGATGCCAGGGGAGAATGACCGTCGGCAATGCCCAGACCCGGTGCCCAAGCGTTTCCAGAGCGAAGACGGCCGCCCGGTTGCCGACTGCGCCCCGCACCACATGGCTGGAAATCACGATGATGGCACCGGGCGCGGCAGGCGATTCGGACATTGGAGGCCCCTTTTTTCCGTTCTGAATTGTGATCGCCCGGCCCTCACGGCCTGTCAACGGGCTCTCCCGAAGAGTGCCGGTGACATAAGCTTCGGCGATTTCTTGCGTTTCCGCCTTTTTTAGGAAATTTTCGCAAAATTGCCTTCGATTTAAATGGATTTAGGTGAAATCTTCGTGTTTTTCTCCGAAATCCGGCTCGGTTCTGCCGAAATCCGTCATAAAAACGGTCGCCAATGATCATGGTTCTGATAGGTTCATCTATCATCAGTGGAGAGCGGTTTGATGGGCGTGAAGTATAATCCGAAGCGGGATCGGCACATCGATGCGGCCCGGGCGGCAGGATCCAGATTTGGGGCCGAGACCCTGGCACCTGAAATCCTCTTCGGCGGCGCGAGCAACGACGATCTGGACCAGTACACGCCCGAAATGCTGGCACTCACCGCGGCCCATGCACGCAGCGAGCTCGCCCGCTGGGACGGCGGCAAGCCGCGGGTGTCGGTGGAGACGGTACCCGGCATTGCCCCTGGCGGCACCGAGGCCTCGATCATCGCGATCACCGAGCGCAACATGCCCTTCCTTTACGACTCGGTGATGGGAGAAGTGACGAGCACACACCGCGACATCCATCTGGCGATCCACCCGATCCTGGTGATGGAAGCCGGCCAGGCGGTGAAGCTGTTTGATCCCGACGAGGGGAGTAGACCCGAGCACCGCGTCAGCCACATCCAGATCCATTTGAGCAAGCTGACTCCGCTCGAGGAGCGATCGCTCAGCAAGCGGATTTCGGACGTCTTGGAGCAGGTCCACCAGGCGGTGCACGATTGGCCGGCGATGACCGCTCTGCTCGACCAGGCAATGCGGGAGCTGGAGGATTACAACGCGTCCCGCAAGAAGAGCGACCGCGACGAGGCACTGGCTTTCCTTCGCTGGCTAAGGGACAGCAACTTTACCTTCCTCGGCATGCGGGAATATACCTATTCCGGCAAGGGCGGAGAGGCGACGGTCGAACGCGGCAAGGGCAGGGGCCTCGGCATCCTGTCCAATCCGGACGTGCGGGTCCTCCGCCAGGGCAAGGACGCGGTGCTGACGACGCCGGAGATCCTCGCTTTTCTCGAGGGTCCCGACTTCCTGATCGTCACCAAGGCCAATGTGAAGTCGGTCGTGCACCGCCGTGCTCACATGGATTACATTGGCGTCAAACGCTTCGACGCTTCCGGTAACGTCATCGGAGAGTTGCGTATCGTCGGACTGTTCACCTCGACGGCTTACACCCGGCAGGCATCGGAAATTCCGCTGCTCAGACACAAGATCGAAAAGATCATCGATCACTTCGGCTACGATCCGCAGAGCCACTCCGGCAAGACGCTCGCGAATACGCTGGAGTCCTATCCACGCGACGATCTCTTCCAGATCGACATCGGCCTGCTTGCCGCCTTCTGCGAACAGATCAACGAGCTCGGCGATCGGCCGCGGGTGCGGGTGCTGCCGCGCATAGATCATTTCGACCGCTTCGTTTCCGTCATCGTCTTCGTGCCGCGCGAACAATATGACTCCGATGTCCGGGAGAAGCTCGGCGAATATCTGAAAACTGTCTATGACGGCCGCGTCTCGGCCTATTACCCCGCTTTCCCCGAAGGCGGGCTTGCGCGAGTACACTTCATCATCGGCCGCTCGGGCGGCAAGACGCCACGGGTTCCGCAGGCGAAGCTCGAAGAGGCGGTCCGCGCCATCGTCACCCGCTGGATCGATCGGTTCAACCTGCTCGCGCGCAAGGAAGGAACGGAAATTTCCGTCGGGGAGGCCTACCAGGCAGCCTTCACACCCGCAGAAGCCTATGCCGATCTCGCAGACATCTCGGCCTGCCGGGCCGACGACCCGATCCGCATCTCCTTCTACCATCGGCACCAGGAGAGGCCCGACACGCTGGAACTGAAGATCTTCCATGCCGACACGCCCGTTTCGCTGTCGCGCCGTGTGCCGCTTCTCGAAAATCTCGGCTTTCGCGTGATCAGCGAGCAGACCTACGACATCGGCGTGCGCACTCATGGGGACGAGCCCCGCGAGGTCGTGCTCCACGACATGGAACTGATCCACCGCGACGGGCACACACTCAACCTCGCCAAGATGGGTCCGAACCTGGAGGAGGCCTTCCTCGCTGCCTGGGACGGCGCGACGGAGGACGACAATTTCAACCGGCTGGTCATGCTGGCTGGGCTAACCGCCCGCGAGGTGACGGTGCTGCGTGCCTATGCCCGTTATCTGCGCCAGGCAGGCATCACCTATTCCCAGGGTTATATCGCCGATACCCTCAACAAATATCCGACGATCGCCGCCGACATCTTCCGGCTCTTCTCCACCCGTATGGATCCGACGACGGAGGTGAAGACGCGCACTAAGAAATGCAACGCCTTGCTGGCGGGGATGGAGGAGGCACTGTCAGCCGTGCCCAGCCTCGATGAGGACAGGATTCTGCGCCGATACGTCAACGCGGTCCAGTCGACGCTGCGGACGAATTACTTCCAGAAGGACGCGGACGGCCGGCCGCGCGCGGTTCTCGCCTTCAAGCTCGACCCGAAACAGCTCGACGGCCTGCCGGAGCCGCGGCCTTTCCGCGAAATCTTCGTCTATGGCACCGAAGTGGAAGGTGTCCATCTGCGCTTCGGCAAGGTGGCGCGCGGCGGCCTTCGCTGGTCGGACCGGGCACAGGATTACCGCACCGAAGTGCTCGGTCTGGTCAAGGCGCAGCAGGTGAAGAACGCCGTTATCGTGCCGGTCGGGGCCAAGGGCGGCTTCTATCCCAAGCAGCTGCCTGCCGGCGGCAGCCGCGACGAGATCTTCAAAGCGGGAACCGAGGCGTACAAGACCTACATCCGCACGCTTCTCTCGGTCACCGATAATATTGTCGGCCAGGAGGTTGTGCCTCCCGCGGATACGCTGCGGCTCGACGGCGACGACCCCTATTTCGTCGTCGCGGCCGACAAGGGGACAGCGACCTTCTCGGACACGGCGAATGCGCTCGCCCAGGAAGCGGACTTCTGGCTGGACGACGCCTTCGCGTCCGGCGGTTCCGCAGGCTATGACCACAAGAAAATGGGGATCACCGCCCGCGGGGCATGGGAAGCCGTCAAGCGGCACTTCCGCGAAATGGATGTCGACATCCAGACCACGCCTTTCACAGTCGCCGGCGTCGGCGACATGTCGGGCGACGTCTTCGGCAACGGCATGCTGCTGTCGGAAAAGATCCGCCTCATCGCCGCCTTCGATCACCGTGACATCTTCATTGACCCGAATCCGGATATCGATCTCTCCTTTGCCGAACGCAAGCGCATTTTCGCGCTGCCGCGCTCCAGCTGGCAGGATTATGACCGGAAGGCGCTCTCGCCCGGCGCCATGATCATTTCACGTTCGGAGAAGCTGGTGACGCTCACCCCGGAAGCGATGGCGGCGATCGGGATCGACAAGCCGAAGGCGACGCCGTTCGAGATCATGAGCACCATTCTGAAAAGCCCGGTCGACCTCCTCTGGTTCGGCGGCATCGGCACCTATGTCCGCGGCAGCGGCGAGACGGATGCGGAGGTCGGCGACCGCGCAAACGATGCGATCCGCATCACCGCGGAGGAGGTGCGGGCCCGGGTGATCGGCGAGGGGGCCAATCTCGGGGTCACGCAGAAAGGCCGTATCGGCTTTTCCCTCAATGGCGGGCGCTGCAACTCCGACGCCATCGACAATTCGGCCGGCGTCAATTCCTCCGACGTCGAGGTCAACATCAAGATCGCGCTCGCCTCTGCCATGCGCGACGGACGCCTGACCCGGCCGAAGCGCAACACGCTTCTGGCGTCGATGACGGACGAAGTCGGACATCTGGTGCTACGCAACAACTACCAGCAGTCGCTTGCGATTTCGCTCACCGAAATGCAGGGGCTCGCCAACCGCACGCCGCTCGCGCGGCTGATGGCGCGGCTCGGGGCCGACGGCCACCTCAACCGCAAGGTGGAGACGCTTCCGACCGATCAGGCAATGAGCGAGCGCTATCAGGCGGGCCGGCCGCTCACACGCCCGGAGATCGGCGTGCTGCTCTCCTATGCGAAACTAGTCCTGTTCGACGAACTGACCATCAGCGATCTTCCGGACGATCCCTATTTCACGGCGACGCTGGAGCGCTACTTCCCGGCAAAGATGCGCAAGACCTATGCCGGCGACATTCACGGGCACCGGCTGCGCCGCGAGATCATCGCCACTGTGCTCGTCAACGAAACGATAAACCGCGGCGGGCCCGCTTTCGCCTCGACGCTGACGGACGCCACCGGCTTCCTTTCCGCCGACGTCGTCAAGGCCGCGGTGCTGGCACTGGACGGTTTCGATCTGCCGCGCATCTATGCCGAGATTGACGCGCTCGACAACCGGATCGGCGGCATGATCCAGAACAGGCTCTATCAGGAGGTGGGACGCATCTTTGCCCTTGTCGCAGAGAGGGTGCTGCGCACCCGGGCCTCCGAGGGCTCCGTTGCGGAAGCGGTTGCGCGGCTGCGCGACGGCCTGCAGAAGCTGCGCGGCACCATGCGGGCGGCAATCTCCCGGGAGGGGGCCGAGGAAGCGCGTCAGAAGGCCGCGGGCTTCATTGAAAACGGCGTGCCGGCAAAGCTCGCCGAGGAAATCGCGGAGCTCTCGCTGATGACCCTCGTTCCGGAGATCATGCAGATCGCCATAGTGACCGGCGAGCCGCTGAACCGCACCGCCCAGGCCTATTTCACCGTCACCGAGAGCCTGAGGGTCAACCGCCTGCTTGCGGCCGCCGACCGGGTGCCTGCCACCGAGCAGTTCGAGGCAATGGCCTTGTCACGGGCCGTCGGCGATATCGGCACCGCGCGCCGCGACATCACAATCGCCGCGCTCGTCGAGTACAAGGGCGAACAGAATCCGGTCCTCGCCTGGCAGGACCGCGACCGGCAGCGTGTGGCGAGCGTCGGCGACCAGCTGAGGCTCCTGACCGAAAAGGGTGAAACGACGCTCGCCAAGGTGACAGTCGCAGCCGGCGTCCTCAGCGACCTTGCACGCGGCTGGACGAAATGACAAAGTCCCTGCGGCCGTAGTTCCCCGGAGGTTCGAATCCGCTTCCGGGCGAAGTTCGTTCTTCATTGCACAAGCCGCCCCGATCGATCGCGGCGGGCTTGTGCAAGCGGCGGGGAGGGAAGGCGTGGACATTGCGGCCGGGCGAATGGATGAGCGGCCAGGGACCTCGCGTCTCGGCATTGCGGGCTGGATGCTCTTCGACTGGGCCGCGCAACCCTTCTTCACCGTCATCACGACCTTCATCTTCGCACCCTATTTCGTTTCCAGGCTGACGGCCGACCCGGCACAGGGTCAGGCGGTCTGGGGGTATACGCTTACTGCCGCGGGGATCGTGATTGCCCTGCTTTCTCCCGTCCTCGGCGCTATCGCCGATGCGACCGGCCCGCGAAAACCGTGGATTGCCTTCTTCGCCGCAGTGAAGATCGCCTCGCTCGCCCTGCTCTGGTATGCGGCGCCCGGCTCAAGCCTGATCTACGCGGCGCTCCTTCTGGCGCTAGCCACGGTGGCCGCCGAATTCTCCATCGTCTTCAACGATTCCATGATGACGCGGCTCGTGAGCGAAAGGGAAGTGGGCCGTATCTCGAACATCGCCTGGGGGCTCGGCTATCTCGGCGGCATGATCGTGCTCATCGCGGTAGTCGTGCTCGTTGCCAGCGATCCGCAGACGGGAAAGACAGTGCTCGGGCTCGATCCCCTGTTCGGGCTCGATCCGGCAAAGGGCGAGGATGCCCGCATCACCGGCCCGATCTCCGCCATCTGGTATCTCATTTTCATCCTGCCCATGTTTTTCTTCACGCCGGATGCGATCCGGGCGACGATGACGATGGCAGAGGCAGCCGCGCGGGGGCTCGAGGAGCTGAGGGGAACGCTCAGCGAACTCAAGGAGAGGGCCGGCATATTGCGGTTCCTGATCGCCCGGATGATCTTCCAGGACGGCGTAAACGGCCTGCTCGCGCTCGGCGGCACCTTCGCTGCCGGCATGTTCGGCTGGCAGACGATGGAGCTCGGTGTTTACGGCATCATCCTCAACATCGTCGCAATCGCCGGCTGCCTCGTTGCGAGCTGGCTCGATGCCCATCTCGGCTCGAAGAAGATCGTGGTCGCAAGCCTCGTCTGTCTCACGATCGCCACCCTCGGCATCGTCTCGACCGGACCGGGCTTCACCCTCTTCGGACTCGCACCGCTGCCGAGCACGGATTCGGGCGGCCTGTTCGGCACCGCTGCCGAAAAGGCCTACATTGCCTATGGCCTGCTTGTCGGCATCGCCTTCGGCCCCGTCCAGGCCTCGTCTCGATCCTATCTCGCCCGCAGTGTATCGCCCGACGAAGCCGGGCGCTATTTCGGCCTCTATGCGCTTTCCGGCCGCGCGACGTCATTCCTGGCGCCCGCCTCGGTCGCCACCGTCACCTTGCTGACCGGCTCGGCCCGCATCGGCATGGTAGCGCTCGTCGCTTTCCTCGCCCTTGGACTCGTCCTTCTCCTGCGGACGCCCTATCCGGCTCATCGCCCGACGTGAGGGGGCCACAACCGAGGTTGTGGCATTTCGCCTGCAGCAGGATCAGAGGCGCCGCTCAGTGCCGGAAATGCCGCATCCCGGTGAAGACCATCGCGACATTGTGCTCGTCGGCCGCTGCGATCACCTCCTCGTCGCGCATGGAGCCGCCCGGCTGGATCACTGCGGTGGCCCCCGCAGCGATCGCGGACAGAAGGCCGTCAGCGAACGGCAGGAAGGCTTCCGAGGCAACCGCGGAGCCGCGTGTCAGAGGCTCGGCGAGACCGAGCGCCTTCGCCGCCTCTTCCGCCTTGATGGCAGCAATTCTCGCGGAATCGACCCGGCTCATCTGTCCGGCGCCGATACCCGCCGTCTGACCGCCTTTCGCGTAGACGACGGCATTCGACTTGACGTGCTTGGCCACCTTGAAGGCAAATTTCATGTCTTCGAGCTCCTGCGCCGTCGGCGTGCGCTTCGTGACCACCTTCAGTTCGATGTCTTCGATCATGCCGTCGTCGCGCGTCTGGACAAGAAGGCCCCCGGCCACCGTCTTTGCCGTCAGACCGGGCGTGCGCGGATCCGGCAGGCCGCCGGTCGCAAGCAGCCGCAGATTGGGCTTCCGGGCGATGATCGCTTTCGCCTCGTCGCTGACCGACGGGGCGATGATCACTTCGGTGAAGAGCTTCACGATTTCTTCGGCGGTCGCCGCGTCGAGTTCCTGATTAAGCGCGATAATGCCGCCGAAAGCGGAGGTCGAATCACAGGCAAGCGCCCGGCGATATGCTTCCGCGAGCGATGGCGCGGTCGCAACGCCGCAGGGGTTGGCATGCTTGATAATGGCGCAGGCAGGCGCCTTTTCCGGCAGGAATTCCGCCACCAGCTCGAAGGCGGCGTCGGTGTCGTTGATGTTGTTGTAGGAGAGCTGCTTGCCTTGGAGAAGCGCTGCAGTGGCGACCCCCGGCCGCTTGTCACCGGTCACATAGAAACCGGCCTTCTGATGCGGGTTTTCGCCGTAGCGCATCTCTTCCTTGAGCACCCCGCCGATGACGCGGTGGCGCGGCATGGGCGTGTCGAGTACCTCGGCGAACCAGTTGGAGATTGCCGCATCATAGGCCGCTGTGCGGGCATAGGCCTTGGCGGCCATTTTCTGGCGGAAGGCATAGCGCGTCGTGCCGCCCGCGATCTCCTCCAGCAGCAGCGGATAATCCGCCGGGTCGGTCACAACGGTCACATAGGCGTGGTTCTTGGCCGACGCCCGGATCATTGCGGGACCGCCAATGTCGATATTCTCGACCGTGGTCGGATAGTCGCCGCCCTTGGCGCGAACCTCCTCGAAGGGGTAGAGATTGATGACGGCGAGATCGATCGCTGTAATACCGTGTGCGCTCATCGCGCCGGCATGCTCCGCATCGTCGCGAATAGCCAGCAGACCGCCGTGAACGCCGGGATGAAGGGTTTTCACGCGACCGTCCATGATCTCCGGAAACCCCGTCAGCTCCGAAACGTCGCTGACGGGAAGGCCCGCATCGGCAAGCGCCTTGTGCGTCCCGCCGGTCGATACCAGCCGCACGCCCCTGTCATTGAGGTGGCGGGCGAGTTCGACGATGCCCGATTTGTCGGAGACCGAAAGGAGGGCGGTTTTGATCCGGACTTCGTCCGGGGCGGGAATTTTCTTGGAGGCGACAGCCATCGACCTTGCTCCTTTGGCAGCGCCGGACGCGTGAGGAGGAGGTTCCGGCGGTTGGGCTGGCTGCCCGTTAGCATAGCTTCATCCGGGAAGAAACCTTCGGCGTGTCGCAGAGCGTGGAATTGCCCGTCTGGACGGTTCCCGGCAGCGTCCATCATGCTGCCCGCGTGAAAGTCCACTGGATTTCGGGCTGGTCGCCGGCGGCGAAAGTCACCGTGATCTGCGACGAGGCGCGCACGCCGGAGGGATCGGCGAAGAAGATGTCCTCCTCCACGGCGAGCTTGCCGTCCCGACATGCGAAGAGCCAAGCCTCACCGTCGGGCGCCGTCAGGTATATTTCGCTCTCGCTGTGCCGGCGCATGCCGATCGCCGGATGAATGTGGAATCGGGCGATGGCGATCGAGCCGTCCTCCGGATCAGGGTCGCCGCCGTCCTCGAGCAACAGGCGGTCGCGACCGCGAATCAGCCGGCCTCCATTGAGTATTCCGATGTCACGCTCGTGGAGCAGTCCGAAGGGCGCAACATAGCCGTCATGGCTCGCCTTGACCGTCTCCATTCTGCCTGGCTCGTCCTTCCTCTCGACCGCGACGCGGGACGGCCCCCCGGCCACGATCGGACCGAGGAATCGCGACTGCGAGAAGCGGCAAGAGGATCTGTCGTTCAGGGTGACAGTGGAATGCGCTGCCGTGGTGCGCGCCATTTGCCGAAATCGATCGCCGGCGAATTTCGGCGCGCCGGAATTGATGACGAAGCGATTCCGGCCGGAGGACATCTCGAAAGAGAGACAGCCTGCATGGGCACTGCGCGACAGATCGACCGATAGTGGCCGCCCGGTGTCCACGATGACGACGGTTTCACCCAGCGACAGGCGTTCGTATTGCGCATGCGGAAGCGATCGGAAAGGTTCGCCAGCGGTCTCGTCATATCTGAGCACAGAGGCGAGCTCATGGGCAGCAACGGATGTCGCGCTGTTGAAAAGGGCGAGCTCGCCGCTTTGGTGACGGAAGAAGCGGAGCGCCGGATACATGCGGTCGATACAGGAAATCAGCTTCGAAGGCACGTCGTGTCCGAGATTGACATATGTCTGACGCAGCGGCAGCAGATCGAGCAGGAGCTCGAGCCCCGCCCGTGGATTGCGGGAGAAATGCGCTCCGTCCGGGAGGATCTGCCGTTCCAGCTCGAGATCGAGATTGCGGGACGCCCTGCGGATCGCCGAAGCCGTCGCCGGCATCGAGACGGAGGCCATCGCGAGCGCAAGGCGAACCCTCAGCCGTGCCTCTCCATCGGGCACGGTCCCGGCAACATGCCGGAGATGACGCACCTGGAGGGCCAGGCTCTTCAGGAATCGGCGATAAAAGCCATGCTCGGCATTGCGCAGCACGACCGGCGAGTGGGACAGCCAGGCGATGACGCGCTGTGCCACCACGTCCGCGTCCCACGAGATTTCACCGATAGTTCGGCCATGGCTCCCCATCCAGTCGTCGACAATCTGGCGCAGCCTGGCCGAGCCGGCTTCATCCTGGACTGCCCGCATGTGACGCAGCCAGCCGAAGGAATGGAGGCGGATCGCGAATTCGTAAGACGGCAGATCGATCTCGAAAGCCGACTCACCTTCGGTATCCAGAACCCGCCCGGCGAGCGGAAACCGGCCTGCGAGGATCTCCTCCGCAACGAATGGGTCTATTGCGCGAAGGTCCGTCGGCGCGACGATGAGGCGGACGGGCGTTGAGCCGGCATAGCGCTGCGCCGCGGTCCGGCCAAGCGAAAGCCGGCGCTCAAGCCGCCGTGTGCCTTCGCGCAGGTACAGATATAGGAACCTTGGTTTATTGGAAAGCGGCATCGGCGCCCGTAAGTTCCTCATGACTGCAAGACCTTCGAAGCGCAAAGCACCTAGCGGATTGCCTGGCGCAGCACCGTGCGTCTCCAGAAACGCAGAAAAGGTCGCTGTTGAGTGGCTGCAGACGCTTGAATCGGAATTGATTCGAAGGTCAAGCAGGAGACCGGAATCGTGCGGGAAAGATCATTAAATATTTATCAATCCTGAAGTCATTGATAGGCGGACCGCCTCAATGCGTCAATTGTCACGATCAAACCTGTCGACAAGCATCAGGCGTCGGCCCGGCGCAACACGGCCGCATAGAAACCATCCAGACCGCTGGCGAAAGGCGGTCCAAGGGACAGCATCGCCGGTGTCGTCCGGAATTCTCCGAGGGCGGTAATCGCCTGTTCGAGCCCAGGCCAGGCGGCCGCGTCGATCGGCACCCGCTCGCATCCGCCGTCGGCAACGACGCGCGCCACGACCTCCTCGCCCTCGCGCGGGTCGAGCGAACAGTTGGAAAAGACGAGAAGCCCTCCGGGCTTCACCAGGGTGAGTGCATGCCGCAGCAGCCGCTCTTGCAGCCCGGCAAGCTTCTCGACGTCATCAGGGCCTTTTGTCCAGAGCACATCGGGATGCCGCCGGGTGGTGCCGGTCGACGAGCAGGGGGCGTCGAGAAGGGCGGCGTCGAAGAGTTCTTCCGGCCGGAAATCGGCCATGTCGGCCTCCTTCGTCGCGCTCTCTAATCCAAGCCGCTCAAGGTTGGCCTTGAGTCGCCGGAGGCGGCTGGAAGACTGATCCAGCGCGATCACCTTTGCCCCTGCGAGAACGAGTTGCGCCGTCTTGCCGCCGGGCGCGGCACAAAGGTCGACCACCTTTCTGCCGGAAATATCTCCGAAGAGGCGCGCCGGAATGGAGGCAGCCGCATCCTGGACCCACCATCCGCCCTCCGAAAAACCGGGCAGAGACGGAATGGAGCCGTCAAAATCCTGAAGTCGAACGGAACCGGTCGGCAACACGGTGCCGTTGAGCCGGTCGGCCCAGGAAGCTGCATCGGATTTAACGGTGACATCGATGGCGGCGGGTACGAGCTGCGCGTCAGAGATGCGCTCCGCTTGATCGCGTCCGTAACAGGTGACGAGCCTGTCGAAGAACCAGCCCGGCATCGCCGGCACCTGTTGCAGACGTTCGAGAATCGCCTCCTTTTCACGCGAAAGCCGCCGCAGCACCGCATTGACAAGGCTGGCGAAACGGCGATTTCGCGGATCGGACTGGGCCTGTTCCACTGCGAGGTCGACGGCGGAATGATCCGGAACATCAAGATAGAGAATTTGTGCGGCAGCAACGGTCAGGACATGTTCGAGTGCCCGCGCACCCTCAGGCAATGGTGTCTGCAGCAGGGAATCGATCGCCGCGCGGATGCGTGGCAGATGGCGCAGTGCGGAGTTCAGAATGGCGCGCACCAGCGCGCGGTCGGCATCGTTCAACTCACGATAGACCGGGTTGCCCCGCTCCGGGTCCAGCATCCCGTCGAGCGGCGTTTTCCGGTCGACCACCGCCGCAAGGATCTTCGCCGCTGCCTGGCGGCTCTTCAAGCCCGGTTTGGCCGGGGCAAGCGCGCCGGCCTTGGGCCCTCCCAATCCGGGGCGCCTGTGTTCTCGGATTCGTTTCGGATGAGAATCGTTCTTGCTGTCTTCGGGCATCAGGACCAGGGGCCTTTCGGCGGTTCGGAACCACCGCGACCCCAGCCGGTTCTCGGGACAGAGCGCGATTTTCGCACCGCATTATCAGGCCGAACGGGTGCCGTCGACCCCGTGGACATCTCCCGGGCCATTCTCTCGAGGGCCACGACCCGGTTCTCGGTGTTGGGATGGGTCGAGAACAGATTGTCCATCCGCTCGCCCGAGAGGGGATTGATGATGAACATATGCGCGGTCGCAGGATTGCGCTCGGCATCGGGATTGTGAACGACATGCGCCGCTCCGGCGATCTTGCGGAGCGCCGAGGAAAGCCAGAGCGGGTTGCCGCAGATCTCCGCGCCGCGCCGGTCGGCGGAATATTCGCGGGTGCGGCTGATCGCCATCTGCACGAGCGCCGCCGCCAGCGGAGCGACGATCATCGCGATCAGCACGCCGATAAAGCCGAGCGGATTGTTGTTCTCGCGGTTTCCGCCGAAAAAGAAGGCAAAGTTGCCGAGCATGGAAATCGCACCGGCAAGCGTTGCCGTCATCGTCATCGTCAGGGTATCGCGGTACTGGATATGGGCAAGCTCGTGCGCCATCACCCCGGCGACCTCCTCGTAGGAGAGCGAATGCAGCAGTCCCGTCGAAGCGGCGACCGCGGCGTTTTCGGGATTGCGCCCGGTGGCGAATGCGTTCGGCTGGGGACTGTCGATGACATAGACGCGCGGCATCGGCAGGCCGGCATTCTTTGCGAGGTCACGCACGATGCCGTAATATTCCGGGGCGCTTCGCTCATCGACCTCCTGCGCCCGGTACATCCGCAGCACCATCCGATCGGAATTCCAATAGGAGAAGAAATTCATGCCCGCGGCAATGACGAGGGCGATCATCATGCCACCCCGGCCGCCGATCACATAGCCGACGGCCATGAACAGGACGGTCATGAAGGCTAGCAGCATTGCGGTGCGCATGAGATTCATGAATGAGCTCCAACCAGTTCGTGATCCGTTCCGCACTCTGTGGAAAGCCGCCTGCGGCCGCATCGCTCCATCAGCCCTGTGCGAGGGTTTCACGTGAATCAGCTTTTCCGCTTGCACGGAATGCCTATATGATGGGGATAAACCGCCAGCTCTTCAATATCGTTACGGAAACAGTGCCCGTATGCAGAACGACAACGACAATTCTCCCGACCATCCAAGACGTCCGCTGTCTCCCGCCGCGCTCCGCGCTCTGAAGGAGGCGGAGGAGAGACGGGGCGCCAAGGCGCCCAAGGAAATTCCTGCGGAAGTGGGCGGGCGCGGCGGCCTCGATCCGGCACGCTTCGGCGATTGGGAAATCAAGGGCAGAGCGATCGATTTCTGAGGCTTGCCTCGAAATTTAGTTTCGGATGCGAATCGGTCGAGCGCTTTGGCGTTGAGGCGCCGCGGGAGCCCCTCAATGCACCGCGACCTTCTCCCCGCATGCGGGGAGAAGGAGAGGGTTAGGGTTAGGGTTAGGGACGAAGCGGAGCGCCCGTACCCAACTCACGTCAGGCGCGGTTCTGGCGATTGGCGATCAGGTCATCGACGACCGAGGGATCGGCCAGCGTCGAAGTGTCGCCGAGCGAACCGAAATCGTCCTCGGCGATCTTCCGAAGAATCCGGCGCATGATCTTGCCCGAACGCGTCTTGGGCAGGCCGGGCGCGAACTGGATCTTGTCCGGTGTCGCGATCGGTCCGATTTCCGAGCGTACGTGCTTGACGAGTGCCTGGCGCAGTTCGTCGTTGCCGACCTCGCCCGCCATCAGCGAGACATAGCAATAGATGCCCTGACCCTTGATCGAATGCGGATAGCCGACGACCGCGGCCTCGGAGACGAGCTGGTGCGAGACCAGCGCCGATTCAACCTCAGCCGTCCCTAGCCGGTGTCCCGAGACGTTGAGCACGTCATCGACGCGGCCGGTGATCCAGTAATAACCATCCTCGTCGCGGCGGCAGCCGTCTCCGGTGAAATACTTGCCCTTGTAGGTAGAAAAATACGTCTGGATAAAGCGTTCGTGATCGCCATAGACCGTCCGCATCTGACCGGGCCAGCTGTCGATGATGCAAAGGTTGCCGTCGGCCGCACCCTCGACGACATTGCCCTCGCCGTCGACGATCTGCGGCTGGACTCCGAAGAACGGCCGCGTCGCGGAACCCGGTTTGAGGTCCGTAGCGCCGGGCAGCGGCGTGATCAGAATGCCGCCGGTTTCCGTCTGCCACCAGGTATCGACGACTGGACAACGCTCGTCGCCGACCACGTGATAGTACCATTCCCAGGCTTCCGGATTGATCGGCTCGCCGACGGTTCCGAGCAGGCGCAGCGACGAGCGCGAGGAGCGCTTGACGAAATCGTCGCCGGCGCCCATCAGCGACCGGATTGCCGTGGGTGCGGTATAGAAGATGTTGACCTTGTGCTTGTCCACGACTTCCCAGAACCGTCCCGCATCCGGAAAGTTCGGCACGCCCTCGAACATCAGGGTCGTCGCCGCATTGGCGAGCGGACCATAGACGATATAGGAGTGGCCGGTGACCCAGCCGACATCGGCCGTGCACCAGTAGATGTCGCCGTCCTGGTAGTCGAACACGTATTGATGCGTCATCGAGGCATAGACCAGATAGCCGCCGGTCGTATGCAGCACGCCCTTCGGCTTTCCGGTGGATCCCGAGGTATAGAGAATGAAGAGCGGGTCCTCGGCATTCATCCTTTCCGGGGGGCAATGCGGCTCCACTGCCGCAGTCTCCTGGTGGTACCAGAGATCGCGCTCCGGGGCCCATCCGACCTTGCCGCCGGTGCGGCGCACGACCAGAACCTTGCCGACCGTGACATTCTGCTTGGCGGCGATCCCCACGGCCGTATCGGTGTTCTCCTTCAGCGCCACGGGCTTGCCGCCACGCACGCCCTCGTCGCAGGTGATCACGAAGGTCGACTCGCAATCGACGATCCGGCCCGCCAGGGCCTCAGGCGAAAAGCCGCCGAATACGACCGAATGGACGGCGCCGATGCGGGTGCAGGCAAGCATGGCATAGGCCGCTTCGGGGATCATCGGCATGTATATTGTAACGCGGTCGCCCTTCTTGACGCCATGCTTTTTCAAGACGTTGGCAAGACGGCAAACCGTGTCGTAGAGCTCATTATAAGTGATCTTCTTGTCGAGATAGGGATTGTCTCCCTCCCAGATGATCGCCGTCTTGTCGCCATGCGCTTTCAGGTGGCGATCGATGCAGTTGTAGGAGACGTTAGTCAGCCCGTCTTCGAACCACTTGATCGAGACATCGCCCTCGAAGGTCGTATTCTTGACCTTGGTATAGGGCTCGAACCAATCGATTCGCTTGCCATGCTCGCCCCAGAACGTCTCCGGATCGGCAACGCTCTCCTGGTACCATTTCAGATAGGTCTCATTGTCGAGCAGCGTACGGTTCTTGGCCGCTTCCAGGACCGGGTAGGTCTTGACGTCCATATTTTCCTCCCTGCGTATTTCTGATCTGATCATGAGCGGAATGCACCAGAAACCGCGCGCAGTTTCCTCGTCCCGCTCCGGCCCGGCTCCCACCGTTCCTTTGCGACAATTCATATGCAGGTCGCTTCCGGTCCGCAATTAGACAAAAGCACATTTGAAAGTGAAGAATTGCAATTTCGAGACAAGAACGGTATAGAACCGCCAATTCCCGGAAATCAGTGGTAGACTCCACGGCCCGCGACGCCGGCGCGGACGGACAAAAGGACTATATCCATGGCTCAGCAACTGCTTATGCCCAAGGCAACAGCCGTCTGGCTGGTTGACAACACCGCACTCTCGTTCGACCAGATCGCGCAGTTCTGCAAACTGCACCCGCTCGAGGTCAAGGCGATTGCCGACGGTGAATCGGCGCAGGGCATCAAGGGGCTCGATCCAATCGCAACTGGGCAGCTTTCGCGCGACGAGATCGCCCGCGGCGAGGCGAACTCCAATCACAAGCTCAAGCTTTCGGAGCCAAAGGTCCGCGTCCCGGACTCCAAGCGCAAGGGTCCGCGCTACACGCCGGTCTCAAAGCGCCAGGACCGCCCGAATGCCATCCTGTGGCTGGTTCGCAACCATCCAGAACTCAAGGATGCACAGATCTCGCGTCTGGTCGGAACGACGAAGGCGACAATCGAGCAGATTCGCGAGCGTACCCACTGGAACTCCGCCAACCTGACGCCGATGGACCCGGTGACGCTTGGCCTCTGCTCGCAGATCGACCTGGATCTCGAGGTCGAACGCGCTGCCAAGGGCCGCCCGCTTCCCTCGGCAGCCGAAACCGGCGCAACGCTCGAATCCGCACAGGAGACCGAAAAGCTCAGCTTCGGACAGGAGCGCGAAGAGGAGAAGGAAATCGACGCCGATGCCGTCTTCGCCAAGCTCAAGTCGCTGAAGTCGGACCGCAAGGACGACGAGGACGACGACTATTGATCGATTCGTCGGCGATGACGATTAAAGAACCCGGATCGCAGGAGCCGGGTTTTTTGTTGGCCTTCATCCACTTTAAACACCAATCCCCTTCGCCCGCAGCACATCGGCTATTTCTTCCAGAATTGCTGGATCGTCGATCGTCGCCGGCATTTTCCAGGGTTGGCGATCAATGATCTTCTGGATCGTGGAGCGCAGGATCTTGCCGGACCGCGTCTTGGGGAGGCGCTTGACGCAAACCGCGGTCCTGAAGGCGGCTACCGGCCCGATGCGCTCGCGCACGAGAGCGATGACCTCCTTCTCTATTTCCGCTGTTTCACGGGAAACATTGGCGTTGACGACGAGGAAGCCTGCCGGAACCTGCCCTTTGAGGGAGTCAGCAATACCGATCACGGCACACTCCGCGACATCCGGATGGCTGGCGCAGACCTCTTCCATGGAGCCCGTCGACAGCCGGTGTCCCGCCACATTGATGATGTCGTCGGTCCGCGCCATGATGAAGATGTAGCCGTCGTCGTCGACATAGCCGGCATCGGCCGTCTTGTAGAAGCCGGGATATTCTTCGAGATAGGCTGCATGAAAGCGGCGATCGGCATTCCAGAGCGTCGGCAGGCAGCCGGGCGGCAACGGCAGCTTGATCACGACATTGCCGAGCGTGCCGGATCCTACCGGATGGCCCGCGTCATCCACGACCTGTACGTCATAACCCGGAAGGGGAACCGCCGGCGAACCGTATTTCACCGGCAGGAGGCCAAGACCCAGCGGATTGCCGGCGACGGGCCAGCCTGTTTCCGTCTGCCACCAATGATCGATGACCGGGACCTTCAGCGCCCGTTCCGCCCAGCGGATCGTGTCCGGGTCGGCCCGCTCGCCCGCGAGGTAGAGCGCCCGAAATTTCGATAGGTCGTATCGCTGCACGTGATTTGCTTCCGGATCCTCCTTGCGGATCGCACGCAGTGCCGTCGGCGCGGTGAACGTGACGGCGACGCCGTGTTCGGAAATGACGCGCCAATAGGTTCCGGGGTCGGGTGTGCCGACCGGCTTTCCTTCGAAGAGGATCGATGTGGATCCGTTGAGGAGCGGACCATAGACGATATAGGAGTGGCCGACGACCCAGCCGATATCGGAAGCGGCCCAGAACACCTCGCCGGCATTCACGCCGAAAAAATGCTCCATCGACCATCTGAGCGCGACCATATGCCCGCCATTGTCACGCACAACGCCTTTCGGCTGTCCGGTCGTTCCGGAAGTATAGAGCACATAGAGCGGATCCGTCGAGGCGACGGAGGTGCAAGGTGCCTCCTCGCCTTTATCCTTGGCCTCCGCAAGCGCCTCGGCGAAGTCGATGTCGCGATCTTGAACCATGGCGGCATCGAGCATGCCGCGCTGGTAGATCAGGCAATGGGCGGGCTTGTGGGTTGCCGTTTCAATCGCCTGGTCGAGCAGAGGCTTGTAGGCCACGGTCCGCCCGGGCTCGAGCCCGCAGCTTGCGGAGACGACGAGTTTCGCCTGGCAGTCATCGATGCGGACGGCCAGCTCATTGGCGGCAAAACCGCCGAAAACGACGGAATGCATCGCGCCGATCCGCGCTGCCGCGAGCATGGCGATAGCGGCCTGCGGGATCATCGGCATGTAGATGATGATGCGATCGCCTTTGACTACGCCGAGCTCGTGGTAGATTGCAGCCATTGCCTTCACATCGGCTAGCAGGTCCGCATAGGAGATCTTCTCGGTCACGCCGGTGACGGGACTGTCATATATGAGGGCCGGTTGCTCGCCACGGCCAGCCTCGACATGCCGGTCTAGGCAATTGTGACAGGTGTTGGTCATGCCGTCCGGAAACCAGTGGCCATAGGTGCCGCCCTCCGGGTCGAAAACGCGCTCCGGCTGCTTGAACCAGTCGATCGCCGATGCGGCATCTGCCCAGAATCCCTGCGGATCAGCTTTCCACGCGGCGTACACTTCGCGATAGCGGCTCGCCATATCCCGTTCCTCCCACTCGCTCTTCCGGACAAAATTCCCGGCTCCTCCGCCTCGAAAGATAGGCGAACGGACGTAAACGGGAACCCCGACGAAAGGGTGAGGGGACAGGAGCTCAGCGCGCTCCGAAAATGGCGGAACCGACCCGCACGCTGGTAGCGCCGAAGGCGATCGCAGTCTCGAAATCACCGGACATGCCCATGGAGAGCCTGGAAAGGCCGCACTGGGAGGCGAGCTTTGCGAGCAGCGCAAAATGTGGCCCCGGGTTTTCGTCGAGCGGTGGAATGCACATGAGCCCTTCGATATCGAGGCCCAGTTCCTCGCGGCAGAAGGTGACGAAGGCACCGGTGTATTCAGGGGCGATACCCGCCTTTTGCGGCTCAAGTCCGGTGTTCACCTGAACATAGAGCCGGATCTCCCGTTCCTGGCGCTTCATTTCGGCGGCGAGGGCGCGGGCGATCTTTTCCCGATCCACGGTCTCGATGACGTCGAAAAGCGCGACGGCATCGGCAGCCTTGTTGGATTGCAGCGGGCCGATCAGGTGCAGCTCGATGTCCGGCGTCCGGCCCTTCAGCGCCGGCCATTTCGATTGCGCCTCCTGCACACGATTCTCGCCGAACACGCGCTGCCCGGCGTCGATCACCGGGCCTATCGAGTCTGCGTCGAAGGTTTTGGAAACGGCGACCAGGCTGACGGCATTCTCCGATCGGTTTGCCGATTTCTCGCTCTTGCGAATCCGGCTCAGGACATCGTTCAACCGCTCTTCGACTTCCATCGCTATTCTCCTATGCAGATCGTCTCGACATCGTCGCCTTGCGGCTTATTGAATCTCGCGCTGCTTGCCAAGTCCGTGGGCAAGCGGAGCGGCTTGCCGGTTGGCCTTCGGCATCGTTCCGACTCCTGATCGGTTGCAGTTTAAGGCTGCGTGAGCCCTCAAAACTTGACGCTTGAGGCGTTTCGTGGTGAAGGTCACCCAGCTATCACGCGCGGGCGCTCGCGCCCCGCAGAATTTCCGGAACATCGACAAAGACATGGCTACCGAACGATACAATCCGCGCGATGCCGAACCGCGCTGGCAGCAGCAATGGGAAGCGGGCAAGATCTTCGAGACGAAGAACGACGATCCGCGCGAGAAATATTACGTGCTGGAAATGTTCCCCTATCCGTCCGGACGGATTCACATGGGACATGTGCGCAATTACACGATGGGGGACGTGGTCGCCCGTTACAAGCGGGCGCGCGGCTTCAACGTACTCCACCCGATGGGCTGGGACGCTTTCGGCATGCCGGCGGAAAACGCCGCGATGGAGCGCGGCGTCCATCCGGCGAGCTGGACGTACCAGAACATCGCCTCGATGAAGGCGCAGCTCAAGGTCATGGGGCTTTCGCTCGACTGGAGCCGCGAATTCGCGACTTGCGATCCGGAATATTATCAGCGTCAGCAGCACCTCTTCCTCGATTTCCTGGAAAAGGGGCTGGTCTACCGCAAGCAGTCGAAGGTCAACTGGGACCCGGTCGACAACACCGTGCTTGCCAACGAGCAGGTGATCGACGGCCGCGGATGGCGCTCCGGCGCGCTCGTCGAACAGCGCGAGCTGACGCAATGGTTCTTCCGCATCACCGACTTCAGCCAGGATCTGCTCGACTCGCTCGATACGCTCGACGAGTGGCCGGAGAAGGTCCGGCTGATGCAGAAAAACTGGATCGGCCGCTCGGAAGGACTTTCGGTCCGGTGGGAGCTCGATCCGGCGACGGTTCCCGGCGAGGAGAAGGAGCTGACGGTCTATACGACACGGCCCGACACTCTCTTCGGCGCCTCCTTCCTGGCGATCTCCGCCGATCATCCGCTTGCCAGGGATGCTGCCGCGAAGAGCGCCGAGATCGAGGCATTCTGTGAGGAATGCCGTCGCGCCGGCACGTCGCTTGCCGCGCTCGAGACAGCGGAGAAGATGGGCATAGACACCGGAATTCGCGCGAGACATCCCTTCGATCCGGACTGGGAGCTCCCGGTCTACGTCGCCAATTTCGTGCTGATGGACTACGGCACGGGCGCCATCTTCGGCTGCCCTTCGGGCGATCAGCGCGACCTCGACTTCGCCCGCAAATACGGTCTCCCGGTCGTTCCGGTCGTCATGCCGAAGGACGCTGATCCTCAGACCTTCACCATCGGCGACGAAGCTTATGTCGGCGACGGCGTGATGATCAATTCCCGCTTCCTTGACGGGCTTTCGACGGAAGAAGCGTTCGAGACCATCGCTATCAGGCTCGAAAAGGATCTGCTGAACGGTACGCCCCGCGCGGATCGCAAAGTCAATTTCCGGCTGCGCGACTGGGGCATTTCCCGCCAGCGTTACTGGGGCTGCCCGATCCCGGTTATCCACTGCGACGACTGCGGGGTCGTGCCCGTTCCCAAGACGGACCTGCCGGTGACGCTGCCGCCGGACGTGACCTTCGACAAGCCCGGCAATCCGCTCGACCGCCATCCGACCTGGCGGCACGTCGCCTGCCCCCAATGCGGCAAGGATGCCCGCCGGGAGACGGACACGATGGACACTTTCGTGGATTCCTCCTGGTATTTTACCCGCTTCACGGCGCCTTGGGAGGATGGTCCGACCGACCCGAAGGCTGCCAATCACTGGCTGCCCGTCGACCAGTATATCGGCGGAATAGAGCACGCGATTCTCCACCTGCTCTATTCGCGCTTTTTCACGCGCGCGATGAAGGCGACCGGACATGTGGCGCTGGATGAGCCCTTCAAGGGCCTGTTCACGCAGGGGATGGTCGTTCACGAAACCTACAGCCGCGGCGAGGGCGCTCAGCGGGAATGGATTACGCCCGCCGAGATCCGCATCGAGGAAGCCGACGGCCAACGGCGCGCGGTCCACATTGAGACCAGCGAGGAGATCGCCATCGGCTCGATCGAGAAGATGTCGAAGTCGAAGAAGAACGTGGTCGACCCGGACGATATCATCGCCTCCTACGGCGCCGACACCGCCCGCTTCTTCGTGCTCTCCGATTCGCCGCCGGATCGCGACGTCATCTGGTCGGAGGCCGGGGTGGAAGGCGCCCATCGTTTCGTGCAACGCGTCTGGCGCCTGCTGAGCGAGGCCGCAGAGGGGCTGAGCGCCGCCGAGGCCGCGCCGGCAAGGGAAGGCGAGGGACTCGCTGTCTCCCAGGCGGCGCACCGCACGCTCAAGGCAGTAGAGGCCGACTATGACAAGCTCGCCTTCAATAAGGCGGTAGCGCGCATCTATGAGCTTGTGAACACATTGGCCGCACCGTTGGCACAGATTGCCGCCGGCAAGGCGGACCAGGCGCTCACAGCCGCCGTCAAAGACGCCGCCGGGATCCTGATCAGCCTGATCGCGCCGATGATGCCGCATCTTGCAGAGGAATGCTGGAGGGCGATCGGCGGCAAGGGCCTCATCGCCGAGAGGCCTTGGCCGAAGTTCGATGCGACGCTCGTCGTGGAGAACGAGATCACACTGCCGGTCCAGATCAATGGCAAGAAGCGCGCCGATTTGACAATCGCTCGCGACGCAGACCAGAGTGCGATCGAAAGTGCCGTGCTTGCGTTGGACGTCGTGAAAACTGCCCTCAACGGAAGCAATCCGAAGAAGATCATCGTTGTGCCTCAGAGGATCGTCAATGTCGTTGTCTGATTTAGCTGGCTTTCGTCGTCGGTCGCTGAGCTTTGTAGCCGGCGCATTGTCGCTCGCCGCTATCGGTGGCTGCCAGGTCAGGCCGCTTTATTCCGACGGTCCGACCGGCTCGGCTTCGACGGCGCTCGCCGCAATCGAAATTTCGGATGCCAACGACCGCGTCGAGCAAGAGGTCCGGAACGCTCTCGTCTTTCTAACCTCGCGTGGACAGGGCGAGCCGGTCAATCCGCAATACCATCTCGCGCTCAGCGTCTCGCACCGGACTATGGGCGTGCTGTACGAGAGCACGGATAACGACGATGACGACGACGATGCCGGAGCGGGCCGCGTCGTCGTAAAAGCCGATTACAATCTGACGAGAACAGCCACCGGCGAGACGGTGAAGGCGGGCAACCGCACGGCCGTAGCGCTGGTCGACTTCCCCCAGCAGGAATTCGCCAAGATTCGCGCCATCCGCGATGGCGAGAATCGCGCCGCGAAGGAACTGGCGGAGATTATCGGCGCCGATCTCGCAGCCGCCCTCGGCCGCTGATCCGAACGTCAGATGAGCGAAATAAAGTCGCACGAGTTCGACAACTTTCTGCAGCGATCTGCGGCGGGCTACCGGCTTTTCCTGCTCTACGGTCCGGACCGAGGACTTGTGTCCGAACGCGCAACAGCGCTCGCCGAAACTTTCGGGATCCCTCTCGACGATCCTTTTGCCGTCGTCAAAATGGATGCCACGGGATTGCAGGGTGCCGGAAGCCTCCTTGACGAAGTGAATGCAATCGGCCTCTTCGGCGGCGAGAAACTGGTGTGGATGCGTGGCGCCTCCACGGAGAAGGCGCTCATCGACGCCCTGCAGTTTCTCGCGTCAGATCCCCCTGTCGGCGCCCGTCTCATCGTCGAAGCGGGAGATCTGAAGAAGGGAGCGGCGCTGAGGAAGGTTGGCGAGTCTTCCCGTTCCGTCGCCTCAATCGCCTGCTACAGCGACGACGCCCGTGGCCTGCAAGCCCTTATAGACAAAGAACTTTCCGATGCGGGCCTGCGCATCAGCCCGGCCGGGCGCGAGCGCCTCATGGACGCGCTCGGCGGCGACCGGATGGCCTCGCGCAACGAGCTTCGCAAGCTAGCTCTCTATTGTCTCGGCAAGGATATGGTCGACGAGGACGACGTCCTTGGGATCGTGGGCGACGCCAGCGCCATCTCGGTGGACGATGCGGTCGATGCGGTGCTGAAGGGCGATCCTGACGCGCTGTTGCATGCTATGAAGAAAATAACCACGTCCAAGACGCCGCCGTTTCTCGTGCTTCAGGCTTGTCTCAGGCAGTTCCAGCAGCTCGACGTCATGCGCGCCGAAATGGATGCGAACCGCCAGCCTCCGGCCCAGGTGGTCGCGACCCTCGGGCGCGGCCTGCATTTCCGCCGCAAGCCGGTGGTCGAGGCGGCGTTGAAGCACTGGACCGCACCGGCGATCCGGCGCGAATTGAGCCGCCTGCAATCAACGATCTACCAAAGCCGCAGCCGCCAGAGCCTCGAGGAGAGCCTGGTGATACAGAATTTGCTGGCGATTACGATCCAGTCGGCTCGGCGCTGAGTTCCGGGACCCACCAACGCCGCCGCGGCACGCTTCAGCGCCGCTCGAGCAGCCTGCAGATCTCTTCCAGCTGATCGAGCGTCTTATACGTGATCTTGAGGTGGCCACCACTGGCCTTGTGGTTGACGGTCACCTCGAGGCCGAGACTATCCGACAAGGTCCGCTCCAAGGCCAGTGTATCGGCGTCCTTCTCATCGCGCTGGCGCGCTTTCGCATAATTGGGATCGTTCTGCGACCTTATGTCGTTCTGCGCCAACCTCTCGACTTCGCGGACCGAAAGTCCCTTTGCCACCACTGCGCGCGCCAATGCGACCGGGTCGGAGGTGGGTATGAGCGCACGGGCATGGCCGGCGGAGAGGCTGCCGTCGGACAGCATATCGCGGACTGGCTCCGGCAGTTTTAGCAGGCGCAGGCTGTTCGCAACATGGCTCCGGCTCTTGCCGATGATATCGCCGAGATCGTTCTGCGTGTATCCATGCTCCGCGATCAACTGTTCGTAGCCAAGCGCCTCTTCGAGGGGATTGAGGTCGGACCGCTGGACATTCTCGACAATCGCAATCTCAAGCGCCGTCCTGTCGTCCACATCGCGCACGATAACAGGAATTTCGGTGAAGCCTGCAAGCTGCGCCGCCCTCCAGCGCCGTTCGCCTGCAATAATTTCATAGCGGTCGGACCCAATCGTGCGGACGACGACTGGCTGGACGATCCCGTGCTGACGGATCGAGCTTGCGAGGTCCTGGAGCTCAGCCTCGTCAAACTGCCGCCGAGGGTTACGAGGATTGCGGGAAACGAACTCTATCGGGATACGCCGGTCCGCGCTGACCGGAGAGACGGGAGCACTGCCGGTTTGCAACGGCCGGTCCATTTCCCCGATTAACGCTGCTAGGCCACGACCAAGACGTCGCTTGGAGCTGTCATCGTTCATCTGACACCTTATTAATTACGGTTCCGAAACGGTCAGGCAGCCTTCCGCTGCCTCTCGCGTTGAATCACTTCCGAGGCAAGCTGCAGATAGGCCTGACTTCCGGCGCATTTCAGATCATACAAGATGGCCGGTTTGCCATAGGATGGCGCCTCGGACACCCGAACGTTGCGGGGGATCAGGGTATGATAAACCTTATCCCCCAGATGAAGGCGAACGTCGCTGACTACCTGTTGCGCCAGGTTGTTGCGCGAGTCGAACATGGTCAGAACGATGCCCTGAATATCAAGCGCAGGGTTCACCGTTCGACGAACCTGATCGACCGTCTCCAGCAGCTGGCTTAATCCTTCCAAGGCGAAAAATTCGCATTGGAGGGGGACGAGAACCGAATGCGCCGCAGCCATCGCGTTCATCGTCAAAAGATTAAAGGATGGTGGGCAGTCAACCAAAATATAGGAGTAGGCGAGTGCTTCCGCCGAACCCAAGGCCTTGCGCAACCGGAACACCCGATCCGACTCCTTGGCGATTTCCATCTCGACGCCGAGCAGATCCATCGTGGATGGAACAATGGACAGGTTCGGCACGGCCGTGTCCTGCGCGATCTCGGCGATGGAATGCGTGCCCATCATAAGCTCATAGGAGGAAAGGTGGCGCGCGCGCCGCTGTATACCAAGCCCGGTGCTGGCGTTACCCTGCGGATCAAGATCGACAATAAGAACTTTCTCGCCAATAGCGGCCAAGGCCGTCGCAAGATTGATTGCAGTGGTCGTCTTGCCGACGCCACCTTTCTGGTTGGCAATGGTGATGATCCGGTTCTTTGGGCCAAACATGTTTCGCTCGCCTATCACTTCGTCCGACGTGAAAGATTTGCGACCTCGAGCACGACTGAATCCGGCTCGACGACACTTGCGTGTTTTACCAGATCGAATTGAAAGCGGCTAACGGCTTTATCGATTTCAAGTTGATAATCCCGCCCTTTATGAAAAAACGCGATGGTTCGGGATGCTTCGACTGTCATCCAGGGTGCGCAATATTCCAGTAACTGGCTTAAATCGGAGAGCGCACGCGCCGATATGGCGTCGCAAGTGGGAATTTCAGCGGGCGCCTCTTCGATTCGAATCGGATGGACGGTCCCCCTTGCAGCGGTCTCGCGAAGCGCGACTCGCAGAAAGGCGGCTTTCTTGTTGTTGCTTTCGACCAAATGCACCCAGCCAGACTCTGTCTCGGAGAGGCAAATCGCAGTGATCACACCTGGGAAGCCGCCGCCGCTTCCGAGATCGACCCAGGTCTTGGGCGCAGGGGAGAGTTGAAACAGCTGAATGCTATCGAGAATATGGCGGCGCCATAGATCGTCCAATGTGGAAGGGGCGACGAGGTTGATCGACCGCGCCCACTTCTGGAAGAGCGAAGCGAAGTGTTCCAGTTTCTCGACGGTTTCACGTGAAACACGCAATCCGTTCAGCGCTCGATTGAGACTCGTTTGCATTGCAGAACTCAACCCCCTAAACGCTTCGAACGGCGGTCTTCTCGTCGCAGCCATGACAGGATCAGTGAAATGGCCGCGGGTGTCACGCCGTCGACCTTCATCGCCTGGGAAAGGTTGCGCGGCTTCTGCTGCGCGAGCTTCTGCTTCAGCTCATTCGAAAGCCCAGGCAGCGATTCGTAATCAAAAGCCTCGGGAATGGCTGTACTCTCTTCTCTCTGTACTCCGATGATGTCGGCGGCCTGCCGTTCCATATAGACAGCATAGGCCGCATCAATCTCCAACGCGGCGGCAACATCAGTCGCAATGGCCTGAAGCTCCGGCCAAAGCGGCCTCAGACCCTCGATCGATTGATCCGGATAGGAGAGAATCTCGAATGCCGTGCGGCGCTGCCCGTCCTGATTAAGCTTCAAGCCGAAACGCTTGCCTTCATTCGGTGTCACTGAAAGCGATTGCAGGAGCGTGCGACCGGCCTCATAGGCAGACTTCCACTGTTGAAAGCGGGTTAGGCGAGCATTGCCAACGCATCCGAGTTCGATACCAACAGGCGTAAGTCGCATGTCGGCGTTGTCCGCCCGCAGGGACAGCCGGTATTCAGCACGGGACGTGAACATGCGATACGGCTCAGCTATTCCTCTTGAAGTTAGGTCATCGATCATCACCCCGATATAGGAGTCGGTTCGGCTGAAGAAGAACGGAGCGCGTTCAGCTGCACGGAGCGCGGCATTCAGACCGGCGACGAGACCTTGCGCGCCAGCTTCCTCATAGCCGGTCGTGCCATTGATCTGTCCTGCAAGAAACAGCCCCGGCATCCTACGCACGCCGAGAGACGGTTCAAGTTCCCTAGGGTCTACATGATCATACTCGATGGCATAGCCCGGCTGAAGTATCGTGACCTGTTCAAGTCCTGGGATGGTCCGAATGAAGGCATCCTGCACATCCTCCGGGAGAGAAGTCGAAATCCCGTTCGGATAGACGGTGTCATCGTCCAACCCCTCCGGCTCCAGGAAAATCTGGTGCCCGTCCCTTTCACCGAAACGAACAATCTTGTCCTCAATCGAAGGACAGTATCGGGGGCCCACACCTTCAATTTGACCCGAGTACATCGCCGAACGGTGAATGTTGTCGGCGATAATCTTGTGCGTCGCATCCGTCGTCCGGGTCACCCCGCAGTCAATCTGACGGTTGACGATCGCGTCGGTCATGAATGAGAAGGGCACCGGATTTTCGTCGGGACCCTGACGCCCGACACGGCCCCAATCGATGGTACGTCCATCCAGGCGTGCCGGCGTGCCGGTCTTCAAGCGGCCAAGCTGCAGGCCGAAACGTGCCAGCGTTTCTGAAAGGCCGACGGACGGCTGCTCACCGACGCGACCGGCCGGCATTTTCCGATCACCTATATGGATAAGCCCTCTGAGGAATGTACCTGTTGTGAGGACTACGGATGCTGCCCGGAAGCTTCGTCCGTCCTTCATCACTGCCCCACAAACAACCCCGTCCTCCGTCTGCAGGTCAAACGCATCGCCCTCAGCGACGTCGAGATTCTCGATCGAAGCAATCTCACGCTGCATCGCCTCACGATATAGTTTTCTGTCAGCCTGCGTGCGTGGCCCCCGGACCGCAGGTCCCTTGCGTCGATTGAGCAGCCTAAACTGGATGCCGGCTGCGTCAGCAACGCGCCCCATAAGGCCATCGAGAGCATCAATCTCGCGGACAAGGTGTCCCTTGCCTAATCCGCCGATGGCGGGGTTGCAGGACATGACCCCGATCGTATCTTTCTTATGCGTGATCAGCAGCGTGCGCGCGCCGAGCCGAGCCGACGCCGCTGCGGCCTCACAACCCGCATGGCCTCCGCCAATTACGATGACATCATAATCCGCCATAGTATCGCTCCGAATTTACGCACATTTTGATCAAAAGTTCCATATCTTCGACTGGACGTTTCACGTGAAACGGCTCAATGACTCGCCTGCGTTGTATTCGCTCTCACAGGTAATAGTCTATTTTCCGATGCAGAACTCCGAGAATATCACGTCTAAAAGTTTCTCTACATCGACGCGTCCTGTTATTCTGCCCAGCGCGTCACCGGCTTGCCGTAGCTGTTCAGCCTGAAGTTCGAGCTCTCTGGCCTCCATGCTACGCACCAGCGCTGCGCCGGCCTGCCGCAAGCAATCGACATGACGCCTCCGCGATGGCATGGACAGGGCCGTATTGCCCGCCAGATCAGGGAGATGTGCCTGAAGCATAGCCAGCAACTTATCCATACCCTCGCCGGTTCTGGTCGAGAGAAACACGTCCGCCTCGGAAGTCTTCCAACGCGGCATCGGCCGATCAACTTTGGTAGCGACGCGTATAACCGGGACACTCTTTCCCGGCTGCCATTCGTCCAAGCGGAAATCACTCGGCTTTTCCGATAGCAGGAGCACAAGATCGGCATCGGCGATAACCTGGCGGGCACGCCGAATCCCTTCCCGCTCAACCACTTCATCCGTTTCGCGCAGGCCTGCCGTGTCGAAGAGCTTGACTGAGAATCCGGCTAACGAAAGGTCGACAGACAGAACATCCCGTGTCGTGCCGGCAATCTCCGTAACGATAGCTATATCCCTTTGCGCCAAAGCGTTGAGCAGGCTGGACTTGCCGGCATTGGGTTCGCCGGCAATAACGATTTTGAGCCCGTCACGAATGATCTCGGCGACACCAGCGCGGGCGATGTGCTCATCTATCTCTTCTCGCAGCCTGCCGATATCGGTCCAGATCGCCGCACTGACGGAACCCGGAATATCGTCCTCGTCGGCGAAATCGAGCTCCGCCTCGATCATGGCCCGTGCATGGGTCAGGCGTCGGGCCCAGCCCGCGTAAAGAGCCGACTGGCCTCCTCCGGACTGCTCAACCGCAAGTCGCCGCTGCATCTCCGTCTCGGCCGCAATCAGATCCGCCAGTCCCTCCACTTCGACCAGATCCAGCTTGCCGTTCTGAAAAGCTCGCCGCGCAAATTCTCCCGCTTCCGCATGCCTCAGCCCATCCATCGCGGCCAGCTCGTCCAGAATGGCACTCACCACGGCTCTTCCGCCGTGAACCTGCAACTCGCAGCAATCCTCACCTGTGAAAGAGGCCGGACCGGGGAAGTAGAGGACGAGGCCGCTGTCCAGGATGTCACTGTTTCGAGTCCGAATCGTTCTCAAGGTCGCAACACGCGCCGGCGGCAGTGGGCCACACAATCGCGCCAGGGCGTCGGCTGTTGCCGGACCACTGACGCGGATCAATGCGACCCCAGCCGGTGGCGAGCCGCTCGACAGCGCGTAGATCGTATCGGTGAATTGCATCGCTTACCGGTTCATCAATGGCGAACGGCGCTAAGCCGCAGGCCGGGCCTGCCGTCTCGGCTTCGTCAATATCGGAATCGGGCGTAGCCGGCAGGATGCGCGGTCACTGTACCTGCGAATTCCTCGGCATTTTCGGCCGTGAAGTTGGGCCTTATGCACGCGGCCGGATTGAAAATCAAGTACCGCGGTGCCTGCTATCGGGCCGCGTTTCACGTGAATCATTCGATGTGCCGAAACTGGCGGCAAGCAGGAAGCAAAGAAACCACGAGATCCGGGCGCATTCGCTCTTGCTTCGTCTCCCCGCCGTAATGGGGAGAGGTACCGGCAGGCGGCAAAAGCTGCCGCCTGTGGTTCATGCGCCGCTGTGGGGGCTTAAACCGCTCTCCCGCGGCTATGTATTCATCGAGTCGAAGAAGTCGCCGTTCGTCTTCGTCTGCTTGAGCTTGTCGATGAGGAATTCGATCGCATCGGTCGTCCCCATCGGCGCGAGAATGCGGCGAAGAACGAAGATCTTCTGCAGGTCCTGACGCGGGACCAGGAGATCTTCCTTACGCGTGCCGGATTTGAGAATATCCATTGACGGGAAGATGCGCTTGTCTGCCACCTTGCGGTCCAGAACGATTTCCGAGTTGCCGGTGCCCTTGAACTCTTCGAAGATCACTTCATCCATTCGGCTGCCGGTGTCGATCAGCGCCGTCGCAATGATCGTCAGCGACCCGCCTTCCTCGATGTTACGAGCCGCGCCGAAGAAGCGCTTGGGGCGCTGCAGCGCATTGGCGTCGACACCACCGGTCAGGACCTTGCCCGATGAGGGAACGACCGTGTTGTATGCGCGGCCGAGACGAGTGATCGAATCGAGCAGGATCACCACATCGCGCCCATGTTCCACGAGGCGCTTTGCCTTCTCGATCACCATTTCCGCGACCTGTACGTGGCGTGTTGCCGGCTCGTCGAAGGTCGAGGATACCACCTCGCCCTTGACCGAACGCTGCATGTCCGTGACTTCCTCCGGCCGCTCGTCGATCAGGAGGACGATCAGATAGCACTCCGGGTGATTCGCCGTGATCGAATGCGCGATATTCTGCAGAAGAACCGTTTTACCGGTACGAGGCGGCGCAACGATCAAGCCACGCTGGCCTTTGCCGAGCGGCGCGACCAGATCTATGACACGTGCCGACAGGTCCTTGGAGGTCGGGACCTCGAGTTCCATCTTGAAGCGCTCGTTCGGATAGAGCGGCGTCAGGTTGTCGAAGTGCACCTTGTGGCGGATCTTCTCCGGATCGTCGAAATTGATCGTGTTGACCTTCAGCAGTGCGAAATAGCGCTCGCCTTCCTTGGGTCCGCGGATCGGACCCTCGACCGTGTCGCCGGTCTTCAGCGAGAAGCGGCGGATCTGGGAAGGCGAAATGTAGATATCGTCCGGGCCTGGAAGATAATTCGCATTCGCCGAGCGCAGGAAGCCAAATCCGTCCTGCAGGACCTCGACGACACCCTCGCCGATGATCTCGATCTCCTGCTGAGCCAGCATTTTGAGGATCGCGAACATCAGCTCCTGCTTGCGCATCGTGCTGGCATTCTCCACCTCGAGCTCTTCGGCAAGGGCCAGAAGGTCGGTCGGAGTCTTGTTCTTAAGTTCTTGAAGCTTCATTTCAGCCATGAAGGGTCCGTGCTTGATCTGGGATTGGGAGCCGGCGCGATTTGTAAGGGAGCTGCAAGGGGGAAGAGGCAGGCTCTAAAACTTCGTCACTGGCCAAGGGGAGAAGGAGATGAGGGAAAATAGCGATTCACGTGAAACGCCGCAAGGGGTCGCTGCAAATTAGCTGCAACTATTGCAGCTGCGAATCGATTGAATTCAAAATGGCTTCACGACAACGAGGATGACAATGACGATCATCAGCAGGGTCGGGGCCTCGTTCATCAGCCTCCAGTAGCGGGCATCCCGGCGATTCTCGTCTCGCTGGAAGACTTTGACTGCGCGGCTGAAATGCACATGTACCATGGTCAGCAGAAAAACGCAGAAAATCTTCGCATGGAGCCACCCCCCGTGAAAACCGTAAACGCCCCAGGCGAGGTAAAGACCAAGCACCCAGGAGATCATCATTGCCGGGTTCATGATGACCTTGAGCAACCGCTGTTCCATCATCTTGAAGGTCTCCGACTGCTCCGATCCCGGTGCGGCGTCGGTGTGGTAGATGAAGAGGCGCGGCATGTAGAGAAGGGCCGCCATCCATGAGATCACCGCGATGACGTGAAGCGCCTTGATCCAAAGATAGAAATCGTCCGGCTGCCAAGCGAAGAGGCCGATCAGCAAGGCCGTAAAGGCGGAAAGCGCGATAGCAGCCCGAAACCGCGCCCGTCTGCCGGGGCCGCGGTCGGTTTGACGTTCGCCTCTCATCGGCGTCCTCGGACGCGAGACACAAGCGCGGCGACATGCTCCGGATCCGCGTCCGGCGTGATGCCGTGGCCCAGATTGAAGATCAGCGGCCCTTGCCCGAGGACGTCCAGGATACGGTCGATTCCATGCTCCAGCGCCGCGCCACCGGCCACGACCCGCACCGGATCGAGATTGCCCTGAACCGGCCCGTCCTTCTGCAGCTCCGCTGCGAAGGAGAGCGGCACCGACCAATCGAGGCCGATTGCGTCCGCGCCGGTCGCTTGCCGATAGTTCTTCAACAGGATGCCGGCGCCTTTCGCAAAGGCGATGATTTTCGCCGAAGGCCGGCGGGACCGGACCGAGGCGATGATCCGCCGGACAGGCTCCACCGCGTAACGTTGGAATTCTTCCTCGCCGAGCACACCGGCCCAGGAGTCGAAGATTTGCACCGCATCCGCACCGCGATCGATCTGTTCGACCAGGTAGTCGGCGGAAATATCGGCAAGCAGCGCCAGAAGCCGTTCAAAGGCCTTGGGATGACGATAGGCGAAGAGGCGCGCCGGCGCCTGGTCTGGCGTCCCGCGACCGGCGATCATATAGGTCGCCACGGTCCAGGGCGCCCCGCAAAAGCCGAGCAGCGTGATTTCCGCCGCCAATTCGCCCCTGAGTCGAGAGACCGTCTCGAAGACCGGGGCAAGGTGCTCGATGACGCCTGTCTGGCTCAGCTGCGCTATACCGTCCTCGTCGATCGGATCCATCCGCGGTCCCTGCCCCTCTTCGAAGCGAACATTTCGATTGAGTGCATCGGGAACGACCAGAATATCGGAGAAGAGGATCGCGGCATCGAAGCCGTAGCGGCGGATCGGCTGCAATGTCACTTCGACTGCAAGCTCGGGTGTGTAGCAGAGGTCGAGGAAGCTTCCGGCCTTTATCCGGGTTGCCCTGTATTCGGGGAGGTAGCGTCCAGCCTGCCGCATCAGCCAGATGGGGGGAGGCGTGAGCGATCTCCCGTTCAAAACCTCTAGCACTTTGCGATGCGTTCCGCTCACTTGCCGCTTCCTAATATAAAAATAAAACTGAATTTATAAGGTTTCTATTTCTTAGAGTCGGTGAGTATCAAGGATTAAAATCGATCCTCGTTCCATCCAGTCCGCCTCGATCGCCGGCAATCGGCCGGGAGAGATTCCAGGCAGATCACGGCCCAAGCGGGGAAAATTTGGGAAAACGCGGTAAAGTCAGAGACTTGCCAAAGGCCAGCAGCTTGCGCTTCCTGTGGATGGGGAGTCGATCGCGTGACAATTTGTCTTGGCGATGAGTCTTTTCCACATGCAAGGGAAAGCGATTTCCTGCGGGGGTCCGATTGTGAACAACTCGGCACTTTTCCACTTGCCTGATGGCAGGCGGCGCCGTTAGCTGTTTTTGTCCCGCCCTATCAACAGACCGCGGAGAATTGCGTGGAAAACCGAAAAAACTACTTCCACCTGCATCTTATCTCCGATTCGACTGGCGAGACCCTGATCGCCGCGGGACGTGCGGCGGCCGCACAATTTCAATCCTCCCACGCGCTGGAACATGTTTACCCGCTGATCCGAAACCGGAAGCAGCTGATGCAGGTCATGGAAGCGGTTGACGGCGCCCCGGGCATCGTCCTTTACACGATCGTCGACCGAGAGCTTGCCGGCCTCATCGATCAAAGGTGCCGTGAGATCGGCGTCCCTTGCGTCTCGGTGCTCGACCCGATCATCGAGCTTTTTCAATCCTATCTCGGTTCGCCTTCGCGCCGCCGCTCTGGCGCGCAGCACGTGATGGATGCCGAGTATTTTGCGCGCATAGAGGCTCTGAACTTCACGATGGATCATGACGACGGCCAGATCCCCGCCGATTTCGACGAGGCGGATGTGGTGCTCGTGGGCGTGAGCCGCACGTCGAAGACGCCGACGAGCATCTATCTGGCCAATCGCGGCATAAAGACGGCCAATATCCCGATCGTGCCGGGCGTGTCCCTGCCGGAGGGGCTGCTGACCGCGACGAAGCCGCTGATCGTCGGCCTCATTGCATCCGCCGAGCGGCTGTCCCAGGTGCGCCAGCACCGGGTGCTCGGAACGACGCAGAGTTTCCACGGAGAAGATTATACGGACCGGGCTGCGATCGCCGAGGAGTTGAAATATGCCCGCTCGCTATGCGCGCGCAACAACTGGCCGCTGATCGATGTGACGCGCCGTTCGATCGAAGAGACGGCCGCAGCGATCGTTGCCCTGCGGCCGCGGCTCAGATAGAGCGAAGCGGAAGGAATACAGCTCCAGGATTGCGGACAGAAACCGGAACGGAAAACATGAGACCCTCGCTCGTATTGGCATCGGCCAGTCCCTTCCGCCGCACTCTGCTCGTCAATGCGGGACTTTCGTTCGAGGCCCGGGCGGCTGAAATTGACGAGCGTGCACTCGAGCAGCCGCTCGAATCGTCGGGCGCGTCGCCGGCCGATGTGGCGCTTGTGCTTGCCGAGGCAAAGGCGAAGGATGTCGCGCGACATTTTCCGGGGGCTCTCGTGATCGGCTCCGATCAGACGATGTCGCTTGGAAGCCGGGTCTATCACAAGCCCCGGGATTTGGCGGAAGCCGCCGAACATCTCCTGTCGCTCTCGGGCAAGACGCACAGCCTCAACAGTGCGGTGGTGCTCATTCGCGATGACGCGGTTGTCTGGCGGCATGTTTCCACTGCAAGCATGACGGTGCGGCGGCTGAGACAGGGCTTCATCGATCGGCATCTCGAACGCGTGGGCGCCAAGGCGCTGACAAGCGTCGGCGCCTATCAGCTTGAAGGTGAGGGCATCCAGCTGTTCGAGAGGATAGATGGCGATTACTTCACCATCCTCGGACTGCCGATGCTGCCGCTCCTGTCCAGACTTCGCGAAATGGGTGCGATCGATGCGTGATTCACGTGAAACATTTGTTAACCATGCCTTCGTCGCGGGCTATCCGGTGAAGCATTCGCGCTCGCCGCTCATTCATGGCTACTGGCTGAAGCGCTTCGGAATTCAGGGAAGCTACCGTGCCCACGAGGTCACGTCCGACGCCTTCCCGGATTTCATGCGGCAGATCAAGGAGGGAACCGCCGGCTTCTGCGGCGGCAATGTCACGATTCCGCATAAAGAGGCCGCCTTTCGGCTGTCCGACCGGCCGGACGAATTGAGCGCCGAACTGGGGGCCGCCAACACGCTCTGGCTCGAGAATGGGACCATCCGCGCGACGAACACCGATGGTCGCGGTTTCGTTGCCAATCTCGATGAGCGCGCCAAAGGCTGGGACCGCATCTCGGCCGCGGTCATTCTCGGCGCCGGCGGTGCCAGCCGTGCGGTGATCCAGGCAATCCGCGACCGCGGGGTGAAGGCGATCCATGTGGTGAACCGCACGCCCGAGCGGGCGAGGGAACTCGCGGATCGCTTCGGTAGCGCGGTGCACGCGCATTCCATGGCCGCGCTTCCAGAAGTTCTTTCCGGCGCCGGGCTTTTCGTGAACACGACGTCACTCGGAATGGATGGCGAGCCTGCGCCGGCGATCGACTTTTCGAAGCTGGCGCGGGACGCCGTCGTGACTGATATCGTCTATGTGCCGTTGAAGACGCCGCTGCTTCGGCAGGCCGAAGAACAGGGCTTTCGCGTTGTCGATGGACTTGGCATGCTCCTCCACCAGGCGGCGCCCGGATTCGAAAAATGGTTCGGCCTCAGGCCGGTCGTCGACGAAGCGCTCAGAGAGATCATCATCAGCGATATGGACAAGCACGCATGATCATCGTCGGCCTTACCGGTTCCATCGGGATGGGGAAATCGACCGCAGCAGGGATGTTCCGGGAACTGGGCGTGCCGGTCAACGATGCCGACGAAGTGGTGCACCAGCTATATCGCGGGGAAGCGGTGGAGCCGATCGAAGCCGCCTTTCCGGGCGTCGCGAAGGACGGCACCATCGACCGGTCGGAGCTTTCGCAGCGGCTTGTCGCGGCTCCCGAGCGCCTTGCCGAATTGGAGCAAATCGTCCATCCCTTGGTGCGTGCCAGAGAGCAGGAATTCCTCGCGCGTTGCAAGGCAGCCGGCTCTCCTTTCGTGGTTCTCGACATTCCGCTGCTCTTCGAGACCAAGGCCGAGACACGCGTCGACCGCGTCATAGTCGTGACCTGCGATCCCGAGATGCAGAAAGAACGCGTCTTGAAACGCCCGGGAATGACGGCCGAAAAATTCGCGATGATTCTCAAGCGGCAGGTGCCGGACAGCGAGAAACGCAGCCGTGCGGACTATGTCGTCGATACCAGCGACAGCTTCGATGTCACACGGCAGCAGATCCGCGCGATCGTCGACGATTTGAGGGCGAATTAGCCGTTCGCCGCGGAAAGGTGCTCGTATCAACGGTGCAAAGCCTTCGCCGCAACTTCAATTGACGGTCGAATGACACTAAGAATGGAAAACAGCTTCGGGTGATTCGCTCCGAAACATCGTCTACAGGGCTCCCGCATGCGTGAAATCATCTTCGATACGGAAACGACCGGTCTCGACAACCGCGAGGACCGGGTCATCGAGATCGGCGGAATCGAGCTCGAGAATCAGTTTCCGACGGGGCGCACGATCCATATCTATATCAATCCGGGCGATCGCAAGGTTCATCCGGAAGCGCTCGCCGTCCACGGCATTACGGATGATTTCCTGAAGGACAAGCCGTCCTTCGCCGAGATAGCACAGGAAATCGTCGATTTCTTCGGCGATGCCCGCTGGGTCGCCCACAACGCGACCTTCGATATGGGCTTCATCAATGCGGAGTTTGAGCGGCTCGGTCTGCCGCCGGTTGGCAGCGACAGGGTGATCGACACGCTATCCCTTGCCCGGCGCAAGCACCCGATGGGGCCGAATTCGCTCGATGCGCTCTGCCGCCGCTACGGTATCGACAACTCCCATCGAACCAGGCACGGGGCGCTGCTCGACTCCGAACTCCTCGCCGAAGTCTATATTGAGATGATCGGGGGGCGCCAGGCGGCGCTGGGTCTCGTGATGACGGAGACGGGTGGACGGTCGCTCGAAGCCGACGACGGGCCGGTTATCATCGTCGGGAGGGAGCGGCCTTTGCGGCCACGGCTGACGGAGGCCGAAATCGCTGCTCATGCGGCGCTCGTCTCGAAGATCGGCGCAAATGCAATATGGGCAAAATTCAGCGAAGCTGAAGATATCCTGAGATCGGAAGCCGTTTAGCGCCTACGGCGCCGTGCAGACGCACAAAGGCCGCTGTAGCACCTTGATCTACTGCCCGTGGCAAAACGGTGGAGCACCGTTCCTATTTGCGAACTGGTTGTGCGGGCACGATACAAAAAACCCGGCTCGCTGAGCCGGGTTTTGCGGATATTTCAAAGCGGTCAGTTAGCCGTATCGTTGGTGTTAGCGACCTGCGCGCGCACCTTTTCCTCTGCCATGCGCTGGGCAAACATCTGCGCGAAATCGATGGGGTCGATCATCAGGGGCGGGAAGCCGCCATTGCGGGTGGCATCGGCTACGATCTGGCGCGCGAAGGGAAACAGCAGGCGCGGGCACTCGATGAAGAGCAGCGGCAGCATGTGTTCCTGCGGGAAGCCGGCGACACGGAAGACGCCGCCATAGGCGAGCTCGACGTTGAACAGCATCTTGTCGCCGTCCTTCGCCTGGGCGCTCAGCGACAGGACGACATCGAAATCATTCTCCGCAAGCGGATTGGCGTTGACGTTGACATTGATGTTGATCGCCGGAGAGCGGTCGCGGGCCTGGAGCGAGCGGGGTGCGCCGGGGTTCTCGAAGGAGAGGTCCTTGACATACTGGGCCAGGATGTTGAGCGACGGGCTTGGCTGTTGGGCACTGCCGTTGCCGTTGGATGCGGAATCAGTCGTCATAAGAGTTTCCTCGGACTTCGAAATGGTGAGGCCATCTAGCATCTCGGACTTTGGCTTACAACCCTCGTGGCCCGGCTCCGAGGCAAGGCGATTTAGCGAGACAGACGGTTCGTCGGTGGCTCTGGCCCGTCCTCGTCCTTCTTCTTGCGCGAGAATTCGTCCTCCTCGAGATCAATGATCAGCGGCCCGCGGCGGTCCTCCCGCCGAGGTCCCGAAGATCCGGGGTCAGTGGAGTGGGGACCAGAGGATTGAGGATTGGAGGATCCGTATCCGGGGGCGCTGCTCAATATCGTTATCCGGCTGCGCAGAAAGGCAGCGACGGCGCGACGGACCGGGGGCAGGAAGATGAAGACGCCGAGAATGTCGCTGATGAAGCCCGGCACGATCAAAAGAATTGCGGCGATGAACACCAGCACGCCTCCGAGGACGTCGAGCCCGGGATCAATGCCCGTTCGGGCCGCTTCCTGCACGCGCCGGAGTACGCTGAATTCTTGGATGCGCAGGAGCATGATGCCGGCGATGGCGCTTAAGAAAACAAGGAGAAGTGTCATCGCCACGCCGATTTCGCGTCCGACGGCAACGAAGCCGGCGATTTCGGCGAGCGGCAGCCCGAGAATGAGGAGCGGGATCAGGAAACGCATCGTCCGTGCTCGCAAGAAGGTGAGTGCAATTATCCGGTCTCCGGTTTATGGGTGCGACATCGTCGTTTGAATGGTCTATCCTTCCAGACTATATGGAACAGTACGAGAAATTCTAACAGCGGTTCCGGGTGGAAATGGGCTCTTTTGATTTCATCACATTTTTTTTCCTGATCGCTGCCGTGGTCATTTTCCTGCAATTGCGTAGCGTACTTGGTCGCAGGACCGGCAGCGAGCGGCCTCCTTTCGATCCATATTCCTCACGGGATATCGCTCAGGGTCCGGAGGCCAAGGATAACGGCAAGGTCGTTCAGCTTCCTCGACGCGACGGCGCGGCCGAAGACGAGTCCCGGTATGCCGAGATCGAAACGGTCGCCAAAGCCGGGACCCCGCTCAACGCCCAGCTGAGGGCCGTTACGGATGCGGATCCCAATTTCAATCCGGTCGAATTCCTCAACGGTGCGAAGATGGCCTACGAGATGATCGTCATGGCCTTTGCCGATGGCGATCGCAAAACGCTTAAGGGATTGCTGTCGCGCGAAGTCTATGAGGGCTTCGAGGCCGCGATCGCGGAGCGCGAGAACAAGGGCGAAGTCGTCAAGTCGACTTTCGTCGGCATAGACAAGGCCGACATCGTGCATGCGGAGATCAAGGACAGCGAGGAAAATATCACGGTCAGGATCATCAGCCAGCTTATTTCCGCAACCTACGACAAGCAGGGAAAGCTGGTCGATGGGGACGCCGAATCGGTTGCCGAAGTGAACGATCTGTGGACCTTCTCGCGTGACATCCGTTCACGCGACCCGAACTGGAAGCTGATCGCTACCGAATCTGAAAACTGACCGGGAAGCGGGCGGCCATGGCTTTTGATCTCGAGCCGGTCTCCTTTTCGGAGCTGCCAGGCTGGTTTGCGGACGACCCGGCGCCGGTGATCGCTTCACTTCGCCGCTGTCACCGGCATGTAACGACGGTGAAGCCGTATAAGACCGGTTCGCTCGGGCTTTCGGTGGAGGACATGTTGCCGGCCTTCGAGGCGGCGGGTGGGGATTTCGCCAATGCGGCGGCCGCACGTGCTTTTTTCGAGGCCTGGTTCGTTCCGTTTCGTATCCGCCCGAAAGGGAAACGGGCGGGCTTCGTCACCGCCTTCTACGAGCCCGAGATCGAAGTCCGGGAAGAGCCGGATGCGAATTTCCGCTTTCCATTATACCGGCGCCCCTCCGACCTCGTCGATATAAACGACGCAAACCGGCCGGAGGGGATGGACCCCTATTTCGCTTTCGGATGCCTTCGTGACGGCAGGATCGAAGAATATCCGGATCGCTGCGCCATCGAAGAGGGCTTTCTCGCCGGGCGCGGGCTGGAGATCGCCTATGCCCGCTCCAAGGTCGACGTCTTTTTCGTCCATGTGCAGGGGGCAGCCCGGCTGAACTATCCGGACGGGTCGCGTCGGCGCATCACCTATGCCGCAAAAACCGGGCATCGCTTCACCGCGATCGGCAAACTGTTGATCGAGCGTGGAGAGATCGACGCCGCCACCGTGTCGATGGCCAGTATTCGTGAATGGCTCGCGGCCCATCCGGACAGGACGGATGAGGTTCTTCGGCATAACCGGTCCTTCATCTTTTTCCGCGAGGCGCCGGTCGAGAAAGATGATCTCGGCCCCGTCGCTGCTGCCAAGGTGCCGCTCGAGCCGGGCCGGTCGCTTGCGGTGGACCGACTCATCCACACTTTCGGCGTTCCTTTTTACATCGCGAGCGAGACGCTGACCCATCTCGACGGAGGAAATTCCTTCGGCCGCCTGATGCTCGCGCTGGACACCGGCTCTGCCATTGTCGGCCCGGCCCGTGGCGATATTTTCACCGGTTCCGGCGACGCGGCGGGGGATCTCGCCGGTTCCGTGCGCAACGAAGCAGACTTCTTCATTCTCGTGCCCCTTGCGGCCGCGGCCCGATATCGCCGGCAGTCCAGTCATGGCTAGGGAAAAGAAACTCTCCGCCGAGGACCGGATTCTCTGGGGGAAGGTGGCGCGCTCGGCGCGCCCGATGCCCGGGCGGCTGGATGATCTCGAGGAACTGCTCGGCGGGGCGGCGGAAATCAAGGCCGTGCCTGGTCCGGAGGCGGACTCCTCGAGCGCCCCCGAGAAGATCGACAGAGGCTTTTCGATCAGCCGGGAGAAAATGGAACAGCGCCCGCATCATCCGCTGGAGCGGCCGGTCAAACGCAAGCTCGCTAAGGGCAGGTTGACGCTGGAGGCCCGTATCGACCTTCACGGCATGATCCAGAGCGAGGCGCACGGCCTGCTGCTGCAGTTCCTCCTCAGAGCGCGGGAGCGCGGTATGCGTCATGTCCTTGTCATAACCGGCAAGGGCACATCCCTTGGCAGCGACGGCGCCTTGAAGCGCGCGGTGCCGTTCTGGTTTTCGCTGCCGGAGTTCCGGCCGTTGATTTCGTCCTACGAACCGGCAGCGCGCAATCATGGCGGCGAGGGGGCGTTGTATGTGCGGCTGGCGCGGGCGAAGGAAGCGCGTCATGACCCCATTCGGTGAGGCCGTACGGGAGCTCCGGCGGCGCAAGGGCGTGACGCAGAAGGAGATGGCGGCGGCCATCGGGGTTTCGCCGGCCTACCTCTCGGCTCTCGAACATGGCAAGCGGGGCGCGCCGAGCTTCGATTTCCTCCAGCGCGTTGCCGGCTATTTCAACGTGATCTGGGACGAGGCCGACGAACTTTTCCGGATCGCGCATATTTCAGACCCGAAAGTGGTGCTCGACACCTCCGGTCTGCCGCCCGGTCATACCGCCTTCGCCAATCGTTTGAGCGGGCAGATTCGCAGCCTCTCGGCGGAGACGATCCGGGCACTGGAAGATGTTTTGGAAAAAGCCACATTTCCTGATAAGGACAGGGGATGAAAGCCCATCCCGGCGGCAATTTTTGCGTTCGGGATTTGGAACCGACGGACAAATTTCCTATAGTCCGCGAGGCATCTCGCGCTGTGATTCGCAATGGATCACGACGTCCGAAACCTGGAAAGACCTGAGCTCGAATGACCGAAATTTCTGAGACCGAAGCCGGCGCAATCGCCGAATATGGTGCCGATTCCATCAAGGTGCTGAAAGGCCTCGATGCCGTACGCAAGCGCCCGGGCATGTATATCGGCGACACCGACGACGGCTCAGGTTTGCACCACATGGTCTACGAAGTCGTGGACAACGCGATCGACGAGGCTTTGGCAGGGCACGCGGATCTGGTTACGGTGACGCTCAACCCCGACGGCTCCGTAACCGTGACCGACAACGGCCGCGGTATACCGACCGACATTCACAGGGAAGAGGGCGTCTCGGCGGCGGAAGTCATCATGACGCAGCTTCATGCCGGCGGGAAATTCGACCAGAATTCCTACAAGGTCTCCGGCGGTCTGCACGGCGTCGGCGTTTCGGTCGTCAACGCCCTTTCCGTGTCGCTGAAGCTCAAGATTCGCCGTTCGGGCAAGATCCACGAAATGAGCTTCACCCACGGCGTTGCCGACGGGCCGCTCAAAGTGACGGGCGACGCCGGCAGCGACACCGGGACGGAGGTGACCTTCACGCCGAGCGAACAGACCTTTTCGAACATCGAATTCGAGTTCGCCAGGCTCGAGCATCGCCTGCGCGAACTCGCCTTCCTGAATTCCGGCGTCCGCATCGTGCTGACCGACAAGCGTCATTCTGACATCAGGCGTGAGGAACTGATGTATGACGGTGGCCTCGAGGCCTTCGTCGCCTATCTCGACCGGGCGAAGAAACCGCTCGTGCAGAAGCCGGTCTCGATTAGAGGCGAGAAGGACGGCATCACCGTAGAGGTGGCCATGTGGTGGAACGACAGCTATCACGAGAACATGCTGTGCTTCACCAACAACATTCCGCAGCGTGACGGCGGCACGCATATGGCCGGCTTCCGTGCCGCGCTCACGCGTCAGATCACCTCCTATGCCGACAGTTCCGGCGTCACCAAGAAGGAGAAGGTGTCGCTCACGGGCGACGATTGCCGAGAGGGCCTGACGGCTGTGCTGTCGGTTAAGGTCCCCGATCCCAAGTTCTCTTCGCAGACCAAGGACAAATTGGTGTCCTCCGAAGTCCGCCCGGTCGTCGAGAGCCTGGTCAACGAGGCCCTGGGCGTCTGGCTTGAAGAACATCCTTCCGACGCCAAGATTCTCGTGGGAAAGGTCGTCGAGGCCGCGGCCGCGCGCGAAGCGGCGCGCAAGGCGCGCGAACTGACGCGCCGGAAGGGTGCGCTCGACATCTCCTCGCTTCCCGGCAAGCTCGCCGATTGCTCGGAACGCGACCCGGCCAAGTCGGAACTCTTCCTGGTGGAGGGCGACTCGGCGGGCGGCTCCGCCAAACAGGGCCGCTCGCGCGAAAGCCAGGCGATCCTGCCGCTGCGAGGCAAGATCCTCAACGTCGAGCGCGCGCGTTTCGACAAGATGCTGTCGAGCCAGGAAATCGGCACGCTGATCACCGCGCTCGGCACGTCGATCGGCCCGGACGAGTTCAATGCCGACAAGCTGCGCTATCACAAGATCATCATCATGACGGATGCCGACGTCGACGGCGCTCACATCCGCACGCTGCTGCTCACCTTCTTCTTCCGGCAGATGCCGGTGCTGATCGAGCGCGGCCACCTCTACATCGCCCAGCCGCCGCTCTATAAGGTGGCACGCGGCAAGTCCGTCCAGTATCTCAAGGATGAGAAGGCGCTCGAAGACTACCTGATCAATATGGGCCTGGAGGAGGCTTCCCTCGAACTCGCTTCGGGCGAGGTGCGTGCCGGTCAGGATCTTCGCGAAGTCATCAACGACGCGCTCCGGCTGCGGTCGCTGATGGATGGGCTCCACTCCCGCTACAACCGCTCCGTCGTGGAGCAGGCTGCGATTGCCGGAGCGCTCAATGTGGAACTGAACGGCCAACGCAACGAATATCAGCAGATCGCCGCTGAAGTCGCCCGCCGGCTTGACGTCATCGCCGAGGAGACCGAGCGCGGCTGGGCGGCAGAGGTGACCGCCGAGGGCGGCCTGAAGCTGGAGCGCATGGTGCGCGGCGTCAAGGAAGCGGCTGTGCTCGACATGGCGCTGATCGGCTCGTCCGATGCCCGGCATATCGACCAGCTCAAGAGCCGGTTGAAGGAAGTCTACGGCGCACCGCCGATGCTGCGCCGCCGCGACGGAACGCAGGAGATCAGCGGCCCGCGCGCTCTTCTGGACGCGATCTTCGCCGCCGGCCGCAAGGGTCTTACCATGCAGCGCTACAAGGGCCTCGGCGAAATGAACGCCGAGCAGTTGTGGGAAACGACGCTCGATCCGAACGTTCGCTCGCTGCTGCAGGTCAAGGTAAACGACGCTACGGATGCGGACGGTCTGTTCTCGCGCCTGATGGGCGACGAAGTGGAACCGCGGCGCGACTTCATCCAGGAAAACGCGCTGAGCGTCGCCAACCTCGATATCTGACATCTGATTCCAGCAAGCGGCTGCATAGCTTCGAAAGAGCAGGGCGGATCTCCGTCCTGCTTTTTCGTCGCTACGGCTCATTCGCCCTTGAAGTGCCCTTCGAAGACGAATTCGCTGAAAGGCCGGCGCTGGCTTGGTTTCTCGCGTTCGCGCAGGTCGTCCGGCAGGGTCGAGGGATCGGCGATGCGGCCGATCGCAACGGCTGCCTCTACCCGGTAATGCTCCGGCACGCCCAGCACCTGTATCGCCTTTTCCCTGTCGACGCCCGCCATAGCATGGGCATGCCAGCCGGAAAGCTGCGTCTGCAGCGCGAGTGCGAACCAGGCCGCTCCGGTATCGAAGGCGTGCGTATAGGCCGGCCGCACTTCGCCGGTCGACGTGGTTCTGTGGGTTTTCGAAAGGATGATGACCAATGCGGAGGCGTTCTTTGCCCAGCGTTGGTTGCCTTCGTCGAGGGTCGACAGCAGGCGAGCGAAGTGCCCGGTGCCTCGACGGGCATAGACGAAGCGCCAAGGCTGGAGATTGCTGGCCGAAGGGGCCCAACGCGCCGCTTCGAAAAGCGCGAGCAGATCCTTTTCGCCTATCTCCTCGCCGGTGAAGGCTCGCGGTGACCAGCGCTCCAGAAAGATCGAGTGTATGGGGTGATCGGCTTTTCTATGGTTGATTTCTGTCACGAACGAACATCCTTATTTCTCTAAAGCACCGCGCCGAGCTCCATTGTCGGGGCTCTGTATCGGCATATGGCATTGCCATCCGTGCGCATGAGTTCAGCATAAGCGGAAAGGACCGGTAAACGGCATATACATAATTGTCGAACCGGCAAAAAAAGTTGTATAACTTCTGTAGATTTTTTTGAGGAAGGACGCGCCATGAATTTGAAAGACCCGTCGCTGTTTCGCCAGGCCGCTCTTGTGGGCGAAACCTGGATCGAAGCCGATCCGAAAAACGCGATCGAGGTGAACAACCCTGCGACCGGTGAAATCATCGGCCATGTTCCGAAGCTCGGCGCCGCCGAGACGAAGGCCGCGATCGAGACTGCGGCACGGGTACAGAAGGAATGGGCCGCGAGGACCGCCAAGGAGCGTTCGGCGGTGCTGCGCCGTTGGTTCGAGCTGATGATCGAGAACAAGGACGATCTCGGCCGAATATTGACGAGCGAGCAGGGCAAGCCGCTTGCGGAGGCGACCGGAGAGATCGTTTACGGCGCCAGCTTCATCGAGTGGTTTGCGGAAGAAGCGCGTCGCATCTATGGCGATCTCGTTCCAGGCCATCAGAAAGACAAGCGCATTCTGGTGATGAAGCAGCCGATCGGCGTCGTTGCGGCGATCACGCCCTGGAACTTCCCGAACGCAATGATCACCCGCAAGGCCGGCCCCGCCTTTGCCGCCGGCTGCGCCATGGTCCTGAAACCGGCTGCACAGACGCCGTTCTCGGCCATTGCCATTGCCGTGCTCGCCGAGCGCGCGGGCATGCCGAAAGGGCTCTTCAGTGTCATCACCGGCTCGGCGCGGGAGATCGGCGCCGAGATGACGTCGAACCCGACCGTCCGCAAACTGACCTTTACCGGCTCTACCGAAGTCGGCGCGGAGCTGTATCGCCAGAGCGCCGCCACGATCAAGAAGCTTGGACTGGAACTCGGCGGCAACGCCCCCTTCATCGTCTTCGATGACGCCGATCTCGATGCGGCGGTAGAAGGCGCTCTCATCGCCAAGTTCCGCAACAACGGGCAGACCTGCGTCTGCGCAAATCGCATCTATGTGCAGGAGGGCGTCTACGACGCCTTTTCCAGGAAGCTTGCCGCGGCCGTCGGCAAACTCACGACCGGCAACGGTATGGAAGACGGCGTCATCCTCGGTCCGCTGATCGACCAGCCGGCACTTGCCAAGGTCGAGGAGCATGTGGCCGACGCGCTGGCGAAAGGCGCGCGCGTGATCGAGGGCGGCCGGCGCCATGCGCTCGGCGGTACCTTCTACGAGGCGACGGTCCTTGCGGACGTCACCCAGGAGATGGCGGTCGCACGCGAGGAAACCTTCGGTCCGGTGGCGCCGCTCTTTCGTTTCAGGGACGAGTCGGACGTCATCCAACAGGCCAACGACACGGAATTCGGTCTTGCCTCCTATTTCTACGCCAAGGATCTCGCCCGCGTCTTCCGGGTCGCGGAAGCGCTGGAATACGGCATGGTCGGCGTCAATACCGGTCTTATCTCGACTGCGGAAGCACCCTTTGGCGGCGTCAAACTCTCGGGGCTTGGCCGCGAGGGCTCGCGTTACGGCCTCGAGGAGTTCACCGAGATCAAATATGTCTGCCTCGGCGGTATCGCCTGAGGTTGCCTGCCCATCAAAGCCAAGCCGGCCGGAAAGTTCTGGCCGGCTTTTTCTTTTGTCGGTAAGAGGTTACGAACTCACGTTTTTGCCGGCGGATTACGGCAGACGGACTCGGACGCGAAGAGGAGAGCAATCGATGCCCGCCCCGAAAAATACCTTCAAAGCGGCGCTCCGCGAAAACCGCTTCCAACTCGGTCTCTGGGTGGCGCTCGCCAGTCCCTATGCTGCCGAAGTGGTGGCCGGCAGTGGATATGACTGGCTGCTGATCGATGGCGAGCATGCGCCGAACGACCTTCCGATGCTGGCGGCGCAGTATCGCGCCATTGCGGGCGGGGGCAGCCATCCGATCGTGCGCCTGCCGGTCGGCGACGCGGTCATGATCAAGCAGATCCTCGATGCCGGCGTTCAGACCGTGCTGATCCCGATGGTCGACGATGTCGAGCAGGCGCGCCAGCTCGTGCGCGCTGTCCGCTATCCGCCTCACGGCATTCGAGGCGTCGGTGCCGCACTGGGGCGGGCCACGAATTTCAGCCGGATCGGCGACTATCTTGAGAACGCCAATGACGAGATCTGCCTGCTTCTGCAGATAGAGAGCCGGGCAGGGCTCGAGGCGATCGACGCCATTGCCGCGCTTGACGGCGTCGACGGCCTGTTCGTCGGCCCGGCAGATCTTGCCGCTGATATGGGTTATCTCGGCAACCCCGGCCATCCGGAGGTGCGAACCGCGATCATCGACGCTTTTGAGCGCATTCGGCAGGCGGGCAAGGCGCGCGGCATCATGACCCTCGATCCGGCCCAGGCGCGCGATTATCGCGACCTCGGTGCCGATTTCATGGCCATCGGCACCGACGTGACGCTGCTCGTCAGCGCCTCGGAGCGGCTGCGCCTGGAGTTCCTTGGAGAAGCTGGACCGGCCCGGCGCGAAGCCGGCTACTGATCACGGGATCGATTGCAGCAGTGTCTCCCGCGCCGACTTCAGATGCCGCCGGCAGGCCTGCTCGGCCGACATGGGATCCCGCGACTGCAGCGCAGCGATATAGTCGAGATGCTCTTCGAGCGCACGGGCGTTGCGCTCGCGCGCATTCGCCTTGTTCCACTGGTAATGATAGTGGAAGACGATGGCGATGACATCGTAGAAGTCGATGATGAAGCGGTTGCTCGACGACTTGTGCACCAGCAGGTGGAGGCGTTCGTCGAGTTCGGAAAATTCCCCGTAACGCTCGTCGATGGCGGCGAGGATCTCGCGGTGCACCGCCTCGATCGTCCTCAGTTCCTCCCAGGCCGGATCCTCTTCGGGAAGGGAGACGAATCGGGCGGCCGAACGCAGCTCGAACATCTCCCTCACTTCCGTCAGTTCGAGCGCGAACTCGCGCGTGAACCCTTTCAGGACCCAATGACTGTTCGGCCGCTTCTCGATCAGGCCGAACCGGCTGAAGCGGATCAGGAATTCGCGAACGCTGGTGGTCCCCGTGCCGATCTCGCGCGCAAGCTCCAGTTCGTTGATCTGCATGCCGGGCTCGGCGCCGCCCGCAAGAATCCGGCGCATAAAGCTGCGCTCGATCCTCTCGGCGAGTGAATCGGTCTCCTCGCTCGGAAAATAGTCCGAGGGCTCAGGGTTTCGGAGCACTGTCTTGCTGCGCTTGTCCCAGGCAATCAGGCTCAGTTCCTCGCAGCGCGTCAGTATGGCGCGAACGGTCGTACGGCTGACGCCGAGCGCCTGGCCCAGCTCCGGTTCGGAAGGAAGAGTGGCGGTCTCTGCGAACAGCTCGAGGCAGCGGTTGAAAGCATCCTTGAATACGGTGTTCTGCTTCGCCATGGCTGGGTCTGTCCCGTTTCGGGTTGGTCGTGAAGGCAGTCGAAGCTTTCGTTCGGCAACGACCCGCCAGAGCCATAATAGCCATTGACGAACTTCTGTCTATTGTAGATAAAAGACAGAAGTGATGCCCGCCCAGATTGGGGAAACGTTCGGGAGGAGTTTGATTTGCCCGCACCGTCATCGATTCTTCTTTCAACTGACGACAACGTCGTCGTCGCCACCGCGGCGATCGCGCCGGGTGACAGGCTGGTCGGCGAAGTATCCGCAGTCGCGCGGATAGAGCCGGGCCACAAGGCCGCGGTCCGCGCGATCGAGGCAGGCGAGGCCGTGGTAAAATATGGTCAGGCAATCGGCCGTGCCACCTCGCCCATTGCCCCTGGCGAACACGTCCATTCGCATAACCTCGCCTTCGATCAGGGTCGGCTGGCCATTGGCGCTCCCGTTCCGCCGGAGGCTGCGAGCGAGGCCGACAGGACGCGCACATTCCTCGGCTACCGCCGGGCGGACGGGCGTGCGGCTACGCGCAACTATATCGGCATCGTCGCCAGCGTGAACTGTTCCACCACGGTCTGTCGCGCAATCGCCGATGAGGCGAACCGGCGCGTCCTGCCCAAGTATGAAGGCATCGACGGCTTCGTTCCGATCGTCCATGACCAGGGATGCGGCATGTCGTCCACCGGCGACGGAATGAAGAACCTGCACAGGACGCTCGCCGGCTATGCGCGCCACGCGAATTTCGGCGGCGTGCTGATGGTGGGGCTCGGTTGCGAGGTCAATCAGCTGACGCTCTACGGCCAGAGCGGAGCGGGGGCCGAGAAACGGCATTTCAACATTCAGGAGGCTGGCGGTTCGCGCCGCTCGGTGGAACGCGCCCTCGGCATTCTCGAGGAGATCGCGAAGGAGGTAGCGACAGCCCGGCGTGTGCCGATCCCGGTCAGCGAAATCATCGTCGGCCTGCAATGCGGTGGTTCGGACGGTCTGTCGGGCATCACCGCCAACCCGGCGCTCGGTGCGGCGGTCGATATACTTGCCGGCGCCGGCGGCACCGCCATCCTCTCCGAAACCTCCGAGATCTACGGGGCCGAGCATCTGCTGCGCAGCCGCGCGGTCAACGAGGCGGTCGCGGTCAAGCTGGACGGGCTGATCGCTTGGTGGGAAGATTATGTGGCGATGCATGGCGCATCGCTCGACAATAATCCTTCGCCGGGTAACAAGAGGGGCGGTTTGACGACGATCCTCGAAAAATCGCTGGGTGCCGTCGCCAAGGGCGGCCGATCGCCTTTGACGGCCGTTTATAATTACGCGGAACGCGTGACGGAGCCCGGCCTGGTTTTCATGGACACGCCCGGCTACGATCCGGTCTCGGCAACCGGCCAGGTCGCCGGCGGCGCCAACGTCATCGCGTTCACGACCGGACGCGGCAGCTGTTTCGGGTGTCGGCCGGCGCCATCGATCAAGCTCACCAGCAACACGGCGCTTTATCAGGCGATGGAAGAGGACATGGACATTGACTGCGGCATCATCGCATCGGGAGAAGCCACGATTGCAGGCATGGGCCGGGGGATCTTCGATCTGATCATAGAGACCGCCTCGGGCCGCAAGACCAAGAGCGAGCTTTTCGGCTACGGCGACAACGAGTTCGTGCCATGGCACCTGGGGGCAACGCTTTAGGCGGGGAGATGCGGGGCAGCACCAGGCGTATTAAGGGCGCAATCCTTGGAGGAGGAGGCAAGGGATGCAGACGAGAAGGATCGGACGGACCGCGCTTGCGGTGACCGAATACAGTTTCGGCACCGCCGGACTGGGAGGTCTCTACCGCGAATGCACCCGTGAAGCGGCAATGGCGACGCTCGACGCCGCCTGGGAAGCAGGGATCCGCTATTTCGACACCGCGCCGTTCTACGGGCTCGGCCTTGCCGAGCGGCGCGTCGGCGATTTCCTGCGCGACAAGCCGCGTAACAGCTTCGTGCTGTCGACGAAGGTCGGCCGCCTGCTTCATCCGGTGCCGGAGGACAAGGTTCCGGATTACACCTACGTCAAGCCGTTGAATTTCGACATCACCTATGACTACGGCTACGACGCAATCATGCGCTCGGTCGAAGTGAGCTATGCCCGCCTCGGCCTCAACCGCATCGACATCCTCTATGTCCATGACATCGGCGGCTACACGCACGGAGCGGCGAAAAACAACGTTTATCTGGAGCAGCTGCTGGATTCCGGTCTGAAGGCGCTCGAAGAGCTGAAATCCAGCGGAGTCATCTCGGCCTACGGTCTCGGCGTAAACGAGGTGCCGGTCTGCCTCGATGTCATGCGTCAAGCTGAAATCGACTGCATCCTGCTTGCCGGTCGCTACACGCTCCTCGACCGCTCCGCGGTCGCCGATCTGCTGCCGCTCTGCGCGAAGAAGGGAACCTCGCTGGTCGTGGGCGGTGTCTTCAACTCCGGCATTCTCGCAACCGGTCCGGTCGAGGGAGCACATTTCGATTACATGCCGGCGACGGAGGAGGTGCGCGCCAAGGTCGCGGCGATGGAGCGCATCGCCGAGAAGCGCGGCACGCCGCTCGCCGCGCAGGCCATGCAGTTTCCGCTGGCCCGGCCGGAAGTCGCCTCCGTCCTGCTCGGAACCGCAAAACCGGCCAGCCTCAAACGAAACATGGAGCTGCTGCGCTTCGAAATCGCGCCCGACGATTACGCCGCCTTCGAGCCTCACACGCTTGTTGCGCCCGAACTCGGGCCGGAGGCGGTAAGGGCCTGATCCCCGACGCCTTCGTGGAGAGACGTTCATTTCATAAGCACCGGACCGCATGCACCTGGCGGTCCGTCTCGATAAACGGAACGAGGTGTGATTTAAGAGGAGAACCCTGATGAGCATAGCCAAGCGCATTCTTTCCCGCCGGGCCTTCAATGCCCTGGCCGGCGCCGCATTCGTTGCAGCAATGATGCCTGCGACCTCTTTCGCGCAGGACGTCACGATTCCGATCATCGTCAAGGACACCACGTCCTTCTATTGGCAGATCGTCCTTGCGGGCGCGCGCGCCGCCGGCAAGGACCTCGGCGTCAATGTGCCGGAACTCGGAGCCCAGTCGGAAGCGGACATCAACGGCCAGATCACCATCCTCGAAAACGCCGTCGCGAGTGCCCCGGCAGCAGTTGTGATCGCTCCGACGGAGTTCAAGGCACTCGGCAAGCCTGTCGACGAGGCCGCCAAATCGGTTCCGGTGATCGGCATCGATTCAGGCGCCGATTCCAAGGCGTTCACCTCGTTCCTGACGACCGACAATGTCCAAGGCGGGCGCATCGCCGCCGACGGCCTCGCGGCTGCAATCAAGGAGGCGACCGGAAAGGAAGAGGGTGAAATCGCGATCATCACCAGCCTGCCGGGCGTCGGCTCGCTCGATCAGCGCCGCGAAGGTTTTCTCGATCAGATCAAGACGAAATATCCCGGTCTGAAAGTCGTCGCCGACAAATATGCCGACGGTCAGGCAACGACCGGTCTCAATATCATGACCGACCTGATCACAGCCAACCCCAACCTCGTCGGCGTTTTCGCATCCAATCTGATCATGGCGCAGGGCGTCGGCCAGGCGATCGCCGAGAACAAGCTCGGCGACAAGATCAAGGTGATAGGTTTCGACAGCGACGAAAAGACGGTGGGTTTCCTCAAGGAGGGCGTGCTGGCCGGCCTCGTCGTCCAGGATCCCTATCGCATGGGCTATGACGGCGTGAAGACGGCCTTGGCAGTCTCCAAGGGCGAGAAGGTCGAAGCCAATGTCGACACCGGCGCGAACCTGGTCACCAAGGCCAATATGAGCGAGCCGAAGATCGACGCGCTCTTGAACCCGAAGGTCAACTGACGAAAAGGAAATGCGCGGCGCTGTACGGCAGAGTCGCGCTTTCTTCCGCAATTCAAGAAACTCCGCAACGGCCGGGAGGGCCGGCCGCTGTGATCCGGAGTGGAGGAGACTGCGATGATAGGGCTTCAAGAGGTCAGCCATCGCCATGACGATCAGGTGAGGGCGGCAGGCAGCCATCCCGTTCCGAAGGGTGAGCCCATTCTGGAGCTGCGCGGCCTGCAGAAAAACTACGGTGCGGTAGAGGCGCTGAAACCCGCGAACATGACCTTCCTCTCGGGCGAGGTACACGCGATCGTCGGCGAGAATGGAGCCGGCAAATCGACGCTCATCAAGCTCCTGACCGGGGTCATTGCCCGCAGTGCCGGAGAGGTCCGCTGGTGCGGTGAAACGGTCGAGCTCGCCACGCCCAACGAGGCGATCGCGCGCGGCATCAACGCGGTTCATCAGGAGGTGGTTCTATGCCCCCATTTGAGCGTTGCGGCGAACATGTTCCTGGGCGACGAGATGAGCCGGCGCGGGGTGATGCGCAAGCGTGCGATGACCGATGCGGCCCAGGGCGTGCTCGACGACCTCGGTTTCAATCTTCCGGCAAATGCCGAACTAGGCAGCCTGACGATCGGCCAGCAGCAGCTGGTCGCAACCGCGCGGGCGGCGATGCGCGGCACGCAGTTTCTCATCTTCGACGAGCCAACCGCCTATCTCACACGACAGGAGTCCGCCCAGCTGTTCCGCCTCATTCGCCGGCTGCAGAGCGAAGGCGTGACGATCGTTTATATCAGCCACCGGTTGGAAGAAGTGTTCGAGCTCGCCGACCGGGTTTCGGTGCTGCGCGACGGCACGCATGTCGGCACGCGCGCAATTTCCGAGACGAACGAAACCGAACTGATCGCCCTGATGATCAACCGTTCGATCGAGCAGATCTATCACAAGGAGCATTTCGAACGGGGCGAAACGATCGTCGAGACGCGCGGCCTGTCCGGCCCCGGTTTTCGCGAGATATCGCTTTCGGTCAGGGCCGGTGAAATCGTCGGTCTCTACGGTCTGATCGGCGCCGGCCGGAGCGAATTCGCACTCGGCCTTTACGGGCGCAATCCGGTGAGTGGCGGAGAGATATTCTGGCAGGGCCGCAAGACCGCCATAGCCAACGAGCGGGATGCGATGGAACTCGGGATCGCGCTGGCGCCGGAGAGCCGGCGCGACCAGGGCTTGTGCCTCAACCTGCCGATCGGCCTCAACATCAACTTGCCCGTTTTCAAGAGGCTGACACGCGGCTTGACGATTAACCGCGCCGAGGAGGCCTCCAATGCCGACCGTCAGATCAGAGACCTAAATATCAAGACGCCGTCGCGGCGCGTGCTCGCCTCCGCCATGTCCGGAGGCAACCAGCAGAAGATCGTGATCGGCAGATGGCTGAGCCATGGCGCAAAGCTCTTCATCTTCGATGAGCCGACCGTCGGTGTCGACGTCGGCACCAAGGCGGAAATCTACCGGCTCTTTGCGCGGCTTCTGGAGAATGGTGCGGGGATCATCCTGATCTCCTCCTATCTGCCGGAGGTCTATGAGCTTGCCGACCGTCTGCACGTGTTCAGGCAGGGGCGGCTTGTGGCGAGCCACGATTACCGTGGCGCTAGCCATGAGGAAGTACTCGCGCAGGCGATCAATGCCTGATCGGCCCGAGGAAAACCACAGCAGGGGAGGAAAACTATGAGTGTGGAAACCGTCGAAAGCGCGGGACCGAGGCCGAAGAAAGGCGTCAGCATCCTGTTCGGCCTGACGCTTCTGGGATTGCTGCTTGCTCTCTGGCTGGCTTTGGGTGTATCGACCCAGGCTTTCTGGACGCCGAACAACATCAGCAACCTTCTGCGCCAGGGCGCGATGACCGCTATTCTCGCCGTCGGCCAGACCTTCGTCATCATTACCGCGGGAATCGACCTGTCGGTCGGCGCTGTGGTCGGTTTTACCAGCGTTATCGTCGCCTGGCTGCTCGCGGCAGGCGTTCCGCTCTGGCTCGCGATCATCGCGACGCTGGCGATCGGGGTGCTGATCGGCGCCTTTCATGCCTTCGGCATCGTTCGCATGGGGCTGCCGCCCTTCATCATCACGCTGGCGACGCTGACATCGCTTCGCGGCATAGGTCTCCTGATCACCAATGGCTCGACGATCTCGATCACCCACGATGCCTTCACCACGTTCTCGCGCGCCGATTTCCTCGGAGTTCCCAGTCTTTTCTGGATGGTGATCGTCGTTGCCATTCCGGCTTTCGTCTTTCTGCATCTGAGCCGCTTCGGGCGCTATCTTTTCGCGGTCGGCTCCAATCGCGAGGCGGCGCGCCTCTCCGGCGTCAACGTCGACCGTACGATCTATCTCGCCTACATCCTGTCATCGACCTGCGCCGCCTTTGTCGGGTTGCTGCTCGCCTCGCGCATCGGCATCGGCAACGCCACGCAAGCCGAAGGATGGGAGCTGCAGGCGATCGCGTCCTCGGTCATCGGCGGCACGAGCCTTTTTGGTGCCGTCGGCTCGGTTCACGGCCCCCTTCTCGGCGCCTTCATTCTCGCCACGATCAACAACGGCGCCAACCTCCTGAACGTCAACTCCTTCTGGCAGCGCATCATCACGGGCCTGCTGATCATCGTCATCGTCTATTTCGACCAGTTGCGGCGGCGGGGCGCGCGATGATGGCCGCCCGCCCGCACCCGGCCGCAAGCAAACTTCGGAGCACCACGTGAAAGCCGTCCTATGTTCAGAGCCGGGCCACATCGCCCTTGTCGCCCGCGATGCGCCTGAGGCACCGCCGCCCGGCTCGGTGCGCCTTGCCGTCAGCCGCGTCGGCATCTGCGGCACCGATTATCATATCTTCGAGGGCAAGCACCCCTTTCTCGAATATCCGCGCGTGATGGGCCACGAAATCTCGGCGAGAGTGATCGAGGGCGGTCCCGGCACCCGGCTCACGCCGGGAACGCTCGTCGTCGTCAACCCCTATCTCTCCTGCGGAACTTGCAGCGCCTGCCGCAAAGGCAAGCCGAACTGCTGCACGGCGATCCGCGTTCTCGGCGTCCACACCGACGGCGCGTTCTGTGAAGAAATAGTCATGCCCGAACAGAACCTTTATCCGGCTGATGGCCTGTCGCCCGAAGCCGCCGCCGCCGTCGAGTTCCTGGCCATCGGCGCGCACGCCGTCCGGCGTTCGGCGGTAGGCAAAGACGTCCGTTCGCTGGTGATCGGTGCCGGGCCGATCGGACTTGGTACGGCCGTCTTTTCCCGGATCGCCGGTCATGACGTCAGGCTGCTCGACACGAGCGTGGAGCGACTGGCCTTCGCCGCCGAAAAGCTCGGCTTCTCCCCTGGCATCCTCGCGGGTGACGATGCGGCGCTTGCGCAGGCAACCGGCGGGGATGGTTTCGACGTCGTCTTCGACGCCACCGGCAGCGCCCGGTCCATGGAACGGGCATTTGCCCACGTCGCCCATGGCGGAACGCTGGTCTTCGTCAGCGTGGTCAAGGAAGAGATCCGCTTCTCGGATCCCGAATTCCACAAGCGGGAAATGACGCTTGTCGCAAGCCGCAACGCCACGCGCGAGGATTTCGATCACGTCATTCAGTCGCTTTCGGCGGGGCTCGTTCCGATCGAGGCGCTCGTCACACACCGCACAACGCTTGAGGACCTCGCCCATGACCTTCCGCGCTGGGCCCATGATAAGACGGGGCTCGTCAAGGCAGTAGTCGCGGTAAGCGCCTTCTAGCCAGGCCGTCGCCATCGGCACCTGCTTGCCGCCGCATGCAGGGCGTCGATTTTGTCCGGCCATAGATCGAAGGGTAAAGGTATAGACTTAACTTTCCGGGAGCTTGTCCGGCCACTGTTGCGCAGCGTGCAGGACACGAAGGATGTGGACTGTCGTTTTGGCCACGGCATAGCCAGCGATATAAGGCGTGCCGGTAATCACAAGCTCGCGAGTCCCGGCAACCCTGCCGGGACGGTCACTTTCCGGAAATTCCCGCAGACGGCGTACAGCGGCCGCGATCCGTTCAGCGACTGCGGCGGAGGGATTATCGGCCGATGTGCGTGAAAATGCCGTCGCGGTCGAGGAGCGCGAAGGCGGACCATACGAGATCACGAGTTCTGGTTGCCCGCCTTGTGGCGTGCCGCCGCACGCGGCTCCGCGAAATGCGCCTCTGCCTCGTGATCTGGAACATCGGGTCGGGTATCGTTCAGCGCCTGCAGCACTTTAGCCCTGAACCAGGCGTCATGGGCCTCGCTGCCCGTCACCAGCTCGAGCGGCAGCACGCCTTCATTGGCGGTTCGGGTGAGCAGGATCCGCACGACGTCGGAGACCGTCAGCCCCATGCTTTCGAGCACGGCGGATGCACGATCCCGGACTCCGGCATTGATACGGGTCTGAACCAGAGCATTCGCGGCCATTATCGCCTCCTTTCATCGATCTAAATGTAATGCAATGAATGCTCAATGCCAGTCTTCTACAGGCCGCAGATGCGGCACGCATGCCCGATGAAGGACGTAAAACACGGTTACTTGTTGCGCTGCACAAGAATGGTGCTAGTCTGGCAGCGATTGCGGAAATCACGATGGACAACCGCAAGCGTCGGACTGGGAGCGGCGTTGTCTTTGATCTGAAACAAGGGGTACGCGCCCATGTTCTACCAGTTTTACGAGTTGAACCATGCAATGATGGCTCCGTGGCGCACTGCGGCTGACGCCATGCGGCTGGCCTTCAGCAATCCGATGAATCCGGTCTCGCATACGTATTTTGGCCGAGCCGCCGCCGCAGGGCTGGAGGTGTTCGAGCGCGCCACCCGCCGCTACGGAAAGCCGGAATTCGGATTACCGGAAACCGAGATCGACGGCCAGCCCGTGGCGGTGCGCGAAAGAATCGTCTGGCGTCAGCCGTTCTGCAACCTCATACACTTCGAACGCAGGCTCCCCAAGGACCGCGCTCCCGATCCCAAAGTGCTTATCGTCGCGCCGATGTCCGGCCATTATGCCACGCTCCTGCGCGGAACCGTGGCGGCAATGCTGCCCCATTCCGACGTCTATATCACCGATTGGATCGATGCCCGAATGGTCCCGTTGAGCGAGGGAACCTTCGATCTCGACGACTATATCGACTACGTCATTCAGATGCTGCACTTTCTGGGACCGGATGCGCATGTGATCGGCGTGTGCCAGCCGGCCGTTCCGGTCCTGGCGGCCGTCGCGCTGATGGAGGCGGAGGATGATCCGCTAACGCCCTCGACGATGACACTGATGGGCGGTCCGATCGACACGCGCGTCAACCCGACGGCGGTCAACCAGCTGGCGAAGGAGCGGCCGCTCGACTGGTTCCGCGACAATGTCCTCATGCCGGTGCCATGGCCTCAGCCCGGTTTCATGCGGCTGGTCTATCCGGGTTTCCTCCAGCTCTCCGGTTTCATGTCGATGAACCTCGACCGGCACTTGATGGCCCACAAGGAGTTCTTCGCTCATCTGGTGAAGAACGACGGGGATGCCGCCGACAAGCACCGCGAATTCTACGACGAGTATCTCGCGGTGATGGACCTCACCGCGGAGTTCTACCTGCAGACGGTGCAAGTCGTCTTCATGCAGCACGCGCTGCCTAAGGGCGAGATGATGCACCGGGGCAAGCGCGTCGATCCTGCGTCGATCCGCCGGGTGGCGCTGTTGACCGTCGAGGGTGAGAACGACGACATCTCCGGCCTCGGCCAGACCGAGGCAGCGCAGACGATCTGTAACAGCATTCCGGATCATATGCGGCAGCACTACATGCAGCCCGACGTCGGACATTATGGCGTGTTCAATGGATCGCGCTTCCGTCGCGAGATCGCACCGCGCATCGTGGCGTTCCAGCGGCAGCATTCGCGCCATGCGAAGCCGGTCAAACAGCTCATCAAGGGCGGCAAGTCGGCCTGAGGCGCCGGCGAAGACCTTTGATCTGCCGGGCAGACTATCTTTTCAAGGTGTTGTGCATTCGTTTTGACGCAGCAAAGTCAGGGGGTTGTCCGATTCCTCGATGCGATGTCTTGCGCATGGACGGTGGGTTTCCCACATCGTTTTCATCGGGCCGCGAAGGGCGGCCCACTGACTGCGAGGAATCCTGAATATGAACCAATCTGCACTGATCCGTCCGGACTGGACGCCTGCGACCATTGCATTGATGGTGCTGGGTTTCGTTGTGTTCTGGCCGCTGGGCCTGGCAATGCTTGCCTATATTCTCTTCGGCGACAAGCTGCGGGCCTTCAAGAAGGACGCCAACGAAGGAGTCGATCGCATGTGTGCCGGCTTCAAGCGAACCAATTGGGGTCAACGGACACATCATCGCACCGGCAATGTCGCTTTCGACGACTGGCGGACTGCGGAGCTATCCCGTCTCGACGAAGAGCGCCGCAAGCTTGACGAGATGCGCGAGGAATTCGACGGTTATGTGCGCGAGCTCCGCCGCGCAAAGGACCAGGAGGAATTCGACCGCTTCATGCGCGAGCGCAAGAGCGGCCGCCCAGGTCCGGAAGCCGGCTTCGAATCGAGCTGATCGATAAGTCGGAGGGGTGGAACCGCATGGCGCCATCCCGTCATGATCCGGCGTTTCATGTGAAACGCCGGATTGCCTATGTCTACCTGCCAACGTGCCCGCGAATCGGTTAAAACGGCCCCATGTTCTCATCTCTCAAGCGGCGCCGTGTCAGAGGACCGTCACTTGATGTCGTTCGTGACATCGAGGTCGCCGGCAAGGTCCTTCCCCTGACCATTCGGGAAAATGCGCGCGCGACGCGGATGACGCTTCGCATCGAGCCCGGTGGCAGGGCGCTGAAGCTCACCGTGCCGGAAGGTCTGCCGGAGCGTGAGGTCAGCGCCTTTCTCACCCGCCATCAGGGCTGGTTGATGACCAAGCTTGCCCGCTTTTCCGGCGAGAGCGAGATCGAGGATGGCGGCAGCATCCTCATCCGGGGCATTGCTCATCGCATCGAGAGGACCGGCCGCCTGCGCGGTTTGACCGAGGCGGTCGTCATCGACGACGAGGCAGTGCTGAAAGTAGGCGGCGCCGAGGAGCACCTGCGCCGGCGGATTGCCGATTACCTGAAGAAGGAGGCGCGCGGCGAGCTCGAGCGTCTCGTCGCCATTTATACCGGCAGGTTGGGGCGCAAGGCGCGCTCCATCAGCCTGAAAGACACCCGAAGCCGCTGGGGGTCCTGTTCCGCCCAAGGCGATTTGAGCTTCTCCTGGCGTATCGCCATGGCGCCACCGAAGGTGATCTCCTATCTGGCGGCGCACGAAGTCGCCCATCTTCAGGAGATGAATCACGGGCCGGGCTTCTGGGCGCTGTGCGAAGGCCTTTGCCCTGAAACGAAAGACGCCAAGCACTGGCTGAAGCGCAACGGCACCATGCTGCATGCGATCGATTTCAGCTAGGTGAGGGCATCCTTGTGCCGCCAGGCGGACGAGGAGGCGCCCGCATGGTTCGTCGAAAAACGCCGGGTGCCCGCCGCCGCATTCTTCCTAACAATAGCCACGGCAACGCAACGGTTTTGCTCGACTCTGGCGGCATTTCATGCAAGGTCGCTTTCCATGAAAACGGAAGTGAAGATTTGCGGCTTGAAGACGGCCGAGGCCCTGCAACGTGCCGTTGCGCTCGGTGCTTCCCACACGGGTTTTATCTTCTTTCCCAAGAGCCCACGCAATATCGAGCCGGATGACGCCGGCCGTCTTGCCGAGCTCGCCCGAGGAAGGGCGAAGATCGTCGCGGTCACTGTCGATGCGGATAATGACGATCTCGACGAAATCGTTTCGGCGCTTCATCCCGAGGTGCTGCAGCTTCATGGTTCTGAGAATCCGGAGCGCGTGCTTGCGATCAAGGCTCTTTACGGCCTTCCCGTCATCAAGGCGCTCGCGATCCGCGAGGCTTCCGACCTGGAGCGGATCGCGCCCTATATCGGGATCGCCGATCGTTTTCTCCTGGATGCGAAGCCGCCGGCTGGTTCCGACCTGCCGGGTGGAAACGGGGTTTCTTTCGACTGGAGACTCCTCGACGCGCTTGACGCGAACGTCGATTACATGCTTTCCGGTGGATTGAATGCGAGCAATGTCGAAGACGCGCTTGCGCTGACCGGCGCGCGCGCCATCGATACCTCCTCCGGGGTCGAAAGCGCACCGGGCATCAAGGATCTGACGCTCATGGATGCGTTTTTCGAGGCGATTCGCCGAGCGGAAGCTTAAGCCACGATCAGGGAGCAAGACGTGAATCAGCCGCCTAAACCGAATTCCTTCAGATCCGGACCCGATGAAGAGGGCCGTTTCGGCATATTCGGTGGCCGCTTCGTCGCCGAGACGCTGATGCCGCTGATCCTCGACCTCCAGGACGAATGGGCGAGGGCAAAGAATGATCCGGCTTTCAAGGCGGAGCTGGAAAATCTCGGCAGGCATTATATCGGCCGGCCGAGCCCGCTCTATTTCGCCGAGCGCCTGACGGCCGAACTCGGCGGCGCGAAGATCTACTTCAAGCGCGAGGAGCTCAATCACACGGGCTCCCATAAGATCAATAACTGCATCGGCCAGATCCTGCTTGCCAAGCGCATGGGCAAGACCCGCATCATCGCCGAGACCGGCGCCGGCCAGCATGGTGTGGCATCGGCCACCGTGGCGGCGCGTTTCGGGCTGCCTTGCGTCGTCTATATGGGGGCGACAGACGTGGAGCGGCAGGCACCGAACGTCTTCCGCATGAAGCTTCTCGGCGCCGAGGTGAAGCCGGTGACTGCGGGTCACGGCACCCTCAAGGACGCCATGAACGAGGCGCTGCGGGACTGGGTGACCAATGTCGACAGCACCTATTACCTGATCGGCACGGCCGCCGGCCCGCATCCCTATCCGGAGATGGTACGCGACTTCCAGGCGGTCATCGGCGAGGAAGCCAAGCAGCAGATGCTCGAAGCCGAAGGCCGGCTTCCGGACCTCGTGGTTGCAGCGGTCGGCGGTGGGTCAAATGCGATAGGCATCTTCCATCCATTCCTGGATGACGAGGGCGTCAGGATCGTCGGCGTTGAAGCCGGTGGCAAGGGCCTGGACGGCGATGAGCATTGCGCCTCTCTCACAGCCGGCTCGCCGGGCGTGCTGCATGGCAACCGCACTTATCTGCTCCAGGACGGTGACGGCCAGATCAAGGAAGGCCACTCGATTTCGGCCGGGCTCGATTACCCGGGGATCGGACCGGAGCATGCCTGGCTGAACGATATCGGCCGCGTCGAATATGTGCCGATCATGGATCATGAGGCGCTGGAGGCGTTTCAGATCCTGACGCGGCTCGAAGGCATCATTCCGGCGCTCGAGCCGTCCCACGCGCTTGCCGAAGTCATCAAGCGTGCGCCGAAAATGGGCAAGGACGAGATCATCCTGATGAATCTCTCCGGTCGCGGCGACAAGGACATCTTCACCGTCGGCAAAATTCTCGGTATGGGGCAATAACGAACATGACCGCACGCATGGAGCAAAGGTTCGCCGATGTGGCGGCTGAAGGGCGCCCGGTTCTCGTGACCTATTTCATGGGCGGCGACCCGGATTTCGACACGTCGCTCGCGATCATGAAGGCGCTGCAGCAGGCCGGCGCCGATATCATCGAACTCGGCGTCCCCTTTTCCGACCCGATGGCCGATGGACCGGCGATCCAGCTCGCCGGTCAGCGTGCGCTCAAGGCCGGGCAGACGCTTGCCAAGACGCTGGAGCTTGCCCGGCGTTTCCGGGCCGACGATCAGCGTACCCCCATCGTGCTGATGGGCTACTACAATCCCATCTACATCTACGGCGTCGAGCGGTTTTTGACGGACGCGCTCGAGGCCGGCGTCGACGGCATGATCGTCGTCGACCTGCCGCCGGAAATGGACGACGAACTCTGCATTCCGGCGCTCGCGAAGGGCATCAGCTTCATCCGCCTGGCTACACCGACGACGGATGACCGGCGTCTGCCCAAAGTCCTCGAAAATACGTCCGGTTTCGTGTATTACGTGTCGATGACCGGTATCACCGGCTCGGCGCTGCCGGATACGTCGCTGATTGCCGGTGCCGTGGCGCGCATCAAGGCACATACCTCCTTGCCGGTCTGCGTCGGTTTCGGGGTGAAGACGGCGGATCATGCACGCGCCATTGGTGCAACCGCCGATGGCGTCGTCGTCGGCACGGCCATCGTCAATCAGATCGCGTCGAGTTTGACGGAAGAGGGCCGCGCAACGGAAGCGACGGTTCCGGGTGTCGAAGCGCTCGTCAGAGGGCTTGCGGCCGGCGTACGGGCGGCACGACTCGCCGCAGCCGAATAATTGCCCATATTGACGCGCAAAAGCCGAAGGAAAATCTTCAGGAGAATGCTTAATTGAACTGGATCACAAACTACGTTCGGCCGAAGATCAATTCGATGCTCGGTCGCAGGGAAGTTCCGGAGAACCTCTGGATCAAGTGCCCTGAAACGGGCGAGATGGTGTTCCATCGCGATCTCGAAGAGAACAAATGGGTCATCCCGCAATCCGGTTTTCATATGAAGATGCCGGCGAAGGCCCGCCTTAAGGATCTCTTCGACGGCGGTATTTACGAGGCGTTTCCGCAGCCGAAGGTGGCGCAGGACCCGCTCAAGTTCCGCGATTCAAAGAAATACTCCGATCGCCTGCGCGACAGCCGTACCAAGACCGAGCTCGAGGACACGATCGTTGCCGGCCTCGGCCAGGTGCAGGGGATCAAGCTCGTCGCGGTCGCTCATGAGTTCAACTTCATAGGCGGATCACTCGGCATTGCCGCGGGCGAAGCGATCGTGAAGGCTTTCGAGCGGGCAATTGCCGAGAAGTGCCCGCTGGTCATGTTCCCGGCTTCTGGCGGCGCTCGCATGCAGGAAGGCATCCTGTCGCTGATGCAGCTGCCGCGCACGACCGTCGCGGTGAACATGCTCAAGGAGGCGGGTCTTCCCTATATCGTCGTCCTGACGAATCCGACCACCGGTGGCGTCACGGCGTCCTATGCGATGCTGGGTGATGTCCACCTGGCTGAGCCTGGCGCGGAGATCGGCTTCGCCGGAAAGCGGGTGATCGAGCAGACGCTGCGGGAAAAGCTCCCCGAGGGCTTCCAGACTTCCGAGTATCTGATGGAGCACGGCATGGTCGACATGGTCGTCAAACGCCACGATATCCCGGAGACGCTCGCCCGCGTGCTCAACATTCTCATGAAAAAGCCGGCCAAGGCGATCAAACGGGATACCGCTACCGAGCTTGCGCCGCTGCCCGTGGCCGCGAGCGCCTAGAGAACGCCAGCAAACTGTGCACCGTTTCCGCCCTGGAGTGCTTGATTTAAAGTGTGAGATCCGGATGCGCGCCTGCGCGCGCATCCCATCTGTCCTCATCCTGCTCCGGCGGGGTCGTTTTCGGGGCTACCATCATGACGGCGACTGAGGTCAGCGAGGCGGCGCGGGAGATCGAGAAGCTTCTCGCCCTCCACCCGAAAGGATTCGACCTCTCGCTCGACAGGATCACGCGGCTGCTCGCCGCTCTCGGCAATCCACAAGAGCGCCTGCCCCCGGTCATTCACGTCGCGGGGACGAACGGCAAGGGCTCGGTCACGGCCTTCTGCCGTTCGATTCTGGAGGCTGCGGGCCTGAGCGTCCACGTTCACACATCGCCGCATCTGGTGAACTGGCACGAGCGCTACCGCCTGGGCGTCAAGGACGGCAAGGGCGCTTTGGTCAGCGACCCTGTGCTCGCAGACGCCGTGCGGCGCGTCGCAGAAGCGAATGGCGGCCAGAAGATTACCGTCTTTGAAATCCTGACCGCCGTCACTTTCCTTCTTTTCGCGGAGCATCCGGCCGATGTCGCGATCATAGAAGTCGGTCTCGGCGGCCGATATGACGCGACCAATGTCATCGCTCGGCCGGCGGTCTCGGTGATCATGCCCATTTCGCTCGACCATCAGGCATATCTCGGCGATCGAGTCGAACTGATCGCTGCGGAAAAGGCCGGGATCATGAAGCGCGGCTGCCCGGTGGTGATCGGCCATCAGGAGGAAGAAAGCGCACGCGAGGTGCTGATCGAGACAGCCGAACGCCTTGGCTGCCCCACATCCGTGTACGGGCAGGATTTCATGGCGCATGAGGAGTTTGGCAGGCTGATCTTCCAGGACGAGAACGGCCTGGCCGATTTGCCGTTGCCCCGCCTGCCGGGCAGGCATCAATATGCCAATGCCGCTGCTGCCATCCGCGCCGTACGGGCAGCCGGCTTCGATGTTCCGGAGCCAGCGATCGAGAAGGGACTGGCCGGCGTCGAGTGGCCAGGGCGGCTGCAGCGTCTCGCGGGCGGCAGGCTTTCGCATTTCGGCCCGCCGGGCGCCGAGATCTGGATCGACGGCGGGCATAATCCCGGTGCCGGCCATGTCATCGCCGAGGCGATGGCCACCTTCGAGGAGCGTGACCCGAGGCCGCTCTTTCTGATCATCGGCATGATCAACACCAAGGATCCGATCGGTTATTTCAAGGCTTTTCTCGACCTGACCGAACAGGTCTTCACCGTGCCTGTTCACGGTTCCGATGCAGGGCTGGACCCTCTGGCGCTCGCTGCGGACGCGGCCGCTGCCGGGCTCGAGGCCAATGCCGCTTCCTCGGTCGCCGAAGCGCTGGGCCAGATCGCCGAGCTCACGGACGAGGACCCGGTGCCACCGCGTGTGCTGATCGGCGGATCGCTCTATCTGGTGGGCGACGTGCTGGCGGAGAACGGTACGCCGCCGCGATAGGTTCTACCTGACAATCGCCCTCCCTCCGTTCACAGGAAGATATGCGGATGAGCGCGCCCTGGTCTTATCATGTGCGCCTGCCCGAAAGAAAAAGCCCGGCCAAGCCGGGCTTCGTACGCCTGCGTTCAGGTTCCGGCGGGTTTAAGCTACCGCGTTCGAAATCCAGGAGCTGAGTGCCGTCTTAGGTGCGGCTCCGACCTTGATGTCGGCGACTTCGCCGCCCTTGAACATGGCAAGCGTCGGAATCGAGCGTACGCCATACTGCGCCGCGAGCTCGGGGTTTTCGTCGATGTTGAGCTTGACGACCTTGACCTTGCCGGCAAGCTCGGTGGAGATTTCTTCGAGGCTGGGTGCAATCATCTTGCACGGCCCGCACCATTCTGCCCAGAAGTCGACGACGACCGGTTCGGCCGAGTTCAGAACTTCTTTCTGGAAATTGGAAGTATCGACTTTCACAGTAGCCATCGGGTGCTCCTTCGGAATGGCAGTGTCCAGATGTTGTGTCTCATGTGAGGCATCGCCACTGGATTTTCAATATCGGGTATCTCACTTTGTCGCGAGCGCTTCAAGACTCCTGTCCAGCATCGCCTCGGAAAGAACCCGGATCGCCGGACCTTCCGTGAAGATCAGCACGCATCGGAAACGCTTGCCGGGATAAAGTGGTTTCAAGAGTTCGCGATAGATCGCAAGCTGGTTCCTGTAGACCGGCGCTATGTCTTCGGCCGAGGCGGGAATCTCGCGATTGGTCTTGTAGTCGGCGATCGTCACAGTGTCGCCGGAGACGGCCAGGCGGTCGATCCGGCCCGATACGGCAAATTCGCGGGGCCCGAGTTTCAGCGTCCCCATCACGGAAACCTCTGCCCGGCTGTGTTCACCGAAGAGCGGCTGCAGCTCCGCATGGCCGAGCACGTCCATAACGGTGGCGGCGAGTGCAAGCCGTTCCGCCTCGGGCCATCGCGGCACGGAACGGGCGAGGTAGCGCTCAGCCGCGGCCGTACGTTCCACGGCATCGATGGAGGGAAGCACCTGCAACAGCCGGTGCAGGATCGCACCGCGCAGCATTGAGAACTTCGGCGCGTTCTTGCCGGTGAAGAGCGCCGAGCCGACGATTGACGAGCCGTCCGGCTCGTCAATCGCGATGGCCGTACCGGATGGGGCAAGCGGTCGCGGAAGCCGCCGCGGGGGGGGCGGCGCCGTGAACAGCGCCCTCGGCAGACCGGCTTTGGCCTGTTCAGGCTCTCCAGAGGCGCCGTCGGCTGCCGGAAGGTCGCGCGGCACATGCGTCTCGCGCCAGGCAAGGCCCTGCCATTCCTCACCTGCGGCGCGGAAAAGCCTCGGCGTCGCGCGGCCCATGAGGTCCTGCGCCAGCGTTCCCTGTACCATCGAATGCCAGGTATCGACATTCTGCCGCTGGCCGCGATAGCCGCAGACGATCAGGCGGTCGGCTGCGCGCGTCATGCCGACATAGAGGAGGCGCCTATATTCCTCCTCCGCAAGCATCTTCAGTCGCTCGTTATCGTCGGCGATGAGCGAGTTCGGCGCCGAGCCCGGCGCACGCCAGACCGGAACGGTGAGCAGGGTTTGATCGGCTTGCGGTTTCTCCAGGAAGCGCAAGTCCGAAACCTGCTGGCGGACGAAGGCTTCTCCGCCGCCATCGACGAGGAAGACGACCGGTGCCTCCAGGCCCTTTGCGGCATGCACCGTCATGACGCGCACCTCGTCGCGTTCCTTGTCCTGCTCGCGCTTGACCGTCGGCGCTTCGATCTCCAGCGTCGAGATAAAAGCCTGCAGGCCAGGCAGGCCGCTCCTTTCGTGATCAAGGGCGAAGGTCAGGAACTCGTCCAGGATATCGCTGACCTCGCTGCCGAGCCGCGCCAGGAAGGCACGCCGGCCGCCATGGGCGCCGAGAATGCGGGCATAGAAATCGTGCGGCGATAGCTCCCGCGAAAGGGTGGAAAAGGCGGCAAGCTTCCGCACCGTTGCATTGTAACGGCTCGTCTCCTCCACGCCCGCCTGCTGCAGCCGGTGCCAGAGACTTTCGCCTTCGTTCCTGCGCGCGGCGAGTTCGAAGACATCGTCTTCGCAAAGATTGACGAGCGGGCTTTTGAAGAGTGCCGCCAATGACAGATCATCCTCGGGCAGAAGCACGAACCGGCCGAGCGCGATCAGGTCCTGCACGGCGATATGGCTCGTCAGAACCAGCCGGTCCGCACCGGCGACCGGAATATTGCCCCGCCGCTTGAGCGCGCGCATCAGCGCATTGACGAAGGCATCGCGCTTGCGGACCAGCACGATGACGTCACCCGGCCGCATGGCTCGGCGCACGCCTTTCTCGATCACGGTCTCCTTGCCGATCCAATCTTCGAGGACGGCTGCAATGCGCCGGGCAAGGATGTTCACCGGCGCGCGCTCGGGGGTGGCGTCAAATGGAGCGGTCCAGTCCTCGTCCGAAGCCGCCGGCTCGGGCGCGATCACCTCCCAGAGGTCGACGGCGCCGGGTTGCCCGATCCGGTTCGAGGCATGAACGATCGCCTCATCCCTGGCGCTCAGGCCTCTCGCATTTCCGATGTTTGCAAACACGGTGTCGACGGCGGAGAGCACGTCAACCGTCGAGCGGAAGGAAAGCTGCAGGCGGATCGGGCTGAAGCGCTTGTTGCCCGCGCGCACCCGTCGCTCGGTCAGCGTACGCTCGCGCGAGAAGCGTTCCGGCCGCGCGCCCTGGAAAGAATAGATAGACTGCTTCTCGTCGCCGACTGCAAAAATCGTGCGGTCGTCCGCACGCGCCGTATCGCCGGCGAAGAAATCCGCCGCCAGCGACTGGATGATCGTCCATTGCGCCGGGCTCGTATCCTGTGCTTCGTCGACGAGGATGTGGTCTATTCCCTGATCCAGCTTGTAGTGTACCCAGGCTCCGACGTCGCTTCTCGCAAGCAATGCCGCCGTGCGGTTGATCAGGTCTTCGAAATCGAGCTGGCTGCGCGCCTTCTTGAGCGACTCGTAGTCGCGGTTGAGCCTTTCGGCGAGGACGAGGACGGCGCGGGTCGCCTCATACATTCTGACGATGCTCAGACGGTCCACGCAGGCAAGCAGATGGCTGCGTGCCTCTTCGATAAGGCTCTCGAGATGCGGTGCTTCACGTCGCATGGCTGCGTTCAGAAAGGCCGAATCCGCCTTCGGCTTGCCACCGCCATTGAGGAAGGTTTCAAGCAGGCGGTCGTAGCGTGCCGCCGGATCCCCGATGGCACGGACGGTCCGAAAGCCTTCTGCGATGGCCGTAGGTTTGGTGCCGCCAAGGCGTGACGCAAGACCGATATAGTCGTCTAGGGCGGCGCCATTGAGGCCTGCGAGCGGCCAGGCTGCGGCCATGATGGCCTCGGGCGTATCGCCGGGGTTGAGGTCGAGGGCCGCGCGCAGATGCGTGTCCAGGCCGCCGCGACCCGAGACGCGGTCCAGAAAGGCCTGGATCTGCGCCCGATTGGCGACGATCGCCGCGAGCAGCTTTTCGAGCCCGGTGTCGTCCGCGAGTTCGAGGACCGTTGCGAAGGCCGCCGCCAACTCCCTGTCGTTTGCCGCCGCCGTGGCGGTTAGGAGAGCCCTGCGCGCATCGGCAAGCAGGACCGCGGCGGCTCGATCGTCGAGAACGGAAAAATGCCCGGCGACATTGGCCTCCAGCGGGAACTGGTGCAGGAGGGCCTCGCAAAAGGCATGAATGGTCTGGATCTTCAGGCCGCCCGGCGTTTCCAGGGCCCGCGCAAACAACCGCCGCGCCTCCTGGATCTTGCCGGTGGCCGGTCGCTTGCCTTCGATCGCCTCGATCCGTTTTTCGAGCGCAGCATCGTCGAGGGTCGCCCATTCGGCGAGCTTCTCGAACACACGGTTGGACATCTCGGAGGCGGCTGCCTTCGTATAGGTCAGGCATAGGATGGCAGATGGCCGGCAACCCGCGAGCAGCAGCCGGATGACGCGTTGCGTGAGCACATGGGTCTTGCCGGAGCCCGCATTGGCTGAAACCCAAGCGGAGCGCGCGGGATCGGAGGCGAGCGCCTGCCGTTCCGTCGTCCAGTCGAGCCATCCTTCCGGGGTTCTCTCCTCCGGTCCGGTCGCATCACTCCTCATCATCGTCCTCGCCATCCGCGGTTGCCCATTCGGCGACGCGTGCCAGATGATCGTATTCCCCGCGGTAATCGCGCTGCTTTTGGACGATCAGCCGCGAGGCGAAGCCGTGTCTGCCGCTGACGAGGGCAGCGAGCAGCTTCCTGAGTTCGGCGAGTGCCTCGTCCGCCAATTGTTCGGTGGATTTCGTCTCCTTCGAGCGGGCGCCTTCATTGTTGACGGTGTCGACGGCGAAGCGGGCGCCCGGCTTCAATCGAACGTAGCGCAGCGAATGCGGCCTGGCCGCGCCCACCGTATGGAATGCCCCGGCCCTGAGCGCCGCCGCCTCGAGGGCAAGTTGCGGGTCTAAAAGAGCCCGCGCCTCCTTCGGCGAGGGGCTCGATCCGGTTTTGTAGTCGATGATGTCGATCGTTCCATCCGTAAGCCGATCCAGCCGGTCGGCGATGCCGGTCAGCCGGATGTCGGCGGTGCCGAGATCCATAGCTGCCGGGACCTCGGTGAAGGATCGTGAAACGCCGCGCCGGCGCTCCCGTTCCCAGCCGAGAAACGCCCTTCCGACCGCCTGGAAGCGCGGCCGCCAGATTGTGTCGATATGCGCAGGTAGTTTCTCCTCGTCGAAGGCCTCGTCGGTGAGCCGGATCATCGCCTCCTCGCCCTCCCGCGATGCAGGGTCGAAGCCGCCCTTCACAAAGCGTTCGACGATCCGGTGATAGAGCTGGCCGCGTTCGGCCGCACCGGGATCGCGGTTGAAGGGATCGATCGGCTCCAGCCGCAGGATCCGCCGCGCGTAGACGGCGTAGGGGTCGCGGCGAAGGCGCGTTATTTCGCTGAAAGAATATTTGCGCGGCTGCAGTTCCGCCGGGGGCTTCGGCTCCGGACGCTCCGACAGTGGCTGACGCTCGCCGTAGTCGAGAATGCGCATCCAGTGAAGATAGTTCGCGCCATTGGCCCTTAACTGCTTCGTCAGCCTCTCGCCGCCGAGCGCCTGCAGGCGTTGCAGCCATCTGGACGCTACCGTCGGCGCCGAGCCTTGACGCATGGAACGCGAGAAGATCAGCTTGCGCGTCCCGCACGCCATCTGGAAATCATGCGCGAGCTGACCGATACGCCGCTCCGGCGGCTCCAGTCCGATGCCCGCCTTCATCGTCCTTGAAAGAAACGGATCGTTCGATGTCTGTCCGGGCCAGGTCCCCTCGTTCATCCCGCCAAGCACGACGAGGTCCACGCTTTGCAGGCGCGATTCGAGTGCGCCGAAAATGAACACGCGGGGGTGGCGCATGGATCGCGGCTTGACCGCTTCGCTTGCGGCAAGCGCCTCGAGAATATCGCACCATTGCGCCCCATCGGACTCCATCTGGCCGTCGGTTTCCATGATGCCTCTGAGCAGCGTCGACAATGTTTCGCCGGCTTCCGATGCCCAAAGATCGCCGAGGCTGCCCCGCTCGTCGACGGCGACGGCTTCCAATGCTCGCCCCGTGCGCTCGGCCCAATCGGAAAGCGAAAGAACGGTCGAGCGATGACGGCCGATCTCCGCGTCGGCAGAGAGGGTACTGGCCAGAGGTTCGACGGCCGTCGCTATCCGGCGGGCGAGCGCCCGTGCCAGCGCAATGTCGTCCAGGCCGATACCGTTTCTCCAGGGCGGCGGGTGGCGCTCGGCCTGATGCTTGGCAAGCGCCTTGTCGAGGACCGGTTCCAAGGCCGATATGTCGACCACGTCCGTGCCGCCGCGCAGGGCGACAAGCTCCAATACGTCCGCAGCGCGGCGCGCATCTTTCGCGGAGCCGCCGAAGCGAGCCAGCGGATGCTTGAGAAGTGCCACCAGAGCAACGGGATCATCCGGCCTGAGCGTCGCTTCCAGCATCAGCCGGGCAAGCGTACCCGCAGCCGTCGCGGAGAGCGGAATTCCGGCGGAATCGTCCGCCTCTATACCGAAGCGGGCGAGCTCGGCACCGACGCGACGCGCAAGGTCGCGATCGGGCGTGATGAGCGCCGCCTGGCTCTCCTCGTCGCCCTCGAGGGCGAGGCGGAGCGCAATCGCGATGGCGGTTGCCTCTTCGCGTTCGTTCGCCGCCTCGATCAGCGCCACGTCCGCAAAGGCGGAGAAGAGCCGCCCCGGCTCGAAACTCAGGCGTGCCTGCATCCAGACGTTCGTCGCGTCGGCCGGCAACAGCGCCCGCGACAGGACTGCGCTCCGGCAATCGAGGTCGTCGGGAGCGGAGGCGAGGGCAGGCACATCGCCGCGTTCGATACCCATGCGCCTTAGCAGGCGGTGGAATCCATACTGCGGATGGGTACGGCTTGCCGGGTTCCTTGAGAAGGCTCCAGCGCCGTCCGCCTCGCCGGCAATCAGCTGCCACTCCGCATTGCTCATCGTCCCGTCGAGCCCTGGAAGCACGATCGTACCGTGCGGCAAAGCCTTCACCGCAGTGATCAGGGCGGCCGTTGCCGGGATCGAGCCGGTCGAGCCGGCGATGATGATAGGTCCGGTCACTTTTCCGGCAGCGATGCGCTGGGTTTCGGCCTTCAGCACGGCATTGCGGTGGCGCGCGGGCGAGGAGTGCTTGAGCTCCGCCAGCCGCTCCGGCCAATAGGTCCGGGCTATCTTGAGGAAGGCGAGCGTCAGTTGCCACCAGAGCGCATGTTCGCCGCCATCGAGCCCGTCAAGCGCATCCCAATCGAGTTCCTCTGTCTCGATCGCGTCGATGAGTTCGGCTAGGTTTCGCGCGAGCCAGATAGCGTCGGCGGGGCTCGCCGGTGCGATCAGCGGACTTTCGGCATGAATGTCGAGGACCACCTGCGGCAGACGGTTGCGCCAGGCGAGAATGAGGCGGCCGAGCTCTATGAGCCTGGCCGTTCCGGAAAGCGGCGGCGCAAGGTCGAGAATCGCCGGCAATTGCGTGTCGAAGAAGCCGCTGTCGTCATCGGTCTCACCGAGCGCGCGGATCACCGGGAGGATCGCCGAACGGCCGCCGAGCAGGTCGACGAATTCCGAGCGCAGCACCCGGGCGGAGCGCCGGGTCGGCACGAAAATCGTGACGCCGGCGAGCGCCAGCGGCTCGGTTGGATCGTAGCGGAAGCCGGCCGTCAGTTTGCCGTCGCATAGCTTTTCCGCCAGCGTCCTCAGAAAGGGCAGGCCAGCGGGAATCGTGAAGACGTTCGGACGTCCGGACACTTCATCCCTCCGGACGGAAGCGGCAGATCGCAGCCTCGGCCTCTGCAATGGCTCCAGGCGTGCCGACGGTCATCCAGTGGCCTTCCAGCAACAGACCGAAAAGACGACCCCTGGCGATCGCCCGGTCGAAATAGATATTGAGGTTGAACGCCTCGTCCGGAGCATCGGCAAGCAGCGCGGAGTCCATGGCGATCGCGCCGGCATAGACGACGGGATTGTTCATTCCTTCTTCATATCGCGTCAGCCGACCGTCGTCCGACAGCGAGAAGTCTTTTTTTCCATTGTGCCCGGTCGTATCCTGGAGTCTTACGCACAGCAGCGCCATGTCCATGCGCTCGGGGTCGAAACAAGCCGCGAGCCTCTGCAGATTGCTCGGTTGCCCCGGCTCCTCGGCCACCCAGAAGAGGTCGGCGTTCATAACGAGAACCGGCCCGCCCTCCAGCAGCTTCAGACCTTTCGCAAGCCCGCCGCCGGAATTCATCAGAGCCTCGCGCTCGTCCGAAATCAGGATGTGCGGCACCTCGCGCCGGCTGAGATGATCCTCCATCTGGTCGGCGAAATGATGGACGTTCACGACGGCCTGGGTCACGCCCGCCGCTGCAAGCAGATCCAGCACATAGTCGATCATCGGCTTGCCTTCTATCCTGACGAGAGGTTTTGGCAGCGTGTCGGTGACCGGCCGCAGGCGAGTGCCCAGTCCGGCCGCAAGCACCATGGCGTTGGTGATGGGCATCGTATCCTAACGGTTTGCTGATTCGGGAGCGAGGATTCCAGTCTTAATGCACCATTCGCGCAAGGGTGTCAGCACCTGATGGGAGAGCGCGTGCTCGAGATAGGCGAAGGTCCGCGGCATGTGCTTCATATAGCCGGGCTTTCCGTCGCGCTCCTTGAGCCGAACCCACAGGCCGGCAAGCTTGCAATTGCGCTGGGCGGCCATCAGATGCCAGTCGCGCAGAAAGGCCGCTTCGTCGAAAGAATCCGAAGCGCGGCGGTCTGCCGCGTAGGCGGTCAGCATCCGCCTGGCGAGATCGGGCTCGACGGTCACGCGCGCATCCTGCACCAGCGAAGCCACATCATAGGCCGTCGGCCCGATCATCGCGTCCTGGAAATCGATGATGCCAATGCGATCGAAGCCGGATTTTTCCGGGCGCCAGATGATATTCGGCGAATGGAAATCGCGCAGAAGAAGGTTCCTCTCCGCCGAAGCGAGAACGTCGATCAGGCCCTCCCAGACGGCAAAATACTCCTGCCGCTCCTCCTCGGAAGCGGGCCGTCCACGTCTCCACGGGAGATACCAATCGATGAGAAGGCTTATTTCGATCCTGATCGCCGTCCGGTCGAAATCGGGGATGCGATGAACGGTGCCGTCGCCGATCTCTACATCGCGCTCGGCCGGCTCTGCATGGAGTCGTGCGAGAAGGCGCACGCTTTCCAGATAGCGCTCCGCGACGGGACGGCCATACGCGTCGAGAATGCCTTCGGAGCCCAGATCCTCGATGAGCAGCAGACCCCGCTCAAGGTCGCGCGCGTAGATTGCCGGTGCCGCGAAGCCGCGCTTCCGCAGAAACGCCGAGATTGCGACGAAGGGAACGACGTCCTCGGCGATATGGGCGAGCTGCTGGTAATACTTGCCGTTCTGAAGGATCGGCCCCGGCTTGTGTCTCGGCGCGTCCATCAGGATCTTCGCCGGCTCACCGTCCCTGCCATCGATGCGTTCATACGCGCGGATCGAAGCATCGCCGCTAAGGTGACGGCGCCGCACGCCGGGGTAGCCTTCACCGGTGAGGAACGTTCGAATGGCAAGGGAACGAACGATCCGATCGAAGGCAGCTTCCGGAGCGGTGACGTTTACGCGCCGCCCGTCGCCTTCATGCGAGAGGGTCAGGGTGATCCGGACAGCCGGGAGCGCCTCCTCGGCCCTGTCAGGCCATTCGACCAGACAGATGCCTTCAGTGAGCGCCTCGTCGAAACCGAGTTCGTCCAGCTCGGAGGCGTCCGCAAGGCGGTAGAGATCGAAATGCGCGACCGGTATCCTGAGATCGTAGCTTTGGACCAGGGTGAAGGTGGGGCTCGGCACTTCCAGCGCTTCGTCGTCGGCCATTGCCCGGATGAAGGCTCTTGCGAACGTCGACTTTCCCGCGCCGAGGTCGCCGGAGAGCGCGACGCAATCGCCGGCTTTCAGCGCCAATGCGAGGTCCTCGCCGAATTCGTTGGTGGCGGCCTCGTCCTTCAGCAGGCATTCTAGCGACTTCATTTATCACATCTATTCCGCCGCAATGACCTTCGGCGCTTGAGCGGAGGGAATGCGGCAGGTGACTTCGGTGCCCTCACCCTCCTTGCTGCGGATCGACACGTTGCCGTGGTGAAGGCTGACGAAGCTCTCGACGATGGAGAGGCCCAGACCGGCGCCGCCGCGTTGGCCGTAGCTTTCGAAGCGGTTGAAGACGGTGTTGAGCACGTCCTGCGGGATGCCCGGCCCGGTGTCGGTGACGGAAAAGGCAAAGTCGCTCCCCTCGCGCCAGCATTTGAGCTCGATCGTGCTCCCGTCGGGCGCGAAATTCGCGGCATTGGTCAGTAGCTTTATGAAAATCTGCTTTAGCCGTTGCTGATCGGCGGTGATTCGGCCGAGATTGTCGGGTGCATCGGTTCGAAGCGACACGCCGCTCTCCACCAGGCGATCGCCCATCTGCTGGGTCACGTCGTCGATGAGGTCGATGAGGTTCACCTCGGCCAGCTCGAGCTCGACGATACCGGCATCGACGGTCGCGAGATCGAGAATGTCGTTGACGATCGTCAGAAGCAGCGACGAAGAGGTGGCGATGTGATCGACATATTCCGCCTGGCGCTCGTTGAGTTCGCCGAAGACCGGCGTTTTCAGAAGGTCGGCGAAACCGATGATGTTCGTCAGCGGCGAGCGCAGCTCGTAGGAAACATGGTGCACGAAATCGTTCTTCAGCGCGTCCGCCTTGCGCAGCGCTTCGTTCTTCTCGGTCAGCGCACGCTCGACGCGGACGCTGTCGGTGATATTGACGAAGGTCAGCATCGTCTGGGCGTTCGGAAGCGGAATGACCGCGTAATCAAGGATCAGCCCGGTGCGCAGTTCCAGGATCCCGCGGCTCGACGGCCGCTCATCATCGAAGCTGGTGATGATATGGGCGAAGCGCTTCCAGCCGTCCTGCTGGTCATAGGAAGCAAGGCACGCCTGCTCGATCGCTCGTATATGGGTGCCGGGCTGGGCCTCGGTCTCGTTGATGCCCCAGATCGCCCGGAAGGCCGGGTTCGACAACCGTATGCGGCCGTCCGGTCCGAAAACGGCGACGCCCTCGGCGAGATGATCGATCGTTTCGCCCTGGACCTGGACCAGCGTGTTATACCGCGTTTCGAGGTCGACCTTCTCCGTCAGGTTCTCGAAGACCCAGGTGGCGCCGCCCTGCGGCCGTGCGGTCGCGAAAACGCGCAGCGTCTGGCCGTTCGGCAGGTGCCAGAGATCGGTCTGGGTGTCGAGCGCCTGATAGACGGAAAGCGCATTCGCCTTCCATTGTTTCCAATTGAGCTGCTCCGGCAGCTTGCCGCCGTCGCGCAGGCGGTCGAACATCTCGCCATTGTCCGGCTTACGCTCGAGGAATCCCATATCCAGATCCCAAAGCCGCTGGAATGCCTGATTGTAGAACTGCAGGCGCTGGTTGCCGTCGAAGATCGCCACCGGCGTTGCCAGGTGCTCGAGCGTTTCGGCATGGCTCTTGAGCGTCCTGGCCAGTTCCTCGCGCACCGCTTCGATACCGGAGACGTCGATCGCGATGCCAGCCGAGCCGGCCGGCGTGCGGGCGTCCACGACGTCGAAGAACGTCCTGTTGCCCCTCACAACTGTGGAAACCTTGTCGCGGAACGGCGTCTGCAGGGTCGCGACCGCCCTGATCCGGTCGCGAGCCGCCGTCGCGAGCAGCTCCCTCTCTTCGGCGACCGCAAGGCTCGCACTCGGGGTTTCCACCGCCTTGGCATAGGCGGCGTTGACCCATTCGAGCCTGCCGTCTCCTGCGCGCTGCCAGGCGGGAAGGTCGACCGCGTCGAGCAGCGTCCGGAATGTTGAAAGGGACGCGTGCAGCTGGTCGCGTTCGAGCTTCAGTTCGGCGAGCTCTGCCCTGAGATTGTTGAGCGCGATGAAGCGAACGAAGGCCCGCCCGCCCGACACGCGGCCCTGAGCCTCGAGGACCTCGTTGCGCTGGGTCTCGAGCACGAGGTCGAAGCTTTGCGCCTGGGCGCGCAGAGCCTCGATCGCTTTTTCGAGCTGCCCCGCCGAATGCGGCTTGACCCAGCGGCCGAAGGCGAGAAAGTCGCGGTCGTCCTGTGGTGCGCCGGTCTCCACCGGGAGATGCCCCAGGAACTCGGCTCGATCTGCGAGCCCGTCCCAGATCACGATACGCCTGTTCTTGTCGGCGATTAGCGCCTGAAAGCGGGAAATATGCTGGTTCGCGTCGGACAGGCTGGAGCGAAGATCGCGGTTCTCGGCCTCTATGTTTCCGCGCTGGCGGATGAGCCAGATCGCCGAAATCATGGCGGCGGAAATGACCCCGATAAGCACGGAGAAGGTGACGACCTCGGGGGTGCCGAATATGCTTCTGGCCGGGCCGGCGGCCTGAGCAGCGGCATCGCTTGCCGTGAGCAGTACCGTCCCCGCAAGGAGCCGCCTTATGAGTCTCGGCGCCCCCTGCCGTTTTGCAGAAGTCCTGGATAGATGTGTTTTCACGGCGCCGTCCCCGTTCGTCCGGAAATTGCCGGCGACCTTGCGCCCCCCTCGCGCCGGAACCCGTTCAAAGGTCCCTGTCAGTTCCGATTCCATCTCCGGTCTGTCTCCGTCTGTTTGCCGCCTGTCCGACAAGACATCCCATTTCGATCGTGCCGCCGGCCGGAAAGTCCGTACCGGCATTACGAATCGATAAGTTAACCATACTTCTTTGACGATTCGGCTGAAAGTGTGCGGCCCAAAAAAGCGGCCGCGATCTCTTGTCAAGATCGCGGCCACAACATGTTGTGGATTGCCCGGGTAAGGATTAGTACCGGTAGTGTTCGGCCTTGAACGGACCCTGCGCCTTCACGCCGATATAGGCGGCCTGTTCCTCCGAAAGCTCGGTCAGCTTCGCGCCGAGTTTGGCGAGATGCAGTCGCGCCACCTTCTCGTCGAGCTGCTTCGGCAGCACGTAAACCTCGTTCTTGTAGTTCTCGCCCTTCGTGAAGAGCTCGATCTGCGCCAGAACCTGGTTGGAGAAGGAAGCCGACATGACGAAGGACGGATGTCCGGTGGCGTTGCCGAGGTTGAGCAGACGGCCTTCCGAAAGCAGGATGATGCGATTGCCCTTCGGGAACTCGATGAGATCGACCTGCGGCTTGACGTTTGTCCACTTCAGGTTACGGAGCGCCGATACCTGGATCTCGTTGTCGAAGTGACCGATATTGCCGACGATCGCCATGTCCTTCATCGCGCGCATGTGCTCGATGCGGATGACGTCCTTGTTGCCGGTCGTGGTGATGAAGATGTCCGCTGATGATACGACGTCTTCGAGCTGAACGACTTCGTAGCCGTCCATGGCCGCCTGGAGGGCGCAGATCGGGTCCACTTCAGTGACCTTGACGCGTGCGCCGGCGCCGCTGAGCGAAGCGGCCGAGCCCTTGCCGACGTCGCCGTAGCCGCAGACCACCGCGACCTTGCCGGCCATCATCACGTCGGTACCGCGGCGGATGCCGTCGACGAGCGATTCCTTACAGCCGTATTTGTTGTCGAACTTGGACTTGGTGACGCTGTCGTTGACGTTGATCGCCGGGAAGGGCAGCAGGCCCTTGGCCTGGAGCTGGTACAGGCGGTTGACGCCGGTCGTCGTCTCTTCCGTCACGCCTTTGATCGCGTCGCGCTGCTTGGTGAACCAGCCGGGCGTCGCGGCGAGGCGCTTCTTGATCTGTGCGAAAAGGATCTCTTCCTCTTCGGAGCCCGGATTGATCAGAATGTTCTCGCCTGCCTCGGCGCGGGCGCCGAGCAGGATATACATGGTCGCGTCGCCGCCGTCGTCGAGGATCATGTTCGAGACGCCGCCATCGGCCCACTGGAAGATCTTGTCGGTATAGGTCCAGTATTCCTCGAGCGTCTCACCCTTGACGGCGAAAACGGGAACGCCGCTCGCGGCGATCGCGGCTGCGGCGTGGTCCTGTGTCGAGAAGATGTTGCACGACGCCCAACGCACTTCGGCACCGAGAGCGACCAGCGTCTCGATCAGCACCGCGGTCTGGATCGTCATGTGGAGCGAGCCGGTGATGCGTGCGCCCTTCAGCGGCTTCGATGCACCGAACTCCTCACGGCAGGCCATCAGACCAGGCATTTCCGTTTCTGCGATGGCAATTTCCTTGCGGCCGAAATCGGCAAGTCCGATGTCGGCGACGATATAGTCCTGATTTGCGCTCATGAAGTTCTCCAGGCTTATCCTAGGACCGCGCGGCCCCATGGCCGTTCGGCGGCGTGACAATGCCTTCCGCGGTTGCGGGCAGCGTGGCTTCGGTCTATCAGGAATTCCCGGAGAGGGCAATAAACATATAAAGACGTCTTTATATGTTTATATCGCTCATATGTCCTCGCCAAACTTGTCGCGGACCAGCGCGTCGAGCGCGTTGAGCGCCTCTTCCGCCTGAGCGCCGCTGGCGGTCACAAAAACCGTGCAGCCGGTGCTGGCCGCCAGCATCATCAGCCCCATGATCGAGGTCCCGCCGACGGTCATGCCGTCTTTCGACACGGTGATCTCCGCATCATAAGCTTCGACGGTTTGAACGAATTTCGCCGAGGCACGCGCATGCAGTCCGCGCTTGTTGACGATAAGCAGTTCACGCGTGAGCGCCGCGTCCGAAAGGTGGTCCATCATTTTCCACTCAGAACGCGGCTGGCGACGTTGATGTATTTGCGCCCGGCCTCGGAGGCTTCCACAAGCGCCTTGTCCATATCGCTTTCGCCGCGCACGCCTGCGAGCTTGATGAGCATCGGCAGGTTGACGCCGGCAATCACCTCGACGCTGCCGCCGCGCATCACCGAGATGGCAAGGTTGGAAGGGGTGCCGCCGAACATGTCCGTCAGGATAATGACGCCGTTGCCTTCATCGACCTTCTCGACGGCATCGAGAATGTCCTGACGCCGCTGATCCATGTCGTCCTCGGGGCCTATGCAGACCGTCTCGATTGCTTTTTGCGGACCGACGACGTGCTCCAAGGCATGCCGAAATTCATCCGCCAGCTTGCCATGAGTGACAAGCACAAGTCCGATCATGGGAATCTTTGCTCCAACTGCATATGCAACTCGTTGATGGCCAGATATCGCAATGCAGCAATTTCGTCCACCTGTTGGGGGCGTCATCTTGGCAAGGAAAAGGCGAAGTGCAAGTCCAAAATGCCGAAAAAGCAGTCGCACTGCCTTTTGATAAGGCTTAAGTCCTACACCATGCTCTCGATTTCAGGTCGATTCTTCCTGTAGCGTGCAGATGCCAGCAGAGCGATGAGCGCATCGACTGGCGAAAGCGGTCCGTCGATGGGAAGGCGCAGCAGCGGCAGATTTCGCCCGACCTCGAGTCTCAGCTCTTCCTTCGGCGGCAGGCGAGGATTGAAGGGCGCCTTGACGGGCATGATCGCCCAGTCGAGAACACAGGCGGAGACGGTGCCGACTTCCACTATCCCGGACCCGCGGACCTCGATCAGACCGCGGATGGCGGCGGGACAACGAGCGACGATGCGGCCGTGTTCGAGCGTCAGATCGACCCGGTCGTCGGCGACGAGCGCGGCGAAGCGGCCCCGCCGCGTCACTTCCGAAACACAGGAAAGTGCGAGTGCCGACTTGCCCAATCCGGAAGGCCCGGTGATCAGCAGCCCGGTCGTGCCGAGAACGATAGCCGTTCCGTGCACATTGCATACGGGCGTATTCACGGGTGCGGCTCGGCTGGCAGTGAGAGAATGAAGCGGGCGCCGCTGACATGGCCGTCCTTGCCCGTAATGTTCTCGGCCCTCAACGTTCCGCCATGCGCCTCGGCAATCTGGCGCGAAATCGAAAGGCCAAGCCCCGAGTTCTGGCCGAAGTCCTCGCCTTCCGGCCGGTCGGTGTAGAAGCGCTCGAAGATGCGGTCGATGTCCTCCGCCTGGATGCCGGGACCGTTATCTTCGACGTAAACGAGGCAGCGCGACCGCGAGCGGGTCAGCCGAACGATGATGCGGCCGTTCTGTTCGGGAACGAAGGAGCGGGCGTTTTCGATCAGGTTCGTGATGATCTGGCCGATGCGCAGGTCGTGACCGCTGACGATGAAGCTCGCGCGCGGATTGTCCTTACGGTCGACGACGAAGTCGAGCAGAACCGGCTTCTTGCTGCCTCGGATCTGCCGGGAAATTTCGACAAGGTCGCCCAGGAGTTTTTCGAGGTCAACTTTCTTCGCGTCGGCGCGGGCAAGCTCCGCATCCAAGCGCGAAGCATCGGAAATATCGCTTATCAGCCGGTCGAGACGCCGAACGTCGTGCTGAATGACGTCCATCAGTCGTTTCTTCGATTCCTCGTTACGCGCAAGCGGCAGGGTTTCGACGGCGCTGCGAAGCGAGGTCAATGGATTCTTGAGCTCATGGCTCACATCGGCCGCGAAGTTCTCGATCGCGGCGATCCGGTCGTAGAGCGCCGTCGTCATTTCCCGGAGCGCCACGGAAAGATTGCCGATCTCGTCCTGGCGGGACGAGAAATCCGGAATCTCCTCCCGTTCCTTGGCGCCGCCGCGGCGCACGCGGATGGCCGCAGCCGAAAGGCGCCGCAGCGGATTGGCGATCGTCGAGGAGAGAAGCAGCGAAAGGATGACGTTGACGAGCGCCGCCACGCCGAAGACGCGGATAATCGCCAGCCGTTCGGCGTGGACGATCTTGTCGATATCGCCGGCCTGTGTCGAGAGGAGGAGCACGCCGAGCACCGCGCGGAAGCGCTGCACGGGAACGGCCACGGAAACGATCAGTTCGCCCTTCTCGGTCACCCGCACGACCGCGCCGCGCACGCCCGTCAGGGCATTCATGACTTCCGGATAAATCGAGCCATTGCCCCCGGGGGGCTCCTTGTAGAGCGGCAGGTCGCCCGGCTGCAGCAGCCGGTTGAACCAGGTACCGAATTCATCGGCGAGACTCGGACTTTCCGGATCGACCGGCGGCAGGTCGAACCGGAGCACCTGGCCGCCGCTATAGAGGTGGCGGGAATCGAGCAGCAGGTCGGCATCGGCGTCGAACAGGCGCGCTCGGGTGCGCGTCGGCGAGATCAGCCGCCTCAAGACCGGTGCCACGCGCTCCTGGATGATCGGGAATTCGAGGTCTTCGTCGCTCGGCAGCGGCGTGATGCTTTCGCCGGCTTGCAGTTCGAGCAGCTTTTCCGGATCGATGGTAATCGAATTGGTATCGACCGATGCGGAGGCGGAAATGGCGCCGGCGATAATTTCGCCCTGAGTCAGGAGGCTCTCGACCCGCGCGTCGATCAGGCCCTCCCTGAACTGGTTGAGATACATGATCCCGCCGACGAGGACCACGAGCGCCACCAGGTTGAAGAAGACGATGCGCCGCGTAAGGCTCGAAAAGACGGCATTGCCGAACAGGCGGCGGATCAGCGTAAAGGGATGCGCCCATCGTCGCTGCCCACGCAGCATCGATGTCCGTCCTTCAGCTTCTTCGATATCGCCCTGCAAGACTTCCACCAAGTCTCCCGCTCCCGCGCCGCGGCCTTCACTGCCGCATTCGCGTGTTTCCGCGATGCCCTACGCCAGCCGGAGCCGCCGCGCAAGCGCTGGCGAAGGTGATGCGTGCCACGTCCCCGTCTGCAGTCCGCTGCTTCGCTTCTCAGGCTGACTCGCGGAAGCGGTAGCCGACGCCGTAGAGGGTTTCGATCATGTCGAAGTCGTTGTCGACCATCTTGAACTTCTTGCGGAGCCGCTTGATGTGGCTGTCGATCGTCCGGTCGTCGACATAGACCTGTTCGTCATAGGCAGCATCCATGAGGGCATCGCGGCTCTTCACCACGCCGGGGCGCTGCGCCAGGGCGTGCAGGATCAGGAATTCCGTGACCGTCAGCGTGACGGATTCGTTTTTCCAGGTGCAGGTATGCCGCTCCTGATCCATGACCAACTGTCCGCGCTCCAGCGAGCGGGAGGGCGTGTCGGCGTTTTTCACCGGACCCGGCCCGCCGGCGGCAGCCTCCCGGTTGGCCGCGCGACGCAGGATCGCCTTGACGCGCTCCACCAGGAGGCGCTGAGAGAAGGGTTTGGTGATGAAGTCGTCGGCACCCATCTTGAGACCGAACAGCTCGTCTATCTCTTCATCCTTCGACGTGAGAAAGATGACGGGCAGGTCGGATTTCTGCCTCAGGCGCCGCAAAAGCTCCATGCCGTCCATACGGGGCATCTTGATATCGAAGATGGCCAGGTGAGGCGGGCGCGCCACCAGACCCTCGAGCGCCGATGCGCCATCCGTATAGGTCTCGACCTTATAGCCTTCGGCCTCCAGGGCGATAGACACGGATGTCAGGATGTTGCGGTCGTCATCGACAAGCGCGATGGTCTGCATCTTATTCTACTCCGTTTTCGGGCCGGGTTGCCGGTATGCTTCAAGCCACGCTTCGAGAATCGCGGCAACCGCGAGTCACGGCGCGTTACTTGAGTATAAAGGTGGAACAAATTGTGGCGAAGTGCAAAAGCACCTGCTCATCTTCATCGGTAGACGGACTCCCAGGTAGCTTCTCCAAAGGCGCAATTCAACCGATTAAAAAATGCATAATTTTCTTTAAATCGATTAATATACTGATATCATTGCCGTTTTAGAAACGCCTATCTTGTCTTAGATCTGCCTTGCCGGTATGTTCCAACGAAATTCAACGCCAATGGCCAAACACGAAGGAAGCTTGACCATGGAAGAGCTTGGCAGCCGCAACCCCTCTATAGGACTGGAATCGATCGGATTTTCTGACCTTTCGGTCGTCCGGTACAACTTCGAGGCGGCGCAGCTTTACGAAGAAGCTCTGGCCCATGGTGAAGCCGAATTGACGGCCCATGGCGCGCTTTGCGCCCGTACCGGCCAGCACACAGGTCGCTCCCCAAAGGACAAATACGTCGTGCGCGACGCCAACACGGCCGACCAGATCTGGTGGGACAACAACAGTGCCATCTCGCCGGAGAACTTCGACCGGCTGCGTCAGGACATGCTCGCGCATGCAAAAGGCATGTCGCTCTACGTGCAGGATCTCGTCGGCGGTGCCGACCCCGAGAATGCGCTGCCCACGCGCGTCGTCACGGAGTTCGCCTGGCATTCACTGTTCATCCGCAATCTATTGATCCGCCCCGAGCGTGAGGCACTCTCGTCTTTCCAGCCAATGCTGACGATCATCGATCTGCCGAGCTTCAAGGCCAGTCCTGAGCGCCACGGCTGCCGCAGCGAAACGGTCATTGCTTGCGATCTGACCAACGGTCTGGTGCTGATCGGCGGCACCTCCTATGCGGGGGAGATGAAGAAGTCTGTCTTCACCGTGCTCAACTACCTGTTGCCCAGGAAATCGGTGATGCCGATGCACTGCTCGGCCAATGTCGGCCCTGCCGGCGACACCGCCATCTTCTTCGGGCTCTCCGGCACCGGCAAAACGACGCTTTCGGCTGATCCGAACCGCACTCTGATCGGTGACGACGAGCACGGCTGGGGCGAAAAGGGCGTCTTCAATTTCGAGGGCGGCTGCTACGCCAAGGCCATCCGTCTGTCGGAAGCGGCTGAGCCTGAGATTTTCGCGACGACGCGGCGTTTCGGGACGGTTATGGAGAACGTCGTACTCGACGAGCGGCGCATGCCGGACTTCGAAGACGGGTCTCTGACCGAAAACACCCGCTGCGCCTATCCGCTTCATTTCATTCCGAATGCCAGCAAGACCGGCACAGCGCCGCAGCCGCGCACGATCATCATGCTGACGGCTGATGCCTTCGGCGTATTGCCGCCGATCGCAAAGCTGACGCCGGAACAGGCCATGTACCACTTCCTTTCCGGCTACACCGCCAAGGTTGCCGGTACCGAAAAGGGGGTTACAGAGCCGGAAGCGACGTTCTCGACCTGCTTCGGCGCGCCCTTCATGCCCCGTCATCCGTCCGAGTACGGCAATTTGCTCAAGGAACTCATCGCCCGCAACGGCGTCACCTGCTGGCTTGTCAACACCGGCTGGACCGGCGGCGCCTATGGAACCGGAAGCCGCATGCCGATCAAGGTGACGCGCGCGCTCCTTTCGGCAGCGCTCGACGGATCGCTGAACAGCGCCTCGTTCCGCAGCGATGCGAATTTCGGCTTCGCGGTGCCGGTATCGGTACCGGGCGTCGAGTCCCGCATCCTCGATCCACGCTCGACCTGGGCGGACGGCGCCGCCTATGACGCGCAGGCACGCCGCCTCGTCGACATGTTCATCGCCAATTTCGCCAAGTTCGAGAGCCACGTGGATGGCAGCGTGCGCGATGCCGCGCCCGGTGCCAGGATAGCCGCCGAATAAACCGGCCTCTTGCCTTGATTCACGTGAAACCCGGTCGCTTGCGGCCGGGTTTTGCATTTGCGGCTTGTTTTCAAGCATGCGATAGAACGGCGGAGGAAGAACCGCATGGCAAGCGAACCGCTTTACATCAACGAAAACATCGTGATCGCCGGATGGGAGCTCACGGAGCAATTCGTGCTGGCCGGCGGCCCGGGCGGGCAGAACGTCAACAAGGTCTCGACGGCCGTCCAGCTTTTCTTCGACGTGCAGGCTTCGCCGTCCCTGCCGGAACGGGTGAGGGCCAACGCCTTGAAACTTGCCGGACGCCGCGTCTCGAAGGAGGGCGTCCTGATGATCGAGGCCAATCGCTTCCGCAGCCAGGAGCGCAACCGCGAGGATGCCCGCGAGCGTCTGAAGGAATTGATCCTGAAAGCCGCGGAACCGCCGCCTCCGCCGCGCAGGAAGACGAAGCCGACCCGCGGATCGATCGAACGCCGGCTGAAGGAGAAATCTGGCCGTTCCGAAATCAAGAAGCTGCGCGGCCGGCCCGGCGGCGATTGACAGCTTGCGCAACTTGCGCCCGCTTCCCCTTGCCTTTTGCCGGCAACCGCCCTCTCTTATCTGGATAGTCTGCGGAAGAGGAAACAACCATGGGTCTGTTCAGTTTCATCAAGAATGCGGGAAAGAAGCTCGGGCTTGGCGGAGACGATACGCCGCCGGACGCGGCGAGCGTCGAAAAGGAGCTTGCTTCCCATGATCTCGGCACCAATGACGTCAAGATCGACGTCGTGGATGACAAAGTGGTGCTGAAGGGTGTCGTCAAGGACCAGTCGACCTTCGAGAAAGCGGTCGTGGCCGTCGGCAACACGCTCGGCATATCGAAGGTCGAGGCGTCCGAGCTCAAGGTGGCCGATGGCGCCGCTGCTCCGGCAGAGGCGAAGGCGCCGGTATTCTACACCGTGAAGAAGGGCGACAATCTCTGGAAGATCGCCGAGGCGCATTACGGCAAGGGCAAGGGTGCCAAGCACACCGCGATCTTCGAGGCCAACAAGCCCATGCTCACCCATCCCGACAAGATCTATCCGGGTCAGGTTCTGCGCATCCCGGACCTGGATGCGAGCTGAACGGGTCTGCTTTTCGGGTCGTTTCCAGCGGGGGTGAGCGCTACATCTCGTCACGTCCAGTCAGCTTTGCTGACGTAAGGACTTGATCGACATCGCAAGACAGGACGCTCGCAAATGCTGGTGCTGCCGAAAGGAGTGAGACACATTCCGGGTTTCCTAGACCGCTCCCGCCAGGAGGAACTGGTCGAGGCGATCCGAATCGTCGTCGCGGAGGCGCCGCTCTTCGCACCGGCGATGCCGAAAACCGGCAAACCCCTGTCCGTGCGCATGACCAATTGCGGGGCGCTCGGCTGGGTCACCGACCGCGAGAACGGCTACCGCTACCAAGCGGTGCATCCGGTCACCGGCAGGCCCTGGCCGCCGATACCGGCGGCGCTGCAGGACATCTGGAATGCCGTAGCCGGCAGCGACAAGACGCCCGAGGCCTGTCTGGTGAATTTCTATTCTGCGGAAGCGCGCATGGGGCTCCATCAGGACCGGGACGAGCGCGATCTTGACACCGCCGTCGTTTCGGTCTCGCTCGGCGACAGCTGTCTCTTCCGCGTCGGCGGCCGTACGCGCGGCGGGCCGACCGTTTCGCTCAAGCTCGAAAGCGGCGATGTCGTCGTGCTCGGCGGTGAAGGACGTCTCGCCTTCCACGGCGTCGACCGCATCTATCCGAACACCTCGACACTCCTGAGGAGCGGCGGCCGGCTCAATCTGACCTTGCGGCGCGTCAATCCTTGAACCCTTGAACCGTCCAAAGCATATCGCCTCTCCCCCGCCTGTCGGGAAAAGGTGCGGCAGCCGCCTGAGGGCCGAAATTCGGCTCGGATCATGATTTTTTTAGGTCGAATCAACCTTCAACTAAGATAGAGCGGAATGCGGGCGGACAACCGCGCGAACTTTTCCTCATCCCGCTCTAAAGCTTCCTGAGAGCCACGGTCTGCGTCAGGTGACTTGGGCCCTTCTGCAGGATGAGATCGGCGCGCGGCCGCGTCGGCAGAATGTTCTGGTGCAGGTTCTTGAGGTTGATGTTGTGCCACAGGCCCTCGGCGATCGCCCGGGCCGCATCCTCGCTGATCGTCGCATAGCGATGGAAGAAGGACTGCGGATTCTGGAACGCCGTTTCGCGCAGCCTCATGAAGCGGTTCACATACCAGCTATGGATGAGGCTTTCCTCAGCGTCGATATAGATCGAGAAGTCGAAGAAATCCGAGACCATCGGCACGATCTTTCCATCGGCCGGCAGATCGCGCGACTGCAGGACGTTTATTCCCTCGAAAATCAGGATGTCCGGCCGGTCGACCAGCTGGAACTGGTCGGGGATCACGTCGTAGGTCAGGTGCGAATAGGTCGGAGCCTTGACGTTCGGCCGTCCGGCTTTGATCGCGGAAAGGAATCTGAGCAGCGCACCGATATCGTAGCTCTCGGGGAAGCCCTTGCGATCCATCAGGCTTTCCCGCTGCAAAACGGCGTTCGGATAGAGGAAGCCGTCGGTGGTGACGAGGTCGACCTTCGGGCTGGAGGGCCAGCGTGCAAGAAGCTCTGCAAGAATGCGCGCCGTCGTCGATTTGCCGACGGCGACGGAGCCGGCGACGCCTATGACGAACGGCGTTTTCGTCTCGTTCGACATGCTGAGGAAGCGCGTCCGCTGCCGGAAGAGAATCTGCGACGCCTCCACATGGGCCGAGAGGAGCCGCGACAGCGAGAGGTAGATCCGGCGCACTTCGTCGAGATCGACCGGGTCGTTGAGCGAGCGGAGGCGCTGCACCTCGTCGGCAGTCAGCGTCAGCGGCGTATCGGCGCGAAAGCGCGACCATTCCTCCGCGGAGAAGACGTGATAGGGCGAATATTCGCCCCCCTGAAGATTGCCCGGAATGTCGGCCGGTTCGATGTCTTTCGCGGCGATGCTCATGGATTCTGCCGGTTCGCCTTTTCCTGCAGGCCGGACTGGCTCGTCCGCCTGGCCAGTTCGCTCATCACATCCTGTAACGGGATGGCGGCGATATTCAATACGACCATAAGATGATAGAGGAGATCGGCACTCTCATCGACCAGATTCTTCCGGTCATCGCCGATCGCCGCAATGACCGTTTCGACGGCTTCCTCTCCCAGCTTCTTGGCTGCCTTCTTCTGTCCGGCAGCGACCAGCTTGGCAGTCCAGGACTCCTCCGGAGCCGCCCTGGCGCGGGTCGCCACGATCTTCTCCAGATCGGAGAGGGTGAACTCTGTCATGGTCTATCCCTTCTCGTGGCCGCTTCAATCGAGACGCATGGCGACGCCGTGCTCGGCCATGTGGCGCTTCGCCTCACCGATGCTGTATGTTCCGAAGTGAAAAATGGATGCCGCGAGCACGGCGGTCGCGTGGCCGTCGCGGATACCTTCGACCAGATGATCGAGCGTACCCACGCCCCCCGACGCGATGACCGGCGCACGCACCGCGTCAGCAATCGTCCTCGTCAGGCTGATGTCGTAGCCGCTTTTGGTGCCGTCGCGATCCATCGACGTCAGGAGGATCTCGCCGGCGCCGAGATCGACGACCTTCCGTGCGAATTCGACTGCATCCATGCCTGTAGGCTGCCGCCCGCCATGGGTGAAGATCTCCCACCGGTCGGTTTCACCTGGATCCGAGACTTTCTTGGCGTCGATGGCGACGACGATGCACTGGTCGCCGAACTTGTCGGCGGCTTCCGCCACGAAGTCCGGGTTCTTCACCGCAGCCGTGTTGATGGACACCTTGTCGGCGCCGGCGAGCAGGAGCTTGCGGATATCGGAGACCTGCCGCACGCCGCCCCCGACGGTCAGCGGCATGAAGCACTGTTCGGCGGTGCGGGCGATAACGTCGAAGATCGTTTCGCGATTGTCGGAGGAGGCGGTGATGTCGAGAAAACAGAGTTCGTCAGCGCCGGCCGCGTCATAGGCGCGTGCCGCCTCCACCGGATCGCCGGCATCGATGAGATCGACGAAATTGACGCCTTTGACGACACGGCCGTCCTTGACGTCGAGGCAGGGGATCACACGGGCTTTCAGCGTCATCGGATCATCCCCTTCCTGGCTTCGCGGATCAGATCGAGCGCTTCCTTCGGATCGATTCGACCGTCATAAAGCGCCCGGCCGGAGATTGCCCCTTCGAGTTTTTGCGCTTCCGGCTCGGTCATGCGGCGGATATCGTCCATCGAGGCGAGTCCGCCCGAGGCGATGACGGGGATCGAAACCGCATCGGAGAGTTCGAGCGTCGCGGCCCAGTTGATGCCTGTCAGGATGCCGTCGCGGTCGATATCGGTATAGATGATCGCCGCCACGCCGGCGCCTTCGAATCTCCGCGCGAGCTCGATCACGCCGAGTTCGGAAGCCTCAGCCCAGCCTTCGACCGCGACCTTGCCGCCCTTCGCATCGATGCCCACGGCGATCCTGCCCGGGAATTTGCGGCAGGCTTCGATCACCAGCGCCGGGTCGCGCACTGCGACGGTGCCGAGGATGACGCGCTTGAGCCCGCGCGCAAGCCAGTTCTCTATATGGTCGAGCGTGCGGATTCCGCCGCCGAGCTGCACCGGGTTCTTCGTTGCCCTGAGGATGGCGTCGACAGCATCACCGTTGACCGTCTCGCCGGCAAATGCCCCGTTCAGGTCGACCACGTGCAGCCATTCGAAGCCCTGTTCCTCAAAAGCGCGGGCCTGCGCGGCCGGGTCGGAATTATAGACCGTCGCCTGCTCCATGTCGCCGAGCTTCAGGCGCACGCATTGCCCGTCTTTGAGGTCGATTGCGGGAAAGAGGATCATTGTTCGTCCGATCAGAAAAATGACGCTGCAGCTTCAGGGCTTCCAGCGCAGGAAATTCGAAATAAGGGCGAGGCCGAGCGCCTGGCTCTTTTCCGGATGGAACTGCGAGCCTGCCTTGTTGTCGCGTGCGACGAAAGCCGTCACCGGGCCACCATAATCGGCCTCGGCCACCACGTCCTCGGCGCACTCTGCCGCAAGATGGTAGGAATGCACGAAATAGGCGTGCAACCCGCTCTCGCCGGTCGCAATGCCCTGGAAAAGCGCGTGCGGGCGCCTGAGATCGAGCGTGTTCCAGCCGATTTGCGGAATCTTGAGCGAGGGATCTTCGGGCGTCATCTCAACGACATCCCCGGCGATCCAGTCAAAGCCCTCGGTCACGGTCTTTTCAAGCCCTCGCGACGACATGAGCTGCATACCGACGCAGATGCCGAAGAAGGGCCGGCCGGCCTTTTCAACGGCTTCCGTCAGCGCGTCTTGCATACCGTCGACGGCGGCAAGGCCCCGGCGGCAATCTGCATAGGCGCCGACGCCCGGTAGCACGATGCGGTCGGCCGAAACCACCCGTTCCGGTCTGTCGGTGAGGTCGATTTCTGCTGAGATGCCGGCTTCGCGGGCGGCGCGTTCGAAGGCCTTGGTGGCCGAGCGCAGATTGCCCGATCCATAATCGATGATGGCGACCCGCATCAGCGTTCTCCATAGGATTGAAAGAAGCCGAGCCCGGCTGTGTCGCCCAGGCGTCCCGTGCCGGACCGATCGATCGACGGCAATGGCTTCGCATGGCTTTCATGCACGGTCGGATCCGAATTCGAATAGTAGATTTCCTCGGCCGCTGCGATATCGCGAGCCGGAACGACCGAACGAAGCGTCCAGTCGCGTGTCGACAGGTGTCTGGCAACGAGAAGCGGCCCTTCCAGAGACACGATGAGACCGAGCGCCAGATGGATGAGCAGGGCCGCGCCGAAGCCGCCCGGCATCGATGCGGCGAGAAGCAGCAGGATCTGCAAAGTGGCGACGGGGATTCCGACGAGCCACGCGCCTTTGACGATGAGCCACGGACCGGGAAAGAAGAAGGCAGTCCAGGAGAAGCCGTCGGCGATGAACCGCGCCCTTTCGTCGTCGGCCGGTGCGCCGGGCGGGGTCATGATCAGGTAGGAGGCCATGGTCTTTGAACCAGATACTGACCGGCTCAGGCGAGCGTTCCCTTGGTAGAGGGAACGCGTCCCGCCTGGCGCGGATCGATTTCGGTTGCCGTGCGGAGTACGCGGGCGACGGACTTGAAGCAGGTTTCGGCGATATGATGATTGTTTGCGCCGTAGATGTTCTGCACATGCAGCGTGATGCCGGCATGCTGGGCGAGCGCCTGGAAAAACTCGCGCACAAGCTCGGTGTCGAATGTGCCGATCTTCGGTGCGGTGAAGGCCACGTTCCAGACTAGGAAGGGCCGACCCGAGACATCGACGGCGGCGCGCGTCATCGTCTCGTCCATTGCGAGGTCGATCGAGGCATAACGGGTGATGCCGCGGCGATCGCCGAGCGCCTTGGCCAACGCCTGGCCGATGGCGATGCCGGTATCCTCGACGGTGTGATGATCGTCGACATGGAGGTCGCCCTCCGCCTTGATATCCATGTCGATCAGCGAATGGCGCGAGAGCTGATCCAGCATATGGTCGAAGAAGCCGACGCCGGTCACGATCTTCGAGGAACCCGTGCCGTCCACGTCGAGGGAGACGGATACCGCCGTTTCATTCGTCTTTCGCGAAACTTGGCCGGTGCGGCTCGGCGTCACGTCTGCCATCGGGCTCTCCTGTCTGCGCTCCGATGACTTTGGGCCGGCCTGGCTGTCGGAGCAATATCCATTCGGACGGTGGAGAAGGGCGAACACCGCCACCCTTCCTCGTACGCGTCACAGAGCCGCTCCATAACAGGGGAGGCACGAAATATCCAGAACCGTGGCGGAGATTCGGTCTTTGGCGGATGGCGTGAAAAGCAAAGGCGCAGGGGCGCGAACTTGCACATTTGCAATCGCGCGGCCGCGACTTACATAGGCCTCAGCAACCAGGTTCATTCCGAGCCGCAATGCTCCCGGCTCCCCGGGGACTCATAGGTATATCATGAGCGAACACAATCCTTACGGAACGATGCATGCGACCACCATCATCACGGTGCGCAAGGGCGGCAAGGTGGTGATGGCCGGCGATGGCCAGGTGAGCCTTGGTCAGACGGTTATGAAAGGCAACGCCCGCAAGGTTCGCCGGCTGTCGAAGGGCGATGTGATTGCAGGCTTCGCAGGCGCGACGGCGGACGCCTTCACCCTCCTCGAAAGGCTCGAGGCAAAGCTCGAGCAGTATCCCGACCAGTTGATGCGAGCGGCCGTGGAACTCGCCAAGGACTGGCGCACCAACAAGTATCTGCGCAACCTCGAGGCCATGATGCTGGTCGCCGACAGATCGGTGACGCTGGCGATCACCGGAAACGGTGACGTTCTCGAGCCCGAGCACGGCACGATCGCTATCGGTTCGGGCGGTAACTACGCTTTTGCGGCAGCGCGGGCGCTCATGGATACCGACAGGTCGGCCGAGGAGATCGCCCGCCGGGCGCTCGAGATCGCCGGCGACATATGCGTTTACACGAACCACAATGTCGTCTTGGAGACGCTGGATGCCGAATGAGCCGGCGGAGGTCAGCTTCGAGCCGGTGGCCGAGCGCCATCTGCCGATGCTCCTTGCCTGGCTTTCAGAGCCGCATGTCCGGCAGTGGTGGGGCGATCCCGATGTGGAACTTGAACTGATACGGGACGGTTGTGCGAAGGGCGAGGTCGATGGTTTCGTCTTTCATGTAAAGGGAGCACCGACGGGCTACATTCAGGCTTGGGTGCCTTCGGAATATGACGAGGAGCCCTGGGCCAAGGACCTGTCGGCCGATACGCCCGGCGTCGACATCTTCATCGGGCCTCCTGAAATGACCGGCAAGGGCGTCGCGGCTCTGGCGCTCAGGGCCTTTGCCGCAAGACTGTTCGAAAACGGCGCTGGCCGCATCGTCATCGACCCCGATGCCGGCAATCGCCGCGCCGTCCGCGCCTATTCGAAGGCCGGTTTCGTACCCTTTGGCGAATGGATCGACAAGTCCGGTCGAACCCTCCTTATGGAGCTCAAGCGGACGGAATTTGAGAGGAATTGATGAGCAGTTTTTCACCCAGGGAAATCGTATCGGAACTCGACCGCTACATTATCGGCCAGAAGGACGCGAAGCGCGCCGTTGCCATTGCGCTGCGCAACCGATGGCGCCGCCAGCAGCTCAGCGACGAACTGCGCGACGAGGTCATGCCCAAGAATATCTTGATGATCGGCCCGACCGGCGTCGGCAAAACGGAAATTTCCCGCCGCCTCGCCAAGCTCGCCGGCGCGCCTTTCGTCAAGGTGGAGGCCACGAAGTTCACGGAAGTCGGCTATGTCGGCCGCGATGTCGAACAGATCGTGCGCGATCTCGTCGAGGTCGGCATCAGCCTCGTGCGCGAGAAGCGGCGCGCCGAAGTCAAGGCGAAAGCTCATCAGAATGCCGAGGAGCGGGTTCTCGATGCTCTGGTCGGCACCACCGCCTCGCCGGCGACCCGCGACTCCTTCCGCAAGAAACTGCGCGCCAACGAGCTCGACGACAAGGAGATCGAGGTCGATGTCGCGGAAACCGGCAACCCCGGCGGCGCCTTCGAGATTCCGGGGATGCCGGGCGCCAATATCGGCGTCCTGAACCTCTCGGAAATGTTCGGCAAGGCGCTGGGTGGCAGGACCAGGAAGATCAAGACCACGGTCAAGGACTCCTATGCGCTGCTGGTCAACGACGAGTCGGACAAGCTGCTCGACAACGAGCAGATCCAGCGTGAGGCGGTGGCGTCGGCGGAAAATGACGGCATCGTTTTCCTGGACGAGATCGACAAGATCGCGACCCGTGAAGGCGGTATCGGCGCCGGCGTTTCACGCGAGGGGGTGCAGCGCGACCTCCTGCCACTGGTCGAGGGCACGACGGTGGCCACGAAATACGGACCTGTGAAGACCGATCACATCCTGTTTATCGCTTCAGGTGCCTTCCACGTCGCCAAACCCTCGGATCTGCTGCCGGAGCTGCAGGGTCGTCTGCCGATCCGCGTGGAGCTTCGCGCGCTCACGAAGGAGGATTTCCGCCGAATCCTGACGGAGACGGAAGCGAGTCTCATCCGTCAGTACAAGGCGCTGCTCGAAACCGAGGGAGTGACCCTCGATTTCACCGAGGACGCGATCGATGCGCTCGCGGAAGTCGCGGTCCAGCTTAACTCCAATGTCGAGAATATCGGCGCACGCCGCCTGCAGACGGTGATGGAGCGCGTGCTCGACGACGTCTCCTTCAATGCTCCCGATCGCGGCGGCCAGGGGGTCACGATCGATGCCGATTACGTCCGCGTGCATGTCGGCGATCTGGCGGCAAATACCGACCTGTCGCGCTACATCCTCTGACCCTTCATTCGTCAGGGACTGGTCGATCACCGAATTGTGGGGCGCCTGTCACTCGACAGGCGCCTTCATTTTTTCTAGACCGTCAGCAGCCGTTAAGAATTAAGGCATCATTCCGACATGATTGTGCCTTAGGGGCCGCGCCCGACGGCGGGTCCGCCGGTTCTTGGACTTCTACGGGAAAACAGATCTTGCGCCTCACCGCCTGCATGCTCGTGATCGCCACATTTTGTCTTGCTGCCGGGCCTGCGGCTGCGAGCGGGATCCTTGCCGTCCCGGAGGACAACCGCCATGTCGAGCAGCCGGCCGTTCCGGGCGCTTCGGTACGCCGCACCAAGGCCGGCCGCACATCCTTCGACGCCAAATACGAGAAGGTGCGCGATCTTCTCGCCACCGACCGCAAGCTCGTTGGCAAGATCAAGTCGATCGCCGGTGCCTACGGCATCGCGCCCATTCACATGGTCGGGGCGATCGTCGGCGAACACACCTACAATGTCGACGCATACGACCGGCTGCAATCCTATTACGTCAAGGCCGCCGCTTATGCCGGCAACAGCTTCCAGTTCGGCTATGAAGGCGAGTCCATCGCAGAATTTGTTAAGCGGCCTCAATTCTCCGAATGCGCCGGCAGAAAAGGCTCCTACGCGCTCTGGAGCTGCCGCGAGCTGATCTGGGACCGCGAGTTCCGCGGCCGGTCGGTCGCCGGCAAGTCCTTCCCGAACAACCGTTTCAGCGCCGTCTTCTTCCAGCCGTTCTTCGCCGGACAGACCTTCGGCCTCGGCCAGATCAATCCGCTGACGGCATTGATGCTGACGGACATGGTATCGCGCGTTTCCGGCTATGATCGCCTCGACGAAAACCATGCCGCCGGGGTCTACGAGGCGATCATGGAGCCCGACGTGTCACTTGCCTATATGGCCGCTTCGATCCGCCATTCCATCGACGTCTATCGCTCGATCGCCCATATGGACATCTCAGGCAATCCGGGCCTGACCGCCACACTTTATAACGTGGGCAACCCGGATGCGCGTGCGGCCGCCCTCGCAGCGAAGAATCAGGGCGCCGAGGTGCACTGGCCGGAGGAGAACTACTACGGCTGGCTGGTCAACGACAAACTCGCAGAGCTCGAAAGCCTGTTGTGATCCTTTGTCGCCTGACAGCCGAGGCATTGCGATCCAGGTGAAGCATTTTCTTGATTGCGGCGTAAAAAACTGGAACGATACGCGGCTAGGCATTCCGCAATTCCGGCCTGAAGCCGTTGCGCACCTTCCTGGAATTGCTCGAGCGGGATGAGGAAAAATCTGCGCGGTTTTTCGCCTCATCCGGCTCCATCGCTTTGGAATCGATCACGTTCATGTTTTTAGGTCCACCGGACCTAAAACATCGTGATCTGGGAAAGGCATTCACATGGACACCCGACCGGAGCCGTTCGAGCCGCCCGCGCCGGTCCCGCGCACCGGCATTCCATCGCGGCTCGAGATTATCCGCACCGTTCTTCGCAACCCGCTCGAGCTCTGGGGCGAGCCGTCCTATACGCTTCCCTGGATCGAGACGAAGTTCATCAATCAGCGGACGCTGATCGTCAACGATCCCGGCCTCATCCGCTACATCCTCGTCGAAAACGCCGCCAACTACGAAATGTCGAATGTCCGGCGGCTGATCCTGCGCCCGATCCTGCGCGACGGACTCCTGACGGCGGAAGGCGAGGTCTGGAGACGCTCGCGCAAGGCAATGGCGCCGGTTTTCACGCCAAGGCACGCAAAAGGTTTCGCCGGCCAGATGCTTCGCGTTTCGGAGGAATTCGTCGGCCGCTACGCCCGGGCGGCCTCCGAACCCTTTGTCACAAATGCCGCCGTGGACATGACGGAACTCACCTTCGAGATACTGGCCGAGACGCTCTTCTCCGGAGAGATCGCCGTCGAAAAGCATGGCTTCGCCGCCAATGTCGAGGAATTGCTTCATCGGATGGGCCGCGTCGATCCGATGGACCTGCTTGTCGCACCGGGCTGGATCCCGCGGCTGACCCGCATCGGCGGCCGGAAAGTGCTCGACCGGTTCCGCGGCGTCGTGTCCGAAACGATGGCTCTGCGGCGGCGACGAATGTCCGAAACACCGGGCAATGTCCCGAACGATTTCCTGACCCTGCTTCTGCAACTGGAAGGCCCGGATGGGCTCTCGACCTCCGAGATCGAGGACAACATCCTGACCTTCATCGGTGCCGGCCACGAGACAACGGCACGAGCGCTCGCCTGGTGCCTTTATTGCATCGCCAATACCCCGACCTACCGCGAAACGATGGAAAAGGAGATCGACAAGGTCATTGCCGGCGGCGCCGATCCGGTCGACTGGCCCGGACGCATGCCAAATGTGCTTGCCGCCTTCGAGGAGGCGCTGAGGCTGTATCCGCCGGCGCCGTCGATCAATCGCGCGGCGATCGAGGAGGACGAATGGATATCGCCGCAAGGAGAGCGCGTGCCTATTCGCAAAGGGATTTCGGTCCTGATCATGCCGTGGACGCTCCACCGGCACGTCGCCTACTGGCAGAAGCCGCGCGCTTTCATGCCCGAGCGCTTCCTTCCGGAAAACCGAGACAAGATCCACCGTTTCCAGTATCTGCCCTTCGGCGCCGGCCCGCGCATCTGCATCGGCGCGACCTTCGCGCTTCAGGAGGCGGTTATCGCGCTTGCCGTTCTCATGCACCGCTTCCGCTTCGATGTGACGGATGAGACGCACCCCTGGCCGGTGCAAAGGCTGACGACCCAGCCCAGGGGCGGGTTGCCGATGCGGGTTTCGGCGCGGGTGAGGTAGAGCGGGTCGCGCTCGCGCGATGGTTTTTCCCAAGAATATGTCCTATCACCAGATGGATTTTTCCGGATTCTCACCATTGGACTGAGCAGAAAATTGACCCCGCATCTTCTCCTGGGCATCGACACCGGCGGCACCTATACCGACGCCGTTCTTTTCAGCGAAACGAAGGGCGTCGTCGCCAAGGCCAAAGCGCTCACGACCCGTCACGATCTCGCCGAGGGCGTTTCCGGTGCGGTGGAGGCAGTGCTCGCAAAGGCGGACGTGCCGGTATCGGCGATCAGCCTCGTGTCGCTGTCGACGACGCTTGCCACCAATGCGCTGGTCGAAGGCCAGGGCGGCAGGGCCGGCCTGATCATGATCGGTTTCGCTCCGGACGACCTGAAGCGCGACGGTCTTCAGGACGCGCTCGGATCCGATCCTGTCCTCTTCCTTCCCGGCGGCCACAATGTCCATGGCGGCGAGACGACGCTGGACATGCGTGCGCTCGACGAGGCGCTGCCGGCGCTCGGGTCCCAGGTGTCGTCCTTCGCCGTTGCCGGCTATTTCGCGGTGCGCAACCCGGATCACGAGAAGCGTGTTCGCGATCGCATCCGCGAGGTCTCGCACCTGCCGGTAACCTGCAGCCATGAGCTTTCCTCCAAGCTTGGCGGACCCCGTCGCGCGCTGACGACGCTTCTGAATGCGCGGCTGGTCTCGATGATCGACCGGCTGATCGGCTCCTGCGAAGACTTCCTCAAGGCCCGCGGCATCGACGTGCCGATGATGGTGGTACGAGGCGACGGTGCGTTGATATCGGCCGCCGAGGCGCGGCTGCGGCCGATCGAAACGATTTTGTCGGGTCCGGCTGCGAGCCTCGTCGGCGCTCGCTATCTGACCGGCTTCGACAGCGCCGTGGTCTCCGATATCGGCGGCACGACCACCGACGTCGCCGTCCTCGAAAAAGGCCGGCCGCGCCTCGACGCCGACGGAGCTGTCGTCGGCGGCTTTCGCACCATGGTCGAGGCGGTCGCCATGCGCACATACGGCCTTGGCGGCGACTCGGAGGTGAAGATCAACGATCGTGGCCTCAAGGCCAGGCTTGATCTCGGGCCCCGCCGTTTCCTGCCCCTGAGCCTTGCGGCGGCGCTGCACGGCGACGCGGTTCTTTCGGTGCTCCAAAAGCAGTTGCGGGCGCCCCATGCCGGCCGGCATGACGGTCGCCTGGCAGTCCGCACCGGTTTGCCCGACCATCTCGCCAGCGGGCTTCAGCCTCAGGAACAGGCCCTTTATGATCGCATAGGAATGATACCGGTGGCGCTTGCTGATCTTCTCGTCACCACGCCGCAGAGGGCGACCCTCGACAGGCTTGTAGCTCGCGGTCTGGTGCATCTCTGCGGGCTCACTCCTTCGGACGCGATGCATGTTCTCGGTCGGCAGGCGCAATGGAACGGCGAGGCCGCGCGCCTCGGCCTCGAGATTGCCGCTCGAACGAAGGACGGATCCGGCCAGCCTATCGCGGCTTCTGTCGCGGCTCTGGCGCAGATGATCGTGGACCGGCTGACGCGGCAGTCGTCGGAGGCCATCCTGCAGGCGTGCCTCAACGAGGACGGCGCCGGAGCGATCGATCCTGCCGTCTCGCTTTCCGTTGACCGTGCGCTGAAACGGGAGCCCGGAATCGTGCGTTTTTCGCTCGGTATCGACCGGCCGCTTGTCGGGCTCGGCGCCTCCGCACCGGTCTATTATCCCGCGATCGCTGAAATGCTTTCCGCCGAACCGGCAATTCCGGCTGAAGCGGACGTGGCAAACGCCGTCGGCGCGGTTGTCGGCCAAGTGCGTACGACGGTCACCGTTTTCGTGACGACGCCGGAAGAAGGCATTTTCATCGTCAACGGTGCCGGCGCGAGCGAGCGTTTCGTCGATCAGCAGGAGGCCTTCGGCGTTGCCCGCCGCCGCGCGAAAACGATGGCGCTCGAGAGCGCCCGCGCGAACGGTGCAGAGGACCCCGCCGCGACCCTTCGGGAAGAGATCGACGCGCCGGAAGTCGAGGGCAGCCGCAAGCTGATCGAGGCGCGCTTCATCGCCTCGGCAAGCGGCCGGCCGCGAATCGCACATGGCTGATCTTTTCCGTTTTGGAAACAATTCTTCGCTTCCATGCGCAATTGACAAAGATGGGCCCGGTGGGAGATTTTCCGCGCGCGCGAGCGGGCGACGCGCTTTTCGAAGTGCATCCCGCTCCTATTTGTTGGACTATGGAAATAGAGAAATTTCAGGAGTTGCCGCATGAACCGCGTTGAGCAGGACGGATTGAAGATCGATGCGGGGCTTCACCGCTTCCTGGTGGAAGAGGCGATGCCGGGCACCGGCGTCGATCCGGAGCGGTTCTTTTCCGCCTTCTCGGATCTCATCCACGATCTCGGACCGAAAAACCGCGCCCTTCTCGTCAAGCGCGACGAGCTGCAGGCCAAGCTCGACGACTGGTATCGCGATCACGGCGCGCCCGTCGACATGGACGCCTATGAAGCCTTCCTGAAGGAAATCGGCTATCTCCTGCCGGAGGGGTCCGACTTCTCCGTCTCGACAGCCAATGTCGATCCGGAGATCGCCACGATCGCCGGACCGCAGCTTGTCGTGCCTGTCATGAACGCGCGCTATGCGCTCAATGCGGCCAATGCGCGCTGGGGATCGCTCTATGACGCGCTTTACGGGACCGACGCGATTCCGGATACGGAAGGCGCCGAGCGCGGCAAGGGCTACAATCCGAAACGCGGGGGAAGGGTCATCGCCTGGGCACGTGATTTCCTCGACGCCAGCGCTCCGCTTTCGTCCGGCCGTTGGATCGATGCGACGTCTCTGGCAATCGAAGGCGCGGCACTGACCGTCACGCTTGCGAACGGCGCGAAGACCGCACTTGCCATGCCCGCGCAATTCGCCGGCTATTCCGGAAACGCTGCAGCCCCGTCCGAGATCGTCCTTCGCAAAAACGGGCTTCACGTCGCGATCGTCCTCGATCCGACGACTCCGATCGGCAAGGCCGATGCTGCCGGCATTGCCGATATCATTCTCGAATCGGCGATCACCACTATCATGGATTGCGAGGATTCGGTCGCGGCCGTCGATGCCGAGGACAAGGTGCTCGTCTATCGCAACTGGCTCGGGCTCATGAAGGGCGACCTCGAGGAACAGGTGGCCAAGGGCACCACCACCTTCATCCGGAGGCTCAATCCCGATCGTATCTATACTGCATCGGGAGGCGATAAGCTGACTCTTCCGGGCCGTTCGCTGATGCTGGTGCGCAATGTCGGCCACCTGATGACCAATCCGGCTATCCTCGACCGTGAGGGCAAGGAAGTGCCGGAGGGCCTGATGGACGCCATGGTGACGGCGCTGATCGCCTTGCACGACATCGGCCGGAACGGCCGCCGGGCGAATTCGCGCAGCGGCTCAATGTATGTCGTCAAGCCGAAGATGCACGGGCCCGAGGAAGTCGCCTTCGCCTGCGAGACATTCACCCGTGTCGAGGCAGCGCTCGGGCTTCCGGCCAACGCGATGAAGATGGGAATAATGGACGAGGAGCGGCGGACGACCGTCAATCTCAAGGAATGCATCCGCGCGGCCCGCGAGCGCGTCGTTTTCATCAATACCGGCTTCCTCGACCGCACCGGCGACGAAATCCACACCTCCATGGAAGCCGGCGCGATGATCCGCAAGGGCGACATGAAGCAGGCGGCCTGGATCTCGGCCTATGAGAACTGGAATGTCGATGTCGGTCTCGAATGCGGGCTTTCCGGTCATGCCCAGATCGGCAAGGGCATGTGGGCGATGCCGGACCTGATGGCGGAGATGCTGGAGCAGAAGATCGCTCATCCGAAGGCCGGTGCAAATACCGCCTGGGTCCCATCGCCGACGGCCGCGACGCTGCACGCAACCCATTACCACCGCATCAACGTCTCCGAGATCCAGAATGGTCTCAGAAGCCGCTCCCGAGCGAAGCTCGCCGACATTCTTTCCGTTCCGGTGGCTGCGCGGCCGAACTGGACCGAGGAGGAAATCCAGCGCGAACTCGACAACAATGCGCAAGGGATTCTTGGCTATGTCGTGCGCTGGGTCGACCATGGCATCGGCTGCTCCAAGGTACCGGACATCAACAATGTCGGCCTGATGGAGGACCGTGCAACTCTGCGTATCTCTGCACAGCATATGGCCAACTGGCTGCATCACGGCATCGTCAGCGAAGCGCAGATCGTCGAGACGATGAAGCGCATGGCCGCGGTTGTCGACGCGCAGAGCGCCGGCGACCCGAATTACCAGCCTATGGCCAGCCGCTTCGACGAATCGATCGCCTTTCAGGCGGCGCTCGATCTGGTGCTCAAGGGTCGCGAACAGCCGAACGGCTACACCGAACCGGTTTTGCATCGCCGGCGGCTGGAGCTCAAGACGAAGCAGCGGGCGGCGTAGCGGGGAACCGCCGCGTCCTTGCGTCGTGCCGCTTCAAGCCAATAAGAAAGGGCCGTCGGCATTCACCGGCGGCCCTCTCCACTTCCGGCCCAAACGCTTACTGCTGCACGACGACGCGTGCGCTGCGGCCGGGGCGGACCCGTGAATAGAGATCCATGATGTCCTGGTTCATCAGGCGTATGCAGCCGGACGAGGCGGCGGTACCGATGGAGGACCATTCAGGCGTGCCGTGCAGGCGGAACAGCGTGTCCTTGCCCTCCTTGTTGAAGAGGTAGAGGGCGCGCGCGCCGAGTGGGTTACCGATACCCGGACCCATGCCGGCCTCGACATATCTAGCGACTTCCGGCTTGCGCTCGGCCATTTCCTTCGGCGGATGCCAGGTCGGCCATTCCTGCTTCCAGGCAACATAGGCCTCGCCTTCCCAGGCGAAACCCTGCTTGCCGACCCCGATCCCGTAGCGAACCGCTTTCCCACCCGGCAGCACGTAATAGAGGAAGCGGCTTGGCGTGTTGACGACGATCGTTCCGGGACGTTCCTTTGTCGGGTAATCCACGATCTGCCGGTGGAAACGCTGGTCTACGCGGTTGATCGGGACGCCTGGAACCGCATATCCGTGGTCCTCAACAGGGCCATAATTGCTGGAGAATATCTGATTCGTCGCCACTTTTTCGCCCTCGGTAGGAGAGCCGGCCGTGGTTGTGGTCTGTGAACAGCCGGTCAGGCCAAGGGTGGCCGCCAGGCTGCACAGAAGGAGAGCGTTGCGGAAGCGCATGATGGTCTCGTAAAAGAGGTCAGGAAAAATACGGGGGAGGAAGTCCGGCCGTCAGCGGCACAGCTTATTTTCTATTGCACCGCACTGCGCAAGGGACCCGGCCCCCGCAATGTGGCCGAAAGGTGTAAATTCCGTGACGATTGCTTTTTTGCAACAAACCATGGCGCAGGCCCCGACGGGGGCCGGAGGGCGGCAATGACGATCTTATCGATCCACGGCGATAATCCGCTTGCAGACGGACGCCAGTCCGAGCGTGCCATGAAGGTGCGCCGCGGGGTCCAGCGGCTGCTGATGGAATTGCGTCACGCGGCTCTGCCCGAACTGACGCTCGCGAGCGGTCGGCGGGCCGATCTCATTTCGCTCTCGCCAAAGGGCGAAATCTGGATTATCGAAATCAAGACCTCGATCGAGGACTTTCGCGTCGATCGCAAGTGGCCGGAATACCGACTGCACTGCGATCGCCTGTTCTTCGCGACGCATGCGCAGGTGCCGCTGGATATTTTCCCGGAAGAATGCGGACTTATGCTTTCCGACGGCTACGGCGCCCATATGCTGCGCGACGCACCGGAACACCGCTTGCCGCCAAGCACGCGAAGATCGGTAACGCAGGCATTTGCCCGCATAGCTGCGCAGCGCCTGACGCTCGCGGAATGGGCAGCCGATCGGAATGGCGAGCTCGGCCAGTCGATCAGCGATATCGTAAGCGGGGGGCGGGACTAGAGCGCTCCCGAGATTTGCCCCTCATCCGCCGCCGGCCTATTTCGGGGCCCGTTTCGCCAGAATGCGCTGCAAGGTCCGCCGGTGCATGTTTAGCCGGCGCGCCGTTTCCGAAACATTGCGTTCGCACATTTCGTAGACGCGCTGGATATGCTCCCATCGGACGCGGTCCGCCGACATGGGGTTCTCCGGGGGCTCTACCCGTTCGCCCGGGCGCTGAATCAATGCTGCGAGAATGTCATCGGCGTCCGCCGGTTTTGCCAGATAGTCGAGCGCTCCGAGCTTCACGGCGTTGACCGCGGTCGCGATATTACCATAACCCGTTAGAACGATCATCCGCGTGTCGTCGCGACGCCCGCGGATTGCCTCGATCACGTCGAGACCGCTTCCGTCGCCAAGGCGGAGATCGATGACTGCATGTTTCGGTGGCCGAGTCTTGGCTTTGGCTATGCCTTCGGCAACCGACTCGGCGATCTCCACCGCGAAGCCGCGCGCTTCCATCGCGCGGGCGAGGCGCCGCAGAAAAGCGGTGTCGTCATCGACGATCAGAAGGCTCTTGTCGGGTCCGATCAGGTCCGCATCCGCGGCGTGGGTGATTGGCGCAGGCGTCGACTTTTCGATCATTTCTCAAACCCCTACAGCGCCGCGCGTCCAGCCGGACGCGCAATGGCTTCTGTAACCTGTAACATTTTCCGCATGTCCTTTGAACGGTGGGACCAAAGGAACTGCAGTCGGCAAGCTGTTGTTTTGCCGGCAGTCATGTGGGTTTTCCCACGCTTGTCTTCAATAAACTGCCAAAAGTCATTTCGCCAGTTTCGAGTCCATCAGCGCGCGCGGCCATTCGACGCTGACCCGGGCACCCGGGTGTTTGGCTCCACCGTTCTCGAAGCGCAGCCGGGCACCCGAACGCTCGAGCAGCGTCTTGGCGATGAAGAGCCCGAGCCCGAGCCCGCCGGCACTGTCGTCCTTCTGACGCCGCGTCACATAGGGTTCGCCGATCCGCGCCAGGATATCCGGCGAAAAACCTTCGCCGTCGTCTTCGATCGTCACCCGTACGCGCTCGGGCGTGTGCTCCGTCGTGACCGTCACTTTCTTGCGCGCATAGTCGACCGCGTTTTCCAGCAGGTTTCCCAGGCCATAGAGAATGCCTGCATTGCGGATGCCGACGGGCTCCGTGGCGCGTTCGCCCTGCTCCTTCAGCTCGATCTCGATTCCGAATTCGCGATGCGGCGCCATCACCTCCTCGATAAGGGACGAGAGCGGCAGAAGTCGCATATGTTCCTCGCTCTCCGAAGAAAGCGTCGTGAGCCGCCTCAGTATGTCTCGGCAGCGCTCGCTCTGGCTGCGCAGGAGGTGGACGTCTTCGCCGAAACGAGGATCGTCGCCGAGCTCCCGTTCCATCTCCTTGGCTACGACGCTGATCGTCGCAAGCGGCGTTCCGAGTTCGTGCGCGGCGGCGGCTGCGAGCCCGTCGAGTTGCGACAGGTGCTTTTCGCGCTGGAGCACGAGTTCGGTGGCGGTCAGCGCTTCTGACAGTTCGCTTGCCTCGAGCGATACACGGTAGGTGTAGAATGCTGCGAACGCCGTCATCGAGACGATCGCGAACCAGATGCCGGCCGTCAGCACGTGCGGGATCAGCAGAACGGTCCCCGGATACCAGGGCAGCTGGAAGGGCGAGAAGGCGAGCGCGGTGACGCCCACGACGGCAAACACGGCCAGCACGATGCTGTGAGGCTTCGGCTGCGAGGCCGAAGAGATGATGACCGGAACGCAGAGAAGCGGCGCAAAGGGGTTGGCAAGCCCGCCGGTGATGAAGAGCAAGGCGGTGAGTTGCGCCAGATCCAGGCCGAGCAGGGCGAAAGCGGCCGGCGGCGTCAGCCGCTGCGTAGGCGGAAACCGCAATGTGAGAATGACGTTGACGAGTGCCAGGCAGGCAATCAGAACCGAGCAGGGGACGATCGGCAGGGGGAACTGCAGCCAAAGCGCCGTGACGATAACGGCTAGCGATTGTCCGCCCACCGCCAGCCAGCGCAGCCGCACGAGCGTCTGAAGTCTGAGGCTGCGATTGCTGTTCAGGTCATTGTAGAGCGTTGAGGCTGCCATGCGTTTCCATTCCGCGATGCGGCCGCATGCGGCCGCATCAGTTCGTCCTACCGAACTTTATGCCGAACCCGGCAATTATCAAATGGGGTTAAGCGCCGCGTGGCTTGGCGCGCGTTGTCGGCATGGCGTTGGCGGGATCCTCCGGCCAGGGGTGTTTCGGATAGCGGCCGCGCATGTCGGCTCTGACGTCCTTCCACGATCCCGCCCAGAAACCGGGAAGGTCTCGGGTGGTCTGGATCGGGCGATGGCCGGGTGAAATCAGTTCGAGAAGCAACGGCAGCTTCCCGGCGCCGATCGTCGGATGCGCTTTCAGCCCGAAGAGCTCCTGAACGCGGATCGACAGCAGCGGTTCACTGCCGTCGTAGTGGATCGGATGACGCTGTCCTGTCGGCGCTTCGAAATGCGTAGGTGCTAACCTTGCAAGGTCGCGCTGAAGTTCGAAGGGAACGATCGACAGGAGGCCCTCGGCGAGATCCCGACCTTTGATTCCGTCAATGCCGCCGGCTTCCGCCTGGAAGGGGACGAACCATTCGTCGAGGCGAGACATCAGCATCGCGTCGGACATGTCGGGCCAGGGTTCGCCGATGGAGCGGTGCAGGAAGCCGATGCGGTCGCGTAGCTGCTCCACCTCCTTCGGGAACGGGACAGCGGCAAGCCCCAACTGACGAATACCGTCGGCGAGCGCTCGAGCCGCCGCCTCGCCTCTCGGTCGCGGCAGGGGTCTTTCCTCGAAGATGATCGCCCCGAGCCGTGTCACCCGGCGCGCGCGCACCTGCCGGCTTGCCCGATCGAAAAAGCTCTGTTCTTCGGTAACGATCGCTTTCGGCATATGCGCCTCGACGTCCTCACGGGTGACCTCGGCGGCTGCTAGCACGCGCTGGGCGCCGGCTCTTCCGGTAAGGTCGGCAATGATCAGCATTTCGGCCGCCGCAAGCCGCTCGATTTCGGGAAGCTCGGCGCCGCGTCCGTTTGCCATGACGAAGCGCCCGCGCCCGCCGCGTTGCAGCGCAATGCGGTCCGGAAAGGCGTGCATCAGCAAGGTTCCAGGCAGAGCTGCGCCGGAGGCCGGCTTCTTCGATGCGCCGAGATCTGCGGCCATTCGCCTTGCCAAGCCCCTCGCGGCTTCGGCGCGATCGCTTCGCTCGCTGCGGAACCGGCGCAGCCGCTCCTCGATATCGACGCTGTTGCCGCCGAGCCCTTGCTCGGTGAGCATCACCGCGATCAGGCACGCCTCCTGTGCCCGTCCTTCTTCGGCGGCAGCGACCGCCATTGCCGCAAGCCGAACCGGCAGCGCCAGATTGCGGATCTTACGGCCTCTGGACGTCAGCGCGCCGCTGCTGTCGAGTGCGCCGAGTTCGACGAGCAGGTCGCGAGCCTCGCGCAAGGTCGTCTCCGGCGGCAGATCGAGGAACTTCAGCGCGGACGGATCGGCCACGCCCCAATGGGCAAGGTCGAGCAGCAGACCGGAGAGGTCGGTGGCAAGAATCTGCGGCGGTGTGAAAGCGGCGAGCGCGGCCGTCTGGCCGGAGTGCCACAGGCGGATTGCGATGCCCGGCTCCGTCCTTCCTGCGCGCCCGGCGCGCTGGTCGGCCGACGCTTTCGAAACGCGGACGGTCTCGAGGCGTGTGATGCCGGTCGCGGCTTCAAAGACCGGCAGACGCTGCAGCCCGCTGTCGACGACGATCCTGACGCCATCGATGGTGATCGAGGTCTCTGCGATCGAGGTCGCCAGCACGATCTTGCGCGTGCCCTTCGGGGCCGGCCGGATCGCCGCATCCTGTTCCTTCTGGCTCAGATTGCCGTAGAGCGGCACGATTGCTGTATCGTCTCCGAAGCTCCCGGCGAGACGCTCGGCCGTGCGTGCGATCTCCGCCTGGCCGGGGAGGAATGCGAGGATCGATCCTTCTTCGGATCGAAGCGCCTCGGCGATCGTGCGGACCATCGCATCTTCGATCCTTCCTCCGGTATCTCTGCTCGCGTAGCGGATTTCAATCGGAAAGCTCCGGCCTTCGCTTTTCAAAACGAGCGCGTCGCCCATCATGCCGGCGATGCGTTCGACGTCGAGCGTTGCGGACATGACCACGATCCTGAGATCGTCGCGCAGCGCCGATTGTACATCGAGGGCCAGCGCCAAGCCGAAATCCGCGTCGAGCGAGCGCTCGTGGAACTCGTCGAAAAGCACCGCTGCTACGCCGGAAAGTTCGGGATCGTCGAGGATCATCCGGCTAAAGACGCCCTCCGTTACCACTTCGATCCGGGTTTTCCCTGATATGCGGTTGTCCAGCCGCATGCGATAGCCCACGGTTTCGCCGACCTTCTCCCGCAGAAGTTCGGCCATGCGCCCCGCCGCGGCCCGTGCGGCGAGCCTTCGCGGTTCGAGCAGAATGATCCTGCCGTCGCCGCGCCACGGCTGGCCGAGCAGAAAGAGCGGTACCAGCGTCGTCTTGCCGGCGCCGGGCGGAGCCGACAGAACGGCGGATCGCGACGAATGGAGCGCTTCGCCGAGGTCGGGCAGAATCTCGCGGACAGGAAGTGCAGGAAGCGCGCGCATCATCCTTGCTCCTCCATCCCGATTTCGATCACGCGACCGCCTGCTGCTTCCGCATCGGCGCTGTCATGGGTGACGAGAATAGTCGGCAGTCCCGCCGACCTTGCCTTCGAAAAAACGAGTTCGCGCGTCTGCTCCCTGAGCGCCGCATCGAGCTTGGAGAAAGGTTCGTCGAGAAGCAGGAACCGCGGATGCGAAACGAGCACCCTTTGCAGCGCCACCCGTGCTTTCTGGCCGCCGGAAAGCGTGTCCGGGTCGCGGTCGTAGAAACCACCCAGGCCGACTTCGTCGAGGGCCGCTTCCGCCAGACGGCGACGTGCGCTCCGCCCTTTGACCGCAGCCGGTATGGCAAAGACGATGTTGCCGCCGACGGAGAGGTGGGGAAAGAGCAGCGGATCCTGGAACAGGATGCCTGCGTGGCGTTGATTGGCGGCAATCTCCGTCAGGTCCCTGGTTCCGATCAGGACACGGCCGCCGGCGTCGAAAGCCGGATCGAGAAAGCCGCCCACGAAGGCGAGCAGGCTCGACTTGCCGGAGCCGGAAGGGCCCATGATCGTCAATACCTCACCAGGCGCAATACCCGCCGTAAGCGCGATCAGCATCCTGCCGCCCAGACGGATCGTAATGTTCGAGAGCGTCAGGCATGCTGTGTTGTTCGCAGATTTTGTCCCGGCATTTTCCCGCATTCACGTCCTCATGAGCCGCCGGTTGCGGAATAGCAACTGGGGCCCGAGCGACGCAATGAAAAACGCGAGAAACGGCAGGAGCCCCTGCACCAAAGCATAGATGCCGATGACCCGTCGGTCGCCGCCCGAGGAGAGTGCGACCGCTTCGGTCGTGATCGTCGTCAGACGCCCGGATCCGATAAGCAGTGTCGGCAGATAGAGACTGACCGACACCGCGAAGCCGACGGCGAGCGCCGTGAGGCAGGGGCGCAAGAGCAATGGCAGCCGGACGGTGAACAGGATGGACAGCGCGGACTTGCCGAAGCCGGCGGCGATTCTTTCAAAGCGCGGATCCAACGCTTGCCAGGGGGCTGACAACGACAGAAGGACATACGGGAGGACGAAAATGAAATGAACCGCCAGCACGCTCGCGAAACCCGGCAAAAGACCGGCTGAGAGCATCAGGACCTGCAGCCCGAATACGAAACTGATCTCGGGGACGAGCAAGGGAAGATAGAGCAGCCGATAGCCGGGATTCCTTTGTCCCGCGGCAGTGCCGTTGCGATAGAGCAGGAGGATCGTAAACAGGAGCGACAGCAACGCTGCGCAGAGAGCAAGCGCGATCGTGGTGCCAAACGACGTCCGAAGTTGAGGCAGCGTGCGCATCCAGGTTTTCGAGGTGAGACTTCCGGGGAGTGCATCGGGAAAGGGCCAGAGACCAGCAAAGGACCAGATCGACAGCAGGCCGAGCCCCGCGAAGATGGCGGCCGTACAAGCGGTCATGACGAGGGCGGCCGCGGCGCGAAGGGCGCCGTCCCGTGCAAGGCGCCGTCCCGAAAAAATCAGGCGTTCAAGGACGGCCTTGCCGATCCGTTCCAGCACGATCCAGATCGCCATTGCCGCGACCACGACTCCAATTTGCAGGAAAGCCCCCGCCGATGCGAGGAATCGCGCGCCGAGCTCAGGCGATCCCGTCCATTGCGCGATGCGCACCGGCAATGTAGGCGGCAGCTTCGGCCCGAGGATCATCGCCACGTCGACGACGGAGACGGAATAGACGAGCACGGCGAAGACCGGCAAGCGGATCTGGCGGTAGAGGGCCGGCCAAAGGCAGACGGCGAAGCCGGCAATGCGTCCGTATCCGAGCGCGGCCGCGAGGCGCCGGGCTCTGATCAGCGGAAGTTGCGGCAGAGCGGCAAGCGTCACCAGAAAGAGAAACGGAACCTCTTTGACGAGGAGCCCGGCAATCATCGTGAGCGCGAAGGGGTCGTTGGGAAGGGGCCAGTCCGGCGGTCGCGTGAACCCCGTCAACTCCGGCGAAATCAGCCGGAGCAGGAAACCGGACGGGGCGACGAGGAAGGCCAGCGCAAAGGCGGCGGCCGCATGCGGAACCGCCAGCAAGGGAGAGACGAGATGCTGAATGCGGGCGAAAAGGCGCGTGCCGGCAAAGCCCGCGACGAACGCGCCCACGATCGATATCGCCCCGGCGGTGGTCAGCAAACCGGCTGCGAGACCGGTCAGGACCGAGCGAAGGATGTGCGGCTGGCCGGCGAGTTCGGCGATGTGGGCAAGCGTGACGCGAGATCCACCGAGCGCCGGCAGGTAGCCGAAGGCCGGCAGAACCGTGCCTGCAATCCCGGCGAGGACAGGAAGGCCCAGAATGAAGGCGAGGAGCGCGTTTCCGCCTGAAGTGCGTCGCACTTCAGTTGGCCGCGCCATAGCGCCGGATCCACTCGGTTTCGATCCGTGTCATCCAGTCCGGATGCGGTTCGTCGAGCGCGGGACCAAGTTTGTCGGGAGGAAGCGTTGCAATGCCGAGCTCCAGACGCTCGAAGGCGGATCGGTCGGCTGCCGGAAGTTTTGAGAGGGAGAGAACTGTGGGATCCCCCCAGACCTTCGGGTCCTGCTTGCGAAGCTGTGCCTCGGGCGAGAGGAGAAAATCGGCAAGCAGAAGCGCGCCGGCCTTCGCCGTCGCATTGTAGGGAATGGCGACGAAATGCGTGTTACCAAGCGTGCCGCCTGAAAAGACGAAGGAACGCACCGTTTCCGGCAGCTCGCCATCGGCGATGGCGGAGGAGGCTTCTGCGGGGTTGAAGGCGAAGATGATGTCGAGCTCGCCGTCGGCGAGCTTCTGCTTCATGTCCGCATAGTTCTGCGGGAAGGCCTTGCCCTTTCGCCACAAGTGCGGCGTGAGCTTGTCGAGATAGTCAAACAAGGGCGCCACATCCGTATCGAAAGTAGCGTCGTCAACGGGTGTCTGCAGCTTGCTCCTGTCCGAGACGACTTCGCTCAGCACCTGTTTCAGGAAGGAAGATCCGGTGAAATCCGGTGGTTGCGGGTAGGAGAAGCGCCCTGGATTGGCTTCAGCCCATTTCAGAAGATCCGCCGCGGAATCAGGCAATTCGGTCGCCTGGGTGCGCGCCTGATCGTAGAAGAACACGAGCTTGGCGCCGCCCCAGGGGCTCTCCAGCCCTTCGGTCGGAATGGTAAAATCGGTCAGCACCGTCGGCTTGTTTTCCGTGTCGACATAGCGCCAGTTCGGCAGTTTCGTTGCCCAGTCGGGCCCGTAAAGCAGCCCTTCACGCTTCATGGCGGCGAAATTCTCGCCGTTGATCCACACCAGATCGACCGCGCCGTGCTCGTCTTTTCCTGCCGCTTTCTCCGCAAGCACAGTCCCGGCCGCTTTGGCGGTGTCGTCGAGCTTCACATGAACGACGGTCACGCCGTAACGGCTCTTCATCTCGTCGCCGGCCCATTCGATGTAGGCGTTGATATTTGCAGCGCCTCCCCAGGCGTTGAAATAGACCGTCTGACCCCTGGCTTGTGCAACGACCGCTTTCCACTTGCCTGGGTCCGCGGAGAAGGCCCCCGCGGCGAGGCCAAGCGACAGCATTGCCGCGGCGATCATTTTTCCGACCAGCCTGATCATAGCGCTCCTTCCCTGTCTGGTGCCGCCGAGGGTAAGACAAGGGCGGGCCGCGTCAATGCATGCAGCCCTCCACCAGCGTCACGTTTCGGTGAGACGCGTCTTGGCTCTCGACTGCGCCGAATTCATGCGGCGCACGGCCCCTTGAAAAGCGGGGCTGCGTTAACCATATAGACCTCAATCCCCGGAAGCGCCGAAAGTCCGTAAAGCGGACCCGAATTGGTAGAGGCTTTGGACGACTTTTCGCGCCAACGAAAATAACCATTCAAAAACAGCCACTTACGATTTTCTCGTAATTTTTTGAAATTGGTTGTTGACTGGGGAAAGGGCTGGGGTCTATAAGCCCGATCACTGACGAGGGCGGCGGCGCTGCTGGCGACGATGCCTTTCGCTCTAGGGTTTCCTTGATTGGCGGATGCTGATTTTGGGGTTGGGACTTTCGGGTTTTGGCCTTTAGGG